>VFQQ010000006.1_pt1 | contig 689462 bp, 642 predicted proteins | sample 3512341 | NCBI WGS metagenome assembly VFQQ01 (sample SAMN10412373, study PRJNA504923) | tailings metagenome | isolation source: Relicate 2 Philex TSF1 revegetated site | place: Philippines: Tuba, Benguet | collected 2017-08-29 | reverse complement strand
TCACCACATCGGACAGGTTCACCACGGCGTGGCGGAACACTTCCTTGCCCAGCATGCGCAGATGGCCGGTGGTCTGGGTCGAGGATGGGCCGCCATCGACGTAAAGCAGGTCGTGATGCCGGCCATCGGAATGCAGGTGTGTGGTCAGTACGCCGCGATCATCGGTGCTGCCATCGCCTTCCTCGGCGCGCAGCACCAGGGCACCGGCGCCATCGGCAAACAGCACGCAGGTGGTGCGGTCTTCCCAATCGATGATGCGCGAGAAGGTTTCGGCACCGATCACCAAAGCGGTCTTGAACTGGCCGGCCTTGAGGAAATTATCCGCCGTCGCCATGGCGAAGATGAAGCCGGAGCATACCGCCTGCACATCAAAGGCGGCGCCGCGCGTGATGCCCAGGGCATGCTGCACCCGGCAGGCGGTGGCGGGAAAGGTTTCGTCCGGCGTCGCCGTGGCCAGCACGATCAGGTCGATATCCGCCGCCGTGATGCCGGCATGGGCGATGGCGCGCTCGGCCGCCTTGATCGCCAGATCCGAGGTCTTTTCGCCCTCGGCGGCGATATGGCGCTGGCGGATGCCGCTGCGCTCGACGATCCATTCGTCGGTGGTATCCACCATGGTCGCCAATTCGGCATTGGTCAGCACGCGCTCGGGCAGGTAGCTGCCACAGCCGATAACGACGGAACGGATCATGATGCCTCCGCGACGGCGGTGGCCGGCGCTATGCCATTGCTGGCAATGTTTGATACGGGGCCGTTCAGGGCTTCGGCGAAGGCACCGGAAAAATCCGCCCGGATACGCTCGATCAGGCGATCCTTGGCCATATCGATCGCCACTTCGAGCGCGGCGGCAAAGCCCACTTCATCGGTGCCGCCATGGCTTTTCACCGCGATGCCATTCAGCCCGAGCATGACGCCGCCATTATAAAAGCGCGGATCGATGCGGGCCTTCAGCATCGCCAGCCCGGATGACGCCAGCAGATAGCCCAGCTTGGTCAGCCATGAACGCTGGAAGGCAGCACGCATCAGCGTACCCATCAGCTTGGCGGTGCCTTCGGCGGTCTTGAGCGCCACATTGCCGGTGAAGCCATCGGTGACGATCACGTCCACATCGCCCTTGGTGATATCATCACCTTCCACGAAGCCGACGAATTCAAATGGCGCATTGGGTACGGCGCGCAGCAATTCAGCCGCGCCGCGCACCGCGTCATTGCCCTTCAATTCCTCAACGCCGACGTTGAGCAGGCCAACCCGTGGCCGATGCCGGCCGAGCGCGGAATGCGCCAGATTGGCACCCATCACGGCGAACTGCACCAGATTGCGTGCATCGCATTCCACATTGGCGCCAAGGTCGAGCATCACGGTCTCGCCCTTTAGCGTCGGGAAAAACGACGCCAAAGCCGGCCGTTCGATACCCGGCAGGGTGCGCAGCACAAACTTCGCCATCGCCATCAGCGCGCCGGTATTGCCGGCGGAAACCACGGCCTGGGCTTCACCCTTGGCCACGGCATCAATCGCCAGGCGCATCGAAGTGTTGCGGCCACGGCGCAGGGCCTGGCTCGGCTTGTCCTCGCCATGCACGCGATCAGCGGTATGGCGCAGCTCGCAGCGTTCCAGCAAAGCCGGCTGCTTGCGCAACAAAGGCTCAATCTGTTCGGCATCACCGAACAGAATGAACCTTACTTGCGGAAAACGCGGAAGAATCGCGGCTGCGCCCTTGATCACCATGTCGGGGGCGTGATCGCCTCCCATGGCATCAAGCGCGAGGGTCAAGGTCGCTGTCACGCGCGCAGCCTCACCCCGGATTCGCTAGGCTCAGGCAGCCTCGGTCTTGGCGACAACCTCACGGCCATCATAATGGCCGCAGGCGCCGCAGACATGATGCGGACGCTTCAGTTCGCCGCAATTGCTGCATTCCATATAGGCGCTGCCCTTCAGGGCATCATGCGAACGGCCCATATCACGCTTCGAGCTGGACTTCTTCTTCTTCGGAACAGCCATGACACTTCTCTCTAGTAATTCCGCCTCGCTCGCGCGAGGCATCGGGTCGGCTTTGCGGCCACACCCAGGCCAAGAATCCCCGTCTTATACTCTCAGGCGCCCCGGGGACCAAGGGCTTTGCCTTACTTTTCAGTACCCTTCTTGAGCTGGGACAGCACCGCAAAGGGGCTCACCTTGGCTTCCACCTCGATATCCGGCGTGAAACCAGCAGGCAATTCCGCGTCCGGTTTACGCGGATAAGGGTTGAGCGACAGCGCCAATTCCTCGGCAACCAGTTCGCCCAGATCGATCATGCCGCCCTCGATCGGGTCCGGCGGATCAATCGCATCGGGGTCGAGCCAGGCCGACTCGTCATCGGCCAGTTCCGGCTCAGCGGCCAGGATCGCCGCCACAGCCTCGGGCGGCGCGAAGCCGCGCTCGAAGCCGACATCCATGGTTTCCCGCACCGGGTCGAGCGACACCACGCAGCTCTGCTCCACTTCGGCCCAAAGCCGGCCGGCGACCTCAAAATGGCCAGCCTCAAAGCCCGGCTCCACACGCAATTCGGCGCGCAGCGCCAGCACGGCCAGGATACCGAAGCGGCGGGCCAGCGCCTGGCGTACCGATTCGCCGGCTTCCAGACGCAGCGACAGGCCTTCGGGGCCGATCTGCGCGACCTCGACGGGATGGCTAAATTCGTTCTGCACCGGCGTTTTCGACACCGACCGCGCTCCAGGCCAAAGGTGATTGATGGGCGGCGGACCATAGGTGCGCCGGGCCGTCAGGTCAATGACTATGTTGCCGGCCTTTGTTCAGGCCGGAAACGTCACCTTGCCGGCCAGCAGGTCGTCGCCCTGCCCGGCCAGCGCGGCATCGGCGCGGCGGATATAGGCCGCCATCCGGGTGGCATGCTCAGGCGGGGTCTGCGGCACCGTGCCGTAAAGATTGCGCAGCAAGGCCTGCTCCAGTTCCGCAGCCTCGTCGCTCGACAAGGCTTTTTCATAGACTGTCAGGCGGCCAAAAAACGCCTTGGCCATGGCCTTGATCTTCTTGCCGACGCCGAGATCGCCGACGCCAATCTCGCGCAGATTGCCGTCCATATCGGCAAAGATGATATCCGACAATTCCTGCGCCACCGCCTGGCCTGCCGGGCCAAGCCCGCTCAGCCGGCGCAACACCAGGAAAGCATGTAGCACCACCATGTCGAAGCGGCCATCCACACTGTCGGGTACGCCATGATGCAGATAAAAGTCGGGTTGCCGCGCCTGGTCCACCACCTGACCGTAAAGCTGACTGGCCACGGATTCCGGTTTTTTTGCACCAAAGAGCGAGAAAATAGCCTTAAACATATGATCCGGTTCTGTTTTGCGCAAAGAGAACTGAGCCGGTTTGCGTTTCCGGCGCCGACAAGATAATATTATGCGTTCTTTAGCGCGAGTCCCGAACGATGGTCCTTTCCAAGCTTCGCTCCTTGCTGGCTCTGGCGCTGTTTTGCAGCGTGCTGACGGCCTGTGCGCCGCGTGTGGATTATCGCGGGGCACAGATCGACGAAGACCGCCTGAAGCAGGTTGAGGTCGGGGTCAGCACCGAGCCGCAGGTCAATGCCCTGCTCGGCTCGCCCTCCACCACCTCAACCTTCCAGCAATGGGGAACGGTCTGGTACTATATCTCCTCGGAAACCGAGGCCGTCGCCTTCATGGCGCCGGAACTGATCGACCAGCAGGTGCTGGCGATCCTGTTCGGCAAGGATGGCAAGGTCAGCGAGATCAAGCGCTACGGTATAAAGGATGGCCGACAGGTCGCCTTCGTCAGCCGAGAAACCCCGACCAAGGGCAAGGACATCACCCTGCTGGAACAGTTGCTGGGCAATTTCGGCCGCTTCAACAACCAGAATAGCGGCCGTTAAACGCTGTAATCTGCTTGGCGCACCGCGTCAGCCCCCAATCCCATACCGGAAAACCGGCAGTCACACCCCACCCGCACAATGCCAGAACGCCCTGCTTCCGCCCAAGAACCAGACCCAGATCCAGAGTCCGGGCCAGAGTCCGGGCCAGCTTCAGGTTATGGCCGGTCTGGTCGCCGCCATAATTCTGGCGGGCCGCATGACGATAGCGGCTGGCGCCGGTTGCGGCACGATCTGCTGCTGGCATTACGTGTCCTGACCAGCCTGCCGCTGCCGCCGGCCTTGCCGGGGGATGACCTACCGCAACGCCAGGCAACGGCAAGCTGGGCCTATCCGGCAATCGGCGCCTTGATCGGCCTGGCCGGTGGTCTGGTTTTCCTGCTGGCGGTGCGCTTCGGTATGGGCATCGGCAGTGCGGCGCTGCTCGCCATCCTGAGCCAGATTCTGCTCACCGGCGGTCGCCACGAACGCAACATGGCGCGGTTTGCCGATGCCTTTCGCGGCTGGCGCCTGGTGGCGCCGGGGCCGGATGGCGGCAATACCCGGCCCGGCACTACTGGCCTGCTGGCGCTGGTGCTGCTGATTGCGTTGCGCGCCAATGCCATCGAGGATCTTGCCAACAGTCTGTTATCGGTGGCCGAGGAATTCGAGGCCACGGTGAGCTATGGCGCCGCGGCCACCATTGCCCTGGTGCTGGGCGGCGCCGGCTCGCGCGCTGCGATGGTGTGGGTCTGGTTTCTGCTGCCGCGCCTGCCGGATGACGGCCCAGGCTCGGATGGGCCGCATGTTGGCGATGTCACCCTGGCGGCTGCCCTCCAGGCCGGCATGATTGCGTTGCTCTGCGGCCTGCTGCTGCTCAGCCTGAAATTGCTGGTGGCGGTGATCCTGGCCGTGGCGGTGGTGGCGCTGGTGATGCATGCCCTGGGCCGGCGCCGGCTCGGCGGCCATGACGAAGCCCTGCTCGGCGCCACCCAGCAGGTGGCGGAAATCACCATCCTGCTGGTATTGAGCGCCACGGCGGTGGCGATCTGACCCGCCCGCCATCAGGCGGCGGCCAGCGCCTCGCGATGCTCGATATGGCTCATGACGGCGTGGAACCACAGCCAGGCGGCACGGCGCTGGCCCTCGATGCTGAAATGCGCGCTCTCGCCCAGGCCGGCACGATTATCGCCGATCAGGCGGTCGGTATCGGCGCCGGGAAAAATCGTTTCATCCTTGCGCCATAAGCGGTCGACCGCCTTGCGCAACGCGGCTTCCTCATCCGGCATGTCATAAACGGTGGGATGGCGGGTGGATTTCGCCACCAGCCAGTCCGGCGTGAAATCCAGCCGGTCGGCCAGTGCGCGCTGCAGCCGCTTGAGCCGCCGGGTCCATTCCTCCGGCGTCATGCCATCCTGCACATCCTTTTCGCCCTGCGCCCAAAGCACGGCGCGGAAACGGCCCAGATTGCGGGCCACGTCGCTCATATATTCGAACAGTTTCTCGTCCGGATGCCATTTCTCGATCGAGGAACCGCCGAAGGACAGATTGGCAAAGCCGACCGGCACCCCGAGTACGCCGACCAGCATGTCGCCGACCAAAGGCCAGACGCTGCCGCCATCAAAACGCTGGTGCAGATGAAACAGCGAATGCATGCGGTTGACATGCGCCCAGTAGCGTTCGCCATCCTCAGGGAAATCCAGCGTCGGCTGCGGATCATGCGCCACACGCCATTGTTTGCGACGCGGGCTGAAGGCCGTCACCCGGGCATGCGGGTCGGTCACGGTCAGGCGGCCGCTATGGTAATTGCCGGCATAGGATTGCCCGGCCACCAGATAGACTTCGCCGATGCCGAACGGCGCGACGGAGATTTCCTTGCCGCCCTGGCGCAGATTGGCGAGATACCAGCCGCCGGCCGGCAGCGCGATATGACAGTTGAAACGGCCTTTGCTGTCGGTGCGCAGGCCCAGTTCGGGCACCACCAGTTCGCGCGGCAGGTTGGCAGTCATGATGCGCAGGCTGACCGCCATATTCGGCGTGGCACTGCCGGCAAAGCGCACCACGGTTCGGCCCGGCAGCGGGCCGGGATCGGCCACGTAATCCGCCTTGGGTTCCTCCACGCGTGCCAGCCGACGCTGATAAACGGCATAGGGAACGGGCGACGTCAAAGACAACATGCAACGACCTTCCTGGTTGTTCCATCGGATCGTCGGCTGCGACACTTCTGCGGCCGGCGGCGCGATACCGGTTTTCCGGCACCCCGCATAATCCGCGCGGACGGGCCTAAGGCCCGTAGGGACGGGTTACGCCACCAGCCGGCAGCGCCCCGTAAGGGACCGATGACCGCTACAAAAGGTCACCCGCCCAGGAGTATTCATCTTAACTATTTGAAATCGGCGGATGTGGCAACCCTTGATTCTCACAAGCCGCCCCTAACCACTTCATGCCCTTGCGGCAATTGAAACACGGCGCCGCTCAAAAGCGCCAAAAGCAAAGGGCCGGGGGATTGCCCCGGCCCTCGCCGTTCAGATCGCAATCAGGCCGATCAATGCGCCAGCATGGCCAGCAGCAGCAAGGCCACGATATTGGTGATCTTGATCAGCGGGTTCACCGCGGGGCCGGCAGTGTCCTTGTACGGGTCGCCGACGGTATCGCCGGTCACCGCCGCCTTGTGGGCATCGGAACCCTTGCCGCCGTGATGGCCTTCCTCGATATACTTCTTGGCATTGTCCCAGGCACCGCCACCGGCGGTCATGGAAATCGCCACGAAGACACCAGTCACGATCACACCCAGCAGCATGGCGCCGACAGCGGCGAAAGCCGCCGCCTGGCCGGCAATCGCCAGCACCACGTAGTAGACCACGATCGGGCTGAGCACCGGCAGCAGGCTGGGGATGATCATTTCCTTGATCGCCGCCTTGGTCAGCAAATCCACCGCCTTGGAATAATCCGGCTTGGCCTTGCCTTCCATGATGCCGGGGATTTCCTTGAACTGGCGGCGCACCTCAACCACCACCGAGCCGGCAGCACGGCCAACCGCCGTCATACCCATGGCGCCGAACAGATACGGCAGCAAGCCACCGATCAGCAGGCCGACCACCACATAGGGATTGCTCAGCGAGAAATCGATGCTGACGCCCTTGAAGAAGTACTTGAGGTCTTCCGTATAGGCGGCGAACAGCACCAGCGAGCCGAAGCCGGCCGAACCGATGGCATAGCCCTTGGTGACGGCCTTGGTGGTGTTGCCCACGGCATCGAGCGCGTCGGTGGTCTTGCGCACATCCTTGGGCAGTTCCGACATTTCGGCGATGCCGCCGGCATTGTCGGTAACCGGACCATAGGCATCAAGCGCCACCACCATGCCGGCCAGCGCCAGCATCGTGGTCACGGCCACGGCAATGCCGAGCAGACCCGCCAGCATGTTGGTGACAATGATGCCAGCGACGATGAACAAAGCCGGCAAAGCCGTGGCTTCCATCGACACGGCCAGACCCTGGATCACGTTGGTGCCATGGCCGGTGGTGGAGGCCTGCGCCACGCTGCGCACCGGGCGGAACTCGGTGGAGGTGTAATACTCCGTCGCCCAGACGATCAGCGCCGTCACCACCAGGCCGGTGATGCCACACCAGAACAGGCTCATCGCGGTGAAGCTCTTGTCACCCACGGTGAAGCCGGCACCCATGCTGCCGAAAATCCAGGTGGTGACCGGCCAGAGCGCAATCGCCGACAACACGCCGGTAACGATCAGGCCCTTGTAGAGCGCCCCCATGATGTTCTGCGACGCACCGAGCTTGACGAAATAGGTGCCGATCACCGAGGTGATGATGCAGGCGCCGGAAATCACCAGCGGATAGAGCATGAACTTGGCGGCCATGGCGGCATCGGCGGCGAAGTAGATCGACGACAGCACCATGGTGGCGACGATGGTCACCGCATAGGTCTCGAACAAGTCGGCGGCCATACCGGCGCAATCGCCGACATTGTCGCCCACATTGTCGGCGATCACCGCCGGGTTGCGGGGGTCATCTTCCGGGATGCCGGCTTCCACCTTGCCCACCAGATCGGCGCCCACATCGGCGCCCTTGGTGAAAATGCCGCCGCCAAGACGGGCGAAGATCGAGATCAGCGACGAGCCGAAGCCGAGCGCCACCAGGGCGTCGATGGTCTCGCGCGACGTGGCACCGAGCTTGAGCAGCAGGAGATAGTAGACCGCCACGCCGAGCAGGGCGAGGCCGACCACCAGCATGCCGGTGACGGCACCGGACTTGAAGGCAAGGTCAAGGCCCTGAGCCAGGCCCTGGCGCGACGCCTCGGCAGTGCGCACATTGGCGCGCACGGAGACATTCATGCCGATATAGCCGGCGGCGCCCGAGAGCACGGCGCCGATCAGGAAGCCGATGGCTACCTTGAGGCCGAGTGCAAAGAACAGGATCACCAGCACAACGGCGCCAACGAGGCCGATGGTGCGGTATTGCCGATTGAGATAGGCCGACGCGCCTTCCTGGATGGCGGCAGCGATCTCCTGCATGCGCTGATTGCCGGGCGATGCCGACAATACGGATCTTGACGTGACATACCCATATGCCAGGGCGATGACGCCGCAGACAATGGTGAACAACAACTCGGTCATGGCGGGATTCCCCTCCTGCTTGCCCAAAATAACAAACGTTTCCTCAAACCCCGCCGCGTTACGCTGTCCTTGCAGATGCTGATACGCTTATTTGTTTATTGACGCGGTTACGCATTCATTCTGACGGGCGGGGCAGCCTGCCCCGGCTGCTGCCAGGGCCTTCGCGGTAACGACGATGCCAGAAACCGGCTAGGCACGCAATAACAAGCCATTCTCCGCCGGTGTGGGTAAATTGGCGGTGCGTCAGGCCGGGCGGGCCGCCTGCCGGCGCACCAGGATCAGCCATACCGCCGCCAGGCCGGCCATCAGGATGAAGGGCAGCGAGGCCATCGACACCGAATTCCAGCCATAATGATACAGCAGCTTGCCGGAACCGAGCGAGGCCAGGGCCACGGTGCCAAAGACCAGAAAATCGTTGAGCGCCTGGGTCTTGAAGCGTTCGGCCGGCAGATAGACCTCGGTCAGCAAGGCGGTGCCGCCGATATACATGAAATTCCAGCCTACCCCGAGCAGGGCCAGTGCGAGCTGGAACTGCCACACCTCCTGCCCGCTGGTGGCCACGGCCATGCAAGCCAGGTTGAGTCCGGTGCCGACCAGGATGATGCGCAATGCGCCATAGCGGGCAATCAGCCGGCCGGTGAAGAAACTGGGGAAGAACATGCCGAAGACATGCCACTGGATCACGGTGGCGGCGGCGCTGAACGGATGGGCGCAAATCTGCATCGCCAGCGGCGTCGCGGTCATCATCAGGTTCATCACGCCATAGCCGAACATGCCGGCCATGGCGGCGACCACGAAACCGGGCTGGCGCACAATCTCGGCCAGCGGCCGGCCACCAGCGGCCAATTCGGCGCGGTTTGGCCCCGGCAGGCGCAGCAGCGCCAGCACGCCAAGCACCAGCAATGGCAGCAAAGCCGCCGCGATATAGGAGCCCAGGAACAAATGCGGCGACAGCGAGTCGCGGGTGTATTTGGCGATCTCCGGCCCCAGGAAAGCCGAGGCCAGGCCGCCAACCATGACCCAGGAAATCGCCCGGCTCTTGAAGTGCGGCGGGGCGATATCGGCGGCGGCAAAACGATAGAGCTGGGTGAAGGAATTGGAGGCGCCGAACACGAAGGCGCCGGCGCAGAACAGCCCGAACAGGCCGAGATACAGCCCCAGTCCGGCCACCACCGAGCCCAGGCTGGCAAGCAGGCAGCCCAGCACAAAACCCGGCTTGCGCCCGACCCGGTTCATCAGCATGGAAGCCGGAATGGTGGCCAGCGCGGTGCCGGCGACAACGAAGGTGACCGGCAATGTGGCATAGGCCTTGTCTTGCACCAGCACATGGCCGACCAGGCCGCCCAGGGTCACCTGCAACGTATTGGCAGAATTGCCCAATGCCATGCAGAGCGACAGCAACGCGGCATTACGCTTGGCCTGGCTCTCGGGTTGAATCATCGTATCTGGCTTGGGGGACTCTGGCCGGGCGGCCGCTGCCTGATCACTCACAACATGTCCTGACTGCGCTATTTCAGCGGCGATATGAGATTGAGCAGCAGAACCTGGGTCACCACGCCCTTGCCCATCACGTCTTCGGTCGGCTGGCGCAGCAAGGTGCGCAGCACGGATAGATCCTTGGTTTCGAAACGCACCGGCACGGCGATCGGATCCAGCTTGGTCAATTCGCGGATATAGCGGTCGCGCAGCAGGTGCATCTTGCTGTTGATCTCGGGTACGTTATCCGGCGGTGCCTCAAGATGCAGGATCACGATCACCTCGCGCACCTTCTGGCCTTCCGGCTTGACCCAGACGCTGAACGGATCGAGCGGAATGAAGGCCGGGCGTTTTACCGGCGCCGGCGGTGGCTGTTCCTCGGCATGCGCCGGTTCCGGCTTCTTGGCAAAAATCATCAGATATGCGGCCACGCCGCCGCCGGCCAGGGCCAGCAGCACGATCACGCCAATGATGATGAGTGCCAGCTTGCGGCCCATCCGGTTTCAGCCTGTGACTCGTTGTCCGGGGCCGACTTTAACCCCAGTTCAAAAATGTTGATAGCCATGGGCGGCGGTTGGCAACACAGCCCCCTCGGCATCCACCAGACTGACGATGCCCTGCCCCGGCTGCGCCACAGCGAAATGGCCGATGCGGCTCAGCGCCACATGGCTGGCCGCTGCCAGGGCGAGCAAAGCCGGCTCGGCCGCTGCCGGTGCCGCCAGCAGGATTTCATAATCATCGCCACCGGCCAGCAGGGCGGCCAGCGGCGCCTGCCCGGCTGCCACCACCTGCTGCGCCGCCGCCGAAAGCGGCACTCGCCCAGCCTCGATCACCACTGCCAGGCCGGCCTGGCGCGCCATATGACCGGCATCCTGCAACAGGCCATCCGACACATCCATGGCGGCCAAATTCATCCCGGCTTGGGCCAGTCCGGACAAACCGGCACCAAAGGCCAGGCGCGGCTCCGGCAGATGCAGCCGGGCATCGCAATGTGCTGCTGCCGCGCCGGTCAGCGCCAGATGGCCCAGCTTGGCCTGCAAGCCGAGCCAGGCATCGCCGATACTGCCGGTGACGTAGAGCACATCATCGGCCCGCGCGCTGCCACGGCGGATCATGCCGCCAGCCGGCACCAGGCCAAAAGCCGTCAGGCACAGGGTCAGGCCACCCGGGGCGCGTACCGTGTCGCCACCGGAAAGCTGGATGCCATACAGCGCCTGATCCAGCGCCAGGCCACCGCTGAAGGCCGCCAGCCAGGCTTCGTCCGGCGCTGCCGGCAGGCCGAGGGCAAGCTGATAGGCATAAGGCCGCGCGCCCTTGGCAGCGAGATCGGACAGGTTCACCCGCAGTAATTTGCGCGCAATCCGCTCCGGCCCATCGGCATCGAGGAAATGCACCCCGGATACGAAGGCGTCGGTGGTCACCACCAGATCATGCCCGGCCGGCACCGGCAGTTGTGCGGCGTCGTCGGTCAGCCCGAAGGCGCCCGGCAGCCCGGCGCTCAGCGGCGCCAGATAACGGGCAATGAGGTCGAATTCGCCGAGCGGCATCGGCGCGCGCCCCTTCCTTCCATCCAGGTGGCCATCCAGGCGGCGAATGCCGCCGTCAGCGCGGGGTGAACTCGTTCGGCCGCAGGCGGCGCGCCAGGCCATCCAGCACACCATTGGCCAGCTTGATCTCGGTCGGGCTGAAAAACGCTCGCACCACGCCGAGATACTCGTCGATCACGGTGCCGGCCGGCACATCGATACGCGCCAGCAATTCATAGGTGGCGGCGCGGATCGCCAGACGCAGCACGGCTTCCAGCCGGCCCAGCGCTTCCGGGCGCGGCATGGTGGCACGAATCTGCTCGTCGATCTCGGCCTGGCGCTTCACGGTGCCGCGCACCACATCGCCGAACCAGTCGGCATCGGCCTCGCGGAACTGCACGCCCTCCACTTCCTGGCCCAGGCGAGCCTCGCGGAAATCATGGATGACGCCTTCGGCCGGCTTGTCGGAAAACTCAATTTCATAGAGCGCCTGCACGGCAAACAGGCGGGCCACGGTACGGCGGCCGGCCGGCTTGGGCGCTCTTGCGGGATTGGTCATGATGAGAAAAGCTGCTTCAGGCCGATCATTGCGACGCAGGCCAGGGCGGCATCGCCACCCTTGTTGAGGCGGTCGGCGCGGGCGCGCTCCCAGGCCTGTTCCTCGTTTTCCACGGTGAGGATGCCGTTACCGATGGCAAGCTGATGCTCCAGCGCCAGCTGCTGCAAGGCGCGGGCGCTTTCATTGGTCACGATGTCGTAATGCGTGGTTTCACCCCGGATCACGCAGCCCAGCGCAACGAAGCCATCATAGGCCCGGCTGCCGCTGCGATTCATGGCGAAGCGGATCGCCGCCGGAATTTCCAGCGCGCCCGGCACATCGATACGGTCATAGTCGAAATCCGATGCCTCGACCGCGCCCCGGGCGCCCTCGAACAAGGCATCGGCGATATCTTCATAGAAGCGCGCCTCCACGATCAGCACGCGCGGGCGGCGCATGTCGAGCAGCAGCGGGCCGCGCACCTGCGATCTGGCCGTGGCGAATTTCTTGATCTTGCTTACCGGCTTCTTGGCACCGGCCTTGGGCTTACGCGCCACCATGTTTCAAATCTCCCCCTTGCGCACCACCACGGGGCGCGTCTCCGCCACCGTGAGGCCATAGCCTTCCAGGCCGACAATGGTCTTCTGGATATTTGACAGCAGGATCATGTCCTTCACCCCCAGATCGAGCAATATCTGGGCGCCGATACCATAATCCCGGAGTTGGCCCTGGTTTTCAACCGGATGCCCCAGCTTGCGGCGCAGCACATCCGACAGGGCCGTGGGGCGCGGTTCGCGCAGCAGCACCACCACGCCGCGCCCGGCCTCGCCCACCATGCGCATCGATTCATGCAGGATGCCGGAACGGGCGCCGTGATCGCCGAGCAGGTCGCCCAGCACATTCATGGCATGCATGCGCACCATCACCGGGCCACCGGTCGCCACATCGCCCTTCACCAGCGCGATATGCTCGGCATATTCCACCGTGTTGCGATACACGATCATGCGGAAATCACCGCCCCAGACGCTGTCGATAGCGCCTTCCACCACCCGCTCCACCAGGCTGTCATGCTTGCGGCGATAGGCGATCAAGTCGGCAATGGTGCCGATCTTGAGGCCATGGAACTGGGCGAATTTCACCAGGTCGGGCAGCCGCGCCATGGTGCCGTCGTCATTCATGATCTCGCAGATCACGCCAGACGGATCGAGCCCGGCCAGGCGGGCGATATCCACAGCGGCCTCGGTATGACCGGCACGCACCAGGGTGCCGCCATCGCGCGCCATCAGCGGGAAGATATGGCCCGGGGTGGCGATGTCGGCGGCATTGGTCGCCGGGTCGATCGCCACGGCGATGGTGCGGGCGCGGTCGGCAGCGGAAATGCCGGTGGTGACGCCCTCGCGGGCCTCGATGGAAATGGTGAAGGCGGTGCCGTGGCGCGAGGAATTATTCTGTGCCATCAGCGGCAGCTTGAGATGCTCGCAGCGCTGCCGGGTCAGCGACAGGCAGATCAGGCCACGGCCATATTTGGCCATGAAGTTGATCGCATCGGCATCACATCGGGCGGCCGGGATATAGAGATCGCCCTCATTCTCGCGGTCTTCCTCATCGACCAGGATCACCATGCGGCCACGCTTGGCCTCGGCGATGATCTCCTCCGAATTGGCGAGATACTTTTTCAAATCGGCAAGATCGTTCACGGCTTCACCCAATCACGCAGGCGCCCGACATAGCGCGCCAAGGTATCCACTTCAAAATTCACCCGATGGCCGACCTGCAACCCGCCCAGCGTGGTCACCTGCTGGGTATGCGGGATCAGGTTGATGCCGAACACATTGCCCTGCACGGCATTCACCGTCAGCGACACGCCATCCAGCGCCACCGAGCCCTTCTCGGCAACGAAGCCTGCCAGCGCATCCGGCACGCGGAATTCCAGCCGCAGGGAGTCACCCTCCGGCGCGGCCTGCACCACTTCGGCCAGGCCATCGACATGGCCGGAAACGATATGGCCGCCCAATTCATCGCCCACCTTGAGGCTGCGCTCCAGGTTGATGCGGCTGCCCTCGCCCCACTGGCCCAGGGTGGTGCGCGACAATGTCTCGGCTGAGACATCGACGGCGAACCAGTCCGCCCCGGTCTGCACCACGGTGAGGCAGCAGCCGGAACAGGCGATCGAGGCGCCAATGGCAATACTGTCGGTATCGAAGGCGGTGCGGATGCGGAAACGGGTGTCGCCACGCTGCTCGCGCGCGATCACGGTGCCGATATCGGTGACGATGCCTGTGAACATGACCCTAGTTTTAGACCGTTTCATCGCCATATGAAATCGCTGCGCTGTGGCGATTTTGCGTTTTGAGGAGGAGCCCGGCGCAGCGCGTAGTGGGGCTACGGGCAAGCCGGGCGACACGCGCAAAACGCAAAATCGCCCAGCCCATACGGGTTGCGTCTGGAGGCGGCATCCGCGTCGTCGGACCGTTTGCAGGTACCACCGGTACCTGCTGCACGCTCCTCCTAGCGGGCTGCCGCCTCCAGACGCAACGCAGCTGTTTCCATATGGCGATGAAACGGTCTACAGCGGGCGGGCGAAGGTTTCCAGCAGGTCATCCGCCAAAATATCGGCCCGCACCCGGCGCCAGCGCGGGGCTTCCGCCACGGTATCGACGCCAAAGGCCGCAATCGCCGGCAGGCCATCGCCGCCGATCACCGCCGGAGCCCGGAAAAACAGCAGGCGATCGACCAGATCGGCGCGGATCAGACTGGCGGCAAGCTGGCCGCCGCCTTCCACCAGCAGCCGGGTGATACCACGCCCGGCCAGGGCTTCCAGCGCCTGGCGCACATCCGGCAGGCCGGTATCGGTATCGGGGGCCACCGCGATCACCTCAAGGCCGCATTCGGCAAAGGCCTGCCGGCGGGCGGCATCGGCATCCTCGCGGCAGACGATCCAGGTCGGGTGCTGCCGGGCGGTGGCGGCCAGGCGGCTGGTCAGCGACAGCCGCAGCCGGCCATCCAGCACGATGCGCGGCGCCGGGCGCAGCGGCAGTCCGGGCAGCCGGCAAGTCAGCTCCGGATCGTCCTGCAATGCCGTGTTGGCACCCACCATGATGGCATCGTGGCGCGCCCGCAGCAGATGGGCGCGCTGGCGCGACAGCGCATCGGTGATCCATTTGCTGTCACCCGAATGGGTGGCGATGCGGCCATCCAGGCTGACCGCCAGCTTGAGCGATACCAGTGGCCGGCTCTGGGTCTGGTGCAGCAGGAAACCGGCATTCAGTTCGGCCGCCTCGTCGCCCAGCAGGCCCAGTTCCACCTTTATGCCGGCATCGCGCAGGCGTTCCAGCCCGGCGCCGGATACGCGCGGATCAGGGTCTTCCAGCGCCACCACGCAGCGGCTGATACCGGCTTCGATCAGGGCATCGGCGCAGGGCGGCGTGCGGCCATGATGGCTGCATGGCTCCAGGGTGACATAGGCAGTGGCGCCCCGCGCGGCCATACCCGCCTGGCGCAGGGCTTCGGTTTCGGCATGCGGCCGGCCACCCGGCTGGGTCCAGCCACGGCCCAGCACGGCACCGTCGCGCACCAGCACACAGCCCACGGCGGGATTGGGCCAGGTATTGCCCAGGCCGCGTGCCGCCAGCCCGAGTGCGAGACGCATCCAGCGTTCGTCACGGGCGGCGGCGGCCCTATCTGTCATTGTCCGGCCCGGTCAGTCATCGTCGTCTTGCGGGTTGCCGCTCAGCGAGCCGATGAAATCCTCAAAATCCTTGGCTTCGCGGAAATTGCGGTACACCGAGGCAAAGCGCACATAGGCCACCTTGTCGAGTGCCGCCAGGCCATCCATCACCAGGGCGCCGATCTGGTCCGAAGTGATCTCGCTTTCGCCAGAGCTTTCCAGCCGGCGCACGATACCGTTGATCAGCCGCTCGATACGCTCCGGATCGACCGGCCGCTTGCGCGTGGCGATCTGGATCGAGCGCGCCAGCTTGTCGCGGTCGAACGGCACTTTCAGGCCGTTCTTCTTGATCACCGTCAATTCGCGCAACTGGATGCGCTCGAAGGTGGTGAAGCGCGCGGCGCAGTTCGGGCAGAAGCGCCGCCGGCGGATCGCCGAGTTATCCTCGGTCGGCCGCGAATCCTTCACCTGGGTATCGTCATTGCCGCAGAACGGACACCGCATCGGACGCTTCCTCCCCCGGAGACCGGATCAAGCTCAGTAGATCGGGAAGCGGCGGCACAGAGCCACCACCTTCTCGGCCACGGCGCGTTCCACGTCGCTGTTGTCGTTGCTCTTGGCCACCAGGCCATCCATCACATCGGCCATCAGATCGCCGATCTGGCGGAATTCAGCCACGCCGAAGCCGCGTGTGGTACCGGCCGGGCTGCCGACGCGCACGCCGGAGGTCACCATCGGCTTTTCCGGATCGAACGGCACGCCATTCTTGTTGGCCGTGATGCGGGCGCGTTCCAGCGCTTCCACCACCACGTTGCCCTTCAGGCCCTTGCCGCGCAGATCCACCAGCATCAGGTGGTTGTCGGTGCCATCGGTGGTCAGGTCGTAGCCGCGCGCCTTGAGCGCCGCCGCCATCGCCTTGGCATTATCCACCACGGCTGCGGCATAGGCCTTGAATTCGGGCGTCAGCGCCTCGCCGAAGGCCACCGCCTTGGCCGCGATCACATGCATCAGCGGGCCGCCCTGCAGGCCGGGGAACACCGCCGAATTGATCTTCTTGGCCATCGCCTCGTCATTGGTCAGCACCATGCCGCCGCGCGGGCCGCGCAAGGTCTTGTGCGTGGTGGTGGTGACGACATGGGCATGCGGGAACGGATTGGCATGCACGCCGCCTGCCACCAGGCCGGCGAAATGCGCCATATCCACCATGAAGATGGCACCGATGCTGTCGGCGATCTCGCGGAAACGGGCAAAGTCCCAGAAACGCGGATAGGCCGAGCCGCCGGCAATGATCAGCTTCGGCTTCTGCTCCTCGGCCTTGCGCGCCACCGCATCCATGTCGATGAGCTGGTCTTCCTGGCGCACGGTGTAGCTGGCAACGTTGAACCACTTGCCCGACTGGTTGGCCGGCGAACCATGGGTGAGATGGCCACCCGCCGACAGGTCGAGGCCCATGAAGGTGTCGCCCGGCTTGAGGCAGGCCATGAACACCGCCTGATTGGCCTGGGCGCCGGAATGCGGCTGCACATTGGCGAAGCCGCAGCCGAAAAGCTGCTTGGCGCGCTCGATGGCCAGGTTTTCCGCGATATCGACGAATTCGCAGCCATTATAGTAGCGCTTGCCGGGATAGCCTTCGGCATATTTGTTGGTCAGCACCGAGCCCTGGGCTTCCAGCACGGCGCGGCTGACGATGTTCTCGGAGGCGATCAGTTCGATCTGCTCGCGTTGACGGGCCAGTTCCTCAGTGACCGACTGGAAGATCGCCGGATCGGCCTCGGCCAGGCTGCGCTCGAAGAAACCCTTCGGGGTGACGGCGGATTGCGGGGCAGTGCTCATGCTGGGCTCCTTTACGCGAGCTTGGCGACCCGCCGGGCATGGCGGCCGCCTTCAAAGGGGGTGGCGAGGAAAACGTTCAGGCAATCCTTGGCCGTATCGACGCCGATCAGGCGCGCGCCGAGGGCAATCACATTGGCATCGTTATGCTGCCGGCTCAGCTTGGCCGACAGGGCATCATGCACCAGGGCGGCGCGGCAGCCCGGCACCCGGTTGGCGGCAATCGAAATGCCGATGCCGCTGCCACACACGGCCACGCCGAACTCGGCATGACCCGATGCCACGGCTTCGCCCAGGGCCTTGCCAAAATCCGGGTAATCCACACTTTCCGGGCTATGCGCACCAAGGTCGGTGACGGCATAACCCTGGCTTTCCAGCTCGCTCTTGAGCAGGTTTTTCAGCTCGAAACCGGCATGGTCCGACGCCACGGCGATAGCGGGCTTGCTCATGGGCTGGGGCTCCGGGGCTTGGGAATGCGGGACGGCCGGAACCTACAATATCCAGTGCGCCGCGCCAATACCGACCGCAAGGAAAAGCAGCCTTGCGCCAGAAGCATGGCAAAAACGCAACCCAAAGTACATTCTCAGCGCAACACAAATCGCCTCAAATACAAAAAGCCCGGCAGGTTTCCCCGCCGGGCTTTCCGAAACCAGCCGCTGGCCGGTTTAGTTCACATAGTCGTAGGCGCCGTCCTTCCAGACATAGACCTTGTAGGCCGGGCTGGTGGTGTCGCCCTTGCTGTCGAACGAGATGTCGTTCAGCACGGTCTGGAACTTGCCGGCGCGCAGCGCCTTTTCCACATCGGCGGTCTTGACCGACTTGGCGGTGGTGGCGGCCTGCGCCCAGACCTGGAGTGCGGCATAGGTGTAGAGGGTGTAACCCTCGGGGTCGTAGCCGCCGGCCTTGAACTTGTCGACGATCGACTTGGCCACCGGGTTCTTGCGCGGATCGGCATCGAAGGTCATCAGCGTGCCCGCACCGGCAGCGCCGGCAATGGCCCAGAACTGCTTGTCGACCAGGGCGTCGCCACCCATCAGCGGGGCGGTCAGGCCCTGCTCCTTGGCCTGGCGCACGATCAGGCCGGCTTCCGGATGGTAGCCGCCGAGGTAGATCAGATCGATGCCGGCCGCCTTCATCTTCGAGACCAGCGCCGAGTAATCCTTCTCACCGGCGGTGATGGCTTCGTACATGGTCTCCTTGAAGCCCTTGCTGTTGAGGCGCTTGCGCGTCTCATCGGCCAGGCCCTGACCATAGGCGGTCTTGTCATGCAGGATGGCGACCTTCTTGCCGGCGAATTTCTCGGCGATGTAGTCGCCCGCCACCATGCCCTGCTGGTCGTCGCGGCCGCAGACGCGGAAGGTGTTGGAATAGCCACGATCCGTGAAACGCGGATTGGTCGAGGCCGGCGAAATCTGCAGGATGTTTTCTTCCTTGTAGACATCGGAAGCCGGGATCGACGAGCCCGAGCAGAAATGGCCGATCACCACGGCCACCTTTTCCTGCGCCGACTTGTTGGCCACCGCGACCGCCTGCTTCGGGTCGCACTGGTCGTCGCCGATCACCAGTTGCAGCTTCTGGCCATTCACGCCGCCAGCCGCATTGAGATCGGCCACCGCCATTTCGGCGCCGCGCTTCATCTGCTCACCGAAGCTGGCAAGCTGGCCGGTGATCGGGCCATTGAGCGAAACCTTGATCTGCGCGCTAGCAGCGCCGGCCATCAGGCCGAGCGCGGCAACAATGCCGAGACCGTATTTGAAGCTACGCATAGTCGAACCTCCCCTAGGTTACAGATGAAACTGTGTTGCAGATAAAAAAACTCTAAACGGATATGCTGCCGGCAGCAATGATAAGGACATCAGCCGGACGGTTTCTCGCGCCAGGCGAACAGGCCGGCGCGCTGATAAAGCCACGGATATTGCCGCACCATCATATCCACCCGGGTGACCCGGAAACCGAAGCCGGCAATGCCGCCCAGCAGCAGCGCAGCGCAGAGATAGGGCGGAACGGCGAGCAATTCACCCTGGAACAGGCCGAAGACCAGGAAGCGGTTGGCCGCCGCCAGCAGCAGGCTGTAGGGCAGCAACTGCCAGGCCGGGCGCCAGGTATTGGCCACCGCCTGGCCCATCAGGAAGGCGATGCCGCCGACCAGAATCAGGGTGAAGCCGATGAACACGCCCCAGGAGGAACCGATCACGGCGCTCATCCATGGCCTCCTTCCAGATAGGCGGCGCGGATCTGCTCGTCGGCCAGCAGGTCGGCGCCGTTACCGCTCATGGTGATGGCGCCATTCACCAGCACATAACCGCGATGCGCCAGCCGCAGGGCGTGATAGGCATTCTGCTCCACCAGCAGCACGGTAACGCCATCGCGCTTGTTGATCTCCTCGATGATCGAGAAAATCTGCCGCACCACCAGGGGCGCCAGGCCGAGCGACGGTTCATCCAGCAGCAACAGGCGCGGCCGGCTCATCAGCGCACGGGCAATCGCCAGCATCTGCTGCTCGCCGCCCGACAGCGTGCCGCCGCGCTGGTCGCGGCGTTCCTTGAGGCGCGGAAACAGCGTGAAGGCACGCTCCAGATCGTCGTCGAAATGCGCCGGATCGGCAGCCACCGCGCCCATGCGCAGATTTTCCAGCACCGTCATGCGCGGAAAGATGCGCCGGCCTTCCGGGGCATGGGCCAGGCCGAGCCGCACCAGATGATGCGTCGGCATCCCCAGCAGGCTTTTACCTTCCAGCTGGATATCGCCATGGCGTGGACGTGGCGAGCCGCAGATGCTCATCAGCAGGGTGGATTTGCCGGCACCATTGGCGCCGATCAGCGCCACGATCTCGCCCTGCTTCACTTCCAGATCCACACCCTTCAGGGCATGCACCGCGCCGTAATAACTTTGCAGGCCGCGAATGCTCAGCATCAGGCCGCCCCCGCTTCCGGCGCTTCAAAATCCTCGCCCAGATAGGCCTTGATCACGATCGGATCGTTGCGGATTTCATCCGGCGTGCCATCGGCGATCTTCTTGCCGTAATCCAACACCACGATATGGTCGGAAATCTGCATCACCACGCTCATGTCATGCTCGATCAGCAACACACCGCAGCCATGCGTGTCGCGGATGAATTGCAGTAAGGCATTGAGGTCGGCCGATTCACGCGGATTGAGACCGGCGGCCGGTTCATCCAGGCAGAGCAGAACCGGCTCGGTACACATGGCACGGGCGATTTCCAGCCGGCGCTGGCCGCCATAAGGCAGGCTGCCGGCCGGGGCATCGGCATCGCGGGTCAGGCCGGTGCGTTCCAGCCAGTAGCGCGCCAGTTCCACCGCCTGGCGTTCGGCGCGGCCATAACCCGGCCAGCCGAACAGGCCCAGCAACGTATAGCCCGAAGCCAGCATCAGCTTGTTATGCTGCGCCACGATCAGGTTTTCCAGCACCGTCATATTGGGAAACAGGCGGATATTCTGGAAGGTGCGCGCCACCCGGGCCTGGGCGGCGATATCGTGGCCCTGCATGCGTTCGAGCAGGAATTCGCGCCCGCCATTCATCAGGCTGAGCCGGCCAACCGTCGGCTTATAAAAACCGGCGATGCAATTGAACACCGTGGTCTTGCCGGCGCCATTGGGGCCGATCACGGCGGTGATCTCGCGCGGCCGTGCGATGAACGAAACATCATTCACCGCCACGAGGCCGCCGAAGCGCATGGTGAGATGCTCGACACTCAACAAATGCGAGCCAGGTAAATGCGGCTGCGTCATGTGGCACCTCCCGCCCCGGCTGGTCGCGGCGGATGCAGCTTGATGGTGGGTTCACGATGCGCCAGCAGGCCCTGCGGGCGCCACACCATGATCAGCACCATCGCCAGGCCAAAGGCCAGCATACGGAACAGCGAGAATTCACGCGCCAGTTCCGGCAGCAAAGTGAGGAAGGCGGCGGCCAGCACGATGCCGGCCTGGCTGCCCATGCCGCCCAGCACCACGATGGCCAGGATCACGGCCGATTCGATGAAGGTGAAACTTTCCGGGCTGATGAAGCCCTGGCGCGTGGCGAAGAAACTGCCGGCAAAGCCGCCGAACATGGCACCGATGGCAAAGGCGGTCAGCTTGGTATTGGTCGGATTGATGCCGAGGGCGCGGCAGGCGATTTCATCCTCACGCAAAGCTTCCCAGGCGCGGCCGACCGGCAGCTTGCGGATGCGCAAGGTGAAGAAATTCGTCACCAAAGCCAGCACCAGGATCAGATAATACAGAAACACGATGCGATGCGTAGAGGCGAAATCGATGCCAAAAAGCTGGTGAAACGAGGTGGTGCCTTCCGGCGGATTGGCGGCAAACGGATAGCCGAAGAAGCTGGGCCGCTGGATACCGGAAATGCCATTCGGACCACCGGTCAGCGCCTGCCAGTTCAGCAGCACGATGCGGATGATTTCGCCAAAACCCAGCGTGACGATGGCGAGATAATCGCCGCGCAGCCGCAGCACCGGAAACCCCAGCATGACCCCGAACAGGGCCGCGAACAGGCCGGCCAGCGGCAGACATTCCCAGAAGCTGAGGCCGAAACTCTGCGACAGCAGGGCGTAGGAATAGGCCCCGACGGCATAGAAGGCGACATAGCCAAGATCAAGCAGACCAGCCAAGCCGACCACGATATTGAGCCCCCAGCCGAGCATGACATAGATCAGCACCACGGTGCCGAGATCGACCACGGTGCGATCCGCGAAGGGCATCATCGGCAAAGCCACGGCAAACAGGATCAGCGCCGGCATCAGCCAGGTATCGGCTTTGCGGCCCAGCTCGGCCAGCTTGTCATGCTTGCCGGCCTGCGGCTGGCGCGGCACCCGGCTGCGCCGCCAATCGAGCAGCAGCATCAGCACCAGCCGGCCGACAAACACACCGGCAGCGGCATAGCCGACCAGATGCCAGCGCGTCTTGATGCCGAGCGGCCCGCCGGTATCCACGGTTTCAAACCCCAGCAGCGGCAGTGCCAGCACACCGGCCACCAGGGCGGCCAGCAGCGCATCCTTGATGCGCGCCTGCGGCGTCATCACACCTTCTCCACTTCGGGCCGGCCAAGTAGACCGGTGGGCCGGAAGATCAGCACGATCACCAGGATCGAGAAGACCGCCACATCCTTGTATTCGATGCTGAAATAGGCCGACCAGAATGCCTCGATCAGGCCGATCAGCAGCCCCCCCAGCATCGCACCCGGCAGGCTGCCGATGCCGCCCAGCACGGCGGCGGTGAACGCCTTCAGGCCAGCCAGGAAGCCGATATAAAAATCCACCACGCCGTAATACAGCGTCACCATCACACCGGCCACGGCAGCCAGCACGGCGCCCAGCACAAAGGTGAAGGAGATGATGCGATCCGTGTTGACGCCGAGCAGCGAGGCCATCAGGCGATCCTGTTCGGTGGCGCGCTGCGCCCGACCGAGCGGCGTGGCGGTGATCAGCCAGGTGAAGCCGACCATCAGTGCGACGGTAAGCGAGATGATGATCATCTGCAGATAGCTCAGATTGACCGAGAAGCCATCACCATGCAGCAATTCCACGCCGCCGCGGATCATCGGCTGTAACGGCTTGATTTTCGCTCCTTGAGCGATCTGCACATAGTTTTGCAGGAAGATCGACATGCCGATGGCCGAGATCAGCGGCGCCAGGCGGAACGAGCCGCGCAACGGCCGATAGGCGACGCGCTCCACCGTCCAGCCATACAGCGCGGTAAGAGACATCGCCGCCACCAGCACGATCAGCAGAGCCAGCGGCACCCAGGTAACGCCGAGCAGGCCGAGAATCGAGAAAGTGATGACCGCGATGAAAGCGCCGATCATGTAGATTTCGCCATGGGCGAAATTGATCATGCCGATGATGCCATACACCATCGTGTAACCGATGGCGATCAGGGCATAGACCGCCCCGAGCGTGACGCCGTTGATGAGCTGCTGCAGGAAATATTCCATGTCCCCCGGCTCATGCCCCCTGTTTTTGCTTGGCCAGGGCATAGCGCAGTTTCTGCACCGCAAGGCGGCCGAGTTCCTGGCTGGAGCGGCGTGGATCGCCGATCATCGATACCTCCAAGCCGGTGACGGTATCCACCGCCACCACTTTCAGCATTGAGCCGACCCGGATGAATTCGACGATGGCTTCGTCGCCCGGTTTGCCGCTTTGCGTCCCTGTCATGCCAACCGTGTTAGCATTGTTCGGCGACGCCGCTCAAGTCGATTGTACCGCTACAATCGGCAAAATCTGCGGCAGCCTTGCAGCGCCCCCTGCCCGCCCGTTAGCCTGCGCTATAAGTATTCCTGAAAACGGAGGAAAAGATGCGGATTTTGCAGCCGGCGGAATGGGCCAAACCAAAAGGTTATGCGCATGGCGTGCTGGCCGAGGGCCAGAGCGTGCATGTGGCCGGGCAATTCGGCTGCACCGGCCAGGGCCAGTTTGACAGCGACGACCTGGGCGATCAGGTGCGTCAGGCTTTGCGCAATATCGTCCGTATACTGGCCGAGGCCGGCGCGCGACCGGAGCATATCGTGCGCATGACCTGGTATGTCACTGATCTGGCCGCGTATCGTGCCGCCGGCGAGAAGATCGGCCCGGCTTGGCGCGACCTGCTGGGCCGGCATTTCCCCGCCATCACCCTGGTGCAGGTCGCCGGCCTGCTGGAGCCCCGCGCCAAGGTGGAAATCGACGCAGTCGCGGTCATTCCTTCCAAGCCTTGAGGGCTTGGTATAGTCTCCGCGCCCGCCGGTATCGGCCGAGTCAGAACAACCCAAAACCATCCGAGAGTTCGAGAGGACATCCATCATGGCCAACACCCTCGCCCCCTTCACCTGGGACGACCCGCTTCTGCTCGATGCCGAGCTGACCGAGGAAGAGCGCATGGTGCGCGACACCGCACGCGACTATTGCCAGTCGCAACTGCTGCCGCGCGTCAAGGAAGCTTTCCGTGAGGAAAAGACCGATCCGGCGATCTTCCGCGAGATGGGCGAACTCGGCCTGCTCGGCTCGACCATCGACGGCTATGGCTGCGCCGGCACCAATTATGTCTCCTATGGCCTGATCGCGCGCGAAGTCGAGCGCGTCGATAGCGGCTATCGCTCGATGATGAGCGTGCAGTCCAGCCTGGTGATGCATCCGATCCATGCCTATGGCACCGAGGAAACGCGCCAGAAATACCTGCCCAAGCTGGCCACCGGCGAATGGATCGGCTGCTTCGGCCTGACCGAGCCGGATGCCGGTTCCGATCCGGGCAGCATGAAGACGCGCGCCGTGAAGGTGCCTGGCGGCTACAAGCTGACCGGCAGCAAGATGTGGATTTCCAACGCGCCGATCGCCGATGTCTTCGTAGTCTGGGCCAAGACCGAGGATGGCGTGATCCGCGGCTTCGTGCTGGAAAAGGGCTGGAAGGGCCTGTCGGCGCCGAAGATCCAGGGCAAGCTTTCCCTGCGCGCCTCGATCACCGGCGAGATCGTGATGGATGAGGTGTTTGTCCCCGACGAGAATTTCCTGCCGAATGTGCAGGGCCTCAAAGGGCCGTTCGGCTGCCTCAACAATGCCCGCTACGGCATCGCCTGGGGCGCCATGGGCGCCGCCGAAGCCTGCTGGCACCAGGCGCGGCAATATACGCTCGACCGCAAGCAGTTCGGCCGCCCGCTCGCCGCCACGCAGCTGGTGCAGCTCAAGCTCGCCAACATGCAGACCGAAATCGCCCTTGGCCTCAGCGCCTGCCTGCGGGTCGGCCGGCTCAAGGATGAAGGCAAGGCAGCGCCGGAAATGATCTCGCTGATCAAGCGCAATTCCTGCGGCAAGGCGCTGGAGATCGCCCGCACCGCGCGCGACATGCATGGCGGCAACGGCATCCATGAGGATTTCCACGTCATCCGCCACATGGTGAACCTGGAAACGGTCAACACCTATGAAGGCACCCATGATGTGCATGCCCTGATCCTGGGCCGCGCCATCACCGGCATCCAGGCGTTTTCGTAAGCTACGAACAAGATACCCGGGTCAAAAGCCCGGGCATGACGATTTTAGTCTTAAGCGTCATCGCCGGGCTTGACCCGGCGATCTTGTACCGGCTTAGACTCAAGCCATGGCGGGCTGAGTCTACATCATCACCAATAAGCCGGGCGGCACACTGTATATTGGCGTCACCAGCGATATGGCCAAACGAGCGGCTGAACATCGCGATGGCGTCGTGGCTGGTTTCTCCAAACGCTACAATCTGAAACTGCTGGTTCATGCCGAGGAACATGCCACCATGCCGCTTGCCATTCAGCGCGAAAAGACGCTGAAACATTGGAGCCGGGCTTGGAAGATCGCGCTGATCGAGGAAACGAACCCAGAGTGGCGGGATTTGTACGCCGACCTTATATGACTTTCGTCATGCGCGAACTTCATCCTGGCATATATCCTAACCCTGTCTGAGATGCAGGACATGAAACCAGCGCCGCTCGTATATTGCGGCGTTCACGCCCATCCCCCTCACCGTCGTCATGCCCGGGCTCGACCCGGGCATCCCATTTTTTGCTGATTTCACAAGCGTTTTCCAATCCCCCAGAGATGCCCGGGTCTTCGCCCGGGCATGACGAGAATGGAGCGATGGATGGGCTATCGGCTTAAACCGGACAGCCGTGGATCAAGTCCGCGCATGACGTTTTTTATAACATCGTCATCGCCGGGCTTGACCCGGCGATCTCGTCAAGGAGTGGAAAGGTCAGCCCGCCGCTTCCTTGGCGATGCCCGGCAACAGCGGCACGAAACGCACCGGCAGCAGTTTTTCCTCACGCACATCCAGGCCGTGGCGGGTGTAGCGGATCACGTCCTGCTCATTGCTGGTGCGGCTGACCGGCGCCACCAGGATGCCGCCTTGCGGCGAGAGCTGGTCGATCAGCGCATCGGGGCGTTTGTCGGCGGCAGCCGTCACCAGGATACGGTCGAACGGCATCTGCTCGGCCCAGCCCTTGTTGCCATCGCCGAGTTTGGCGGTGACATTGGTGATATCGAGATCGGCCAGGCGGCGCTCGGCCAGCAGCAGCAGCGAGCGATACCGTTCGATGGAATAGACCCGGCGGCAGAGCCGGGTCAGGATCGCGGTCTGGTAGCCCGAGCCAGTGCCGATTTCCAGCACCTTCATGCGGTCGCCGAGTTGCAGCGCCTCGGTCATGAAGGCCACCACATAGGGCTGGCTGATGGTCTGGCCCTGGGTGATCGGCAGCGCAATATTGTCGTAGGCATGCTCCTGGAACTGCGCCGGCACGAAGCGGTCGCGCGGTACCCGCTCGATGGCCGACAGCACGCGCGTATCCTTGATGCCCTGATGGCGCAGCTCCATGATGAGCTGGATGACGCGCGGATCGACCCCCAGGGCTGCCATGGCGGCCCGTCAGCCGAGCGCGGCGCGCAGCGCCTTCAGGCTGGCATTGTGGGTCAGATCGAGTTGCAGCGGCGTGACGGCGATATAGCCTTCATCGACGGCGCGCAGATCGGTGCCGCGCTTCGGCTTGCCATTCTGGTGGCGGAAGCCGATCCAGTAATATGGTACGCCGCGCGCATCGATGCGGTGATCCAGTGTCAGGTCGGTCAGGTCACGCTGGCCCTGGGTGACAATCTGCACCCCCTCCACTGCATCGCTCACCACATCGGGGAAATTGATGTTGATCAGCACGCCCTTGGGCCAGCCCTGCTTCAGCAGCTTGCGGATCAGGCCCGGGGCATGCTGTTCGCCGGTGGCCCATTTCACCGGATGACCGGGATTGATCTTCTGGCTCAGCGCAATCGACGGAATACCCAGCAAGGTGCCTTCCATGGCGGCGGCCACGGTGCCGGAATAGGTCACATCCTCGCCCAGATTGGAGCCGCGATTGACGCCGGAGATGATCAGGTCGGGCCGGCCTGCCTGCTGCATGATCTCATGCACCGCCATCATCACGCAGTCGGTCGGCGTGCCGCGCACGGCGTATTTGCGCGCATTCACCTTGCGCAGCCGCAGCGGCTTGGTCAGGGTCAGCGAATGCGAGGCGCCGGATTGTTCGTAATCCGGTGCCACGATCCAGATATCCTTCGACAGCTTCTTGGCAATCGCCTCGGCAATCTTCAGGCCCGGGGCATGGATGCCATCGTCATTGGTCACCAGAATTCGCATCACGCCGCCTTCTCGATCTTGGCCATGCCGCCGGTATAGGGCAGCAGGGCAGCCGGAATGGTGATGGAACCATCGGCTTCCTGATAATTTTCCAGCACCGCGATCAGTGCGCGGCCCACCGCCAGGCCGGAGCCATTCAGGGTATGCACAAAACGCGTCGCCTTCTCGCCCGGCACGCGGCAACGCGCATTCATGCGCCGCGCCTGCCAGTCGCCGCAATTGGAGCAACTGGAAATCTCGCGGTAGCGATCCTGGCCCGGCAGCCAGACCTCGATATCATAGGTCTTGCGCGCCGCGCCGCCCATATCGCCGGCACAGAGCAGCATGGTGCGGAATGGCAGTTCCAGCCGCTTGAGCACGGTTTCCGCCGCTTCCGTCATGCGGTCATGCTCGGCTTCGGAATCCTCCGGGCGCACGATGCTGACCAGTTCCACCTTCTCGAATTGATGCTGCCGGATCATGCCGCGCGTGTCGCGCCCGGCGGCGCCGGCTTCCGAGCGGAAACACGGCGTCAGCGCGGTCAGGCGCCAGGGCAACTGGTTTTCATCGATGATCAGGTCACGCGCCAGATTGGTCAGCGGCACTTCGGCGGTCGGGATCATCCAGTAGCCGGTGGTGGTGCGGAACAGATCATCGCCGAATTTCGGCAATTGCCCGGTGCCGAAGGCGGTATCGTCATTCACCAGCAAAGGCACGATGGTTTCGCTATAGCCGAATTCCGTGGTGTGCAGATCGATCATGAACTGGCCGAGCGCCCGGCTGAGCCGCGCCAGTTGCCCGCGCATCACGGTGAAACGCGCCCCGGCCAGTTTCACGCCGGTATTGAAATCCATCAGGCCGAGGCCCTCGCCGAGATCAAAATGCTCCTGCGGCTTGAAGGCAAAGGCACGCGGCGTGCCATGGCGGCGCAGTTCCTGATTGTCGTCTTCGCTCAAACCTGGCGGCACATCATCGGCCGGCAGATTGGGAATGCGGCTCAGCGCATCCTTGAGTGCCGCTTCGGCGGCGGCCTGATCGGCTTCATGCTGCGCCAGCGCCTCTTTCAGCGCCGCCACTTCGGCCATCAATTCACTGGCCCGCGCCTCATCCTTCCTGGCCTTGGCGGCACCGATTTCCTTCGACAGGGCATTGCGTCTCGCCTGGGTGGTATCGAAGTCGGCCTGGGCGGCGCGGCGGCGCGCATCCAGCGCCACCAGGGCCTCGGCCTGGGCCGGCAGGCCACGGCGCGCAATCGCCGCATCGAAGCCGGCCGGATTGTCGCGGATGGCTTTTATGTCATGCATGGCTTTTTACCTGTTATGCGTCGCGGCGCTTACGGCGCCGGCGGATTGGCACCATTCTCGCCAGTCTCGACCGGCTTCGGCGTCTCGGCTTCCGCTTCCGTCTTGTCGGCGGCTTCCGCCTCGGCCTGCTCTTCCGCTTCGCGCTTGGCGCGGTCGCGCTCGATCAGTTTCACCGCCCAGATCGAGATTTCGTAGAGCAGGATCAGCGGCACCGCCAGACCAATCTGGCTGATGATATCCGGCGGCGTCACGATGGCCGCGAAAATGAACATGATGACGATGGCATAACGCCGCTTGGCAGCCAGGCCGGCCGCCGAAACGATGCCGACCTTGCCGAGCAAGGTGAGCAAAACCGGCAACTGGAATGCCAGGCCGAAGGCAAAGATCAGCGTCATCACCAGGGAGAGATATTCGCTCACCTTGGTTTCAAGCTGGATCGGGATGGTGCCGTCGCCGCCCTGGCCCTCGAAGCCGATGAAGAATTTCAGCGCCAGCGGCATGATGAACCAGTAGACGAACGCACCGCCAATGGCGAACAGCACCGGCGTGGCAGCCAGGAATGGCAGGAAAGCCTTGCGCTCATGCTTGTAGAGTCCGGGCGCCACAAAGGCCCAGATCTGCCCGGCAATCACCGGGAAAGCCACCACCGCCGCAGCCCAGAAGGCCAGTTTGACATAGGTGAAGAAAGCTTCCTGCGGCGCCGTGAAGATCATGCGCCGCCCCTCGGTGGAGCCCATCGCCTCGATCAGCGGGTGCATCAGCATATTGTAGATATGCGGCGCGAAATAATAGCAGGCGAAGAAGGCGACGAAGATCGACCCGATCGACCACATCAGCCGATTGCGCAACTCGACCAGATGATCGAGCAGCGGCATGCGGGAGGATTCGATCTCGCTTTCCGGATTGGTATCGCTCACGGCTTGGGCTCTTCCTTGGCCGGCACGGCGGCAATTTCAGCCTGTGGCCCAGCCGGCTCAGGCGCCGTCACGCTGTCGGCCGGTGCTGCCGCCGGCAAGGTGCCATCGGGCGACACCAGATCGTTATAGGCCGGCAAGGCCTCGGCGGTCAGGGTCTTTTCCAGGCTGCCATCGGGATCAACGGTTTTCTTGATCTCGTTCTCGACCGAGAATTCGCTGACCGATTTGGCCGCCTTGCGCAATTCGTCGAGTTCGGATTCCCGCACCATGTCGTCGATGCCGGACTGGAACTCGCGCGCCATGCTCCGCGCCTTGGTGGTCCATTGACCGACCGTGCGCAGCACCTTGGGCAAATCCTTCGGACCGATCACGACCAGCGCGACCACCGCGATAACGCCAAGTTCAGACCAGGCAATGTCGAACATCGCCGACGCCTTCAATGCAGGGGCGGCGCGCCCTCAGGGGCATGCCAGCCGGTTAAAAACAGACGGCTCAGTGCTGGGCCGGCTTGTCGCTGGTGGCGCCAGCGGTGGTGGTGGTGCCGGCCTGGCCGGATTGCGGCGCGGCCTGCTGCTGGATCACCCCGGCATCCTTGGCGGCATCCTTGGTTTCCTCGGGCTCTTCCTTCATGCCCTTACGGAAATTCTTGATGCCGGAAGCCAGGTCACCGGCCACTTTCGGCAGCTTGCCAGCGCCGAACAGGATCAGAATCACAACCAGAACCAGCAGCCAATGCCAAATGCTGAACGAACCCATTATTTTATCTCCCTGAAGCGACCCGCGCCCACCCAGGCGCCGAAGCCGTTCTCGATCACGCTGCACTATGGCAGAGTTTGCCCCCGCTAGGCAATTCACTCGGCCCGGTGCATTTGCAGTCTGTGGCCGCAGATTTCAATGTTAAGTGGCCGTAAACACAAAACAAGCGGCCAGATTGAGGTTGAGCCGCAGCTCACTCCCCGGTGCCAGCGTCGGCCCAGGCGGCAGGCGCGCCACCAACCCATGGCCGGACAGCGCGTTGCAGGTCACTTCCACACGCCGGAACGCCCCCAGCATGCGGGCCTGCACCACCCGGCACACGATCCCGGCGCCATCGGCGCTCTCAGCCAAAGCTTCGGGGCGAAACATCAGCAAGCCGGCAGGCGCCTCGCCCAAGGCCGGCGGCGCCGGCAGGTCGCCCCAGGGCGTCGCGATCCGGCCCGCCGTCACCGGCAATGATATTTCGTTGGTCTCCGAGAGAAAGCGGGCCGCAAACGGGGTTGCCGGTCGGGCATAGACGCCTTCCGGCCTATCCACCTGCACCAGCCGGCCGGCCTGCATGATGCCGATGCGGTCGCCCATTCGCATGGCTTCCTCGGGATCATGCGTCACCAGCAAGGTCGGCGTGCCGGCCTGTTTCAGCAGCCGCACGGTATCGTCGCGGATCTGATCACGTAGACGATTGTCCAGGCTGGAGAATGGCTCATCCAGCAGCATTACCGCCGGTTCCGGCGCCATGGCACGGGCCAGCGCCACGCGTTGCTGCTCGCCGCCCGACAGGCGATGCGGAAAAGCATCCAGATGCGGCGCCAGGCCAAGCCGGCCGGCCCAGGTCGCCGCCTTGCCGCGCCGCGCCGCACGATCATCACGCCCCAGGCCAAAAGCGATATTGTCGGCCACGCTCAAATGCGGAAACAGCGCATGATCCTGAAACACCATGCCGACCTGGCGGGCTTCGGTGGGCAGGTTCACACCCGGCCCGGCCACCAGCCGGCCGGCAATCCGCACCTCGCCGCGCTGCAAATCCTCCAGCCCCGCAGCCAGCCGCAAAGTGGTGGATTTGCCGCAGCCGGATGGCCCCAGCAAACAGAATATCTCCCCCGCGCCGACAGCGATGGATACATCATCCACCGCCAGCCGCTCGCCATAGCGATGGCTCACGCCGCTGAGGGAAAGATCAGGCATGCGGCTTCGGCTCGCCTACCTCGGGTTCCACAGCTTCCTCAGCCGGCGCCTCGGGGCGTTCGTCACCCGGCTCGGGCTCCGCCTCCGCCTCTGCCTCAACGTCAGGCTCAGCCTCAATCTCCGGCTCAGAATCCGCCTCCGGCTCAGCTTCTGCTGCCGCCTCCGGCTCAGCTTCTGTGGCCGCCTCCGGCTCAGGCGCGGCATCCTCTGACATGGCCTCGCCCTCGGCCTCTCCCGCAATAGCGGCCACATCATTGGCCGGCGCGATTTCCGGATCGGCGATCAACGGTTCAAGGAATTCGCGGCCGTCGTCATCCTCGCCCAGCGGGTCTTCCGGATTGGTATCATCCAGCGCCTCGCCCGGCATCGGCAGGCCACCGCTGGCCGGCAATGCTTCGAGCAGACCAGAGGAACGCAATTCCTCCAGGCCCGGCAGGCTGTCGACGCTATCAAGCCCGAAATGCACCAGGAATTCGTCGCTGGTGCCATAGGTCACCGGGCGCCCCGGCACGCGGCGGCGGCCACGAATTTTCACCCAGCCGGCTTCCATCAGCACATCCAGCGTGCCTTTCGACAGGCCGACGCCACGGATTTCCTCGATCTCGGCCCGGGTCACCGGCTGGTGATAAGCCACGATGGCCAGCGTCTCGATCGCGGCGCGCGACAATTTGCGCGTCACTTCACGATGATGCTCCAGCAGATGTTTCAGATCGGGCGCAGTCATGAACGCCCAGCGCCCAGCCAGCTGCTTCAGCACCACGCCGCGATTGCGATAGTGATCTTCCAGCGTCGCCAGCACGGCCTTGATACGGGCGCCCTTGGGCAGCCGCTTGCGCAGGCTGGCCTCGTCCAGGGGTTCGGCAGCGGCAAATAGCAGGGCCTCGACAATGCGCACCTGTTCGGCGAATTCGGCCTCACTGTCGCTCGGCTCCGGCGCGGCTGCCTCGTCAGCCGAACCGTCTTCATCAGCCGGGCTGTCCTCGCCAGCCGGGTTGTCCTCGCCAGCCTGGGCCTCATCATCCCCCGGGGTATCGGCCGCAACAGATTCTGCCGCGATCTCGGTTTCAGCCTCGCTCTCCGTCAGCGCCACTTCCGGCTCAGCTGCCGGCTTGGGCTGGGTATCGGCGGCGTCATTCTGCTCGGACTGCATGATTACTCTTCCTGCTGCGCCGGCGCCGGGGCGGGTCCGTTATCCTGGACCGGGCCGGCATTGCGGCGGATATAGATCGGGCCGAAGCTCTGCACCTGGCGCAGTTCGATCAGGCCCTGCTTGGCCATTTCCAGCGTGGCATTGAAGGTGGAGGCCAGGGCCGACTTGATGGTGAAGGGATCGGTCAGGTCGGGCGGCAGGAAGGCCTGCAAGGTGGCCCAATCCGGGATGGCGCCGATCATGTTGCGCAGGCGGGCCAGCGCCTCTTCCACCGAAACGATCTGGCGCCGCGCCATGCGCATGGTCAGCGCCTCGGTATTGCCCCGGCTGGAGCGGAATTCGGCATAGGCCTTCAGCATCTCGTAAAGCGTGGCGGTGAAGATCGACTTGCGGATCACCCGCACACCTTCCGGCCGACCACGCAGGAACATGGCCTCGCCGACCTGATCGCGGTTCATCAGCATTTCCGCCACCTTGCGCATGGCCTCCAGCTTGCGGAGCTGCAATTGCAGGCGCTCGGCCATTTCCTCGCCGCTCGGCTCGCCGGGCTTTTCCTTCTCCGGCAGCAGCAGGCGGGATTTCAGATAGGCCAGCCAGGCGGCCATCACCAGATAATCGGCAGCCAGTTCCAGGCGGCTTTTGCGCGCTTCGGCGACGAAGGCCAGATACTGCTCGGCCAGTTGCAGGATGGAAATCTTGCGCAGATCCACCTTCTGCTCACGCGCCAGGGTGAGCAGCACATCCAGCGGCCCTTCAAAACCATCCAGCGCCAGCACCAAGTGCTGCGCCAGCGAGGCCGGCTCGGCAGCCGCCAGGCCGTCACGGGTCGGCGCCTCGAAGGCATCGCCCTGAATCGCAGCCGGAGCGGCCTCCGCCTCAGGCGGATGGTCAACAGGATTGCCGGGGCCAGACGTCATGTCGGGCTCGTTGGGCGTTTCAGGATCGGTCACAGAGATTCACGCAAATAAGAAGCGGCTGCGTCTGCTCTAGCTTTTGTGGCCGGCCAAAACAAGCAGGATATCCTCCAAACCATTCACCAGCGGCCAGAGCATCTGGCCAAACGGATTGAATGAATAGCCTAAGCTTTGTGCTGCAAGTGGCAATGCCAGCATGAAAATCAGCAAAATCACCATGCCATAGGGCTCGATCCGGGCCAGCGGGCGGGCCAAGGCCAGCGGCAGCCAGCCAACCGCAACCCGGCCGCCATCCAGCGGCGGCAAAGGCAGCATGTTAAATACACATAGGATCAGATTGATCAATATGGCATTTTCCAGATTCATCACCAGCCAGCCACCGACCATGACACCGAAATACGGCAGCAGATGTACGGCCAGCATGGCGAGATAGGCCTGGATCAGATTGATCCCCGGCCCGGCAATCGCCACCAGGGCCATGTCGCGCCGGGGTGATGGCAGGCGCCAGAAATCCACCGGTACCGGCTTGGCCCAGCCGAACAGGAATGGCGCCTTCAACAGCAGCAGCAGGCCAGGCACCAGCACGGTACCCATCGGATCGACATGACGTAACGGATTGAAGCTGACCCGGCCGAGGCGATAGGCGGTATCGTCGCCGAGTTTCCAGGCCACCCAGCCATGCGCCGCTTCATGCAGCGTGATCGCCAGCAGGGCCGGCAATACCCAGGCCGAGGCGACGAACAGAAAACCGGCGATACTTTCCAGGTCCATATCAGATCAGGCGCTGGCGGCGCGCGGTGCCGGATCGGCCAGCAATAACTCCAGGCGCGCCCGCTCCTCAGCACCAAACGGCTTGGGCTGGGCTGGGCGCGACGCGGCGGCGGTGGCGATGCGGCCGGCAGCCTCCGGGCTCATCGCCGGCAAGGCCGGCAGCAATTCGGCCATCTCGTCCAGCTTGCCGGAGCAATGCAGGGCCAGATCGCAGCCCGCCGCCAGGGCGGCGCGGGCCAGGCCTGGCAAAGCGCCGTTCAGCGCCTTCATGGTCAGGTCATCCGAGATCAGCACGCCGGCAAAACCGATATGGCCGCGAATGACCTCGCCGATCATCGTGGCCGAGGTGGTGGCAGGCAATTTCGCATCATAGGCCGGATAGACGATATGCGCCGTCATCGCCCAAGGCGCGTGACGCAGCGCCTTGAAGGGCAGGAAATCGCTGGCTTCAAGCGTTTCGCGGCCGGCATCCACCACCGGCAGTTCCAGATGGCTATCGGCGCGGGCGCGGCCATGGCCGGGAATATGCTTGATCACCGGCAGCACACCGGCATCGCGCAGGCCATCCATGGTGGCACCGGCCAGAGCAGCCACACTCGCCGGGTCGCGGCCATAGGCGCGGTCGCCGATCACATCATGCGCGCCGGCCACCGGCAGATCGGCCACCGGGGCGCAATCCACATCGATGCCCAAAGCCGCCAGTTCAGCACCGATGGCCCGGGCATTGAGATAGGCCGCCTCGCGTCCTGCCTTGGCATCCTGGGCATAAAGTGCGCCAAATTTTGCTGCAGGCGGAAAGACCGGCCAATGCGGCGGCTTCAACCTTGCCACCCGACCGCCTTCCTGATCGATCAGCACCGGCGCCGCCGGGTTGCCGACGGCGGCGCGGAATGCCGCCACAAGGTTGCTCAATTGCGCCGGATTCTCGATATTGCGGGCAAAGACGATGAAGCCATAGGGCCGATGGCGCGCAAATAGCGCCTGCTCCTCGGCGCTCAGCACGGTGCCGGCACAGCCCACCACCACCGGCGCGAAAGCCGCCGGTTCAGGCAGAGCGGAATCAGCGGCCGACAACGATGCACCCCTGCTTCTGGGCCGAGAGCTTCTCGCACAAAGCCTGGGCAGCGGCGCGATCCTTCAGCGGGCCGGCTTGTACGCGATAGAATACGCCCTTGCCGGGAATCTCGACGCGCTCATAATTGGCCGAAAGACCGCCGAGATCGGCGGCGAATTTACGCTGCAAGGCCGCCCAGGTGGCCTGCGCTTGGGCCTGTTCCGGCAACGAGGCAAGCTGGACACGGGCCGAACCGGCGGTGGCAGCGGCAGGGGCCGTCGGACGCGCGGCTGGCGCGGCGGCCTGCGGCTGGCTCTGTGCCGGGCGCGGCGGTGTCGGCACGGGATTGGCGGCCGGTGGCGTGGCAGCCGGCGCCGTCGCCTGGCGCTGGGCCGGCGCCGGTTCCGCTGCCGGGGCCTGGCCCGGCACACCATTGACGGCCGGCCGGGTCGGGATGGTCACAGTCGGTCCGGCCGCCGTGCTGCCGGCAGGCGCCGGGGCCACGGCGGCAACTGGCGGACGCTCCAGGGGACGTTCCGGTGGCGGCAGCAACCGCTCGGTCTGCGGCTGACTGCTATTGCCGCTGCCGGCCAGGCGTTCGTAAATCTGCTTGTCCTGATTGGGCACCTGCAGGCCACCGGGATTTTCCGGCGCCACCTTGGCCGGCCCCTGTTCGGCCCGCACCAACGGCGGCGCACCGGAAGCACCACGCTTCACGCCCTGGTCATAGGCGAACCAGATGCCGATGCCAAAAGCCGCCACCGCGCCGAGTGCGATGCCGGCGGTGACCAGACGCTTGGCGCCGCCAGCGGCGGCTTCCGGCCCGGCGGCCGCGTTTGGCACCGGGCGCGAGGCCCGGTCGGTGCGCAAATCGCTCATGCTTACCTCATCTCCTCAACAGGCGTGACGCCCATCACCGCCAGGCCGGAGGCAATCACCACCGCCACTGCACGGATCAGCGCCAGTCGGGCGCGGGTGAGATCCAGGTCACCCTGGATCAGGAAACGCAGCGAAACATCGTCGCGGCCGAGATTCCACAGGCCATGGAACGCCGCCGCCACGTCTTGCAGGTAAAAGGCCACGCGATGCGGCTCATGCGCTTCGGCGGCGGAGTCCACCAGGCGCGGCCAATTCGCCAGCAGCTTAAGCAGGGCCAGTTCCGCCTCATGGCCGAGCCGCGCCATATCGGCGCCGGCCAGCGCGGCATCGGCGGTATCCACTTGCGGCACTTCGCTGCGCGCATTGCGCAGTACCGAGCAGATGCGGGCATGGGCGTATTGCACGTAGAAGACCGGATTATCCTTGGATTGCTCGGTCACCTTCTTGAAATCAAAATCAAGCTGCGCGTCATTCTTGCGCGTCAGCATGATGAAGCGGACCACGTCCTTGCCCACTTCATCCACCACATCGCGCAAGGTGACGAAGGTACCGGCCCGCTTGCTCATCCGCACCGGCTGGCCGTCATCGAGCAGATTGACCATCTGCACCAGCTTCACATCCAGCTCGCCCTCGCCGCCCGACATCGCCTTCACGGCGGCCTTCATGCGCTTGACATAGCCGCCATGATCGGCGCCCCAGACATCGATCATCTGCTTGAAGCCGCGGCGATACTTGTCGTCATGGTAAGCGATATCGGCGCCGAAATAGGTCCAGGAACCATCGGATTTCTGCAACGGCCGGTCGATATCGTCGCCGAATTCGCTGGCCTTGAACAAAGCCTGCGGCCGCGCCTCCCAATCATCCGGCAGCTTGCCCTTGGGTGGTTCCAGCACGCCGGTATAGATCAGGCCGCGCTGCTGCAGGCGCTCAAAAGCCTGCTGCACGGCGCCGTTTTCATGCAGCACACGCTCCGAGGTGAACACCGCGTGGCGGATATTCAGCGCCGCCAGATCGTCGCGGATCATGTCCATCATCGCGGCGGTGGTGGCCAGGCGGAAACCCGGCAGCCAATCGGCTTCCGGTGCATCGCGCAGGCTGTTGCCATATAACTGCGCCAGCGCGGCGCCGACCGGCTTGAGATAATCGCCGGGATAGAGACCTTCCGGGATGGTGATGTTTTCGCCCAGCGCCTCGCGGTAGCGCAGATGCGCCGAACGCGCCAGCACATCGACCTGGGCGCCGGCATCGTTGATGTAATATTCGCGGCAAACCTGATAGCCGGCCTTTTCCAGCAAGGCGGCCAGCGCATCGCCAAACACCGCGCCCCGGCAATGGCCGACATGCATCGGCCCGGTCGGGTTGGCCGACACATATTCCACATTCACCGGCTCGCCCCGGCCAAGCTGGCTATCGCCATAGCCGATGCCGGCTTGCAGGATGGCCGCCGCCTGGGCCTGCCAATAGGCCGGGTTGAGACGCAGATTGATGAAGCCGGGACCGGCAATCTCGACCGCCGTGACCGCTTCATGCGCCGCCAGCAGCGGCTGCAGCTTTTCCGCCAGGGCGCGCGGTGCCAGCCGGGCCGGCTTGCCCAGCACCATCGCCACATTGGTGGCCAGATCGCCATGCGCGGGATCGCGCGGCGGCTCCACCGTTATGGCATGCAGCGGCAGCTCGCCCGGCAGCACACCCTGCTCGGCCAGTTGATGCACGGCCTGTTGGATGGCGCGGCGGAATTCAGCAAAAACATTCATGGTCCACAAAACCCAAACGGTTCGAATCGCGGGCGGACACTATAGCCCGGGGCGCAGCAAGGCAATGTCGCCCCTGGCGCCCCGGCCGGTTTGACATCCGGGCGAAACTCCCTAAATACTGGACTTGCAAGGGTAAAGCCTTGGTTAACCGGAGATGAAGCAAGCCATGGACGCGATTTCGCAGGAACAGGCCCCGTTGCAGGATGAAATCCTGGCCGGCCAACCGCAGGTTTCTGCCGGAAATGCCCCTGTCGGCCTGTCGGCCAATGCGGCCCGGCGCATTGCCGCCATTGTTGCCAGCGAGGGTAATCCGGCGCTGATGCTGCGGGTTTCTGTTTCCGGCGGCGGCTGTTCCGGCTTCCAATACAGCTTCACGCTGGATGATGCCCAGACCGCCGACGATATCCTGGTGCAGCGCGATGGTGCCATTCTGGTGATCGACCAGATGTCGGCCGATTATATGCGCGGCGCCGAGATCGATTTTGTGGAAGACCTGTCCGGTGCCGGCTTCCAGATCCGCAACCCGCTGGCCAGTTCAAGCTGCGGCTGCGGCAATTCCTTTGCCCTCTGAAATCGGCCCGGCCGCCCCCATTCCAGCGCCGCCTCCGGCCCTGCTGCTGATCGACCTGCAGCAGGCCATCGACGCGCCCTATCACGCCGCCGATGGGCCGCGCAACAACCCAAGCGCCGAAGCCAATGCCGCCCGCCTGCTGACCGCCTGGCGCCAAGCCGGCTGGCCGGTGCTGCATGCGCGGCATGATTCCGTGCTGCCGCATTCGGCCTATCGCCCAGGCCAGCCGGGCCATGATTTCAAACCCGCCTTTCAGCCGCATCCGGGTGAGCCGGTTTTCGCCAAACGCACCAATAGCGCCTTTATCGGCACCGGCCTGGAAGCGCATCTACGAACCCACGGCATCGCGGCGCTGGTGGTGGCCGGCGTGGTGACCAACAATTCGGTGGAAGCCACGGTGCGCATGGCCGGCAATCTGGGTTTTGATACCTGCCTGGTGGCCGATGCCTGCTACACTTTTGCCAAGCGTGATTATGCTGGCCGGCTGCGTTCCGCCGAGGAAGTGCATGCCATGTCGCTGGCCAATCTGGCTGGGGAATATTGTAGTATCAGCGACACGGCGGCGATTCTGGCCGACCTGATTGCCAACGCCCAACCCTGATTGTCACCATGAAAATAGCGACCTGGCCGTGAAAATTGCCACCTGGAACGTCAATTCGATCAAGGCCCGCCTGCCCAATGTGCTGGACTGGCTGCGCCGTGCCGCGCCCGATGTGGTGCTGTTGCAGGAGATCAAATGCCAGGATGCGGATTTCCCGGCGCTGGAATTGCAGGAGTTGGGCTATCACTGCACGCCGCATGGGCAGAAAAGTTATAACGGCGTCGCCCTGCTTTCAAAATTGCCGGTGAGCGCTATCCGTTGCCGCCTGCCCGGCGACGATGCCGATGAACAGGCGCGCTATATCGAGGCCGATATCGCCGATATCACCGTGGGCGGGCTTTACCTGCCCAACGGCAATCCGCGCCCCGGCCCGAAATTCGATTACAAACTGGCCTGGATGCAGCGCCTGGAAGCTCATGCCGCCACCCTGCTGGCTGGCGAACGTCCCTTCCTGCTGACCGGCGATTACAATATCTGCCCCACGGATATGGATGTGTATGATCCCGGCGGCTGGGCCGAGGATGCGCTCTGCCATCCGGCCAGCCGCAAGCGCTTCCGCGCCCTGCTCAATCTCGGCCTGACCGAGGCCTGGCGCGCCCTGCACCCGAATGTGCAGGAGTATTCCTTCTGGGATTACCAGGCCGGCGCCTGGCCGAAAAACCACGGCCTGCGCATCGACCATTTCCTGCTCAGCCCGGCCCTGGCGGATCGCCTGCAAGCCTGCGAGATCGACCGCCAGCCGCGCGGCCAGGAAAAAGCCTCCGACCACGTTCCGGTCTGGGTCGAGATCGCGTGATTATTGCCACGCATCAAGACTGAGCATTCTGATCATCCAGTGTTTTGGCAACACGGTTGGTGCAAAACGAGCTTCACTTGTCCGATAACAAAAATCGTCATGGTACGCGAAGGCGTACCATCCACGTCTTGCTTTGTTTGACAGGCTCAAAAACCAGGAACTCGTGGGTGGTCGGCCTGCGCCGACCACGACGGCTTTGTTGCGAATGCTGGCTGTAGCGGACGCGCCCTAGAGCATGATGACATCATATTGACACGCTACGCCGAGGTAAATTCGGCCTTCGGGTAGGAGCGCGGCGCAGCGCGTAGTGGGACTACGGGCAAGCCGCGCGACGCATCCGAAGGCCGAATTTACCCGGCCCGGAGGGTTTCGCCTGGAGGCGGCATCCACGGCGTCGAAGCGCTTGCAGGTACGAATGTACCTGCTGCGCGCTTCTCCTTGTGGGCCACAGCCTCCAGGCGAAACGTAGCGCGTCAATATGATGTCATCATGCTCTAAACCTTGAACCCGATGCGGAAGCCACCCCAGTGGCGGCCCTGCACCGTGATCGGGGCCGAGGCGTCCTTCATCAGCAATAGCTGGCCGCCGCCCATATCGCGGCGATAACATTGCAGCAGATAGGATTTGGTGCTGCGGCCGCAGGCCAGGCCGACCGGGTCGTTGAAGATACGACGGTTGCGGCAATTGGCGGCATTCCACACCGGGTCGCTGCCCTGGGGCTGGCTGTATTTCAGATTATGCGTCGGCAGGAAGCCGTTGCGATCAAGCGCGGCGCAGAAGGCGATGGCGCTGTTGGCGCCGAGGATCGGCTCCTGGATTTTCGGCAGCACGGCATCGGTGAAGGCGACGAAGCGGGTCATGAATTGCTGCGGGTTGCTGCCCTGAATCGGCTGGTAGTGCTCGTCGAACAAATCGTCGAGGCGCAATTCGCCGCGCCGGACCGCCTCCTCGAAGGCGGCGGCGATTTCGGCCGCACCCTGGCGCGCAGCAGAGACAAACGGCAGATCGGCCACGGTGGTGACGAAGGCGGTCTGCGTCGCCAGATTGGCAACCTGCTTGTCGATTGCTTCAATCGACGATGAGGTACGCTGCACCATGGCGAGATATTCGCGCGTCGCCTGATCCATGCCCTGGATCGCCTGTGATACGCCCTGCACCCGGGTTACCTGCTCGGTGGAGGCTTGGCCGATTTCGCCAAGCTGCTGGCCCATATTGTCGATGGCGCCGGCAATCTGCTGCAGCACCGTGCCGGTTTCGCTGACCAGGCCAACGCCGGATTTCACCTTGTCGTTGGATTGTTTGATGATCGCGCCGATATCCTTCGACGCATTGGCCGAACGCCCGGCCAGGGCGCGCACTTCCTGCGCCACCACGGCAAAGCCTTTGCCGGCTTCGCCGGCCCGCGCCGCCTCGACGCTGGCATTCAGCGCCAGCAGGTTGGTCTGGAAGGCAATCTCGTTGATCAGCGAGGTGATCTCGGAGATGCGCTGCGACATCTCGGCCATCTCGTTCATCGCCTCGATCGAGCGGCCGACCACCTTGACGCCATTCTCCGCTGCGGCCCGCGCCGCCTCGGCCTGCTGATTGGCGCGGCGCGCTGCCAGTTCATTGGCCTGCGCGGCTTCGTTGAGGCCACGCGCATCCATCGCCACGGCGCTGAGCGATTCCGATTGCGCCTCGGCGCGCTGCGCCAGACCGGAAGCCTCGCGATTGAGTTGCACCGTGGAAGCCGAGATTTCGTTGGCGGCATGTAGGATGGTGCCAACCACATCGCTGAGCCGGCTGATTGCTTGCGCCGCGCCGTCGCGGATAGCGCCGAAATCGCCACCCTGGCGATAATCCATGCCCTGCGACAGATCGCCTTCCGCCATGCGCGCAAACAGCAATTTCAGCGCGCCGACCACCTGATCCAGATTCTCCGCCATCTGGTTGAAGCGCAGCGCCAGATCGCCGCCCGCGCCATTGACGCGCCGATTGAGCACACCGCCGCCAATGGCGCCGCACAGATTGGCCACCTCGCCCAGGCTGGCCTGTTCCTGCCGTGCCGCCGCCTCGGCGCGGCTTTCCAGATCGGCAAGGCGCTGGCGCAACCCGTCACGCTCGGCAGTCAGGTCGCCCCACAACATATCCAGCCGTTCAAAGGCGGCATGCAGGCTGGCTGGCCGCGCGGCAGGCAGCAGGTTCGGCCAGGCCGCCAAAGCATCGCGCAAGGCGGACGCGCCCTGGCCCAGAATCAGCAAAGCCGAGAGCAGCACCAGCAGCACCAGCAGCGCACCGCCAGCCAGCAAAGTCGTGCCGGACAGGCTCTGGGCCAGATACAACAATGCCAGGCCGGCCGAGCCAAGTAAAACCAGCAGGGGGAAGCCCAGGCGCAATACGGCTGGCAGAGACGCAATCAAACCCATAACTCCTCCCACAACTTATCGCCGCGCCGCCGGTTTCCCCGATCAGGCGCACCGTTATTTTTCAGTAATAGTACTCAGCCACCGCAGTGGGTACCATGGCATTTGCAGCAACCTGTACTAGCAGGCTTGCGACCTTAGTCTAAGGCTTCCACGAATAAGCGAGCGCAACACCAATGTAACGCAACTTTCACGCTGTTGTCGTTTGGCCGGGCTATGCGATGGGCGCGCTTCCTCACCCCGATTCCCGGATACCAGCATGACCCAGCAGCCGCCCCATCGCCTTTCCCCCGGCACCACCCGCGCCCAGGCCTATGAGGCATCCCAGGATGCCGGCATCAATCCCAGCGCCAATGCCCGCTTCGATCAGGTGCTGGCGCATCGTTATGGCCGCCGCGATGTGTTGCGCGGCCTGCTGGCCGGTTCGGCGCTGGCGGCAGGCGGCAGCCTGCTGGGCGGCGTTGCCGAAGCCGTGGCGCAGCCGGCAGCGGCAGGCGCGCAGCCGTCAGCCGATAAGCAGCCTGGGCGGCACAGCTTCGCCTTTGCCGAAGTCAGCCATGGCGTCGACCGCACGCATCACGTCGCCGCCGGCTACCAGGTGGATGTGCTGATCCGCTGGGGCGATGCCGTGACCGCCGATGCGCCGGCCTTCGATCCTTTGCGCCAGAGCGCCCAGGCGCAGCAGAAGCAGTTTGGCTACAATAATGATTACGTCGCCTATCTGCCGTTGCCGCTGGGCAGCGACAATCCCGATCACGGCCTGCTGGTGGTGAATCATGAATACACCAACGAGGAACTGATGTTCCCGGGCCTTGGCCGGCAGGAAGCCAAGACGGTGAATTTCGCTGGCATGACCGCCGATCTGGTCGCCATCGAAATGGCCGCGCATGGCATGAGCGTGGTGGAAATCCGCAAGACCGGCCCGGATGGATCGCCATCAAGACAATGGTCGGTGCAGAGTGGCAGCCGCTACAATCGCCGCATCGATGCGCTGGAAAGCCGCACCACCCTCACCGGCCCGGCAGCCGGTCATGCCCGGCTCAAGACCCGTGCCGATAACAGCGGCCGCACAGCCATCGGCACGATCAATAACTGCGCCGGCGGCGTCACGCCCTGGGGTACGGTGCTGTCGGGCGAGGAGAATTTCCACGGCTATTTCTGGGGCAAGCTGGACGAGGCCAGCACAGAGGCGCGCAATCACAAGCGCTATGGCGTGCCAGACAACTGGTATGCCTGGGGCAGGTTCCATGAGCGGTTCGACATCGCCAAGGAACCCAACGAGCCGAACCGCTATGGCTGGATCGTCGAGGTTGATCCCTATGATCCGCATTCGGTGCCGAAGAAGCGCACGGCTCTGGGCCGCTTCAAGCATGAAGGCGCCACCCCGGTAGTGAACCGCGATGGCCGCGTGGCGGTGTATAGCGGCGATGATGAACGCTTCGAGTATGTCTACAAGTTCGTCACCAGCGGGCGTTTCGATGCCCATAACCGCGCCGCCAATATGGATCTGCTGGATAGCGGCATTCTCTATGTGGCGCGCTACCATGCCGATGGCAGCGGCGAATGGCTGCCGCTGGTGCAGGGTCAGGGGCCGCTGACGGCGGCGAATGGTTTTGCCAGCCAGGCAGATGTGCTGATCGAGGCGCGCCGCGCCGCCGATCTGCTCGGCGCCACCAAGATGGACCGGCCGGAGGAGATCGAGGTCAATCCGCGCAGCGGTAAGGTCTATGCCATGCTGACCAATAACAGCCGGCGCAAGGCCGATCAGCTCGATGGCGCCAATCCGCGCCCGAGCAATGAATGGGGCCAGATCGTGGAGATGGTGCCGGAGAATGGCGACCATACCGCTTTGCGTTTCTCCTGGAGCCTGCTGCTGCGCGCCGGCGATCCGCTCAACCCCGCCATTGGCAGCAGCTATGGCCCGGAAACCAGCGTCAATGGCTGGTTCGCCTGTCCCGACAATGCCGCTTTCGACAGTCAGGGCCGCTTCTGGGTCGGCACCGATCAGGGCGAGGCCTGGCAGAAGGCCAGCGGCACCGCCGACGGTATCTGGGCAGTGGAAACCGAAGGGCCGCAGCGCGGCCGCTCGAAGATGTTCTACCGCAACCCGGTGGGCGCCGAAATCTGCGGCCCCTGCTTCACACCGGATGACAAGAGCCTGTTCGTGGCGGTGCAGCATCCGGCCGCCGATGGCGCCGAAGCCTTCACCCGCAACGGCAAGGTTTCCACTTTTGAAGACCCGGCGACGCGCTGGCCGGATTTCCGCGACGATATGCCGCCGCGGCCCTCGATCATCGTGATCACCAAACAGGATGGTGGCGTACTCGGGAGCTAATCCCCACCCTTGCGCTTACGGGTCATCGCCACGGGCCTCCGGCAGATTTGCCGGAGGCTCTTTTTCCTGCCGCCTATGCCGCATCCTGCTCGCTGTCATAAGCCTGCCGCGCCGCCTGGACCTGCGGCTGGTATGTCTTCGCCCAATCCGACAGCACATTGATCGCTTCGGAAAGCGAGCGGCCCAGATCGGTCAGATCATACTCGACCTGCGGCGGCGTGCTGGGAATCACGCTGCGGCTGACCAGGCCGTCACGCTCCAGGCTGCGCAGGGTGACGGTCAGCATGCGCTGCGAAATCCCGGGAATGTCGCGCCGTAGCTGGTTGAAGCGCAGTTTGCCGCCGCGCACCAGGGTCAGCACCACCAGCACAGTCCAGGCATCGCCGACCCGATCCAGCACATCACGCACCGGGCAGGCATAGACTTTCATATGACGCGGGCCGGGACCGGATGACATGGCGATGCTCCTTGCTGGCTGGTGGTTACCCTGCTGTGCCCATGGCACAGGAACATGCCTTCTTTACAGCACAGGGCCACAGCCTATCTAGTTACTTCTCGTAACTACAGGCCAAAAAGGAACCAAATTATGAAACTCGCCATTATCGGCATCACCGGCCGCATCGGCTCGCGTATCGCCGCCGAAGCCCTGAGCCGGGGCCATGCCATCACCGGCTTTGTCCGCGATCCGGGCAAGGCCGACCTGCCGGCCGATATCAAGCTGCAGGCCGGCGATGTGAACCAGCCGGAAAGCCTGGCTGCCGCGCTGGCCGGCCATGATGCCATTGTGCTGGCCGGCCGCTTCACCAGTTATCCAGTGGATCAGGCATTGCAAGCCGTGCGGCTTTCCAGCGTGAAACGGCTGTTTGTGGTGGGCGGCGCCGGCAGCCTGGAAGTGGCGCCGGGCCTCACCGTGATCGAGACCCCGGATTTTCCGGCCGCCTACAAGGCTGAGGCCGGCGCCGGCGTGGTGTTCCTCAACGCCTTGCGGCAGGTGCAGGATCTGGATTGGACCTTCTTCTCGCCGGCAGCAGAAATCAACCCTGGGGTGCGCACCGGCCAGTTCCGGCTCGGCGGTGACAATCTGCTGGTGGATGCCGAGGGCCATAGCCGGATTTCCATGGAGGATTACGCCGTGGCCGCCCTGGACGAGCTGGAAAACCCGAAAAACATCCGTAAACGGTTCACTATCGCCTATTGAGCCGGATCACATCGCCGCCAGGGCTTCCGGTTTGCCCGCCGGAAGCCCTGTTTTTTCCGGTAAGGCCCGGATATAACGCCAGCACACCCCTGCAATTCGTGGTTTCAATCTGGATCGACATGGCCCCCCGCAAGGAACGTGCCCGCATCATCAAGGCGCCCCAGGGCCTGCGGCAGCGCGCGGTCAATTACAAGACCGGCTTCGACCTCAATCTGTCGGATGAACTGCGCGCCCGCATCGAAGCCACGATCATGGAGAGCAAGGACGACTTCTCCACCGAGGTGCTGGAAAAGCTGCGCGAGATGCGGCGCCTGGCCAAGGAAGCCGAGAGCGACGAATTCCAGCGTATCTTCATCCTCAACGGCATCACCGAACTGGCCTTCGATGTGAAGGGCATGGGCGGCACCTTCGGTTTCCCGTTGCTGACCCAGCTTGCCAAATCGCTGCATGATTTCATGGGCAAGCTGGCGCTGCCGAATGACCGGCAATTCGAAGTCATCAGCATCCATATCGACGCACTCTATGTCGTGCTGGCGCGCGGCATCACCGGCGTCGGCGGCGCCCTGGAGCAGGAATTGCTCAGCGGCCTGCGCCTGGCAGTGGAAAAGACCCAGGACGAAATCTGAGCATGGAGCGCGATGGTTACGCTTCGCTTACCTTTTGCCGCCAGGATCGCCGGCATGACTTCCGATGCCGATATCTGGCGCGCCGCGCGTGACCTGATTGCCGATCATGGCGCCCTGCGGGCCGAGCGCCATGCCAAGATGCGCGTGGATGAAATGTTCAGTTCGGGCAATTTTGTCGGCCACCTGCTATGGCGCCGCATCCTCAAGGCGGTGCGCGGCCTCAACGCGCAATCCAGCACCGCCAAACCGGCGCGACGCTGAATAAACTCAAGTCTTGATCGTGGTCGGCAGGCCGCGTGCATGTTCCACCATGGCGCCGCGCAGATCGGCATCGGTGAAATTGGCATGCATCAGGTTGGCCTGGCGCAGATCGGTGCAGATCAGCTTGGCGCCATGCAGGTTGGCATTGGCCAGATTGGCGCGGCGCAGATCGGCGCCACTGAGATTGACCTGGGCCAGATGCGCGCGGGCGAGATACCAGCCGGTCATCACCGCACGCCGCCCCGCTGTACCCTCACTATCCACCCAGCGCATATGCTGGCGCACCGCTTCATCGAGAATATGCTGCGCCACCGGTTCCGGCATCAGGGCATCGGTGCCGCGCAACTGATGCACCATTTCAGTCGATAGATCGGCGAGCCGGAAATTCGCCTTATGCAGCTTGGCGCCCTTGAGCTGCACCTGGTTCAGCTTGGCATAGGAAAAATCAGCGCCTTCCAGATCGGCATTTTCCAGCACCGCGCCATCCAGAATGGCGCCGACAAAGGAAGCGCCGAGCAGCTTGGCATGCGCCATGTTTGTATTATGCAGGTTGCTGTCGCTCAGCGATACCGAACCGCCCTTGCCATGCGGCAGCACCGGCGGCTCGGTCAGTGGCCGCATATCGGCATTCTCGAACCGCGTACCCTTGAGGATGGCGCGCGACAGATCGGCGCCGCGCAGATTGCTCCATACCAGCCGGGCATTGGAAAGATCGGCGCCGGAGAAATCGCAGCCCGACAACACCGCCTGGGTGAAATCGACATCGCGCAGATCGGCACAGTAGAAGCGGCAGCCCTGAAACACCGTGCGTTGCAGATTGGCGCCAACCAGCTTCACACCGGTCAGGTCAACGCCACTCTGCACCAATTGCTTGCCGCGCGGAATCTTCGGATTCTTGCTGGCGAGATAGTCGCCATGCAGGCGTATCTGCTCGAATATATCGGGCTGTGCCGTCACTCGCCGCTCCTGATTCCAAGAGCGCTAGAATAGCGATAATGATGTAAAGAAAAAATTAAACGTCAATTCTAGCTATGGTGGCGCGATACTGTGCCGCCAGACGTGCATAATGCACGGGCGTGTTCAGCATCATGGCGGCTTCCTTGTCCTGCACCGGGCGCATCAGCGTGGCCGGGCGGCCCGACCAGAGTTCGCCAGCCTTGATCCGCTTGCCGGGCGTGAGCAGCGCACCGGCGGCCAGCATGCCGCCCCCCTCGATCACACAGCCATCCATCACCGTGGCGGCCATGCCGACAAAGGCGCCATCTTCCAGCGTGCAGCCATGCAGCAACGCCATATGGCCGACCGAGACATTATCGCCGATATGCGTGGCAAAACGCGCCGTGGTGACATGCACCACGCTGCCATCCTGGATGTTGGTGCCGGCGCCGATGCGGATGGCATGCACGTCGCCGCGCACCACCACGTTGAACCACAAAGACGAACCGGCACCGATCTCCACATCGCCGATCACAGTGGCATTCGGCGCGATGAAGGCATCCGCGGCAATGCGCGGCGCCTTCTCGCCGAAGGGCAGGATGACCGGCTGCTGCACCATCAGGGGACCATCCTCACGGGAACAAGGCCACCTGATCGACGCCCATGGTTTCCGGCAGGCCGAACTGCACATTGAAGTTCTGCACTGCCTGGCCGCTGGCGCCCTTCATCAGGTTGTCGATCACCGAGAAGATCATGGCGCGGCCCGGCAGCCGATCGGCGAACACGCCGATATGAGCCAGGTTGGAACCGCGCACATGGCGGGTCTGCGGCGACACGCCCTTGGGTACCACCTTGACGAAAGCCTCGCCGGCATAGGTCTCCGCCAGCGTGGCGCGCAGGTCGTCGGCATTGGCGCCGCCCTTCAGCTTCACATAGATGCTGGCCAGCATGCCCCGGTTCATCGGCATCAGATGCGGGGTGAAATTCACCAGCACCGGCTGCCCGGCAGCAATCGACAATTCCTGCTCGATCTCCGGCGCATGGCGATGCGAACCGACGCCATAGGCATGGATGCCTTCGGCAGCCTCGCAGAACAGCGAGCCTTCCTTGAGCGCCCGGCCGGCGCCAGAAACACCCGACTTGGCATCGATGACGATATCGGCGGTTTCGATCTGGCCGGCGCGCAGCAGCGGAATCAGCGGCAGCATGGCCGAGGTCGGGTAGCAGCCCGGATTGGCCACCAGCCGCGCCTTGGCAATGGCCGCCCGGTTGATCTCGGTCAGGCCATAGACCGCTTCCTGCTGCAGATCCGGCGCCCGATGCTCATGACCATACCATTTGGCATAGTCATCCAGCCCGGTAAGCCGGAAATCGGCCGACAGGTCGACGATCTTGAGATGCGCCGGCAGGGCAGCGATCACTTCCTGGGTGGTGCCATGCGGCAAGGCGCAGAACACGGCATCCACGCCGCTGAAATCCACGTCCTTGATGCTGACCAGCCGCGGCAGATCATAGCCGAGGAATTGCGGGAACACCGTCTCGATGCCCTCGCCTGCCTTGCGATCAGCGGTCAGCGCCACGATGCGGATGCGCGGATGACGCAGCAACAGACGGAGCAGTTCCGCCCCCGTGTAACCGCTGGCACCCAAAATTGCGACCCGGATCGCGTCCATGATCCCGCACTCCTTTCGGCAGATAAGCCCATGACAATCAGCGCTTTTTGCGCGCTATGGATATAACGTCCAAGCACGACCGGGGGAATAGCTAAATTGTTGCGGTGCAATTGGCCGTTTTCAGGCCTCGCCGGCTTTGGCACGCATCGCCGCCAGCCAGCCACGCGCCTCGGTTATATCGTTGAAAAAGCGCACATTGTCGGTGCCGAACACCTCACGCATGGGGCGGCCGTCAGTCGCTGCGTAAAGCTCCGGCCGCTCGCGCCGCACGGCGGCAACGCGCCCAACCCGGCGCCCGACCGCACCAACCAGTTCGCCAATCGCCTGCACGATACCTGGTCCGGGCACATAGCTGGTCAGCCGCAGATCGGCCAGCACGTCATATTCCACGACGCGCGGCGCGTCCTTGAGAATGCCGGCATAGAAGGCCAGCACCTGCTGATCTGTAACCGGGCCGATATACGCAACCATGACAAGCTTTGCGGCATCGTCGATCTCCACGCCGATATGACCGCTCTGCACGCTGCTCCCGCTCCCGCCGGCTCATTATTTTATGCTCATGGTGAGCCTGGCGATGCCGCTATACAAGCAATCCGCCTTGGAAATATGAATTGCATACAAATAATATATACCCGCAATCAGCCATATGGTTGCAGTCGCAGAAACGGGAGGATGCTCCGCGATGCAGACAGGCTCCAATCCAGCGGCCGGCGTGATTGCCTCTCCTGTTGCCACGGGTTTCGCCCCCTTGCCCGCCGCCGGCATCATCGCTGTGGTGACGCTGGTCGCCTGCCTGTTCGGGATCGTCACGCGGCCGATGGGCGAACTGGCGGCCTTCTGGCCGGCCAATGCGCTGCTGCTCGGCCTGCTGGTGCGCAATCCGCATTGGGCGACGCCTTATGGCTGGCTGGCGGCAATCCTGGCCTATATGGCGGCCGATCTCGGCACTGGCAGCACCGTGATGAAATCCGCCTTGCTGAATGGCGCCAACCTGGTCGGCGTCGCAGCCGGCTTCATCGCCTATCAGCGCCTCGGACCTGCTGCGCGGCGGCTTGATACGCCCTTGTCGGTGCTGCAAATGGTGCTGGTGCTGCTGCTTGCCGCCACGGCGACCGGCCTTGTTGGTGCCGTGGCGAATGTGCTCCTGTTTGGCGGGAGTGCGTGGCATGGCTGGCTGTTCTGGTTCGTGGCTGAACTGGTCAATGCTATCGCCATCCTGCCAGTGGTGCTGACGGCGCCCGATCTCACCAGGCTGGCGCATGAGCGGCGTCGCGCCCGTCAGCAGGCGGCCATTCCGTTCAAACCGGCCCGGCTGCTGCCCGTCGCCGCACTGGCTCTATCCTGCCTGCTCGGCATATTCATCGGCGGCCCCGGCGCCGTCGCCATTCCGGTACCGGCCCTGCTGTGGTGCGCCATTGCCTATGATCGCTTCCAGACCGCGCTGTTGGCGCTCGGCTTCACCGGCTGGACCCTGCTTGCCATCTCCACCGGCTATCTGCAGCTATCCAGCGACGCGCATGCCACCCCGACCCTGCTCTCCATCCGCCTGGGTGTGATGCTGATCGCCATCACGCCGATCACCACCGCCAGCGTGATGGCGGCGCACCAGGATCTGCTGAAACAGTTGCAGCATATCGCCGATCACGATCACCTGACCGGCGCCCTGAACCGGCGCGCCTTTAATCAGCGCAGCCGGGAGATGCTGGCCTGGCTGGCCGGCAACCACACCGCATCGGCGATGCTGATGCTGGATATCGATCATTTCAAACGGGTCAATGACAGCCATGGTCACGCCACCGGCGATGCCATGCTGGTGCAATTGGCCCGCATCGTGCGTGAGTGTCTGCGCGAAAGCGATGTTTTTGCCCGGCTCGGCGGCGAGGAATTCGCCATATTGCTGCCGGCCTGCGATGACATGAATGCCACGGCCATTGCCGAGCGTATCCGCCAGGCCTTTGCCCAGGCGCGGCTGCAGACCGAGACCGGACAGAGCATCAGCGCCACCATCAGCATCGGTATAGCCACCGCGCCGCAATCGGCGGAAGACTGCAGCCGATTGCTGGCTCAGGCCGACCAGGCGCTGTACCGCGCCAAGGAAGCCGGCCGCAACCGGGTGGTGCCGGCCTGAGCGCCGCGCTCAGTTCAGCAGGTGCATCAGCCACAATGAAATGCCGGGGAACACAATCAGCAGCAGCAGGCGAACCAGATCGGCGCCGATGAATGGCAGCACGCCACGATAGGTGGCGGTGATCGGCACATCCTTGGCAATTGCGCTGACCACAAACACATTCATGCCGATCGGCGGCGCGGTCAGCCCGACGCCCACCACCACCAGCACCAGGATGCCGAACCAGATCGCCACATCATCGGGCGGCAGGCCAAAATCCAGCGCCGTCACCACCGGGAAAAAGATCGGCAGGGTGAGCAGGATCATCGCCAGTTCATCCATCACCGCGCCCAGCACCAGATAGGTCAGCATCAGCGCCACCAGCACACCATAGGCCGGCAGGCCGGCATGGCTGATCGCATCGGCCAGTTGCATCGGCAATTGCGTCAGCGCCAGGAAGGCGTTGAACACTTCGGCGCCGAGCAGGATGATAAAAATCATCGCCGCCGTCTCGCCGGTTTGCAGCAGGCAGTTCTTGATGCCGTCCAGGTTCAGTTCTCCCTGCAGCATGGCGATGCAGAAAGTGGCGATGGTGCCGACGGCCGCACCTTCGGTGGGGGTAAAGATACCGCCATAGATGCCACCCAGCACCAGCAGCACCACGCCCATGAAAGCCCAGACGCGCAGCAGCACACGGCGGCGCTCGGCGCCTTCCAGTTTCACCTGCTGGATCGGCCCGGCCTTGGGATCGAAGCGCACGGTGATGGCGATAGCGAAGCAGTAGAACAAGCCAGCCAGCAGGCCCGGCACCAGCGCCGCCGAGAACAGCTTGACGATATTCTGTTCCGTGGAGATGGCATAGACCACCAGGATGATCGAGGGCGGGATCAGAATGCCGATCACGCCGCTGATGGCGATGGTGCCGGTGGCCAGCGCATCGCTGTAGCGATAACGCTTCAATTCCGGCAGCACGGCGCGGCCAAAGGTGGCGGTGGTGGCCACCGATGAGCCGCAGATGGCGGAAAAGATCGTGGCGGCGCCAATCACCGCCATCGCCATGCCGCCGCGCACGCGGCCGAACAAAGCCGCCGCCGCATAGAACAGGTTACGCGACTGTCCGCCGCGCTCGGCAAAGGCGCCCATCAGGATGAACAGCGCAATCACCGACAGGGTATAGTTGGAAAACAGGTGATACGGCGTCGATTTCAGGTAATTGAAAAAGATCATGCCGCTGGTCTTGTAGGTGTAGCCCAGGCTGCCCACCACCAGCATCGCCAGCCCCACCGGCATGCGCAAAGCCACCAGCCCCAGCATTGCCGCAAAAGCCAGGCATCCCAGCATCAATCCGCTCATGACCGCACCTTGAACACGCGCCAGGCCGTGGCCAGCGTCACCAGACAAAGGATAGCTGCCAGCACCGAGGCGACCGCAATCGCCCAGCCGGTCGGCAGGCCCAGCACCATGGAAACCGTGTTGCTGCTGATCGTATCGATGGCGCCGCGCATCAACTGCCAGGCGATGATGCCGGCCATGCCGGCATAGACCAGGTCCCACAGCCCATCCAGGCCACGCTGCACCGAACGCGGCAGCCAAGTGGTGAAGGTATCCACCATGATATTGCCGCGCCGCGCCTGGCAATACGGCAGGAAGCAGAAGACCGACAAAGCGGTCGCCATCTGCACAATCTCAAAATCGCCGCCGATGGCGCCAAGGCCGCTGCCGCGCACCGCGACACTGACCACCACCACGGCAGCAGATAGCAGCACCAGCAAGCCGCCCAGCATGGCCAGGCCCCGGGTCAGGCGCGGCCACACGGCATATTCCGGCACTGGCATGCCTTCCAGTGCTGACGTGTCATTGTCGTTCATGCGCCGTCCCTCAACCACATATTCCGGACCGGGCGGCTTCACGCCCGGTCCCTGTTTAGCATTGCAGGCTTAAAACGCCACCGGCAAAGGACGACGCCGCAGAAGTTCAGGCCCTATGGTTCAGGCCCTATGGTTTAGGCCTTGTCGTACTTGGCCACCAGGGCGCGGGCATTCTCGATCATTTTGCCGCCATCCACGCCCTTTTCCTTCATCGCCTTGATCCAGGCCTCGACCACCGGATCGGTGGTCTTGCGCCAGCGTGCCGCCTCGTCGGCGGTGATCGCGGTGATCGCATTGCCGCGTTTGCGCACCATGTCAGACACCGCGACGCCTTCGTTATCCCACATCTCGCCGGCCATCTTGGCCAAGGCCTGACCGGAATTGGCATCCAGGATCTGCTTCAGATCGGCCGGCATGGCGGCATATTTCGCCTTGTTCATCGCCAGGATGAAGGTGGCAGTGTAGAGCGTCGGCGAACCCGGGATATCGATATGGTTCTTGACCAGCTCATGCACCTTGATCGCCGGCACCACTTCCCACGGCACCACGCAGCCATCCAGCACACGCTGCGCCAGGGCTTCCGGCACCTGCGGGATCGGCATCGGGATGCCGGTGGCACCCAGCGCCTTCAGCGCCTCGCCGGCAAAGCGCGTCGGCGAGCGCAGCTTGAGGCCCTTGAGATCCTCCATGGTCTTGACCGGCTTGTTGGCATGGATCAGGCCGCCGTCATGCGCCCAGACCACGATCGGGTGCACATCCTTGAATTCGTCACGCAGGTAATTCTCATAGAATTCCTGCACTGCCGGCGCATTGGCGATGCCGCGCTTGGCGCCGATGAACGGCAGTTCAAACACTTCCACACCCGGGAAGCGGCCCGGCGTGTTGCCCGGCAGGGTCCAGACCAGATCGGCGACACCATCGCGCGCCTGATCAAAAAGCTGCGGCGGGGCGCCGCCAAGCTGCATCGCCGGGAAGATGTCCACCTTCAGGCGACCGCCGGATTCGGTTTCCAGCTTCTTCGCCCAGGGCGTCCACAGCTTGGTATGCACATTCGACACCGCCGGCAGGAAATGGTGCAGCTTGAGCGTCACCTGTGCCTGAGCACGCGCATTGCGGATCACCATCGGCGCACCGAAGGCGGCGCCGGCAGCGGTGGCGCCGGCAAGGGTCAGAAAACGACGACGAACGATACCCATGTTTCACTCCCCTGGATTTATTGAGCTGAGTTTGGTTTTTTGGTCTGAGCACATTCTAGTTGCAGATTCGATAACGATAAAGACATGAAGAAATTATCGTTTTGGCTTTTTTGATATCAAAAACGATAACTAAACCTTGAAATAGCCGACCAGCTCGGCCAGATGGCTGGCCTGATTGGCCATCGACTGCGCCGAAGCCGTGGTCTGTTCCACCAGGGCGCCGTTGCGCTGCGTCATCTCGTCCATGTTGCCGACGGCGGTGTTGACCTCATCCAGCCCGGTGGCCTGCTCGCGGCTGGCGGCGGCGATCTCGGCGATGATATCCACCACCTGCTTCACCGAGCCGACAATCTCGTCCAGCGTGGTACCGGCCTCGTTGACCAGCCGGGCGCCTTCGCGCACCTGGCTATTGGATTGCCCGATCAGAGCCTTGATCTCGCGCGAGGCGTTGGCCGAACGCTGCGCCAGCCCGCGCACTTCCTGTGCCACCACGGCAAAGCCCTTGCCGGCTTCACCCGCCCGCGCCGCCTCGACGCTGGCATTCAGCGCCAGCAGGTTGGTCTGGAATGCGATCTCGTCGATCAGGCCGACAATGTCGCTGATTTTCCGTGCGCTCTCCTCAATGCCGCGCACCGCCACCACGGCCTGGCGCACCACCTGGCCACCACGATCCGCCGTGCCGCGCGCCGCCTGGGCCAATTGATTGGCGGCTTCGGCATTCTCGGCATTCTGTTTCACCGTGCTGGTGATCTCATGCATCGAAGCGGCGGTTTCCTCCAGGCTGGCAGCCTGCTGCTCGGTGCGGCCGGCCAGATCGGTGCTGCCGGCGGAGATTTCCTGCGCCGCATCACGCACCAGTCTTGCCGCGCCGCTGACCTGCCCGACCACTTCGGACAGGCGCTGGCCGGTGGTGTTCACATCCTGCTTGAGCCGGTCGAACACGCCGCCATGGCTGCTCTCGATGCGGCGGCGCAGATCGCCCTCCGCCATCGCGCCCAGCACCTGGCCCAGGCCAGTCAGCACCGCATCCACCGTGCCGAGCAAAGTATTGACCCGCTCGCCGAGCCGGGCCGTCTGCCCTTCCAGGCGCGTGGTATCGATACGGGCGGAAAGATCGCCCGCGGCAGCGGCCGACACTACCTCACCCACCGCCCGATCCAGCAAAGCCTGCTGCTCGCGCCGGCCGGTTTCGGCGGCCTGCCGTTCCTGCTCCACCGTGCGCTGCAGGCGTTCATTTTCCACGCCATTATCCTTGAACACCTGCACGGCGCGCGCCATGGCGCCGATCTCGTCGGCACGCTCACCATCCGGCACCGCCACCGCCCAATCGCGCTGCGCCAGCCTTCCCATCGCCAGGGTCAGGCGGCCAAGCGGATCGACCACCTGGCGGCCAATGAAATACCAGGCGATGAAAGCCGCGATCAGCACACTGGCCAGGCCCATGGCGCCTTGCAGCATCATGCCGTTGCGGATACCGCCGCGCGCCGAACCGGCCGTGGCATCGGCCTGGCTATTGGCCTTTGCCACCACGGCGTCCACGCTTTGCGCCAGGCGCCGCGCCGCATGCCGGCTGGTTTCCAGCACCGAACGGCCAAGTTCGACCGATTCCAGTTCCTGCTGGCGATAGGTCAGCAGGCCGGTCATCTCATCGCCGAATTCCAGCACCGCCTTGGCCGCCTTGGCCAGGTCGGGCTGCGGCTTGATCTTTTCCAGCGCGGCCAGCGCTCGGCTCACCGTATCGGCAGCGGTGGCATAGCGCCGCGTCACAGATTCCAGTTCGGCGGTGCTGCCGGCGGTGGCGCCCACCGCCAGCAGGCCGACGGCATTATTCATCTCGGCAATCAGTGTCGCCACGCCCTGCAGCATCAGCACTTCGCCACGGGTCAGCCGCACCAGAGTCTGTTCGATGCGCGGCAGGTCGGCGCTGCGTGCCACCGAGGTCATCTCGGCCGTCAATTCAAAAACCGCATCCTCCATCATCGGCGTGCCGAGTTGCAGGAAGGTGCCATGCGCCTGGGTCAGTTTCTGAGTTTCGGCGCGGCGCGCATCGCCGACTTGCAGCCGCGAGGTGACAAGCTGGTGAATCTGATTGATCGAGCCCAGCAGGATGCCGGCCTCTTTGCGGATTTCGCCCAGCGACTCCCCGGCCATCTGTTCCGGCACGGCGGCAATGGCGCGTTCGATGGCGCCGGCCTGCTCGCGGATGCGGCCAATACGCTGGTTCACCTCATCCTGGCTCTGGGCGGTCAGCAGGTCCGGCGTGGCAGCGGCGAATTCCGCCACCTGGGCCGATAGCGACAGGGCCGCACTGACCGCCGGGCCGCTTTCATCCACCACATGGCCGAAGGCGCCTTCCAGGCGTTGAAATGCCGCCCAGCCGACCGCCGCCGACAACAACGTGGTGCCGGCAATCACCGCCACCGCCACATACAACTTGCGGCGGATGGAAGCTGTCCTGCCTACGGACTGGGGCTTGTGGGCCACATTCTGCGCCTCGGCCATGTCGCGTTCCTCCCGATGTGATTTCTTCTTTTTTGTTCAGAGGATTGTTCCGGTTTCCGGGCGCTGGCGCAAGCCTGTAGCGGGCGGCATCATTTGTGCTAGGGTCTGGGCCTGTTGCCGCAGGGGCGACCGCCCATGGGATCGAGGCCATGCTTGTACTGATAGATAATTACGACAGTTTCACGTGGAATCTGGTGCATTACTTCGGCATGCTCGGCCAGCAGGTCGAAGTGCTGCGGAATGACGAAAAAAATGTCAGTGAAGTCATGAGCTTGAAGCCGAACGGCATCGTGCTCTCGCCCGGCCCCTGCGATCCCGACCGCGCCGGCATCTGCCTCGATCTGATCAAGGCGGCCGCCGATACCACGCCGATCTTCGGCGTCTGCCTGGGCCATCAGGCCATCGGCCAGGCCTTTGGCGGCGAGGTAGTGCGCGCGCCCAAGCCGCTGCATGGCAAGCTGAGCCGCATCCGGCATGACAATACCGGCGTGTTTGCCGGGCTGCCGCAGGATTTGCTGGCCACGCGCTATCACTCCCTCACCGTGGCGCCGGAAACCCTGCCCAATTCGCTGCGCGCCAATGCCCATGCCGATGATGGTGTGATGATGGGCCTGGCCCATGCCGCGCTGCCGATCCATGGCGTGCAATTCCACCCGGAAAGCATCGCCTCCGAATATGGTCTGGCAATGCTGGCGAATTTCCTGCGCGCCTGTGGCCTGCCGGTGAATGAGCAAGTGGTGGCCGAGGCGAAGGGCAAGGCGGCATGAGCGCGGATACCGACAGCTTCAAGCGGCTGCTCAATCTGGTGGCCGGTGGTGCCACGCTGAGCGTGGACGATGCCCGCCTGGCCTTCGATGTGATGATGTCTGGCAATGCCACGCCATCGCAGATGGGCGGTTTCCTGATGGCCTTGCGGGTGCGCGGCGAAACGGTGGATGAAATCACCGGCGGCGCCCTCACCATGCGGGCCAAGGTGACCAGCGTCAAAGCGCCGGCCGATGCCATCGACATTGTCGGCACCGGCGGCGACGCCAAGGGTACCTGGAATGTCTCCACCTGCTCGGCCCTGGTGGTGGCGGCGGCCGGTGTGCCGGTGGCCAAGCATGGCAACCGCGCGCTGTCTTCCAAGACCGGCGCCGCCGATGTGCTCACCGCGCTCGGCGTCAATATCGATTGCGATCTGCGCCTGATCGAAAAGGCGATCCATGAGGCTGGCGTCGGTTTCCTGATGGCGCCGCGCCATCATGGCGCCATGCGCCATGTCGGCCCGACCCGGGTCGAACTCGGCACCCGCACCATCTTCAACCTGCTCGGCCCGGTCTCGAACCCGGCTTTCGTCAAGCGGCAGCTGATCGGCGTGTTCTCGCGCCAATGGGTGCGCCCGATTGCCGAAGTGATGGCGAAGCTCGGGTCGGAAAAGGTCTGGGTCATGCATGGCTCGGATGGCCTGGACGAGATGACCCTGACCGGCCCGACCCATGTCGCCGAGATGCAGGATGGCCAGGTGCGCGAATTCGAGATCGTGCCGGAAGATGCCGGGCTTGGCCGGGTGCCGTTTGAGTTGCTCAAGGGCGACGATCCGGTGACCAACGCGGTGGCGTTGCGCGGCGTGCTGGGTGGCGATGCCGGCGCCTTCCGCGATATCGTGCTGCTGAATGCCGGCGCCGCCCTGCTGATTGCCGGCAAGGTGGATAATCTGAAGGATGGCGCGCGCCTGGCGGCGGAAACGATTGATAGCGGCAAGGCCCGCGCCACGCTGGCGCGGCTGGTCGAGATCACGCATGAAACCATCGCCGAGCCAAAGAGCGAGTAACCGATCATGAGTGACGTGCTGGCGAAAATCTGCGCCGACAAGCTGGAGCATATCGCGCGCCGCAAGGCTGCAGAACCCTATGCCGCCGTGGCGGCGGCGGCCAAGGCCACGCCCGCGCCGCGCGGCTTTCATGGCGCGCTCAAGGCCAAGGTGGCAGCCGGCGGCTATGGCCTGATCGCGGAGATCAAGAAAGCCTCGCCATCCAAGGGCCTGATCCGGGCCGATTTCGATCCGCCGAGCCTGGCAAGCGCCTATCTGGCCGGCGGTGCCGCCTGCCTCAGCGTGCTGACCGACGAACCATATTTCCAGGGCAAGGACGAATATCTGCGTCAGGCCCGTGCCGCCGTGGACCTGCCGATCATCCGCAAGGATTTTATGCTCGATCCCTATCAGGTGGCGGAAGCACGCGCCCTGGGTGCCGATTGCATCCTGCTGATCATGGCGGCGCTGAGCGATGCCCAGGCGGCGGAACTGGAAGCCGCCGCGCTGGAATTCGGCCTCGATGTGCTGGTGGAAGTGCATGACGCCGCCGAGACCGAGCGGGCGCTGCATCTGCGCTCGCGCCTGCTCGGCGTCAATAACCGCAATCTCAAGACCCTGGCAGTGGACCTCGCCACCTCGGAAGCCCTGGCTGCCCTGGTGCCGCCGGGCTACACGCTGGTGAGCGAATCCGGCCTCTACAGCAAGGCCGATCTGGATCGCATGGCGCGGATCGGCGCGCGCTGCTTTCTGGTGGGTGAAAGCCTGATGCGCCAGGCCGATGTGGCCGCCGCCACCCGCCTGCTGCTGACCGGCGAACAGGCGGCGTGATGGCGAAGCAAACCAAACTCTCGCATCTTGATGCCCGAGGCGCAAAACTCTCGCATCTTGATGCGAAGGGCAATGCGCATATGGTGGACGTCTCCGACAAGGCGGAAACCGAGCGCGTGGCAATTGCCGGCGCGCGTATCCATATGGCGCCGGCAACGCTGAAACTGATCCTCTCCGGCAGCGCGCCGAAAGGCGATGTGCTGGCCACGGCGCGTATTGCCGGCATCATGGCGGCCAAGCGCACCCATGACCTGATCCCGCTCTGCCATCCGCTGGCGCTGACCAAGGTGACGGTGGAACTGACGCCGCGCAAACGTGAAAACTGCATCGAGGTGGAAGCCACCTGCAAGCTCAAAGGCAAGACCGGCGTGGAGATGGAAGCGCTCACCGCCGCCAGCGTGGCCGCCCTGACGCTGTATGACATGGTGAAGGCGGTGGATCGCGGCATGACCATCACCGATCTGCGGCTGAAGCATAAATCCGGCGGCAAATCCGGCACCTTCGAGGCGCCATGATCCCTGTTACCCCATGATCCCTGTAACCCCATGATCCCTGTAACCGAAGCGCGCCAGCGCATCATCCAGGCCCTGCCGCCGATGCCAGCCGAAACCATCGGCCTGGCCGCCGGCCTGGGCCGCGTGCTGGCCGAGGCGCTGACGGCGCGGCGCACCCAACCACCTTTCGCGGTCAGCGCCATGGATGGCTGGGCGACGCGCCAGGCCGATCTCGGCAATATCCCCTGCGTGTTGCAGCCGATTGGCGCGGTGGCGGCGGGCGGGCGCTTCGATGGCGAAGTCGGCCCCGGCCAGGCGGTGCGCATCTTCACTGGCGCGCCGCTGCCGCAGGGCGCCGATGCCATCGTGATCCAGGAAGATGCCGATCTGGGCGCCGATGGCCGCCTGACCGTGCGCGAGGCGCCGAAGCCGGGCCAGTGGATCCGCCGCGCCGGGCTGGACTTTGCCGAGGGCGAAGCCCTGTTGCCGGCCGGGCGCCAATTGGCACCCAGCGATATCGCCCTGGCGGCGGCGATGAACCGGCCCTGGCTGCCGGTGCGGCGCAAGCCGCGCATCGCCATCCTGGCCACCGGCGACGAACTGGCCCGCCCCGGCGACCCCATCGGCCCGAACCAGATTGTCTCCTCCAACAACTACGGCCTCTGCGCCCTGGTGGCGGAAACCGGCGGCGAGGCCATCGATCTCGGCATCGCGCTGGATACCGAGGCCGATCTGCGCGCCAAGGCCGCCGCCGCTGCCGGCTGCGACCTGCTGCTCACGCTCGGCGGCGCCAGTGTCGGCGAGCATGACCTGATCCACAAGGTGCTGGGTACCGGCGGCGCCGGCATCGATTTCTGGCGCATCGCCATGCGCCCGGGCAAGCCGCTGATGTTCGGCCATGCGGATCTCGGCGACAAAGGCCGCGTGCCGTTGCTCGGCCTGCCCGGCAATCCGGTTTCGGCCATTGTCTGCGGCCTGCTGTTTGTGCGCCCCGCGATCCGCGCCATGCTGGGCCTGGATTGGCAGATCAGCACCGAATGGCTGCCCAGCGCCACCGATCTGGCCGCCAATGACAAACGTGAGGATTATCTGCGCGCCCGGCTGCACCGCGATGGTGATGGCCGGCTGGTGGCGGATGCGTCGTCGCGGCAGGATAGTTCCATGCTGCGGCTGCTGAGCGAAGCCGATGGCCTGGTGGTGCGGCCGCCGCTGGCGCCGCCCTTGCGGGCCGGCGAGCCGGTGCCGTTCATCCGGCTGCGTCCATAACACCGGCAGCCTTGTCGCGTAGCAGGGTCCAGAATGCTTCGGCCTTGGCATTCTGCCGTGCGCGTGGCCGGTAGAGCCGGATTTCCATCGGAATATCCCAGATCGCATCACCCGCCCGCACCAGCGTCTGACCACCGGCCAGGTCATCGGCCACCAGGCTGAGCGGCGCCCAGGCAATGCCGCGGCCATCGGCAGCCAGGCTTTTCAGCACCACGGCGACATGCGAGGTGAAAACCGGCCGCAGATGCGCCGCGCAGCCATCCTGCGCCCAGCAGGCCTGCAGGATACGGCCCATGCCGGATTGCTCGCTGAAGGCCAGATACGGCAAGGGCTGTTCCGGCCGGCCCGGCAAAGCATAGAGCGCGGTACCATCAGCCTGCCGCGCACTTACCGGCACCAGCCGATCATGCCCCAGCAACACCGAGGTGAAGTCATTCGGTAGCAGCCGGCTGGCGGCGGCAGCGTGGTGATGGCAGAGCAGGAACTGCGCCCGGCCCTCCAGCATGATCTGTTCGCAGCCCAGCATGTTGTCGGCCACCAGGTTGATGGCGCTGGCGGATATTGCCGGGCCGAGCTGGCGCAGCCAGTCGGGAAAAAAGGTCAGGGCCAACGCATTGGTGGCGGCGAAGCGCAGCGAGGCGGCCAGGTTGGCGGCATCCAGCGCTTCGCGCCGGCCCTGACGCAGCCGGCGCAGGCTCTCCGATGCCACCGGCAGGAATTGCGCCCCGGCCGGCGTCAGGCTCAGGCGATGCGTGTCGCGATCCACCAACGCAGTGCCGACCCAGCGTTCGAGCGCCGAGATACGACGGCCAAAGGCCGGCTGCGTCACCTGGCGCGCGGCGGCGGCGCGGGAAAAATTCATATGCTCCGCCAGGGCGACAAAATCTTCCAGCCAGGTGATTTCCATGCGCCCCCCATAACCAGCCCTAGTTATGCCGAACCGGCATTGAATGAAGCTGGAACAGCATTTGCGGCCTTTTATGGCCCCAGCCTAGTCTGACGCCTGCAAACGAGAAAGGCCCGGCCGAAGCAGCCAGGTCACGACAACTGAGGAGGAAACCCGATGCGTGCAGCATGGATCGCGGCGCTGGCGCCGCTGCTGATGGCCGGCCCTGGCCTGGCCCAGGCCAATTATCCGAGCAAAATCATTACCATCGTGGTGCCTTTTGCAGCCGGCGGCGCCACCGACACGGTTGGCCGCCTGACCGCCCTGGGCCTGTCCAAGCAGTTCGGCGGGCATCAGATCGTGGTGGAGAATGCGACTGGCGCCGGCGGCACCATCGGCGCCAACCGCGTTGCCAGTGCCGAGCCGGATGGCCATACCCTGCTGGTGCATCATGTCGGTATTTCCACGGCAGCGACGCTGTATCGCAAACTGCCTTACGATACCAAGACGGCCTTTGCCCCGGTCGGGCTGCTGACCGATGCGCCGATGACCATCATCGGGCGTGACGACCTGCCACCCAACACGCTGGCGGAACTGATCGCCTATGTGCAGAAGGAAGGCAGCAAGGTTTCCTACGGCAATGCCGGAATCGGCGCCGCCTCGCATCTTTGCGGCATGCTGTTCATGAGCGCCACCCAGGCGCAGCTCACCACGGTATCCTATCGCGGCAATGCGCCGGTGATGCAGGATCTGCTCGGCAAGACCCTGGATCTGACCTGCGACCAGACTACCAACACCACCAGCCAGATCCGCACCAACAAAGTGAAGGCTTATGCCGCCACTACGCTCACCCGCATCCCGCAACTGCCTGACCTGCCTACCGCCGACGAGGCCGGCCTGAAGGGCTTCGAGGTCAATGTCTGGCACGGGCTTTACGCTCCCAAGGGTACCCCGGCGGCCATCATCGAACGGCTCTCCGCCGCGTTAAAGCTGGCGCTGCATGAACCCGATCTGGTAAAGCGTTTCAATGATATCGGCACCACGCCGGTGGCAGCCGAGCGTGCCACCCCGGCCGCGCTGCGCGCCCATCTCGACAGCGAGATTGAAAAATGGGCGCCGATCATCAAAGCTGCCGGGCAATATGCCGATTGACGGTGGAATTTCAGTGCAACAATGGAAACGAAGGTATCATGGCACATAGAATAGCAGTCATCCCCGGCGACGGCATCGGCAAGGAAGTGGTGCCTGAGGGTTTGCGCGTGCTCGATGCGGCGGCGCGCAAATTCGGCATCGACTTCGCCTATGACAGCTTCGACTGGAGCTGCGACTATTACCTCAAGCATGGCATGATGATGCCGGAGGACTGGAAGCAGCAGATCGGCGGCCATGATGCGATTTTCTTCGGCGCCGTCGGCTGGCCGGAAAAGGTGCCGGACCATATCTCGCTCTGGGGTTCGCTGATCAAGTGGCGGCGCGAATTCGACCAGTATGTCAATCTGCGCCCGGTGCGGCTGATGCCCGGCATCCCCTCGCCGCTGGCCAACCGCAAGCCGGGCGATATCGATTTCTACGTGGTGCGTGAGAATACCGAGGGCGAATATTCCTCGGTCGGCGGCCGCATGTTCGGCGGCACCGAGCGCGAATTTGTGGTGCAGGAAACCTTCCTGACCCGCACCGGTACCGACCGTATCCTGAAATTCGCTTTCGACCTGGCGCAGAGCCGGCCCAAGAAACATCTCACCTCGGCCACCAAGTCGAACGGCATCTCGATCACCATGCCCTATTGGGATGAGCGCGTGGCCGAGATGGCGAAGAACTATCCCGGCGTGCGGGTCGACAAATTCCACATCGATATCCTGACGGCGCATTTTGTGCTGCATCCGGATTGGTTCGACGTGGTGGTCGGCTCCAACCTGTTCGGCGACATCCTGTCCGATCTTGGTCCGGCCTGCACCGGCACCATCGGCATCGCGCCTTCGGCCAATCTCAATCCGGAAGGCAAGTTCCCGTCACTCTTCGAGCCGGTGCATGGCTCGGCGCCGGATATCGCCGGCAAGGGCATTGCCAATCCGATCGCCCAGGTCTGGTCCGGCGCCATGATGCTGGAGCATCTCGGCCACAAGGATGCCGCCGCCGCTGTGCTGAAAGCCATCGAGACGGTGCTGGAAGCCGGCCCACGCACGCCCGATATGGGCGGCCAGGCCAATACCCAGGATGTCGGCAAGGCGATTGCCGAGGTGGTGGCGGCGGGCTGAGCCGCCAGCGCTGATCAGCGTGTTTCCAGACTGCGCCGAACGGCATCGGCGGCGGGCTTCAATTGGCTCGCCACCGCTTCCGCCTCGCGCAGTCTGGCGCGGTCGCCGCGCAGGCCGGCGACGTAATGCTCATAGAGCCTCACCCGCAGATTGACATAGGCACGCAAGGCTTCCAGCCGCTCGGCCTGCCGGCTCTCCGGCCGCGCTGTCAGATCGTTCAGGCTGCGTGCGGCATTGCGCCAGGGCAGCAGCAGATCGGTTTCCAGGCGCTGGCGAAAGACCTCTTCGCTCAGGCTGGTGCGTTCCTGGTCCAGCTTTCTTGCCACACCACCCAGCCGCGCATCCTCGCGCAGCACCTCCACGATGGCATCCGCCGCCGGCTTTTCCGCCGGATAACGATAAGCCGGTTCCGGCAGCAGCGGCAGCATGGTCAGCAGGATCAGGGCAATCGTTGCCAGCCCCAGCCCGAGCCGTGCCGGCCCTGCGGTGCCGGCCTGATGCAGCGGCGTGGTGAGCAGCAGCCCCAGCACCGCACCGCCGAAAAAACCGCCGGCATGGGCGGCATTGTCGATGCCGGTGGCGGTGACACCCATGAAAACGGAAAAGCCGATGAACAGCGCCAGATTGATCCACTGGCCCCGCAGCACGCTGAGCGGCACCACGCGGCCATTGCGCAGCCAGAACGCCGCCAGCGCGCCACCCAGGCCAAATATGGCGCCGGAGGCGCCGGCACTGATGGCACCATCCGGCTTGAAATACACGCTGGCCAGGCTGCCGGTGATGGCGGCGCCGAGATACAGCACCAGGAATGGCCAGCGGCCGAATAACCGCTCGGTCAGCGCCCCCAGGCTGTAAAGCGCCATCATGTTGAATACCAGATGCAGCAGGCCGAAATGCAGGAAGGCCGCCGTCAGCAGGCGCCAATACTGCCCACCGGCAATCGCGGCGCCGAAATTGGCACCCCAGGCCATATGCACATCCGAATTCGCCTCGATCAGCCCGGCACCGAATGGCAGCATGGCAAGGAAAACCGCCACATTGATCCCGATCAGCAGCTTGAACAGCAGCGGCAATTGTGGCCGGTGATAGGCCAGCAGCCAGACAAAGGCATCCATGTCGGCAGCCTCGGCGACCTGCCTGGCCTCATTCTTGTCCTGCCCCGGATCGGGACCACCCATTACCTGCATCACTCACTCACTTGCATGGAAAGGATTTGCGCAAGGCATTGGCAATCAGCTCCGCGCCGGCCTGCGACAGCAGGGTCGGATGCAGCGCCAGCCAGTCGCGCACAATGAATTCCACCCGCAGCGGCGGCACCGCCTCCGGCAGGCAGACGCTGCGGGCAATCCGCAGACTATCCAGAATGCCGGCGACATAACCCTGGCAATAGGCATCGCGCGACCGGCAGGGCCGCTCATCCAGCGACGGTTCCGCCGCCTGGGCCGGAACTGGCGCGGCAAAAGCCAGCAGACCGCCAAACAGCAGCCACCAACGCCGGGCGCCTTTGTTTCGCCACAGCCTGCGGCTAGTCTCCGTGCATGATGGGCGAAGCGGCATGGCGGGTCCGGTGACCAGGGTTGAGCGTACAGCGTTAGGCAAAAAACCGTCGGCAGGCAAGCCACGCCTGCGCGCCGCCGACCGGCATGACCTTGATGCCCTGTGGGTCCTGGAACAAGCCTGCTTCCGCACCGACCGGTTTTCGCGCCGCTCCTATGCCCGCGCCCTGGCCAATCCACGCGCCCGGCTGCGGGTGATCGAAGCCGGCGGACAGTTGCTGGCCGCCGGGCTGATCTTCACCCGTGCGGATAGCCGGGCGGCGCGGCTCTATTCCATCGCCGTTGCCCCGGCAGCGCGCGGCCTGGGCCTGGGGCGCCGCCTGCTGCTGGCCCTGGAACAGCAGGCGCGCCGGCTGGGCTGCCAGGAAATGCGGCTGGAAGTGAAGACCGGCAACCTTGCCGCCCTCGCCCTCTACCGCGAATCGGGTTATGAAGTGGTCGGCCGGCTGGCCGCGTATTACGAGGATGGCGCCGATGCGCTGCGCCTCGCCAGACAGTTCAGCCGGCGGCAAGCCAACCGAGCTTCCCCATGCATGTGATCATCGTCGAACGCAAGACGCATTTCCGCTACCGCAACCCCGGTTGCCTGGTGCTAAATAACCGCGAATTCATCACCCGGCCCGAACTGGTGCAGGACAAGCGCGCCAAGATCATCAACCTGTCGAAGGATTATTCCTATCTCGGCTACGGCTATTATTGCTCGCTGCTGGCCGAGGCGCGGAACCAGAAGGTGATCCCCAGCGTCAAGACCATCCTGGAACTGCGCGAGCGCAGCATCTACACCCATATCCTGCCGGAACTGGATGAGTTGCTGGCGCAGCAGATGAAGAAGCTGGTGCGCGTGCCGACCGGGCCGTTTTCCATCCATATCTTTTTCGGCCGCACCGACGATACCCGTTTCCCCGATCTGGCGCGGCGGGTATTCGATGAATTCCGCTGCCCGCTGCTGAAGCTGAATGTGTCGCCGGAAGATGGCTGGCATATCGCCTCGATCCGGCCGATGGCGCTGGGCGATGTGAAGGCCGAGCAGCAGGAATTCTTCGAGCGCGCGCTGGATGCCTATACCCGCGCCGGCTGGCGCACCCCCAAGGCCAAGAGTGTGGCGAAATATTCGCTCGCCATCCTGCATAACCCGGCCGAGGTGCTGCCGCCTTCCGATCGCCGCACCTTGCAGAAATTCGTCCGCATCGGCGAACAGATGGGCGTCGATGTCGAACTGATCGAGAAGAAGGATTACGCCGAACTGGCGGAATATGACGCCTTGTTCATCCGCGAGACCACGGCGCTGGATCACCACACCTACCGTTTCGCCAAGAAGGCGGAAAAGGAAGGCATGGCGGTGATCGATGACCCGACCTCGATCCTGCGCTGCACCAACAAGGTCTATCTGGCTGAATTGCTCAAGGCCAACAAGATTCCGACGCCCAAGACCGTGGTGCTGGACAAGAGCGGCATCGAGGCGGTGGAGCATGAAATCCCCTACCCGATCATCCTGAAAATCCCGGATGGCAGTTTCTCGCGCGGCATCATCAAGGCCACCAACCGGGCCGAATTGCTGGAAGGCGCCGGGCGCCTGTTGCGTGAATCCGATGTGATCCTGGCGCAGGAATATCTCTATACCGATTTTGACTGGCGCATCGGCATCCTGCGCGGTCAGCCGGTCTATGCCTGCCAGTATTTCATGTCGCGCGGCCATTGGCAGGTGGTGAAGCATGGCGAAGGCGGCCGCTTCACCGAAGGCGGTTTCCGCACCCTGCCGGTGGAACAGGCGCCGAGCGAGATTGTGCAGACCGCGCTCAAGGCTGCCAACCTGATCGGCGACGGCCTTTATGGTGTCGACCTGAAGCAGACCAGCAAGGGCGTGGTGGTGATCGAGGTGAATGACAACCCCTCGATCAACCAGGGTGAGGAAGATGCCGTCCTCAAGGACGACCTCTACCGCCGCATCATGCAGGAATTCATCCGCCGTCTGGAAGGCCGCCCCAGCGGTGGCCTCGATGCCATTGCCGCGCCGGCTATTCCGGCGCCCGGCCCGGGCATGCTCGGCCTGGCGGCGCAGCCGGTGCCGGTGGCGGCGATCCGGCCCGCCAGCCCGGCCGGCGGCGCGCCTTCGCCGGCCCAGATTGCCGCGCAAGTGGCGGCCAAGGTGGCGGCCCAGGTTTCCGGTGAAATCGCCGCCCGCATCGCCGCCGAGGTTTCATCCCAGGTGCTGGGCCAAGCCTTCAGCGCCGCAAGGCCGCAAGTGGTGGCCGCAAGCCCGACGGAGGATGAGGCGGAACTGCCCTATCCGGTCGGCAAAGGTCGGTAACCGCGCTCAGCCCCGGCAGCCGGCCAGGAACAGGCGCACGGCATAGGCCACCTGTTCATCGATGCCGGCCCGGGTTCTGGCCGGCGGCAAGGCCCCCAGCAGCAGGCCAAGCTGACGATGCCCCAGCACCATGCCGAGGAAATGCTCGGCCGCCCGGTCGGGCTGCTCGATCACCAATTCGGATCGCGTTTTCAGATAGTCTGCCAGCGTCAGCACAATCGGGCGCGGGCCACTCTGGTGAATCAACCGGCCAAGTCCGGGTACCCTTCCGGCCTCCGCCACCACCAGCCGGTGCAGCGCCAGGGCGCGCGGCGCCAGCGCCAGCCGCAGATAAGCGCGGCCCACTTCGGTCAGCGCCTGTTCCGGCGGCAGGCCTTCAAAGCGCAGCTTTTCAATCGCCCGGGTCAGGCGCCCGGCCATCTCATGGATGATTGCCCCAAACAGGGCTTCCTTGCTGGAGAAATGGGCATAAATGGTGATTTTTGAGACTTCGGCCTGCCGCGCCACCAGATCCATGCTGGTGGCGGCATAGCCGCGTTCGAGAAACAGCTGCAAAGCTGCGGCCAGGATGCCGGCGATCTTGGCCCTGTCGACTGGCCGACCAGGCCGGCGATGGCTTCCCGCCCGGCCGGCTTTCCCCTCGGTTTTTTTGGGCGGCGACGCCATCACATCCATTTGCTTTCGTTAATACTGAACTATACAGTATAGTTACTTAGGTGGCATGGCAATGCACCCGCATGTAAGCGGTCGGCGGCATGATCACGGCAGCGACGTCCGCTTTCCGGGGATAGGCCCGCATCAGGGGTTGGATAGGTAAATGAACAAAGCACTTGGTTTTGGCCTGCTGGCAGTCCTGGTTGGTGCTGGCGCAGCCTGGCACTTCTATGGCACGGAATTGCAGGGGCAATTGGCGCAGCTCAATCCGGCCGGCCTGCTCAATGCCGCCCCCGCCGCGCCGCCTGCCGCGCCGCAGCAGGGCAGCGAGCGCAACCCGGTGCCGGTGGAAATCCGCAAGCCGCGCCTCGGCACCGCCCGGCATCAGATCGAAGCCGTCGGCAGCCTGCGTTCCAACGAATCCGTCATCGTGCGGCCGGAAATCGCTGGCCGGATCACCGAAATCCTGTTTGAGGAAGGTCAGCCGGTGCGCCGCGGGGCGCCGCTGGTGCGGCTCGATTCCAGCATTCCGCGCGCCCAGGTGGCCCAGGCCCGCGCCGCCATCGCGCTCAGCCGCGCCAATTTTGCCCGCGCCGACGAACTGGCCGGCAAGGGTGCCGGCACGCAGCGGGCGCGCGACGAGGCCGTGGCCAAGCTGGCCGCCGACGAAGCCGCCCTGGCACTGGCTCAGGCGACGCTGGATAAAAGCACCATTGCTGCGCCCTTCGATGGTGTACTTGGCCTGCGCCAGGTCAGTGTCGGCGACTACGTCAACCCCGGCCAATCGATGGTCAATATCGAAAGCCTGGATCAGTTGAAGGTCGATTTCCGTATTCCGGAAGTCTATTCCCGCCTGGTGGCGGTGAATCAGAGCATCAATCTGCGCCTGGATGCGCTGCCCAATGGCAGCTTCGATGGCAAGGTCTATGCCATTGATCCGGCACTGGACCCCAATGGCCGCGCCGCCATCCTGCGCGCCCGCCTGCCTAATACCGACAAGCAACTGCGCCCCGGCATGTTCGCCCGCGTCACGCTCACCGTGGAAGACCGCAACAATGCCGTGCTGGTGCCGGAAACCGCCCTGGTGCCGGCCGGCCAGGATATCACCATCTTCAAGGTGGTGGGCGGCAAGGCGATACAGACCAAGCTGCGCACCGGCTTGCGCCGCAACGGTGAAGTGGAGGTGCTGGAGGGTTTGAGCGCCGACGACCAGATCGTCGCCGAGGGCGGCGTCAAGCTGCGCAGCGGCCAGTTCGTGCGTCCGGCCGAGATCAAGGGCTCGTAACACCATGGGTATTTCCGATCTCTGCATTCGCCGCCCGGTTTTCGCCACCGTGCTCAGCCTGGTGGTGGTGCTGGTCGGCCTGGTGGCCTTCAGCCGCCTGACCGTGCGCGAATATCCCAATATCGATCCACCGGTGGTGCTGGTGCAGACCATCTTTCGCGGCGCCAGCGCCGAGGTGATCGAAAGCCAAGTCACCCGTGTGCTGGAAGAATCCATCGCCGGCATTGAGGGCATCGACTTTGTGCGCTCGATCACCCGGCCGGAAACCAGCCTGGTGGTGGTGCGCTTCAAGCTGAACCGCGATGCTGAATCGACCGCCAATGACGTGCGCGACCGCGTCAGCCGGGTGCGCGGCAAGCTGCCGCCGGAAATCGACGAACCGGTGGTGTCGAAGGTCGAAGCCGATGCCCAGCCGGTGCTGTATGTCGCCTTCTCCTCCGACCGCCACTCCGCCCTGGAACTGACCGATTATGCCGACCGCTATGTGAAGGATCGGCTGCAATCGATCACCGGCGTGGCGGAAGCGCGGATTTTCGGCGAGCGGCGCTATTCGATGCGCATCTGGCTCGATGCCGCCCGCCTCGCCGCCTATAACCTGACGCCGCAGGATGTGGAAGGTGCGTTGCGGCGGCAGAATGTGGAAGTGCCGGCCGGCCGCATCGAAAGTCGCAACATGGAATTCACCGTGCTGTCGGAAACCGACCTGCGCACGGCCGAGCAATTCAATGCCATCATCATCAAGGAAGTGAATAATTATCCAGTGCGGCTGCGCGATATCGGCCGCGCCGAAATCGGCCCGCTGGATGAGCGGGTCAGCGTGCGCTTCAACGGCAAGCCGGCGGTTTCGCTCGGCATCGTCAAACAGGCGGTGGCCAATCCGCTGGATATCTCGCGCGGCGTGCGCGAGGCGTTGCCGGAAATCCTCACCAGCCTGCCGGAGGGCATGCGGGCGGAAGTGGCTTACGATAGCTCGATCTTCATCGAGGCCTCGATTGCCTCGGTCTATCGCACCATCGGCGAAGCCGTGCTGCTGGTGGTGGGCGTGGTCTTCCTGTTCCTGCGCAATTTCCGCGCCACGCTGATCCCGGTGGTGACCATTCCGGCCTCGCTGATGGGCGCTTTCGCCATCATGCATGCGCTCGGCTTCACGGTGAACACCCTCACCCTGCTGGCCATGGTGCTGGCCATCGGCCTGGTGGTGGATGATGCCATCGTGGTGCTGGAAAACATCTACCGTCATATCGAGGAAGGCATGCGGCCGCTGGATGCGGCCTTCAAGGGCGCCAAGGAGATCGGCTTCGCCGTGGTGGCGATGACCCTGACGCTGGCGGCGGTCTATGCGCCAATCGGCTTCATGAGCGGCACCACCGGCCGGCTATTCACCGAATTCGCCTGGTCGCTGGCTGGCGCGGTGCTGGTTTCAGGCTTCGTCGCGCTCACGCTCAGCCCGATGATGTGCGGCCATATGCTGCGCCATGAAACCAAACATGGTTTCCTTTACAACATGGTGGAAAAGGCGCTGAACGGCCTGACCGACGGCTATCGTTTTCTGCTCGCCGTCACACTCAAGGTACGTTTCCTGGTGCTGATCGTCGGCCTGGTTTTTGCCGGCAGCAGCTATTTTCTGTTCAAGGGCCTGAAAAGCGAATTGTCGCCGGTGGAAGATCGCGGCACCGTGGTCGGCTCGTTCAACGGCCCGGAAGGCGCCACCATCAACTACATGGAGAAATATGCCCGCCAGGTGGAAAAGCTGGTGGAGGGCGTGCCAGAGGCAGAGTCGCGTTTTGTGGTCACCGGCAATCCGATCGTGTCGCAAGGCACCTCGTTCAGCCGCCTCAAGCATTGGGATGAACGCGACCGCAAGCAGCAGGAAATCGTCACCCAGCTCAATCCGAAATTCCGCGAATTGGCCGGTGTGCAGGCTTTCGTGGATAATCCGCGTTCGCTGGGCCAGAATCTGCGCTCGCCGGCAGTGTGGATCGTGCTTCAGGCCAATGTCGAATACAGCGAACTGAACAACATGGTGGCACGTGTGCTGCAGGAAGCGGAGAACTATCCCGCCCTGGCCAATGTCGATACCCGCCTGAAACTGAACAAACCCGAGATCAAGGTGGCGGTGAACCGCGACAAGGCCGCCGATATGGGCATCGAGGTGGATACCATCGGCCGCACGCTGGAGACCATGCTGGGCGGCCGGCAGGTGACGCGCTTCAAGCAGAATGGCAAACAATATGACGTGATCGTGCAGGTGGCGGATGTCGACCGCACCAACCCGGACGACCTGTCGAAAATCTATGTGCGCGGCAATAACGGCCAGATGGTGCAGCTTTCCAATCTGGTCAGCGTGCGTGAATCGCTCACCGCCCGCGAACTCACCCGCATGAGCCAGTTGCGCGCCGCCGATATCACCGCCAACGTGGCGCCGGGCTATTCCGAAGGCGAGGCCTTGTCGCAGCTTGAGGATGCCATCCGCGCTGCCTTGGGCAAGTCGGCGCAGATCGACTACAATGGTCAGTCGCGTGAATTCAAGCAGGCTTCCGGCGATATCTATTTCACCTTCATCCTCGCCCTCGCCTTCATCTATCTGGTGCTGGCGGCGCAGTTTGAAAGTTTCATCGATCCCTTCATCATCATGCTCACCGTGCCGCTCTCGATGACCGGCGCCCTGCTGGCGCTGAGCCAGTTTGGCGGCACGATGAATATCTACAGTCAGGTGGGATTGGTGACCCTGGTCGGCCTGATCACCAAGAACGGCATCCTGATCGTGGAATTCGCCAACCAGCTCCAGGAACAGGGCCAGTCACGACGCGATGCGGTGATCGAGGCGGCGGCGTTGCGCCTGCGCCCGATCCTGATGACCACGGCGGCGATGGTGCTGGGCGCCCTGCCGCTGGCGATGGCGATGGGGGCCGGTGCCGAAAGCCGCAACCAGATCGGCCTGGTGATCGTCGGCGGCCTGCTGCTCGGCACCCTGCTCACACTGTTCGTGGTGCCGACGGTGTATACGCTGATTGCCCGCGACCGCAGCAAGATGATCGCGCATGACCAGCATGATGCCGGGCATACGCCGGAGCCGCATGGCCAGCCGGCGGAGTAAATCCGACCCCGGCAGATACAAAAAAGGGCGGCTCGCGGGCCGCCCTTTTCCTTTGCGATAGCGCGTTATTCTGCCGCCGCCTGAGCCGGTGCCGGGGCGATTTCATCCGGCCGGTGCGGGAAGGCCAGCGAGGACAGAAAAATCACGCCGCCCAGAGCCGCCAGCACCATGTAAACCGAATGGAAATTGCCGCTGCGGCCATGCAGCAAGGTGATCAGCGGTACCGCAAGGGCGCTGGCGCTGAACGACATGACATAGCGGATGGCAAAGGCCCGCGCTCGCCAGGAATCGCTGGTATAGCGCGCGATCATGGCGTCATTGATGGTCACCTGGCCAAACAGCGCAAACATGATGCCGGCGGCAAAACCGAGCAACGGCCAGCCCACCGCCCAGCCGGCGAAGAAGAAACACGGCGCCTGCAATGCCGCCACCGGAATGAACACGCTGCGCAGGGTCAGGCGATCGATCACATTGCCGACGATAAGCTGCGCCACCGCGCCGAAGGAAAAGATCAGCGCGGCAGTGAGGCCGATGCCGAAGGTGGTGATGCCGCTGAAATCAAGCTGCTCTTCAAACAGCTTGGGCAGCGACACCGAGCCGGCGTTGAAATTGATGCCGCCGGCAATGGTGACCAGCGACAGCACGGCAAAGGCACGAAGCATCACGGCGCGCGGCAGCTGCACCGGCTTCTTGGGTGCCGCCTTGCCACTGCTGGGCCGGTTCGGCACGCAGAGCAGATAGGCCACACCGGCCAGCAACGCCGCAGCACCGGGTACCACGAAAGCCGCGCGCCAGCCGAACCACTGCGCCAGAGCACCGGTGATCAACGCCGCCAGCGCCACACCCATATTGCCCCACACGCCATTGATGCCGAGATCGCGGCCCATCTTCTCGACATTGGCCACCAGCAGCGCCCCGCCCACCGGATGATAGATGGCCGCGAACAGGCCGATCAGTGTCAGCCCGACCGCCAGATGCCAGGGCTGGCTGGCAAAGCCGGTCAGCATGGTGGCAAAGCCGATGCCGAAGAAGAAGATCGTCATCATGTGATAACGGCTCCAGCGATCACCGAGCCAGCCCGCCGGAATCGAGAACAGGCCAAAGGCGATGAAGCCACCGATGGAAAGCGCCAGCAATTCGCCATAGGGCAGCCCGAAGGCGCGATCCATGGTCAGCACGGCGGTGGGAAAGATCAACATCAGCATGTGATCAAAGGCATGGCCGATATTCACGAAAGTGACCACGCGGCGGGACAGGTTCATCTTGGCCTCAACGGAAAAACATGAGAACGATTCTTAGGCTGGACAGGATAGCCTGTCTGGTTCAATCTGTTCGGACAAAAATCGTCGAGTTTCAGCCAGGCCATGCAGCCCAAAAGCACCGATCCCGAGGATTACCAGCATGTGCCGCGCCCGGTGGCGGCAATGGCCAAGCCGTTTCGCGCCGGCCACCATATTGCGCCGCATAGCCATCCGCGCGCGCAACTGCTCTATGCCGTGCAAGGTGTGATGCGGGTGATCACGCCGGATGGCGCCTTTCTGGTGCCGCCATTGCGGGCGGTCTGGGTGCCGGGCGGCATGCCGCATGAAGTGCGCATGGTCAGCGCCGTGGCGATGCGCACCCTGTATGTCGCGCCAGAGGCCGACCCGGCCCTGCCGCGCGATTGCCGCGTGGTGGATGTGTCCCCCCTGCTGCGTGAATTGATCCTGCAAGCCGTGGCCGAGCCGATGGAATATGACATGAGCGGCCGCGCCGGGCTGATCATGCAATTGATCCTGACCGAGTTGCGCCGCCTGCCCGCCATTCCGCTCGGTCTGCCGATGCCGAGCGATCCACGCCTGACGCGGCTGTGTGATGCCCTGCTGGACGATCCCGGCAGCCGCCTCGGGCTGGAGGATTGGGCATTGCGCAGCGGCGCCAGCCCACGCACCCTGGCGCGCCTGTTCCAGCAGGAAACCGGCCTCAGTTTCCGCCGCTGGCGCGAGCGTGCGCGGCTGGCCGATGCGGTGGCCCGCCTGGCCACCGGCGCCCCGGTGGCACAAGTGGCGCGTGGCCTGGGCTATGACAGCGCCTCGGCTTTCAGCGCCATGTTCCGGCGTTCGCTCGGTGTTGCACCGCAGCGCTATATGCAGGGCGACGCAAGCACGCCTTGACCGTGCACACCCAATCTCTAAAGTGGTTGGACATAAAACATAATGAGGAGGAATGTCATGATTCGGGCTGTCTCGCGGCGCAAGGCCGCTGCTCTCGCCTTGTCGCTGTCGGCGCTTTCCGCGCTGGCGCTGTTTGCCGGCAGCGCCCAGGCCCAGGCCTGGCCGACCAAGCCGATCACCTTCGTGGTGCCTTTCCCGGCCGGTGGCGGCACCGATGCCTATGCCCGCCCGCTTGCTGCGGTGCTGAGCAAGAATCTCGGCCAGCAGATCATCATCGACAATCGTGGCGGTGCCGGCGGCACCATCGGCGCCAGCGTGGCGGCGCGCGCGGCGCCGGATGGCTACACTTTCTTCGTCGGCGCGGCGCACCACACCATCGCGCCCTCGCTGTATCCGAAGCTGGATTACGATATCGAGAAGGATTTTGTCCCGATCACAGTGGTGGCGCAGCCGCCGCAGGTGATCGTGGTCAACCCGCAGAAGGTGGAAGCCCGCACGCTGGCCGATCTGGTCAAGTATCTCAAGGCCAATCCCGGCAAGATGGATTACGGCTCGGCCGGCAACGGCACCACGCACCATCTGGCCGGTGAATTGTTCAAGATCGTGACCAAGACCGAGATCACCCATGTACCCTATCGCGGCGCCGGCCCGGCCATGCAGGGCCTGCTGGCCGGTGAAGTGCATATGGTGTTCGACGGCCTCGGCAGTTCGGCCGGCCAGATCACCGGCGGTCGCATCATTCCGCTGGCAATGGCCTCGCCGAAGCGCAGCGGCACCTTCCCGGATGTGCCGACCACTTCGGAAGCCGGCGTGCAGGGCTTCGAGGTTTCCACTTGGTATGCGCTCTGGGCGCCGAAGGGTACCCCGGCCGACATCACCAACAAGATGTATGCCGAAATCCGCAAGGCGCTGGATGGCGCCGAACTGAAGGATATCTGGGCCAAGAACGGCTCGGATATTCCGGTGATGACGCCGGCACAGTTCGGGCCTTTCGTCAGCTCCGAGATCAAGCGCTGGGCCGAGGTGGTGAAGGCCTCGGGCGCCAAGCTCGACTAAAGCGGCAAATCCTCTAACCTTGGCGGTGCGGCCCCGCCTTTTCCAACAGGGCCGCACCGATGAGGCTTCCGTGTCTGCTGCGTATCGTATTCTTGTCTGCTGCTGTCTGAGCTACGTCATCAGCCAGTTCTACCGCTCGGCCAATGCGGTGATCGGGCCGGATCTGATGCGCGAATTGCATCTCACCCCGGACGATCTCGGCATCCTGACCGGCGCGTTTTTCGTCACCTTCGCCATCAGCCAGGTGCCGGTCGGCATTGCGCTGGATCGCTGGGGTCCTCGCCGCACCATCCTGATCACCATGGCCATCGCGTTTCTCGGCGCGTTGTGGTTTGCCGTCGGTGATGGCCTGTGGGAACTCACCATGGCCCGTGTCGTGCTCGGCTTCGGCTGCGGCGCTTTGCTCACCGGCCCGCTGGTGCTGTTTGGCCGCTGGTTCCCGCCGGATCGCTTCGCCACTTTTTCCGGCACGCTGATCGCCTTTGGCAGCCTGGGCGTGATTGCCTCCACCGCACCGCTGGCCTGGTTCTCGCAGGCTTTTGGCTGGCGCAACGCCTTCCATGTCACCGCTGCCCTCACCGTGGTGCTGTTCGCCATCGCGTGGTTCACCCTGCGCGACTATCCACCGGGCAAGGAGCCGGCCCACCATGACGGACAGCGCGAAAGCCTTGCCGATGCCATTCGTGGCCTTGGCGCCGTGGTCCGCAACCGGCATTTCCCCTATCTGTTTGTCATCATTTTCAATGCCTATGCCACTTTCATCACGCTGCTCGGCTTGTGGAGCGGCCCCTATCTCAACAATGTCCATGGTCTCGACACCACGGCGCGCGGCAATGTGCTGATCTACATGGCAATCGGCAGCGCCATCGGCTATTTCGCCTGGGGTCCGCTGGATCGCGTGTTCAATACGCGCAAATGGCTGATCGCGGTCGGCGCCGGCTCGCAGTTGCTGTGTTTCAGCATCATCATCCTGGTGCCAGGCCTGAATGTGTGGCTGGTGGCGGCAATCTTCACCCTGATGGCATTGCTGAACGGCAGTTCGGTGATGATCTTTGCCCATGCCCGCAGCGTGTTTCCGCCTGAATTGGCCGGGCGCGGCATCACCACGCTGAATATCGGCACCATGGGCGGCGCCGCCTTCCAGCAGATTCTCACCGGCTATCTGATGGCCTGGCTGACCCCCGCCGGGGCTGAGCCGAGCGAGACCGCCTATCGCATCGTGTTCGGCGTGCAGGCTGCCCTGCTTGCCACTGCCCTCGCCTTCTACCTGCGCGTCCCCGACGCCAAACCCAACGCCGTGCAGCCATCATGACCGAAAACCACACCCGCGAGCCGGTGCCGGCCCGTTTCAACATCGCCCGCTATTGCCTGGCCGAGAATGCCCGCCTACGTGGCGACAAGACCGCCATGATCCTGGTTGGTGCCGAAGGCGAGACGCGGATGAGTTTCGCCGAGGCAGACCTTGCGGTGCGCCGCCTGGCGGCCGGCCTGCTTGGCCTGGGCCTGCCGCCGCGCTCGCGCATCATGATCCGCATGGCCAATGATGCCGATTATGCGCTGACCTATTTTGCCACCATGGCCGCCGGCCATGTCGCTTTGCCCTCCAGCGCGCAACTCACCGCTGCCGAAGCGGAATATCTGCTCAGCAATTCCGGCGCCGCCGCCGTGGCCGCCTCGGCCGAACTGGCGCAGAATCTGGAATTGCCGGAAGGTGTGCTGCTGCTCGATCCGGCCCGGCTGGCGCAATTGAAACAGAGTGAACCGCTGGCCGACTACGCCGATACTGCCGCCGACGATCCGGCCTATCTGGTCTACACCTCCGGCACCTCCGGCAAGCCCAAGGGGGTGCTGCATGCCCAGCGTGCCGCCTGGGGCCGCCGCCCGATGCATCAGGGCTGGCTCGGCCTGCATGACAGCGACATCCTGCTGCATGCCGGTGCCTTCAACTGGACCTACACGCTGGGCGTCGGCCTGGTCGATCCCTGGGCGGTAGGCGCCACCACGGTGCTGTATAACGGCCCGCGCGATGTAACAATGTGGCCCAAGCTGATCGAGCGCCATCGCGCCACTTTGTTTGCCGCCGTGCCGACGTTGTATCGCCAGATCCTGAAATATGGCGAGGTGCAGCAGCATGATCTTTCCAGCCTGCGTCATGGCTGCACGGCGGGCGAGGCATTGCCCACCGCCCTGCTGGCGGAATGGCAGGAGGTGATGCAGCGGCCGCTCTACGAAGCCCTCGGCATGAGCGAGATTTCCACCTATATCTCCACCGGCCCCGGCATGGTGATCAAGCCCGGCAGTCCCGGCAAGCCGCAGCCCGGGCGCCGCATCGCCATCCTGCCGGTGGAAGGCGGCGATACGCCACTGCCGGCCGGCGAGATCGGCCTGCTGGCCGTACATCGCAGCGAGCCGTCGCTGATGCTGGGCTACTGGCATCGGCCGGAAGAGGAAGCCCTGGTCTATCGCGGTGACTGGTTCATTGGCGGCGACCTCGCCGCCCTCGATGCCGATGGTTATCTCTGGCATCACGGCCGCAACGACGATGTGATGAATGCGATGGGATATCGCGTCTCGCCGGCGGAAGTGGAAGCCGCGCTGGCCGAACACCCGATGATCCAGGAAGTGGCGGTGACGGAATTGCGCGTGCGCGCCGATGTCTCGGTGATTGCCGCCTTCATCGTGCCGCGCGAGGGCATGCGGCCGGTGCAATCCGACCTCGATGCTTTTGCCCGCGACCGTCTGGCCGGCTATAAATGCCCGCGCGAATGGCGGCTGGTGGCGAATTTCCCGCGCACCGCCAATGGCAAGGTGCAGCGCAAGAAACTGGCCGAGGCGCCGCTGCTGCCGACCTGATGCACGGCGTCGGCAGACAGCGGCAAACGATGGCGATCAGGTGATCGCCAGACCGTCATCGGCAGTGATGATGGCACCATTGATGAAACGCGATTCCGGCGCAGTCAGCAGCTTGATCAGGCCATCCAGATCGCTGACATCGCCGACGCGGCGGCGCGGCAGGATCGAAATCAGCTTCTTGCCGCCATCGGTGGCCCAATAGTCGCGGTTGATCTCGGTTTCGATATAGCCGGGGCAGATCGCATTGGTGTTGATGCCATAGCGCGCCCATTCCAGCGCCATCGCCTTGGTCATATGCACCACGGCGGCCTTCGACATGCAGTAGACGCTCAACTGGCCCAGCACGCGCAGGCCGGCCACCGAGGCGATATTGACAATGCGGCCTTCGATCTTGCGCTCCACCATGCCGCGCGCCACCGCCTGGGCGACGAAGAAGGCGCCCTTGGTGTTGGTGTTCATGGTGAAATCGTAATCCTCGGGGCTGACATCCAGCAGCTTGCCCTGGGCGGAGACGCCGGAATTGTTCAGCAGGATATCGATCCGGCCCAGCTTCTGCTCCACCTCGGCAACGGCGGCGCGGATGCCGGGAATGTCGGTCACATCCAGCTTCACGGTGATCGCCTGGCCGCCACTCTGTTCGATTCGGCCGGCCAGGTCGGCCAGCTTGTCGGTGCGCCGCGCCGCCAATGCCACGATGGCGCCTTCGGCACTCAGAATTTCCGCAAAACGGGCGCCCAGGCCACTCGATGCCCCGGTGATCAGCGCCACTTTCCCCTTGAGATTACTCATAGACTTTCTCCTGATAATGGTCCGGGCCGGATGCTCATGGTTCCGCCCTGCCCGGTCAAGGGCCGTCTGGCTGAAATCACTCCGGCGTGCTAAAATCGACGCCATGCGCATAGAAATTGTCTCAGACGTGATCTGCCCCTGGTGCTATATCGGCAAACGCCGGCTGGAAAAGGCCATGGCGCAACGGCCGGATATCGAGTTCGAGATCGGCTGGCGGCCGTTCCAGTTGAATCCCGACATGCCGAAGGAAGGCGCCGACCGCAAATCCTATCTGGAAGCCAAGTTCGGCGGCCCGGAACGCGCCAAGGATATCTATGCCCGCGTTACCGCCGAAGGCGCCCGCGAAGGCATCGCCTTCGATTTCGACCGCATCAAGCGCACACCCAATACCCTGGCGGCGCATAGCCTGCTGCGCTGGGGCCTGGAAAACGGCCTGGAATATGATCTCAAGGAACGGTTGTTCCAGGCCTATTTCCTGCACGGCCGCGATATCGGCGATCACCATGTGCTGTCCGACATTGCCGGCCTCGCCGGCATGGATGCGGCTCTGGTGAAGGAGAAACTGGATCAGGGCATTGATGCCGATACGATCCAGTCAGAGGACCAGATGGCACGTGAACTCGGCATCACCGGCGTACCCTTCTTTATCGTCGAGCGCCGCTATGGCCTGGTCGGGGCGCAGCCCGCCGAGGCCTTGCTGGAAGTGATCGACAAGGCTGTGGCGGCGGAAACCGCCTGACCGCATGAATGGCGGCCCCCTCATCACCAGCATCGACCGCGCGGAAGCGATCGAGCAGGCCTTGCTGCGGCAATTGTGGCTGCTGTGGCATGCTGCCTGCCTGGATGGCCGCCTGCCCGGCCGCGACCTGATTGATCCGGTCAAGCTGCGCTTCATCCTGGGCCAGGTGACGATCTTCGATGTAAACCCGCAGCCGCCGCATTATACCTATCGCCTGCTGGGGCAGGATATTGTCGATCGCATCGGCTTTGAACTGACCGGCAAACCGCTGGAAGCCCATCCCGACCCGACCCGCAGCGCCGCCATAGCCGTGGCATTGAACAAGATGCGCGACGAGCGCGTGGCGGTCCGCATGTTCTACCCCATCGCGCTGCGCGATGGCCGCATCGCCCATGAAGCCATCCTGATGCCGATTGCCGATAGCGATGGCCGGGTGATCCTGGCCCTGTGCGGCCAGGTGATGCCGGAAGACGCGCCACGCTGGCGCGCCGGGCTGTAAACGCCCTTCCGGCTTATCACGCCCAATTCACGCCCCATCATCAAATCCCGATACCGCGACAGGGCCGGTTAATTCGGCTGGCAGGAATTTTTCGCCCAACATTTGCGCAATTGTATATCTATGTATATTTGTACCGCATATTAATCAAAATACGGAGTATTTTGATTAAATATTGATCATGTCGATATTTCCACCATCCTTGCCACCTGGTCTTCACGGGAATTGGCAACATCGCTGAATGGGAGAGTAGGTTTGATTACATTGGACGAAAAGCTGGAGCCGATCCTCAGCCAGGTGTTGCAGCGCAATGCCGGCGAGGCCGAATTCCTCCAGGCCGTGCGCGAAGTGCTGGAAAGCCTGGGCCGGGTGATTGCCAAACATCCGCATTATGCCGATCAGGCCTTGATCGAGCGCATCTGCGAACCGGAGCGGCAGATCATTTTCCGCGTCCCCTGGGTGGATGACCGTGGCCAGGTGCAGATCAACCGGGGCTTCCGGGTGCAGTTCAATTCCGCACTCGGTCCCTACAAGGGCGGCCTGCGTTTTCACCCCTCGGTCAATCTCGGCATCATCAAGTTCCTCGGCTTTGAGCAGACCTTCAAGAATGCCCTGACCGGCATGCCGATCGGCGGCGGCAAGGGCGGCTCCGATTTCAATCCGCGCGGCCGCTCGGATGGCGAGATCATGCGCTTCTGCCAATCCTTCATGACCGAGCTTGGCCGCCACTTGGGCGAATATACCGATGTGCCGGCCGGCGATATCGGCGTCGGCGGCCGCGAGATCGGCTATATGTTCGGCCAGTATAAGCGCATCGCCAATCGCTATGAGGCCGGTATTCTCACCGGCAAGGGGCTGGTCTATGGCGGCTCGCGCGCCCGCAAGGAAGCCACCGGCTATGGCGCGGTCTATTTCGTGCAGCGGATGCTGGCCACCAAGCAGACCGATTTCGCCGGCCGGCGCGTGGTGGTGTCGGGGTCGGGCAATGTCGCGATCTACACCATCGAGAAAATCCGCCAGTTCGGCGGCAAGGTTGTCGCCTGCTCCGATTCCGATGGCTATGTCGTCGATGAGAACGGCATCGACCTCGACCTGCTGAAGGAAATCAAGGAAGTGCGCCGGCAGCGCATCTCGGAATATGCCCGCCTCAAAGGCGCCGGCAGCCATTATGTGCAAGGTGGTTCGATCTGGGATATTCCCTGCGACATCGCCATGCCATCGGCAACCCAGAATGAACTGACCGGCAAGGATGCCCGGGCCTTGATCGCGCATGGTGTGATCGCAGTTGGCGAAGGCGCCAACATGCCATCCACGCCGGAAGCCGTGCGGCTATTCCAGGAAGCCGGCGTGATGTTCGCGCCGGGCAAGGCAGCCAATGCCGGCGGTGTCGCCACATCGGCGCTGGAAATGCAGCAGAATGCCTCGCGCGATAGCTGGAGTTTCGAGCAGACCGAGGAACGGCTGGCGCAGATCATGCGCAACATCCATGACAGTTGCGCAGCTACGGCCGAAACCTATGGCGATCCGGGGAATTACGTGCTCGGTGCCAATATCGCCGGCTTCGAGCGGGTGGCGGAAGCCATGACCGCGCTCGGCGTCATCTAATCCGGCATGCCGGGAGGGGCCTGACCCATCCCGGCATTGTCTGTTCAGGGCTTTTTCTTCGCCTGCGCCTTGCGCGCGATATCGCCCAGAGCGCTGGAAATCTTCAGCACGCCGGCCAGGCGCTGCTCCGGCTCCGGCCAGTTCTGCAACAGCACCAGCTTGTGATCCGGGCGCAGCTTGGCCTGGCCGCGCAGGCCCTGGATAAACAGCACCAGGCCAGGCGGATCGATGAACAGGTTATCGCGGAAGGCCAGCGTGGCGCCCTTCGGCCCGGCCTCGATCTTGGCAATGCCGGCATCGCGGCAATGTTTCTTGATCGCCACGATATCCAGCAGATGCTGCACTTCCACCGGCAGCGGGCCGAAGCGGTCGATCAATTCGGCGGCGAAGGCATCGATCTCCTCGCGGCCCTCCAGATCGGCGACGCGGCGATAGAGTTGCAGGCGCAGATTCAAATCCGGCACATAAGCTTCCGGGATCAGTACCGCCGTGCCGATCTGGATTTGCGGCGACCATTTCTCACTCGCCACCGCCTGGCCACGCGCCTCGGCGCGGCTATCCTCGATGGCCTGTTGCAGCATCTCCTGATACAACTCGAAACCGACTTCGCGGATATGGCCGGATTGCTCCTCGCCCAGCAGATTGCCGGCGCCGCGCAGATCAAGATCGTGGCTCGCCAGCGTGAAGCCGGCGCCCAGGCCATCCAGGCTTTGCAGCACACGCAGGCGCTGATCCGCATTGGCATTCAGCAGCCGCCCGGCCTGATAGGTGAAATAGGCATAGGCGCGCAGCTTGGAACGGCCGACGCGGCCACGGAGCTGATACATCTGCGCCAGGCCGAACAGATCGGCGCGATACACCACCATGGTATTGGCGGTGGGAATATCCAGACCGCTTTCCACGATGTTGGTCGCCACCAGCACATTGTAGCGGCCATCGTAGAAGGCGTTCATCACGTCTTCCAGTTCAGTCGGCGGCATCTGGCCATGTGCCATTACCGGCTTCAGTTCCGGCACATGGCTCTTGATGAAACTCATGCCGAATTCCAGATCGTCGATACGCGGCACCACGAAGAAACTCTGGCCGCCACGGAAATGCTCACGCAGCAGGGCCTCGCGGATGATCACCGGATCGAACGGCGCCACATAGGTGCGCACCGCCAGGCGATCCACCGGCGGCGTGGCAATCAGGCTCAATTCACGCACGCCCGACAACGCCAGTTGCAAGGTGCGCGGGATCGGTGTGGCGCTCATGGTCAGCACATGCACTTCCGAACGGAGCTGCTTCAGCCGCTCCTTGTGCTTGACGCCGAAATGCTGCTCCTCATCGATGATCAACAGGCCGAGCCGCTTGAAATCGATGCTCTTGGACAGCAGCGCATGGGTGCCGATGATGATATCCACTGTGCCATCGGTCAGGCCCTTCTTGGCCTCCTTCGCCGCCTTGGCATTCACCAGGCGCGAAAGCTGCTCGATGCGCAGCGGCAGGCCGCGGAAACGTTGCACGAAGGTGCGGTAATGCTGGCGGCACAGCAAAGTGGTGGGGCAGACCAGGGCCACCTGCTGACCCGACATGGCGGCGGCAAAAGCCGCGCGGATCGCCACTTCGGTTTTGCCGAAACCGACATCGCCGCAAACCAGCCGGTCCATCGGCCGGCCGGCGCCCAGATCGTCCAGCGTGTCGTTGATGGCACGCGCCTGATCCTCGGTTTCCTCAAACGGAAAGCGGGCGCAGAATTCCTCGTACAAACCTTCCGGCGGGGTCAGCCTTTCGGCCTTGCGCAAAGCGCGCTCCGCCGCCACCTTCATCAGCGCCTCGGCCATGTCCTTGAGGCGCTTCTTCATCCGCGACTTGCGGTTCTGCCAGGCGACACCGCCCAGCTTGTCGAGCGTCACGCCGGCCTCGGCCGAGCCGTAGCGCGACAGCATCTCGATATTTTCCACCGGCAGATAGAGCCGGTCGCCGCCGTCATAATGCAGCAGCAGGCAATCATGCGGCGCGCCGCCGATATCCAGCGTCATCAGGCCCTGATAGCAGCCGATGCCGTGATCGACATGCACCACATAATCGCCCGGGCTGAGGCCGCTGGCCTCGGCGATGAAATTCTCGGCCCGGCGCTGGCGCCGTTTGGCGCGCACCAGTCGGTCGCCGAGAATATCCTGTTCCGCAATGACGCAGAGATCGGGTGCATCGAAGCCATGCTCCAGCGGCAGTACCGCAATGCCGGCGGCGTTGCGCGCCAACTGCCCGAGATCGGTGAACAACGCCACCGGCTCCACCGGCTGGATACCGTGATCCTTCAGCACCAAGGCCAGGCGATCCCGCGCACCGGTGCTATAGGCGGCGAACAGCACCCGCTTGCCGGCGCCGGCCTGCTTGGCGAGATAGCCACCCAGGGCTTCATACACGCCGACACTGGGCAGTTTGGCTTCCGCCGCCTGGGTCGCCTGGGCGCGTTCCGGAGCAAAATCACGGCCCGGCCGGGCGCCCAGATCAAACACCACGGCGCCCTGCCCGCCCGCCATCTCGAACGGCGACAGCGCGCCGACCGGATGCTTGGCCAGGCGCTGTTTCCATTCCCCGGCGGTGAAATACAGCCGGTCCGGCGGCAGCGGCTTATAGGGCGAGCCGGCCTCGGCCAGGCCGGATTTCATCGCCGCGCGGCGCGCATCATAATGGTCGGCGATGGTGCGGAAGCGTTCGTCCGCCGCTTCATCCAGCAGCGGATCGAGCAAAACCGGCGCGTCCGGCATGTAGTCGAACAGCGTCGAAAGCTGGTCGAAAAATAGCGGCAGCCAATGCTCCATGCCGATATGGCGGCGGCCTTCGGAAACGGCGGCATAAAGCGGATCGTCGCCGGTAACGGCGCCGAATAATTCACGGTAGCCGCCACGGAAACGCGCCACCGAGGCCTCGTCGAGCGGCACTTCGCTCATCGGCGCCAGGGTCAGCCCATCCTGCATGTCGCCGCTGCTGCGCTGGCTGGCCGGATCGAAGCAGCGGATGCTTTCCACATTGTCGCCGAAAAAATCCAGGCGATACGGCGCTTCGGCACCCGGCGGGAACAAATCCACCAGGCCGCCACGCACCGCGAATTCGCCGGCCTCCATCACGCTGGAAACCCGGCTATAGCCATTGCGGACGAGATAAGCGACCAGGCTTTCCGGCGGCAGCCGCGCGCCCTTCACGGCACTGAGCGCGGTAGATTCCAGATAGGCGGCCTGCGGCAGGCGCTGCAACGCGGCATTCAGCGTGGTGAGCAACACCCAGCCCTGGCCGTAGGTCTCTGGCGGCTTGGCGCCGGCCAGGCGGCTCAGCGCATCCATGCGTCGGGCGGCAATCTCGGCATTGGGCGACACGCGGTCATAAGGCTGGCAATCCCAGGCCGGCAGGCCGATCACCGGCAGATCGGGCGCGAAAAAGCGCAACGCCGCTTCCAGCGCCGCCATGCGCGCATCATCACGGCAGATCATCATGATGCCGCCGCGCTGCCGGGCTGCCAATGCCGCCAGCAGGCGCGCATCCTGGCCCTCGGGCACGCCGCCCAAGGCCCAGCGGCCCGGCCGGGCCAGCATCTCGGGCAGCGTCCGGCTCATGGTCAATGCGGAATCTTGTAGGCCTGCAGCAGCTTCATCAGCGGCGTATCAAAAGCTGGCGGCACCGGATCGCGGCCGATCACCCAGGCATAAATCTGCGGGTCTTCATTGGTATCCAGCAGGGATTCATACTGGTCCAGCAGCGTATCGTCGAAATCCGGCAGATGTGTGCGGGCAAAGCCGCCCAGCAGCACGTCGGTTTCCTTCATGCCGGTATACAGGCTGCGGTGGATCAGCCTTTTGCGGCGTATTTCAATAGGTTCAGACATGACGCCTAGCTCTTGGGAGACACCCAAGGATATAATACGCCAGCATCGATATCGACAAGCACTTCCAGGAACAAAATGCGGCCAGAGCTGCTCAACCCCGCCTTCACGCCGATCACCCGCCTGAAAGGCTGCGGACCGAAGCTGGCCGGCCTGATTGAAAAGCTGGCGGGCGGCCGGCTGCTGGATTTGTGGTGGCACCGGCCCAGCGGCCTGATCGACCGGCGCTACCGCCCCACCATCGCCACCGCCGAGCCGGGCCGCATCTGCACCCTGGAAGTGAGCGTGGAGCGCCATCTGCCGGCGCGCGCACCGCGCCAGCCCTACAAGGTGGTGGTCAGCGACGATAGCGGCAGCCTCACCCTGGTGTTTTTCAACGGCCGCGAGGATTACCTGCTGCGCGCCTTGCCGGTGGGCGAAAGCCGGGTGATCAGCGGCCTGTTCGAACTCTTCGATGGTCGCGCCCAGATGACCCATCCGGACCGTATCGGCACATTGGCGGAAATCGAGGCCATGGCCGCCGTGGAGCCGGTCTATCCGCTCACTGCCGGGCTGGCGGCGCGGGTGCTCGGCAAGCTGGTGGACGAAGCCGTCAGCCGGGCGCCGGCTTTGCCGGAATGGCTCGACCCGGCCTATCAGGCGCGGCAGCAATGGCCGGCATGGCGCGAGGCGCTGCTGCGCCTGCATCATCCGGAAACGCTACAGGATCTGGAACCGGATACACCCTTCCGCGCCCGCCTGGCCTATGACGAATTGCTCGCCAACCAACTGGCGCTGCTGCTGGTGCGGCGCCGGCTGCGCCGGCTATCCGGCCGGCCGCTCAAAGGCGATGGCCGGCTGCGCGACAGGCTGGACAAGTTGCTGCCCTGGCCGCTGACCAATGCCCAGCGCCAGGCCAATGCCGAGATTGCCGGCGACATGGCTTCCGACCGCCGCATGCTGCGCCTGCTGCAAGGCGATGTTGGCAGCGGCAAGACCATGGTGGCCTTGCATGCCATGCTGGTGGCAGTGGAAGCCGGCACCCAGGCGGCGCTGATGGCGCCGACCGAAATCCTGGCGCGCCAGCATGCCGAAACCCTGGCGCCCTATGCCGAGAAGCTGGGATTGCGGCTGGCTTTGCTCACCGGCCGCGACAAAGGCCGCGCCCGCGCCGCCCTGCTGGAGGCGCTGGCCAATGGCGAAATCGATATCCTGCTCGGCACCCATGCGCTGTTCCAAGGCGATGTCGCCTTCCACAATCTGGGCCTGGCGGTGATCGACGAACAGCATCGTTTCGGCGTCGGCCAGCGCCTGGGGCTGAGCAGCAAGGGCGACGGCATCGACATGCTGGTGATGACGGCCACGCCGATCCCGCGCACATTGTCGCTCACCGCCTATGGCGATATGGATGTGTCGAAGCTGACCGAGAAGCCGCCGGGCCGCAAACCGGTCGATACCCGCACCATCGCCGCTGAGCGACTGAGCGAGGTGATCGAGGCGGTCGGGCGCAAGATCGAACAGGGCGAGCGGGTTTACTGGGTCTGCCCGCTGGTGGAGGAAAGCGAGGTCAGCGACCTGGCCGCCGCCGCCGAACGCCATGCCGCCCTGCGCGAGGCTTTGGAGCCGCGCCTCGGCCCCGCTTTCATTGGCCTGGTGCATGGCCAGATGCCGGCCGCCGAGAAGGATGCCGCGATGGAGGCATTTGTCGCCGGGCAGACCAAGCTGCTGGTGGCAACCACGGTGATCGAGGTGGGCGTCGATGTGCCGGAAGCCACCCTGATCGTGATCGAGCATGCCGAGCGTTTTGGCCTGGCGCAGCTCCACCAGTTGCGCGGCCGGGTCGGACGCGGCGGCCGGCCCGGCTCCTGCCTGCTGGTTTATCACGGCAAGCTGGGCGAGACGGCGCGAGCCCGGCTCAGGATCATCCGCGAAAGCGACGACGGTTTCCGCATCGCGGAAGAAGATTTGCGCCTGCGCGGCGCCGGTGAAGTGCTCGGCACGCGGCAAAGCGGCCTGCCGGATTTCAAGCTGGCCGATCTGATGGCGCATGACGAATTGCTGGCAACGGCGCGCGACGATGCCAAGCTGATTCTGGAACGCGACCCGACGCTCAAAACACCACGCGGTGAAGCCCTGCGCCACCTGCTCTATCTGTTCGAGCGCGACGCCGCGATCCAGTATCTGCAATCGGGATAGAGTCTATTCAGCCGCCAAAGCGAGATGTGGCCGCTTCGGTTCCGCGTCGCCGGTGCGGAAAAAGCCGGTCAGTTCGGTCAGGCAACGCGCCTGATGCGCCAGGGCCTGGGCCGAGGCGGTGGTTTCCTCCACCATGGCGGCATTGCGCTGGGTGATCTCGTCGAGATGCGCCACGGCGCCATTCACCTGTTCCAGCCCCTCGGCCTGATCGCGGCTGGCGGCGGCGATATTCGCTACCAGACCGGAAAGCCCGGCAATCGCGCCATCAATCGCCTGTAGCGCACCTTCCGCCTCGCGCGCCAGTTCGGCGCCCTGACGCACCTGGCGATTGGACTGCCCGATCAATTCACGGATTTCCTTCGAGGCTGCACCGGAACGCTGCGCCAGGGCGCGCACTTCCTGGGCCACCACGGCAAAGCCCTTGCCCGCTTCACCCGCACGCGCCGCTTCCACGCTGGCATTCAGCGCCAGCAGATTGGTCTGAAATGCAATGGTGTCCATCAGGCCGACAATCTCGCCGATACGCGCCGCGCCGACCTCGATCTCCTGCATCGCCGCCAGCATGCGCTGCATCACCGCACCGCCCTGCCCCACAGCCTGGCGCGCATTGCCGCCCATCGCATCGGCCTGCTGCGCATGCTGGGCCGAATTGCGCACCATCTCGGTGATCTCATGTAGCGACGCCGCCGCTTCCTCCAGGCTGGCGGCCTGCGCCTCAGTACGCTGCGCCAGTTCGTCGGCGCCTTCCGACATGCCGCCCGATGCCTCGCGCACATCCTCGGCGGCTTCGTTCAGGCCACGCGCCACTTCGCCGAGCCGATCCGCCAAGGCATTGGCGTCGCGCGCCATAAGATCGAATACGCCGCCATAACGCCCCGTCACCATGCCATCGACGCGGCCCTGCGCCAGCAAAGCCAGCATGCCGGAGACTTCATCGAATACATTCTGCAGAATGCCGGTAAGCTGATTGAGGCTGCGCGACAGATCGAGGAAAGCGCCCTGCTTGTCGGCGAGATCAAGCCGCCGGCTGAGATCGCCGCCGGATATCGCAGCGGTCAGCGCGGCAATTTCATGCGCCATCGCCGCTTCGCGCTGGCGCTGCATGGCTTCCTGTTCGCGCTGCTGCTGCTCGCGGCTTTGTTCCTCGGCCAGCGCATCGCGGCGTTCCTGCTCATGCCGGCGAAATACTTCATAGGCCCGCGCCATACCGCCGATCTCATCACGCCGCGTGGCATCCGGGCTGGCAATGCCGAGATTACCGTCTGCCAGGCCCTGCATCGCTGTGGTCATGCGCTGGATCGGACGCAGAATGCCGCGCGCCACGATCAGGCTGCCCAGCAGCATGCCGAGCACCAGAAAACCGGCGGCGCCGCCGGCCAGAAGCTGGATTTGCCGCCGCGTCTGCCCGGCGGTTATCTCCGCCGCCGCCGCCTCATCATTAGCTTGCGCCAAAGCAGCCGCCAGCAATGGTGCCATTGCCGCCCGGGCCGCGTGCAGGCGGCGTTGCTGTTCGCCCAGCGCCATTTGCGCGACGGCAAAAGCCGACGCCGCCGCGCGGTAATTGCCATGCAGATCACGGATTTCCTGCTTCACGGCATCGAAGAACGGCGCCGGCTTCAGGATCATCTGGAATTCCTGCGAGGCGCGTTCCAGGCTGGATTCAAACGCCACGCCATCCTCGCTGAGAGCAAATTCAAATTCCGCTCCGCGCATCTGCAACATGGTGATGGTGAGCTGGTTGGCGATATCGAAGGTCATGCCCACGGCCTTGCCGCGCACCTCTTCCAGCTTGCTTTGAAATGCCATGCCGGCCGCCAGCAAAGCACCCTTGCGGCCCTCGCCATTGCCGAAGCCGATGGCCCGGCGTGCCGCCACCAGATCAAGGATCGCGGCGCTGAAAACCTCGGCCTTGGGCGTTAATTCAACCAGGCCAGTGCCACCCGGCTGCTGCTGCACCCGCGCCAGTGCAGCACTGGCGAACTGGCTGGCCTGAGCCAGCAGATCGACCGCCGCCCGGTCATTGCCGGCCACCAGACGCTCGGCCTGCTGCTGCAAATCGCGATAGGCGATATCGAGCGCCGCCACATCGGCCTTGAAGGCATTGGCGCCGGCGACATGCTGCTGCGCCTGGCGGGTGGCGGCATGCTCAAACAGATAGGCGCCAAGCATGGCGAGGATGGCCAGCATCGCTGCCGCGATGATGGCCGCAATACGCTGACCAATGGAAAACGACATGAAAAAGCCTGGGGTTGTTGTGCTTTTCAACCCCAGGCTAGCGGCCTGCTGTTACAGGCGAATTATGCTTCTGTTACGATTGGCTGCGCCGCTTGACGGCCAGATGCCAGGCCGCCTGCATCACCGCCACGCCCATCAAGGTCTTGAGTAAAGTGGCGGCCCAGAAAGGATAGAGGCCAACCGCCAGCGCCTTCTGCGCGCCCAGCAGCACGGCGAGCCAGCCGACACCGAAGACGAAGACCAGGCCATGGCCGAGCGCCATCGCCGCCAGGCAGCGCGGCAGCGAACGGTCCCAGCCACGCTCGGCGAGCCAGCCGACCAGCCACACCGAAGCGACGAAGCCGATCAGGTAACCGGCGGTGGGGCCGGTGAAATAAGCCGGGCCGGCAGCCGCACCGGCAAAGACCGGCAGGCCGGCAAAACCTTCCGCCAGATAGAGCAGCACCGTGGCGGTGCCAAGCCGGCTGCCATAGGCCATGCCGATCACCAGGATGGCGAGCGTCTGCAACGTCATCGGCACCGGCCAGAACGGCACCTGCACCTTGGCCGAAATCGCCAGCAGAGCCGAGCCGGCAATCACCGCCAATGCGCTGCGCCACACCTGCCGCTGCGGCGCCACATGATTGAGCAACGTGGTTTGAGCAATGGTCATTTCAATCTCCTATGCTTCAAGCGAATTCCAGGATCACCTGATCCACGGCCAGGCTGTCACCCTTCTTGGCATTGACCTTCTTCACCGTGCCGTCGCGTTCGGCGCGCAGCACGTTTTCCATCTTCATGGCTTCCACCACCGCCAGCGCCTGGCCGGCCTTGACCGGTTCACCTTCCGCCACGTTGATCGAAACCACCAGGCCCGGCATCGGGCAAAGCAGGAATTTCGACATGTCGGGCGCCACCTTCTCCGGCATCAGGCGGGCCAGTTCGGCGGCGCGCGGATTGCGCACGATCAGGTCAAGCTCGGCGCCGGCATGGGTGATGCGGAAGCCTTCACTGCGCGGCGCTACGCGGGCCACGATCGCCTCGCCATCGACGCTGCCGCGGAAGAACGGCTCGCCCGGATGCCAGGTGGAACGCAGCTTCACCGCCTTGCGGCCTTCGATCTTCACATCGATGCCGCCATCCACCTCGGCCACGCTGACCGCCTGCTCGGCTCGGCCCTCGAACACCACCCAATCGGCGCCCGGCGCCTTCTCGGGCAGGCCGAGCTTGCCGCTGATATGGCCGGCGCGACGCTGGCTGCGCAGATGCAGCAGCGCCGCCACGGCGGTGAGCGCATTGCGGCGCGCCACCGGCAGCAACGCACCGGCAAAACCGGCCGGCCATTCCTCGGCAATGAAGTTGGTCGACAGCTTGCCGGCCTGGAAACGCGGATGCGCCAGCACGGCATTGAGGAAATTCACGTTATGGCCGATACCGGCAATCCAGGTTTCGTCCAGCGCATCGGCCAACGCCTTGGTCGCCTCCTCGCGGGTTTTGCCATAGCCGCATAGTTTCGAGATCATCGGATCGTAGAACATGCTGATCTCGCTGCCTTCGACCACGCCGGTATCGTTGCGGATCGCCGGCGATTCCTCTGCCGTGCGCCAGCGCACCAGGCGACCGGTGCTGGGCAGGAAGCCACGATACGGATCTTCCGCATAGATGCGCACCTCGATGGCCCAGCCATTCAGCTTCACATCCTTCTGCTGGACGGTCAGCTTCTCGCCGGCGGCAACGCGGATCATCTGTTCCACCAGATCGATGCCGGTGATCAGTTCGGTCACCGGATGCTCCACCTGCAGGCGGGTATTCATTTCCAGGAAGTAGAATTTGCGATCCGGGCCAACGATGAATTCCACCGTGCCGGCGCTGTCATAGGCCACGGTCTTGGCCAAAGCCACCGCCTGCTCGCCCATCGCCTTGCGGGTCTTGGCATCCAGGAACGGGCTCGGCGCCTCTTCCACCACCTTCTGATGCCGGCGCTGGATCGAGCATTCGCGTTCGCCGAGATAGATCACGTTGCCGTGCTTGTCGCCCAGCACCTGGATTTCGATATGGCGCGGCTCCTCGACATATTTCTCGATGAACACGCGGTCATCGCCGAAGGAATTCTTCGCCTCGTTGGTGGCCGAGGAAAAGCCCTGCTCCACTTCGGCATCAGAGCGCGCAATCCGCATGCCCTTGCCGCCGCCGCCGGCCGAGGCCTTGATCATCACCGGATAGCCGATCTCGCGGGCGATCTTGATCGCCTCCTTGCCATCCTTGATGGCGCCGAGATACCCGGGAACAGTGGAGACGCCAGCTTTCTTGGCCAGCTTCTTCGACTCGATCTTGTCCCCCATGGCGAAGATCGCATTCGGGTTCGGGCCGATGAAGGCCACGCCGGCCTGCTTCAGCGCCTCGGCGAATTTGCGGTTCTCCGACAGGAAGCCATAGCCGGGATGCACTGCCTGGGCGCCGGTGCGCTTGCAGGCTTCGACGATCTTGTCGATCACCAGATAGCTTTCGGCCGCCGGCGCGGCGCCGATATGGATGGCTTCATCCGCCATGCGCATATGCAACGCGCCGTCATCGGCATCGGAATAGACCGCCACGGTCTTGATGCCGAGCTTCTGGCAGCTCTTGATCACGCGGCAGGCAATTTCGCCGCGATTGGCGATCAGGATTTTGTCAAACAGCTTGCCGGCCTTGGCGGGCGAAGCGGCTTTGGTCTTTGTCGTCTTGGCCATTGTCTTGCGCTCGCTCACAGCGGGATGTTGTCGTGCTTTTTCCACGGATTCTGCAGCTCCTTGTCGCGCAGCAGCGCGAGCGAGCGGGCAATCCGGTAGCGCGTGTTATGCGGCATGATCACATCATCGATGAAACCGCGATGGCCGGCCACGAAGGGGTTGGCGAATTTCTGCCGGTATTCCTCGGTGCGCGCGGCGATCTTGGCGGCATCGCCGATCTCCGAGCGGAAGATGATCTCCACCGCGCCCTTGGGGCCCATCACGGCGATTTCAGCCGACGGCCAGGCATAGTTCACATCGCCGCGCAGATGCTTGCTGCTCATCACGTCATAGGCACCGCCATAGGCCTTGCGGGTGATGACGGTGACCTTCGGCACCGTGGCCTCGGCATAGGCGAACAGAAGCTTGGCGCCATGTTTGATGATGCCGCCATATTCCTGCGCCGTGCCGGGCAGGAAGCCGGGTACGTCAACGAAGGTGACGATGGGGATTTCATAACAATCGCAGAAGCGCACGAAGCGCGCCGCCTTGCGGCTGGAATCGATATCGAGACAACCGGCCAGCACCATCGGCTGGTTGGCGACAATGCCCACCGGCTGGCCGCCGATGCGGGCGAAACCGGTGATGATGTTCTTGGCAAAGCTGGGCTGGATTTCGAAGAAATCGCCCTCATCCACCACCTTCTCGATCAGCTCCTTCATGTCGTAGGGCTTGTTCGGATTGGGCGGCACCAGGGTATCCAGCGACGGCTCCTGGCGATCGACCGGATCGAAGCTTTCGCGCGCCGGCGGCTTCTCGCGGTTCGACAGCGGCAGGAAACTCATCAGGCGGCGCACCTGTTCCAGCGCCTCCACGTCATTCTCATAGGCGTTGTCGGCCACCGAGGATTTGGTGGTGTGGGTGATGGCGCCGCCAAGCTGCTCCTGCGTCACCACTTCCTGCGTCACCGTCTTCACCACATCCGGGCCGGTGACAAACATGTAGGAACTGTCCTTCACCATGAAGATGAAGTCGGTCATCGCCGGGCTGTATACCGCGCCGCCGGCACAAGGCCCCATGATGACGGAAATCTGCGGCACCACGCCGGAAGCCAGCACATTGCGCTGAAACACCTCGGCATAGCCGGCCAGGCTGTCGACGCCTTCCTGGATGCGGGCGCCGCCGCTATCGTTGAGACCGATCACCGGCGCGCCAACCTTCAGCGCCTGGTCCATGATCTTGCAGATCTTGCGCGCATGGCTGGCCGAGAGCGAACCGCCGAACACGGTGAAATCCTGGCTGAAGACAAAGACCAGCCGGCCATTGATGGTGCCGGAACCGGTGACCACGCCATCGCCGGCCACCTTCTGCGTCTCCATGCCGAAATCGGTGCAATCATGCTCCACGAACATATCCCATTCCTCGAAGGAACCGGGATCGAGCAACAGCTCGATACGTTCGCGCGCGGTCAGCTTGCCCTTGGCGTGCTGCGCATCGATGCGCTTGGCACCGCCGCCTGCCCGCGCCTCGGCGCGCTTTTCCTCAAGCTGTCGGATAATGTCCTGCATTGCACTCCCCCTGCGAACGGCCGGCGGCTGAGCTGAGCCGAGCCTTACGAGTGTTAGAATTCTTGCGACGGATCGCATAGCATACTGTGGTGCGGTGCAAAATAGCCAGCCGGCCAGCTTTTCGCCCGGCATTTCCGGGCGATTGTTTGCAGGCGAATGGTTTGTGGAAAATCAGTTTTTCTTTTGGGCGCCGACCGGCGCCTCGGGCAGCCGGCAGTCGGTCAGATCGGCGCCGTCCAGCATGGCGCGGGCCAGGTCGGCCTCGTCCATCACGGCGCTTTTCAGGAAAGCACCGCGCATATCCGCGCCACGCAGCACCGCGCGGCTCATATTGACCGGAAACAGGCGGTTGCCGGCCATCACCAGCGGACCGAGATTGGCATCGCGCAGATCGGCGCGCACCAGCAGAGCCCCGCTCAGGTTGGCGCCACGCAGATCGGCGCCCATCAGATTGCTATCGCGCAGATCGGCATCCATCAGCTTGGCGCCCTGCAACATGGCGCGCTGCAAATTCAGGCCCTGCAAGATCGTACCCTTGAGATTGGCGCCGGTCAGCACAATGCCGGGCCGCGCGCCCAGGCCGCGCAAATCCATGTCGCTGAAATCATGCAGGCGGCCATCCTGGCCGCCGGAGGCGAGCCATTGCGCATATTGCTTGAGGGCGGTTTCCAGCGGCACACCCAGCTCGGAAAGCGGCCGGCCCTTGGCGCGATCATCCAGCACATCCTGGATATCAGCGCCCGACAGCAACGCATTTTCCAATTTGGCACCCACCATCACGGCGCCGCGTAGATTGGCATCCTTGAGATTGGCACCGGAAAGATCGGCACCGGAAAGATTGGCGCCTTCCAGCCGCGCCGCGGAAAGATTGGCGCGAGTCAAAACGCAATTCACCATCACGGCATCGGTGAAATCCGTGCGCCCGGCGCTGACGCCGGAAAGATCGGCGCCGGTGAGATCAACCGCCGCCAGCTTGGCGCCGCCAAGATCGACCGGATCGTGATCCGGCTTCTTGATATGCACATTGCCGTATTTGTCGCGCTCGGCCACCACGCCATCGCGCATATCGGCATCCAGCAGCCGCGCGCCGGTCAGATCGGCGCCACGCAGACTGGCGCCGCGCAGATCGGCACGCTCCAGCCGCGCGCCCTGCAGATTGGCGCCGCGCAGGTCGCAGGCATACAACACTGCCTGGCTCAGATTGGTATCGGCCAGATTGGCACCCTGCAATTTGCAGCCGGTGAAATCCGCGCCGGCCATATCGGCGCCGGCCATGGTCAGGTTGGACAGGTCACGAAATTGAAAAATAGAGCGCCGCCCGCCAGCGAGGCGCTGGCGGTATTTCTCATGATCGGCAATCGCGGCCAACAGCTCTCCATAGCCGACCTTCGGACGCTGCCTGTTTTCCATGCCTGACGCAGCCAAGCGTCATCCCCCAACATGACGATAGGGCCAATGCCAACGGCATCGGCCTTACACGAACGATCCCAACCAAACTCAGCAGATAGTTTGCGGCGCAACAGCCGAGCCGCCCTACACGACTTTTTTCCATTGTGTGGTTGCAATGATACGCCTTCCGGGCGGATTCTCGCAACTGGAAATTAATTTGGTCAATCAAGCGCCTACCAGGAATCGGGGCATAAATTTTCCGGCCCTGTCCATTCTGGAAATAATCCCGAGTCGCAATCACCGCCCATGAAAGTCAGGCAGGCGTTTAGCGCGGAAAGCCGCCAAACTTTCGGCAAAATCCTCAGTCAGGGTCATGAGGGCAAATTGCTCGGCATCAAGCGCAGAAGCCATCTGAATCATGCCCTCAAGATAGGCATTGGCACCACGCTTGATCACTTTCACGGCCAGAGGAGGCTTGCATGCCGCGATTTCAGCGAGCATCAGCGCGCGCTCAAGCGCATTTCCAGTCGGCACCACCTCATCGATCACACCCATGCCGCGCATGGCCGCCGCATCCATGATTTCGCCCAGGATCGAGAGCCGCTTGGCCGCTGCCGGGCCGCAGCGGCTGATCAGGCGCGGCAAAGCCGTCCAGCTTAGATTCATGCCGCGATCCACCTCGGGCAAACCGAGCCGGGCCGCCTCGCCCGCCACCAGCAGATCGCCGCTGGCGGCCAGCGCCAGGCCGCCGCCCAGGCACCAGCCTTCCACCGCCACGATGGTGTAGCATTCCAGCCCGGCCAGTGCCTTGCACATCGCCGCACCGGCCAGCGGCCCCTGCATGCGTTCAGGAATGCTGGCCGAAGCGATATTGACCACCGCCGGGTCCTTGAGGTCGAAGCCAACCGAAAACACCTCGGCCGCACCGGTCAATACCAAAGCATTGGGCGGTTCGGCCGCATTGGCGAGATCGTCAAAGGCGGCGCGCAATTCACGCATCGCCTGCACCGAGAGCGCATTGCGGCCATCGCCGCGATCAAAGCGCAGCAAGGCAACGCGGCCACGCCGCTCCAGGCTGAGCATTATTTCGCCCCGGTCTGCACCGCCTTGATGATCGCCGAGTAATCGAGCGCGCCATGGCCGGCATTGACGAATTCGGAATAGAGCGCGGTGGCCTCGGCACCCAGTGGCGTGATCACGCCGGCGGCACGTGCCGCTTCCTGCGACAGCTTGAGATCCTTGAGCATCAGGTCGGCGGCGAAACCCGGCTTGTAATCGCGGTTGGCAGCCGAGGTCGGCACCGGGCCTGGCACCGGGCAATGGTTGAGCAAGGCCCAGCAGGAACCCGAGGAAGCCGATACGATGTCGAACATCGCCTGCGGCTCCAGGCCAAGCTTCTCGCCCATCACAAAGGCTTCGGAAATCGCGTTCATGGTGATGCCCAGCACCATGTTGTTGCACACCTTGGCGACCTGGCCATTCCCGGCGCCGCCGGCATGCACGATCTTCTTGCCCATCTTTTCCAGCAGCGGCTTGGCCGCGGCAAAAGCTTCGGCGCTGCCGCCAACCATGAAGGTGAGCGCGGCATTCTCGGCCCCGGCCACACCGCCGGAAACCGGCGCATCCAGCATGCGCATGCCCTTGGCTTCGGCGGCGGCAATCACCTCGCGCGCGGTCTTCACGTCGATGGTGGAACTGTCGATGAACAGGGTGTTCGGCCGGGCCACACCGAGGATGCCCTTGGCGCCGGTATAGACATCGCGCACATGCTTGCCGGCCGGCAGCATGGTGATCACGGCATCCACATCGGTGGCGGCTTCCTGCGCCGTGGCAGCCTTGCTGCCGCCGGCCGCCACCACGCGCTCCACCGCTTCACTGCTGAGGTCGAATGCCTTCACGCTATAACCGGCCTGCAGCAGGTTGCGCGCCATCGGGCCGCCCATATTGCCGACGCCGACAAAACCAATCGTCTTCATGTTTCTCTCCCCTGTATCCCGTTTCTTGGCGCGGCCTTCAGCCGAAATGCAGATCGCCCTCAGGCAACGGCGCAAAATAGCCTTCGATATAGGCGTCGCTGACATCTTCCAGCGTTGCCGGCTGCCAGCGCGGCGCATGATCCTTGTCGATGATCACGGCGCGCACGCCTTCATAAAAATCATGCCCGGCGGCGACATGGTTGCACATGCGCCATTCCAGGATCATGCAATCGCGGAAATTCAAGCTCCGGCCACGCCGCAATTGCGCGAAGGTCAGCTTCACCGAGGTCGGCGACTTGGTGCGGATCAGCTTGGCCTGTTCCTGGCCCCAGGGTGCATCGGCGTCCAGCGCCTGCATCACCTCGGCCACGCTGGCGCCGGCAAACAGCCGGTCGATCAGCGGCAATACCGCCAGGATCGGCGCCGGGCCGGGATCATGGGCAAAGCCGGCAAGCACCGCATCCACCGCCGCATTGTCGGGCAATGGCGCGGCAATCAGCGCCGCTTCCAGCGCGGCATGATCGGCGCGCTTCACGCAATGGCTGGCAATGCCGGTACCCAGCACATCGGCGGATTTCAGCCGCGCGCCGGTCAGCCCCAGATAGGTACCCAATTCACCCGGCAGACGCGGCAGGAAATAGGTGCCGCCAACATCCGGGAACAGGCCGATGCCGGTTTCCGGCATGGCGAACAGCACCTGCTCGCTCACCACACGATGGCTGCCATGCACAGACAGGCCGACGCCGCCGCCCATGAAGATGCCATCGATCAACGCGATGAACGGCTTGGGATATTCCGCAATCACGGTATTGGCGCGGTATTCGTCGCCCCAGAAATTGCGGCGATAATCATGGCCTTCCGGGCCGGTATCGGCCAGGCGGCGGATATCGCCGCCGGCGCAGAACGCCTTCTCGCCGGTACCCTTGATCAGCACCGCCTTGATCGCGGCATCCTTGGCCCAATCGCGCAGATGCCGTTCCAGCGGCACACACATGGCATGGTTCAGCGCATTCAGCGCGGCCGGGCGGTTAAGCTGGATGATGCCCAGGCCATTCTGAACGGAAAACAGGATTTCATCGGTCATAAAAAAACTCTCTCTCAATCCATGAAGCTGCCGGAGAGCAGCGCGCGCGAGACGATGACGCGCATGATCTCGTTGGTGCCTTCCAGAATTTGATGCACCCGGGCATCGCGCAGGAAGCGCTCCACCGGATAATCCTTCAGATAGCCATAACCGCCATGCAGCTGCAAAGCCTCATTGCAGATGGCAAAGCCGGCATCGGTGGCGAAACGTTTGGCCATGGCGCAATACATCGTCGCTTCCGGATGTTTGGCATCCAGCATGGCGGCGGCATTGCGGATCATCAGCCGGGCGGCGGCCAGGTCGGTGGCCATGTCGGCCAGCTTGAACTGCGTTGCCTGGAAATTGGCGATGGCATTGCCGAATTGCTTGCGCGTGGCGACATGCTCGCGTGCCACGGTCAGGCAGGCCTTGGCGGCGCCGATGGAGCAGGCGCCGATATTCAGCCGCCCGCCATCCAGCCCGGCCATGGCGATTTTGAAGCCTTCGCCCTCGGCACCGATGCGGTTGACCTTCGGCACCCGGCAATCCTCGAAGATCACCATGGCGGTGGGCTGTGAATTCCAGCCGAGTTTCTTTTCCTGGGCGCCGAAGCTGAGCCCCGGCGTGCCATTCTCCACCACCAGGCAGCTCACGCCGCGCGCGCCGGGCTCGCCGGTGCGCACCATGCAGACATAGATATCCGAGCGGCCACCGCCGGAGATGAAGGCCTTGGTGCCGTTCAGCACATAATATTCGCCATCATCCACCGCGCGGGTCTGCAACGCAGCGGCATCCGAGCCGGCATTCGGTTCGGTCAGGCAATAGGAAGCGAAATGCTCCATGCTGGTCAGCTTGGGCAGGTAGCGCTGGCGCTGCGCCTCGTTGCCGAAGCGGTCGATCATCCATGCCGCCATGTTGTGGATCGAGATATAGGCGGCGGTCGAGGTGCAGCCGGCCGCCAGTTCCTCGAAGATCAGCGCAGCATCCAGCCGGCCCAGCGCCGAGCCGCCGACATCGTCATTGACATAGATGCCCCCGAAACCAAGGGCAGCGGCTTCCCGCAACTCGGTTTCGGGGAAAATCTTCTCCGCATCCCACTTCGCCGCGCCGGGCGCCAGCCGCTCGGCGGCGAAGCGGCGCGCCATCTCCTGGATGGCGCGCTGGTCCTCGGTCAGGCCGAAGGACATCGGATCACTTCATGGTCGGGATGTTGAACTCGGCGCCCGAGCGGATGCCGGTCGGCCAGCGCGCGGTCACCGTCTTGATCTTGGTGTAGAACTTGACGCCTTCCGGACCATGCTGGTTGGTATCGCCGAAAGCCGAACGCTTCCAGCCACCGAAAGTGTGGAAAGCCAGCGGCACCGGGATCGGCACATTCACGCCGACCATGCCGACCTGCACCTTGGCGGCGAAGTCGCGCGCGGCGTCGCCGTCGCGGGTGAAGATCGCCACGCCATTGCCGAATTCATGCTCGGTCGGCAGCTTGGCGGCTTCCTCGAAAGTCTCGGTGCGCACCACGCTGAGCACCGGGCCGAAGATTTCTTCCTTGTAGATGCGCATCTCCGGCGTCACGTTGTCGAACAGGCAGCCGCCCATGAAGAAGCCATTCTCATAACCCTGCAGCTTCAGGCCACGGCCATCCACCACCAGGCTGGCGCCTTCCTGCACGCCGAGATCGACATAGCCCTTCACCTTGGCGAGATGCTCGCCCGTGACCAGCGGACCCATTTCGGAATCCTTGTCCACCGAGGGACCGACCTTGAGCGCCCGCACACGCGGCGCCAGGGCTTCCACCAGACGGTCGGCGGTGGATTTGCCCACCGGCACGGCAACCGACACCGCCATGCAGCGTTCGCCGGCCGAGCCGTAGCCGGCGCCGATCAGCGCATCCACGGCCTGATCCATATCGGCATCGGGCATCACGATCATGTGGTTCTTGGCGCCGCCCATGGCCTGCACACGCTTACCATGCGCGGCGGCGGTGGCGTAGACATATTGCGCGATCGGGGTCGAGCCGACAAAGCTGACCGCCTGGATGCGCGGATCGGTGAGCAGGGTATCCACCGACACCTTGTCGCCGATGACGCAGTTCAGCACGCCCGGAGGCGCGCCGGCTTCCAGCATCAGTTCGGCCAGACGCAGCGGGCAGGACGGATCCTTTTCCGACGGCTTGAGGATGAAGGTGTTGCCGCAGGCGACGGCAATGGCAAACATCCACATCGGCACCATGGCCGGGAAATTGAACGGCGTGATGCCGGCCACCACACCCAGCGCCTGGCGCATGGAATACACGTCGATGCCGGTGGCAACGCTGTCGGAATACTCACCCTTCAGCAGATGCGGGATGCCGCAGGCGAATTCCACCACTTCCAGGCCGCGCTGCAGCGAACCGCGCGCATCCGACACCACCTTGCCATGCTCATTGGCGATCAACAGCGCGATTTCGTCGGCATGCTTCTCGCAGAGTTCCTTGAACTTGAACATGACGCGGGCACGCACCAGCGGCGAGGTGCGCGACCAGCCCTCGAAAGCGCGCTGGCTGTCGGCAATTGCAGCTTCCACTTCTTCCTTCGTGGCCAGCGGGGCGCGCGCGCCGATCTCGCCGGTGGAAGGATTGTAGACGTCAAGGAAGCGGCCCGACTGGCCGGCCACCTTCTTGCCGCCGATGAAGTGATGCAATTCCTTGGTCATTTCCGTCCCTCAGATGTTGGAATTCATGTATCGCAGGTATGGCAGGTCGCGGCCCGGCTTGGTATTGGAATTTTTGCACATCAGTTGGGCAAAATCCCTCAGGCAACGGACCGGCTCGGCAACAGGAATAAACCCCTGCGGCGATGGCAGCAACCCGCAGCGGCCACAATCGGGACGGCCACGGAATATTCCGCAACGCATTATCCCGGCTGGCGCCCGGCCGGCCTTGCCGCTACAAACACGATATGGCCACCCCTCATACCATATCTGCTGGCGCGCAGGCGCAACTGGCGCGTCTGGCCGGCCTTGGCCTGCTGGCGCTGGCCGTGCTCTATGCTCTGGCCCTGGACAATGACATGGCCTGGCGCCTGGCCTCGCTGCCCGGTGCGCCGCCGCTGCATCTGGAAATGCTGGCTGCCGCCTTTCTGGCTGCCTTGGGGTTGCTGGCCGGGCTGAAACGACAACTGATCACCGGAATTTGCGCGGCGGGGATCGGCACCCTGGCCGGGCTGGCCCTGCTGCATGCCCTGCTGTTTCCCGATCTGGAACGCAGCACGATCTATCTCGGCCCGCAGGAAAGCCTGCTGGCGCATATCGGCCATATCGGGCCGGTGGCAGCGTTTGGCCTGCTGTTTGGCGCCGTCGGCCTGGGCATCCCGGTGCGGCAGGCCGGCGCCGCTTTGCGGCTGCTGGCCTGGGCCGCCTGCACCATGCTGCTGGCCTGGGCGGTGATCCTGATTGTCAGCGCGCTGGACCTGATGCCGGAAACCCGGCTCTGGGCCGACCATGCCGCCGCCCTGCTGCCGATTGTGCCGGTCTATCTGTTGCTGGCCCTGGGCTGCGCCGCGCGCTATGCCGCCATGCCCGGCCCCGCCATGCCGCGCCCGCTGCTGCTGGCGCTGACGCTGATCCTGCTGGCCGGCAGTGCGGCCTCCTTTGCCCTGTGGCAGGCCACGGCGCGCGCCGAGGAACGCGGCCTGCAAGGCGACATGGCGGATCATGCGCGCTGGTTCGATCTGGAACTGGAGCGCCGGCTCGGCAACCGGCTGAGCAGCCTGGAGAGCCTGCAGGCCAGCCACGGCGAGAGTTGGGTCATTGCGGATGCCTCGTTGCGCCGCGATGCCCGCCTGCTGCTGCAAAGCGACAATATGCTGGCCAGTCTGGAATTATTCGTGGTGAACGGCAATGTTCTGCAGCAGCATTGGCTGCAGATCGGCACACCGCATGCCGTACCGGCGCCGACACGTGGCCTGATATTGGGCGAGGCGCTGCGCGAAAACCTGGTCGAGCGCTTGCGGCGCGGCGATTTTTCCCCCGGACGAGCCGAGATCACCGCCGATGTCCGCTTCGCCGATGGCCGCGATGCGGTGGCATTGCTGGCGCCGCTGACCACACCGGATGGCCAGACCGGCCTGCTGGTGGCCAGCGTGCTGGTGGTGCAGATTTTTGATGCCCTGGCGGGCACCACCAGCAGTTTCGGCTATGCCCTCCGCATCGAGCGCGACAATCACATGGTTTTCCAGAGCGAGCGCCATAATCTGCGGCGCGCGCTCAGTTTCCCGCTGCCCACCCTGGGCGCGGACTGGAGCCTGAGCATCGCGCCGACCCAGGAAGCGCAACACAATGGCGAGCGCAACCGCTCGGTGGCGACGCTGACGCTACTGTTCTGCCTGCTGGCGACGGCGATGATCGCCGGTCTGGTGGCGCTGGCTTATCATGCCCTGATGCAGCGCCGCGACATGGCGCAGGCCCGCGCCCGCCTGCAGGAAACCAATGAGCGCTTCGAGGCGGCGATGCGCGGCGCCCGTATCGGCATCTGGGATTGGGATGTGAATAGCGGCGAAACCACGGTGATTGCCGGCTTCATCACCAGTGGCGGATATAGCGCCGAGCCGGAATTGCGCCGCTTTCCGGATAACAGCTTCATGGACCGGGTGCATCCGGAAGATCATGGGGTGATCCGCCAGCGTATCGGCCGGCACCTGATCCGGGGTACGCCCTGCGAAATGGAATTCCGCCTGCGCCGCGATGACGGCCTGTTCGTCTGGACCCTGGCGCGCGGCGCGGCGATGCGCGATGCCGAGGGCAAGCCGATCCGCATGGTCGGCTCGATCGAGGATATCGAGGATATCCGGCGCCAGATGATGGAAATGGAGCAGCAGCAGCGTATCCTGGCCGCCCAGGCGGAAAGCCTGACCCAGGTGGCGCGCGATCTGGAAGTGGCGCGCGACGCCGCCGAGGCCGCCAACCGGGCCAAATCCAGCTTCCTGGCCATGATGAGCCATGAAATCCGCACGCCGATGAATGGCGTGCTGGGCATGCTGACCTTGCTGCGCGACGGCGGCCTGGATGACCGGCTGCGCCATTATGCCGAGATTGCCGAACAATCGGCGCGCGACCTGCTCGGCCTGATCGACGACATCCTCGATGTCTCGAAACTGGAAGCCGGCAAGATGCGGATCGAGACGGTGGATTTCGATTTACGGCCAACCCTGCAATCCCTGGTCACACTGCACCGGCCACGTGCCGAGGCAGCCGGCAACCGGCTGGAACTGCATGTACCCGACAGCGTACCCGAGCATGTGATCGGCGATCCGCTGCGGTTGCGCCAGATCGTCACCAACCTGATTGGCAATGCGATCAAGTTCACCCGCGATGGCCGCATCGACATCACTCTGGCCGCCAGCCTGCTGGATGCCGACCATGTGCTGCTGCGCTGCGAGGTGCAGGATACCGGCATTGGCATCGACCCCGATATCCAGGACAGGCTGTTTCAGCCCTTCACCCAGGCCGATGCCAGCATCACCCGGCAATATGGCGGCACCGGGCTGGGCCTCACCATCTGCCGCAACCTGGTGACGCTGATGGGCGGCGAAATCGGGGTGAAGAGCAAACCCGGCGCCGGCGCCTGCTTCTGGTTCACCCTGCCGCTGCGCGAGGATCACGAACTGAGCCAGCGCCTGGGCGCGCTCTCGCACTAAATCCTGTCTCACTAGACCAGCAGTTGATTTGATTTCACGACATTTTAACCGCTAAGGGCGGATGATTCGCGGCAAGCCTGAGGGTTTCCGCCATGTTCATGTCTCACCCGCTCACCCCGCATCCAGCCGAATTGCTGCGCCAGGCAATCAGCCAGCGCGGCTATACGCCCGAACGCTTCCGCGCCGAGGCCCGCCTGCAGCCACGGCTGTTCCGCGCCGTGATGACCGGCAAACGCCCGATCAAGCTGGGCCTGGCAATGCGGCTGGGGCGCTTCTTCGGCACCTCGCCCTGGGTATGGATTGCATTTCAGCAGCGGTATGATAAAGCCCTCTGAATGAGCAATAATCGCCTGCCCCCGACCCTGCCCAGCTTTCCCACCGCCCGGCCGCGCCGCCTGCGCCGCAGCGACTGGACCCGCCGCCTGGTGGCGGAAAACCGCCTGGGTATCGACGACCTTATCTGGCCGCTCTTTGTGCATGAAGGACCCGGCAATGCGCCGATCCCCTCGATGCCGGGGGTGGAACGCCTGACCGTGGAGGCCGCTGCTGCCGCTGCGCGCGAGGCCGAGGCGCTGGGCATCCCCTGCATCGCGCTGTTTCCCGCCACCGCTGCCGGGCTGAAGACCGAGGATGGCCGTGAAGCGCTCAATCCCGACAATCTGATCTGCAGCGCCGTGCGTGCCATCAAGGCGGCGACCAAAAATCTCGGCGTGCTGTGCGACGTGGCGCTGGACCCCTATACCAGCCATGGCCATGACGGCTTGATCGTGGATGACGAGATCGTCAACGACCCGACGCTGGAAATCCTGGTGCAGCAGGCGCTGGTGCAGGCCCGCGCCGGCTGCGACATCATCGCCCCGTCCGACATGATGGATGGCCGCGTCGGCGCCATCCGCGCCGCGCTGGATGCGGCGGGTTTCGAGCATGTGCAGATCATGGCCTATGCGGCGAAATACGCCTCCGCCTTCTACGGCCCGTTCCGCGACGCAGTCGGTTCGGCGGCCAATCTCGGCCGTGGCGACAAGCGCACCTACCAGATGAATCCCGGCAATGGCGACGAGGCCCTGCGCGAAGTGGCGCTGGATATCGCCGAGGGCGCCGATATGGTGATGGTGAAGCCGGGTATGCCCTACCTGGATATCTGCTGGCGCGTGAAGCAGAGTTTCGGCCTACCCACCTTCGCCTATCAGGTCTCCGGCGAATACGCCATGCTTGCCGGCGCCGCCGAACGCGGCTGGCTCGACCGCGCCCGTGTCGCCACCGAAAGCCTGCTCGGCTTCAAGCGCGCCGGCTGCGACGGCGTGCTGACCTATTTCGCCCGCGATGTGGCGCGCGCCCTCAGCGAAGCCTGAAATCCGAAACCATGCCGCAACGCTCAGCGCTGCGGCATGTCCTTGGCGGAATAGCCCAGGCTGACCGAGGCCGCCTCCGGCACCGGCGGCATGCTGGCATTCCAGTCTTCCCAGGCCTGCCGCATCGCGGCCAGGCGCTGCGGTTCGCGCCGCGCCAGATTGGCGCGCTCACGCGCATCGGCCACGATGTTGAACAGATAGTCGGTGTCGTCGACACGCAGATATTTCCACGGCCCGCTGCGCATGGCGCGCTGCTGGCGATGCTTCATGCGCCAGAATATCGGCCGCTCAAAAAGCTGCGCCGGATCGTGCAGCAGCCGGGTCAGCGATACGCCGTCGAAGGGATAATCCGGCGCCGCCTGGGCACCGCCCAATTCCACCATGGTGGCCGACCAATCCATGGTCATGCAATGCTGACCGCTGACCGACCCGGCCGGGATCACTGCCGGCCAATGAGCGATCCAGGGCACCCGGATGCCACCCTCGGTCAGGTCCATCTTGCCGCCAACCAGCGGCCAGTTATCGCTGAACCGCTCGCCGCCATTGTCGCTGGTGAACACGATCAGGGTGTTGTCCAACTGGCCGGTTTCGCGCAACGCCTGCACCAGCCAGCCGATCCCCTCATCCATGTGATGGATCATGCGTTGATAGCTATGGATATTGCCGCCATCGAGATGGAACAGATTGTCCTTCACCTGCTCGGCCAGGGCGGCATCGTCGCGGGTTTCCCAGGGCCAATGCGGCGCGGTGTAATGCAGGCTGAGGAAAAACGGCTGCCCCTGCCCGGCCGGTTCCGCCGCCTGCCGCACATAATCCGCCGCCCGGCGCGACAGCAGATCGGTCAGATAGCCCGGCTCGGTATGCGCCGCCTCGCCGAGATAGAGGTCATGCACACCATTGGTGCCGCAATGGGTGAAGTAATCCACCCCGCCCGACATCGGGCCGAAAAACTCGTCATAACCCGAACGCAGCGGGCTGAAGGCCGGCGGATAGCCGAGATGCCATTTGCCGATCAGCGCCGTGCGATAGCCGGCGGCCTTGAGCAGCGACGGCAAGGTCGGATGCGCGGCGGGTAACCCAAGCGTGGTGCTGTCGCGGCTGCGGATGCTGATCGGCTCTTCGGCGGCGCCGCGCAGCCGATACTGATACCGCGCCGTCATCAGCGCAAAGCGCGTCGGCGAGCAAACTGGTGAATTGGCATAACCTTCGGTCAGGCGCAGGCCATTAGCGGCCAGGTGATCCAGCACCGGCGAAACCGGGCCGAAAGCGGCATCGCGGCCACCATAGCAGCCAAGATCGGCGAAACCGAGATCGTCGGCCACGATGAAGATCATATTGGGGCGCTGCGTCATGAAAACCCTGGCATCATTTCCGGGAAAACTGGACCGGCAATATCGCCGGCCCAGGCACATATTTATTCGGCTGTCATTGCGGCTGAAAGCCGGAGGCGCGGATCGGCGGCCCCCAGCGCTCGTAATCCTGCTTCATGATCGCCGCCAGTTTTTCCGGGCCAAGACCGGTCGGCTCCACGCCCATGTCGATCAGGCGCTTGTGCAGGGCCGGTTCATGGATCACCGCGATCACCGCCTTCGACAGCCGCTCGACAATAGCCGGCGGCGTGCCGGCAGGTGCAAACAGGCCATACCAGGGCGTGGCGACCAGATCATAGCCCTGCTCGCGGAAGGTCGGCACATCGGGGAAATTCGGGCTGCGGCTTTCACCGGCCACGGCCAGCAGGCGCGCCTTGTTGCCATCCACCAGCGACTGGATATCCGCCACCACGGTGGACAGGGCGGCGATTTCGCCGGCTGCCAGCGCCAGCATCGACGGCGCGGTGCCGCGATACGGCACATGCTGCAACTTGATGCCGGCATTCTCGGCGAACATCACGCCGAAGAAATGCGGCAGGCTGCCGGCCGCCGCCGAGCCATAAAAGCCGTGCTTCTCCGGATCGGCTTTCACCCAGGCGATGTATTCCTTGAGCGTCTTGGCCGGCACATGCGTGCCGATGCCGAGGCCAACCTGGAAATTGCTCAGATGCGCCACCGGGACAAAATCCTTGAACGGATCGTAAGTCAGTTGCGCGCCATAGCTATGCGGGAAGATCGACATCGTGGCGACCGGCGTCATCAGCAATGTGGTGCCATCCGGACTGGCCGCCTTCACGGTCTGATTGCCGATGATGCCGCCCGCCCCGGCCTTGTTCTCCACGATCACCGGCTGGTTCAGCCGCTTGCCCAGCGCCTCGGCCAGCACCCGGGTCATGGCATCCGATGTTGCGCCGGGCGGATAGCCGACAATGATCTTGATGACGCCGGTTTGCGCCCAAAGCTGCGGGCTGAACAGGCAAATCACCGCCAGCAGCAGGCATTGCATCAGGATTCTAGTGCGCATGACAAATCCTCCCTGTTTTATGATCTCTATCGAGTGTAGGGTCTTGCGCCTGAATTGATCTAATCAACTATGACCATGAAACATCCCGCTCCTTCAACCTTGCGGGCGCCGCAACGTATGGGGCAGTTGCTCAACTTTCGTCTGCAGGCGCTGTTTTCGCTGAGCGGCGCGCCGGTGGTGCGTATGCTGGAAGGTCGCCATGGCATCACGCGCCGGGAATGGCGCCTGCTGGCCTGGCTGGCGGAATCCGGCCCGCTTTCACCTTCCGCCCTGGCCGAGGCAACCCAGCTTGACCGCGCCCGCACCTCGCGCGCCATCGGCAACCTGACCGGCAAGGGGCTGCTCAATCGGGTCGCCGAAGCCCACGACCCGCGACGGGCGGTGGTGTCGCTCACCCCGGCCGGCCAGGCGCTGTATGAGCAGATTTTCCCGGAAGTGGCACAACTGAATGCGCATCTGGTCGAGGTACTCGACGAAGCGCAGCTGCAGGTGCTCGACCTCGCCCTGACGCAATTGACCAAACATGCCCGCGCGGTGAACCAGCGCGTCGCCACCGAGGTCAAGACCATGCGCCAGGCCGGCGGCTCGCGCCGCCTGCACACGCCATAGATTCAACCAGCAAAAAGGCCGATGCCCCAGGATACACCCTTGGACACCGGCCTTGCTGTTACGCTGCCAGAACTGGCGGGCGATTTACTTCTTGGTCTTGGTCGCTTCCAGGCGGGCAATCAGGCTGGAGGTATCCCAGCGGCCGCCGCCCATCTGCTGCACTTCGGCATAGAATTGGTCGACCAGCGCCGCCACCGGCAGGCTGCTGCCATTGCGCCGCGCTTCGCTCAAACAGATGCCGAGATCCTTGCGCATCCAATCCACCGCGAAGCCATAGTCGAACTTGCTGTCGATCATGGTCTTGTGGCGGTTATCCATCTGCCAGGAACCGGCAGCGCCCTTGGAGATCACCTCCACCGCCTTGGTCAGGTCGAGGCCGGAGGCACGGCCAAAGGCCAGCGCTTCCGACAGGCCCTGCACCAGCCCGGCGATGCAAATCTGGTTCATCATCTTGGTGAGCTGGCCGGAACCGGCCGGACCCATCAGGTTCTGCATCTTGGCATAGGCCTGGATCACCGGCTTGACCCGCTCGTAAACCGGCGCGTCGCCACCACACATGATGGTGAGCTGGCCATTCTCGGCACCGGCCTGACCACCGGAAACCGGCGCATCGATGAAGTCCAGCCCTAGCTCTGCGGCCTTGGCGTGCAGCTCACGCGCCACATCGGCAGAAGCCGTGGTATGGTCGACAAACACGCAGCCCTTGCCCATGCCGGCAAAAATGCCGTTATCGCCATAGACCACCGAGCGCAGGTCGTCGTCATTGCCGACGCAGGCCATGACAAATTCCGCCCCGGCCGCCGCCTCGCGCGGGCTGGCCGCCGCCTTGCCGCCATGCTGGGCGGCCCATTTGGCGCCCTTGTCCGCCGTGCGGTTCCATACCGTCACGTCATGCCCGGCCTTCACCAGATGGCCCGCCATCGGATAGCCCATGACCCCCAGGCCGATAAACGCCACCTTTGCCATAGTTTCCTCTAACCTTGTGATTTATAAGGGTTAATTTTCGAAGGCGGACTTTCGCATACTAGCCCCTCGGTTGCAATCGTCTTTTATCAGTATATGCTTCTTAGGGGCGCGCAATTGCCACTTGCATAGACCCATATAAATCAATATATTACATCTAGGAAACCGTACCAAATGGGAGAAACCCATTATGCCGCTCAATAGCATCGGCCTTGTTGCCGGCGCGGGCAGTAGCGGCGCGGTAGCGCGTGAGGCCCGCGTTGAATCAGCGAGTTATTCCAGCGTCAACTCCGCCGAGTTTTCGCAACGGGTTGCTGTTGCCAGCGCAAATCAGGAAAGCGCCGGCACGCAGTATGGTTCCTATTACGTAAGCCCGTTCATCCGGCTCGACACTTCGACCCGTCTCGCCATTCTGGAATTCCGTGATTCCGAAACCGGTGAAGTGCGGCAGCAATATCCCTCGCCGCGCGCGGTAAAGGAATATGCGCAGAATCTGCCGGATAATTTCGACCTGCCACGGATCGGCGGCGGTGATGAAACCCCGCAGCAGCCGGCGCCCAGCTTTGGCAAGCCGGCCAATGAGCCGACCGGCGAAGCACGCATCATTGGTGCCGGTTCTACCGGCGCCCCGGCGGCGCCGCTGCCGGGTGAAACTGCCGGTCGCGGCACGGGTGGCAAACCCGCCCCGGCCAATGCAGCGCCGGCTAATCCGGCTGTCGCAGCCTTTGGTGCCGCCGTCAGCGGCCTGACCAGCGCCTTCACGTCGCGCCAGGTTGCCGTCGCCTGATCGGCGGCCCCGCCCTGATACGCCATTCCCTGGGCATGCTTTGCAAACCGGCGTCGCTTTGACGGCCCGTGAAGGCGGACTATTTGCGCCACCACCACCCGCACCGCTCAAGCCATACCATGCAGCGTTGCGCGCGCCGGCCGCCATCATGTCCGGGCGCCGCACCGCCCCATGCGACGGCGTCGCATATCCGGGTTTTTTCGGGCGATAATGCCGTTATTTTGCCCCGCAGGCGGCATCATGCCTCGCACCGCTTGGCATTTTGTGTTTTTTTACCGGTCGCGGTGTTGGATTCCCCAGGCTCGCCGGCCTCGCCATGCCGCGCCCGTATTCTGTTGTCATACCCGGGATTCCGATGCGCTGGATTTTCCGCCTGTTTGTCCTGCTGGTCATCCTGCTTGGTGGCGCCGGCACGGCAGCTTATCTGATCGCCCGCTCCTCGCTGCCCAAGGTCAGCGGCACCATCACGCTGAAAGACACCCCGCTACAGCAGCCGGTGCGCATCACACGCGACCGCAACGCAGTGCCGCATGTGCAGGCCGCCAGCCGGACCGAGGCAATGTTCGGCCTCGGCTTCGCCCATGCTCAGGACCGGCTATGGCAGATGGAAGTGAACCGCCGTGTGCCGGCTGGCCGTCTGGCGGAAATCTTCGGTCCACGCGCCCTGGATACCGACAAATTCCTGCGTACCCTGGGGGTGCGCCGTGCCGCTGAACGGGCCTATCAGTATCTGAAGCCGGAAACCCGCGCTGCGCTGGATGCCTATGCTGCCGGCGTGAATGCCTTCCTGACCCAGCGCGACGATCCATTGCCGCCGGAATTCCTGATCCTCGGTGTGCAGCCGGAACCCTGGACGCCGACCGACTCTCTGGGCTGGATCAAGATGATGGCCTGGGATTTGAGTGGCAACTGGGGCAACGAACTGGCCCGCCTGGGTCTGAGCCGGCGCCTGAGCAAGCAGCAGATCGAGGAATTCTTCCCGCCCTATCCGGGCGACGCGCCGGTGGCACTGGCGGATTACACCCCGCTCTATCGCCAGGTGACTCAGGCGCTGGATTTGCCCGGCCTGGCTCGCCTGCTGCCGGAGGCGCGGCCGGAAGGCCTCGGCTCGAATGGCTGGGTGCTGAGCGGCAAACACACGGTGACGGGCGCGCCCTTGCTGGCCAACGATCCGCATCTCGGCCTGTCCAGCCCGGCCTTGTGGTATTTCGCGCATTATACCAGCCCGAGCGGCAACGTGATCGGCGCCACCCTGCCCGGCGTGCCCGGCGCGGTGCTGGGGCATAACGGGCATGTCGCCTGGGGCTTCACCAATACCGGGCCGGATACCCAGGATCTGTTCATCGAAAAAACCGCGCCCGACAACCCGGGGCGTTATCTGGTGCCGACCAGCATCGATGCCAGCGGTTCGCTGCCTTTCGCCACCCGCAGCGAAACCATCAAGGTGAAAGGCGAGCCGGATGTGGTGCTCACCGTGCGCGAAACCCGGCATGGCCCGGTGATTTCCGATGTGCATGAAGCAGCGCAGAAGCTGGTGGAACCCGGCTATGTGCTGGCGTTTTCGTGGACGGCGCTGGCAGACGAAGACCGCAGCGCCGATAGTCTGATCGGCCTTGATACCGCCACCGACTGGCCCAGCTTTGTCGAGAATTTCCGGCATTATGTCTCGCCGCAGCAGAATATCACCTATGCGGATATCGCCGGCAATATCGGTTTCCTGGCCCCCGCCAAGGTGCCGGTGCGCAAGCCGGAAAACGACATCAAGGGGCTGGCCCCCGCGCCGGGCTGGGATGCGCGCTATGACTGGACCGGCTACATCCCGTTTGAAGAATTGCCGCGCACCTATAATCCGGCCAGCGGCCAGGTGGTGACCGCCAACCACAAGATCGTACCCGACAGCTACAAGTATTTTCTCACCAGCGAATGGGCCGATCCCTACCGCGCCATCCGCATCGAGCAGTTGCTGCGCGAGCGCCAGGTTCATTCGGTGGAAAGCTTCAAGCAGATCCAGGGCGACACTGTATCGCTGATGGCGGCGGAAATCCTGCCGCTGCTGCTCGCCGCACCGCTCAAGGCGACACCCGCCAATGCCGAATTACCGGCGCTGCATGCCGCGCTGGCCGGCTGGAACGGCGCCATGACCGCCAATCATGCCGAACCGCTGGTGTTCCAGGCCTGGTATCGTGAACTGACCCGGCTGGTACTGGCAGACGAACTGGGCGAGGATTTCAACCGCCTGTGGCGCCACCGCCCGGCCCTGATGCGCAACATCCTGTCCAACAAGGACGGCCAGGCGCGCTGGTGCGGCAGCCTGGACAAGCCGGGCAGCCCGGCGGATTGCGCCGCACTGATCGCCGAAGCGCTTGATCTGGCGCTGACCGACCTGAAGAACCGCTACGGTCGCGACCCGGCGCGCTGGCGCTGGGGCGAAGCGCATTTTTCGAAAGCCAGCCACCGGCCGCTTTCCAACACCCCGCTGCGGCGTTTCTTTGAGGTGGCAGTCCCCACCCCGGGCGACACCTTCACGGTGAATGTCGGCCGCAACAACATGGCCGATGCAGCCGAGCCGTTTGCCAATGTGCATGCCGCCTCGCTGCGGGCGGTCTATGACCTGGCCGACCTCAACCGCTCGGTCTTCATCCACTCCACCGGCCAATCCGGCCATCCGCTATCGCCGCATTATCGTGGCATGGCGCAAAGCTGGGCCGATATGGGCTTTCTCTCCATCAGTGCCCGGCAGGCCGATATTGATGCCGGCGCCCTGGGTACCCTCACCTTGCGCCCGGCGCCGGCTCAGGCCGCCACGAGCAAGCAGTAGTGATGATTTGGCCGTCGATTCAATATTCTATTTACCATATCTGTACGATAAAACTGGATCGAGATGGATTCCGAGTCGGGATGGTCCCGGCCCGGTCAGGGAGTGCCTCATGCTGATTGTCGCGCCATGCTGATTGTCATTGGCACCGTCGTCGGCCTGGCCTGTGTGCTCGGCGGCTATATGGCGATGGGCGGCAAGCTCGCGGTGCTGTACCAGCCGTTTGAGCTGGTCATCATCGGCGGCGCCGCCGTCGGCGCTTTCATCGTCGGCAATCCGAAGCCGGTGCTGAAGGCTGCGCTGGGCGGCTTCAAGCAGGCCTTCAAGGGGCCGCGCTACACCAAGGACGACTATCTCGAACTGCTCTCCCTGCTCTATTCCGTGTTCAAGCTGGCCAAGAGCAAGGGCATGCTGGCGCTGGAAGCGCATATCGAGAAGCCGGAAGAGAGCAAGCTGTTCAACCAGTTTCCGAAATTCACCGCCGACCACCATGCGATGGATTTCCTCTGCGATTATCTGCGCCTGATGACCCTGGGCAGCGAAAATCCGCATGAGATGGAAGCGCTGATGGACATGGAACTGGAAATCCACCACCAGGAAGATCATCTGGCCCAGGGCGGCGTCAGTGCTTTCGGCGAAAGCTTCCCGGCGCTCGGCATCGTCGCCGCCGTGCTTGGCGTTATCAAGACCATGGGCTCGATTTCGGAACCGCCGGAAGTGCTCGGCAAGCTGATCGGCGGCGCGCTGGTCGGCACCTTCCTCGGCATTCTGCTGTCCTATGGTATCGTGTCGCCGATCGCTGCGGCGCTGAAGGCGACGCAGGAGCATGATTCAAAATACATGCTGTGCCTCAAATCCGGCCTGCTCGCCCATCTGCAAGGCTATGCCCCGGCGGTTTCGGTGGAATTCGCCCGCAAGTCGCTGATGTCGAATGTGCGGCCCAACTTCTACGAAGTAGAAGAAGCCACCAGCAAGGTGCAGTCGGTTTAACGCACGGAGGATGCTGCCATGGCGGCCGCCGACGGCGAACGCCCGATTATCATCAAGAAGGTCAAGAAGGGCGTCCATGCCGCGCATGGCGGCGCCTGGAAGGTGGCGTATGCCGACTTCGTGACCGCGATGATGGCCTTCTTCCTGCTGCTCTGGCTGCTCAATGTGACCACCGACGAGCAGAAGAAGGGTGTCGCCGACTATTTCTCGCCCGCCTCGGTCAGCCGCAGCTTTTCCGGTGCCGGCGGCGTGATGGGGGGCCGCACCATCATCGAGGATGGCGGCAAGATCAGCTCCTTCGGCCTGCCCACCTTCATTGTCGGCCCGTCCTCGGAAAAATCCGATCAGCCCGACCAGCCGCAATATGATCAGAAATACGAGGATGCACGCCAGCCGCCGCCCAGCCCGGGCCAGCGTGGCGACCTCAGCCCGGATCGCACCGACGGCAACCAGGGTCCCGGCCTCTATAACCAGCAGGGCCAGATCGACGCCCAGGCCGCCGCCGAGCGCATGGCCGAGGTCGAGCGCGAGAATTTCCAGCAGACCGAGGAAGCGATCCGCCAGGCCATCGCCGATAATCCGCAGCTAGCTGAGTTGGCCAAGCAGATCGTGTTCGACACCACGCCGGACGGGTTCCGCATCCAGCTGGTGGATCAGGAGCAATCCTCCATGTTCCCTTCCGGCAGCGCCGCGATGAGCGACCGCACCCGGCGGCTGATGCAGCAGGTGGCGCAGGCGGTGTCGAAACTGCCCAACAAGCTGGCGATCAGCGGCCATACCGATGCCCAGCCCTTCCGTGGCCAGGGCAATTATTCGAACTGGGAACTGTCGTCCGATCGCGCCAATGCCAGCCGGCGCGCCCTGATCGAGGCCGGCGTCCCGGCGGAACGTATCCGCCAGGTCACTGGCAATGCCGATCAGGACCCGATGATCAAGGATAACCCACTCGATCCGCGCAATCGCCGCATTGCCATCATGGTGCTGAGCGATGTGAAGCGCGTGAATGCCGCCGAGGGTGCCGGCGGCAATGCGGCAGGTGGTGCGCCGCGCCCGAATGCACCGGCCAATTCGCGCAGTGTGCTGCCGCCGCCACCGCCGCCACCGCCGCCAGGCCTCAGCAGCCCGGGCAATGGCAATGGCGGTGTGCGCATCCAGCCGGCGCGCTGAGCGGAGTAAACCGGATGAACCAGATCGTCAGCCATGGCCGCCAGCAGAACCCGCCCCCTGGCCAGGTGCCGGATGTACCGCCCTTCACCGAGGCGGATTTCCAGGGCGTGGTGCTGCGTCGTGCCTTTGCCTATCTGATCGATATCGCGCTGATCGGCTTTTTCGGTTTCCTGATCGGCTTCGCCGCCATGCTGCTTGGTCTGGTCAGTTTCGGCCTGCTGTCATTGCCGATGGCAACGCTGATGCTGCTCTGGCCGGTGGCCTATCACACCTTCACCATCGGCGGCCCACATTCGGCCACGCCGGGCATGCGGCTCTGCGGACTCCAGGTGCGGGTCTGGCATGGCGGCCAGCCCGGTTATGTGCAGGCCCTGCTGCATACCGTGGTGTTTTACGCCTCGGTCGGCCTCACCTCCGGCCTGATCCTGATCCTGCCGATCTTCCATAATCGTGGCCGCTGCCTGCATGACATCCTGTGCGGCACTTTCGTGGTGCGCAGCGTACCCTGACGCCCCTGGGACCGGCGCGGCAATTTATCTTCTCGCCTCGCCATCGGATTGCGCTAACATCCTGGCAAGTCGGGGCCGGGATACGCATAATAACGCTGCATGAAACATCGCCTGCAAATTCCGTTGCGGCATTTCTTCGCCACGCCGCCCACACCCTGCCCGTATCTGGCCGGCAAGCTGGAGCGCAAGGTGGTGACGTTGCTGGCCGGCGACGATCCGGACGGGCTGCATAACGCGCTGAGCCAGGCCGGTTTCCGCCGCAGCCAGGATTTGGCCTATCGGCCGGCCTGCGAGCATTGCAGCGCCTGCGTGCCGGTGCGAGTGCGGGTGGATGGCTTCACGCAGAGCAACGGCCAGCGTCGCATCTGGCGCCGCCAGCCGGAGATTGCCACCCGCCGCCTGCCGGCCTATGCCACCCGCGAGCATTACATGGTGTTCCGCCGCTATGTCACGGCGCGCCATGAGGGCGGCGGCATGGCCGATATGGAATTCGCCGATTACCGCGCTATGGTGGAAGACAGCCCGGTGCGCACGGCGCTGACCGAATTCCGCTTCCGCGATGGCCGCCTGCTCGGCGTCTGCCTCACCGATGTGATGCAGGACGGCATCTCGCTGGTCTACAGCTTCTTCGATCCGGATTTTGACCAATACAGCCCCGGCACATTGATCATCCTTTGGCATATCGAACAGGCGCGCGAGCAGGGCCTGCCCTATGTCTATCTCGGCTACTGGATTCGCGAGAGCCCGAAAATGGCCTATAAAAGCCGTTTCCAGCCGCTGGAGGCATTGACCCCGGATGGCTGGCAGGTGATGGATCAAGCGGTTGAGATCGCATGATTTTTTCGCGCCGCCTGGAAAAGGTGACGAAAAACCGCTGTTAATTTCCTGTATAGGCAAGATTATTTTATTTCGCCGGGCTTGGCATGGTGGCCCGCCTGCCTGTATGAAAGCCGGCAAAGGTCGGCATCCGAACAGGGGGGCGCCGGGTCTGCGGCAAATCGTGGGCCACGGCGAGCTGCGGAGTTTGCCTGCTGCGTCGCGCCGTTTTGTGCCGACGGCTCCCTCCCCTGCTTTTGTGATCGTCCCGCCTCCGCAATTCGGATGCGCCTGCGGGCGCGCTAGCGAGGGATATCGATTGTGAACGCCATAGCCCTGACAGTGCGAGCGATCAGTGCGCTCAATATCTTGCTGGGCCGGTTCTTTTCCTGGTTTTCGCTGGGGATCGTGCTGGTCTGCTTTTCCGTGGTGGTGCTGCGCTACTTCTTCAACACCGGCTTCGTCTGGATGCAGGATTTGTATGTGTGGATGAACGGCATCATGTTCACCGGTATTGCCGGCTATGTGCTGATGCGCGAAGGCCATGTGCGGGTGGATATTTTCTACCGGCCAGCCAGCATCCGCCGCAAGGCCATGATCGACCTGATCGGCACCATCGTGTTCCTGCTGCCCTTCGCCTTCGTGGTCAGCTATTATAGCTGGAACTATGTCAAAGGCTCCTGGAGCATCTACGAGCAGTCCAGCAATGCCGGTGGCATGCATGGCCTCTATATCCTGAAATCCTTCATCCTGGTTTTTGCAGCGGTGATTGCCCTGCAGGGTATCGCCACGGCGTTGCGCTCGCTGCTGGTGCTGGCTGACAAGGAGGATTTGCTGCCTGAAGACCTCCGCTACAAGATGGAGGCCTGATCCATGAGCGGCATTGTTATAGGCGAAGTCCTCGCCGTCCTGATGTTTTTCGGTATCATCGGCGTGCTCATGCTGGGCTATCCGGTGGCATTTTCGCTGGCCGGCACCTCGCTGATCTTTGGCACCATCGGCTGGGCGCTCGGCGCCTTCGATCCGTCGAATTTCGGCGCCATTGCCAGCCGCTATATCGGCAGCATGACCAATGAAGTGCTGGTGGCGGTGCCACTCTTCATCTTCATGGGCGTGATGCTCGAAAGCTCAAAAATCGCCGAGCAGTTGCTTACCACCATGGGCCGCCTGTTCGGCACTTTACGCGGCGGCCTCGGCCTCTCCGTGGTGTTGGTGGGTGCGCTGCTGGCGGCTTCCACCGGTGTGGTCGGCGCCACTGTGGTCACCATGGGCCTGCTCAGCCTGCCGGCGATGATGCGCGCCGGCTATGATCCCAAGCTGGCCACCGGCGTGATCTGCGCCTCCGGCACGCTGGGCCAGATCATCCCGCCCTCCACCATCCTGATCTTCATGGGCGACATGCTGGCCGGCATGAATGCCCAGGTGCAGATGGCAAAGGGCAATTTCGCGCCGCAGGTGGTGTCGGTGGGGGACCTGTTTGCCGGTGCCTTCATTCCCGGCCTGGTGCTGGTGGCGCTGTATTCCAGCTGGGTGATCTTCAAGGCGATCACCGATCCGCAAAGCTGCCCGGCGCTGGAAGTCACCGCCGAAGAACGCCGCACGCTGGGCCGCGATGTCGCTGTGGCGCTGATCCCGCCGCTGGTGCTGATCATTGCCGTGCTCGGCAGCATCCTGGGCGGCATCGCCACCGCCACGGAAGCGGCTTCGGTGGGCGCCATCGGTTCCACGCTGATGGCAGCCATTCGCGGCCGACTCAACATGGAAGTGCTGCGTCATTCCGCCCGCTCCACTGCCGAGATCACCTCGATGGTGTTCATCATCATCTTCGGCGCCTCGGTGTTTTCCATCGTGTTCCGCATGATGGGTGGCGATGCGCTGATGGAGGAATTGCTGCATAGCCTGCCCGGCGGCCAGCTTGGCGCCATCATCTTCGTCATGGCGCTGATGTTCGTGCTCGGCTTCATCCTGGATACTTTCGAGATCATCTTCATCGTGATCCCGATCACCGCGCCGATCCTGCTGGCAATGGATGTCGATCCGGTATGGCTGGGCGTGATGGTGGGCGTGAACCTGCAGACCAGCTTCCTCACCCCGCCCTTCGGCTTCTCGCTGTTCTATCTGCGCGGCGTGGCGCCAAGCAGCATCAAAACCAGCCAGATCTACCAGGGCATCATCCCGTTCGTCTGCCTGCAGGTGGTGGCGATGGCTTTGCTGTATATCTTCCCCGAGATGGCGACCTGGCTGCCTAACCTGATCTTCAAGTAAGGCATTACGCCGCGATCAAAGCCGCATCGGCCCCGCCGATGCGGCTTTTTTGTTGCCGCCCGCCGACAGCATGTCGCAAACAGACAAAGAAAAAGGGCCCGCCTTGCGGCGAGCCCCTTCCCGGTTCCACGCAGCGCCCGGTCAGGCGCCGGCTTTGCTCAGAGCTTGAAATACTTCTCGCGCGCGGCGATGAAGGCATTGTCGGTGTTGCGCGTACGGGTGCGCAGCACTTCCAGGGCCGTCACGAAGCTTTCGGCGGTCTTCTTGGTCAGCGCGTCGTCGCTGTTGCGCACAGCGGTGATCACTTCCTTCGCCGCATCGGCGCCCGCCTTGAGGATTTCCTCAGGGAACTGCAGCACCTTGACGCCATGCTTCTCCTGCAGGGTCTTCAGCGCCACCGGATCGTTGGCGTAGAAGTCAGAGGCGGTATGGTCGTATTCGGCTTGGCAGGCATTCTCGACGATCGCCTGCAGGTCCTTCGGCAGAGCAGCGAACTTGCTCTTGTTGACCACGGCTTCGGTCGCCAGGCCCGGCTCGATGAAGCTGGGGAAGTAGTAGTTCTTGGCGATCTGGTGGAAGCCGAGGGCGAGATCGTTATACGGACCGACGAATTCGGCCGCATCCAGCGCGCCGGATTGCAGCGCCTGGAAGATTTCACCAGCGGCGAGATTGACCACGGTGGCGCCGAGCTTTTCCCAGGTCTGGCCGCCGAGGCCAGGGGTGCGGAACTTCAGGCCCTTGATATCGGCGACGCCGGTCAGTTCCTTGCGGAACCAGCCGCCGGCCTGGGTGCCGGTATCGCCCGACAGGAAGCCCTTGACGCCGAACTTGTCGTAGATTTCGTCCCAGATCTGCTGGCCGCCCATGAAGCGCACCCAGGCCGCCAGTTCACGCGAGGTCATGCCGTAAGGCACGCCGGTGAAGAAGGACAGGCCACGATTCTTGCCCTGCCAGTAATAGGCAGCGCCATGGCTCATTTCGGCCGAACCCTGGATCACGGCGTCCAGCGCCTGCAAAGCCGGCACCAGTTCGCCAGCGGCGAAAACACGCACATTCAGGCGGCCGCCCGACATGTCGTTGATGCGGCGGGCCAGACGCTCGGCGCCAACGCCGAGGCCGGGAAAATTCTTCGGCCAGGTGGTGACCATGCGCCATTCGATGCGGCCCTGCGACAGACCCGGGGTCGGGAAAGCAGCAGCCGTGGCGACGGCACCGGCGGCGCCAGCCAGCGCGGCGCCCTTGATGAAATTGCGGCGTTTCATTGTTAGGGTATCCTCCCAAAGTGTGGTCAACATATCACGATGTTGACGCTGCGCCGGAGTTTGGCAACTTTGACGGCGCAGGGCAAGTGCCGATACCTTGCAAGCCTCGGGGAATGCAGCTTTTTTTGAGCTTTGCCGCGCTGCATTGCACACCAACTGGTCATTTCCGGATGGCCAGCCGGCGGTATAGACTGGCGGCGATGCGACAAGGACCGCGCGATGGCATTTTCGACTGTTTTTTCAGCGGCTGAAATTTTCGCCATAGCCCGGGCGGCGAATCAGCCGTGACTGTCCGGGGCAAATTGGCCGCTGCTTTTGCAGTGTCGGTGCTGGCGGCGGCCGGCCTGGGTATTGCCGCTTTGCTGGCGCTGTGGGGCGTCGGCGACCTTGTGGTGCGGATGTATGACCAGCCGCTGATGACGATCAACTATGCCCGCTCGGCGCAGACCAGCTTCGCGGTGATGGAACTCTCAAACCGCGAATTTGATGCCCGCGACCCGGCCCGGGTGGCCGAGCAGATCGAAACCCTGAAGGCCCGCAATGAGGATTTTCTCGGCGATTTGCAGATTGCCGAGGAACGCGGCATCTCGCCCGGCATCCGCGATCTGGCGGTGGAAATCCGCTCGCTGGATGAAAAATGGCTGGAGGCCGCCCTCGCCGCCCTTAATATGACGACGCGCGGCAACGAACTGGCGGCGGCGATCCATCACCGCGAGGATGCCGCCAAGGCGATCCTGGAAAAGCTGGAAATCCTGACCCAGACTTCGGCTGCGGATGGTTTTGTATTCCGCATGGATGCCGAGGCCGCCGTGGAACGTGCCAAGCAGCGCACCCTGGCGGTGATCGCTGCGCTGGCGCTGGTGATCTTCGGTGTCGCCTTCCTGCTGATCCGTGACATCGTGGCGCCGCTGAATGTGATGACCCAGGCGATGTTCCGCCTGGCCGGTGGCGACCGCGATGCCGAGCCGCCACATCTGCAGCGTCGCGACGAACTCGGCCGCATGGCGCGCGCGCTCGGCGTGTTCCGCCAGGCCATGCTGGATCTGGGCGAAGCGCGCGAGCGCGCCGAAGCGGCCACCAAGGCGAAGTCGGAATTCCTCGCCATGATGAGTCATGAAATCCGCACGCCGATGAATGGTGTGCTGGGGCTAACCCGGCTGCTGCTGCGCACCGACCTGGACCGCGAACAGACCGACCTGGCCAACACGGTGCTGCAATCCGGCGAAGCCCTGCTCACCATCCTCAACGACATTCTGGATTTCTCCAAGCTGGAAGCCGGGCGCATCGACCTGGAGCGGATCGATTTTGACCTGCCGGCGCAAATCCGCGGCGCGGTGAAGCTGATGCGCTCGCGCGCCGATGAAAAAGGCCTGGAACTCGGCTTCGACATCCCGCTCGACATGGCACGGTATCACAAGGGCGATCCGGGCCGGCTGCGCCAGGTGGTGCTCAACCTGATCGGCAATGCGATCAAGTTCACCGAGCAAGGCCGGGTCTGGGTATCGGTGCAGCGCCTGGGGCCGCTTGATACCGCGCCCGGCGACCGCCTGCGGTTTGAAATCCGCGATACCGGCATCGGCATTGCCCCGGAGAATCTCGGCAAATTGTTCGGCAGCTTCGCTCAGGCGGATTCCTCGATCACCCGCCGCTTCGGCGGCACCGGCCTGGGCCTGGCGATCAGCCGCAAGCTGATCGAGGCCATGGGGGGCAGCATCGGCGTGGACAGCCAGATCGGCCAGGGCAGTGTCTTCTGGTTCGAATTGCCGCTGGAAGCCGGCGAGGCACCACGTAGCGCCGAAGCCGCCGCCGCCGAACTGCCGCCGCTGCCGGCCCTGAATATCCTGGTGGCCGAGGATAATCCGGTAAACCGCCGGGTGATTGGTGGCTTGCTGAGCGAGAGCGGCCATAAGGTAAGTTTCGCGGTGAACGGCGTGGAAGCCGTCGACAAGGCGCTGGGCGAGGATTTTGACCTGGTGCTGATGGATGTGCATATGCCGGAACAGGATGGCCGCGCCGCCACAAGGGCGATCCGCGCCGCCGCCAGCACCACCGATGCCGCACGCGCCGCCCGCGCCGCCGTGCCGATCATCGCCGCCACCGCCAGCCTGAGCCCGGATGGTCTGCGCAGTTGCAGCGATGCCGGCATGAACGACCATGTCGCCAAGCCAATTCATCCGGCGGCGCTGGATGCGGCGATCCGTCGCGTGCTCGGCCTGGGGCAGGCCGATATTGCGCCACCACCCGCCGCATTGCTGCCTGCCAGCCTACCGGCCGGTGCTGCCATCAGCTTCGATGACGAGACCCTGCGCCAGCTCGGCACCGATCTCGGGGATGACATCGTGGTTGAATTGATCGACACATTTTTTGAGGCAGCAGAACAGGTTACGGCCGATTTCGCCCGCCAGGAGGCAACCGGCGACTGGGGCGCCATCGGGCTTGTTGCCCATAGCCTGAAAAGCTCTGCCGCCAGCATGGGCCTGCGCCGGCTGCATGCCAGCGCCGACCGGCTGGAGGATCAGGGGCGCAATGATCAGGCGGAAGCCGCCGCTGCAACGCTGGCAGCGCTACGAAACGACTTGCAAGACGGTCTCGAATGGTTAAGGAAAAAGCGGCAGGAACTGGTCGGATAGGATTGCAAGGTGGAAGATACCAAGGTGCCGGGCTTCGAGCGGCTGCGCGTGCTGCTGGTGGAGGACGATGCCTTTGCCCTGCGGCTGGCCATGGCCGTGCTGAAACAGCTTGGCGTCACCCGCATCGTGGCGGTGAAGGATGGCCAGGCGGCGATGAATCAGCTCGCCGATGACGAAACCCATTTCGACCTGATCATCTCCGACTGGAACATGCCCAACGTGACCGGGCTCGACCTGCTGAAGCATGTGCGCCGCACCTGGGAGAACATGCCGTTCCTGATGCTGACCGGCAATGCGAACGAGGATTTTGTCCGCGCTGCCCAGGCCAACAAGGTGGATGCCTATATCATCAAGCCGTTCTCGCCGGCCCAGTTGAAGCAGAAGATCATGGTGCTTTTCCGCATTAAGGCATCGTAAACCGGCTGCGGCGCAGTATGTTCATTCTGTGCGGTATTTTAGGGGTTTCGCGTGCGCGCGGAGCCAGGCCCCTCTAGGATGCGAGTCATGTGGCGGAATGTCGTAAAACGCCTTACCGGCGACAAGCCGGTGGCCGAAACCGGGCCATCGCCCCGGGATCGTGAGCGCGTTGATCGCATTCTGAGCAAGATTTCCGAGGAAACCTTCCTGGTTTTCGACCTGCTGAAGGATGGCATGGTCAAGGAAGCTTCGTTCAAGACGGTTGAAGAGAGCATCACGCGGCATTCCATTCTCTCCACCTTCGAGCAGGTGCGGGCCGATGCCTATGGCGATGTGGCGCAAATTGCCCGCGAGCATGCCCGCCGCTTCAGCGAGGCGGCACTGGCGATCCAGGAACCGCAGCAGAAACAATTCGCGCTTTCGGTGGCGCAGGCCTTTGAGCGCTTTGCGCATCAGTTGCAGATCGTGCAGCAGCAACTGGCCAAGGCGGAACTGGGCAAAGCCGCCGCTTTGCGGGAGCCGCAATCTTAAGCCGATAAGTACTTGCCAAACCGCGCCCGGAGCGCGATACAAATTCCGTTACAATTGGCGGAGGACAGAATGTTCGGATCAATTTTTGGCAGCCGCAGCTTCGATTACGAAATCTACGTCATGATCGATGGCCGCTGGCGGCTCGACAAGCGCCTGGAAGGCGAGCCCGGTGCCGGCCGGATTGCTGCCGAGCAACTGGAAAAGAATGCCATCGCGCAGGCCAATGCGCTGCTGAATGTCGGCGATTTCTCGGCCGTCAAGGTGATCCGCACACGCGAGAATTCCAACAGCCAGACCGAAATCTTCAGCAAACAGGCCACCGCCCGGCCCAAGGTGATGCAGACCCGCCCGTTCCGGGGTGTGTTCCCGGTTTGCGAGACGGTGCAGGATTTGGGCAGCCGCGCCGCCAGCCGTGGTTTTGGCGCCGTGTATCGGGAATTCCTCGACAAGCAGAATTGCACGGCTGTCGAGTTGGTGCATTCGCCACAGCAATTGCGCAAACTCTCCGATCAGAACAACTTCATGCGCGCCGGGCTTTATGCCCTGGCCGGGGCGCAGACCCAGCCCGGCCTGCCCGGCCAGGCCGAGCGCAGCAAGAAGCTGGAAGCGCTGTTCGACAAGCTGATCAACCAGACCCGCGCCGCCATGGCCGAAAAGACCCTGCCCGGCATGGAAGGCAGCAATTTCGATGCCATGGTGGAACGCCTCAAGGCGCGCTACACGCAGCCCGGCGATGCCCGCTTCTACATCTTCTTCCAACTGGCCAAACATCTGATGCAGATGAATTCCTATGCCGCCAAGCTGGATTTTGCGCTCAAGCTGATGGCGCAGCGCCAGCATGCGGAGAATGATGCGTTGCTGGATGAACTGGCGGCTTCCTGCCTGGATAGTTCGCAATTGATCCAGGATGTGCTGGGCCACCGCCCGGGCCTTGCCGAAGCGCTGACCGCGCTGGCCGAACTTTCCTCCGGCACGCTGCAAATCCCGGCCACGCCGCAGACCGATCCGCTGCTGCAAAGCCTGAATGCCATGCTGGGCCAGCAGCGCCTGCCGCTGGTGGTGGATACGTTGTGGGAGCGTATCCATGTCAACCTGGTTTCCAAGGCCATGCTGGCCAGGAATGACGCCAAGAAGGAATGGCAGCTCACGCGCAACCTGAACCACAAGCTGCTGTCGCTGGCACCGCCTTCCTACAAGGAGGCGATCGACCATGCCGGCCGCATGCGCATGGAGCGCGTGCGCGACATGCAGAGCTGAAGCAGGCAGACCATGTTGCGGATCTGGGGCCGGCCGAGTTCGGTCAATGTGCAGAAAGTGCTGTGGGCGGCCGATGAGCTCGGCCTGACCTATGAGCATATCGTGGTCGGCGGCAAATTCGGCGGCACTGATGGCGCCGATTATGGCGCACTCAATCCCAACCGTCTGGTGCCGGCCATCGCCGACGATCCGGAAACCCCGGATGGCGCGCCGGTGACGATCTGGGAAAGCCACGCCATCCTGCGTTATCTGGCGGCGCGCTATGGCAGCGGCAGTCTGTGGCCCACCCTGCCCGGCCAGCGCAGCGAAGCCGACCGCTGGATGGATTGGCTGCACACCACCATTGGCGAGTCGATGCGCGTGCTGTTCTGGGGCCATATCCGCGATCCGGCCAATGGCGATGCCGGGGCGATGCAGGCCGCAGCGGAACAACTGGCGCTGTATTATGCGCGGCTGGATGCCCATCTGGCCGAACGCGCCTTCGTGGCCGGTGCGACCTTCACCATGGGCGACATTCCGCTCGGCTGCCAGGTGCAGCGCTGGCTCAGTTTCCCGATCCAGCGCCCCGATCTGCCGCATCTGCGCGCCTGGCATGATCGCCTGGCCGAACGCCCGGCCTATCGCCAGCATGTCATGATCCGGATGGAGTGAGCTCCAACAAAACCGTCGTGGTCGGCGCTGTCTACGGCTGCGAGGTTCGGATTTTGCTCGTCGGCTGCGGCCAGAATTCACAACAAAGACCGTCATGGTACGCGTAGGCGTACCATCCACGTGTTCCCCTGTTTAACCGGCTAAAAAAACTCGTGGGTGGTCGGCCTGCGCCGACCACGACGGCCTTTGTTGTGAGCTCTGGCGACAGCCAACGCTTCAAGACCCAAGTCGCCTAGCCGCACTCAATCCATCGCCGGCAGTAACGCCCCGGTGGTATCGGCATCGGTGAGTTCGGCATTGCCCATCTTGGCATCGGTGAGATTGGCGTTGCGCAGCCGCGCCCGCACCAGCCGGGCATCGATCAGGTTGGCGCCCTTCATCACGGCATCGGAAAAATCCGCCTCGGTGGCATCGGCGGCGGCCAGACTGGCCGACCAGAAACGCCCGATCGGCTTGCCATCGGGGCCACGCAGCGGCACCTGGCCCATGGTGGCACGATGCAGCACCGCCTTGTGCAGGATGGCGCGCGACAGGTTCACGCCATTCATCAGCGCGCCGATCATGTTGGCGCCGGTCAGGTCGGCTTCCGACAGGTCGGTCATCACCAGAGTGGCATTCTGCAGCTTGGCACCGGCCAGCTTGGCGCCTTTCATGTTGGCACCGGACAAATCCTTGCCCGAAAGATCGATCCGCTCCATCGCCAGGCCAGCCAGATCGGCGCGCGCGCCTTCCTGGCCGTCGCTTTTGATCCAGCGTTCGTGATCCATCAGAATCTGCGCCACCGAATTGCCGAAGCTCGATACATCCACAAACATCTCGGCGCCGGTGAAATTCGCCGTATCCATGTCGACATCTTCAAGCACCGCGCCCTTGAGATCGGCGCCCTCGAAATTGGCCCCCTCAATCAGCGCCAGCGACAGATCGGCGCCGCGCAGCGAGGCACCATTGAGATTGGCGCCAGCCAGATTGGCCTTGCGCAGATTCACCTTGCTGAGATTGGCCTTGCTCAGATTGGCGCCCGAGAGATTGACGCCGTTCATGTTCGAGCCGGTCAGGTTCGAGCCGCGCAGATTGGCTTCGGAAAGATCGGCGCCCTGGGTATTGGCCTTCGGCTTCTTGCCATCGGCGTTCGGTGCCCCGAAGCCGACCCCGGCATCGGAGGCCTGCATCAGCGCACCGCCACGGAAATCCACCCCGAGCAGCCGCGCCCCGGCCATCTGCGCCCCGCGCATGCTGGCGCCGCGCAGATCGGCCTTGGAGAGATCGGCGCGCGACAGATCGGCGCGTTCCAGATTGGCGGCAAACAGGTCGGCTTCCGACAGGTTCACATCGCACAGGATAGCGCGCGACAGATTGGCGCCGGAAAGTTTGGCGGCGCGCAGATCCGCGCCCGAAAAATCATACCCTTGCAGATCGGCCAACGACAGGTTGAGGCGGACCCCGCGAGGACGCTTGCCGAGCCACTCCCGATGGCGCGCCAGCATCCTTTCCACTTCCATTGGATTCATGCGACTTGTTAACCCCCGCACTGCCGCTGGTCCGCCCCGGCTTCTCCAAGGCAGCCGACCAATGGTCAGGTTTTGTCGATTTTAGTCCATTTGTGCGCGCATGCAATCCATAGCTGTTAACCATACCCGAGAATACGCAATAAACCCCCATTGCATGCGCCCCGCCGGCATGGGCAAATCCGCATAGGGGCGGCGCTTCGCCTGCCGAGTCGCCGGCCAAAACTTCTCTGCCAGAGAATCCAGACAACCAATGGGGGATGCCATGTTGACGTCATGGAAGGAAAAGACCGGCGGCGTGATCGCGCCGGATGAGCGGCTGCCCTGGGGCCAGACCGTGGTGGCCGGCCTGCAACATGTGGTGGCAATGTTCGGTGCCACCGCGCTGGCGCCGATCCTGATGGGTTTCGACCCGAATGTGTCGATCCTGTTCTCGGGTATCTCGACGCTGATCTTCTTCGTTGTCACCGGTGGCCGGCTGCCGAGTTATCTCGGTTCCAGCTTTTCCTTCATCGCCGTGGTGATCGCGGCCACCGGCTATGCCGGCGGCGGCGCCAATGCCAATCTGGCGGTGGCGCTCGGCGGCATCATCATCTGCGGCCTGGTCTATGCCATCATCGGCGGCATCGTCATGGCGGTGGGCCATGCCTGGATCGAAAAGCTGATGCCGCCAGTGGTGACCGGCGCCATCGTGGCCATTATCGGCCTCAACCTGGCACCGATTGCCGTGAAGGGCATCAGCGCCAGCAGCTTTGATATGTGGATCGGCCTGCTCACCGTGGTGGCGGTCGGCGTGGTGGCGGTGGCGGCGCCGCGCAGCCTGCGCCGGCTGCCGATCCTGATCGGCGGCCTGTTCGCCTATCTGTTCTATGTGCTATGCGCCAATGGCCTCGGCTTGGCCAAGCCGGTGGATTTCAGCGGCGTGGCCAATGCCGCCTGGCTCGGCCTGCCGAATTTCACCGCGCCCGTGTTCCAGGGTCCGGCCATTGCGCTGATCGCACCGGTGGCGGTGATCCTGGTGGCGGAAAATCTCGGCCATGTGAAGGCCATCGGCGTGATGACCGGCCGCAACATGGACCCTTTGCTCGGCCGCGCCTTCCTCGGCGACGGCATTGCCACCATGCTTTCCGGCAGCGGCGGCGGTACCGGCATGACCACCTATGCAGAAAACATGGGCGTGATGGCGGTGACCAAGAATTTCTCCACCGCGCTGTTTGTGGTCGCGGCACTGTTTGCGCTGCTGCTCGGCTTCTCGCCGAAATTCGGCGCCGTGATCGGCACCATTCCCGGCCCGGTGCTGGGCGGCCTGTCGCTGGTGGTGTTCGGCCTGATCGCCGCCACGGCCGGGCGCATCTGGGTGGAGAATGGCGTCGATTTCTCCAATAGCCGCAACCTGATCACCGTCGGTGTCGCGCTCACCGCCGGCGCCGGCGACCTGGCGCTGAAACTGGGCGGCTTCTCGCTCGGCGGCATCGGCACCGCCACCTTCGGCTGCATCATCCTCTATCACCTGCTGGCCGGCCTGGAACGCAAGGAAGATTGAGGCGATCAACCGGGCCGGCCGACACATAACGGCCGGCCCGGACCCAATTTTAGCAAAGTTTGCCATTTCCTTTGCCGTAAATCGCCGAACCAGGCTAAAATACCGACAAAGGAGTGTCCGATGGCAACAATGAATGTTTCCCTGCCAGAACCGATGAAAGCCTGGGTGGAGCGTCAGGCTGAAAGCGGCCACTACGGCAATGCCAGCGACTATATCCGCGACCTGATCCGCAAAGACCAGGAACGTCGGCAAGCGGTCTCTGTTCTGCAAGCCGCAATCAATGAAGGCCTCAGCAGCGGAGAGCCGGCACCGTTTGATGCAGCCGCTTTCAAACTGGGTATGCGTGAGAAGCATGGCCTCGGATGACGCGGGGGGTTATCGGCTGACACCTGGCGCCCTCGCCGATCTCGACGATCTGTGGCTTTACTCAGCACAAACCTGGACTGTGGCGCAGGCGGATCGTTACATCGACGATCTGACGCAAATTTTTGCCACCATCGCGGCGATGCCGGAACTGGCCCGGGAATATGCAGAATTCACCCCACCCGTCCGCATCCACGCGCATCACAACACGCTGATCGTCCACACAATTGCCGTCGATCATATAATCGTCCTGCGCCTGCTGGGCGGAAAACAGGACTGGATGGCAATCCTCAAAGCGGCGGATAGTTAACCGGCACGGCTTCAAACCCGAAAATAAGCCTCCAGCCGCTCCAGCGATTCACGCCAGCCCCGGCTATGGCGTGTTGCCGCCTCCGCATCAACGAAGCGGTCATGCAGCAGGGTCACTTCGGTCTCGCTGGCGTTCACGGCGCGGAAACTCACTGTCACCCGCGATACCCGCTCCGGCGTGCCGGCCCAGGCCCAGGAAAATACCAGCCGGCTTTCTGACGCCACTTCGATATAACGGCCCGACACTTCATGCCGGCCGACACCCGGCTCTTCGATCACGGTGCGGAACAAGCCACCGACACGCAAATCCGCCTCGACCTCGATGCAGCGCGTGTGGTGCGGCCCCCACCAAGCCACAATCATCTCCGGCCGTGTCCAGGCGGCATAGACCAGCCCAAGCGGCGCCCGGAAGATGCGCTGCATGGTCAGGCTGGGCATGATCGCGTTCATCGGCTGCACAAGGCCCGGAATTGGCGCGCCCTGGTGGACTCGAACCACCGACCTGCCGCTTAGAAGGCGGCTGCTCTATCCGGCTGAGCTAAGGGCGCATTCTTGGGTGGATAAACCGCGACCCTTCGGGAGCGGGTCAGCGCACGCGGTTATAGGCGTAATTGTCAGAGTAGGCGCGGCGCGCCAGCTTGCGCTCCTGCGGCTGCTCGACCTCGAATTCGATGCCATGCTTCTCGGCATAGGCCACCGCCAGTTCCTGGCTTTCGAATTTCAGCGTCACCTGGCTGGCGGTGCCATGGGCGCCGGTCCAGCCCATCAACGGCTCGACGAAGCGCGCCTCTGCGGCATCGAATTCCAGCAGCCATAGTCTGGTCTTGGCGCGACCGGATTGCATGGCGGTCTTGGCTGGCTGATAGATGCGCGCTTTCATCGGCGAACCATCCTGTGGCTGGGGCGAACAAGACAAAAAGGTGGTCGGGGCGAGAGGATTTGAACCTCCGGCTTCCTGCTCCCAAAGCAGGCGCTCTACCAGGCTGAGCTACACCCCGCGATTGCGCCGCTATTTAGCACAGGCGGCTAAGCCGCATCAATCTGCTGGGCGAACCATTGATTGATACTGATTCCGGCCGCCTCGGCGCGGATTGCCGCCTTGCGATGCAATTCCGGACTGAGGCGCAGCGCCAGTTTGCCGCTATAGCCGCGATCCGGCCTCTCGCCGCGCGCCGCACAAAATGCCAGATAATCATCAATACTGGCGCGGAAAGCACGTTCCAGGCTCTCCGCGTCGCTGGCGGTGAAATGCACCACATCCCGCAGCCCGGCTACATTGCCGTGAAACGCCTTGTCATCCGGGTCGTATTCGATCACACCCGCGACATAACCTTTATATTCCAGCGTCATGGCATTACTCCCGCCATCTCAAAAAACCGCCGCAGGCTACTGATCGCCCCTTTATCCGTTTCCGGCTTGGGATGCGGGCGATGAAACACCGCGCGGACACCGTTCAAGGCCAACCGGACCCGACTGCCCTCGCCCTCCGCCACCTCGCCGCCCAGTGCCAGAGTCAAGGCATCCACAGATATCACGGTTTCCGCTTGAAGATGGCGTGCTCCACCTTGTCGCCCGGCTTGATGCCGAGGCGTGCGGCGGTGCCGCCATTCACTTCCAGCACGGCGCGCACCGGGCCGGCCGAGTTGATGCCGGTTTCATCATGCGGGATGGCGCGCTGGTGGATATTGAGGATTGTGCCATCCGCCTTGATGAAGATCATATCCAGCGGAATCAATGTGTTGCGCATCCAGAATGACGCTGGCTGCTCGGTGAAGAAATCAAACAGCATGCCGGCATCAGGCGCCATCTGGGTGCGAAACATCATGCCGATCGAGCGGCTCTGGTCGGTATCGGCGAGTTCGACCTTGAATTTGCGCGCGCCACCAGCGGTCTGGATCACCAGATCGCTGACCGGCAGTCCGGTCTGTGGCCGGCCCAGAGTTTGGCCCTGGGCCAGGAGCGCGCCCGGCAGGAGCGCCAGAAGACCCAGCGACAGAATTAAAGCAGCAAGCCAGCGACGGGTCATAACAGCCTCATTTCAAATCTAATTTCACATCCGCGACCATGGCGCGCACTTCATCGCGCAACGGACCTTGACGCGGTGCATCGGCCAGTGTGGTGAACCAGCCATCCGGTGGAAAACGCCCGGCCGACCGGCTCCACGACAGGCTGCGCAGCAGGCTTTCCGCCGCTGCCGGCAACCGGTCGGGGATATCCCAGCCATTCAGCGCTGCCCAGATACCGGTCCAGCAGCGCGCCACCGACCAGGGATTATAACCGCCACCGCCCAGCACCAACAGCCGGGGCGCCAGGCTTTTCAGCGCCGCCACTGCCTGCCACAGCGCCAGATTGCTCAATTCCTGCTTGCCGAGCGGGTCTTCCGCCAGCGCATCGGCGCCACATTGCAGCACCAGACCTTCAGGCTGGAAACCATGCAGCAGCGGCAGGATCGCCTCCTGCACCAGCAGCTCCATCTCGCTGTCATTCATCCCCGGCGGCACCGGGAAATTATACAGGTTGCCGAGGCCATGATCACCGGCCGCACCGGAGCGCGGCCAGCGCCCGGCTTCATGCACCGAGATGAACAATACGCGCGGATCGTCGCGGAAGGCTTCCTCCACGCCATCGCCATGATGCACATCGAGATCGACATAGGCGACCCGCGCCAGGCCGTGATCGAGCCAATGCAGGATCGCCAGCACCGGATCGTTGAAATAGCAGAAGCCGGAGGCCTGGGCGCGGCGGCCATGATGCGTGCCGCCGCCCGGGCTATGCACGATGCCGGGCTGCTTCAGCAGATGCGCGGCAGCGAGCAGGCTGCCGCCCACCCCGGTGGCCGGGCGCCGGAACATGGTGCCGTAGATCGGATTGCCGCCCCGGCCGAGATTGTAGCGGATCGAGTCTGCCTCCGGGATCGCCAGTTCGCGTTCGGCACGCTGGACGGCGGCGATGTAATCCGGCGCATGGTAGCGCGCCAGTTCCTGCACCGTGGCCGGGCGGCTTTCGGCATAATTGCCGGCATGCAGCCAGCCCAGCGCATCGCACAGGTCGATCACGGTGGAGACACGCGGAATCGACAGCGGGTGTTTCCCGCCCAGCGAGGAATGGCGATAGATTTCGTTGCCCAGAAGCAGCGGCGGCATGGCCCTCACTATGTAGCACTGGCGCGATGCTTGCCTAGGGTCCTATAATCGTTGCTGCCCTGAGGGGGAGCCGATGGTCGGCTGAGAGGTTCGCGCAAGCGGACGACCCCTCGAACCTGATCCGGATAATGCCGGCGCAAGGGATTCAGCGGCGTGAGCAGCGAAACCGAGCCCTATTCCGATTCCGTCATCCGTGCCGAGCGGCCGATCCATCTGGGCCGCCGCCCGCTGATCGCGCCATTTTCGCTGACCATGGCGCCGGGCCGCTGGGTGGCGATCCTGGGGCCGAGCGGCATCGGCAAGAGCAGCCTGCTGCGCGCCATTGCCGGGTTGCTGAGCCAGCCCGGCGGCAAGCCGGTATTGCGGCCGGATTTGCGCGGCAAGATCGCCTGGATGGCGCAGACCGACCTGCTGGCGCCGTGGCTGAGCGTGGCGGAAAACCTGTGCCTGGGCCAGCGCCTGCGCGGCGAGGCCCTGCCGCTTGAGCGGGTGCATGAGCTGCTGCGCCGCGTCGGCCTTGAAGAGGCCGCCGGGCTGCTGCCAGCACGGCTTTCCGGCGGCATGCGGCAGCGCGCCGCCCTCGCCCGCACCCTGCTGGAAGACCGGCCGCTGGTGCTGATGGACGAACCGTTTTCGGCGCTTGATCCAGCCAACCGGCGCCGGCTGCATGAACTGGCGGCGGAATTGCTCGGCGAACGCATGGTGCTGTTCGTCACCCACGATCCGGCCGAGGCGATCAGCCTGGCCGACCAAATCTACATCCTGCAGGGCCGACCGGCCGAATTGCATCTGGTGGCGGAAACCAGCGGGCTGCGGCCACACGATCCACTGGCAGCCGAGCATGTGGCGCAATTGCGCCAGGTGCAGGGGCGGCTGCTGGCGGCCTCGCCATGAGCAGAAACCTGCACTATCTGCTGCGCCCGCTGCTGACATTATGCGGCCTGCTGCTGCTCTGGGAAGCTGCCGTGCGGCTGCTGGAATTGCCGCCCTATCTGCTGCCCAGCCCCTGGGCAGTGGCGCAGGCGATGGCGCGGCAGCCGGATTTGCTGCTGCGCAATGCGCTGGTGACGCTGACGGAAATGCTGCTCGGCCTCGGCTTCGGCGCCCTGCTCGGCGGCCTCGCCGCCCTCGCCCTGCTGCTCTCGGCGCGGGCACGGCGCTGGCTGCTGCCATTGCTGGTGGCCAGCCAGGCGGTGCCGGTTTTTGCCCTGGCGCCGTTGCTGGTGCTGTGGCTCGGCTTTGGCATCGCCTCCAAGGTGATGATGGCCCTGCTGATCATCTTCTTCCCGGTGGCGGTGACCTTGTTCGACGGCCTGCGCCGCACCGATCCCGGCCTGCTCGACCTGGCCCGGGTGATGACCAGCGATGCGCCGCACCACCGGCTGCGCGTGCTGCTGCATCTGCGCTTCATGGCGGCTTTGCCAGCCCTGTTCAGCGGCCTGAAAGTGGCAGCCGCCATCGCGCCGATCGGCGCCGTGATCGGCGAATGGGTCGGCGCCTCGGCCGGGCTTGGCTATGTCATGCTGCAAGCCAATGCCCGGGTACAGACCGACCTGATGTTCGCCGCCCTGTTCACCCTCGCCGCCACCGCCGTGGCGCTTTATGTCGCGGTCGATCATCTCGGCCGCCGCCTGCTGCCCTGGCAGGCCGACAGCCTGCCCAGCCTTGACCCAGAACCGGAGGAAACCTGATCCAATGCGCAAAACCCTGCTCGCCGCCCTGCTCTGCCTTGGCACCGGCCTTGGCGCTGGTCTGCCGACCCAGCCCGCCGTCGCGCATGACAAATTCACCCTGCTGCTGGACTGGTTCGTCAATCCCGACCATGCGCCGCTGATCATCGCCAAGGAAGCCGGCTTCTTTGACCGCCATGAATTGCTGGTGGATCTGATCGCCCCGGCCGATCCTAACGACCCGCCCAAGCTGGTGGCCGCCGGCAAGGCCGATGCCGCCATTTCCTATCAGCCGCAACTGCATGTCCAGGTCGCCCAGGGCCTGCCGCTCAAGCGCATCGGCACCGTGGTGGCGACGCCGCTGAACAGCCTGGTGGTGCTGGGCAATGGCCCGGTGAAATCCATCGCCGACCTCAAGGGCCGCAAGATCGGCTATTCGGTGGGCGGCTTCGAGGATGCCCTGCTCAAGGCGATGCTGGAAGGCTATGGCCTCAAGCTGTCGGATGTGACGCTGATCAATGTCAATTTCTCACTCTCGCCGGCCATCTTCGCCGGCCAGGTCGATGCCGTGATCGGCGCCTTCCGCAATTTTGAACTCAACCAGATGAACATTGCCGGCAAGCCCGGCCGGGCCTTCTATCCGGAAGATCATGGCGTGCCGCTTTACGATGAGCTGATCCTGGTGGCGCATGCCGGCAAGCTCGGCGATGCCCGGCTCGGCCGACTGCTCGATGCGCTGGAGGAAGCCACCGCCTACCTGCACAACAACCCGGAACGGAGCTGGCAGCTTTTCATCAAGAATAACAAGCAGCTTGATGATGAACTGAACCGCCGCGCCTGGCGCGACACCATCCCGCGCTTTGCCCAGAGCCCACGCGCCCTGGATGGCCGGCGCTATACCCGCTTCGCCGATTTCCTGACCAAACAAGGCCTGATTCCCCAGGCACTGCCGGTGGAAAACTACGCCGTCGAGTTGCGCTGAGTCTGGCGGCTTCTCCCTGATGGCCCCAGGGAGAAGCCGTCCTGCCGATACATGTATATAAGACTTCCTCTACCTTAAGCCTGAAAACACCTAACGTCTTAAGTGTTTTTTTGACCATCAATACTGCCTAGAGCGAGATATTTGATGACGCGGCTGGGTAATAGACTTTAGTCTGATCCCGGATCAATGACCGGGAACAAGGATCAGCCGGCGTGCTCGCCAAACCCGCCAGTAAGGGCATCCCCTATGCCAGCCTGCATCCGCGCTATGCCTGGATGCGGGATTATCTGGCCGGCCTGGCCATCCCGGGGCAACTGCCATCGCGGCGCCAGCTCGACCCGCTGGATATGCGCGCCCTGCTGCCATTCATCGTGCTGCTGGATGTTAGCGGCCCGGCCGAGGCGCGGGAATTCCGCTATCGCCTGATGGGCAGCCATCATATCGACCTGATCGGGCATAACTACACCGGCATGGAGTTGCGCGACGCGACCTCGCCGCGCCTGCTGGCCCGGGTGCTGCGCAATGTCAATCTGGTGGCAGATAGCGGGCAGCCGCTCTATGACCGTTTCCCGCTGCCCTTCCGGGGGCGCGAATTCATCGATTCCGAGCGGGTCTATTATCCGCTGGCTGAAGACGGGCAGAATGTGGATGTGATCCTGGTGCTGAACGGCTACCCGGATAACCCGGATTTGCAAAGCGTGTTGCCACCGGTGCGTCCGAAACAGCGCTGACACCGCACATAAAATCAGGGCATATAAAATCAGGGCGCACAAAAAACAGGGCGCCGGTTGGTTACCCAACCAGCGCCCCAGGGAAGCAAGCAGTGTGTCGGTGACTTTAGCTGATGCGGATTTCGGCCACCTGCGGACCCTTCGGACCCTGGCCGACACGCACCCGCACCGACTGGCCGGGCTGCAATTCGTTGATGCCTTCGCGGCGCAGCACTTCCATATGCACGAAGATGTCCTGGGCACCATCACCGCGGGAGACAAAGCCGTAGCCCTTCACCGCGTTGAACCACTTCACCTTGGCTTCGAAAAACTCGCCGGTCGCCACCACGGAGGGGAAGCGCGGGCCGCCGCGATCACCGCCGCCGCCGAAACGGTCGCCACCACCGAAGCGGTCGCCACCGCCGAAGCGATCACCGCCGCCAAAGCGGTCGCCGCCGCCGAAACGGTCACCCCGGCCGCCACGATCACCGCGGTCGCCAAAACGGTCGCCGCCGCCAAAGCCGCGATCCTCACGCGGCGGGCGGCGATTGCCACCGCCCATACCGCCGCCCATGCCACCGCCGCCGCCACCGCTTGATGGCTGCGCCGTGCTGGTATCGACGGAAAGAATGCGGACCGCCTGCATGCCCTTGGGCCGGCGAACCACTTCAAGAACCAGCGTAACCCCCTCATCCAGCGTTTCGTAGCCCGCCTGCCGCAGGCAGGAAAGATGCAGGAAAATATCGCCGGAATCGTCGATCGGACTGACGAAACCAAAACCTTTCACTGCATTGAACCACTTTACTTTGCCGGAGATCTCAATGAGATCGCCGCCATCCACGCCAAAGCCCCCTTGCTCCACTGCTTTATTCCTTCAATAGCCGGACTAACAATAAAAACCCTAACACCATTTTTTTCCGCTGCCAAATCCAGAATCGCGTGTAAGGCGAAGCAGAGTCAGCCAATTTTTTCACCACCAGGGTTCGGGCGGGGTTCGGGAAATCGGCTTTGCGCGGCTTGGGCCGGACCGGAAACCGGCCGGATCAGATGGTCGGTCCGTCGACCCGGCGCTTGGGCCGCCAGCGGGTGACCGAACGGCCATCGGCAGTGAAGCGGATTTCCTGGCTATCGGGCGGCGCGGCGCGCAGATGCGCCACACTCTCGCTCACCGAGGCGGTGCGTGGCGTGGCGGCATTCGGGCCGGTGCCGGCCTGGCCGGCGCCCTGAGCCGCCGGCACGCCTGGCTGGCGCGCCACGGCATTGCCGGTATTGGTGCCGCGCAACACCCGCCCGGCCACCGGCCCGGCCTTGGCATATTGCGCGATCTTGGCCTTCACTTCTTCCTCGAAAGGCGGCAGTTCCGCCGCGCGCGCCGCTGCACTACGGGCCGGACCACCCGGGCTGCGGCCACCGCCCAGCTTGGGGCCGTTGCCAACGCTGGAGCGGCCCATGGCACGGTGCTGTTCGACATGGATTTCGCTGCCGGGACCGTTTTCCAAAGCCCGCTTCCACGATGGGTCGCCGAGCACCAGCTTGTGCAAAGCCACGGCCGGCAGGGCGCCAAAACGTTTCCAGAAGCCGTCCAGGAAGCCCAAAGCCGTCTCGCTCAGGGCTGGCGACCAGGGGTTTTCCAAGCCAGCCTGGAAAACCAGATCAAGCGTCGGTTCCAGCGGGCCTTCCTCGCCAACCACAAAGGTCGCCGGCATCAGCTTGGCGCCGTCGCGGGCAATGGCGTAATGCGCCTGGGCGAGATAGAGCAGCCAGCGCAGTTTGGGCAACGACATGGCAATGCGCTCGGACGCAGCGCGTTCGAGCAGCCAGAAACTCACATCGATGCCGGATCGTGTGGCCGGAACCATTGGCCTCCACCTTGCCCTGACTATGGTTGGTGCCACAGTATAGAGCTATTCTTAACGCTACGTGAATCGTTCGAGAGAAGAAGGAATACTGTTATGGAAATGACCGGCAGCCAGCTGATCCCAGCCCCGCGCGCCGCCGTTTGGGCGGCGTTGAACGATGCTGAAATCCTGCGCCAGTGCATCACCGGTTGTGACAGCCTGGAAAAGACCTCGGATACCTCGTTTGAAGCCACTCTAACGGTAAAGCTCGGCCCGGTTAAAGCGAAATTCAAGGGCAAGGTGCAGCTTTCCGATATCGATCCGCCGAATGGCTACACCATTTCCGGTGAAGCCCAGGGTGGCGTGGCAGCCGGCTTCGGCAAGGGCAGCGCCAAAGTATCCTTGAGCGACGAGGCCGGCGGCACCAAACTGGACTATGCCGTGAATGCCCAGGTCGGCGGCAAGCTGGCGCAGATCGGCGCCCGCCTGATCGACGCCACCGCCGCCAAGATGGCGGATGAATTCTTCACCAGCTTCAATGCCAAGGTGGCCAGCGCCGCCGCCGAAGCCGCCCCTGCCACGGCAGAAGGCGCAGCAGCAGCGGCTGCCGAACCGATGCCCGCGCCGGCAGCACCGGTGATCGCAGCCCCGGAACAGACCGCACCGCAGCAGGGCGGCGGGCTGCCCTCCTGGCTGTGGATCGGCGGCCTGGTGGTGCTGGTTGGCGCCATCACGGTTCTGGTTCTGAAAATGTGAAGGCGCTTTAACGCCATACGGGCAGCATTAACAGCTTTGCAACTTGACGCCCGGGCGCGGGAAAGCCCACACTCGCCCCCGGGTAACCAGCGGACCAAATATTTCTCCGTAAGCCCCACCGGGAGGAAATCGAATGACCAAAGTGTCGATCACCGTCAACGGCGAGAATGTGTCGCGCGAAGTTGAACCGCGCACGCTTCTGGTCCAGTTCCTGCGCGAGCATCTCGGCCTCACCGGCACCCATGTTGGCTGCGATACCAGCCAGTGCGGCGCCTGCGTGGTGCATGTGGATGGCCATAGCGTGAAATCCTGCACCATCCTGGCGGCGCAGGCCAATGGCGCCAGCGTCACCACCATCGAAGGCCTGGCGAATGGCGAAACCCTGCATCCGATGCAGGAAGCCTTCCGCGACAATCACGCCCTGCAATGCGGCTTCTGCACGCCCGGCATGATCATGAGCGCCATCGATCTGGTGCAGCGCAATCCCTCCCCCACCGAAGAGCAGATCCGGCATGAGCTGGAAGGCAATATCTGCCGCTGCACCGGGTATCACAACATCGTCAAGGCTGTTCAGGCCGGCGCTGCTGCCATGAAGGGGTGAGATCATGACCAACCAGGCTGTTATCGGCACCTCCGTCCGTCGCAAGGAGGATTACCGTTTCATTACCGGCCAGGGCAACTACACTGACGATATCAACCGGCCCGGCCAGGCGCATGCGCATTTCCTGCGCTCGCCGCATGCTTTTGCCAGGATTAAATCCATCAACACCGATGCCGCCCGCGCCATGCCCGGCGTGGTGGCGGTCTATACCGGCCAGGATATGGCGGCTGACAAGGTCGGCGGCCTGATCTGCGGCTGGACCGTGAAGGGCAAGGACGGTCAGCCGCACAAGGCACCGCGCCATGATTCCATCGCGGTCGAATATGTCCGCCATGTCGGCGACCAGGTGGCGGTGGTGATCGCCGAAACCCGTGGCCAGGCGCGCGATGCCGCCGAGGCCATCGAGGTTGAGTATGAGGTGCTCAGCCCGGCCATCGACCTGCGCAGCGCGCTGAAACCGGGCGCCCCTCAGGTGCATCCCACCGAAGCCCCCGGCAATCTCTGCTACGATTGGGATTTCGGTGACAAGGCGGCGACCCAGGCCGCCTTCGCCAAGGCGCATCACATCACCAAGGTCGAGCTGGTCAATAACCGCCTCTCGCCCAACCCGATGGAGCCGCGCAGCGCGGTGGCCGAATATGATCGCGGCACCGATATGACCACGGTCTATGTCACCAGCCAGAATCCGCATGTGCTACGGCTGATCCTGTGTGCCTTCGTGTTCGGCCTGCCGGAACACAAGGTGCGTGTGGTGGCGCCCGATGTGGGTGGCGGCTTCGGCTCGAAAATCTTCAACTATCCTGAAGAGACTGTCGCCTTCTGGGCGGCGCGCAAGCTGCGCCGGCCGGTGAAATGGACCTCTGACCGCAGTGAGGCTTTCCTCACCGATGCCCATGGCCGCGACCATTTCACCATCGCCGAACTGGCGATGGACCAGGATGGCAAATTCCTTGGCCTGAAGGTGGATACGCTCGCCAATATGGGCGCCTATCTTTCCACCTTCGCCTCGGCGGTGCCTACCTATCTCTACGCTCTGCTGCTGGCCGGGCAATACACCACCCCGGCAATCTATGCCGAGGTCAAGGCGGTGTTCACCAACACCGCGCCGGTGGATGCCTATCGCGGTGCCGGACGACCGGAAGCCACTTATGTGGTGGAACGCATCGTGGAAGCAGCGGCGCGCGAGATGAAGCTGGACCCGGCGGAAATCCGCCGCCGCAACTTCATCAAGCCGGATGCCTTCCCGTATCAGACCCCGGTGGCCTGCGTTTATGACAGCGGCCAATATGACCTGACGCTGAGCGAAGCGATGAAGGCCGTCGATTATGACGGCTTCGGCGCCCGCAAGGCGGCCTCGGCCAAGGCCGGCAAGCTGCGCGGCATCGGCATCTCCTGCTACATCGAGGCCTGCGGCATCGCACCCTCGGCCGTGGTGGGCTCGCTCGGTGCCGGCGTCGGCCTGTGGGAATCGGCCAAGATCCGCTTCAATCCCACCGGCTCGGTCTGCGTCTATACCGGCAGCCACAGCCATGGCCAGGGCCATGAGACCACCTTTGCCCAGTTGGTGTCCGACAAGCTCGGCGTGCCGATGGAGCAGATCGAGATTGTGCATGGCGATACCGCGCAGATCCCGATGGGCATGGGTACCTATGGCTCGCGCTCGCTCGCGGTGGGTGGTTCCGCCATCTCCAAGGCGGCCGACAAGCTGATCGAGAAAGGCAAGAAGATCGCCGCCCATCTGATGGAAGCCTCGGTCGATGACGTGGTGTATGACCGTGGCACCTTCTCCGTTGCCGGCACCGACAAGGCGGTGCCGATGGCGGCGGTGGCCTTCACCGCTTATGTGCCGCATAACTACCCGGCCGATCTCGAACCCGGCTTCGAGGAAACCGCCTTCTACGACCCGGCCAACTTCACTTTCCCCTCCGGCTGCCACATCGCCGAAGTGGAGATTGATCCCGATACCGGCGTCACCACCATTGCCAATTGGGTGGCGGTGGATGATTTCGGCAACGTGATCAATCCGATGATCGTGGAAGGCCAGGTGCATGGCGGCATCGCCCAGGGCGTCGGCCAGGCTTTGCTCGAAGGTGTGGTCTACGATACCGAAACCGGCCAGCTGCTGACCGGCTCGTTCCTGGACTACACCATGCCGCGCGCCGATGACCTGCCCAGCTTCAAGGTCAGCATGACGCATACCCCCTGCCCGCATAATCCGCTGGGCGTGAAGGGGTGCGGCGAGGCCGGTGCCATCGCGGCCCCGGCGGCACTGATGAATGCCATCACCGATGCGCTCGGCACCGAGAGCATCACCATGCCGGCGACGCCGCTGAAGGTCTGGCAGACCATTCAGGCGCACAGCCCGGCCATGGCCGCAGAGTAAGGGAGGATACCAGCATGTATGCGTTCAACTATCACCGCCCGGCCAGCCTTGCCGAAGCGGCCTCGCTGCTCAGCGGTTCGCCCGACGGCAAATTGCTGGCCGGCGGCCAGACCTTGCTGCCGACACTGAAGCAGCGCCTTGCCTCGCCCTCCGACCTGATCGACCTGACCGGCATTGCCGAGCTGGGCGGCATCAAGGTGGATGGCGGTACTGTCAGCATCGGCGCCGCCACGCGCCATGCCGCCGTCGCCACCTCGGCCGAGATCAAGCAGGCCATCCCGGCGCTGGCACATCTTGCCAGCGGTATCGGCGATGCCCAGGTGCGCAATATGGGTACCATGGGCGGCTCGGTCGCCAATCACGACCCGGCAGCGGATTATCCCGCCGCCGTGCTCGGCCTGGGCGCCACCATCCACACCAACAAGCGCACCATCGCGGCCGATGAATTCTTCACCGGCCTGTTCGAGACCGCCCTGGATGAAGGCGAGATCATCGTGAAGATCGTGTTCCCGGTGCCGAAACGTGCCGGCTACGTGAAATTCCCGAACCCGGCCTCGCGTTATGTCATGGTCGGTGCCTTCGTGGCCGAAACCGCCGCCGGCATCCGCGTCGCCATCAACGGCGCCGGCCCGGGCGTGTTCCGCCACGCCGCCATGGAAGCGGCGCTGGCCGGCAATTTCTCGCCGGATGCGCTCAAGGGCGTCAAGACCGATGCCAAGGGGCTGAATAACGACATCCACGCCTCGGCGGAGTATCGCGCCCATCTGGTCGGTGTGATCGCCAAACGCGCGGTGCAGGCCGCTTTGGGCTGAGACCTGGGCGATTTGCTAGTTGAATGTTGGGGCCGCCGGGAAACCGGCGGCCTTTAACATTTGGGAAACCATTCCCCGGCAATCTCTGCGTTTATTCGGGTGCGATAAAGATGGCACCGGCGCGATTCGGCGGGAGAAACCTATGGCCAGCTTGAACAACATGGAATGTGTCATCCTGTGCGGCGGCCTGGGTACGCGCCTGCGCGAGGAGACCGAGTTCAAGCCGAAGCCGATGGTGGAAATCGGCGGCCGGCCGATCCTGTGGCATATCATGCGGCATTACGCCTCCTATGGCGTGCGTAACTTCGTGCTCTGCCTGGGCTACAAGGGCGATGTGATCCGCGACTATTTCCTCAATTACCGCCTGCGTAACGCCGATGTGGCGGTGTCGCTGGCGCATAACGATGTGGAATTGCTGAGCCAGCCGAATATCGACGACTGGCGCGTGGTGCTGGCCGAAACCGGCGCCGAGACCCAGACCGGCGGCCGCATCAAGCGCGCCCTGCGCCATGTCCGCGGCAAGCAGTTCTTCGCCACCTATGGCGATGGCGTCGCCAATGTCGATATCGCTTCGCTCTACGAAACCCATCAGCAGCGTGGCCTGGAAGCCACCGTCACCGCCGTGCATCCCTCGTCGCGCTATGGCGAAATCGATATCCGCGAAGGCGCCGTGCATACCTTCCAGGAAAAGCCGCAGGTCGGCAGCGGCTGGATCAATGGCGGCTTCTTCGTGTTTGAACGCGAAGTCTTCGAGCGCGCCTCGGAAAACCCCAAGATGGTGCTGGAAACCGACATCCTGCCGCCACTGGCACAGAGCCAGCAGCTTGCCGCCTTCCATCATGATGGCTTCTGGCAATGCATGGATACCTTCCGCGAAATGCAGATGCTGAACGAGATGTGGCAGAGCGGCCGCGCGCCCTGGCTGCGCTGAGGGCAATCCATCATGGCCCCGCTGCCCGATGCGAGTTTCTGGCGCGGCAAGCGCGTTTTCCTCACCGGCCATAGCGGCTTTGTCGGTGGCTGGACCGGTTTCTGGCTTGCCGAGCTCGGCGCCGAAGTAACCGGCTTCGCCCTGCCGCCACCAAGCCGGCCGCATTTTTTCGGCCATGTGAAGCTGCATCAGCGGCTGCACAGCATCGAAGGTGATGTGCGCGACGCGGCGCATCTGGAACGCGCCATGCGCGCCGCCGATCCGGAAATTCTGCTGCATCTCGCAGCGCAGCCGATCGTGCGCGAAGCCTACAGGAATCCGGTGGACAGTTTCGCCACCAATGTGATGGGTACGGTGCATGCGCTGGAAGCGGCGCGCGGCTGCCCCGGCCTCCACACCACCATCGTGTTCACCACCGACAAGGTGTATCGCAACCGCGAGACCGGCCAGGCATATCTGGAGAGTGACGAACTGGGCGGCGACGAGCCCTATTCCGCCTCCAAGAGCGCCAGCGAATTGGTGGCGGAAGCCTATGCCAACCGCTACCTCCCGGCCGATGCCGGGCTGGCGACCTTGCGCGCCGGCAATATCATCGGCGGCGGCGACTGGGCTGCCGACCGCCTGGTGCCGGATGCGATCCGCGCCTTTGGTGCCGGGCAGAGGCTGGAAATCCGCCGCCCCGATGCCGTGCGGCCGTGGCAGCATGTGCTGGAAGCCGCGCGTGGCCTGTTGCTGCTGACCGAGCGGCTGGCCACGACACCGAAACAATTCCACGGCGCCTGGAATCTCGGCCCGGCCCAGGCCAGCGCCGCGCCGGTGCGCCGTGTGGTGGATATCCTGGTGCGCGAATGGGGCAATGGCGCCGCCTGGGCCAATACCGGCGGCGACGGCATTCCGGAAGCCGGCCTGCTGATGCTGAACAGCGCCAAGGCCGATGCGCAACTGAACTGGCGCAATGCCTGGAGCCTGGAGGAAGCCCTGGCAAAAAGCGTGGCCTGGTATCGCGCCGCCGCCGCTGGCCAGGACATGACGGCGGTGACGCGGCAGCAGATCGCTGACTATGCCGCCAAAGTGAGTGCGGCGGCATGAAGATCGAGAAGCGCAAACTGCCTGGCGTGCATGAGATTACGCTGGCGCCGCGCGGCGACCATCGCGGCTATTTCATGCGCGTTTACGACAAGCAGCTTTTTACCGAAGCCGGCATCGACCGCGCCTGGCTCCAGGAAAATGAAGCCCGCACCGAGTTGCGCCACACCGTGCGCGGCCTGCATTTCCAACGCCCGCCCAGCGCCGAGACCAAATTGATCCGCGCCACGCAGGGCGTGGTGCTGGATGTGTTTGTCGACCTGCGCGCCGGCTCGCCAACTTTCGGGCAATGGGATTGCGTCGAGCTGGATGCGGCCAAGCATAACATGGTGCTGATCCCGCGCGGCTTCGCGCATGGCTATTGCACGCTGACTGACAATTCCGTGGTCACCTATAAGGTCGATAGCACCTATGCCCCGGCGCTGGAGGGCGGCTTGCGCTGGAACGATCCGGCGGTCGGCATCGAGTGGCCGGTGCGCGAGCCGATCTTGTCTGACCGCGACCGCGTGCAGCCCCTGCTGGCCGATCTGGAACCGATCACCGAGGCCTGGGCATGAGCGACGCGGCATTGCAGATCGATCCCACGGCGCAGATCAGCCCGGATGCGCGCATCACGCCATCCTCGCGCGGCAGCCGCATCATTATCGGCGCGCATACGCATATCTATGATTTTGTCGTGATCCGCCCGGTCGGCGGCAGCGGCGATGTGATCATCGGCGAGCATTGCTACATCAACCCGCATAGCTGTCTCTATTCCGGCAATGGTATCAGGCTTGGCAATTACGTGCTGATTGCCCCGGGCTGCATGATCGTACCAACCAACCATGCCTATGGCCGCCGCGACATTCCGATCCGGCATCAGGGTTTCCTGCCCTCCAAGGGCGGTGTGGTGATCGAGGATGATGTCTGGCTCGGCGCCAATTGCACCATCCTGGATGGCGCGCATATCGGCCAGGGCGCGGTGATCGCCGCCGGTTCCGTGGTGCAGGGCAAGGTGGAGCCGTATGCCGTGATGGCCGGCGCCCCGGCCAAATTCATCCGCTGGCGCGACCAATGAGTGATGCCATCCATCTGCCCGGTGCGATCCATCTGCTTGGTGCCAGCGGCTTGATCGGCGGCGCGATTGCCGCCCGGCTGCCGGCAGCACGCCGCCCCGGTCGCGCCGCGCTCGATCTCAACGCGCCGCGTTTCGATGCCGCTGCCTTTCCCGATGGCGGCATCCTGGTGCATGCCGCCGGCATCACCGACGAGGAATTCGCCGCCGATCCGGCCGCCGCCTGGAACCGCGCCACACGCAGCAGCCAAGCTTTGCTGGAAGCTGCGCTGGCCGCCGGCATCCGGCGCCTGGTCTATATTTCCACCGCCCATGTCTATGGCCCGCTGGAAGGCGATATCACCGAGATGCGGGCACCGAACCCGCTCGGCGATTATGCCCTGGCGCATTATGCCACCGAGCAGCTTTGCCGCCGCGCCGCTTTGCAACATGGCCTGGATGTGCTGATCCTGCGGCCCTGCGCCGTCTATGGCCTGCCGCCCGCGCTTGACCGCTTCAAACGCTGGTCGCTGATCCCGTTTTCGTTTCCGCGCGAATTGCACCAGAGCGGCCGCATCACGCTGAAAAGCGATGGCGAGCAAAGGCGCAATTTTGTCTCCGCCGACAGTATCGCCGCCGAAATTGCCGGCTTCGTTGCCGAGCCGGCGCAGGCCGGCCGCTGCCGGGTGCAGAATGCCATCGGCGCCGATGACATGACGGTGTTTGCCTTCGCGCAACATTGCGTGGCCTGGCTGGCGCCGGAGAACGGCCGGGTGGAACGGCCGGAACCCAAGCCCGGGCCGCGCCCGGCGCCGCTGGCCTACAGGTCGCGCTATACAAGCGCGGAACCGCGTTCTACGCTTGAAACCACGATTCGCGCGCTGGCCGCGCATTTCTAGGAACTGGGGGATATCGCCACATGCCTTTGCCCGCACCGGGCCCCGCCCTCGACAAGGATATCGCGCAGAAGTATCTGCGCCACCTTGTCACCAACAATGCGCAGGACAATGCCGAGCAGCGCAAGGCTTTCTGCGATGCCAGCGGCATCCATCCGAAGCTGCTCTATTCCAATCCGCATATCCACGATATTGCCAAGCTCTACGGCGATCACTCGAATTTCGAGCGGCTGCTGGATATGACGCTGAAGGATTATCTCTACTATCACTATTACTATATCCATCAGGGCTATCGCTACGGCGCCTCGGATCTGCAGCAGCGCTGGCTCGGCCATGATCTGATCAAGACGCCGATGGATTGCTGGATCTACCAGGAACTGATCTGGGAGACCAAGCCGGATATCGTGCTGGAATTCGGCGTCATGTTCGGCGGCGCCAGCCACTTCTATGCCTCGATCCTCGATCTGGTCGGCCATGGCGAAGTGATCGGCGTCGATATCACGCTGTCCAAGGTCAAGGAAATCCGCAACAAGCGCATTTCCTATATCGAAGGCTCCAGCACCGCCGAGGATACGCGCGAGGAAATCTTCCGCCGCTGCCATGGCAAGAAGGTGCTGATCATCGCGGACTCGGATCATGAAAAGACCCATGTGCTGAACGAGGCGCGGCTCTATCACCCGCTGGTGCCGGTGGGCGGCTATTATGTGTTTGAGGATTCGCTCAACGACGTGATGGGCTATCATCCGGTGCCGAATGAAGGTCCCAAGGCGGCGGCGCATGCCTTCCTGGCCGAGAATGATGGCTTCGAGGCGGATATGCGTTTCGCCGAACGCTACATCATGACCCTCAACCCCTATGGTTTCCTCCGGAGGGTCAAGCCATGAGCATCGCGATCTCCGCTGCGCCGCATATCGACCTCTCGGCGCTGGTTCAGAAACTGAGCGGTGAAAGCAAGCTCACCCCGGTGGCCGATCCGACCCCGGCGCTGGTGCGCGCCTATGGCTTCCAGACGCTGTATGACATGCCGCAGCCGTTGCAGACCACGATCCGCAAGCGCCTGATCGTGGAGCACAAGGCCGCCCTGGTCGGGTCGCCGTCGCTGTTCGAGCATGCGGTATTTCCCTGGCTGGCCGACTGGATGCGCTGGCATTGGGGTACCACCCCGGCTGAAGCCTGGGAAGAGATCATTGCGCTCGGTGCCGAATGCGCGCGCAGTTATGGCCGCATCGTGCATGTCTCGGAAGGCCCGACCCGGCCCTATGATGGCTATGCCTGGCTCGACAAGCGCAACAGCCGCCAGATCGATATCCTGCTGCATCAGCTCTATACCCAACTCGGCGTGGCCGACAAGGTGGAGATCGTTTCGCTGTGACCAATGCGCCTGCGTCGCTTGACCGCGAACACGATCAGCGCGGCCATGCGCCGCAGGATGCCCCGCGCTATGCCGATGCCGCGTTGCTGGATTTTGCCCGCGCGCTGCTCGGCAAGCTCGGCATGGAGGCCGACAAGGCGGATTGTGTCGCCGAATTGCTGCTCGATGGCGACCGCATGGGCCATAGCACCCATGGCCTGCAATTGCTGCCCGGCTATCTGGCCGAAATCGAGAAAGGCCAGATGGCGCTTTCCGGCCAGCCGGTGGTGGTATCCGACCGTCCGGCGGCGCTGACCTGGGATGGCCAGTATCTGCCGGGCCTGTGGCTGGTGCGCGAGGCGATCCGCGAGGGCGTCAAGCGGGCCAAAATCTATGGTACCTGCACCATCGCCATCCGCCGCTCGCATCATATCGGCTGCCTCGCGGTCTATCCGCCGCTGGCGGCTGCCGAAGGCATGATGCTGCTGCTCGCCTCCTCCGATCCGATGGGCAATTCGGTGGCGCCGCATGGTGCGCTGGCCGGACGCTTCACGCCCAATCCGATTGCCGCCGGCTGGTCCACCGGCCCGGATGGCCTGCCGGTGGTGCTGGATATCAGCGCCTCCACCACGTCGAATGGCATGACCTCGCGCCTGCACCGGCTCAATCAGGCCGATGGTGGCAGCCGACGCCTGGGCGGCGACTGGCTGGTGGACAATCAGGGCAATGCGACCGACGATCCGGCGGCCTTCTTCACCAAGCCGCCCGGCGCCATCCTGCCGCTTGGCGGCATGGAACTGGGCCACAAGGGCTATGCCCTCGGCCTGCTGGTGGAAGCCCTTACCAATGGCCTGGCCGGCTTTGGCCGCGCCGATGGCTCCAAGCGCTGGGGCGCCGGTGTGTTCCTGCAAATCCTCGATCCGGAAGCTTTCGGCGGCCGGGAGGCTTTCGAGCGCGAAACCGGCTGGCTGGCGGAAGCCTGCCGCAGCGCCCCGGTCAAGCCGGGCAATCCGCCCGTGCGGCTGCCGGGCGAACGCGGCCTGAAGCTGAAAGCCGAGCAGGCCAGCAGCGGCATCCGGCTGCATCCGGAAATCCTGCCCGGCCTCAAACCCTGGGCGGAAAAACTCGGCATCGCCCTGCCCGGCACACTCTGACGCCAGCCACTTGTTTTCGTCGCAACGCCCGGGCCGAACCCGGGCGTTGTCGTTTACGGACAAGGCTGAAACGGATTATCCTCCCGCCCAGATCACAGGAGGATCGGTTCGCCGATGCCTATTCAATCTGACACTGCAAAAAAACCCGGCAAGCGGCAGCGCACCAGGGCGCGTCTGCTCGATGCCGCCCGCCAGGTTTTTGCCGAGAAGGGATTGCCCGGCGGCGCGATCCAGGAAATCACCAGCCGCGCCGGGGTGGCGAATGGCACCTTCTACAATTACTTCCAGACCAAGGAAGACATCGCCGCAGCCCTGGCGATGGAAACCGCTGTTGTCCTCAGCCGTCGCATTGCCCGCGCCCATGCCCATATCAACGATGGCTGCGAACGCATGGCCATCGGCACCCGGCATTACCTGCTGCTCACCCGGCAGGAACCGGTGCTGGCCGGCATGATCATGCATCTGGCCAGCGCCAGCCCGGCCTTTGGCAGTGCCGTGCGGCGCTATGTGGAAGCCGATTTGCGCATCGCCTTGCGCCAGGGCCGGCTGGCACCGCTGCCCTTGCCGCTGGCGCTGGATTTCATCTTCAGCACCGTGCTGATGGGCATGCGCAATCTGCTGGCCCAGCCCCGCCGCAGCGCCCCGGCCTATGCCTGCCAAGTGGCGGCCTTGCTACTCAGCGGCCTCGGCCTGCCGCATGAAGCGGCCACGGAAATCGCCCGCCGCCCGCTGCCCGCCCTGCCTCCTCTGGCTGCCCTGGCCGACCCGGCTTAGAGCGGCGAGCTTTTGCGGATCGAGAGATAGTCGCGCACGCGCGCATCGCGCCAGGCCCGGTCATGCTGGCGCCCGGCCGCGCGGGCAGCGACACAGGCCGCCAGGGCCAGGGCGCGGCCATCGGCATTGGCATCGGGGGGCGGCAGCAATGCCGGCGGCACCAGGGCGCGCAGCCGGCGCGCCACGGCTTCCGGCGGCCCCGGCCGGGTCGCCAGCCAGCTTTCGGCAGCACAAAAACCATCGCGCATGAACAGCGCAATCATGTAGTCGCTGGCCGATTGCAGTTCCGGCTCCAGGCCGGGCAACAAAGTCACCATCGGCAGGATCGGCGCCAGGCCGGGCAGCACATGATTGGCGTAGATCTCGGCCTGCCAGTAGCGCTCCGCCACGGCGGCGAAATGCGCCGCATCGCGCAGATTAACCATGCCACTCTGCGCCAGCGGCAACACCTCCACCGGCGGCTCACTGGCCTGCACGGTATTGTTGCCCGGATCGATATAGAGGCCGCCAAGCTGGAACACATTCTGGAAATAGCGGTCGCGCAGCACACCCCAGACCAGCCGCAGCTCGCCGCCGGCCAATAGAAAACGCCGGATCGCTGCCAGGCCCGGATCGGCGCTGACCGGCACCGCCTGACGCAGCAACAAAAGCATGGCTTGCGCAATCGGCTCGCAGCGGCCAATCGGATAAGGCCGGCCGAGATGCGGCGGCAGGCGCGGCGCCAGATCGGCATCCACCTGATGGCGCAGGCGCAGCAGATCGTCACGGATTGCCACCATATGCGGCAAAAGCTGCTGCTCGGTCAGCGCCTGGATCGCAGGCGTCACCGGCGCCAGCTGATGGGGCAGCAGCGTGTCCGTCACCAAATAACGCCGATCACCATAGCCGGATGCTGAGGAAATCCCGCACCCTGGCATCGCGCCATTCCTGATCCAGATGGCGGCCTGCCGCCCGCGCTGCCGCACAGGCGGCCAGCGCCTGATCGCGGCCCTGTTCCGGCAGCAGCGGCAGCAGATGCGCCGGGGTATCGGCGCGCAATTGCTGCACCACATCCTCAGGCGGCCCGGGCTGGCTGGCAAGCCAGGCTTCGGCATCCTGGAAGCCATCGCGCATGAACAGGGCAATCATATAGTCGCAGGCCAGTTGCAAACGCGGCGGCTGGTTCGGCGCCACGGTCAGCAATGGCAGGATCGGCGCCAGCGCCGGCACCACATGATTGGCATAGACCTTGGCTTCCCAATAGCTGGCGGCAATGGCGGCGCAATGCGTGGCATCACGCACCGATGCCATGCCGCTCTCCGCCAGCGGCAAAATTTCGATCTGCGGCTTTTTTATATCGACGGTGTCATTCGCCACGTCGATATACAGCGCGCCGGCCTGCATGGCATTCTGGAAATAGCGCCCGCGCAGCACGCCCCAGATCGAGCGCACCTCGCCACCGGCGAGCAGAAATTCATGCAGCACCTTCATGCCGGGATGCGCCTGGGCTCGCAAAGCATCCGGCAGCATTTCCAGCGCCAGGCGGGAAATCGGCTCGCAGCGGCCAAGCGGATACAGCTTGCCATAAAATTCCGGCATCGCCGGTTTCAGCCGGGCATCAACCTGATGGCGGATTTGCTGCAAGCCTGCCGTCAGCACATCCAGATGCGGCAGCAGATATTGCTCGGTCAGGGCCTGCATGGCCGGCGTCACCGGCGCCATCTGTTGCGGCAGCAGGTCGGTGGTTTCAATATTGCTCAACGCTTGCTACTCCTTGTCCGGCTCCACTGACGGCGCCAGATCGCGCGGCGCCGGGCCGGTATAACGATAGAGAAAATCCGGCGGCGTCGGCCCCTTGATGCGGGTGCCTTCCTGCATCTGCTCCCAGGCATGAGCCAGGATACCAACCCCGCGCGACAGCAGAAACAGGCCGCGCCCAAGTGGCGCCGGGAATCCCAGTTCACAGAAGATCACCGCCGTGGCGCCATCGATATTCATCGGCACCGGCTTGCTGGCACCGCCGCGCGCCAGTGCCGCCTCCACCGCGCTGCCGATGGCGGCATAGCGGCCCTGCACCACCCCCTGCTCCACCGCCGCCGCCACCAGCGCCAGCAGGCGCGGGCTGCGCGGATCCACCGGATGGAAACGATGGCCAAAACCCGGGATATGGCGGCCATGCGCAACGCGCCAGGCTGCCAGCCCGGCGCTCACGGCAGCCTCCAGCGTCAGGCCATCATCCTGCCGGGCGGCGATATCCTGATACAGCAGCATACATTGCTGGCCAGCACCGCCATGGGTATCACCCAAAGCAGCGATGCCGGCGCCCACGGCGCCATTCAGATCGTTGCCGGCGGATACCGTCATGCGTGCAATGGCAATCGAGGGCGCCTGCGGGCCGTGATCCACCGCGGCCACCAAAGCGGCTTCCAGCAATGCCGCCTCGGCCGGCGCCGGCAAGTCGCCACGCAGCATCAGCCACAGCATTTCGGCATAGCCGATGCGGCCGATCAACTGCTCGATCGGATAGCCGCGCGGCCGGATCGCCCCCGGCTCGATATCGATGATGGCGCTGCGCCACCAGTCGCGGGCGCGCGCCAGGCTGTCCGGTTCGGTCATGGCAGATAGGCTCCTTCCCACCCCTTAGCGCCACCTTAGTGCCACCGCATGGGCGGCGCTGGCAAGGGCTCAGCCGATCAGGAAATCCGGGTCGGTCAGGGTGGTGATGCCGATCAGCTTGATGCCGAAATCGGCCACGCCATCGCCATCCACATCGGCGCTGAGCACACCCTTGTTCACCATCACCTGGCCAGCGGCCGTGAATACCGTGCCGGTGATCAGCACAAAAGCCTGGTCGCCGGCCTGGGTTGTATCGGCGTCAATCGCGGAAAGGTCGATACGATCACCATGCTTGAGGCTGAAATCGGCAATGGTGTCGCGGAAACCGGGCGCAAACGGCGAGTCACCCAGTGCCTCATAGAGAAATACATCGGCATTGCCGCCGCCATAGAGCACGTCCACCCCGGCACCGCCGATCAATGTATCGGTGCCAATGCCGCCATTCAGCCGGTCATCGCCAGCCAGGCCATACAGCGTATTGGCGCCGATATTGCCGGTGATGAAATTGTCGCCCGCGCTGCCAGTGCCATCGATATCGGCGGCACCGGTCAGGGTGAGATGCTCCACATTGGCCGGCAATACATAGCTGATGCTGGCCTGCACGGAATCATTGCCCTGATTGGCCAGTTCAATCACCTGATCGCCGGCATTGTCCACCACATAAGCATCATTGCCGAGGCCACCGGTCATGGTGTCGGCGCCGGCACCACCTGACAGGGTATTGTTGCCGCGATTACCGGTGATGATGTTGTCCAGGTCGTTGCCGGTACCCTTGATCGGATTGTTGCCGATCAGCACCAGGTTTTCGATATTGTCGGGCAGCGTGTAATCCACATAAGTCTGCGCCGTGTCGTCGCCCTCGCCGGCGGCCTCCTGCAATCGTTCGCGCTTGCTGTCGACGATATAGACATCATCGCCCAGGCCGCCGATCAGCAGATCGTTGCCGACGCCGCCATTCAGCACATTGTCGAGATCGTTGCCGGTGATGATATTGGCCTGGGCATTGCCGGTACCGTTGGCCGCGCCCACCAGGGTGAGGTTCTCGACATGGCCCGACAGGCTGTAATCCACCGTGGCAATCACATGGTCGGTACCCTGGTTGGTCTTTTCCGCCACTTTGTCGGCAGCATCATCGACATAATACACGTCGTTGCCGCCGCCACCGCTCATGATGTCGGCACCACCGCCGCCAGTCAGGATATTGGCAGCGCTGTTGCCGATCAGCGTGTCATTGCCGCTGCCGCCCACCGCATTTTCGATCACCGCGCCCTTGGCGATGGTGATGCCACCCTGGATACCTGCCACCGAGGAAATCAGACCGCCGGCATTGCTGCCACTGAGCGGCGCGGCATTCAGATTGATCGTTGCCGCCGTGGTGGCACTGGCGGCGCTGACCGTATCCTCGCCGCCGGTATCCCAGATCGTGGTCCAGCCGGTGCCAAGCGCATTCGCCGTCGGCAAGGCATAGTCATCATCGGCCGCCTTGTTGCTGGTATTGGCGCCATAGATGCGTTGCAGGGCTGCAACATCCAGCGCCATCAGCGTGGCCTGGGCGCCAAAATCGGTGCTGGTGGCCGGCGCGCCGTTCCAGCCATTATTGTAGCTCATCGTGGTGTAGACGCCCTGGTTCTGGGCATCGGCGCCCAGCGAAGTCGGGGCGCTGACGCCGGGAAATGTGGTGGCGCCGGGATTGCTGCCGCCATCATGCGGATGCGCCAGGCCCATGCCATGGCCCAATTCATGGATCACCACCACCTGGCCGACGGAGCCCGGGGTCAGCACCTGCATCTGCGCCGCATCGCGATTGAAATAGCCCTGGGTCTGCGCCTGGCTGCCATCCGGCGCATCATGGCTGCCCAGCACGCCAGTATCAAAATTCGTACCCGGCGCCCAATGCCACACCATGTTGGCGCTGGCCTTGTCGGCCACTTCGGCGAATTGCACATTCGCCACCGCCTCGAATTGCGCCACGGCAGCGCGGAACACATCCTTCTGCGCATCGCTCCAGGCCGCGCCATCAAAGGCACCGATGCGGCTTTCGGCAGCCGTCACCGGCCCGGACGAGAAATAATAGGTGATCGGGCTGGTGGCGGCATCAACCCAGCCGACGCCCCAGACCAGGGAGTCGATCAGCGGGCTGCCATAGCCGCGTTCCGCAAAAGTGTTTCCCTGGGTCGCCATTCTGCCCGCCCCGCCCGAACAAATCCCAGAATAGCATCAGGCCGCGCGTAAACAACCGATATCCGGATGATCAGTCCCCAGACCTGCCAGCAATAACACGCCAGCCGCGCCCGCTCATGCTCAGTCGGCGCCGGCAACTGGCGGACAAAAATCCAGCTGACCCTCGCTGCCATCCCGTGGCTTGTGGATGGCTTGATACGACTGATGATTGCTTGATGCGCTATTGTCAGCACACGCCTTAGTCGCCTAAATTGCGCCGCGACGTGGTTACGTCGAATGAAACGATTCCGGGGTAAGGCCAGGCATGTGGGCCGGTGGCAATAGGCAAGGGATGCGGCGAGGCAGCCTGATGGCGGCCGCGCTGGCCTTCCTGTTGCAGGTTACCGCCTGGGCCTGGATGCCCGGCATGGCCCAGGCTGCGGTCCAGGCCGCCAGCGCCAAAGACAGCATCATCATCTGCACCTTCGAGGGCATGGCCCTGTTGGCGCCCGATGGCAGCAAGACGCTGCTCGGCGACAACGCGGCCAAGAGCGACGATGACGGCAAGGCGCCGCTCAAATCGGGCTGCCCGATTTGCCCGCTGGTGGCCGGCCTGTCATTGCCGCCGGTTCTGATCAGCCTGGCCATGCCAGCGCATGATTTTGCCGCCGCTGCCTTGCCGCAGCATCAGATCGCGGCCGGCTTCTCTCTCCCCGCCCCACAGGCCCGCGCACCACCCGCGCTCTGAGCCATCCGGCGCCGACCTGCCTTGCCCTGCCTGAAGCACCAGGCGAGGCAACGCCCCGGCGCTTTGCCATTGCCTGCATCACCAGACGGAACATCGCCCTGTTTGCGCGCCGCCGCTGTCGCCACCGCGACCGGCTGCAGCGTGACACCGACGCGATCGCCCCGCTGGCGCAAAAAAACGAATCCCATCCCATGGGGAGAATAATGTCCTTAATTCCTGTCACTTTCGCGCGCTTGCAGCACCGCTTGCCGCGTTTCGCCATCGGCTTGTTTGCCACGGCCAGCCTGCTGGCCCTGCTGATACCCGATGCCCGCAGCCAGACCGTGCTGCAACCCATCACCGTCACCGCCACACCGGAGGATAGCGCACTCACCGTGCCGACCACGGAACAGGCGCGCAGCGCCATCCAGAACACCCCGGGCGGTGTTGACCTGGTGCCGGATACCGAATTCAAGAATGGGCCGGCCAGTGCGGTGCGCGATGTGCTCGGCTGGGTGCCGGGTGTCATCACGCAGCCGAAATCCGGCGTCGATAACCGCATTTCGCTGCGCGGCTCGGGCCTGACCCGCAATTACGGCAATCGTGGCGTCAACCTCTACATGAACGGCATCCCGATCAATTCCTCGGACGGCCTGACCGATGTGTTCGAGATCGATCCCACCGCCTATCGCTACACGGAAGTTTACAAGGGCGCCAATTCGCTGCGCTATGGCGCCAATTCACTCGGCGGCGCGGTGAATTTTGTCTCGCCGACCGGCCGCGATGCGCTGCCGTTCGATGGCCGCTTCGATATCGGCAGTTTCGGTTTCATGCGCGGCCAGGCCAGCACCGGCGGCGTTGACGGCGCCTTCGACTATTTCGTGAATCTCTCGGTGCAGCGTGAAGATGGTTATCGCGAGCATAGCGACGGCCATATGGAACGCGGCAACGCCAATTTCGGCTATCAATTCTCGCCGGATGCGGAAACCCGTTTCTATATCAGCGCCAATTCCTGGCGCCAGTATCTGCCCGGCGAACTGACCAAGGACCAGGCCCTGAACACGCCGAAAATGGCGAATGCCAATTTCGTGACCCAGGATCAGCAGCGCAACATCGATTCCATTCGCCTGGCCAACAAGACCAGTCTGCGTTTCAACGACACGCTGGTCGATTTCGGCCTGTTCAGCCATAACCGGCATGTTGATCATCCGATCTTCCGCTATCTGGATTTTGATGTGGATGATTATGGCGGCTTCGTGAATGCCACCAATGACAGCCAGATCGGCGGGTATCGCAATCGTCTGGTGGTCGGCATCAACGCGCTCTATGGCGAACTGGATTACAAGGAATATACCAACGCCGGCAATGCCACCAAGGGCGCGCTGCAATTCTCCACCCTGGACAAATCGCAGATCTATTCGGCGCATGCGGAAAATGCCTTCTACTTCCTGCCGAATGTCGCGCTGGTTGCCGGCACGCAGTTTCTCTATGCCATCCGCGAACGCCAGGATCGTTTCCTGAGCGATGGCGACCAATCCGGCCGCCGCAGCTACGATCTCTGGAGCCCGAAACTGGGCCTGCTCTGGGAAATCGACAAGGATTGGCAGGTTTTCGGCAATGTCTCGCGCAGCGCCGAAGTGCCGACCTTCGACGCCAACACCTTCGCCACGCCGGCGAATTCCACTCTCAAGGCGCAGACCGCCACCACCTATGAAATCGGTACCCGTGGCCGGCGCCAGGATGTGAGCTGGGATGTTTCGGTCTATCGGTCGGAAATCAGGAATGAACTGCAATGCGTGCGCACCTCGCCCTTCGCGCTGTGTACCGTGCGCAATGTGGATCAGACCGTACACCAGGGCCTGGAAGCCGGCTTTGGTGTTGCCTTCCTGAAATCCGCCTTGGTAGCGGAAGATCGCCTGTGGCTGAATACCAGCTACACCTACAACGATTTCTACTTCGATGGCGCCACTTATAACGGCAACGCAATGCCCGGCGTGCCGAAGCATTATCTGCGCACGGAACTGCTTTACAAACATCCGAGCGGGTTCTATGCCGGCCCGAGTGTGGATTGGATGCCGAAAGCCTTCTATGCCGACAACGCCAATGCTCTCGCGGTCGATCCATACGCATTGCTGAATTTCCGCCTCGGCCTCGAAAACGCTTCGGGCTGGTCCGGCTATCTCGAAGGCCGCAACCTGCTCGACAAACGCTACATCTCCAGCGCCGTGATCACCGAGACCACGCCGGCCAACGAAGCCCTGTTCAATCCGGGTTATGGCCGCGCCGTTTATGCCGGTGTCCGGTTCACCTGGTGAACCGGGCCTGACGCCATAGCATCGACGGGGGCTGCGTGCCGGCCATGGCATGGCGCACAGCCCCCATTCCACTTCCGACCTTTGCGAGATATCTGTGATGACCGGTCTGCTCTATCGCGCTGTATGGCGCTGGCATTTTTATGCCGGCCTGCTGACCCTGCCGATCCTGGTGATACTCGCCGTCACCGGCGGCCTTTATCTGTTCAAGCCGGAAATTCATCAATTGCTGTATCGCGACATGATCGTGGTGACACCCCGCGATATGGCACCGGCACCAGCCAGCGCCCTGCGCGCGGCCGCCGAAGCCGGCTTGCAGGGCCATGTGGTGCAACTCACCCTGCCGGCCCGCAACGACCGTTCGGTGGAAGCGCTGGTGCGCGGGGCAGATGGCCTGGTCCGCAATGCCTATATCGATCCTTATGATGCCCGTTTTCTCGGCGCCACCGATGCCGGCGGGGCGATGCAGGTGGTCCGCAACCTGCACAGCCTGGCGCTGATCGGCCCCTGGGCCAATGCGCTGGTGGAGATTGCCGCCGGCTGGGCCATCATCATGGTTTGCACCGGGCTTTATCTCTGGTGGCCACGCGGCGCCAAGGGTGGCGTATTGACGATACGCGGCAAACCCGGCCAGCGCCTGTTCTGGCGCGATCTGCATGCCGTGACCGGTATGCTGGCCGGCGCCGTGATCGTATTCCTGGCGCTCACCGGCATGCCGTGGTCGATGGTATGGGGCGCCAGGGTGCAGCAGATGGTGGCGCTTTCCGGCCTGGGGGCGCCGCAGCCGCCGCCAGGGGTGACGCCGCGTTTCCTGCTGACCCTGCCCAAAGGGGCGCGTTCCGATCACGGCCATGGCGGGCAAAATGCCGGCCATGATCACGCCCAGCATGAAGCCGTACCCGGTCGGCCCTGGGGATTGGAAAAAATGCCGGTGCCGCAGTCGCATCACACCGGGGCCGCAGAGGAGATCGGCATTGATGCCGCCGCAGCGCGCTTCGACGCACTCGGCATGCCCAAGCCTTACGGCCTGCAACCACCGGAAAGCGCCAGGGGCGCCTATGCCGCCACCTACACGCCGGATCAAGTGCAAAACATCCGGCTGGTCTATCTCGATCAATATAGCGGCGAGTTGATTTCGGAAACCCGCTTCTCCGACTATGGCCCGGCGGCCAAGGTGATCGAATGGGGCATCGCGGTGCATCAGGGCCTGCAATATGGCGAGATCAACCGCTTCATCATGCTGGGCGGCTGCCTTGCCATCCTGGCACTGGCCGTGTCGTCACTCACCATGTGGTGGAAACGCCGGCCGAAGGGCAGCCTGGGCGCGCCGCCACGTGGCGGCCAGGCCGAAATCTATGTGATCGGCATGATCGCCGTGGTCGGATTGCTGTTTCCGCTCACCGGCCTGTCCTTCCTGATCGCCGTCGCGCTCGACCTCGCCGTGGCGCGGTTGCGCGCCTAGGGTTCAGGTTTCCAGCACCGCCAGGGCCTGGCCTTCCGCCACCGCCTCGCCTTCGGCGATGCGCAATTCCACCAGCTTGCCGGCGATGGGTGCCTCCACCGGCACTTCCATCTTCATCGATTCCAGCAGCAGCAGCACATCGCCGGCCGCCAGCATGGTGCCGATGCCGGCCTCGATCTTGAATACACTGCCGGCCAGTTCGGCCTTGATAACCTGACGCGCCATGGTTTGCTCCCTCATTGCCGCCGCCATATGGCGGCGCTGCCGGCGGCATAGATAATCCGCCCGGCCATCGCCGGCAATAAAAATGACTATTGGTTCATAATTCATTTTTCTTGCCGCAGCCATCCTGATTGACTAGGCTCTGCTGGTTGAAAAAAACGACCGGCCATTCTGTGTGCCGGCAGAGGAAACGCCGTGACACCGTCATCCCCCCGCCCCGATCACCCGCACCAAGCCCCCTGCGCCGCAGGGCCAGAATTGCCGCCCGTCACGCCGCGTCCGACCACGGCGGAGACGCCGCTGGCCGGCCTGCGTGTGGTGGATTTCACGCATTTCATCGCCGGACCCTATTGCACCATGATTCTGGCCGATATGGGCGCCGAGGTGATCAAGATCGAGGGCCTGGATGGCGATGGTTTCCGCCATTATCCGCCCAAGCTGGCGGAAGAAAGCGTCCCCTATCTGTGGACCAACCGCAACAAGGCCAGCGTGGCACTGGATCTCAAAAGCGCCGCCGGCCGCCGCGTGGCGCTGGACCTGATTGCCACCGCCGATGTGGTGGCGGAGAATTTCTCCACCGGCGTGATGCAGCGCCTGGGGCTGGATTATGCCAACGTGGCGCAGCGCAAGCCGGATATCATCTATTGCTCGATTTCGGCTTATGGCCGCAGCGGCCCCTATGCGGATCGCATCGGCTTCGATCCGATCCTGCAGGCGGAAAGCGGCTTCATCTCGATGAATGGCCGGCCGGATCAGGAAGGCATGCGCGCCGGCCCTTCGGTGATGGATATCAGCACGGCGATGATATCGGCCACCGCCATTCTGGGCGCCGTGGTGGCGCGCCAGCGCACCGGCCAGGGTCAGTATATCGAAACCACGCTGATCGAAACCGCGATCAACATGCTGGGCAATTTTTCACTGGCGCATCTCGCCACCGGCGCACAGCCGACCCGTTTCGGCAACACCCAGCCCACCGCCTGCCCGGTTGGCGCGTTTGAAACCGAGGATGCGCCGATCTATCTGGCCTGCGCCAATGACCGCACGTTTCAACGTCTGGCACGCGATGTATTGAAGCGGCCCGACCTGGCCGATCATCCGGATTATGCCAACTCGGCCCTGCGCCGCGACCATGCCAGCAGCCTGCTGGCAGAGGTGGCCGCCGAATTGCGCCGCGATACACGCGCCAACTGGCTCAGCCGCATGCATGCCGTGGGCGTACCGGCTGGCGCCATCCGCAGCGTGGCCGAGGCCATGGCGGCACCGGAAATCCGCGAACGTGGCCTGCTCAGCAGTATCCCGCATCCCACCCTGGGCAGCATTCCCAATGTCGGCCTGCCGATGAAACTCTTTGGTACGCCGCTGGCTGATCCGGTGGCGGCGCCCCTGCTGGGCGCGCAGACCGGCGCGGTGCTGCGCCGCCTGCTCGGCCTGGATGATGCCGGCCTGGCCGAATTGGCGGCCAGCGGCGCGCTCGGCCCGGATTGGCAGGAGCAGGCCCGATGAGCAGCCCGGAGAATAAAGCCGAGATGCGCGCCGCGCTTGAAGCAGTGGCGGCAGCGCGGCATCAGGTGCTGGATGAAGGCCGGCCCGAAGCCGTGGCGCGCCAGCATAAACGCGGCAAGCTGACGGCGCGCGAGCGTATCGCCCAGCTTTGCGATCCGGGCAGTTTCAGCGAGATCGGCAGCCTGGTGCGGCCGATGGCGGAAGCCGGCAGCAAGCCGCTGGATGCACCCGCCGATGGCCTGATCGTCGGCACGGCAAGGATCGATGGCCGCCCGGTGATGCTGAATGTTTCCGACTATACCGCGCTTGGCGGCACCATCGGCCATGTCGGACGGCAGAAGATGCTGCGCGCCATGCGCCGCGCCGGCGATGGCGGCATGCCATTCATCATGATCCAGGATGGCGGCGGGCATCGGATTCAGGATGGCCAGGATTCGCGCGCCTTCGCCTATGGCACACCGGTCTTTGATCTGTTTGCCGAACTCTCCGGCTGGGTGCCGGTGATATCCGCCGTGATGGGTCCGGCCTTTGCCGGCCCGACCAACTATTCCGCCTGCGCCGATTTTGTGCTGATGGTACGCGGCCAAGGCGCCATGGGCATGGCCGGTCCGGCTTTGGTGAAAGCCGCGATTGCCGAGGAGATCGATATCGAAAACCTGGGCGGCGCCTCGATGCATGTCGATACCTCCGGCATCGCGCATCTCGCCACCGAGGATGAAGCCGGCTGCCTGGCGGCGATCCGGCGCTATCTCTCGTATCTACCCTCCAATGCCGGCCAGTTGCCGCCGCGCCAGGATAATGGCGACGATCCGGCGCGGCGCGAGGAAACCCTGCTCGATATCGTGCCAACCAATCTGCGCAAGGGTTATGATGTGCGCAAGGTGCTGCATCTGGTGGCAGACCGCGACAGCGTGTTTGAAATCCGGCCCAGCTTCGCGCGCAATATCGTGGTCTGCTTCGCCCGGCTGAATGGCCGGCCGGTCGGTTTCATTGCCAACCAGCCGATGGCCGCCGCCGGCATGATCGATGTGCCGGCCTGCGAGAAGGCCGCGCATTTCATTGCCGTGTGCGATGCCTTCGGCCTGCCGCTGATTTATTTCATCGACGTGCCGGGCAATGCCATCGGCTCGGCAGCGGAACGCGCCGGCCTGGGCCGGCGCAGTGGCCGCATGCTGTATGAACTCGGCTGTGCCAGCGTGCCGCGCCTCAGCGTGGTGTTGCGGCGCGGCTATGGCGGCGCCTTCATCATGATGAATGGCGGCCAGGCCAGTTTCGGCGCCGAAGCCAGTTTCATCTGGCCAAGTGCGGAAATCTGCGCCATGTCGGTGGAAGGTTCGGTGGATGTGGCCTATCGCGCCGATTATGCGGCGGCGCCCGACCCGGCAGCGCGGCGCCAGGAACTGATCGGCGAAATCCGCGCCAAGCTCGGCCCGCTGCGCGCCGCCGAGCATTTCCATATCGATGAGGTGATCGATCCGCGTGATACCCGGGCGGCGCTGATCCGGGCGCTGGAAGATGCCCCGACGCGGCGCCATGCGCGCGGCTATCCGAAGCGGCGGCCTATTTCGCCGATTTGACGCGACGGCGCGGTGTGGTGCTGATGGCTGTTGCCGTGGTTTCGTCTGGCGCGCTGCCGCCGGTACCACGGATGACGAATTTCATATAGGCGCCGATCACCCAATCGGGCAAAGGCTGCGGGCCTTGCGGTGTCTTGCCATATTGCTGGTAGAGATAGGTACGCGCCGCCAGCATGACCTGGGCCAGCACGCCCAGTTCGCGCTCGCTATAGCCCTTGATCTCGCCACGCCGCCAGGCGGCGGTGATGGTTTCCAGAAATCGCCCGGTACGATTGGCGGTATAGGCTGCGAAGGCTTTCGGCGCCGCCACTTCGGCTTCGGTGAAAAGCCGGAAATAGGATGGATTCTGCACCAGATAGGCAAAGAAGGCGCGCAGGCCGCGTTCCTCGCGATCGGCGAAATCCCGCGCAATGCCGACCTGATCGCGGATATAGGCCAGTGCCTCGTCGCCGACCTCGGGCAGCAATTGATCGAACAGATCCTGGCGTGACTCGAAATAGAGATAGAATGTACCCTGGGCCAGACCGGCGCGCTCGACGATGCGCGATACCGAAGCCTCGGCATAACCATGCTGACCGATCACCTCCACCGCCGCATACAATAGGCGCTGACGGTTTTCCGCCGCCTTTTCGGCCCGCGTCTTTTTCGGTTTCTTCATCATCCCCATCCAAACAGCCGCGCCTGTATACTACGGCGTCGCATCGGCGCCCACCATTGCCACACCCGGCCCGGGCGGGTTATCGGCGCCCAATGCCGGCGCCGGCCGGATTGCATCGCCATAGGTGAATTGCGGCGCCACCGGCAGCGGAATATGCGGCATCCGGCCCGCCTGGCGGTTCGGCAGTTCGGCAGGGTGCAGCACCAGATTGCAGCAGGCATCGCGGCCTTCCAGCCGCGCCAGCCAGTCGCCGGCATCGCGGCTGGCCAGCAGGGTCGCCACTTGCTCGATCACCGCCTGCGGGTCGCGCTGCTCCAGCCCTGGCGGCAGTTCCAGGCCGATGCCGTCACAGAATTGCTGCCAGAAACGATCCTCCAGCGCCGCCACGGCCAGCCAGCGGCCATCGCGGGTGGCATAGATATTATAACGTGGCGAGCCGCCGGTATGACGGCCCTGCCCCGGTTCGGGCCAGGTGCCGCCAAGCGTACCCTGCACCGCCTGCCAGAAGCCGAAAACCTCGATATTGCCGGCCATGGCGATATCGAGATATTGCCCCCGGCCCTGCTGCCGGCCGCCACTGGCATCACGCGCGCGCAAAGCCAGCAAGATGCTGATCACCGCCGGATAGGTGCCGCCGGCAATGTCGCCGAGCAGCACCGGCGGCAGCGGCGGCACGCCACGCGGCCCGAGCCCGACCCCGCCGACCAGCCCGGCCGATGCCTGGTAATTCAGATCATGGCCGGCCTGCATCGAGCGTGGATCCTGTTGACCATAGCCGGTAATGGAACAATAGATCAGCGCCGGATGACGTTGCGCCAGATCGGCATAACCCAGGCCAAGCCGCGCCATCACGCCCGGGCGGAATTGCTCGATCAGGATATCGGCTTCGGCGATCAATTCATCCAGCAGCGCGCGGTCAGCCGGCTGCTTCAGGTCCAGCGCCACGCTTTCCTTGCCACGGTTGAGCCACAGGAAATGCGCCGGCTGGCCCTCCAGGCTGGGCGCGAAATGCCGTGTCTCGTCTCCTTCCGGCGGCCGTTCCAGCTTGATCACCCGGGCGCCGGCCTCGGCCAGCATCAGGCTGGCCAGCGGCCCCGGCAGACGGGTGGAGAAATCCAGCACGGTGATACCGTGCAAAGGTTTGTTCAGCATCGGCATCACTTCATCGTATTGGGCAGCCACAGCACCAGTTCGGGGAAGATGGTGAGCAAGGCCAAAGCCACCATATGCGCGATGACATGCGGCGTGACACCACGAAACACCTCTGCCACCGGCTGTGCCGTGACCCGCGCCACCACGAAGACATTGAGCCCGACCGGCGGTGTGACCAGGCCGACCTCGCCCAGCACAATCACCACGATGCCGAACCAGATCGGGTCGTAGCCGAGCGACTTGATCAGCGGCAGCACAATCGGGATGGTGAGCACTAGGATGGCGGCAAGATCGAGGAAACAGCCCAGCACCAGATAGATGGCATAAACCACCAGGAGCACGCCCCAGCGCGGCAGGTCGAAAGAACCGACCCAGGCGATCAGACCTTCGGTGACATTGGTCAGCACCAGGAAATAGGCCAGTACATGTGCCGCCATCACCACCATCAGCACCATGCAGGTGGTGCGCGCGGCGTTATAGGCAGCGTTCATCGCAGTATGGCGGGTCAGCCGCTTCATGAACAACGCAATCAGGAAGGCGCCGAAGGCACCGATGGCCGAGGCTTCCGTCGGCGTCGCGATGCCGGAATAGATCACACCGGTAACACCGCAGAACAGGATCATCATCGGCCCGGCGACTTTGAGCGCCGCAATGCGCTCACCGGCGGAATAATGCCGGATACGGGGCGCCTTGGATGGATCGAGCCAGACGATGATCAGCACTGTGGTGATGATGGTAGACGCCACCAGCAGGCCCGGGATGACCCCACCGACAAACAGCGCGCCGATACTGACATCGGCAATCAGGCCATACAGCACCATGGCGACGCTGGGCGGAATCAGCATGGCCAGCGTGCCGGAAATCGCCACCACGCCATAAGCCAGCCTGGGTTCATATTTCTCGCGCAGCATGGCCGGCACCGAAGTGGCCGACAACGTGGCGGCGGCGGCGGTGCTGGAGCCGGAAATAGCGCCGAAGCCGGCGCCGGCCAGGGCGGTGGCGATGGCCAGGCCGCCGGGCAGCCGGCCGACCCAGGCAGCGGCAGCGCGGAAAATGCCATCGGCAACGCCGCTGATGATGACGAATTCCGCCATCAGCAGAAACATCGGCACGGTGACGAATTCATAACTCGCCACCGATGAAACCGGCGTGGCTTGCAGGATGCCGAGCAGCACATCGAAGCCGGCCTCCAGCCACAGGCCGATGGCGGCAGCGACCAGAATGGAGAAGGAAACCGGGATGCGCAGCAGCAACAGCAGGCAGAGCAGCAGCGTGATACCAAGAACGGTCATGTCATTCACCGCGCGGATTCATCGGCGTGGAAAATCGCGGCATCACCACCACGCAGCACAAAGCCGAGCAGTCGCAGCACAACACGCAGCAGCAGCAGCAGCAGGCCCAGGGCAACCAGGCCTTTTTCCAGCCAGACCGGCCATTCATACAAGCCAGGATGCGTCTCGCGGATTTTCCAGCTTTCCAGCATGCTGCCCATCACCACCCACACCATCAGCAGCAGCACGCCCGCCACCGCGCACCAGGCCACGCCCTGCAACAAGGCCCAGGCGCGCTCCGGCAACAGCCGGGCATGCAGATCGAGTGCGATATGGCCGCGCACGCGCAAAGTCTCCGAGGCCATGAAATACAGCACCAGATTGACAAAGTAGATCGCCACCAGATCGTAGAGCCACATGAGCGGGCTATCGAACATGTAACGGCAGACCACATCGGTGACGATGGCCAGCATCACCAGCCAGATCGCCACGGCCGTCACCCTGGCGCAGATGGCATCCAGCCAATCCAGGCCCCGCCCCAATCGCGTGATCATGCTCCATCCCCTTGCAGTCTTATGGCCTGGCGCAATAGCTCCGGATCGTCGCGCAGGCGGTGTCGCGCCACCTTCTCGGTGGGTGTCTTGGGCAGCACATCGCGCAGCAGTAGATAATGCGGCCATTTATGCCGGCTCAGCCGCGCATGGCAGAAAGCGGCAAATTCTTCAGGGTCGATGCGGCAATCCGGGCGCGGCGCAATCGCTGCCAGGATATCCTCCTCACCCAGCTCCGACGGCACGCCGATGCAGCCGGCATCGCTCACCATCGGATGCTGCAGCAGCACCGCCTCGATTTCAGAGGCGGCGACATTCTCGCCCCGGCAGCGGATCATCTCCGCCGTGCGGCCACAGAAATAATGGAAACCCTCGGCATCGACGCGGCCACGATCCTCGGTCAGGAACCAGCCCTCGGCATCGATACGATCCGCCAGATCGGGGCGGCGGAAATAACCCTGCATCATGGTGACGGCGCGCAGCATGATACGGCCGATGCTGCCCTGTGGCAGTTCACGCCGCTTGTCATCAACAATGCGGATTTCGCTGATTGCTGCATCGGTGAGCGGATGGCGGATGGCGCGGCCCAGACAGGCGCGATGATCATGATCATGGAAATCGACCTGAGCGATGCCGGGCGCCTCGGTCATGCCGTAGCTTTCCACGATGGTCTCGATGCCGAAAGCCTGGCGCAGCCGTTGCGCCACATCGGCCGCCACCGGCGCCGCCGACACTTTGCGCAAGCTGGCATTGCCGGGAAACTCTGCGCGGTCGCGCTTGAGCAGGATATTGCCAATGGCAGCGATCATGTTGACCTGGGTGACGCCATGGCGCGCCACGCTGTGCCAGAATTGCGTGGCGCTGAATTGCGGCTCGATCAGCAGCCGCGCACCGGCCACGATGGCGCCACCGACGGAATAAAAGAGCGCATTGAGATGAAAAAGCGGCAGGATCACCATCAGGCAATCCTGCGGTACCAGGCGCATGCGATAGGCGGCGATTTCCGCCGCCAGCACATAGGTGCGATTGCCATGCACGGCGCCTTTCGGCACACCGGTGGTGCCGGAGGTGAATACAATCGCCAGCGGCGCATCCGGCACGGCTGGTGGCAGATTGACGTCGCGGTGCTGTATTGCCGGCAGCGCCAGACTGTCAGCCTCCAGCAGCAAGATCGGACCGGCGTTCAAGCCCGCCATGGCGCACGTCACTTTCGGCCCCACGGCAGCGCTGGCGATGATGAAGGCGGGTTCCGCCACCGTCAAAGCCGCAGCAATATCCGCTGCATTGCCGGCGGCATTGATCGGGGTGAAAACCAGCCCGGCCTCGGCACAGGCCAGCAGCAGGACCACCTGGCTATCGCAATTGGGCAGGATGGTGACCAGGCGATCACCCGGCCGGCAGCCCTTGCTGGCAAGATACCGCGCCCAGCGCCCGGCCAGATCGGCCACCATCTGCCAGCTCAGGCAGCGCTCGCCATAAAGCAGAAACGGCTGATCTGCCCGCTGCGCCACACGGGCGCGAAACAGCGCAATCAGGGTATCGGCATCGCGCGGCTGGCGCAGCGCCTCAAGGCAGGCTTCGGTCTCGGCATCGGGTTTCATGTCGCCTGCCTTACGCCCATCCGGCCGCGCAGGAAAGCCTCGGTCTGCGCCGTGACATGGCGCGCCATCGCCGTTTGCATATCCTGCGTCAGCCCGGCGGCGAGCGAGGCCTTGCCGACGATGAAGGCCGCTGGCGGGATTGCCGCAATCTCGTTGCACAGCGCTTCCAGCCGCGCCGGCAATTCAGCTGCCGGCGCCGCCTGGGTGATCAGGCCCCAATCCTGCATCTGCGCGGCGCTATAGCTGCGGCCGAGCAACACCATCTCGGCGGCGCGATGCCGGCCGATCAGGCGCGGCATCAGATAGCCGCCGCCGGCCAGGCCGCGCAAAGCCTCAGGCAGCGCGAATTTCGCCGTCTCCGCCGCAATGACAAAATCGGAGAAATACGCCAGCGCGGCGCCGCCACCACGGGCGTCACCTTCCACCAGCGCCAGGATCGGCTTCGGCACCGCAATCATCTCGGCATAGAGCGCCAGGATGTTGCTCATATAATTCTGGAAGGCGGCAGCGTCGAAAGTCTGAAATTCCTTCACATCGGCACCGGCGCAGAAACAGCGCCCGCTGGCCGCCAGCAACAAAAGATGCGGCCCGGCCTGACCCTGGCGCGCGGCATCGCCGGCGGTTTGCAGCCGGGCGCGGATCGCGGCCACGGCGGCACCGGATAGCGGGTTGACGCCGCTATCCGATGCCAGCCGGATTTCTCCCACCAGCGCGTGGCCGATGGGATATTCGGCATAGCCGACCGTGGTGGCCATGACTGGTTATTGCTTGGCCAGTTCGGCGCGGAAAGCCTTCAGTGTTTCACTGCCCGGCCGCCCCTTCTTGTCGACGCTTTCAGCCCATTCCTGCCACACCGGCTCCAGCGTCGTATTGAACTTCTTGTGCTCATCCGCGGAAAGCTTGACCAGCGTGGCACCGTCGCCCTGCAATTTCAGCAGTGTGTCCTGATCATCCTTGTCGATCAGTTCGCAGCCGCGCTTGCTGGTCTTGGCACTGGCTTCGGTCATCGCCTTCTGCACGGCGGGCGACAGCTTGTCCCACACCTTGGTGGAGATGCCGTAGAAGGTCATCGAACTGCCGAAACTCAAACCCTGCGTGGCATATTTGGTCTTGCCCTGCAGATCGTAGGAATAGATGCTCGCCGCCGGGAAAGCCGTGCCATCCACGGTGCCGCGCGAGAATGATTCATTCAGTTCCGCCGCGCTCATGCGGATCGGCACGATGCCAAGCTGGCGCAGGCCGGCATCCATGGCCGGGCCGGAGGAGCGGATCTTCAGGCCCTTGAAACTATCGAGCGTGTCCAGCTTCTTCGAGGTGAAAAGCTGATAGGCCGGCAGGCCGACGGCCCAGAGCAGACGGATGCCGGCCTGTGCCAGTTCGGTCTTGCCCAACATGGCATCCGGCTTGGCCAGGGTTTCATACACCCGCGAGGCGACGCAGGCCGATGGCACCAAGCCGGGCAATTCCGCCACCGTGGAGAGCAGCAGGGCATCGCCGAGATAGCCCGGCACATATTCGCCAAGATCGACCACACCGGCCTTGGTCAGGGTCAGCATGTCCTTCGACTTGCCGAGCCGTTCGCTCGGATAGCGCGTGATCTTCACCGCATTGTTGGTCGCCTTCTGCACTTCATCGATCCAGTAATTGATCGAATAGCGCGCGATATAGTGATCCTGCGGCAGGCGGTCGGCGAATTTCAGATCCTGCGCCTTGGCCGGTAGAGCCGGCAGCAATAGCGCCAGACCCATGCCGATGGCCAGGCCGAGTGCTGTCTTGTGATGATGGGGCATTGTTTCCTCCGAGCTGGTTTTTATGGTTGATTTACTGCACTGAACCGGGTTGATCAATTTACCTTGCCGTGGCGCAGCAGGCGGCCGGGCAGGCTTGCGGCGGCATCAAGCACATCCTGGTCATGACGGCGCAGGATGGTGCCATTGACGATCACGGCGGCCACGCCGCTGGCATCGGAAACCAGACGATCCGCTTCCGCCGGCAGATCGAAGACACGGCGCAGCGGGCCGGCCCCCACCGTTGCGGGATCGAAGATCACGATATCGGCCGCCAGGCCCGGCACCAGCCGGCCCCGATCGGTGATGCCGAACACCTCGGCCGGTTTGGCCGACAGCATGCGCACTGCAATCTCCAGCGGCAAAGCGCCCTTCTCACGCACCCAGCGGCCAAGCAGATGCGTCGGCAGGCAGGCATCGCAGAGCTGGCTGGCATGGGCGCCTGCATCCGACAGGCCGAGCACCATGCCCTGATCGAGCAGCAATTCCGCCACATCATCCTCATTGTGATTGGCGATGGGCAGACGGAAACGCGCTTCCAAATCGGTCGCCAGGGCCAGGTCCAGCGCCAGGTCGATCGGATGCACGCCGCGCGCCGCCGCCACATCCACCAGCCGCTGTTCCTCCAGGCTCTGATCCGGCAGATATTCGGAAATCACCATCATCTCGAAAGCCTGGCGCAAGGAGGGCCAGGCGGTGTCGAAACGCTCGCGGAAGGTGGCGCGGAAAGCCGCATCGCGATACAGCGCCTGCTTGCCGGCAAAATCCGCCTGCGACACCGGCTTGAAGAAACTCATACTCTCCAGCACCGTGGGTTCCTTGAACTGGAATTCAAAATTCAGCGGCCGCGGTGTCACCTGCGGATAAACCGGCAGGCCGCGCGCCTGCATCTCGCGCGCCTTGGCATGGGTTTCCTTGTAGACCGATTTACCGAAGGCGGAGCCGGCCAGCAACGCGGTCCAGCTGACATGCGCGCCGGTCTCCACCGCCAGGGTTTCAATCTGCTCCAGCAGCAGGCCCGGCCCCAGCGTGGTCTGGATCATGCCATGGCCCACTTCCGGGATGGCGCTGGCCAGGGCGCGGATTTCGGAAAAGTCAGCGGCGCGGCTCGGCACCGGGCGGCCGTTATAGCCGATATGCGCCTGCAATTTCGAGGTGGCGAGGCCGAGCGCGCCAGCCTGCAAGGCTTCCTTGACGATACCGCGCATCGTCGCCACTTCGGCTTCACTGGCGGTGCGTTCGGTGCAATCCTCGCCCATCACATAAAGCCGCAGCGGCGAATGACCCAGCAGCACACCCACATTGATGGCAACACCGCCCTGCTCGATGCGATCCAGATATTGCGGAAAAGTCTCAAAGCCCCAATCCGGCCCCAGGCCGGCTTCCAGGGCGCGCGCACTCATGCCCTCGACCTTTTCCAGCGTGCGCACCAGCAGGCCGCGATGCTCCGGCCGCGCCGGCGCCACGCCAAAGCCGCAATTGCCCAGCACCACGGTGGTAACGCCATGCCACGGCGAAATACTCAGCATACGATCCCACATGATCTGTGCATCGTAATGGGTGTGGATATCAACAAAGCCCGGCGCCACGGCCTGGCCGCCGGCATCCAGGGTTTCGGCGGCCTCACCCGGCGCCTCGCCCACGGCAACGATGCGGCCATCACGGATGCCGATATCGCCGATAAAACCCGGCGCGCCACTGCCATCCAGAATCAAACCATTGCTGATCTTGAGATCGTAATTCATGCCCACTCTCTTTCCGCCCATGCGCCGACCTGGCGCCGACCTGGCGTCCCAGCGCTTTGCCTGCCTCATAATCCGGGCGGAGTGTAGGCCGGCGCGCTGCTTCCCACAACAAAAAATGACTACCGGTTCATAATTCATTTTTGTTGCGACGCAGCAAATTCGGCATTATCCATGGAAGTTGGCCAAGATGGTGAAGGTGCGCCATCGGCACAACGTGTAAATGATCGAAGCAGACACCAGGGAGAAAGCTCATGCCACAAGACCGGCAACCAAAAGTGATGATCACCGGCGCCGCCGGCAATCTGGGGCGCGCCGTGGCGGCGCATTTCGCCGGCCTCAATGCTGCCTTGCTGCTGGTGGATGTCAGCCTGGATGCGCTGCACCGCGCCTATGGCGATCTGCCCGGCGATGGCAGCCGGCAGCATATCGCCGCCGACCTGACCGATGCCGCCGCCACCCTGGCAGCGCTCGCCGCCACACCGGTGGATGTCCTGTGCAACATTGCCGGCGGTTTCCGCATGGGACCGCGCCTGCATGAAACGCCGCCGGAAACCTGGGCGCTGATGCTGAACCTGAATGCCGGCTCCATCGTCAATGTGGTGCGCGCTGTGGTGCCTGGCATGATCGCAGCCGGCAATGGCGGCGCCATCATCAATGTGGCGGCCTATTCCGCACTCAGCGGCAAAGCCCAGATGGGGCCTTATACCGCCGCCAAAAGCGCCGTGATCCGCCTCACCGAAACCCTGTCAGCGGAACTCAAGGGCGATGGCATCAATGTCAATTCTGTGCTGCCCGGGGTGATCGACACGCCGGAGAACCGCGCCGCCATGCCGGAAGCCGATCCGGCGTTATGGGTGGCACCCAGCGCCCTTGCCGCCATCATCGGCTTCCTGGCCTCGCCCGCCGCCAAACCGATCCATGGCGCCGCCCTGCCCGTGACAGGGCTGGGCTGAGCCAGGCCGGGCTGAAACTCACCCCTCGCGCAGCAGATTGCGCAATGTGCGCCAGAAGACCAGCAGGTCGAGGCGCAGGCTGCGGCGGCGCACATAAAAACGGTCCAGGCGATCACGATGCGCCGACGGCAGATGCCGTCCGGTCGCCTGGGCCAGGCCGGTGATACCGGGCAGGATATCAAAACGCGGCGAGCCGTCGGCCAGATAGCTGCGGCTATCTTCCAGGGTCAGCGGGCGCGGGCCGATCAGGGCCATGTCGCCCTTGGCCACGTTGATCAGTTGCGGGATTTCATCGATTCCCAGGCGGCGCAGCCAGGCGCCGCAGCGCGTCACCCGGGCTTCGCCTGCGGCATCCTGCTGCATGGTGCGCAGCTTGAAAATCCGGAACGGCACGCCATGCCGGCCGATGCGCCGCTGCACAAAGAAGACCGGGCCGGCATTGTCCAAGCGGATGATCAGGCATACCAGCAGCAGCGGCAATGCCAGCACGAGCAGCAGCAAAGCGGCCAGCAATTGCCGGGGCCATGCGGCCGGCAACAGCCCAGGCCCGCCGCGTGCAGCTTCCGCGCCTACGGCGTGGAAAGAAGCCAATCTGCCGATTTCCGGTGGCATCGCGGCTGCTACCAGGACAGCCCGACCCGCAGGCGCACGGCATGATCCACACTATCGGCGGCAAAACGGCCAGCCCAGCCCAGCGACAGCGAAACATTGTCGAATTCCGCGGTGCCGGACAGGCCAACCATCACCGAATTGAGCGGATCAAGCCGGCCGGCCACTTGCCAGGTGGAGGCACTGGCTTCGGCAAAACCGGCGACCAGACTGGTTTCACGATCCGCCAGGGCGCGCAGCCACATGGCTTCAAATTGCGGCGTCAGCACCAGGCCATTTTCGCGGCGGAAGGTGCGCCACAGCGCAAAACCAACGCGGCTGGTCGCCGAGAAACGGTCGGATTCGCCAACCCGCAAATTTGCCGCGCCGGCGCCGGTTTCGGTCCAGGCCTCATCCCACAGCTTGCTCATCGACAGGCCGATCAGCGGCTCGAAGGTGGTCTCGTTGCCGAGATGGAAACGATAGGACGTGCCGATATCGCTCATCAGCTCGAACGCCGTGTGTTCGCCCACCGCCTTGCTGGTGGTGCCACCGAGCAGGATATAGCGATCGCTGCTGAGGCGATGGCGCGCCAGACCAAGCGAGCCATCGATATGCCAGTCGTCGCGATGCCAGCCGCCATAGATCGAGCCGAAGAACGTGCTGCTATCGCCGCGCAGGGTAAGATCGCTGGTGCGGCTGCTGCCATTGGCATAGCCGAAAGCCGTACCGGCGGTGAACGAGTCGGTCAGCGGCATATCGGCGCCAAACACCGCGCCATGCATCTGGTAGGTCTGCTTCGAGAAGCTGCTATCGGCATCGCGCGCGCCCCAGCCGGCAATGCCGCGCAGCCATAGCGCGCTCTTGTCGGAGGAAACATTGGAGCCGCCCACGCCAAGCGCGCGCTGGCGATCAGCCGCCGCCTGCTCGGCCATCTCCGTCATGCGCGACATCGCCAGATCGGGATTGCCGCCGGCATAGGCCATCTGGGTCAGCAGCGAACCACTGCCGCCGCCGCCGCCGCCACCGCTATTGAAACGCAGATCGGCCATGCGCTGCGCGATGCCGCCGGTCAGGGCTGCGGTCGAGGCCGTACCCATGGCGGAAACCGAGGTTGTCTCGGTACCCGACAGGGTGTGCATGGTGCGATCCAGCGTGGCCTGATCCAGGCTGTAAAGATTGCTCAGCAAATTGTTCATGCCGGTGGAGACGGAGCCGCTGGCGGCAATCTGATCCAGCACACCGGCCGCACCCTGGTTCGGCGCCTGGGCCACCGCTTCGCGCAGCTTCTTCACCTGCGCCAGGGTAAGCTGCACTTCCTGATCCTGGTAATTCAGCGTGGCGCGGAAGGTGGCAGTATCCACACTGGTGGTGCCGAAAGTGCCGCTGATATTGCCGGCGGTCAGGATCGTGCCGGTGACACCACTGGTGCTGAAATTGCCGGCCTGCGGCAGGATACGCAGCGTGGCACCGTTCAGGGCCGCCACACCGGTAACGTCAAGCCGGTCGGCCTGACCGGTATCGGTCATGCGCACTTCAAACACGCCACCGCTGGTCATGCTGAGGCTGTTGGCGGTGACGCCGCTATAGGATTGCGGCGCAAAGGTGCCGGCCACGTTCAGCGTGTTGAAACTGCCGACACCGGACAGCCGGCCACCAGACTGCACGCTGGCATTCATCGACTGCGTCATGTTGCCTTGCAGCGCCAGTTCACCGGCCGAGATGGTGGCGTTGCGGACCGAGTAATTGCCGGTCAGGGTCAGTTTGCCATCGCCGGTTTTCAGCAAGGTGCCATTGCCATGCACGCCACCTGCATAGGTGCCATCGGCAGCCTGCAGGAATTCCGCCGTGCCGTTCGATGAAAGGCTGATATTGCTGCCCATCGTGCTGTTATTGCCGGCCAGCGTGCCGGCCTGCACAAACGAGGTAAATGTTGTGCTGTTATTGCCTGTCAGCAGCACACGACCGGTACCGGATTTGAACACCGTGCCATTACCCTGGATGCGATTGGCAAAGGTGCCGTCGGCATCCTGGGCGAATTCAACCGTGCCGGCACTATCCAAACGCACGGTCGAATTCAGCGTGCTGGTATTGCCGGCGAAAGTGCCGCCCTGCACCCAGATATAGCCGCTGACACCGGCATTGCCGGTCACCAGTACCCGGCCAGCGCCGGTTTTCAGGATATTGCCGCTGCCCGATATGGTGCCGCCATAGGTGCCATCGCTATCCTGGGCGAATTCCACGCTGGCGCCCGACACAGAGATATTGTTGCCGAGTGTACTGGTATTGCCGGCCAATGTGCCGGCGCTCACCGTGGTCTGGCCACCAAATAGCGAGTTGTTGCCGCTCAGCAGCAGGCGGCCGGTGCCACTTTTGATCAGCGCACCGGTGCCGCTCAGGTTATGCGCATATTCACCATCGCTGGATTGAGCAAATTCCAGCGAGCCATTGCCGCCGATATTGATCCGATTGCCGAGCACCGTGCTGTTGCCCACCAGGGTGCCGGCCTGTACCAGAATCTGGCCGCTGCCGCTGATATTGCCATTCACCGTCAATTGACCGGTGCCGGTCTTGCTGACCGAACCGTTATTCGCGATCCGACCGGCGATGCTGGAATTGGCGTTTTGCGCAAATTCGAAAGTGGCACCGGAACTGACGCTGGCATTGGTAAATTGTGCGGTATTGGCCACCGCCAGCGTCCCCTGCTGTACATCAATTCGAGCGGAGTTGACCGTGGAGGCGTTGAACAGCACCCGCCCGGCACCCGTCTTGACCAGCGAGCCGTTGGTATTGATCAGACCGTTATAGATGGCGTCGGTTTCCTGATCGAATTCCAGAGTAGAACCAGGATTGCCGTTGATTTGCGTGGCGTTCAGGCTGCTGGTATTGCCCGACACGGAACCTTGCTGCACTTCAAAGAGTCCAAGCGAATTGTTGCCGGTCAGCACAAGCCGCCCGGCATCGGTCTTGACCAATCGGCCAGTGCCGGTTTTTGTAATATTGCCGGCATAGGTGCCATCGGTCGACTGATTGAAACTCATCGATCCGGTGCCGGAAATCGTGATGGAGGAATTCGCCGCACTATGATTTGTGAAATTGCTCGTATTGCCGGAGAGCCAGCCGCCCTGCACGGCAACATTGCCGTTTACCTCGGCACCGTTGGTGATATCCAGGCTGCCGCTGGTCAACGACATGGTCTCTTCGGCGCCGACGGTGCCGGAGAAACTGCCTGCCGTACACTGCCATTCGGTGGAGACCAGGGAACAATTGGCCTGGGCCGGCGCGGGCTGCCCAAGCAAAGCAGCTAAACCCGCGAAGGTGGTAAAGATCGCTAAACGCAACGCGGCGCCATGCTGCCAAATCATCACCAGATTCCCCACCAATGCAGCAAACGGTATCCATCGATACGGCTGCCAAGCCCCCAGATATAGCATACAATGTAACGCCAAATTGTGTTTAAACTCAACCCCTGCAATAGTTTTTAGCAGCGAACCCGGCACAGTATTCTTGTAATCCGGCCATGAATTTTTCGGGAGAAAACAGCAATCCGCGCTCACGCACCACAACCTGTAGCTCATCCTGCAATGCCGACTGGGTCAGCACGGCGCGGATTTTTCCCACCGCATCCGTATCGGAGTCGAACAGCAGCCGCTGGTCTTGCAATATCTCGGCCGGGCCGCCATTGCGGTTGGCGAAACAGATGCAGCCAAGGCGGATCAGTTCGGCCACAGCGATGCCGAAATGCTCGCCGATCATGCCGTGAATGCCGTAACGGCTGCTGGCGATCAGCGCCGTGAGTTGCGATCGCGGCAGATCGAGATGCAGCCGCACCCAGTCACCCGCAGCCTCGACTGCTGCCAGGATGCGGCGATAATAGCCGGCATCGTCAATCTGGCCGCAGATATCCAGGCTGATATCAAAGCCTTCGGCGCGGAGTTGGCGCAGCATGGCGATATTCTCCAGGATACGCTTTTCCGGCGCCAGGCGCCCCAGGCAGATGAAGCTGCTGCGCCGCTCGGCCCAGCTTGGCAGGCCCTCGGCCGGCACCGCCACTGGTGCGGGCGGGTACAGCACCTCACAGGGGGCCTCGTACCAGGCGGCATATCGCTGCCCGGTCCAGGCCGAATTGACCAATGTGAGATTGCGTGCCACCGCCTGCTTGGAATACCCCAGACCGATGCTGATGAGCCCGCGATAGGCACGTAACAGCGGCGCCAGATGATACCAGCGCAGGTCATATTGCGGCCGTGGATAGGAAGCCCAGGGATAATTGATATACTGCACCATGGGCGGGCCGACATACATTTCGTTATCCGCGCTTACCACTAGGTCAAAACTCCGCTGCCGCAGGATGCGCCGCGCAGCCAGTTCAATACAGGCGCGCCGTACCAGCGCCAGGCGGAGCGGCATGGCATCGACCAATCGCCGCAACCTTGCCGGCAGATAGAAACGGCGGGCGCCATCCGCCGGCAGGTTGGTGCCGAAACGCTGATTCATCACCGCAAAATCCTGCGGCTCCCAGGCGAGCACCGAAACATCATATTCCCGATACAAAGCCTGCAACGCCCAGGCGGCCAGGCAGGCACTGCCGCCCGGCCCATGAAAAGATGGTGCGACCAACAAAAGCTTCGGTTTCATTCCCCGGCCTCGTCGATCAGGCACTGCAACAGCAAGGGCGCGGCCTGCTGCTGCCATACGGTGTTCCATACCTCCTGGCTGCGACCGGCCAGCGCGGCGGCGCGGGCTTCCGCCAGGGCGACATCCTGTTGCCAATGCGCGATGCCGGCCGCCAATCCGGCAGCATCACAAAAACGGGCCGCTGCCGGCGCTGGTGGCAGGCCATCGCGCAAACCAGCACCATAATCCAGCGCCAGCACCGGCAGGCCGGCGCCGATCATATCGCTGATCTTCATCGGGAAATCCGCCGCCGAGGCCGAACGGTGCAGACTGAGGCCAAAATCCGCCACGCGCAGCGAGAGGCGGAAATCGGCTTCCGAAAGCCAGCCGGTCAAGACCTGGAAATCACCGCCGGCAAACTGTGCCGCCTGTTGCAGGAAAGCCTCGCGGCGCGGCCCGCGCCCGGTGGCAATCAACAGCAAAGTCCCCTCGCCCGGCTGGCGCGGCAATTGCGCCACCGCCGCCAGGATCATCTCCATATCCTCGTCCAGGCTCCAGCTGGTCGGGCTGACCATCACGCGGCCTGGCTGCAATGCCGGATCGCCGCCCAGGGCAGCCACGATCCGTGCCAGCGCGGCCTGGCGCTCGTCGCCGGCAAGCGGCGTTTCCAGCCGGGGCGGCCGATCCGGCAGCACCGCCACCGGGCCAAGCTGCCACAAATCGTGCAGCCGCGCCGCCAGGGTTGGCGTCACCGCCATATGGCCGGCGGCCCGGCGCCCGAAATAGCCTTCGGCGCGGCGCAGCAGGCGCACCACCGGATGAACGGCGCCCATGCGCAAGGCCAGCATGGCATGGGAAAGATTATGCCAGTCGATCACCAGCCGGGCGCCCACCCGACGCGCCTCTGCCAATGCCAGCGGCAAGGCAGGCAAGGCCGGCGGCACTTGCAGCAGCACCAGATCGGCGCCCGCAAAAGCCTGCCGCAGCAGGCGCCGCAGCCGCAATGTCATCAACGCCATGCGCAATGCCGCCAGTGGCAGATAGGCCAGGCGTGGCAGATTGCCCCAGCGCGTGGTGCCGGCGCCGGAAAGACTGAAAAGCTGCGGTGCCGGCATACCGGCCGCCGCTGGCGGCAATGGCAATGCGGCTGGATCGGCGGCATAGCCAACCAGCCGCAGCCGCGCCCCGGCCTCGGCCAGACTGCGGGCATGGGCCAGCATACGCGGACTCTGCGCCAATTCGCCCAGCACCATTACCACGACTGTTTTACCCAGCATGCAGCCTCATTCGATCACTGGTATAGTATCGTGGTTGAAAGATTCGTTGCACCCTTTGGCGATGACAAAGCCCTCTCATCCGATTCCGCGCCTGGCCCTGGCCGGCGGCTATACCGCCGGGCATGTGATGCCGATGCTGGCTGTGGCCGAGGCCTGGCAGGCGCGTTTCCCTGGCGCAAAACCGATATTTCTGGGCCAGAAGGGCGGCCTGGAGGCCAACTTGCTGCATGGCGCCGACCTGCCGTTTTTCGGCGTCGCCGGCCGGCCCCTCTATGGCACCGCCGGTCTGGCCGACCGGCTGGCCAGCTATGGCACCACTCTGGTCGGCCTGTTGCAGGCGCGGCAGATACTGCGCCGCGAGCGCGCCGGCCTGGTGATCGGCTTTGGCGGCTATGTCACCGCCGGCATCCTGCTGGCGGCACGCAGCCTGGGCCTGACCACTGCGATATTCGAGGCCAACCTGCTGCCCGGCCAGGCCAATCGCCGGCTGGCCCGCCATGTCGATCTGCGGTTTGTGAACTGGCCTGGCAGCCGCGACCATGCCGGCTGGCAGGATGCCCAGGTGGTGGGCATGCCGCTGCGGCGTGCCGTCGGGATTGCCGCGACCGGCATGGTGTCCGCGCCGGATGCGGCCAAGGTAGCAACGCGCCGCCTGCTGGTCACCGGCGGCTCGCTCGGCAGCGCCCATTTCAACCACCACGCCCCGCTGCTGGCAGCGCGGCTTGCAGCGCAGTTGCGGCAGCGGGGAGAAATGCTGGAAGTGCTGCACCAGGCCGGCAGCCACGCACCGGCAGCCAGTATCGCTGCCGCCTATCACGCGGCCGGCATCGCCGCCCGGGTCAGCGGTTTCATCGACGACATGCCGGCGGCCTGGCGCTGGGCCGATGCTGCGCTCTGCGCTGCCGGGGCCGGCACATTGGCCGAATTGCAGCATTTCGGCCTGCCGGCACTGATCGTGCCGCTGGCTGCCGTGGCCGACGATCATCAGCGCGGCAACGCCGAGGCTTTTGCGGCGGCAACCGGGCTGCCCTGGATGCCCGAGGCGGCCTGGGATGCAGACCGTGCCAGCACGGCACTGGCCACCCTGCTGACCGGGCCACCGAACCGGCAGCCGAGCGGCACCGCAGACGATGCGGCGGCGGCCATCGTCGCCGCCTGCGCGGCGCATCTCGGGCTAGGCGCCACCTAAGACGGAGACACTGGCGCCATAGCGCGCCATCGCCATCGGCACATCGCGGCTATCCAGCGCCACGCCGCCCTGGTCCAGCCACAGGATGCGGGTGCAAAGCGCCTCGATCACCTGCGGCATATGCGATACCAGCAGAATGGTGCAGCGGCGTTCGCGGTTTTCACGCCGCATATGCTCGATGCAACGCTGCGCAAAAGCGGCATCAACCACCGAAAAAATTTCATCCACCAGGTAGATATCCGCCGCCAGATGCACCGAGACCGACCAGGCCAGGCGCATCCGCATGCCGGTGGACAGGTGTTTCACCGGTTGCTCCAGCACAGCGGCGGCATCCGCGAAGGCTACAATGGCATCCAGGCGCGCACGCGCCTGCTGCCGGTCCAGGCCAAGCAGCGCACAGCGCAGCAGCAGATTTTCCCGTGCGGTCAATTCAGGATGGAAGCCGGTGCCTTCCTGCAACAAAGCCGCCACCCGGCCGCGCAGCACCACCTGGCCGCAACTCGGCCGCATGATGCCGGCAATCAGCTTGAGCAAGGTGGATTTGCCCGTGCCATTGGCGCCCACCAGCCCGACAATCTCGCCGGCCTCGATGCTGATATCCAGATCGCGCAATACCCAGTGGCCGGCACTCGCCGCCTGGCCGCGCAGGCCACCGAACAGGGCGTCCTTCAAGGTTCGCCCACCCGGCGCGGCGCTGCGCAGAAAGCGCTTGCCGGCAGCCTGCAGGCGGATATTGCCGGTTTCCAGCCCGCTACCCGTCACACCCATTCCACCACCGCATCTTCCAGGCGGCGAAACAGCCACAGGCCGCCGAATAACAGCCCCCCCGCCGCCAATGCCCAGCTGGCCAGCATGGTGCCGTCCGGCGGCGGCAGGCCGAGCACGGCGAAACGCGCGGTTTCCACCACGGCGGTGGCCGGATTGAGCTGCACCAGCCACTGCCATGCCGCCGGCACCATGGCGCTGGGATACACCACCGGGGCCAGGAACATGGCAAGCTGCACCAGCACCGGAATGATGCGCGAGACATCGCGGAACAAGGCTTCCAGCGGCGCCAGCCACAGCGCCAGACTGAAAGCCAGCAGGGCCGCCATGCCGATCGCCAGCGGCAAAGCCAGGAGGCTCCAGCCGATCGGCTGCCCGAGCAGCAGGCAATAGAGCAACAGGCAGGCCAGCCCGATCAGCAGATCCAGCGTCGCCGCCACCACTACTGCGGCCGGGATCAGCAGGCGCGGCATCCGCATGCGCGCCACCAGATCGGCATTCACCACCAGGCAGGCGGCACCATCCACCACGATGCGTGCCATATATTGCCAGAGCAGCAGACCGCAGAAGGCGAACAGGATATAGGATACGCCGCCCTGCCAGTGGCCGCGCGCCACGGTGGAGAAAACCAGGGTGAAGACCAGCGCGCCCAGCAGCGGCTGCAACAAGACCCAGGCCGGCCCGAGCAGGGCCTGTTTGTAGCGCAGGCGCAAATCCCGCAACGCCAGGCCGAGCAACACATCCCGGGCGGCATAGGCCTCGCGCAGTTGCATGACCAATCCGGCCGGCGCCTGACCGTGGACATGCAGCGGCCCGGCGTCACATTCCCTCGACATCAAAACAACCCTTGCACTCTGGCCCACATTGCCGGCAGTTGGCGGCGGCCACCGGATATGGCAAGACGAATCATGATCTCGAAGGTTGATATAGATTGGCGCCGATGGCTTCCAGGATAAAATCATGACTGCGCTGACCAGGCCCGGCTTGTGGCGGATTTTCGCCTGGCTGCCCGGGCTGCTGGCAATATTGCTGCTGGCCGGCCTGACATTGTGGCTGCGCGCCCTGCCTGACAAGCTCACCCTGGCCGATGAATGGGCCAGCCTCAATCTGCGCAGCCAGGTGGCGGGACAGCTCGACCCACGCCTGCCGCCGGGCCAGCGCGACGCTGCGCTGGACAACCTGATGCGCAGCAATGCCCAGGTGGTGGCCGAGGCGCATGGCGAACTGGCCGAAGCCTTTCGGCACGATCTCAGCTTCCAGGGCGGCGATGGCCGGCGCCATCTCTTCCTGAGTGGTGATGACAGCTACTACTTCCTGCGCCAGGCGCGCGACATCCTGCGCCATGGCTCGCTCTGCGGCCTGTGGCGGGCTGGCCAGTGTATCGACACCGCCGCCGATGCGCCGCTGGGCCGCGCCGTCGAGCGGCCCTATGCCATCCACCCCTATGCCATCGCGGCGCTGCACCGCTTGTTGCTGCTGGCAACGCCCGGCCTGCCGCTCACCGTGGCGGCCACGCTGCTGCCAACGCTGCTGACCCTGCTGGCACTGCCGCTGGTTTTCCTGGCCTTGCGCCGTCTGCTCGGCCGTGAAGGCCCTGATGGCGGCGTGGTCGCCGCCACATTGGGTACCGCCCTCACCTTGCTGAACCTGCCGCTGATCGGACGTAGCTTGAGCGCCGATAACGATATCTGGGTGACCTTGCTGCCCTTGCTGAGCGCCCTGCTGCTCTGCCTGGCGCTGCGACCGGGCCGGCCCTGGCGCAGTATCCTGCCGGCGGCGCTGGCCGGCCTGGCTTTGGGGCTGCTGGCCAGCAACTGGGGTGGCTGGCAGATTTATCTGGCGGTGTTTCTGACCAGCCTCGGCGGCCTGTTCGGCCATGGCCTGATGGCGCATTTCTGCCGCCAGCCGAGCCAGGCACAGTTCCGCCAGACCGTTATCACGCTGGCGGCCTGGCTGCTCACCCTGGCGCCAGCCGCCTGGCTGCTGGCCGGCGGGCTGGATTTTGCCCAATGGCTGCACGATCTGCTGAAAGGCCTGCATCTGGCGCCAGCCCAGATCACAGCCAGCCCGATCCCGGAAGCCAACGCCTTTGCCGCCGTGGCGGAATTGCAGAAAGTGCCGTTCACCGATCTGCCGGCCTATTTCGGCATGCCGATGCTGCTGCTCGGCTTGCCCGGCGCGCTGCTCGGCCTGCTGCCGCCAGGCTGGCCGCGCCGCTGGCGACTGGCTTTCGGCCCGCTGGCGCTGGGCTTGCTGGCCGTCTGCGCCTGGTTATGGCCGGAACGCGGCTTCCAGGCGCTGGCCCTGGGCATTGCCATGCTGGCCGCGCCGCTGACCTTGCTGCATGCGCGCGGCGGTGGCCGCCTGCCGGCTTTGCCCTTGATCACGGCGGTCTGGCTATTCGTCGCCCTGATGCTGTCGCAGGAAGGCCAGCGCTACCTGCTGATCCTCGGCACGCCGCTCGGCCTGGGTGTGGCACTAGCCACCGCCTTCCTGGCACGCGAAGCCTGGCCGCTGCTGGCAAAATACCTGCCGGCGGCGGCGCAGCGACCGGCCGCCGCTGTCGGCCTCGCCCTGCTGCTCGCCGTTGCACTGCCGAGCTTGCAGCTTTCGGCGCGGGAAGCCCGCCTGCAGCAGCCCCGGCTGAATGCCGCCTGGGCCGAGGTGCTGGGCCATATCCGGCAGCGGGCCAGCGCCAACAGCCTGATCGCCAGTTGGTGGGACTATGGCCACTACATCACCTATCTGGCGGAACGGCCGGCCATCGTGGATGGCGCCAGCCTGCGCTTCACCACGGTGCATTGGATCGGCCGGGTATTGTCCAGCGCCGAACCGGCCGAGGCGCGCGGCCTGCTGCGCATGCTGGCCTGCGGCGGCACCAGCCAGGGTACGCGGCCCTATGAAGCGTTGCTGGCCGGCGGCCTCAATCGCGCCCAGGCGCTGGAGCTGATCGGCAAGCTGGCGCGGCTGGACCAGGCCGAAGCCCAGTTGCTGCTGGAAACCAGCGGCCTGCCACCGCTGCTGCGCGGCATGGTGCTGCGCCACACCCATTGCCAGGCGCCGCCGCAAATCCTGGTGACTACCGATGCGCTGCTGAAAACCCCGGCCTGGGCCTTGTCCGGCTTGTGGAATCCCGACCTGGCCTGGCTGCTTGAGGCGGTGCGCAACGGCACCGATATCGGCACCACCGCCACGCGGCTCAACCTGCCGGCGCCGGGCCTGGCCGAGATCACCGCCCGCGCCCGGGCGGCACAGGATGACATGGCGCGAGCGATGTTTGCCGCGCCGGGGGCCGCCATGTGGTCGGAACGCTGGCATGGCTGCCAGCCAGCGCCACCGGCTGCGGCAAACCCACCCGCCGCCAACCGGCAGAGTTGCACACTCAATCTGCGCGGCCCGGATGGCACCTGGCTGCACCGTCTGTATTTTGACCCGGCCAATCCCGGCGACCTGGTGCTGGATGGCACGCATCCGCTTGGCATGGCGATAATGCTGCGGCCGCAACTGGTGCGCGTTGCCCTCGCCGACCGGCTGGTCGACCTGGCACTGGCGGATGGCGCCGAACTGGCGGTGATCGTGGATCCCGAACGGCGCCGCGTCTTCGTCGCCACACCCGCCATCGCCCAATCCCTGGCGCTGCGCCTCACCCTGCTGGAAGGCCGCTATGATACCGGCTGGCTCGAACGCCTGAGCACCGCCCGCAGCCTGCAAGGCGAAACCGTGGCGGCCTGGCGCGTTCGGTAGCTCGTTGATCTAAAAGGATAAATGGCGGAGGGGATGGGATTCGAACCCACGATACACCTTGACAGTGTATAACGGTTTAGCAAACCGCCGCCTTCAGCCACTCGGCCACCCCTCCGCACGCGAGTGGGTTTTACATTACACGGCGTATGCGGGGCTTCTTCTAAGGCGCCGGGCGGGCGGTGTCAACGTTCCGGGGCGAGATCGTTGACCGGAATACCCCCGGTCCAGTCGATTAATTCCTGGTAGGTGAGCGGAAACACTGCATTGGGGTGTCCGGCGGCGGCATGCAGCAGCTCAAACCGCTGCAAACCGGCATCGATGGCGAGTGGCAGCGGTGCCGGATGACCAAAAGGCGACACGCCGCCGATGGCGAATCCGGTGGCGCTGCGCACCAGGTCGGCCGAAGCCCGGCGCGGTGCGCGGTCGAGGCCCAGCGCCTGGCCGAGTGCCGCCGTGTCACAGAGCCGGTCGCCGGCCACCAGCGCCATCACGGCGCGGCCGCCATGCTCGAACACCAGCGACTTGACGATGGCGCCGACCGGGCAGCCCAGCCCGGCCGCCGCCTCGGCGGCGGTGCGGGCGCTGTCGCCGAGCATGATGATGCGGTCGCCGCCGCCAAAGGCGGCCAGGGCATCGCGCACCCGCTGCACGCTGGCATTACTGATCTGCGCCGCTTCACCACTGCTCATGCCTGTTCACCCGTATTCATCATCTCTGTTCGCTGCATTCAGGCCAGCCCCAATTCAGGCCAGCCCCAATTCAACCCAGCCAGGGCTTTTCCGCCCAGGCCAGGGCCTGTTCGAGCCGGTCATTGCCCCAGAAGACCTCGCCACCGGTGCCATCCGGCCCGGCCCCGACCACAAAGCTGGGGGCGCCGAACAGCCCGCCATTGATCGCGGTCTCGACCTGCTGGGTAAGCTGCGCCTTGATCTCGGTTGAGCGCGCCCGCGCCATCGCGGCATGACCATCGCGGCCCAGCCCGCTCACCAGCGCCTGCAACACATCCAGATCGGCGATATCGCGATCCTCGGCAAAGGCGGCGGTATAGACAGCACGGATCAGCGCCCCGCCCCAGCCCTCGGCCAAAGCCACCAGGGTGAGCCGGGCAGCATTCAGTCCCATCGGCGGATAACGCGCCGGCCGCTGCCACGGCACATCATACAGCGCCGCATGGCGCTCGATATCGCGCCAGCGATAGCCGCGCTCGGCCGGTGACACATCCTGGAACGGGCTGGGATTGGACGAGCGGCGCTGGAAGATCGGCCCGAGCAGAAATGGCCGCCAGTCGATTTCCAGCCCGGGCTGGCGCGCCCGGGCCAGCCCTTCCACCCGGCTGACCGCCAGATAGGAATATGGGCTGGCGTAATCGAACCAGACACTGAGGCGCGCGGTCATCGCTGGCGGCCCTTTCGGCAAGGATTGGAGGCTGGAGTTTTCGCTCAGGGTACTTCGTAGCCGCGCTGCACCGCCGGCCGCGCCATCAGGCCATCGAACCAGCGTTTCACCTGCGGATAGGCTGCCAGGTCGATGCCATGCCATTCATGCCGTGCCGCCCAAGGGTGAGTCGCCATATCGGCAATGGAATATTCGCTGCCGGCGAGGAATTCATTCTTGCCGAGGTGTGCGTTCAGCACGCCATAGAGCCGCTTGGTCTCGGTGCTGAACCGCTCGATGGCATAGGGTACCTGCTCCTTGGCGAAGCGGACAAAATGGTGCGTCTGCCCCAGCATCGGACCAAAGCCGCCCATCTGCCACATCAGCCATTGCAGCGCCTGGCCGCGCGCCCGGGCCTCGGCAGGCAGGAACTGGCCGCTCTTTTCCGCCAGATAGATCAGGATGGCGCCGGATTCAAACACCGCATAAGGCGCCGTGCCATAGGCGGCCGGCGGCGCATGATCGACAATGGCCGGAATCTTGTTATTCGGATTCACTGCCAGGAAATCCGGCGCGAATTGCTCGTCCTTGGTGATGTTGATCGGGAAAGCCTGGTATTTCAGGCCGGTCTCCTCCAGCATGATGGAGACCTTGCGGCCATTCGGCGTACCCCAGGTATACAAATCAATCATAATCTTATCTCACCTATTTGATGTTTTTGAGGAAGTGGAAGCTACTGATCGCATAATGCTGGCGGAAGTAGAAGCGGTGCGCATCGACGCGATGGGTGCCGGAATCGAGATCGACCACCTTGCGCCCTTCACTGCGCGCCAGTGCCTCGACCCAATCCAGCAGGGCGGCGCCATAGCCGCGCGAGCGCAGGGCGGCACGCGATACCAGGTCATCGACATAAATCAACGCGCCATGCACCAGGCGCTCCTGGCGGCGGAAACCGATGCAGGCCACCGGCTCGCCACCTTCGGCGATATAGGCCAGATGAAACCCTTCCGCTTCCTGGCGGCGCACCCGCTGCACCAGTTCATCGGCATCCTTGAGATGCGGCCGCAATTCCAGCATGGTCGGGAAACAGGCTGCGATCTGGGCATCCGTTTCCGCAAGAGAGACTTGATACATCAATTGCCTACCTTCTATTTCTGAACCACGGCGGCAGTCTGCCCGAACAAGACCTTGCGGGCCTCCTCGGTCATTGCCGGCACACCCTGGTTCACTGTCTTGCCCTTTTCATAGGCGCGCTTGCTGGCCGGCCGCGCCCAGATAGCGTCAAACCAGCGCTTGAGATTGGGGAAATCCGCCAGCACCTGGCCCTGGCGCTGATGCGGCACGATCCAGGGATAGGCGGCCATATCGGCAATGCTATAGGCATCGCCGCAAATGAATGCCCGCCCCTCAAGCCGCTTATCCAGAACGCCATACAAACGATTGGTTTCGTTTATATAACGATCCATTGCATAAGGTATTTTCTCAGGCGCATACTGATTGAAATGGTGATTCTGGCCGCACATCGGCCCAAGCCCCGCCATCTGCCAGAACAGCCATTCGGTGCAAGCCACCCGGCCGCGCAGATCCTGCGGCAGGAACTGGCCGTATTTCTCCGCCAGATAGAGCAGGATGGCGCCCGATTCAAACACCGAAACCGGTGCGCCGCCGTCAGCCCCTGCACCATCGGCGGGCGCATGATCCACGATTGCCGGCATGCGGTTATTGGGCGCAATCGTCAGGAAGTCGGGCGTGAATTGCTCGCCTTTCGCGATATTCACCGGCTTGATCGTGTAGGGAATACCGGCTTCTTCCAGAAACAGGGTGATCTTATGCCCATTCGGGGTCGGCCAATAATACAGGTCGATCATGCCATTCTCTCCAGGCCACCAGCCAAGGCGGCCACGCGGCAGGAGTGTGGGCGAAGCGCCCGGCTTGTTCAAGCCGGAGCGCCGGCCGCCCCAGACTTACCGCCTGGGCAACAGCATGCTTTGCAGGCTGCGCGGCGATGCCGGCACCACATGCACGCCCCGGCCGCCGCGCGGCATGGCAAACATCGCCTGCTGGGCGGTATGATTGGCATAGTCGCGTGCCAGGGCAGCAAAACGCTGCCGCCGCTCCTGATTGCGGGCATTGGCGAGCGCCAATTCCTCGGCACCGGCCAATTGCCTGCCGAGCAATTCGCCCCCGGTCTCCCCCAGTTGCCACAACGCCTTTTTCATTACCCCGGCCAGGCCGGTATCCTGGCCGCCAACCGGCTGCGGCGACGGCATCGGCTGGGGCCTGGCGGCCTCTCTTTCTCGTTCTTCCTGCTCCGGCGGCCTATGCGGCAATTTCTCCCCCTGCCCTTCACCATGCCAGTGGTCATCGCCGATGGCGGCATCCAGCACCAGCCGGGCCAGCCTGGACATGGGTACCGCACGATCCGGGAGGGAAGCGCCCCACTCTGTTTCCGGGCGCAAGGCGCCCAGGGCCTGGGCCCGATCCAGGGCCGCAGCGGTCACCGGCCCGAATTCGCCATCCACCAGCACCGGCCCTTCCCGATAGGAGTGCCGCGCTGCCTCGGCTGGATTTGGGGCGGCACGACCGGGCCACAGCAATTGGTTCAGCCCCCGTTGCAGCCAATCGACCGGCTGGCCACCGCCGGTCTGCTGCGGCTGCGGGCGGCCATCCGGCCCGGTCTGCCTCCCGGCAGCCACCCCGGCATTGCCGCCATCGATTGCCTTCATGCGATCGAGCCATTGCCCCAGCAGCGAGAATTCCTGTTGCCACTGCTGCGCCGCGGCACCAGGGGCGGCCTGTTCCGGCCAGGGCCGTTTCTGCTCGGCAGGCGGCAGGCGCCCAGTAGCATCGAAGCGGATCGGCTGGTCGCCGAAGGCCTGGCGATAGGCCGCGCTGACCGCCGCCACCGCATCCTGGTGACGATCATGGCGGCCATCCCAATAGGGCCGCGCCTGCTGCACCGCCCGCACCTCATCAAAACTCCACTGGCCCGGCGGCTTGTCGAGCAGCAATTCAACCCGTCGCTCGCGGCCCGGCGGCAGATCGCCCAGCAGCTGTGCCATCTCGCCCGGCGCAGCGGCAGCATCGCCGCCGCCCATGCCATGCCAGCCCTCCACCTCCATCAATCCGGGTACCGCCGCCGCACCCGGCGGCAGGTGCTGCGTATGCGAGACAGGTGGCGCCACCGGCTTGTCGTCGCTCGGGCTGATCCGCTTGCCCGGCTTGTGCCAGCCTTCAAAATCCATCAATCCCTGATCGCGGGCGACATTTGCCGCCGGCGTCCGCAGCGCCAGATTGAACTGGTCCAGTTGCCGGTCGGTCATGACATCATAGATATTGATGTCCAGATCGGCCGCAGCCGCAGCTTCATGCACGAAGCTTTCGCAATTGCGGCCCAGCAGCCAATATTTGTCATTCCCATCATCAATGGCCGCGCTCAGAAAAGCCTCCAGCTTGGCGGCCTGATCCGGGTGCAGCGGCACCCATGCCGATTCCAGGCGGCGCGGCGTTCCGGGACCCCTGCCTTTGTCTATTTCATGATTGGCTTTTCCATTACCCCCAATCGGGGCTTTATGTGGTTTTTCCGGATAAAGCCCGATCTCCATGTTGGATTTGCCAGGCTGCGCCAGTTCCACACTGAAATGCCCCGGCGAAGCATCACGAAGGCTGGCGCCGTAGGTGACAATGCGGAAAGCATGCTGGCTTTGCTGGTCGGGCATAATTTTTCTCCTTTTGTTCCATGTTCAGATTTCCAACGCTTTAAAACACTCATTCCAGGGTGATCAGGATGCTGTAGGGATGGATATCGCGGGGCCGACCATGGGGACGGAAACCCAGTTGCACCCAGCCACGGCGCTTCACATGCGGCCGGTCGCAATTCTGCGTCTTCCAGGCCTCGTTCAGCCTGCCGGCAAGATATGGCGAAGTCTGCCGGTGTGCGGCAATCACCTCCGGCGATGGCAGGTAGCGGCAGGGATGCCGCACCGCGTCGATCATCAAATCCAGAGTCGGCTTATGCTCGAACAGCAGATCGAGATAGACATAGCGGTAGCAGGGCGCGCCGAAATCGAAGACGCCGTCGCAATCCTCCGCTCCCGGCACCGCTTTTCCGGACAATGAACTATAACAAGAAGCAAACATTTGCTCTTCGTATAATTCGCGACAACTTGGTGGATAGTTGGCTGGCGGCAGCTTCACGTTCACCAAGACTTTACCATCCGCCGACACTGCTGTGCCGGTGGCAAATCGGATGGCGTAATCAATGCCATGATCCGGATAGCCGCCGAGCCAGAAATGATAGGTCGCCCGAGTTACCTGCCAGACCGCATCCACCGCCAGCCAGGCCAGCACCGCCCATATCGACAGCCGCAGCCCGCGCCCGACGAACCGCGTATGCCGCACCCGGCCCCAGCTTGCTTCCCAGGCCCGGTGCCAGGCCCGGTGCCAAGCCGGCAGCCAATGCCGCCGCAGCCACGGCATCAAGCCATGGGGCGGCGGCATCGCTGCCGCAGGCTGCCCTGCCGGCGCAGCTTCCAACTTTTCTTCTGAATCAGGCATGCAGATAACCACTATTGGTTGCTTATTATCAGACATCCTGCCATTAAAGCCGATAAAGTCAAATACAAAATAGGAACATGAAGCAGGCAAAAACCGCTCTGCCAGGCAACCGGCCCGGCAGGCGGCCCGGCGGCACTCAGGCCGCTTTGGCCGGGGCCTGGAGCGGGATGACGATGGTGAAGCGGGTGCCGCCATTGGGACGGCTCTGCACCGTGATCTGGCCGCCCAGCATCTGGGTCACCAGATTGTAGACGATATGCATGCCGAGGCCGGTGCCGCCGGTACCGCGCCGGGTGGTGAAGAATGGATCGAAGATGCGTGGCAGGATGGCAGCCGGAATGCCCTTGCCGTCATCGCTGATTTCCACCACCAGGCGGTCGGCGCGCACCGGGGCGACGCGGATGCGGATGCGGCCGCCCTGGCTGCGGCCCTCATAGGCATGCTGCAGGGCATTCATCACCAGATTGGTGATGATCTGGCTGAAAGCGCCGGGGCGATGCTCCACCACCAGGCCATCCGGGCATTCGACATCAACCCGATGCGGCGTGCGGCGCAAGGCCGGCGCCAGGCTGAGCAGCACTTCGCGCAGATAGCTGCCGATATCAAAAGCGCGCTGGGCATCGCTGGTCTGGTCGGCGGAAACCTGCTTGAAGGCCTGCATCAGCCGCGCCGCGCGGGCCAGATTGCTCTGCATGATGCGGGTGGCTTCCACCGCCGTATCGAGGAAATCCTGTAACCGGCGCGGATCGGGCGCACCGCTCTGCATCTGCCCGGTCAACTGGTCCAGTTCGCCGGCCAGATGCGAGGCCGCCGACACGCCGATGCCGAGCGGCGTGGAAATCTCATGGCTCATACCGGCCACCATGGAGCCGAGCGAGGCCATCTTCTCGGCCAGGATCAGACTGGCCTGGGCTTCCTTCAGGTCGGCCAGGGCGCGCTCGGCCTCGTCCTTGGCGCGGCGCAATTCATCCTCGATGCGGCGCCGCGCGGTGATATTGGAGCGCAGCACCACCACATCGCCGGACGAGGTGACGCGTTCCTGCACCAGATACCATTCGCCGGCCAGGGTGCGCATATCGGCGGTACGCTCAACCTGCCGCGTGCGATCCAGCGTGCGGTCGGAAGCGGCGCCGTCTTCCATGCGGCTCTCGGCCGGATCGAACACGCCGCGCTCATAGCCGATGGCGAGCAATTCATCAAACTGCTTGCCCACCACCTCATCCACCGTCAGGCCATACAGCGCGGCAAAGCGGCTGGAACAGACCACGATGCGGTCATCGGCGTCGTAAATCGCAAAACCGTCGCCGGCCACCTCCACGGCATGGCGCAGCCGGCGGTCCGTGGCATCGCGCTCGGTAGCATCGGCAATGGCGAAGGCCAGGCTGCCATCGGGCAGGCTGCCGGTGGTGAAATCCAGCATACGGCCACTGCGGCGATGCCGCGCCGGCAGCATATTCACCTCGCCCATGATCAGGCGGTTGAGATGGTGGCGCATATCATCCAGGCCAAAATCGCCAAAATCGCGCCGCCGCGCCAGATAGCGCAGCATCTCCTCCAGTGCGATGCCGGGATGGGCGATTTCGGGGGCGATTTCCAGCAATTCCAGCGCCCGCTGATTCACCGTATGCAGCCGCATCTCGCGATCAAACAACGCCACGCCCATCGGCAGCGCATCCAGCGCCCAGGCCTGATAGGCCTCGCGCTGGCGCGATTGCGCCAGGGCGGCATCGCGTTCGGCATAGCTGCGCGCCACTTCCTGCGCCGCCAGGTAATTGCCACGCCGCGCCTGCTTGATCTTGTGCATCGCCATCATGCCGATGAGATTCACCCCCAGCAGCAGCAGCACCATCAGGTAGACTTCCGCCAGCCGGTTATGGAACAGCCAGACCGAGGCGGCGAGAAACGCCAGGGTGAGCGTTGCGGCATTGGCCACCGCCACCCACATGGCATTCGGCACCACCAGGAAATAGCCGAACACCGCCGCCATGGTGACCGCCGCCGCCACATTGGCTGACTGGCCCATGCCGCCCTGCTCGGCAATATACCAGGAAGCCATGATATGCAGATTGAGCGCCAATTCGCCGAAGCCGATCAGCGTGAACAGGCGATCCGTGCCTGCTGCGCGCGCCACCGCCCAGAGATAGGTGCCGCCGACCAGCAGGCCGAACAGGCGCAGCAGCAGCAATTGCTCAAAAAGCGGCGAGAAACCCAGCATCCAGTAATCGCGCAGGCTGGCCAGCGCAAAAATCGCCGTGGCGATCAGGCCGGCCAGCCGGGCCATGTCGCGGGTTTCGTCGCGGATCGAGGCGCGGAAGGCCGCTTCCAGCCGCCGGTCGCGGAATTCGCCGGTGCGGGTGTAGATGTCGGGGCTTTGGGGATCGGGTCGCGGCTCGGCCATGTCGGCCCATTATTCCCTGCCCCCGCCGCCAAGCCAAGCCCGCTGCCACCACTTCGGCACTTTGATGCTCCCGGCAGTCAGCAGTAATTGCCGGGTGCTGCGCCGCCGCATCGGTCCACCCGGCAGATTTTGCCGGGTCGGGCCGGCGTCGCCAGCATGAAAACCGCCATTTCACGGGTTTTACGACTGGCACGCGGCTTGCTGTGAAGGCGCCAGAGAGTTTCAGCATGCCCGCATGGAGGCCTGTGACATGACATTTTTCGGCGCGCTCGGCACGGCGGTCCTCGGCGTCAATGCGGCGGCGACCTGGGTCGGCAACATTTCCGACAACATCGCCAATGCCACCACCAACGGCTACAAGGAGGTGAACACCTCGTTTGCCGATCTGGTCAACAACAAGGTGCTGGGTGAAAGCCCGGTGATCGACAGTACCAAACATGGCGGTGTGCTGGCCTCGGCAAAATTCGAGAACCGCGCCCAGGGCAATTACCTGCAAACCTACCAGACCACCAATGTCGCCATTTCCGGCGCCGGCTTTTTCCCGGTCGGCCGCCCCACCAGCGTGGTCGACCGCGTGGTGAATGGTGAAAGCGACCGCACCGTGACGGTGGATTCCGCGCCCTATTACACGCGGCTCGGCGACTTCCATCTCGATGCCGGCAATTACCTGGTCAATTCCAACGGCTTCTACCTGCTGGCCAGCGCCATCGGCAGCACCAATCCGCAATTGCTGAAGGTGGATGACTCGCCGATTCAGGCCATCGCCACCACCAGCGTGGATTTCACCGCCAACCTGCCGGCCAATGCGGCGGCGGGTGCCACGTCACGCTATGCCGTGCCGGTGAATGATGCCACGGCCACCACCACCTCCGGCATCTACGATTTTGAGATGGTATGGACCAAGGGCGCCATCGCCAATGAATGGCAGCTTCAGATCAATGCCGGCGAAAGCGGCCAGACCAGTTTCGGCCCGATGACGGTGACCTTCGCCGATGGCACCACGCCGCCCTTCGAGAGCGGCCGGCTGCAGAGCATCACCACCGCCGATGGCGCGGTGACGTTGAGCCCCTCCACTGCCGGCAGCGCCGCCACCATCCAGATCAGCCCGGAATTCGGCGGCACGGCGCAGCCGATCACGCTCAACCTGGGTAATTTCAACGGCGGTTTCAATGCCAATGCCACTTCCGGCCTGACGCAATACAACACGCCGAACGGCACGCCGACCAATGTGGATTATAATCAGGACGGGTTGCCCGGCGCCGAATTCAAGAATGTCTCGATCGATGCTGCCGGCCAGATCATCTACAATTACGGCAATGGCCGCACCCAGACCTTGTACCAGATCACCCTGGCGAATTTCCGCGAACCGGACCGGCTCGACCGCTACGACGACACCACCTTCCAGCCCACCGCCGCCTCCGGCGCGGTAACCTACGGCAATATCAACGATCCGAACAATCCCGCCGGCATCGGCAAGCTGGTCCCCACCACCGTGGAACAATCCACCGTGGATGTGGCCGAGCAGATGACCTTCCTGGTGCAGGCGCAACAGGCCTATGGCATGAACAGCCAGGTGATCACCACGGCCGACCAGATGCTGAGCCGCCTGATCGACCTCAAGCGCTGACGCCCGGCTTCACTGCGGCAGCAGGCCGGCGGCGCGATACCCCGCGATCAGCCGATCAAACAGGGTGATATCGGCCTGGCTGCGCGCCACGAGCTGGGCGCCGACAATCGCGGCATAGATGGCCTCGGCACGCTGCTGGCCGATTTCGCCAGCCGCTTCGCCCGCTGCCGCCAAGGCCTTGCCGAGCCAGGTGATGTTGACCTCGGCAAAAGCGCGCACTTCCTGCTTCACCACCTCGGGCAGATCGTCATATTCCGCCGCCATGAAACTGCACAGGCACATGCGGTTGCCATTCTCCAGCGCCTTGCGGAACATGGCGGGATAACCGCGCAGGCAATCGCCTGGCGACGAAGCTTCGGCCAGCATCGCCTCCAGGGCTTGTGCCGTATCCTGCCAGTATCGCCGCGCGACGGCGGCGCCGAGTTCCGCCTTGCTGGGAAAATGGTGATACACGCTCGCCGCCTTGATGCCGACCTGCGCCGCCAGATCGCGGAAATTGATGCCGGCATAGCCATGCGCCTGCGCAGTGCGACGGGCCGCTGCCAGGATGGCCTCCTTGGATGTCTGTGTCATCGCCCCTTCAATTCCACTGTTGTCCGGTTTAGCCTGTAGGATATTAGGGTCCAGACCCCTTACTAAAGGGTCCGTGACGCTGTGCTTTTGCTGCCTGGCCAGGAGGTAAGCCGAAAGCGATGTGGTGCATCGGTGAGGCTTGCCGACGCCGCCAGGCAGCAAAATCACAGCGCCCCGCAGGGGTTGGCCGGGGCAGCCCGCCGGACAGCGTCGCAAATCTTGCCCGTAGTCCCACTACGCGCTGCGATTTGCTCCTAGCCGGCGGGCTGCCCCGGCCAATCCCGGACCCTTTAGTAAGGGGTCTGGACCCTAACGAAATCGCGCAGCAAGACTGGGCTTTCCGGTCAGACCGCAGTCCAGGAACACGGTTGACGCAAAACTTACCCCATTCGTCCCATAACAGAGGCCGTCATGGTACGCGCAGGCGTACCATCCACGTGTTGTTTGTTTAACCGGCTGGAAAAGCAAAAAAACTCGTGGGTGGTCGGCCTGCGCCGACCACGACGGCTTTGTGATGCATTCGGGCGGCAGCCAGTGAGCAAAAAACTAAACCGGACAGCCGTGCTTCCACTCAGGCAATCAACTACCTGCCAGATGGTAGATAGGGGTTGACGGCAAAAACCGGAAGTCATAACTTTCCCTGCCAACTGGCAGGTAGATAATGAATTTCCTCGATTTTCTGCAGAACCCCATCCCGCCGCGTGATCTGCGCCTCTACGATTGGCCAACCGGCCCCTACCCGGCGCGGATCCGCATTGCCCTGGCCGAAAAACAGTTGCTGCACCGGGTGGAGTTCATCACCGTCAATCTGCGCCAGGGTGAACACAAGACACCGGCATTCCTGGCGCTGAATTATTCCGGCACCTTGCCGCTGCTGGAATTGCCGGGCGGCGACCTGATCGCCGAATGCACCGCCATCACCGAGTATCTCGACACACTGCACGGGCCGCCCAGCCTGACCGGCACCACGGCGCTGGAAAAAGGTGTGATCCACATGATGAACAAGCGCGCCGAGCTGGAAGTGCTCGATGCCATCAGCGTGTATTTCCATCACGCCACGCCGGGCCTCGGTGCCAAGGTGGAATTATATCAGAACAAGGAATGGGGTTTGCGCCAGCGCGACCGGGCATTACGCGGCCTGGGTTATTTCGACGGCGTGCTGCGGCGACAAGCCTTCCTGGCCGGTGCCGCATTTTCGATGGCCGATATCACTCTGCTCGGTGGCCTGATCTTCGCTGCCATCGTCAACCTGCCCCTGCCGGAAGACCACACCGCCTTGCGCGCCTGGTATGACCGGATGCAGCAAAGGCCCAGCGTCGCGCAATGGTTTGCCGCGACCGGGGCGCGCCGCCTGAGCCAATCCTGATAAGGATTTGATTGCACGCCGGCCCGGTCGATGATAGTTAGCCATATGACTAACTATCAACCTGAACTCTCGCAGCTTTTTCACGCCCTAGCAGACCCGACGCGGCGCGCGATGCTGAGCCGGCTGGTCGAACGGCCGATACGGGTCAGCGACCTGTCCGGCCCCACCGGCCTGCGTCTGCCGACCGTGATGCGCCACCTCGCGGTGCTGGAGGAAGCCGGGCTGATCGCCACCGCCAAGGATGGCCGGGTGCGCACCTGCGCCCTGGTGCCTGGCGCATTGGAGCCGGCCCGGAACTGGCTGGATGAACAACGCACGCTCTGGGAATCCCGGCTCGACCGCCTGGAAGCCCTGGCGCTCAAGGCAATGAAGGATGCTGCCCCATGACCTCGAACCAGAAATTCGCCACCCTGAGCTTCACGCGCGAAGTGGCCGTGCCGGTTTCCGTGCTGTGGCAGACCTGGACCGCACCGGCAGCACGGGCGGTATGGGCGGCGCCCAATGCCGCCGTGACGGTCGAGTTCCTGGAAGCGGATACGCGCGTCGGCGGGCGGGAAATCTCGCTCTGCAAGGTTGCGGGAGAGCCCGATATCCGCTGCGAATGCGGCTGGCTCGATCTGCAACCAGCCTCGCGCAGCGTGAATTACGAATTGCTCAATGCTGCCGGCACGGCGCTATCGGCGGCTTTGGTGACGGCGGATTTCTCTGGTACCGACCAGCATAGCCAGTTGACGGTGACAGTGCAGCTTGCCGCCCTGGCCCAGGACATGGCCGCCGGCTACCGGCAAGGCTTCGGAGCCGGGCTCGACAATCTGGCCGATGTGGCCCGGCGCACCATGGTGTTGCAGCGTGTGATACCGGCACCGCGCAATATTGTCTGGCAGACCTGGATGAACCCGGAAACCCTGCCGCTATGGTGGGGGCCGGATGGTTTTTCCTGCCGCACGACGCGGATCGACCTGCGGGCCGGCGGCGAATGGGTGTTTGACATGATCGCACCCGATGGCACGGTGTTCCCGAACCATCATCGCTATATCGAGGTGCGGCCCGAGGAGCGCATCGCCTATGCCCTGCTCTGGGGCGAGAACGGCCCCAAACATGCCGATGCCTGGGCGTCGTTCGAGGAGCAGGATGGCGCCACCAGGGTGACACTGGGCATGGTGTTCAGCAGCGAGGCGGAATTTCAGACCGCGAAGGGCTTCGGCGCCATCGAACTGGGCCAGCAAACCCTGGGCAAACTGGAAAGCTGCATCAAGGCGCGCGCCGCCGGCACCAGCTAGCCTCAAACCGGGGCGCAGCGCACCACCAGTTTCGGCTGCGTGTAGCGGCACAGCATGTCACCCTTGCGGTCGGGTGGCGAGATGCGGAACACATCGCCCTCGATCCGGCGCATGGCATAGTCATTGGAAAAGCGCAGCCAGCCGAAACTGTCGAAGCGGCTGGACAAGCCGTTGGAAAACACCACCTCGCGCTTGCGGTTCTTCTCCACCGTCACATTGTTGGAGAAAGTCAGCTTGCCATTCTCGCCTTCGCTGATGGTGAGATCATTGGTGCAGATCGCCATCTTTTCATCCGGCGTCATCTTGCACTGGAATGGCGGCGGCGGCGCGCTGACCAGGATGGCGAAGATCGTGGCTTCCATCAGATTCATGGCGGCCTCATGCTCAATCAACACCGCCAATCTATCATCTCAGGCGGCAATCTCGAAACCGGCTTCGGCGATGGCGGCGCGCACCGCTTCGGGTTGCGCCGGACCGGCCACCTGGACACGCTTTTCATCCAGATCGATCGTCACCGTTTCAACACCGGCCACCGGCTGCAACGCCTGGCGAATGGCGGCAGCGCAACCGCCGCAGGTCATGGTCGGCACGATCAGGGTCAGCATGGCATGTTACTCCATGGGCAAAAGGCTGTTGCCTTATAGCTGGGGCTTCCAGCATGGCAAGGTCAAGCCCCTGCCCGGCTCGCTCGGAATTCTCAATGCCCGACCCATTGTTTCTGCTCCTCCGGCATCAGGTCATTCCTGCTCCAGGAAAAGAAGACCAGCAGGCCCCAATCGGTTTTATGCGCGAAGCCGTAAACCGGGTCGCCGGCCTCCACCAGCGCGCCGGTCTTGGTGTTGAGCGTGGTGGCAGCCAGTTTGATCACCCCTTGCCGGGTGCGTTTCTTGAACAGCGGAATCTCCGGCACCTTCACATTGCCGGCCAGCGGAATCGGCACGCCGAAATCCGGCATACCGAACAGCGTATTGTCATCATCGATGGCGAGCGCGCCGATGCGCAGTTCCACCGCCATCTCGGCCTGGCCGCGCTCCTCCACCAGCCGCGCGCCGCGGCGCAGAATCTGGTCGCGGATCGCGCTGATGGCATATTTGCTGTCCTGCCCTTCCACATAGCGCTCATCAACAAAGACCGGCGTGCCGGGCGGGATCTGCAGCGCCACCTGGCGCGCGGCGCGCTCGGCAGCGGTGGAAAGCAGCATCTGTTCGCTGGCGGTGCGGCCGGTATCGGTTTCCTTGAGTGAAGAACAGCCGGCCAGCAGGGCTGCCAGCATCAACAGGGCGACAGAACGCGAAAACATGAAAAAACACCTCGGCAGTATGATCTACTACCGAGGTATAAGCGCCAAAAACGGCAGAAAAATGGCCTGATTTAACTCATATATTTAATGGTGCAGCCATAGGCCCGGGTCAGCGGCGGATCCATCGGCTTGCCGCCCTTCACTGCCGCCAGCGCCTCGCGCACATAATTGCGTGCGCCCTGCACATCGCCAAGCCGGGTCGAAGGCTTGTCGTCGATGGCGCCGATATAGGTCAGCACGCCCTTGGGATCGATCACATACATATGCGGCGTCACCTGGGCGCCATACATGCGGCCGATCTTGCCATCGGTATCGAACAGCACATTGCCCGGCACGGCGCCGCGCTCGCTGGTGAGTTGCCTGGCCTGCTCAACCGAGACATGGCCCTGCTCGCCCGGCGCCGAAGATAACAGCGTCAGCCACACGATGCCGTCGCCGGCCGCATCCTTCTGCAAGGCCTGCATGTTGCCCGACTTGTAATGCTTCTGCACAAACGGGCATTCATGGTTGGTCCATTCCAGCACCACGGTCTTGCCGCGGAAATCCGCCAGGCTGACGCTCTTGCCGTTCACGTCCATGGCGCGGAAATCCGGCGCCGGCTTGCCCGGGCTGGCCAGCGGCTCGGCCACCGCGCCCTGCATTACGGCAAAACCCGCCGCCAGCGTCACGCCAGCCAGCAATAAACTCCGTCGCAGCATGTCAAATCCTCCTGGGTCAGAGTTGGTCCAAAGCATTGAGCACCATGCTCTCGGTCAAAAGCTGGGGCAGCAGACGCGGCGCTGCCGCCTTGTCGGCCGGATAGAGCACATAAAGCGGCACGCCGGAGCGGCCGAATTCGCCGAGATAGCGCGTGATCACCGGATCGCGCCGGGTCCAGTCACCTTTCAGCGCCAGCACGCCGCGCTCACGCAGCCGCGCCGCCACCACCTCGGAAGACAAGGCCGCGCCTTCATTCACCAGGCAGGTGACACACCAGGCGGCGGTCATGTTGACCAGCACCGGCCGGCCTTGCTCGCGCGCCTCGGCCAGCAATGCCGGCGTAAACGCAGTCCAGCCCACCGCACTACGGCCCGGCCCGGGCATGGTGGCGCCACTGGCTGGATTTGCACCATCGCCGGCCTGCGCGCCCGGTTCCTGCGGCACGCGCAGCAACAGCAAAGCGCCGGCCAGCGCCAGCGCGGCAATCGAGCGGCCGAGCCAGCGGCGGCGCTCGGCATGGCCTAACGCCCAGGCGCCGAAACCGAGCAGCAGCATGCCGAACAATCCGGCCAGCATGGCATCCGGCCCGGCCTGCTGCGCCACCACCCAGACCAGCCAGGCCGCCGTGGCAAACATCGGGAAAGCCAATGCCTGGCGGAAAGTGGTCATCCAGGCGCCAGGGCGTGGCAACAGCCGCGCCAGGCCCGGCGCCAGGCTGAAGGCCAGGAAGGGCAGCGCCATGCCGAGGCCGAGGGCCAGGAACACCGCCAGGGCCAGCGGCGCCGGCGCGGTGAGCGCGAAGCCCAAAGCCGCGCCCATGAACGGCGCTGTGCAGGGCGTGGCCACCAGCACCGCCAGCGCCCCGGTGAAAAACGCGCCGAGATTGCCGCCCCGCGCCGCCAGGCCGCCGCCGAGATCGGCGCCGAAGCGGATTTCAAACAGCCCGGCCAGATTGAAACCGATCAGCGCCATCAGATAGGCCAGCGCCAGCACCACCACCGGGCTTTGTAACTGATAGCCCCAGCCGATCGCGGCGCCGCCGGCCCGCAATGCCAGCAGCGCACCCGCCAGAGCCGCGAAAGTAAGCAGCACGCCGGCCGTATAGGCCAGGCCCTCCTGCCGCACCGCGCCACGTTCGGCCTGGCCCAAGCGGGCAAAGGCCAGCGCCTTCATGAACAGGATCGGAAACACGCAGGGCATCACATTCAGGATCAGGCCGCCCAGCATCGCCAGCAAAACCGCTTCCCACCAGGCCACCGTCGCCGCCTCGCCGGCGAAACCGGCGCCGATGCCGGCCGGCACCACACCAACCGGCGCCTGGATGGTGAAGGCCTGGCGCACTGCCGGGCCGCCTTCCAGTTTCTCCGTCAGCACCAGCACACCGGCCAGCGGCGCCACCGGCTTGCCGCGATCGATACCGCGCGGCAGGGTCAGGGTCAGGCCATCGGGCGTGAAACGCGCCGGCTGCGGCGCCGCATGCTGCAAGGCATTGCCATCATCGGCAAAGAATTCCACCGCCGTGAAACGCCCGGCTTCCAGGCCGCTGGCAGCGACATGCAGGCGCAGGTTTTCCGCATCGCCAGCCACCTTGGCGGCCCAGGGGCTGGGGCGCGGCGCGGCCTGACGCGCCGCCTCGAACAAAGCCTGCCAGCGGCTGGCCAGCGCGCCGGGTTCGGCGCGCACCGGCAGCGCCAGGCTGAGTTCGGCTTCCTCGGGTACACAGATTTTTTCGCAGACCAGCCAGCTCGCCTGCATTTTCAGCGCTACAATGTCGCCCGGCTGCGCCCCTGCCGGTGCAGTCAGCGCCAGCGGCAGCACAAATTCATCCTTGTAGCCGTAATTCGCCAGGCCCTCGATCAGGAAACGCCGGGGCGCCGGCCATTCGATAGCACCGGCCGACCAGCCTTCCTGCAGGGTGAGAGCAATTTCCGTCGCCAGGCCGGAATCACCCGGATTGCGCCAGTAGGAATGCCAATGTTCGCGGTGTTTCAGCCGCAGACCGACGCGGATCGTCTCACCCGGCGCAATCGCCGTGCGCTCGGCAACAAACTCCGCCTCGCTATAGTTGGAAACAACCGGTGCCGCCGCTGCCAGCACGGGCAGCAGCAAAACCAGCAGAGCGGCAAGGACAGAAGCGACACGACGATAAAACAGCATAGCCACAATCTAGCCGCTGCCGCCGCCCGGTCAACCCCGCCTCACGCCGGATTTATCGCAAGGCTGGCGGCTTCACGCAGGCGTTATCGCCCAGCATGAAGCCGCCGGAAACTCACCCCGCCAGCTTCTGCTTCAGCAAGTCGTTCACGGTGGCCGGATTGGCCTTGCCGCCGGAAGCCTTCATGGTCTGGCCGACGAAGAAACCGAACAGCTTGTCCTTGCCGGAGCGATATTCCGCCACCTTGTCGGCATTGGCAGCCATCACTTGGTCGATCACGGCTTCGATGGCGCCGGTATCGGTCACCTGGCGCATGCCCTGCTCGTCGACAATGGTGGCGGCATCCTTGCCGGTTTCCACCATCAGCGCGAACACATCCTTGGCCAGGCGGTTGGAAATGGTGTTATCGGCGATCAGGTCGATCAGGCCACCGAGCTTTTCCGGCGTGATGACGAATTCCGCCATCGACTGGCCCGACTTGTTGAGGAAGCCGAAATAATCGCCGATCACCCAGTTTGCGCAGAGTTTGCCATCGCGCCCCTTGGCCACCACCTCATAAAAATCGGCGGTTTCCTTTTCGGCGGAGAGCACGGCGGCATCATAGGGCGACAGGCCGAGCTTCTCGATGAAACGGGCCTTCTTCTCATCCGGCAATTCCGGCAGGTCGGCCTTGATCCGCGCCACCAGAGCCGGATCGATTTCCAGCGGCAGCAGGTCGGGATCGGGGAAGTAGCGGTAATCATGCGCTTCTTCCTTGGAGCGCATCGAGCGGGTGACGCCGCGCCCGGTATCGAACAGGCGGGTTTCCTGGGCGATGCTGCCGCCGCCTTCGATGATGTCGATCTGGCGCCGCGCCTCGTATTCGATCGCCTGCATCACGAAGCGCACCGAATTGACATTCTTGATCTCGCAGCGCGTGCCAAGCGGGCCGCCCGGCTTGCGCACGCTGACATTCACGTCGGCGCGCATGGAGCCTTCCTCCATGTTACCGTCGCAGGTGCCGAGGTAACGCAGGATGGTGCGCAGCTTCTTGAGATAGGTGCCGGCCTCCTCGGAATTGCGCATGTCGGGTTCCGACACGATTTCCATCAGCGCCACACCGGAGCGGTTCAGGTCGATATAGGACTGGCTCGGCGACTGGTCATGCAGGCTCTTACCGGCATCCTGCTCCAGATGCAGCCGGGTGATGCCGATTTCGCGTGTCGAGCCATCGGGCATATCGAGCACCAGCCGGCCCTCGCCCACCACGGGCTGCTTGTACTGGCTGATCTGATAGCCCTGCGGCAAATCGGCATAGAAGTAATTCTTGCGATCAAACACCGAATGCAGATTGATCTGCGCCTTGAGGCCGAGGCCGGTGCGCACCGCCTGTTCGACGCAGAAGCCGTTGATCACCGGCAGCATGCCGGGCATCGCCGCATCCACCAGGCTGACATGGTCATTCGGCTCGCCGCCATAGGTGGCGGAAGCGCCGGAAAACAGCTTGGCCTTGGAGGAAACCTGGGCATGCACTTCCATGCCGATGACGATTTCCCACGGCCCGGTGGCGCCCTGGATATAGTTCTTTTCCGCGTTCTCGCTCATTTCACTTGCTCCACCAGGCTTCCGGCATGGCCTTGTAATCGGCGGCCTGTTCGATGCTGCGCGCCACGCGCAGCAACGTCGCCTCATCAAAGGGCCGGCCGATCAATTGCAGGCCCAGTGGCAGGCCGGCGCTGTTCAGGCCGGCCGGCACCGAAATCGCCGGCACACCGGCCAGATTGATCGGCACGGTGAACACATCGTTCAGATACATCGCGATCGGATCGTCGCTATTGGCACCGATCGGAAAAGCCGCATTCGGCGAGGTCGGCGTCAGGATCGCATCGACCCGCTGGAAGGCCTGGTCGAAATCCTTCTTGATCAGCGTGCGCACGCGCTGTGCCTTGGTGTAATAGGCATCGTAATACCCGGCCGACAGCACATAGGTGCCGATCATGATGCGGCGCTGCACCTCGCGGCCAAAACCGGCGCCGCGGGTATTCTCGTACATCTCGGTCAGGTCTTTGCCCGGCACCCGCAGGCCATAGCGCACGCCGTCATAGCGCGCCAGGTTCGACGACGCCTCGGCCGGCGCCACGATGTAGTAAGCCGCGAGCGCGTGATAGGTATGTGGCAGGTTGATATCGACGATCTCGGCCCCGGCCTCGCGCAGCCAGTCCTTGCCGCGATTCCACAGGGCCTCGATTTCCGGATTCATGCCATCCATGCGGTATTCGCGCGGAATGCCGATGCGCAGCCCCTTCACGCCGGCTTCCAGACTGGCGCTGTAATCCGGCACCGGCAGGTCCACCGAAGTGCTGTCCTTGGCATCGAAGCCGGCCATGCCCTGCAGCAGCAGCGCGCAATCGCGCACGGTCTTGCCCATCGGGCCGGCCTGATCCAGCGACGAGGCATAGGCGATGATGCCCCAACGCGACACGCGGCCATAGGTCGGCTTGATGCCGGTGACACCGCACAGGGCGGCCGGCTGGCGGATCGAGCCGCCGGTATCGGTGGCGGTGGCGCCGAGCACAAAGCCGGCGGCAACCGCCGCCGCCGAGCCGCCCGAGGAGCCGCCCGGCACCAGCTTTTCGCCATCCTGGCTGCGCCACGGATTGACTGTCGGGCCGTAATGGCTGCTCTCGGTGGACGAGCCCATGGCGAATTCGTCGAGGTTCACCTTGCCCAGCATCACCGCGCCTTCGGCCCAGAGCTTGGCGGTGGCGGTGGATTCATAGGCTGGCACAAAGCCATCCAGGATATGGCTGGCGGCGGTGGTGAGCACACCATCGGTGCAGAACAGATCCTTCACCGCAATCGGAATGCCGTCCAGCCGGCCGGCCTTGCCAGCAGCCCGGCGCGCATCGGCGGCACGCGCCATCTCCAGTGCTTTGTCCGGCGTCTCGGTGATCACGGCATTCAGCGGACGCGCCGCCTGCATCGCCTGGATGCTGGCTTCGGTCAGTTCAACGCTGGTGAAATCCTTCTTGTCCAGGCCGGCAAGCGCGTCGGCGATGGTCAGGCGGGCGAGGTCGAGGCTCATTATTCAATCACCTTGGGAACGGTGTAAAAGCTGCCCTGACGGCCGGGCGCATTCTTCAGCACGGCTTCCGGATTGCCGCCATCGGTGACGGCATCCTCGCGCAGGCGCAGGGTCATCGGCGCCACCGAGGTCATCGGCGCCACATTATCCGTATTCACTGCCTGCAATTCCTCGACAAAGGAGAGAATCTTGTTCAGTTCCTCGGTCATCGCCTCCTGGCGCTCGGGCTCCAGCTTGAGCCGCGCCAGCTTGGCGATTTTCGCCACCGCCTCTTTATCCAATGACATGCGCTGTCCGTTCGTGCTAGCAGGTCGGAATCCATTGAGAAATCGCGGCGGAAAGTAGCATTCGTGACCCTTCCCGGCAACCCGTCCTCCCCAGCCGAACCAACGCCGCGCAAGCGCGCCCCCAAGCCCGGCGCCGAGCCGCTGCAGCTGGCGCCGCGGCAGCGTTTCCTCGGCCTTGATCTCGGCACCAAGACGATCGGCCTGGCGCTGTCGGATGAAGGCCATCGCATCGCCACGCCCTATGCCACCATTGCCCGCAAGAAGCTGAAGGACGATGTGGCGGAACTCAATCGCATCCTTGCCAAGGAAGGCGTCGGCGCCCTGGTACTCGGCCTGCCGGTGAATATGGATGGCACGGAAGGCCCGCGCTGCCAGGCGGCGCGCGCCTTTGCCCGCAATATCGCGCCGCTGGTGCCGGTGCCGCTGACCTATTGGGATGAGCGGCTCTCCACCGTGGCCGTGCAGCGCATGATGGTGGAGGCCGATCTGAGCCGCGCCCGCCGCGCCGAACTGGTCGACAAGCTGGCTGCCGGCTATATCCTGCAAGCCTATCTCGACTGGCTGCACGGCCAGGCCGACGGCCTGGATCACTCGCCCTAGGCTGGATCACTCCACGCCGTAATCCCGCTTCAGCGCCGCCACCATGGCGGCCTCACGCATCAGCCAGGCATCGAAACGCGCCAGCAAGGCTTTCTCGTCGCGGGTGGAGAGATGATAGTTGCCGCGCATATGCGGCAGGCGCGGATCAAACACCAGTTGATCCGGTGGCAGCATCATCACCTGGCGCATCTGGTGCTGCAACACCGTGACATTGCCGAACAACGCTTCCGCCTCGCCGGTCAGCGCGGCACGGATCGCGGCACCCAGGCTGTTCTGCTCCTGCAGCATCGGCGGCGCCGCCTGCCACGGCGTGTCGGCCGGCAGGCTGAAGCCGCGTACCATAGCCAGGCTGCGCAAAGGCTCGGCCGGCTGCGCCAGCCGCGCCGGCAACACCAGAATGCCATCCAGATAAGCCGCCACCGGCCGGCTATAGGCAATATCGGCGCCCTGCTTGATGGCGCCCTGCCAGGCCGGATGATCGGGATATTTGAAGCCGATACGGCCCTCCACCAGCGCCTGATGCAGGCGCATCACCGGCAGCGGACGATAATCGAACTGCACAGCTTCATCGGCGGCAAACCGATCCAGCACGGCGCGGCCAAAGCCACGGAAACTGCCGCTCAGCGTGGTGTAATGCGGGGCGTAATCCAGGTCCTCGACACCGACCACGATCTGGCGCGGCACCAAGCCCTGGACCTGGACCTGGGCCTGGGCCTGGGCCTGGGCCTGGGCCTGGGCCTGGGCTGATCCAGTCCACACACCCAGCAATAGAATTATGGCGACAAAAATCTTAGTCATGGCCCAATTCCTGCCATAGCCCGCCAGATCGTACAAGCGGCACCGGAAAGCGGCTGCACAGCGCGCGCGAATCCATTAGAGTACCTACAACCGGCGGCAAAGCCGGACCGGAAACGCCGCCTCGGGAAATAGCCGCCATGACCGATATCGCCCTGCCCACCGGCCAGCAGCCGGAAATGCGTCCTGGCCTGAACGATGTGCAGGTGATGGCGCTGATCGGCGTAGCCCATGGCATCAGCCATTTTTTCCAGTTGGTGCTGCCCAGCCTGTTTCCGCTGCTGAAGGATGATTTTCAGGTCAGCTATGCCGAACTGGGCGCGGTGATGACCGTGTTCTATATCACCTCCGGCCTGTTGCAGACCCCGGCCGGCTTCCTGGTCGACCGCATCGGCGCCCGCGCCGTGCTGCTCGGCGGCCTCGGGCTCTATTCCGTCGCCATCGCGCTCTATGGCCTGGCCCCGGGTTTCTGGATGCTGTTTCCCTGCGCCATGCTGGCCGGCATCGGCAACAGCGTGTTCCATCCGGCGGATTATTCGATCCTCAACGCCTCCGTGCGGCAAAACCGGCTCGGCCGCGCCTATGGCTCGCATACCCTCGGCGGCAATCTCGGCTGGGCCGCTGCACCGCCGCTGATGACTGCCGCTGCGTTGCTGGTCGGCTGGCGCGGCGCGCTGCTGCTCGCCGCCCTGCTCGGCCTGATCGTGCTGGCCTTGCTGCTGCTGAGCCGCAGCCGCCTGGCCGAGGACATGGCCGGCGCCCGCCGCGCCCAGCAGGGCAATACGGCATCTGCCCCGACCGGTGCCGCGCCGCTGTTCAGCCTGCCGGTGGTGATGTGCTTCGGCTATTTCCTGCTGCTCGCCACCGGCCTTGTGGCGGTGCAGAATTTCCTGCCCGCCACGCTCGGCGCGCTGCATGGCACGCCGCTCAGCCTGGCCACCACGGCGCTGACCGGCTTCCTGCTCGGGGCCTCGGCCGGCGTGGTGATCGGCGGCGCGCTGGCGGATCGCGGCGTGGCGCCCAACCGCATCGTGATTGGCGGCCTGTTCGGCGCGGCGGGCATGGCTCTGCTGGTGGCGCAGCTCGATCTGCCAGCCACCCTGCTGGTGGCGGCGATTGCCGCTGCCGGTTTCCTGCAAGGCGCCACCACGCCATCGCGCGATCTGATCGTGCGTGGCGCGGCACCCAAGGGCGCCTCGGGGCGGGTCTTCGGTTTTGTCTATTCCGGCCTGGATGCCGGCTCGGCGCTGGCACCGCCAATCATCGGCCTGTTGCTCGATCATGGCCGCGCCGACCAGGTGCTGGTGCTGGTGGCGGTGATGTTCGTTGCCACCACCTTCACCTTGTTCGGCATCCGGCGCGCCAGCAACGGAGCCTGACTCAGTTCATCAACACGCGCATTAGTTCATCAGCACACGCTGGGGCCGCATCTCGGCGATGGTGGCCGGCGCGGCGGCGTTGACCCGGGCCGACACCGTCACCTGATCCGGCGCCACGCCGCGCGCTACCAGATAATCGCGCACCGCTTCGGCGCGAGCCAGGCTGAGGGCCGGCGCCGCCTCGCCTTCCTCCGGCGTGGCCTCGCCGGTCAGGGCCAGCGGCCGTCGCTCCAGCAAGGCAAGCTGACGATCCAGCACACGTTGCGCCAGTTCCGACAGATCGGCGGATTGTGCCGGGAAAAACACCACGGCACGGCGCAGTTCCTGATCCGGGGTTCGATCCTGGGCTTGGGCCTGGGCCTGGACGGGTGAGAACGCCGCCGGCGCCGCCAAGGCGGCGGCCAGCAGCAGAATGGTCAGAGCGAAACGCATCACGATCCTCCTGCAAGCGTTGCGACGGGATGCAGGATGAGCGCGGATTCTGGCGGCTTTATGGCGCTGCGTGGGAGAAAATCAGGCCATTCGCGCCATTCAGGCGGGTAGCGTCTCGAAATGATAGGTCTTGTTGATGATGCGCCAGCGGCCATCCAGCAGCACCAGGCTGAGATAATCGGTGAAGACACGCGGCAGGATGGCACAGCTTACTTTCACCAGCGCCGTATTCGGCCCGGTGACATCCAGCAGCAGCACGGCTTCATGCTCGCGGCCCTGGCCCTTGGCCTTCGGCGATGGCCGGCTGTTGATCAGCGCATACCACTGGCTCTGATCCACATCCACCAGGGTGTTGCCGGTGGTGCAGAACAGATGCGCTGCCGGATGAAAGGCCCCGGCCAGTTTCCCGGTATCGCCTTCATACAGGCCATCGAGATAGGTTTGGATAACGGCGAGAATGTCCTGCTCGGGGCGATTATACATTGTTTGGTTTCCTCCTGACTGGCTACATCGCATAATCACCCGTGAACCAGGAGGGACGCAATGCGCATCGGCTGGGAAGATATCCGCGCGGGCCGGACCGAAGGCCTGGACGGCAGCTGGGTGGAACTGGAAGGCTGGTGCCTCGACCTGGAAGGCTCCGAACGTAGCGACTATTTCGCCCTCACCGATCAGCCCGGCTGCTGCGCTGCGCATCTGCCGCGCGATCCGGCCCGGCGCGTGGTGGTGCTGGCCGCAACGCCCATGCCTCTGGCCGCTGCCCGCCTGCGGCTGCGCGGCGAGTGGCGCCGGCTGCCCGGCGATGATCCCGATGACTGGCGCTACCAGCTTTGCCAGGCCAGCCTGACCAACGATCCGCTGGAAGCAGCACCGCATCCCGGCTTCACCCGCCGCGCCATGCTGGCCGGCGGTGGGGCGCTGCTCGGGCTTTCCGCCTGGCATCCGGAAATCGCCCAGGCAGCCGCGCCCGTCCTGCCGCCGGCCGATATGCGCGCCCTGCTCACAGCCGCGCCGACCATCGACATTCACAGCCATGGCGGTTCGCTGATCGGCCTGCGCCGCACGGAAGAAGGCGGACCATTTTCACCGCTGGCCGAGCCGATGCGCCAGGGCGGCATGGCCGTGGTCTGCCTCGCCGTGGTGTCGGATACGCCGGTGACCCGCGTGGCCAACGGCCTGATCAAGCCCTTCCGCGATCCCCGGCCCGGTGAACTTTATGACTTTGCCACCAAGTCGTTTCCGCGCGCCCAGGCGCTGGCCAAGGCGCAGGGTCTGAAAGTGATCACCACGGCGGCGGAACTGGCGGCAACGCGCGCCGACAATCCCGGCGTGATCATCGCCAGCGAAGGCGCCGACTTCCTGGAAGGCAAGCTGGAACGGCTCGACGCGGCCTATACGCATTGGCAATTGCGCCATCTGCAATTGACGCATTACCGCCCGAACGAGCTTGGCGATATCCAGACCGAACCGGCCGTGCATGGCGGCCTGACCGCTTTCGGCGCCGCTGTGGTGAAACGCTGCAACCAGCTCGGCATCGTGATCGACGTGGCCCATGCGCCGATGAACATGGTGCGCCAGGTGGCCGATGTCACCAGCAAGCCGCTGGTGCTGTCGCATACCTCGATGACGATCAAACCCGGCCCGACCAGCCGGCAGATTTCACGCGAGCATGCCCGCTTCATCGCCGCCACGCGCGGCGTGATCGGCATCTGGCCACCCAGCGGCATCTTCGCCAGCATGACTGAACTGGCCACCGGCATCAGCCGCGTGGCAGAACTGGTCGGGGTCGATTATGTCGGCATCGGCACCGACATGATGGGCCTGGTCGGCGCCTCGACTTTCGACAGCTATACCGAATTGCCAAATCTCGCCAATGCCCTGCTGGGCATCGGCTTCAAGCCGGCAGAAATGCAGAAAATCCTCGGCGGCAATTATGCCCGCGTCTTCGCCGCCACCATGGCGGGCTGAGCGCGGCTCAAGGCTGGCGCTGGTATTTCAGCGGCAGCAATTCGGCGGTGCTATAGGCGCGCAGGCCGCCATCCTCCGCCAGGATAACCCGCGCTTCCGGCGCGAAGTCACGCAGCATCTCGCGGCAGATGCCGCACGGCGCCACCACCTGGATCGTCTGGTTGTTTTCAGTCGGGCGCGGATGGCGCACCGAAACGATGGCCGTGATCGGATCGTCCGGACCAGCGCCATTGGCCATCGCCTGCCCCACCGCCACTGCCTCGGCGCAGACCGAGGCGCGACCGACATAGGTATCGAGATGCAGCCCGGTGACGATACGCCCAGAGCGCAGCCGCAAGGCCGCCGCGATATGATGCCGCCCGACGGCATAGCGCCGCCGGATCAGATCGCGCGCCGCCTCCAGCAACTCGGCATCATCGGAGCCGGGCGTCATGTCAGCCAAGCTGCGCCAGAGCTTCGCCAAGTTTCTCGGCCAGCGCGCCCTGCGCCACGCGGCGTTCGCGCTGCTCCTCCACCACGGCTTCCGGCGCCCGCGCCATGAAGGTGGCATCGCCCAGCTTGGCATCGATCTTGGCGATCTCGGCCAAGGCCTTGTCGCGTTCCTTGGCGAGACGCGCGCGTTCCTTGGCGATATCGATCACATCGGCCAGCGGCAGCACCAAAGTGGCCTCGTCGATCACCACGCGGGCCGAGCCGGCCGGTGCCGGCTGATCCAGCGCCATGCTCTCGATACGCGCCAGGCGCTTGATCGGATCGGCATGGCGTTCCAGCCGTGCGGCGGTTTCGGCGCTGCCGCCATTGACGATCAGCGCGATCTTGGCCGCCGCCGGCACATTGAGTTCGCTGCGCGCGGTGCGCACGCCTTCGATCAGGCGGATCAGCCAGTCGATCTCGGCCAAAGCAGCGGCATTCTCCGGCTGCGCGCCATCACTGGGCCAGTCGCGCAGCATCAGGAAACCCTGCTGTTTGCCGTCAAACAACTGTTCCCACAATTCCTCGGTGATGAACGGCATGAAGGGATGTAGCAGGTGGATCAGCTGGCGCAGCACATAGGCACAGGTGGCGCGCGTCTCCGCCTTCAGCGCGGCATCCTCGCCATTCAGCGCCGGCTTGATCAGTTCCAGATACCAGTCGCAGAAAGTGCCCCAGGTGAACTGGTAAAGCGCCGCAGCGGCCTCGTTGAACTTATAGGCTTGCAATGCCGCCTCGGTATCGCGCGCGGCGCGGCCAAGCCGGCTCAGAATCCACTGATTCAGCGTCGAACCCACCGCGCCAGGATCGAAGCCGGCAGGCAGCGCACATTCATTCATCTCGGCGAAACGCGCCGCATTCCATAGCTTGGTGGCGAAGTTGCGATAACCCTCGACACGGCTTTCCGACATCTTCACGTCGCGGCCTTGAGCGGCGAAGATCGACAGCGCGAAACGCAAAGCATCGGCGCCGAATTTGTCGATCAGATCGAGCGGATCGAGCACATTGCCCTTCGACTTCGACATCTTCTGGCCCTTTTCGTCGCGGACCAGGGCATGGATGTAGACAGTGCGGAACGGCACCTCGCCGGTGAAATGCATCCCCATCATGATCATCCGGGCAACCCAGAAGAAGATGATGTCGAAGCCGGTCACCAGCACATCATTGGGATAATGCGCTTTCAGGATATCGGTCTGTTCCGGCCAGCCCAGCGTCGAAAACGGCCACAAAGCCGAGGAGAACCAGGTGTCGAGCACATCCTCGTCGCGGCGCAAGGTGACGCTTTTGCCGTAATGCCGCTCGGCCTCGGCCTGGGCCTCGGCTTCGTCATAGGCCACGAACACCGTGTCATCCGGGCCATACCAGGCCGGGATCTGATGCCCCCACCAGAGCTGACGCGAGATGCACCAGGGCTGGATATTGCGCATCCATTCGAAATAGGTCTTTTCCCAGCTCTTCGGCACGAACTGGATATCGCCCTGCTCCACGGCGCGGATGGCGGGCTGCGCCAGCACCTCGGCATTGACATACCATTGCTCGGTCAGCCAGGGCTCGATCACCACCTGCGAACGGTCGCCATGCGGCACCATATGGGTGTTCGGCTCGATCTTCTCCACCAGTTCCAGGGCTTCGAGTTCGGCCACCACCTGCTTGCGCGCCGCAAACCGCTCCAGGCCGCGATAGGCCTCGGGCACATTCTCATTCAGATGCGCATGCTTGTCGAAGATGTTGATCATCTCCAGGCCATGGCGCTTGCCGACTTCAAAATCGTTGAAGTCATGCGCCGGCGTCATCTTCACCGCGCCCGAGCCTTTGGCGGGATCGGAGTATTCATCGCCCACGATGGGGATGCGGCGACCGACCAGCGGCAGGATGGCAAAGCTGCCGATCAGGTGCTTGTAGCGCTCATCCTCGGGATGCACGGCAATGCCGGTATCGCCCAGCATGGTTTCCGGCCGCGTGGTGGCCACGGTGATGAATTCGCCGTCGCGGCCTTCCAGCGGGTATCTGAAATACCAGAGATGACTCTTCACCTCATGCTGCTCGACTTCGAGATCGGAAATCGCCGTCAGCAGCTTGGGATCCCAGTTCACCAGCCGCTGATCCTTGTAGATCAGGCCCTGGCGGTAGAGTTCCACGAACACTTTGCGCACCGCCGCGCTCAGGCCCTCGTCCATGGTGAAGCGCTCGCGGCTCCAATCGCAGCTTTCGCCCAGGCGGCGCTGCTGCCCGGTGATCATGCCGCCGGATTCCGCCTTCCATTCCCACACCCGCTCCAGAAACGCCGCGCGGCCCATATCGTGGCGGTTCATCTGCTTGGCGGCCAACTGGCGTTCCACCACCATCTGGGTGGCGATGCCGGCATGATCGGTACCCGGCTGCCACAGGGCGGCGCGGCCGCGCATGCGCTCGAAGCGGATCAGCACATCCTGCAGGGTATGATTCAGCGCATGGCCCATATGCAGGCTGCCGGTCACATTCGGCGGCGGCAGCGCGATGGTGTAGGGCTGGCCGGCCTTGACGCCCGGCTTGAAGGCGCCGGCCTGCTCCCAAGCCTGGTAAAGGCGCTGTTCAACGGTCTGCGGCTGATAGGATTTGTCCAGCATGGCTCTACTCGGAATGGGCAGGAAAATGGGCGCAAATAAAAGACGATCCAGGCCGGCGCGTCCAGTCTGCCAAGCAGTCCGCACAGCCCGGATGGCCGAAATTCAGCAGCGGATTACAGGTGATCCTGTTCCTCTTCCGCCTGGATGGTCAGGCGGGCCACTTCGCGCTCCACGATACGCTGCACGATGGTGGCGAGATGCGCGTCGAGCCATTCCTTCAGCATCGGGCGCAGCAATTCCTTCACCAGTTCCTCAAGCGTGCGCTGGCCGTTGCCCAGGCCCATGGCACGCGAACCGGCCACGGCGCCGGCCAGGGTACCAAGATGCCCGGCGGCGCGGTTCGCCGTCGGCTGCGACACCAAAGCCTCATAATCATCGTCGCGCACGATATCCGTGAGGTCGTAGACCTCCTCGCGTGGCGGCGGTGGCGGCGGCCGGCGCCGCGGTGGCGGCGGGGGTGGTGGTGGCTCGTACTCGTCCTCTTCCGGCTCCATCATGGTGGGCGGCGGCGGAGGGGGCGGCGGTGGCGGTGGCGGTGGCGGTGGCGGAGGGGGTGGAGGCGGCGGCGGTTCCGGCTCGGGCTCCGGCTCAGGCTCCGGCGGCGGCGGTTCGGGTTCCGGTGCAGCAGCTACAGGTTCGGGCTCGGGCGGAGTATCGGCGCCATCCTCGGAAATGATCCGGCGGATGGAGGCGAGAATCTCCTCCATCGTCGGTTCGCCTTGCTGCCCTGCCTTAGGGTCGCTCATCCCCTGCCCGATCTTTCCGGCCCCGGCGAAAGCCTGGCCGGCCTGCTTGAAACTGCCAATGGCGCTGCCGGCGGCACGCTGCCAGCCGCCAACATATGGAAGGCGGCGGTCGGCACATCCGACTCGCCACCTTCATGATATGCCCGGAAAAGATAACCGAACTGTTAAACCGGGTTAAGGAGTTTTTCCCGCTGGCGCAAGGCTTTCGCCGAGAATCCGGGAGAATTGCCGCCCTGGTTATACCCGAGGTTACTCGACGTCGAGCCCTCCATCGGTGCCGAACCACAGATCGCGCACCCGGTTGTAGTTCTCCGCCGGATCATACAACTCGACCGGCAGGTTGAGATTGCGGGCGCTCAGGCGGCCCACGGCGGAATACAGCGTGAAGCCGGCAACATATTCGTCGCGCTCGGCCCGCACCTGGGCGACCTGGGCGTCGAGATATTCCTGCTCGGCATCCAGCACGTCCAGCGTGGTGCGCGAACCGACTTCGGCTTCCTGCTGCACACCTTCCAGGGCGATACGGGCGGCCTGCACCTGGGCCTTGCGGGCTTCGATATTCGAGCGCGCGGTATTCAGGTTTTCCCAGGCCTGCACCACGCTCTGGCGGGTCAGGCGGCGCTGCTCATCCACCTGCAGGCGGCGCTGGTTATAAACCTGCTTGCGCTGACGGGTCTGGCTGTAAACGCCGCCGGCCTCATAGAGCGGTACGGTGACATTGATCGAGGCGCGGGCGGAATCGACATCCAGGTTGGCGCGGCTCTGATCCGAGGCGCGGTTCAGCGACGCATTCAGCGACACGGTGGGCAGCAAGGCGCCGGAAGCGGTGCGCACATCGGCGCGGGCGGATAATTCGCGAAACTGCGCCGCCTGTAATTCCGGGTTTTCCTTGTCGGCGATGCTGAGCGCATCATCTTCGCTGGTCGGCAAAGCCGGCAGAGCCGGCGGCGGCACCAGACGGGCGGCCTGCATGCCGGTGACGCGGGCAAAAGTCGCGCGGCTCGACATCAGCAGGCCTTCGGCCGAGATGCGGTCGGCCGTGGCGCGGCTGAGGCGCGATTCCGCCTGGGCCACGTCGGTACGGGTGATTTCGCCAACGCGGAAACGCTCGCGGGTGGCATCAAGCTGGCGCCGCAGCACCTGCTCGTTATTGCGGGTCAGTTCAACCACCGCCTGATCGCGCAGCACATCCATATAGGCCGTGACGGAATCCTGCAGCACGCGGCGCTCGGTGCTCGACAGATCCTGCCGGCCGGCCTGCACCAAAGCTTCGGCGCTGTCGGTCTGCGCCTCGACACGGCCGCCGCGATAAAGCGGCTGCGACACGGCGATGCCGACCGAGGCCGGGGTGATGGTGTCGCTCGGCGTGCTCGCAGTGTTGGGCGAATAATCCTGGCGCAGCTTGGCGATTTCGCCGGTCAGGTTCACCGTCGGGCGCCAGCCGGACAAAGCCTGCGGCACGCCTTCATCGGTGGCGCGCAGCGAGGCCCGGGCAGCGGCCAAAGTCGGGTTGCTGCTATAGGAGCTGGACAGCACCTCGTTCAGAGTCTGCGACCAGGCGGCCGGGGCCACCAGCAACAAAGCCAGGGCGGCACCGCCCAGCAGGGCCTGTGCATGCACACGCATAGAAGTAGACTTCGGCATTCCAACCACCTGTTTTCCCCTCGCCCGGGCCAGCAGCTGCACCGGGTCGTCAGTCATTCCGTCGTCAGTTCAGTAGGTCGCCATGTCGGGGTCGATCCGTTCGGCCCAGGCATGAATACCCCCGGCGAGGTTAATCGCCTGTGAAACGCCATTGGCGCGCAGCCACTGCATCGCCCGCAGGCTGCGGCCGCCATGATGGCAGAACACCACCAACTGGCCGGCCTGCGGCACCTCGGCGAGGCGCGCCGGCAACTGGCCGAGCGGGATATTCACCGCGCCGGGCAGCGCACAGAGCTTGGTTTCCCATTCCTCACGCACATCCAGCAAAGCCAGGTCAGCCTTGGCTTCGAGCCCTTCGGCCAGTTCCTCAACCTCGATTTCCATGGCCGCCATATTCATGGCTCAGAACACAAAGCCGGCCGGGCGCTCAAAGCCCGGCAGCGGCCGGGTGCCGGCATCAAACACCACGCGCTCGACAAAAAGCTCGCCGATGCGCTTCACCACCACGGCCTGGCCGATCGGAGCACCGGCCGGGCGGCGCACCGCCACCAGGCGGCCACCCTCGGCCAGCTGCTGCTTCAGCGCCTCCGGAATTTCCGGCAGCGCGCCGGCAGCCAGGATGACATTATACGGCCCCTGCTTGGCCAGACCCTGGGCCAGCGGCCCTTCGATCACCGGGGCATTGTCGAGGCCCAGTTCAGCCAGCAGCCGGGTCGCCTCGGCAGCCAGCGCGGCATCGCTTTCCAGGCCGATGGCGGTGGAAGCCAGGCGGGCCAGCACGGCCAGGTCATAGCCGGTGGCGCAACCGACCACCAGGGCAACATCGCCCGGCTGCACATCGGCTTCCTGCAGCAGGCGGGCCAGCACCAGCGGCTCCATCAGCGCCCGCGCCGGCTTGCCCTGGCCCGGATTGCCCTGGCCGCGCGCCACCACGATATCCTCATCCAGATAGGCAACGCCGCGATAATCCTTCGGCACAAACTGCTCGCGCGGCGTGGCCGACATGGCAGCGATGACGCGCTCGTCGATCACCTTGTTCGGCAGCAGCTGGGTCAGCACCATCTGGCGCCGTGCTTCGGCGAAAAGTCGGTCGGCAGCAGCCATCACTTCAATCCGGTTCGGGGCAATGGGAATAGCTACCGGGTTATAATGCCGCATTGCGGCAAAAACAATGTCCGTGATGGCAGTTAGGCCGACCGACCTGTGATTGGCGTCACAGCCGGGGGCGGCATCGCGGCGGCGCTCCTGTACGTCCTGCGTAGCGGCAGCCGGGCCGGTGGCGGATGGTTCGCAGCAACCCGAGACTTGACCCAGCCGGGCGCTTCCGCCTACAAGACCGCATGCCTGCCCGGTCCCGCCGGGATGCTCCCGAGGTCCGGTGGCGGAGTGGCTACGCAGAGGACTGCAAATCCTCGTACGCCGGTTCAATTCCGGCCCGGACCTCCATCTCCCTGAACGCTCATAGCAGCTTTTACGCGCAAAGCCACACCAGACCTTTACTCCGCAGCTTCCAGCAACTATATTTAGTTGCGTACAATGAGGCTGCCATGACCAAGGCCGAGAAACTGCTGCAGCGTTTCCTTACCCTGCCGGCCGATTTCACCTGGGATGAATTGGTGAGACTGCTGGAAAACCTGGGTTATCAAGCGGTTGCAGGCGGCAAGACGGGCGGCTCGCGGCGCCGTTTCAGCCATCCGGAGCGCGCCCCTATCCTGCTGCACAAGCCGCATCCCGGCAGCATCGTGAAACAATATCTATTGCGGCAATTGACCAGGCAGTTGCAGGACGAGGGTCTGATATGAGCAACACCTTGAGCCACCGGGATTACCATGGCAGCGTCGAATACAGCGCCGAGGATGGCGTGCTGTTCGGCCGCCTGCTCGGCATCCGCGCCCTGGTCAGCTACGAAGCCGAGGATGTGAAGCAGCTGCGCCAAGCCTTCGAGGCGGCCGTGGATGACTATCTTGCCTTCTGCGCCGAAACCGGCAAGACGCCGGAAAAACCCTTCAAGGGCAGCTTCAATGTGCGGCCTGGCCCGGATTTGCATCGGGAGGCAGCGTTGCTGGCGATGCGGCGTGGTACCAATCTGAATGCCATTGTCACGGAAGCGCTGACCAACCTGGTACGCGGCGCCAAATAGCCGCCTTGCCCCAGCCGCCGATTGCGCGCCACCCCCGGCTCGGGCAGGATGGCGTTATCTCCGCCCAGCCATTTCGCGTGAAGCCATGCCCGCCGCCGATCCCGCCACTGCCCTGCCCGATTCCATCGATGCCGTGGAAGCCCTGCTTGCCGGGGGTGACTATGTCGCCGACCGTGCGCTGGCGACCAGCCTGTTCCTGGCCCTGAAGATGGGCCGGCCGCTTTTCCTGGAGGGCGAAGCCGGTGTCGGCAAGACCGAGATCGCCAAGGTGCTGGCGGCGACGCTGAACCGCCGCCTGGTGCGGCTGCAATGTTATGAAGGACTGGATCTTTCCTCCGCCGTCTATGAGTGGAATTATCCGCGTCAGATGCTGGAAATCCGCCTGGCGGAAGCCGCTGGCGAACAGGATCGCGACAAGATCACGCGCGATATCTTCTCCCATGACTTCCTGATCGAGCGGCCGCTGTTGCAGGCCTTGCGGCCGGATGAAAACGGCGCCGCGCCGGTGCTGCTGATCGACGAGTTGGACCGCACCGACGAGCCGTTCGAGGCCTATCTGCTGGAAGTGCTGTCGGATTTCCAGGTCAGCGTGCCGGAACTCGGCGTGATCAAGGCGCCGGCCCCGCCCATTGTCATCATCACTTCGAACCGCACCCGTGAAATCCACGACGCGCTGAAACGCCGCTGCCTGTATTACTGGGTGGATTATCCCGATGCCGAGCGCGAATTGGCCATCCTGGCGCGCAAGGTGCCGGGCGCGCCGAAGCGGCTGAGCCACGAGATCGTGCGTTTTGTGCAGCATCTGCGCAATGAGGAACTCTTCAAGCTGCCCGGCGTGGCTGAAACCATCGACTGGACGCGGGCGCTGAGTTTCCTCGACAAGGTGGCTTTGGACCCGGAGACCATCGACAACACCCTGGGCGTGCTGCTGAAATACCAGGACGACATCGCCAAGATGCAGGGCAGCGAGGCCGCCGCCCTGCTGCGCCAGGTGCAGCAGGAACTGGCCGGCGCCGGTGTCTGAGATGCCGGTGTTTGAGGCAGGCGTTCGATCATGAATCTGATGGCGCCGACGGAAAGCCCCGAGGGCGGGCGCTTCGCCGAGAATATCGTGCATTTTGTGCGCATGCTGCGCGCTGCCGGTTTGCGCCTGGGGCCGGGCAAGGCGCTGGATGCGGTGCGCGCGGTGGAAGTGGCCGGCATCCGGCGGCGCGACGATCTGTACTGGACGCTATTCTCCGTGCTGGTCAATCGCCGCGACCAGCGCGAGCTGTTCGACCAGGCCTTCCACATTTTCTGGCGCGATCCGAAAATCCTTGAACGGCTGATGCGCATGATGCTGCCCGAAGCTGAGGGCAGCGCCGAGCCGCAGCAGCGCAACCTGTCGCGCCGGGTGCAGCAGGCCTTGCTGCCGGGCCGCGACGGCAAGCCCAAGACCCACAATGGCGAGCGTGAGGTGGAGCTGAATGCCGCGCTCACCTTCTCGGCCAGCGAATTGCTGCAAACCAAGGATTTCGCCGAGATGAGCACCGAGGAAGTGGCCGCCGTGCGCCAGGCCCTGGCGCGCATCGAATGGCCCTTCCCGCCGCGCCGCATGCGGCGCCATGCGCTCGATCCGCGCGGCCCGCGCATCGATCTGCGCCACACATTGCGGCGCGCGCTGCGGCTTGGCGGCGGCGCCATCCCGCTGGTGCGCAAAAGCCCGATCGAACGCGAGCCGCCGCTGGTGATCCTGTGCGATATCTCCGGCTCGATGAGCCAGTATAGCCGCATGTTCCTGCATTTCATGCATGCACTCAGCAACGACCGGCGCCGGGTACACAGCTTCCTGTTCGGCACCCGTTTGTCGAATATCTCGCGGCTGCTGCGGCAGAAGGATGTCGACAAGGCGCTGAACGATATCGGCAATCGCGTGCCCGACTGGTCGGGCGGCACCCGCATCGGCGCCACTTTGGCCGAATTCAACCGCTTCTGGTCGCGCCGTGTGCTGGGCCAGGGTGCGGTGGTTCTGCTGCTCACCGACGGGCTGGACCGCGAGCCGAGCCAGGGCCTGGCGCGCGAGATGGAGCGGCTGCACAAAAGCTGCAAGCGGCTGATCTGGCTCAATCCGCTGTTGCGCTGGGATGGCTTCGAGCCCAAAGCCCAGGGCATCCGCGCCATCCTGCCGCATGTTGACGATTTCCGCCCGGTACACAATCTGGACTCCATTGCCGAACTCGCCGCCGCCCTGAGCGGCGCCAGCGACACCGGCAACCGTCTGAAGCAGAATCTGAGGAGGATGGCGCCATGAGCGAACCACAAGCCATGCAGACCGGCGCAGAGGATTTGCTGGCCCAGGCTTTGGCCTGGCAGCAGGGCGGCAAGGGCGTTGCCATTGCCACCGTGGTCACCACCTGGGGCTCGGCGCCGCGCCCGGTCGGCAGCCAGTTGGTGATCGACGAGGATGGCCGTTTCCTCGGCTCGGTTTCCGGCGGCTGCATCGAGGGCGCCGTGGTCACCGAAGGGCTGGATGCGATCCAGGATGGCAAGCCGCGCCTGCTCAGCTTCGGCGTTTCCGATGCCCAGGCCTGGGAAGTCGGCCTCGCCTGCGGCGGCAAGATCCAGGTCTATGTGGAGCGGCTGGACTCATGAAGCGCACGATCCTGGAGCAATTGCAGGCGGATCGCGCCGCCAAGCAGCCGGTGGTGCTGGCCACCTTCCTGACCAGCGGCGAACAGCGGCTGCTCTATCTCTATGGCAAGAAGGGCCTGAAGGATATCGATCCGCGCATCGGCGAGGCGGCGCGCGCCGCTCTGCTGGAAGACAAGCCGCGCACCATCGAAACCGAGCAAGGCCCCCTCTTCCTGAATGTGTTCAATCCGCCTTTGCGGCTGATCCTGGTCGGCGCCGTGCATATCTCGCAGGCGCTGATCCCGATGGCGCAACTGGCCGGCTATGAAGTAGCGGTGATCGATCCGCGCAGCGCCTTCGGCAGCGAGCAGCGTTTCCCCGGCGTGTGGCTGTCGAATGACTGGCCCGACGAGGCCATGGCCGAATTGAAGCCCGATCTGCGTAGCGCCATCGTGACGCTGACGCATGACCCGAAGATCGACGATCCGGCCCTGCACGCGGCGCTGAAATCCGATGCCTTCTATATCGGTGCGCTGGGCAGCAAAAAAACCCATGCAGCGCGCATGGAGCGGCTGACGGCGGCCGGCTTCGGCGCGCATGACCTGGCGCGCATCCATGGCCCGGTCGGCCTCGCCATCGGCGCCAAGTCGCCAGCGGAAATCTCCATCTCCATCCTGGCCCAGATCACCCAGGCCTTGCGGCAGCCGCCGGCCACAGCCGACAGTGCCGCCGCCTGACGAGGTTTAGCCTATGTATTTCGGCCCGATCCCGGCGCGTGAGGCGGCAGGCTGCATCCTTGGCCACAGTCTCAGTCTGGGCAAACAGCGTTTCCGCAAGGGCCGCCTGCTGAGCCTGGAAGATGTTGCGGCCTTGGCCCAGGCCGGCCATGACCCGGTTTATGCCGCGCGGCTCGGGCCGGAGGACGTGACCGAGGATAGCGCCGCCAACCGCATCGCTGCCGCTGCCGCCGGCCCAGGCACCCGCGCCGCCACCGCCTTTACCGGTCGCGCCAATATTTATGCCGAAAGCGCCGGCCTGGCGCTGGTCGATACCGCCCAGGTCGACCGCCTCAACCTGCTGGATGAAGCCGTCACCATCGCCACCGTGGCACCGTTTGAACTGGTGGAACCGGGTCAGATGCTGGCCACGGTGAAGATCATCCCGTTCGCCGCTCCCGCTGATGCTGTGGCCGCCGCCGAGGCTCTGGCTGGCGGCCAGGATGATGCCGGCACACCGCACGGCCCGCTGGTCCGCCTGGCACCGCTGCGGCATTGCCGCGCCGGCCTGGTGATGACCCGGGTGGCCGATACCAAACCGAGCGTGCTGGACAAGACCGAAGCAGCCGTGCGCGAGCGGCTGGAGCGGCTGGGCAGCAGCCTGCAAGCCAGCCGCATCTGCACCCATGATACCGGCGCCATCGCCGCCGCCATCGCCGAACTGACCGCGCTGGATTGCGCGCCGATCCTGGTTTTCGGCGCCACCGCGATTGTCGACCGCGCGGATGTGGTGCCGGCCGGCATCGAAGCTGCAGGCGGCGTGGTGGAACATTTCGGCATGCCGGTCGATCCCGGCAACCTGCTGCTCACCGGCCGGCTCGGCGAACGCCCGGTGGTGGGCGTGCCGGGCTGCGCCCGTTCGCCCAAGCTCAACGGCTTCGACTGGGTGCTGCAGCGGCTTTGCGCCGGCTTGCGCGTCACCCGCGCCGATATCATGCGCATGGGCGCCGGCGGCCTGCTGAAGGAAATCCCGACCCGGCCGATGCCGCGCCAGGGCGGCAATGCCGGCGACAAGCCGGGCGCCCTGCCCGCCGCCGATGCCGCGCCGCGCCGGCCCAAAGTGGCGGCGCTGATCCTGGCCGGCGGCCTGTCCAGCCGCATGCAGGGCGGCAACAAACTGCTGGCAGACCTGGAAGGCAAGCCGATCCTGCGCCATGTGGTGGAGCATGTGCTGGCCTCGCCGGCCGATCCGGTGCTGGTGGTGACCGGCCATCGCACCGAGGAAGTGCGCCAGGCGGCCGGGCCGGGCCGCCACAGTTTTGTATACAATCCCGATTTCGCTGCCGGGCTTTCCACCTCCCTGGTGGCCGGCGTTAACGCTTTGCCGCCCGGCCTGGATGGTGTGCTGGTCTGTCTGGGCGACATGCCGGATGTGCCGCCGGAAGTGCTCGACAAGCTGATTTCCGCCTTCAACCCGGTGGAAGGCCGCGCCATCTGCATTCCGGTGATCGGCGCCAAACGTGGCAACCCGATGCTGTGGGGCGCACAATTCTTTAATCAGATCAAAACCTTGCGGGGCGATAGCGGCGCCCGGAAGCTGCTCGCCGAGCAAGCCGACTGGATTTGCGAGGTACCCTGCTCGGCCGAGGGGGTGCTGAACGACATCGATACCTCCGAAGCCCTCGCGGCGCGCCGGCAGCGGTAAAAAATTGATAATACCGGCAAGGGAATAGCCATATTACGAGAAATTAAGGTTTTGTTATCCGCGTATTGGTTATTAAGCATTCATCCGGCTTTTTCGTCGGGTCATAATTTGTCATAGTGCCGTCGAACAGGGACAGTACCTAACTTGGGCGGCGTTGGAGCAGTGCCCGGTCCAGCGGGAGAAAGCGACCGAGTCGATGATGAGCGAGGCCAACAACACAGCACCGGGATCCGATGACGAGAAGATGTTCACGGATTTCGATCGTATTGTGCGCGGCAAGATATTCGGCGGCCGCATCTGCGCCATCATGCAATTCGTCAACCCGAAGAATTTTGAGCGTAACCGCGAAAGCTACAACATCGTCGTACATGCGATCCGCTCGCTGATGTCGAAATACGAGGGTAACTACTATACCCTGCATGACTATTCGATCGTGCTGTTCGCCCGTCTTTCCGAGCGTTTCTTCGAGCAGAGCTTCGAGAAGATGGTGCTCGAAATCGACGACGTGCTGACCCGCAACAATGTCGCCATCGGCCTCACCCCCGAGGAAGCCGAGAATGCCGTCCGCTGGTATCGCTTCGACCATAATCTGGAGGAGCTGACCGAGTGGATGGACGCGATGGGGCAGCGCTTCCGCGTCTATTCCGAGCGCCGCAAGCGCCTGCTGGCCAAGGCCGGCACCGGCGGCGGCACCGGCGACGGCACGCCGATCACGCCCGGCGCGTTGCAGCAGATCGAGGATATCCTCAAGAAGGCCGATGTCACCACCTTCATGCGGCGCCAGCCGATCACGGTGGTGTTCGGCAACCAGCCACCGAAGCAGATTTTCCAGGAAATCTATGTCGGCGTGAATGAATTGCGCCAGGCGATTGCGCCAAATGTGAATCTGCGCGGCTCGCGCGCGCTGTTCCAGTACCTGACCCGCACGCTGGACCAGCGTGTGTTCCGCTCGCTGCTGGATGGCTTCGTCACCCGCAATAGCGGCCCGTTCTCGATCAATCTCAATGTCTCGACGGTGCTGAGCGATCAGTTCCGCGATTTTGACAGCCGCATCGGCAATATCGTCAAGAAAGAACAGATCATCATCGAGTTGCAGCGCTGGGATGTGTTCTGGGATTATGCCGAATATCTGCTGGCCTGCGAATTCCTGCAGAATAACGGCTACCGTATCCTGATCGACGGCATCACGCCCGACCTGCTCGGCCTGTTTGGCCGCAAGGAACTGCGCGCCGACTTCATCAAGCTGTTCTATTTCAAGGACCATCACGACGATTGGGTGGCCAAGGATATCCAGCAGAAAATCAGCGATGCCGACCCGAACCGCGTGATCATGGCGCGTTGCGAAACCGAGGAAGCCCTGCGCGCCGGCCAGGCTGCCGGCATCCGTCTGTATCAAGGCTGGCATATCGACAACCTGATCCGCGCCGCCCGCGAAGTCATCACCTGATTCAGGTCAGCAAGCATCTGCTTGCCTGTGACACCGCACTTCGTGCTACACTCTGCGCGTCACAGTAGAATAAGGCGATAAAGCATGTGGAATCGCACTGCACCAAAATCCGGCCTGCCCGAAACCGAGCACAAGGAACGCCACAACGCCGTCGCCCGTGGCGTATCCGCCAAGGATAACGAGCGGATCGAGAAAATCCTGGCCAGTATCGCCATCGATACCTCGCAGACCTTCAACGCCATGCTGGACTCGCTGATGGGCGAGCGCCCGGTGAGCCATCACGAGAGCAACCAGACGCGCGAATACATCGTGCAGGTGTTTGACGAAATCCGCATGGATTCCAATCGCGAAGCCATTCTGCTGGCGCGCAAATTCGCCGATCTCTGCATGCGCGCCGCCGACCAGCTCAATGACAATCATCAGCGCACCGTGGCGCGCTGCGTCAGCGAATTATTCGAGCAATTCGCCGCCAAGCTGGATCACCGCGAACCGGCGAATTCGAACTGATCAGCCGTTGCGGTAACGCGTCAGTTCGGTGAGGAAATCGCCCACCAGTTCGGCCGGATCCTGCCCTACCGTGGCGATGAACAATTCCTTGTCGGCATCCTGCAGATCACGCAACGGGCGGATCAGGCTGTCGAAAAACAGGTAGAATTCCCGGCTGCCGAAGGGCAAAGCCTCGCCGTCGAAATTCTTTTCCACGAACACCGTGCTCGACAAAGCCACCGAGGTCGGGTCGTGCTGCATCACCTTCATCAGCCAGTCGCGCCGTGTCTCAAACACCCGGAAGGCGCGCACCACGCGGGCCGCCACGGTGTAGTAGATCGCCTTGATGCGCGGATCGGCATAGAAGGCGTTCCAGCTATCGCGCTCCTCGCTGACACGTAATTCCTCCGCCACCTCGGCCGCCGTCTCGGCGAATTCGGTCACCTGCTCGCCAAACAGCGAGCGGATGAAGAAGAAGTAATTGCCGATCAGGCGACGATCCAGCCGGCCCTGTTCAAAATGCCGTTCCAGCGGATAGACCACCAGCCGGCCAAAGGCATTGGTGCGCGCATTGCGCCGCTTCTCCTCCTCCACCTGGCGCATCAACTGCTCATAGGCGGCGCGGTAGAAGTGATCCAGGTCGGGCGATTCCTTGGTACCGTCGACGATGCGCTGCAAGTCGGGCAAAGTCAGCGGCCGGTTGGCGAAGCTTTCGCTGACCGCCTGCACCAGTGCATCCAGCACCATATTGGACATGCGCCGCAAGTAATGAGGGCCGCTGATAAACATGCAATGCTCGCTCGGGGATATGATTCGGCGTTTGGCGCAGGATAGAAAGCCCGGCGCGCCGAAGCGAGGCAAATCTTGCATTTGGCGCCAAGCTCTTACACACTCAGCAATTGAGAATGCCGGCACCCGCACCCGGCACACCCGCCACCCTGCCGCATCAGAGCCCATAGCCAACCGTGAATAGCCGCCTGCCCTTCGACAGCAACATGACGCACCTGCCCGTGGATTTGCGGGTGCGCCGCATCATGGTGATCGACGACGACAATATCTCGCGCCAGATCGCCCTGCGCCTGCTGCAGCAATTCCATTTCAATGCCGTGCTGGAAGCCACCAATGGCGAGGAAGCCTTGTCGCTGCTGAAAAATCAGGATGCGCCGGTGGATTTGCTGCTGGTCGACCTGATCATGCCGATCATGGATGGCTTCGACTTCATCCAGCGGGTACGCGATGGCGTGCCGGGTGTCGATCCTAATATCCCGATCATCGTCCTGTCAGGCCGCACCGATCCGGAAAGCCTGGACCGGGTGCGCAAGCTGCGCGTCAACGGCTTTGTCGCCAAGCCGCCGCAGGCGCGCAAATTCTTCGACCGCATCATGGTGGCGCTGCAAAGCGCCAAGAAGCAGAACAAGCCAAGCAACGAGCCACTGGTCAAGAAGCTCTGACCCCTTTCAAGGCCGCTTGGCGTTACAATTCCGCGCCACGCCCAGCAGCGGCTTCACCGTGAAGGGCTGGGCCGCATCCTGGTTGACCTGGATCAGCAGCGCATCGATCACCGCATCGCCCGGCACCTCGGCGCGCAGCATATTGGGAATGCGTGCCGCATCGGTGCCGAAGCCGGGCGGCGCCGGTTGAATCACGCAATCATGGCTATCGCCATGCACCACCAGCACCGGCTTGCCAAAGCGCCGGGTTTCCGCCTCCAGCAGCTTCATCAGCGGCTCCATGCCATCGCGCGAGCCCTTGCCATTGTCGATCGTGTACCAGAGATCGGCCTGCAGGAAGACCGCCAGTGCGCGATCATTGGCAGCAGCGGCGAATTGCCGGCGCAGCCAACTCAGATTGGCATCGTTGCGCGCGGCATATTCCTCGGGATTGTTGCGCATGTTGTTGAAGCTGCCGACCACATGCAGGGTCAGGAAACGGATGCCGTCCGCCTGCCAGGCCTGATTTTCCGGATAGGCGGCGGATTGCCGTTCCAGCGGCATCGGCCTGCCGCCCAGGCTGTCGGCGCGCTGGAAAAACAGCCGGCGCAACGCCTTCAATTCATCCAGCGGATCGCTCGCCGGCCGGGCACGATGGCAATCGGTCCACTCATTGTCGCCCGGGGTATAGATCACCGGCCCCTGGATGCTGTTGAACCAGCCCAGCACACGTTTGTTCCAGCCATCGCCGCAGGCAGCAGCACTGCCCTTGGTATCGCCGACATGCACGGTGAAACGCGGCGCGGCGCCGTTGATGGCATCGATCAGCATTTCCATCTCGGGAATATCCTGATCCCGATAGGGCATGTCGCCCCAGGCAACGAATTGCCAGGGTTTGGCCGCAATCTGCGCCACGGCGGGCAGCGGCAGGCCCAGCAGCCCGATTCCCAGCATAACCAGCAGCCATTTCCGCATTGCAGCTTCCTTCCCTGCCCGACCATCCGGATATTCGTTGCGCCGGATCATAGCCGGCCAACCCGGCGCAGCAAGCCATTGCCATAAAAGCTTCCCGCTCAGGCTGCGGATTCCAGCCCCAGCCTATCCTTCAGCGATTGAGCCGGCCCGGTTGTACCGATAGAGTGAAGCCATGGAGGGACCGGTCTACGACGTCTACATCTTCGTCAACAACCGCTGGCAACTGGTGAAGCAGTTCCAGGGTCCGCAGCGCGATACTGCGGTCGAATATGGCGAATTCATGTATCGCGAAAAGCATGTGCTGGCCTATCGCGTGATCGAGGAAACGCTGGATGCCAGCGGCGATATCCGCGAACGCAAGATCATGAGCCGCAAAAAGGTCGATGTGCTGCCGAAAGCCGGCAGCATGCGCGCCGCCGCGCCGCGCCCGGCCAGCCGCCCCGCCGCCACGCCAGCCGCCAAGCCGGCAGCGCCGCAGGACAGCCCGGCCACAACCACCACCCTGCCCCCGGGTGAATTGTCGCGGCGCGGCCGGCAAGCCATCCTGGTGTTGCTGGCGGCACTGGCGCTCGGCCTGCTCACCCTCCTGGCCGGTGTGCTCAAGGTGTTTGGCCTGTTCGGCATGTCCGGCGGCCTGCTCGGCGGCCTTGGCCTGGCTTTCCTGGCCACCGCCGGTATCGGCCTTGGCATGCTGTCCAGCGCTCCGGACGAACGCGGCTTCCTGATGCGCCAATTGGTCAACCTGCTGAGCGAAAGCCCCCCACCAGCCCCGGCGCCAGCACCGCTGCCGACGCCTGCGGCCGTGGGCGCAGCACCAGCGCCGGAGGCACCAGCCGCCACGCCGGCCGACAGCACCGCAGATGCTCTGGTGCAGCTCGATCCGGAAGACCCGGAGAGCCGGGTGGCGCCGGAGCGGCATCGTGGCCTGCTCAGCGTGGCGCAGGGCTTCGTCACCCTGGTGCGGGCCTGGATCGCCCGCCTGCTCGGCCAGCCCGGCGCCGCCGAAAACAACAGCATCACGCCGCATATGCGCTTCGGGCTGCATCTTTTCATCGCCGGGCTGTGCGAGCAGGCCGGCCGGCTGAAACAATGGCAGGGCCATGAATTGCGTTTCGTGCTGGCGGAAAGCCTGGGCGGCCTGTTCGGCGACCCGGTCCGCGCGCGCCGCTTTGCCGGCAATTATCAGGAATACCTCGCCGAGCCGCGCTACATGGAGATGTATCGCGCCGGGCTGACCTGGGATGGCCGGCTGGAAGACGGCATGCCGGCCGGCGCCGGTCTGGTGGAGCGCTGGCTCGGCCGCCGCGATGGCAGCGCCTCGGCACCGATCTCGGTGATGTTCACCGATATCATCGGCTCGACCGATTTCACCCAGCGCCATGGCGACAAGCTGCATCTGGAACTGGTGCAGGCGCATGACCGCATCGTGCGCCAGGCAGTGGAGGATTTCGGCGGCCGCTGGATCAAACATACCGGCGATGGCGCCATGCTGTCATTCGAGCAGCCGTTGCAGGCCTTGCGCGCCGCGCTGCAAATCCAGAGCGAAATACGGGTGCATAACGATATCATGCCGGCACTGCCGCTGCGCCTGCGTATCGGCATCAGCAGCGGCCAGCCCTTGCAGGCCGGCGACGATCTGTTCGGTTCCACGGTACAGCTTGCCGCCCGTGTCTGCGCCCTGGCCGATGCCGGCCAGATCATGGTGGCGGAAGCGGTGTATCTGGCCAGCGGCGATACCGGCTTCAGCTTCCTGGCCCAAGGCCTGCGCCAGCTCAAGGGTTTCCCCGAGCCGCAGGCGGTCTATGCCGTCAATCTCGGCTGAGCCTACTTGGCCGGCGCCTTGCCGGCGCGGGCTTCCAGCGACTGGATCAACTGCTCGCAGCGCACCTCGATGTCATAGGCCGTCTGGCGGCTGAAACTGCTGCCCTGCACATTGCGCAGGCCATCATTGATGCAGTCATTCCGGCTCGGAATCTTGGTCGGTAGTGCTGCTTCCTCCTGGCCGCCGATCATCTGGAAACCGAAAAAACCGGCAGCGCCGAGGATAACCAAGGCCACAACGCCAATGAGTGCCGCACGCTGAAGTTCTGTGTTCCGCATCGCCGAATCGTCTGGGAAAGTTTGGATTTTGGGCGATTGTTCCGGCCACCTCTGGGTGAGTCAAGTAAGTCATTTTTTGTCATATTCAACCGATAGCTATTCACCGAAGATTCCGACGCCAGCCGCGTGCCGGCAGACAATAATCCTCCCGTCTCGGAACAGGCCGCGATAGCAACCTATGCCATCAGGATAGGCAGCCGGCGAGCCGACTTGCCGTCGGCTTTGTCACACAGTTACGATGCGGCCCGCCTCAATCAGAAAAAACGAAATGCCCATGCGCCGCCTTGCTCGTTTCGCCCTTGCCCTTCATCTGCCGCTGGCGCTGGCCCTGGCCGCGCCACAAGCCGCACCGGCGGCGGAATTGCGCTGGGCCGGCGATGGCGATGCCGCTTCGATGGACCCGCATTCGCGGCATGAATCGTTTCAGCTCGGCATGTTGCTCAATGTCTACGAGGCGCTGCAGCGGCGCGGCCGCGATCTGAAGCTGGAGCCGGCCTTGGCGGTATCGGTGGAGGCGGTGTCGGATACCGTGTGGCGCTACGTGATCCGCGACGGCGTGCAGTTCCACGATGGCCGCCGGCTGAGCCGCGAGGATGTGATCTTCTCGCTGCAGCGTGCGATGCGGCCCGGCTCGAATATTCGCGGCAATTTCACCACCGTGCTGGAAATCCGTCCGGCCGGCGAGCGTGCGGTGGAGATCGTCACCCGCCAGCACGATCCGCAATTGCCCGACAAGATGGCGCAGATTGCCATCCTGTCGCGCAGTTGGGCCGAGACCAACAACACCGCCGAGGTCGCCGACCTGACCAAGTCGGTGGAGAATTTCGCCACCCGCCATGCCAATGGCACCGGCCCGTTCCGGCTCGAAAGCCGCGATCCCGGCATCCGCACCGTGTTTGCCCGCCATGATGGCTGGTGGGACAAGCCGGCGCATAACCTGGACAAGGTGACCTACACCCGCATCCAGAACGATCCGAGCCGGCTGGCGGCGCTGATCAGCGGCGAGATCGACATGAACTACGCCGTCTCGCCGCAGGATACCGCGCGGCTGAAGCAGGAGCCGCGCTGGCGGCTCTATGAAACCCCGGAAATGCGCATCGTGTTTCTCGGCCTCAATCAGCAGGCCGAACAATTGCCCAAGGCCAGCGGCGTGACCGGCAATCCATTCAAGGATCGCCGCGTGCGCCAGGCCTTCACCCTGGCAATCGATGCCGAGGCCATCGGCAAAGCGGTGATGCGCGGCTATTCCCAGCCCACTCGCCTGCTGGTGGCCGCCGGCATCAACGGCTACCAGCCCGATCTGGCCAAGCCGCTGGCGTCCGATCCGGCGGCAGCACGGCAATTGCTGAAAGCGGCAGGTTATGAAGCCGGTTTCAGCCTGACCCTGGATTGCCCGAATGACCGCTATGTGATGGATGAGGAAATCTGCCAGGCGGTGGCGGCGCAACTGGCGCGGATCGGCATCAAGCTGACGGTGAATGCCCGCCCCGGCAGCCGGCATTTTGCCGGCATCCTGCGTTCCTCGGCCGATATCGCCAAGGCGCCCGATACCGGCTTCTACCTGATGGGGCTGTCGCCCGCCGCCACCTACGACACGCATAACATCTTCCAGGTGCTGCTGCGTACGCCCGACCAGGCCAGCGGCGCCGGCCTGCTCAATTCCGGCGGCTATTCCAACCCGGAGCTGGATCGCCTGATCGATGCCGTGGGCGTCGAGCGCCGCGCCGATGAGCGCCAGCGCATGATCCGCCGCGTCACCGAAACCTATCAGCAGGATTTCGCCTATATCCCGCTGCACCAGCAGATGGTGATCTGGGCCACCCGGCGCGGCGTCGATCTGGTACAGAGCCTGGACAACTACTTCGCCTGGCGCTTTGTGACCGTGCGGGAAAAATAGCAGCGGCTTTTATGCCGGAACCCGGCATGAGCGGCTTGATTTGCCGGCCGAACCGGGCTACATCCTGCCCCGCCTCACCGGCCGCCCGCTTCGCTGGGCTTACCGGCCCCTTCGTCTAGAGGCCTAGGACACTACCCTTTCACGGTAGGTACACGGGTTCGAATCCCGTAGGGGTCGCCATAATCAAGCGGAAAATGGCGCAGTTGTGCCATTTTGCGACGATCCGGTAAAATCGGCTCCCACATTTCGTTCCACACTTTTAAGCGGCTTCGTTGGCGTGCGCTGGCATGTCCTCGGACGACGCCGGCGCTTCCCAGCTCCAGCGGGAGCATTCGAGGATGCAGAGTCGGCTACCGACCGTCGGCTTTTGGCGCGGAATCGGCAAAAGCCGACGCGCAAATCTTGGACGCGCGTCGCTACATACCGAACCTCCCGCCGTGTCAGGATCGTGCCGGGAGAGCCGGTCGAGGGATCAAGGTCTGGACAGGGGACGGAATTTTCGCTGAAACCAACCCTGAGGCTCGGGACGGGAAACGTTCGTTTACACCCACGTGCTCGTCCTTCCGGGTGATCAAGCCCATCGTCGGCAACTTCATTCAGAGATGGCTTCAGTTCGAACTGCTAAGAGCCATGCGAACCGTATCGAATATTCTCGAACCTTCCAAGATCCGGCGCCGCGTGTCCAAGGGACCAGCGAACTCGACATAGTCTAGCCAGTTCCAGTGCACGTCGTAACGCGATCCCATAACCGCGCGGCGGATTGCTTGACCCGGTATCACCGCGACGGACGCCTGATACCACCGCCGATCGACGTCGCGAACGACGGCATACTCCGTCGCGCTATCGTCTAGACGCAAGGCCGTCGGCGAGGGGATCGGCATCAATTCTCCAAGTTCGTCCTCCAGAGCCGGCACAATACTGCGGGACAAAGGGATTAGATGAGCGTGCGCATGTTCCACGCAAGACGGTTTCGCGTTCTCGGCGACGATGCCATGTTCGAATACGATGAGACCATGCTGCCCGGCCAAGCACGCATCGACCGTCTCAACGACACCGATCAATTCGGCGTCATTCCAGTTTTCGAGCAATGCGCGTCGATGATCGCGAGCGACGACTAACATGTGACCGCTCGAACACGGCGCCACATCCGGGATCACCACGATATTTGCCCCCGGGAAAATGACCTCTCGCAGACCTCCCCCCTCCATCACGCTGGTGAAATGTCGGCTATGACCTTGAACCTGTAATTGGCAGAACTGACACGGGGGGATCACGATATTTGCCCTGCTGCCACGGTCACGTTACCATCTTCATGTTGCAGAAGCATGGGATAGAAGGCCATATCGCGCGATCTGCAGAAGCTATTTATCTCTTCGATATGGCTTGATTTAGCGATAAATGAGAACAGTGCGACGTTTCTAACTTTTCGTCTATGCAGTTCCACACTGCAACAGCTTGGCGTGTTTCCTGTCGATGTCACGCCCTGCAACAGGACTGATCGTTCAGACCCGAAAAATCGACCTTGAACCGTGCCGGGGCTGGTCCTGGTTCTGGGACGCACGACTGCTGGCTTGGCGCGCAAATGATCAAGCGTCGCCGCCAGAAAGGGTAGCTGATCTTTAGAATCAGGGATAGCAAAACGGCTGGGAGGCTTGTCGGCGAACTGCTGTAAGAGTGTACCGGCCACGTAGTGAGAAAAAGCATGACTTAGTAAAAGCTCATCGCTTGTATTATTGCTAACACTAGAGAAATCGACAAATGACTTCGTAACACTAGTGTGATTATTGATCCCAACTTCATGTAATTCAGGCACCGTGTGCTTTTTTATGATACTTGGAAGAAAATTATAGTCTCTTAACTCAGACCTCATCTGACACAGTCGATCAAACTGCTGACTCTCAAGCAACGATGAAATACTATTACGACTCCCTTCAATCGCATGGTAATTTCGTGCTCTCATAAATTCGATGTCAAGGCGCGCGCCTCCATCGGAGGGATTCAAAAGATCTGCTAGGACCTCCCCTATTGCAGACTCCAACTTTATTCGATCGGATGAATTGATCTCGGTATTGGGCGCATACCCGATACGGGCAAACGCACTTACTACGCCGTAAAGATCGGACGGATCGGTGGTCTCCCCAATATGCAAGCGCAGAGCGTTTTCCGAGCCTAGATGTCCGGTGAATATGCCATATTCGAGCAGCACGTTTGCTCGTGAGACCGGGAATGTTTTCTCTCGTGATTCCGTCTTATCGTCCGGCGTCGTAAGAAATATTGCGAAATCTATCTCCGATAGCAAGCCAATGATCTGCTCATACGTCGATTTTCCGTTCTTGAAGGCCGTCCACCAGGGTCGCGCCTTAAAGAGCGGATGGACATTGATCGCGGCCTCGACGATCTCGGCGTAATTCCTAGCCTCCTTCGATGATCCGATAAATACCTCGAACATGCGCTCATTTGCCCCCAGACCACCCAGGGCGGTCGCCCTTTCGCCAAGTATCTAGCTTCCCCGAAACGATCGCAACCCTATCTCCCATGCTTCTACGAATGCGTGGCCCATGGTCTGCTTTTTCGATGAAAAGGCGCCGTTGAACTGTGCGTGGCCCTTATGCGACCTTGCGGCTTCGCGGCAACCATGTCGTGATACGCAAGAACAAGAGATGGCCGGTCGGGCACGACCACATCAACGGCATCAAGGGCTTCTGATCCTACGCCAAGAACTGGGTCTACCCGTACCGCTGTGTGCCGAAAAAGGTCTTCCATCTCTATCTCGGTGCCGCCTGCTACAGGTTCAGCTGCCGAAACAAGGATCTGAAACCGTTGATTATCAAGCTCTTGAAGGTCACGCCGGCCGACGAGAGCGAGCAAAATCCGGCCCAATTCGGTTAGACATTACCTAAATCATCGGCAAAAAAGTCGAGAATGCTAAACTGCATCAATAGCATGACGTTTGCACCGCCTCCCTACCGAGCAATCCTTTTGGAAGGAAGAAACATGGCGACGGTGCGCAAAACCATCACCTTGACGGAGCAGCAAGATGCCTGGGTCAAGTCGCAGATCGACAAGGGCGACTTCACCAATGACAGCGAGGTTTTCCGCGATCTCATCCGGCGCGAACAGGAGCGGACAGCCGAAATCGAGAGCATCCGGGCAGCGCTGATCGAGGCAGAGCAGAGCGGCGAGCCCCGACCGTTCGACCCGGAAGCTTTCAAGCGCCGTATGCAACGGACACATGGCTGAGTATCGCCTCGCACCTACCGCCGAGCAATGGGGCATCGGGCAGGCACGCCGCTACCTGGACATGCTAACGGTTGCCTTTGTCGGCTTGGCCGATGCGCCCAAAACTTGGCCTTCATGCGATTTCATCCGGCCTGGATACCGCCGGCGCGGCGTGGAGCGCCATGTCATCTATTACCGCATAACCGGTTATGGCGTTGAAATCATGCGTATTCTGCATGATCGCATGGACTCGTCCCGCCATTTATAATGGTTTTTTGGTGGTACAAACGGTGGTACAATTGACACTTGATCAAGACCTCTGTTTTTATCAATTCTACCAATAATTTAGGGTATTTTTCGCCGGACAGTTCCCGTAGGGGTCGCCACTTTCCAGTAAAATCGAAGATTTGGAATGCCTGCATCGGCCAAGTCTTTACGTTGTCTGCCGTTTCTCCGTTTGCGGGAATTGTCGGCCATCGTATTTTCCCGCTATTGTGGCGGTGAAAATTTGGGCAAAGCCGATTCCTGGCCGATATGGCTGCGTGGCGCTTTTGGACCGATCCTGTTAACGGCACGAGGAAAGCGCAGCATGCAGAGCAGAATGCTTTTGGCCCTGATCGTCGCTGCCGGCCTGGCCACCGGCTTTATCGGCGCCGCCAAGGCCCAGGATATGCGCAGGAATCCCTTCGCGCCGCCGCCGCCGAAATGGACCGCCACCACCGGCCTGCAGGCGAGCCAGAGCAAAGCGACCCAGCGCAGCAGCCCGTCAAAGACCAACTCGCTGTCGGGCAGCCTGTCGCTGATGTACCAGCTTGATGACGAAACCTTCCTGGGCGGCAACCTGGCCTACACGAATAGCGAGATCAAGGCCGGCTTCGATAACGGACGCGGCGATAGCGATGCCTATGCCGGCGGCCTGTTCGGCATGCGCATGCTTGAGCCCGGCCTGCTGCTGGATGCGGCGCTCGGCTATGGCAGCGTGGCGCTCGACAACCGCTACAATAACGGCGCCGCGATCCGCTATGATGCCGATACCATCTTCTGGTCCGGCAGCATCGGCCTGACCAAACTCTTCCCGCTATCGCCGACGCTGACCGCCAGCCTGTCGGCGCGCTACACCCTGGTGCGCAGCCGCACCGATGATTACGCCGACAGCGCCGGCAACCGCACCGATGCCAAGTCGAGTGAACTGCATTACGTCAGCCCCGGCGGCGGCCTGTATTGGCGCCTTGGCGCCTGGGAACCTTATGTGAATGCCGCCTGGAATCTGGCCAACCGCGATTTCACCGATGGCGTGAAAGATAACAACTATTTTTCGGTCGGTTTGGGCACCAATTATGTGCTGACCGACAAGACGTCGTTGAGCGCCGGTTTCAATACCATGCTGGGTAAGGCGGAAGCGCAGGACCGCTCCGTGATGATCAGCGTCATATCCAAATTCTGAGATTGGAGACCCCGATGAGCTATCCCGGCAAATCTCTCCTGCTGTCGCTGGCCCTGCTGGCGGCTGTATTCCTGGCCCCCGGCAACGAGGCACGCGCCTATTGCCCGCCGCCCTGCCCCGGTTCGGGTACAAGTGCCGCTGTAACTGCGGCACAAAGCGGCGTGCAGAATCTGGTGCAGCGCATCACCAGCGGCCAACTCAGCATCGAACAGGCCCGCATCATGGCCAATGAGATGGAGAAGACGGCCGGCCAATCCGTGGCGGCGCAGCAATTGCGCGACGCAGCGGATGCTTGCGAGAAATCCGGCAATTGCATCGCCCCGGCAGCCGGCACAAGCACTGCACCGGCCGCGCAGATCAGCGTGCCGGTGCCAGCATCCAACCTCAACAAACCGGGCGCGCTGTATCTCGCCGTCATCTCCAATGGCAGCGTGTTTTTCGTCGATAGCGCCGGCAAACTCACGCCTTATGTTCCTGGCAAATCGCCGCCGGCCACCTATACCGGGCCGCTTTCCACTGACAAATTGCAGATGAGCGATCTGAGTGACAGTATGAAGAATGACCTGCCGAATGGCGCGCAGGTGATCAGCGGCTATGGCCTTGGTATTCCCGGGCTTTCCGATCCCTTCAACTACATGATTAGCAACAGCACCTACAACGTGACCTATACCAAGCCGTAATCGCAGCGTTCATTCGCCGCAAAAAGGGCGCCGATGATTGCGGCGCCCTTTTTCATTCGCACCACGCCATTACGCCACGTAGGCGGCATCTTCCACCACCAACTGGACGCGGCGCTCGCCGCGCCAGTAATCGGCGCGCAGATGGCCGGCCAGATGCAGCGGCCGGCCGGTGGCGCGGGCTTGCAGCAAGGCTTCCCCCAAAGCGCCAGCCTGGGCGGCGCCGGGGCCACGGGCCTGGCCGGCGGTATCCAGGGCGCGGAAGGCGATGCCGCGCAGGCGTGGCCCCAGCCCGTCATCGGCCGTGACCAGCAGGCGCACATGGCGTTCGCCCACCACATCGGCCTGCATGATGCGCGCATTGGCAATGGCGAAACGCGGCTCGGCATTGCCCGAGCCATAGGGACCGAGCAGTTCCAGCTTTTCGTATAACTCTACCGAGGCGCCGCCGACACTGAGCGCGCCATCCAGCCCCAGGCTGGCATCGACGCCGGCCCGCGCCACCTGCGGCGCCAGTCTTTCCGCCAGGAATTCCTGCAACGCGGCGATGCCGCCTGCCGCCACCGTGAGGCCTGCCGCCATGGCATGGCCGCCGCCATTCAGCAGCAGGCCGGCCTGCTTGGCCGCCACCACGGCGCCGCCGAGATCAACTCCCGGCACCGAGCGGCCGGAGCCCTTGGCCAGCCCCTGCTCATCCAGCGCCAGCACAAAGCTGGGCCGGCCGGCGGCTTCGCGGATACGCGCGGCGACAATGCCGATCACGCCGGGATGCCAGCCTTCGCCGGCCACCAGCGCCAGCGGCGCCTCCTCGGCCACCTGTTCCAGCGCCAGCAAGGCCTCGCCCAGCACCTGCTGCTCGATCTCCTGGCGCTCCTTGTTGAGGCGATCCAGTTCGCGCGCCAGATCGGCGGCCTCGCGCGCATCGTCGCAGGCCAGCAGCCGGGTGCCGAGATCGGACAGACCGACCCGGCCGCCGGCATTGACGCGCGGCCCGAGCAGGAAACCGAGATGATAGGCGCCGGGCGGCTCATTCAGCCCGGCGACATCGGCCAGCGCAGCCAGGCCGGTATTGCCACGCCCGCGCAGCACCTTGATGCCCTGCGCCACCAGGGCGCGGTTAAGGCCGGTGAGCGGCACCACATCGCAGACCGTGCCAAGCGCCACCAGATCGAGCCAGCCGAGCAGATCCGGCTCCGGCGCGCCGCCATAATAGCCCTGCGCCCGCAAGGCCCGGTTCAGCGCCACCAGCAGCAGGAACACCACCCCCACGGCGGCAAGCTGGCCATAGCCGGGCGCCTCGTCGAGCCGGTTCGGATTGACCACCGCCACCGCCGCCGGCAGGCCTGGCTCGGCCAGATGATGATCGGCCACGATCACATCCATAGCCAGGCGCTGCGCCTCCGCCAGCGGCTCGAAAGACAAAGTGCCGCAATCCACCGTGATCAGCACGCGCACGCCCTCATCGGCCAGCTTGCGCATGGCGGCGATATTGGGGCCATAACCTTCCTTCTGGCGATCCGGGATATAGACCCGCAACGGCCGGCCGATGGCGGCAAAGAACCGCTTCAGCAAAGCCGAGGAGGTGGCACCATCGACATCATAATCGCCGAACACGGCAATCCGTTCGCCACGTGCAATCGCAGCCGCCAGGCGCCCGGCGGCGGTTTCCATGTCGCGGAAGCGCGCCGGATCGGGCAGCAGCCGGCGCAATGACGGCTTGATGAAATCATCCACCTCATCGGGCGCAACGCCGCGCCCGGCCAGCACGCGGCCGAGGATTTCCGGCAGGCCGGCGCGCTGCGCCAGGGCCAGACCGAGCCGCTCATCACCGGCCCGCAGGCGCCAGCGCCGACCTTGCAGCGAGCGCGCCACGCCCAGGAAAGGCGTCGGGCCATTCATGCTTCCTGGCCGTTCATGATCAATCGAGCGGGTGCAGGATCACCGCTTCGATGCGGCGGATAGTGCGGGTTTCCGAGCGCATCGACACGGAATGCACCTTGAAGCCGCCGGGTACACGCTTCACGCCGCTGAGCAGCGAGCCATCGGTGACCCCGGTGGCGGCAAAGATCACATCGCCGGAGGCCAGATCGTCCAGTGCATATTTGCGATCCAGCTTTTCGATGCCGAGGCGGCGCGCGCGGGCGCGTTCGGCATCGTTGCGGAATAGCAGCCGGCCCTGCAACTGGCCGCCGATGCAGCGCAACGCCGCCGCCGCCAGCACCCCTTCCGGCGCCCCGCCCGATCCCATATACACATCCACGCCGGTATCCGGATCGGTGGTGGCGATCACGCCGGCAATGTCGCCATCGGAAATCAGCGTGATGCGGGCGCCGGTGGCGCGCACTGCGTTGATCAGTTCCATATGGCGCGGCCGATCCAGGATACACACGGTAAGATCGGAGACCGCCACGCCCTTGGCCGTGGCCAGGCTGGCCAGATTTTCCGCCGGGCTGCGATCCAGATCCACCACACCATCGGGCAGACCGGCACCGACGGCGATCTTGTCCATATACACATCGGGCGCATTGAGGAAACAGCCGGCATTGGCAAAGGCGATCACCGCCATGGCATTGGGCGCGCCCTTGGCGGCAATCGAGGTGCCTTCCAGCGGATCGAGTGCGATATCGATGGCCGGCCCCTTGCCGCTGCCCACCTTCTCGCCCACGAACAGCAACGGCGTCTCGTCACGCTCGCCCTCGCCGATCACCACGGTGCCATCCACGCTGAGCGCATTCAGCGCCTTGCGCATCGCCTGCACGGCGGCCTGATCGGCGGCCATCTCATCGCCCAGGCCGACCAGCCGGGCAGCCGCGATGGCAGCCGCCTCGGTCACCCGCACGGCTTCCAGGGTCAGGTTACGTTCCACGGAAATCGACTTCGCCTTGGCCATCGCCTTGTCTCCGCCGTCAGAGCGCCTCGATACGGATCAGACGCGGCGGCTCCAGCATGGAGCGCAGCTTGCCGATACGCTGCAAGGCGCGCGCCATATCGGCCTCGCGCGCCTCATGGCTGATCAGCAGCACCGGCACCGGGGCATTGGCGGCCTCGGCGCGGCCACGCTGCACCAGGCTTTCGATGCTGATCTTGTGGTCGCGCAGGATGGCCGAAACATCGGCCAGCACGCCGGGCTGATCCTTCACCAGCAGGCGGATATAGTAGCGCCCGACCGTGTCGGCCATCGCCGCCGCCTTCAGCTTGCCGAGCTTGCCGGCTGGCGCGCCAAAGGCAAAGCCACCACGGCCGGCAGCGATATCGGCCAGATCGGCCACCACCGCCGAAGCGGTCGGATTCTGCCCGGCGCCACGGCCCTCGAACATCACCGGGCCAACAAAATCGCCTTCCGCCGCCACCGCATTGAACACGCCATCGACATGGGCAATCGGGGTGTTCACCGGCACCATGCAGGGATGCACGCGCTGTTCGATGCCGCGCGGCGTGCGGCGGGCGATCGCCAGCAGCTTGATGCGGTAGCCGAATTCCCGCGCAAACGCGATATCCACCGCCGAGACATGGCGGATGCCTTCAACATGCACCGCCTTGAAATCGACCTTGGTGTTGAAGGCCAAAGCGGTCAGCACGGTCAGCTTATGCGCGGCATCGATGCCATCGACATCGAAGCTCGGATCGGCCTCGGCATAACCCAGGCGCTGGGCATCGCTCAGCACATCGGCGAAATCGCGCCCGGTTTCGCGCATCTCGGTCAGGATGTAATTGCAGGTACCGTTCAGGATGCCGTGTACGCGCTTGATATTGTTGCCGGCCAGGCCCTCGCGCAAAGCCTTCAGGATCGGGATGCCGCCAGCCACCGCCGCCTCGAAGGCCAGCGGCGCGCCGACCTTCTCCGCCGCCAGCGCCAGCTTGTCGCCATGCAGCGCCAGCAATGCCTTGTTGGCGGTGACGACGCCCTTGCCATTGGCCAGCGCGGTTTCGCACAATTCCTTGGCCACGCCGCTGGAACCGCCGATCAGTTCCACCACCACATCCACTTCGGGATCGCTGGCGATTTCCACCGCATTGTCATACCAGCGCCAGTCACCCTTGGGCAGGCCACGCTTCTTGCGCTTGTCGCGCGCCGAAACCGCCACCACCTGGATCGGCCGGCCGCTGCGCGCCGCCAGCATCTCGGCCTGCTCGCTCAGCAGGCGCACCACACCGGCCCCCACCACGCCGAGGCCGGCAATGCCGACCCGAATCGGATTGCCCTTCAGGGCCGCTGCTTTCACCGCCCGCTTCATCAGCTCGCCACCTTCTGCACCGGCGCCGGGGCTTCATCCGGCAGGTTGGAGGGCTGGCCCAGCAGGCGCTTGATGCTCTTCACCGCCTGGCGGGTGCGATGCTCGTTCTCGACAAAGGCGAGGCGCACAAAATTGTCGCCATATTCGCCAAAGCCGATGCCCGGCGCCACCGCCACCTTGGCTTCGCGCAGCAGCAGCTTGGAGAATTCCACCGAGCCGAGATGGGCATAACGTTCCGGGATCGGCGCCCAGGCAAACATCGAGGCATCGGGATTGGGCATCGGCCAGCCGGCCTGGATCAAGCCCTGCACCAGCACATCGCGGCGCGACTTGTAGACCTGGCGGATTTCCTCGACGCAATCCTGCGGCCCGTTCAGCGCCGCCGTGGCCGCCACCTGGATCGGCGTGAAGGCACCGTAATCGAGATAGCTCTTGACCCGCGCCAGGGCGCCGACCAGCTTGGCATTGCCGGCACCGAAGCCGATGCGCCAGCCCGGCATGCTGTAGGTCTTGCTCAGCGAGGTGAATTCAATCGCCACATCGCGCGCACCCGGCACCTGCAGGATCGAGGGCGGCGGGTTGCCGTTGAAGTAGATTTCCGAATAGGCCAGATCGGAGATGATCCACATATTCCGCTTCTTGGCGAAATCGACCACCGCCGCATAGAAATCCAGGTCCACCGTCATCGCGGTGGGATTGGCCGGGAAGCTGACGATCAGCGCAATCGGCGCCGGCACGGAATGGCGATAGGCGCGATCCAGACCGGCGAAGAAATCAAAGCCCGGGCCGATCGGCACGCTGCGCACATTGGCGCCGGCAATGATGAAGCCGAAGGCATGCATCGGATAGCTCGGATTGGGTACCAGCACGGTATCGCCGGGCGCCGAAATTGCCATCGCCAGATTGGCCAGGCCTTCCTTGGAGCCGAGCGTGACGATGCATTCCTTGTCGGCATCCAGCGTCACGCCGAAGCGGCGGCCGTAGTAATTCGCCAGCGCCTTGCGCAGGCCAGGCACACCACGGCTGGAGGAATAGCGATGGGCGCGCGGATTCTGCGCCGCTTCCACCAGCTTGGCGACAATATGCGGCGGGGTCGGGTTATCCGGATTACCCATGCCGAAATCGATGATGTCTTCGCCCTGGGCCCGCGCCTGGGCCTTCATGCGATTCACTTCCTCGAACACATAGGGCGGCAGGCGCTTGATGCGGTAAAACTCGGTATCCATGGCTTTGGTCCAGTCTGGGAGATGAGCGCCAGCAACAGCAAAAGCGGGACTCGGAGAGCCCCGCGCCGCCGCTGCTATCTAGCTCAAATAAGGTTAGTTTTCGAGATAGATTTCGACGCGGCGGCTTTGCTCGGCGGTAGCGGCGGCGGCCTGATAATAGGCCGGAGCGCCCTCGGTGCGGGCTTCCAGCGCCATCAGCCTTGTATCCACCCGATGCCGCTGCAATTCCGCCGCCACGCTTTGCGCGCGCTTGCCGGCCAGATCGGCCGGCTCGCCGCTGGCAGCGGCGACGCCGATCACCCGCAGTCGGCCCTTACCGCCGGTACCCATCTGATATTCCGCCACCTGACGCAGCAGGTCGCGATCCCGCGTATCCAGCGTGGCAGAGCCATTGGCAAAGCGCACAATGGCGAGCAACTGGCGCGCCGGCTGTGCCGGAGTCTGATAGCCGGGCGTCTGATAGCCGGGCGCCGGATAGCCTGGCGCCTGGGGCGCGGCGGCATAGGCCGGGGCCGGCGCTGCGCCCATCTGCGCCTGTGCCATGTTGGGCGGCAGGCTGGTGGCCGACGACGCCATCAGGTTGGCGGTGTAGACCGAGCCCATATTCTGCGCCTGCTGCAAGGCCTGGCTCTGATTCTGCGGCACATAGCCCGGCTGGCCCGGCATCTGCTGCTGCACGGCGCGCTGGCCGATCGGATCGCCCTGCCCGGCCGCCATCTGCTGCACCTGCTGGGCCGACACGGCACCGCCCTGCAATTGCGCCTGGCCAGCCATGCCCGCACCGCCAGCCGGCAGCGGCGTTACCGGCGCAGCCGGCGGCGCCGAGGCTTGCGCCCCGGTGGCCGGGCGGGCGCGCAATTCTTCATCGGTATGGCGCGCATTGGCGCGGTCGGCAGCCAGATTGCCCAGGGCCTGGCGGCGCTCGGCGCTGCTGCTCTGCTCCACCGGACGCGGTGGCACCCGGCCCAGATTGGGGAAACGCTCATCGGTTGCAGAGGCGGTCGGCTTGGCGGCCTGCGGCAAAGCGGCCGGATCGTCATCCTCGAACCAGTTTACCGGGTTGGCCCAGCTCACCGCATCCGACACGGTGGAACAGCCACTGAGGCCCAGCATGGCGGCCAGCAGGGCCATGGTCAGGGCAGCGCGCGGCCCGGTGGGGCGGCGCCGGGTCGTCCCGGCCTCGGCTCGGCTCGTCATGATCATGGCCCAACTCCTTCCAGACACTGGCCGCTCCAGGGCGGCCACCCAATACTGCACCGCAACGCGGCCCGCTCGATTAGCCCAAGACTGACGGCACCTTACCGGCAACGCGCCTTGCAGCCTACACCCCTAATCCCGTAACCTGCCCATGCCGCCCGGCTTTGGCGGCTGGCGACTGCGGCAGGGTGTCCCAGCCGCCAGGGGGAAACGGGGCCAGAGAATAAGGATAGTCGGATGAACAAGCAACCGGACAGTGGTGCCAGGCTTCCCGATCCGAGTGAATGGGCAAAGAATTGGTCGGAAATCGCCGAGCAGAGCCAGAAGCTGGTAGGCGAATTTCTTGCCCGCCAGGGTAGCGAACCACCGATCGCCGCGCCCATGAGCAAGCCCGACCCGATGAATATCGGCTCGGCCTTCATGGAAATGACCGCCAAGATGCTGACCAATCCGGAAAAGCTGGTGGAGGCCCAGGTTGAATTGTGGCGCGCCTATGCCGAATTGTGGACCACATCGGCGCAGCGCTTCATGGGCCAGGAAGCCGCCCCGGTGGCGCAGCCCGACAAGGGCGACAAGCGCTTCAAGGATGCCGCCTGGAACGAAAGCTACCTGTTCGACTATATCAAACAATCCTACCTGCTCACCGCGCGCTGGCTGCAGAAGACGGTGAATGGCGTCGATGGCCTGGATGCCAAGACGCAGAAGAAGGTGGATTTCTACACACGGCAATTCGTCGATGCGATGGCGCCGTCGAATTTTGTGCTGACCAATCCCGAAGTGCTGAAAGCCACCATCGACAGCAACGGCGACAATCTGGTCAAGGGCCTGCAGAACCTGCTGGAAGACCTGGAGCGCGGCAAGGGCAAGCTGAATATCAAGATGGTGGATGCCAAGGCGTTTGACGTCGGCGGCAATGTCGCCACCATGCCGGGCAAGGTGGTGTATCAGAACGATCTGATGCAATTGATCCAGTACAGCCCGACCACCAAGGAGGTCTACAAGCGACCGCTCTACATCGTGCCGCCCTGGATCAACAAATTTTATATCCTCGATCTCAAGCCGGAAAATTCCTTCATCAAATGGATGGTGGCGAAGGGCTACACGGTGTTTGTGGTGTCGTGGAACCAGCCCGACGAAAACCATGTCGACAAGACTTTCGAAAGCTATATGCGCGAAGGCATCCTGGATGGTCTCGACGCCGTGAAAGCCGCCACCGGCGAGGAGGAAGTCACCGCCATCGGCTATTGCATCGGCGGCACGCTGATGGCCTCCACCCTGGCCTGGATGGCGGCCAAGGGCATCGACCGCATCAAGGCAGTGACCTTCTTCGCCGCCCAGGTGGAATTCTCCGAAGCCGGCGAACTCAGCGTGTTCATCGACGAGGAGCAGATCAAGTATTTCGAGGAATTGATGGCGCAGAAGGGCTATCTCGAAGGCACCGAGATGGCGACCACCTTCAACATGCTGCGCGCCAATGACCTGATCTGGTCCTTCGTGGTGAACAACTATCTGCTGGGCAAGGAGCCGTTCCCGTTCGACCTACTGTATTGGAATGCCGATGCCACGCGCATGCCGGCCAAGATGCACAGCTTCTATCTGCGCAACATGTATCAGCGTAATCTGCTGGCGCAGCCCGGTGGCCTGGAACTGGCCGGCGAGAAGATCGACCTGCGCAAGATCAAGATCCCGGTCTATCTGCAGGCCAGCCGCGAGGACCATATCGCGCCGTTCCGCTCGGTCTACAAGGCGAGCCAGCTCTATGGCGGCCCGGTGCGCTTCATGCTGGCCGGCTCGGGCCATATTGCCGGCGTGATCAATCCGCCCACGGCGAAAAAATACCAGCACTGGATCAACGATACCAAGACCAACCCACCCAAGGTGGAAGACTGGATCAAGGGCGCCACCGAGCATCCCGGTTCCTGGTGGGAGGATTGGGATGCCTGGCTGTCGAAAAAGTCCGGCCCCAAGGTCAAGGCGCGTATTCCCGGCAGCGGCAAAGTGAAAGCCATCGAGGATGCGCCGGGCAGCTATGTGCGCAAGCGCATCATCGATTAATTACCGATAATCCGGCATAAATCACGCTAATGCAGGCTGCCCTGGAGCAATTCAGGGCAGCCTGCTGCATTTTTGACCTTATGCTAGTTTAGAATTATGCTAAACTATCCCGATCAACCCGGCCCAATTCAGGCCGGCGTTGTGGGCCAAGCCCTTGCCGCCCCACCTGTTTTTTGACGGCAAACCGGCCGAAACCCGCACTACAGGCGGCCATTCAGCACTCGTTTGAACCCTTATGGAAGGAAACCTGATGACTAGCCTTGGCAAATGCCCCGTGATGCATGGCAGCCATACCAGCACTGGCACAACCGTGATGGATTGGTGGCCGAATGCGCTCAACCTCGACATCCTGCACCAGCATGACCGGAAGACCAATCCGCTGGGTGCGCAATTCGACTATCGCGCCGCGCTGAAGCAGCTCGATGTGGCGGCGCTGAAGCGCGACCTGCATGCGCTGATGACCGACAGCCAGCCCTGGTGGCCGGCCGATTGGGGTCATTATGGCGGCCTGATGATCCGCATGGCCTGGCACGCCGCCGGCTCCTACCGCATCGCCGATGGCCGTGGCGGCGGCGGCACCGGCAACCAGCGTTTTGCGCCGCTGAATTCCTGGCCCGATAACGGCAATCTCGACAAGGCGCGCCGCCTGCTCTGGCCGATCAAAAAGAAATACGGCAACCGCATCAGCTGGGCCGATCTGATCATCCTGGCCGGCACCATCGCCTATGAATCGATGGGCCTGAAAACCTTCGGTTTCGGCTTTGGCCGCGAAGATATCTGGCACCCGGAAAAGGATGTCTATTGGGGCTCGGAAAAGGAATGGCTCGGCGCCGGCCGCTATGACGGCGACGACCGCGACTCGCTGGAAAACCCGCTCGCCGCCGTGCAGATGGGCCTGATCTACGTCAATCCGGAAGGGGTCGGCGGCAAGCCCGATCCGTTGCGCACGGCGCAGGATATCCGCATCACCTTCGCCCGCATGGCGATGGATGATGAGGAAACCGTGGCGCTGACCGCCGGCGGCCATACCGTGGGCAAGGCGCATGGCAATGGCGATGCCAAGCAACTCGGCCCCGAGCCGGAAGCCGCGCCGGTGGAGGATCAGGGCCTGGGCTGGCTCAACAAGACCAGCCGTGGCATTGGCCGCAACGCCGTGACCAGCGGCATCGAAGGCGCCTGGACCACGCATCCGACCCAGTGGGACAATGGCTATTTCAAGCTGCTGCTCGGCTATGAGTGGGAGCTGACCAAGAGCCCGGCCGGTGCCAACCAGTGGCAGCCGATCGGCATCCGCGAAGAAGACATGCCGGTGGATGTGGAAGACCCCAGCATCCGCCGCATGCCGATGATGACCGATGCCGATATGGCGATGAAGGTCGATCCGGCCTACCGGAAAATCTCCGAGCGCTTCGCCAAGGATCAGGCCTATTTCTCGGAGGTGTTCGCCCGCGCCTGGTTCAAGCTGACCCATCGCGATATGGGCCCGAAGGTGCGTTATCTCGGCCCCGACGTACCCAAGGAAGACCTGATCTGGCAGGACCCGGTGCCGGCCGGCAGCACCGGCTACGACATTGCCGCCGTGAAGGCGCGCATTGCCGCCAGCGGGCTCAGCATCGCCGATCTGGTCAGCACGGCCTGGGACAGCGCCCGCACCTTCCGCGGTTCCGACATGCGCGGCGGCGCCAATGGCGCGCGTATCCGCCTGGCACCGCAAAAGGACTGGGAAGGTAACGAGCCGGCCCGCCTCGCCCGCGTGCTCGGCGTGTTGCAGCCGATTGCCGAGGCGACCGGCGCCAGCCTGGCCGATGTCATCGTGCTGGGCGGGAATGTCGGTGTTGAACAGGCGGCCAAGGCGGCCGGTTTCAGCCTGGAGCTGCCCTTCGCCCCCGGTCGGGGCGATGCCAGCGACGCGCAGACCGATGCCGATTCCTTCGCCCCGCTGGAGCCGATCCATGATGGCTACCGCAACTGGCTGAAGCAAGATTACGCCGTCAGCGCGGAAGCCCTGCTGCTCGACCGCACCCAGCTCATGGGCCTGACCGCCCCGGAGATGACCGTGCTGGTCGGTGGCCTGCGTGTGCTCGGCGCCAATCATGGCGGCAGCAAGCACGGTGTGTTCACCAACCAGGTCGGCGCGCTGACGAATGATTTCTTCGTCACCCTCACCGACATGGCCTACACCTGGGCGCCGGCCGGCGGCAATCTCTATGAACTGCGCGACCGCAAGACCGGCGCGGTGTCATGGACCGCCACCCGCGTCGATCTGGTCTTCGGCTCAAACTCGGTGCTGCGCGCCTATGCCGAGCTCTATGCCCAGGACGACGCCAAGGAGAAGTTCGTGCAGGACTTCGCCGCCGCCTGGACCAAAGTGATGAACGCGGACCGGTTCGATCTGGCGTAAGTCAGACTGGGTAAGCACCCCGGCGGCCGAAAGGCTGCCGGGGAGATTTATAGAATGCCATTCAGCAGTCAGTCAGCACAGCAGATATCGCAAACAACGTAGTGGACTGGCTCTTTTTTTGTAATTAGCAGTCACCTTGCCGCCCAAATAAGTGTGATAAAAATGCCGCCAAAACATCCCCAAAAACCCCAGACCCCACGAGATTTTTAACGCTTCGACCTGCAGCAGCATCATTTAATTTTTTTGCTGGATAAATCAGAGCGAGGCGCAGAATAACTGCGCGAGGACGAGGATCAGGATCGCGACGTAGTGTGCTTTGGAATTGCCCACACAGCCTCGTTGCCTTTTCGAGTACTTTAAGTGGTGGAGCATGCAAACTAATCGGGGGGCAGCGTGGTGAGGGCCCTAAAGTCCACTCAGTCGTTCAAGTTCATCAATGTTGGGGATTACAGCACGCAACTCCGCCATCATCTTATTCCCAGCATCCGGTTCGATGGAAATTGCATATCGAATCTTACCAGACAGACGAAGGACATAAGATAATCGGTTGTCCACTTTAATCCACGCGCAATGTTCGTCAAGCGACCTTGCCTTGATGAAGTAGAGCTCCTGCCGAATTTTATCTTTATAGGATCGGGGAAGCTTAACAACGCTCTCACGAATAGAAAGCCCGGTCACTATTTGTCGCGCCCCTGAATTCGAAATTGCTGTCTTTTGATGATTTACACCAAACCCGTATCTGCCAACAATTTTAGAAACTTCATTTACAATGGAATCAACTTTTGACCTGGAAGAAATGCCTCCGGAAAGAGTCATGTCGTCAGCGTACCGTGAGTATGTCAACCCCTCTCGCGCCGCAACCTTTTGAATTTCTTTATCAAGATCAAAGCACACCATATTAGCCAACATAGGACTCGTAGGAGCTCCCTGCGGCAAATGGCCAACTACGTACGCATCAAAAATTTTGTATTTTTTTGTCGTTCGCCAGCGCTTGACCTTTCCTTGAACTCGATAATCGCTCGGAGGCGGCAATACTCTAGTGCATAAGCGGGCCAAACAAAACGCAACTAAAGCTCGATATCCGAGTTTTCTAAATACGCGATACACTTGACGTTCAGATATAGATTCAAAGAATCTGGTAATATCTAACTTTAACACCCACTCCGCACCCAAATGCCGCTCTGCATTACACCTGTGGCCACTTCCAGGCACGTAAGCCGTCGCTTGTTTTGATACATGCTCAAGAGACGTAGAAGCGCATAATATATATTTATGTATCCAGCGCTGAACGAAGAGCAAACTAGGCTCTGGAACGCATATGAAGCGCCCACCGCCATTACGTTTCCGGATTTTAAAAACTTTATATGGGTCTATAGAGCGCCAAGCAATTCCTAGCAAAACCTTATAAGAAACGCCGGTATAATGGCACAAATGACCTAGCGTTAGAATCACCGGTAGATTTGCATCCACCAACGGCTTGGCAGTTCGCCTAATAGCAGCGATAAATGCTGCGGAGGCATTACGCCGCTCAAGATTCTTTATATAAGCGTGAAGGGGAAACTCCATCTTCTTGCTTCAATCCCGCCATGCGGGCTGGGTGGCCGCCACAGTCGCGAGACCACGAAGTGAATCTGCGGCGGTCACCCATCTCGCGCTCAAACTAGCTCTTTCCAGGACAACGGACTCCGCGCCCCACAATGAGATGATTACCACCTCATGGTACCAACCGATGGGATCGGTCGGTTTTGCCAAGCTAAAGAGTTTCCCCTTCACACTGGTGAGGATAATAAAAAGAGGTTGGGGCTGCAACAAATGCTTTCTTGGTTGATTTAAAGTGGTCTCTAAATCGAGAGAGCAATTCCTCTCCTAAGGGCGTTAACTTTCCTTCCTTCGAGCAAAGCCCAACAGATTTTGCTTCGTTAAAAATTTCATCTGCAAGTCTGCTCTTTATCAAGAGACGTCGCGCCAAATCTTTTTTCATAACGCCCTTTGTTAATAACCCCAGCATTGCAAGGGTAAGGCGTTGGCGCAATTTAATCGGCTCGACATGATCCAAGGCATTGATCAAGCTCAATGCTAAATTGGGCTGGTTCACCTTCCACAATACTTCTGGAGCGCGGTCGTCATTTTCCCGATCAAAGTATGATCTTATCTCGATTGGGATTGACCGATCTGGAAACAGTGCCCTCCACCCCGCCCCACTCCCCCATAATATATGAGGAAGATTATTGGGACATCCGTGTTCAAACACTATGGAGCAGGCGCTTCTTCTATATCCTAAAGCAGAACCTGAGTTCCATCCAAGACGTTCAGAGTAACGCTCACAAAGTGAAATCACACTAGCTTCCAAAGCATCTAATAAATCCGCATCTGGTAGCACCGTAATAAGATTTACAATAGGGAAATTTGGCATTGCACGACGTATCATGCGTTTACCACTAGGAGTAACCGCATACATTAGTATCCATAATTTAATTCGTCCAAATGATAGAAGACTCTTTATACTGCGCGGAACGGACTTCCAGTAATCATGCACTCTTTTTCCACTGCCGCAGACATCATCTACAAAAACTATGTGCTGAATTTTTTGAGTCTTAAGTTGTTTAATAGTCGGACTGCATTCGATTAATGAAACGCCATTTGACAATTTAAACCTATCCTGCAGCTTTGCAAGAATGTGCCCAACCCTGTCTTCGCTTCCGTATTTCCGACGCCTCCCAATTTCTCGACGATTATTGCTTTCATCCAGTGCTATCGCACCTTCAAATTGATCGTAGCCAACAATTCCATCGGGTACTGGAGGCACAATAGGATAAACAGCAATTCGTTTTTTCAATCGCTTTTGTAGCCTGATTAATTCCCCCTCTATGCTCGTTTCAAATTCTCGGCTTGAAACCAATTTTAGTTGATCCAAGAGTTGTTTAGCCAAAGCCCTATCGAGGGCAGTTTTGAATTGAGCCAGCCAATTTATCGAAGTCGGACTTTCTGATAGCCTAATCTGATACATAAGTTTTCTCTACAAAAATGAGTTCAAATATACCCCACCTTCGCCCCGCCGCCGCCCCCGCCCGCCGCACTCGCCGCCAACTTCAGCACAGCCCAATAGCTTTCCTGCACTTCCATCTTGTCGCGCAGGCCTTTCGACAGCAGCAGTTTATGCGCTGCCGGCAGGCGCCAGCAGGGTAGGCTGAGCAGCAGGTGGTGTTCGAGATGGTAGTTCACCCAATAGGGCGCCAGCAGCAGGCGCAGCAGTGGCCCGGCATAGGTGGTGCGGGTGTTGCGCAGCGGATCACTGTTATCCGGCACCACGGCATGTTCGGCGATGTTGCGGATGCGGCTGATCAATTGATACCAGGTCAGCAGCGGCAGCAGCCAGAGCAACGGATAGAGCCACCAAGAACCGAGCGCGGCGAGCAGCGCGCAGAGCAGCGCATTGGTGATGACGAAACCGACCAGGCCGCCCTGGCGCAGCCGCGCCCAGCGTTCGGCCCAGGATAGGCCCGGCTCGCCCCAGGCCATGGCAATCTGCTGCCGGCGCCTTGTGAAGCCGGTATTGCCGCTGATATCGCGCCAGATTTTGCGCTTCAGGCTGCTGCGACTGATCGGGAATGGCGCTGATAACACCAGGTCGGGATCGTCGGCCTGCTGGGTATGGCGATGATGCTTGAGGTGATAGGGCCGGTAGAGATGCAGGTCGGTGCCGACCGGGAAGGCGCAGAGCCATTGCCCGGCCAGCTCGTTCAGCCGGCGGGTTTTGAACAGCAGGCCATGGGCGGCATCATGCATCAGGATGGCGAGGCCCAATTGGCGCCCGCCAATCACCATCACCGCCAGCAGGAAGGTGAGCGGATTGGGCAGCCAGACCACCAAGGCCATGCTGGCGCCGATCAGCGCCCAGGCATGCAGCACCAGCCAGGCGCCCATCCAGTCCGACCGCTGGCTGAGATAGCGGATTTCCTCCGGGGTGAATACTGCCCTCGCCTGCACGCCACTGCCTCCCACCGCCGCCATACAAATGGCGACTCATTCGTGTTGTTGGCCGGCAGTGTAGCGCAGTGGTTGCGCGGGTGAAGCAAAAAACGCGGCGGGTTCGCTCAAGCTGGTCGGATCAGGCGCGGGTCTGAACCGGCTCCCGTATCTGCGCCGCGCGGGCCTGGCGCATCTGTTCCAGCCGCAGGCGCTGGCGCCGCGCCCGCCACCACATGATCAGGCCGGAAACACCCAGGAACAGCATGGTGGCGCCGAGCAGGTCGATCCACAGCCATTCGTAATCCTTGCCGAGCAAGGCCTTGCCGGTATGCAGATCGAGCACCAGGCGGTTCAGCGTGATGGCGCTGGGATCGATGCCGCTCTGTTCGGCAATGGCCTGGCCGGGCGTCGCCTCGGCCTGCCAATGGACGCCGCCATCGCGCGACAGCATCAGGCCGCGCTCACGCGTCGCCGCCAGCAAGGCACCATCGGGCTGTATGGTGATCGACCAGGCTTCGCCGCGCAGCAACAGGCGCCAGTCGCCCGCCGGGCTACGGCCCCAGATGCCATTGCGTGCGGCGGCATAAAGCTGCTCGCCCGCCACTGCCAGGCCGCGCAATTCCACGCCGCGCAACGCCGCCACGGCCTCGACACGGCCGTCGCGCAGCAGGAACAGGCCGAGCCGGGTGGCATAGTAATCCACATCGCCGAGCCTTTGCGCGGCGCGGATTTCGATGCCCGGCACGGCCTCGCCATATCCGGAACCAGCGCCATAACCCGGCAGCCAGCCGACCGCCACCGGGATCTGGCGCAGGCCGAGCGCCTTGTCATGTGCCAGCAGGATGGCGGTCAGCGCCACCAGCAGCAATGGCAGGGCGAGCAGGATGCCGAGCCATTTATGCCACCAGCGCCATTCCCTGGTCGGCCGTGGTTGGTGTCGCGTAGTGGAAACCGGCATGTGGGGCTGCCTGTATGAGAAGCGGGATCAGAAGGTGGAAACCAGCCGCATATAGACCGAGCGATAAGTCGGCTCATCGGTGGTGGAAATGGCAGTGAGCGCGCCGGCCGCGTCATAAGTGCGGTCAGTGCGGCGTTCGCTGGCGGCAAACACGTTCAGCGCCGAGAGATTGAGCGAGACCTGCTCGGTCAGCACCACCCGGGCCGACAGATCGACCCGCGCCGCCACGCCGACATCGGCGCCCGTCGAGGTGCCATCGGCCAGGCGGTTATTCTGGCGATAGCCGCTGTTGAGATTGACGCTGGCGCCGAAGGTGGTGCGCAGCATCGGCACAAACCAGTCGATGCCGATATTGCCGACATAATCCGGCTGATCGAGGAAACGCCGCGTCTGCCCGGTGGCCTTGGCCTCCACCTCGGTGAAGATGCGTGTGGCATTGGCCCACAGGGTCAGGTTTTCCAGATTGATGAAATCGAGCGGCAGGCGGCCCTCCACTTCCAGGCCAAACATTTTCCCGGTGCCGACATTCTGCCCGCGCGACACGATGCGGCCGGCCTCATTGGCCTGGATATTCTCGATCTTGTCGGTGAAATGGCGGGCAAAGACATTGCCGCCGATCAGGCCGCGATTGCCCCAGAAATACTGATCCAGGCCGATATCGGCGCCCCAGATCGATTCCGGTGTCAGGTTGGGATTGCCGCCGGTATCGGGGTTGGCCGCAGTGCCGCCCGCCGTCGCCACGCTGGGCGACAATTCGCGCAAATCCGGCCGACGCAGGGTGCGCGCCAAGCCGGCGCGGAAATCCAGGTCGCCGGCAAAATTATGCACGTAATGCGCCGAAGGCAGCACAAAAAAACTGTCGCGCTCAGTGCTGGCGCCGAAGAAATCCGTTGCCGCCGTGGCGGTATCTTCCAGGCGCATACCATAGGTCAGGCGGTCGCTGGGGCCGATGCGGAAGCTGTCCTGCGCAAAGGCATTCCAGCGCGTTTCCTCGATGCCATAGCGCCGCGTGCGGTTGGCGGCATCGGCCACGCCATTGGTGATCGAGGTGTTATCCTCGTCACGCGTGCTGTTGCTGTAATCGGTGCCGAACTGCAATTCATGGCCGCCAAGCAGATGCTTCAGCACCAGGGCCGGATTGTAGCGCTCCAGCTCAATGCTTTCGGTGCGATCACGCACCCGGTTGGGCACGCCGGCCGCCGTGTAGCGCACCGCGCGGCGCAGGGTATCCTCGCGCGCCTGCTGGTAATCCAGGCTCAGCGTCAGATCGGTATTGGCGTCGAATTCATGCGTCCAGGCGCCATAAAGGCCATAATTTTCGCGCTCGCGGGTGCGCTTTTCCACTTCGCGGTTATTCACGCTCACCTGATTGGCCAGCAAAGCCACCGACACATCGTTGCGCAATTCGCGGGTGCGCAGATAGCTCGGCTCCAGCCGCAGGATATCCTGCTCGCCGGCCAGCAATTCAAACGAGGGCGTCAGGTTGATCTGGTCGAAGCGCCGCTCATTGGTTTCCAGCGTGCCGCCATTCGGGGCGCCGGCAGCGCTATAGGTCAGGGTATCCTTGCTCTCGTTGCGGCGCTGGCGCTGGATGCCGCCCGACAGCACGGCGCGCAGCGGCCCGGCCTCAAAAGCCTGCAGGAAAGTGGCATCGCCCAGCGGGCCGTTTTCATCCAGATAGCCCACCCCGGCGCCGATCTCGCCGCGCGGCGTGAAATTCTGGTTCTTGAGGATGATGTTCACCGTGCCGGCAGCGCCCTGGCCATCCTGGCTCGCCAGCGGCGCACGCACGATCTCGACCCGCTCGACCATCGAACTCGGAATACGGTCGACCTGCACACTGCGCTTGGAATTGCCATCGATCAGCGCGCGGCCATTCACCAGCACCTGGGAATATTCCACGCCGACGCCGCGCAACTGCACGTCGCGGGCGCGGTTGCCGCCTGGAAAGGTCACACCCGGCAGGCGACGCAGCGCATCGCCCAGCGGCTGGTCGCCGAACTGGTTGAGCTGCTCGGCCTCGATCACCGTCATTGCATTGGGCGCCGCGCGCTTGTCTTCGATGGCACGCTGGGCGGCAGTATTGATCGCCTCGCCCTCCACCGTCACCGCCGGCAATTGCGTCGGCTGAGTGTCGCTGCCGCTCTGTTGCGCCAGCGCCCCTGCTGCATAGAAGGCCAGAAAGCCAAACGACCAGCCCAGGCTGCCAGAAAACCGCATCACTACTTCCCCATGGTTATGCGCCAGCGCTGTCGGACCCCACCCGTCCATGACAAAGCGATGACAAATTAATGCCTCGCTTTTAATATTCATTCTCATATACATCCAGCGATTAAGAATTATTTTCACATAAACATTTGTGGCTTTTGCAATCCCTGGATTGTTTGGTGAGGAAACATATCGCCACCCGGATGCGGGTCGCCGCCCCAGCGGCGCTTCCGGCCAACGGGCATGACTGTTAATCCCGATCCGCCGAGGCTATAGTTAATAAAGTATGAATCACCGATTCGCCGGGCCACTCCCGGCTATTTGTGTTGAAAGGATGTCCGCCGGCATGCGCCAAGCCGAGCCCACGCTGACCCTGCCCGTTCTGCAAGCGCTGTATGCCTATTGGGCTGGCAAGCGGCAGGGCCGAGTCATGCCTGACCGTGCCGATATCGACCCGATCGAGATGCGGCCCTGGCTGGGCCATCTGATGCTGGTCGAACTGGCGCCGCCGGCTGACTATATATACCGGCTCTATGGCTCTGCCTTCGTCGATCAGTTCAAGGTCGACATGACCGGGCAATCGATCGACAAGTTGCCGTCGCAGCAGGCGGAATTGCTGCGCGCCGAATATGATGCGGTGGTCGGCCAGCGCGCCCCGATGTCGCGGCTCTATACCGCCACTTTCGACTATACCTCGCGCGACAAACGCTCGGCCTGGCAGGTGGAGCGCAGTTGGGAACGCCTGGTGCTGCCGCTGACCGGCGGCGGCGAGGCGGTGCGGATGCTGCTGGTGGGTGCCTATCCACTTGAAACGGCTGAAGAACCGGCAAAGTAGATTCTGCTCAAAAATAAGGCGATTTGACAGCGGCGCTGGTTTTGACCATGTTCTCGGCGCCCTTAACGCACGGCCATGCCCTCGCGGCCGCCCAAGTGAGATGCCCCAGCACTGATGAAAGTCGTCGTCGTCGAAAGCCCGGCCAAGGCTAAAACCATCGAGAAATATCTGGGTCCGGGCCATCGTGTGCTGGCCTCGTTCGGCCATGTGCGCGATCTGCCCGCCAAGGATGGATCGGTGGAGCCCGACAAGGACTTCGCCATGCATTACGAGATGTCGGGGCGTGGCAACGATTCCGTCAAGGCCATCGTCAATGCGCTGAAGGATGCCGACAGCCTGGTGCTGGCGACTGACCCTGACCGCGAAGGCGAGGCGATTTCCTGGCATGTGCTGGAAGCGCTGGACGCCAAGAAGGCGGTGAAGGGCAAAGCGGTCAGCCGCGTGGTGTTCAACGAGATCACCAAATCCGCCGTCACGGAGGCGATGCGCAATCCGCGCGATATCGACATGGACCTGGTGAATGCCCAGCAGGCGCGCCGCGCGCTGGATTACCTGGTCGGCTTCACGCTGTCGCCGGTGATGTGGCGCAAGCTGCCGGCAGCGAAATCGGCCGGGCGTGTGCAATCGGTGGCATTGCGCCTGATCTGCGAGCGCGAAACCGAGATCGAGGCCTTCCGCGCCCGCGAATACTGGACCATCGCAGCCGATTTCCTCAATGCCAGCGGCCAGAAGGTCTCCAGCCGCCTGATCGAACTCGGCGGCCGCAAGCTCGACAAATTCGATCTCGACAATGCCGAGAAGGCGCATGCCGCCGTGGCGCGGCTGAAAGACCTCGCCTATGCGGTGGCCGATGTCACCATCAAGCCGGCCAAGCGCAATCCGGCACCGCCCTTCACCACCTCCACCTTGCAGCAGGAAGCAGCGCGCAAGCTCGGCTTCTCGGCCCAGTTCACCATGCAATTGGCGCAGCGCCTGTATGAAGGCGTGGATATCGGCGGCGAGACCACCGGCCTGATCACCTATATGCGTACCGATGGCGTGAGCATGGCCGATGAGGCGATCCGCACCGCGCGCGATGTGATCGCCGAGGATTTTGGCCGCGAGGCGGTGCCGCAAAGCTGGCGCGTCTACAAGTCGAAGCAGAAAAATGCCCAGGAAGCGCATGAAGCGATCCGCCCGACCGATTTCCGCCGCCGGCCGCGCGCCGTGGCGCGATATCTGGATGATGCGCAGCTGCGGCTTTACGAACTGATCTGGACCCGCGCGCTGGCGAGCCAGATGGAAAGCGCCGAACTGGAGCGCACCACCATCGATATCCGCGATGGTGCCAAGACCGGCACTTTCCGCGCCACCGGCACCGTGGTGCTGTCGCCCGGCTTCCTCAAACTCTATGAGGAAGGCATCGACGACAAGACCGCCGATGCCGATGACGAGGAAGGCGCCCGCCTGCCCAAGCTGGTGGTGGGTGACAAGCTGGAAACCCAGGTGGTGCTGCCGGAGCAGCATTTCACCGAGCCGCCACCGCGCTTCTCCGAAGCCAGCCTGGTGCGCAAGCTGGAAGAACTCGGCATCGGCCGGCCTTCCACCTATGCCGCCATCCTGGAAGTGCTGCGCGCCCGCAACTACGTGAAGATGGAAGCCAAGCGCTTTGTGCCGGAAGATGCCGGCTGGCTCGCCTTCGCCTTCCTGGTCTCGTTCTTCGACCAGTATTTCGCCTATGACTTCACCGCCAATCTGGAGGAGAAGCTGGATGAAATCGCCGAGCACAAGCTGAACTGGAAGCAGGTGCTGGAAGATTTCTGGCGCGATTTCAGCCGTGGCGACGACGACCATGTCTCGGTCAAGGATGCGATCACCCGCATCGACGAAAATATGGGCCGGCGCGGCGAAGTGCTGGATGCCATCAACAGCATGCTGGAACGGCATTTTTTCCCTGCCCGCGAAGATGGCCGCGATCCGCGCCTATGCCCGGCCTGCAACAAGGGCATGCTGGGCATCAAGGCCGGCCGCAGCGGCGCCTTTATCGGCTGTGCCGATTATCCGGAATGCCGCTACACCCGGCCGCTCGCCGCCGGCAGTGGCAATGGCGATGATGTGGCGCTGTCCGGCCCGCAGGAACTGGGCGTGGATGAAAACGGCGTGCCGGTGACGTTGCGCCAAGGACCGTTCGGTCCCTATGTGCAGCTTGGCGAGGCCGAGGGCAAGCAGAAGCCGAAACGCGCCTCGCTGCCCAAGGGTGTGCAGGCCGAGGATGTGTCGCTGGAATTGGCGCTCAAGCTGCTGGCTTTGCCGCGCGTGATCGGCATCCATCCCGAGAGCAAGCAGGAAATCCTCGCTGGCCTGGGCCGCTTCGGGCCTTATTTGCTGCATGATGGCAAATATGCCCGTCTGAAGGACGCCATGGAGGCGCTGGAAATCGGCATCAACCATGCGGTGGAGAAACTCGCTGCGGCCGCCGCGCGCGGCCCGGGGCGCAAGCGGCCGGAGCCGAAGCCGCTGCGCACCATCGGCAATCATCCCGAGGATGGCCAGCCGGTGAATGTGATCGATGGCCGCTATGGCCCCTATCTCAAACATGGCGACACCAATGCACCGGTGCCGCGTGGCGAGGATCATGAGACGCTGAGCCTGGAAGCCGCCATCGCGGCGCTGGCGGCGCGCGCCAAGGGCGGCAAGGGCGGCAAGGGCAAGAAGCCGGCGGCGAAGAAGGCCGCTGCGCCCAAGAAAACGGCCAAGCCGGCAGCGGAAAAGACCGAGGCGGCAACCAAGCCGGCGGCGAAAAAACCGGCAGCCAAAAAAGCTGCAACCGCCAAGAAACCAGCGGCGAAGAAAAAGGCTGCGGCGAAAAAGCCGGCAGCCAAGAAAGCCGCTGCGGAATAGCCGTGGCCAAGGCACCGCGCGGCAGCCTGCCCTCGAAACAGGATATCCTGCGCTTCATCGCCGCGCATCCGGGCCAGGTCGGCAAGCGCGAAATCGCCAAGGCCTTCAATGTCGGCCCGGCGGATCGTGTGGCGCTGAAGGGCCTGCTGCGCGAATTGAAGCTCGAAGGGGCCGTGCATAGCGGCTCGGCGCAAGGTATGGACTTGGGCAAGCGCCTGCTGCCGCAGGGCACGCTGCCGGAAGTCTGCATGGCCGATATCCAGCGTATCGACCGCGATGGCGACCTGATCGCCCGCCCGGTGGAATGGAGCGGCCCCGGCGATCCGCCGCAGATCGATCTGGCCAATGACGGCAAACGCAGCCGCGAACTCGGCGCCGTCGGCATCGGCGACCGCGTGCTGGTGCGGCTGCGCCAGGCCGGCGCGCGGCGCTACAATGGCCGCATCATTCGGGTGCTGGAAACCCGCGAACAGCCGGTGCTGGGGCGCTTCGACATCATCGAGGGCGAAGGTCGGCTCCAGCCGACCGACCGCAAGCTGCGGCATGAATATGTCATCGCGCCGGAAGATAGCGGCGAGGCTTTCCCCGGCCAGTTGGTGGTGGCGCAGCCACTGCCCGGCCGGCGCTATGGCCTGCGCCCGGCGCGTGTCACCGAAGTGATCGGCCAGGCCGACGATCCGCGCGCGCTCAGCCTGATCGCCATTCACACCCATGGCATCCCCACCGCGTTTTCCGCAGCCGCCGAACAGGAAGCCGCCGCCGCCAAGCCGGTGACGGCGCGCGGCCGCGAGGATCTGCGCAAGATACCGCTGATCACCATCGATCCCGAAGATGCGCGCGACCATGACGACGCGGTGTTTGCCGAGCCCGATAGCGACCCGGGCAATCCCGGTGGCTGGCATGCCGTGGTGGCAATTGCCGATGTGGCGCATTATGTGCGCCCGGGTAGCGCGCTCGACCGCGAGGCGCGGGAGCGCGGCAATTCCACCTATTTCCCCGACCGCGTGGTGCCGATGCTGCCGGAGCGGCTGTCGGCCGATCTGTGTTCGCTGATCGAGAACCAGGACCGCGCCGCGCTGGCGGTGCATCTGTGGTTCGATGCCGAGGGCAACAAGCGTCGGCATCAATTTGTGCGCGCGGTGATCCGGGTTGCCGCCGGGCTGCATTACGCCCAGGTGCAGCAGGCCATCGACGGCCATGCCGACGAGGCCGCCCTGCCCTGGCTGGAAACCGTGCTGAAGCCGCTTTATGCCTGCCATGCGGCACTCAACCGCGCCCGTGCCGCACGCCAGCCGCTCAGCATCACCTCGGATGAACGCCGCGTGGTGCTGGCGCCGAATGGTGCCATTGCCGCGATCCGGCCACGCCAATCACTGCTGGCACATCAGGTGATCGAGGATTACATGATCGCCGCCAATGTGGCAGCAGCGGAGGAACTGGAAAAACGCCAGCAGCCCTGCATGTATCGTGTGCATGAGCCGCCCTCGCCCGACAAGGTGGACAACCTGCGGCGTTTCCTCGAAACCCTGAACCTGAAACTGGCCAAAGGCCAGGTGATGCGGCCGATGCATTTCAACCGCATCCTGGAAGCAGCGGCAGAGTCAGAGCATGTGCGGCTGGTCAATACCGTGGTGCTGCGCACCCAGATGCAGGCCTATTACGCCGCGCATAATCAGGGCCATTTTGGCCTCAATCTGGCGAAATACGCGCATTTCACCTCGCCGATCCGGCGCTATTCCGATGTGCTGGTGCATCGCGGCCTGGTCAGCGGGCTTCAGCTCGGCAAGGACGGCCTGACCGACGAGGACCGCGCCAGCTTCGACAATATTGCCGAGCATATCTCCTTCACCGAACGCCGCTCGATGCTGGCCGAACGCGACAGCCTGGACCGCTTCGTGGCCGCCTTCATGGCCGAGCATGAAGGCGCCGATTTCGCCGCCCATATCACCAGCGTGAACCGCTTCGGCCTGTTTGTGGCACTGGATGAAACCGGCGCCGACGGCTTCGTGCCGATGTCGTCGCTCGGCGATGATTTCTTCCAGCATGACGAGGCACGCCATGCCCTGGTCGGGCGCCGCACCAAGAAGCGCCTGCGCCTCGGCGATGCCGTGATGGTGCGGCTGGTGGAAGCCACGCCGGTCACCGGCGGCCTGCGTTTCGAATTGCTGGATGCCCATGGCCGCACCAGCGGCCGGCAATCGCGTTCCGGGGTACACCTGCCCCGCCCCGGCAAGCCGAAATCCGGCCGTCCGCCCGGCATCCGCACCGGCAAGAAACAGCGCAATCGGTGAGCCGGTAAAACCCGTTGCGCCGACTCGGCTAACGGGCGTTAGATATTGTACCATGATAAACATCGTACCATGACCAAGAGCGACAAGAAGCCGTCGCCGCCGATCCGCGACGCCGCCACCCTGATCCTCTACCGCCATCATGCCGGCCAACTGGAAGTGCTGCTCGGCGAACGTGCCGGCGGCCATGCCTTCATGCCCAACCGCTATGTGTTTCCGGGCGGCCGGCTCGATCTGGCGGATTACCGCATCCGCCCCGCTGCCGGGCTGCATCCGGTCAGCGCCGCGCGGCTGGAACGCGCCCGCATCACCGGCCCGCGCAAGGCCCTGGCGCTGGCGCTGGCAGCCATCCGCGAGACCTTCGAGGAAACCGGCCTGCGCCTGGCCGGGCCGGCCAGCAGCACCCGCCGCGCGCCGCCCCTGCCGGCCGGCTGGGAGAAATTCTGCGCTGCGCCCGATGGCAGCGGCCTGCTGGCCCCCGATCCCTCGGCCCTGCTCTATGTCTGCCGCGCTGTCACGCCGCCGCAACGGCCGCGCCGCTTCGATGCCCGATTCTTTGCCGCACCGGCCGATTGCGCCAGCGGCCAGCTCACGCCCTCGGAAGAACTCGGCAAGCTGCATTGGGTGACACCGCTGGACGCTGCCAAGCTCGACCTGCCGCGCATCACCCAGATCGTGCTGAGCAAACTGCCGGAATGGGTGGAACCCGGCGCGCGCGACAATCCCGGCCTGGCGGTGCCGTATTTCCGCGCCAAGGGCAGCCAGCATGTGATGGACCTGGAATAAGTGGCCCAGCACGACCTGCCGCCTTTTGCCCGTGGCGCCGGGCCGGCCCTGCCGCCGGGCGCCAAACCGGTGCGGCCGCGCGATGCCGCCAGTCTGGTGCTGCTGCGCCACAGCCAGCGCCATGGCGTGGAAGTGCTGCTTGGCCGCCGCGCCGGCAAACATCGTTTCCTGCCCAATGTCTATGCCTTCCCGGGCGGCCGGGTCGACCTCGAAGACAAGACAGCAGCACCACTTAACGATCTGAGACAGCAGGATAAATCCCGCCTGCTTAAACTTGGCTGCGAAGCCCGGGCTGCGAATGCCCTGGGCATCGCCGCCTTGCGCGAAACCTGGGAGGAAACCGGTCTGGCGCTGGGCGATCTGGATGGCGAGCAATTGCGGCCGGACCTCTCGCACCTGACCTATTTCTGCCGCGCCATCACCCCGGTGCAAAGTCCGATCCGCTTCCATGCCCGGTTTTTCCTCGCCGATGCCGAGGCCGCACGCGGCGAACTCGGCGGCTCGGGCGAATTGCTCGATCTCGGTTTCCGGCCGCTGGCAGATGCCCTGCGCCTGCCGCTGGCCGATATCACCGAATTCGTGCTGACCGAAATCGGCAAACTGCCGCCCGACCGGACACCGCCGCGCACCGCCTTCTGGCGTTACCGCCAGGGCCGCCCAGTCGTGACATGGGAGACCTGAGGTGAGCTGGGAGACCTGATATTCGCCCTTTGTTTCAATAAAGCGCGGCAATCCCGGCGGATCGCAACCCTTCCTTGACAAACCGCCCCGAATCCCTATGCTGCGCCAACTTTTTCGCACCCGTTCGTTGGAATCAGCATCATGGCAAAGCCGACCACCCTGAAGATCAAGCTCGTGAGCACCGCCGATACGGGCTATTTCTACGTGACCAAGAAGAACCCGCGCACCAAGACCGAGAAGCTCAGCTTCAAGAAGTATGACCCGGTGGCGCGCAAGCACGTGGAATTCAAGGAAGCCAAGATCAAGTAAGGCTTCCCGATCAGTTTCGGCCCCGGTTTCAATACTGGGGTCACAACAAACGGCGCCCCTCACGGGCGCCGTTTTTGTTTCGGCAAGGATCAACAGGGAAGAGCGCCGGCAAGCGGCTCAGTTATCGGCGCAGACGACTCGGTTGCGGCCCTGATGTTTGGCGCCATAGAGCGCGTCGTCGGCCTTCTTGAGCAACTGATCGGCAGTTTCACCCAGGTGGCTGGAAGCCAGGCCAATCGAACAGGTGACGGTCAATTCGCCCACCGGGGCGCTCACCTTCACCGGCACTTCGCCAATCGCCCGATGCAGGCGGTTGGCCACCACCATGGCGGCATCCAGCGCGGTATCCGGCATCAGCACGACAAATTCCTCGCCGCCATAGCGGCAGGCCATGTCCATGCCGCGGATATTGCGCACGATACGGCCGCCGATTTCGCGCAGCACCTCGTCGCCCACCGGATGGCCGTAGGTATCGTTCACCGGTTTGAAATGGTCGAGATCGAGAATCAGCGCCGCCGTGCCATGCTGCGACGGGCTCTGGCTCAGCAACGTATCCAGATGCGAGGCCATGTAGCGGCGGTTATAGAGCCCGGTCAGCGGATCGGTCACCGCCATCTCGATACTCTGCTGGTAATGCTGGCGCAGGCGATCCTGATAGCGCTTGCGGCGCACCTGGGCGCGCAGGCGGGCGATGAATTCGTTGCGGTCGATTGGACGCACGACATAATCCGTGACGCCGATTTCCAGCCCCTTGACCAGCGCGCGCTGATCATCCGGCCCCACCAACAGCAGGATCGGCACGTTGCGGGTTTCCTCGGTGGTGCGCAATTGCGAGCAGAGCCGCAGGCCATCGGGCTGCTTCAGCCCCAGGCTGACCACCACGGAATCGTATTCCTGGCGCCGCGCCTCGGCCAGGCCGGCAATGCCGTCGCCCTGCATTTCGATCTTGAACTGGCCTTCGAGCATGCGCTGCAGGCGCACCTGGTCGCGCGGGTTGTCCTCGATCAGCAGGATACGCGCATTGGCGTAATCCTCCTCCACACGCGGCACCGGCGGCGACAGCACGCCCAGCGACTGCGAGGTGCGTTCCCGCATGCGCAGTTCATCCAGCATCAGCTTGACGCGCAGCAGCGAACGCACGCGGGCAAACATCGCCACATCGTCCACCGGCTTGGTCAGGAAATCGTCGGCACCAGCCGACAACCCCTGCACACGATCCTCGGGGTCGCCGAGCGCCGTGACCATGATGACCGGGATATGCGCCGTGGCCGGATCGGCCTTGAGCCGGCGGCAGACCTCGAAGCCATCCATGCCCGGCATCATCACATCGAGCAGGATCAGGTCCGGGTTGCCGCTGACAGCGGCTACCAGTGCCTCCGGCCCGTTGGTGGCGGTGATGACCTCGTAATATTCGCTCGTCAGCTTGGCTTCCAGCACCTTGATATTGGTGCGGATGTCATCGACCACCAGGATACGTGCCGTCATGGCGGCAGCATCAATTCTTGGCGTCGAGGAAGTGCTTCACCGTCTCGATGAACTTGCCGACCGAGATCGGTTTGGCGATATAGGCGTCGCAGCCGCCCTCGCGCATCTTCTCTTCGTCGCCCTTCATGGCGAAGGCGGTCACCGCCACCACCGGGATCGAGCGGAGGTTGTCATCCTCCTTGATCCACTTGATCACTTCCAGACCAGACACCTCGGGGAGCTGGATATCCATCAGGATCAGGTCAGGCCGGTGCTGGCGCACCATGGCCAGCGCTTCCATGCCATCCTTGGTCTGCAAGGTCTGGTAACCATGCGCATCCAGCAAATCGTGGAACAACTTCATATTCAGTTCGTTGTCCTCGACGATCAGAACGGTCTTGCTCATGCGCCAGTCCCCGAATATGCCGCCACTCCGTGCCATGCTGTCACCAATCGTGCCATGCAGTCACGCGCCGGTTGCTTTACGTTTTGTCTCAACGATATGTAGCATCTGACCCGGGGTTCGGCCAAGCCGTTTCCCACCGCTGAATTATGTATAAGTATGACGCAATGACACAGAGTGATGCCGATTCCAGCACCAAGGCCGCCCGCCTGCCACTGCCCGAGGTGCAGGCGCAGCTTGCCACCCTGACGCTGACACCGGGCCGGCCGCTGCTGGTGGTGGATGCGGATGAAGTGCTGTTTTACTTCATGCGTGGTTTCGAACGCCATCTGATGCGACAAGACCTGTATTTCGACTGGAAATCTTACGCGCTTTACGGGAACATCCGCCGCCGCAGCGATGATGTGCCGGTGCCGGCCGAGGAACTGCATCCGTTGCTGGATGGCTTCTTCGCCACCGATACCGCCAATCTGGAGCCGGTGGATGGCGCCGCCGCTGCGCTGGCCCGCCTCAATCACATTGCCGACATCGTGGTGCTGAGCAACCTGCCCTTCCATGCCAAGGCGGCGCGCGAGGCGGCCCTGTTGCGCCATGGCATGGCCTATCCGCTGATCGCCAATAGCGGCAGCAAGGGGCCGGCAATGGCCGCGTTGCTTGGCCATGCGCCGCGCCGCGCTGCCTTCCTGGACGATATCCCGCATAATCATACCGCCGTAGCGCAGGCAGCGCCGCTGGTGCATCGGGTGCATTTCATCGCCGATACGCGTCTGGCGGCTTTGCTGCCGCCGGCCGAACATAGCCAGCATCGCGCCGCCAGCTGGGCCGAGATCGAGCCGCATGTCGCGGCTTATCTGGCGAGCTAGCCATGCGTATCGGCGTCGATCTGGGCGGCACCAAGATCGAGGCCATCGCGCTGGCCGATGACGGCGCCATCCGTGCCCGCCAGCGCATCTCGGCACCGCGCGGCGATTATGCCGCCACGCTGCGTGCGATCCGCGATCTGGTGCTGGCGGTGGAGAAGCAGGCCGGCGCCACACGTCCCTGCCCCGTGGGCATCGGCATTCCCGGCACCATCTCGCCGGCCACCGGGCTGGTGAAGAATGCCAATTCGGTATGGCTGATCGGCCATGCCATGGACCACGATCTGCAAGCCGCATTGCAGCGCCCGGTGCGACTCGGCAACGACGCCAATTGCTTCGCCCTGTCGGAAGCCAGCGATGGTGCCGGGGCCGGCCAGCGCGTGGTCTTCGGCGTCATTCTCGGCACCGGTTGCGGCGCCGGCATCGTGGTGGATGGCCGCCCGCTGCTCGGCCCCAATGCCATTGCCGGCGAATGGGGCCATAATCCGCTGCCCTGGCCGGAGGTCGCCGAACTGCCCGGCCCGGCCTGTTATTGCGGCCTCACCGGCTGCACCGAAACCTGGATTTCCGGCACCGGCTTCGAGGCTGATTATGCCCGCGCCGCCGGCCATAAGCTGAGCGCCAGCGGCATTGCCGCGCTGGCCGAGCAAGGCGATGCGAAGGCTGAAGCAACGTTGCTGCGGCTGGAACAGCGCATTGCCCGCGCGCTTGCTGCCGTGCTCAACCTGCTCGATCCGGATGTGATTGTGCTGGGCGGCGGCCTGTCCAATCTCGACCGGCTCTACAGCAATGTGCCGGCATTATGGACACGCTGGGCCTTCAGCGATCATGTCGCCACACCGCTGCGGCGCAACCGGCATGGCGACAGTTCCGGTGTGCGCGGTGCCGCCTGGCTCTGGGCCACTGGGGAGGCTTGAAGCGGCGAAGCTTGAAAAGGAAAAATCAGCAGCCGTCGCGCGGCAGGATTTCCAGCGATTGCAGCGTGGCGCGGATGGCATAATCGCCATAATCAAACACGATATCGTCGCTGATGCCGTTTTCGTAAAGCCGGAAGGCGATTTCATAGTCCGGCGTGTCGTTTTTCTTCGCAGTGGAAAAATAGGCCAGCCGCACGCGCCAGGAACGCTGGCCTTTCAGCCCGGCAAAGCTGGCGGTTTCCGTCGGCGGCTGCGGCCGGCCGATAAAGCCGCCGATGCTGGCATAGCCATCGGCGCCGGAACCATCGAACACATCGGCCTGCAGCAAATTCTGCCCGGCCCGTCCCGCCTCGATCAGGCGGATGGTATGTTCGGTGGGAAACATGGTGCCTTCCGGCAGATCGAGCGCAGTATCCTCGGGCTTTGAAAACAGGATGCGGCCACCGCCACGGCGCGGCGAAAGCTGGCCCTCGCCGACCAGTTCTTCCTCATCCTCGCCATTCAACTGTTCGCGCAGGCGGAACTGGAAACGCCGGCCATCCAGGCTTTCATACGAGCCCAGCGTCATGTCGGTCAGCACCGGGCCGTCATCGGTCTGGGTCTCGATGACAAAGCGCTGGTTCAGCACATAGCCGTCGCAGGTATTGAGGAATTCCAGCGTCAGCCCACCGCCGATGCCACTACGATAGTTGCGCGGATCGTGGCGCGCGATCGACAGGCTGTAGGCGGCACGATGCGACACCAGCCCCTTGCCGATGCCCTGCAACGCGGGCTCCTCTGCGCGCGCCGGCCCGTGCCAGGCCAGCAGCAGCGCGAAACAGAGCCAACCGAGAAAACGCGTCATGGAATCCTTGCCCGCCACCGTTACAGCTTCCAGAATATAGAGCACCTCCGGCAACGCAATATGTTGCTTGGTATGTTATGGAAAAATAACCGGAATTTCGCCGCCATGCACCGTCCTCGCCTGCTTGTCACCCGCGCTTTGCCCGCCAATGTCACCGCCCGGGCCCAGCGCGACTACGACGTGCTGCTCAATCCCGAGGATAATTTGCTGGATGCTGCCAGCATCGCGGCCCGGGCGACCAGCCATCAGGCCGAGGCCTTGCTGATCTGCTCCAGCGACCGCATCACGCCCGCCCTGGTGGCGGAATTGCCCAGCAGCGTCAAGGTGATCGCCACTTTCTCAGTGGGCCATGAGCATATCGATCTGGCCGCCTGCAAGGCGCGCGGCATCGTCGCCGCCAACACGCCGGATGTGCTGACCGAGGCCACCGCCGATATCGCCCTGCTGCTGTTGCTGGCGGCGATGCGGCGGGCGCATGAGGGCAACGATCTGGTGCGCCGGGGTGGCTGGCATGGCTGGAGCACCACCATGCTGCTGGGCCGCGATCCGAATGGCAAACGGCTCGGCATCTATGGCATGGGCCGTATCGGCCAGGCGGTGGCGCGGCGCGCCCGTGCATTCGGCATGCAGATTCACTATCACAACCGCCGCCGTCTGCCGGTCGAGCAGGAATTGGGTGCGGTGTATCACGACACCCTGGCCGGCCTGCTGCGGGCCAGCGATGCGCTGTCGATCAATGCGCCCTCCTCGCCGGAAACACGCGGCCTGTTCAATGCGGCAACCCTGGCCTTGCTGCCCCGGGGCGCCTATTTCGTCAACACCGCGCGCGGCGACATGGTGGATGACGAAGCCCTGCTGGCAGCACTGCAATCGGGCCAGATCAGTGCTGCCGGGCTGGATGTGTTTGCCGGCGAGCCGAAGCTGCATCCCGGCTATGCCAAACTTTCGAATGTGTTCCTGCTGCCGCATCTGGGCAGCGCCAGCGAGGAAACCCGCGATGCCATGGGCTTTGCCGCGCTGGACAATATCGACGCGGTGTTGCAGGGCCGCACCCCGCCCAGCCCGCTCTGAGCGGCAATTTTTGCCGCCCGCACCGGCACGCAAAATACCGGTTTTCCAGTAAATACCATCTGGCACGGCGATTGCTTTGGTATCATCGAACGCTAACGCCCGACAGGTATCGCCATGAGCTTCGCCCTGCCCGCCAAGGATTTCCCGGCCGATCTGGCTGAATGGCGCGCCGACCATGCCCCCGGTTTCGGCCAGATGCCGCCGGCCCATGCCAGCGCCGGTTTTGCCAGCCTGGTGCTGCGCCTGCGCCTGGCTTTGCGCCGCGACGGCGATACGGCACGGCTGGCGCTGCTGGACCAGATCCTGGATGTGGCGGCCGAGAGCGAGCAGCGCCTGGCCGATCAGGACCAGCGTATCCAGGCGCTGGAACAGCTCAGCTTCACCGATGAATTGACCAGTCTGCCGAACCGGCGCGGCTTCGAACATCATATGCAGCGCGAACTCACCCGCAGCCGCAACGAACGTCGCGGCGGCGTGCTCGGTTTCCTCGATCTCGACGGCCTGAAGGGCATCAATGACAGCCTGGGCCATGCTGCCGGCGATGCCGCCCTGCGCCATGCGGCGCAGCACCTGCGGCAGGGTATTCGTGCCGGGGACTTTGCCGCGCGTCTGCATGGCGATGAATTCGCCGTGGTGCTGCCGGGCAGTACGGAAACCGTGGCGCGCCAACAATTGGCTGCGCTTTGCGCCGGTATCGATGATGAACCTTTGCTCTGGGGCGGCCAGCGCCTCAAGGTCGGGCTTTCCTTTGGCCTGGTGGCTTATGATGGACAGCATGATCTGGCGGAATTGCTGCGCGCTTCCGACCGCGCCATGTATCTGCACAAGCAATCCCGGCGCGCCCGCCCCGTGGCCTGAAACCTCAGCGGCGGGCCGCATATCGGGCCGCTGGCCGCAATCACCGTGCATTCGTCAAGCTGCGGATTGCGCCACGCACCGGCTTGGGGCTAGATACCCATCCTCAGTCATGAAGGGTATCACACCATGTCCAACAGCCATGAAGCGCGCCTGGCCGCGCTGGGTATCGAATTGCCCAATCCCGCCAGCCCGGCGGCGAATTACGTTCCCTATACCATCAGCGGCAAGACCCTGTTCGTTGCCGGCCAGATCACCATCTGGAATGGCGAATTGCGCCATCTCGGCAAGCTGGGCGCCGGCATGGAAGTGGATGAAGGCGTGGCGGCGGCGCGGCTTTGTGGCCTCAACCTGATCGCCCAGGCGCGCCAGGCCGCCGGCGGCTCGCTGGACGGCATCAAGCGCGTGCTGAAGCTGGGCGGCTTTGTCAATTGCACCGCCGATTTCATCCAGCATCCGCAGGTGATCAACGGCGCTTCCGACCTGATGGTGGAAGTGTTCGGCGATGCCGGCAAACATGCCCGTTTCGCGGTTGGCGCCGTTTCGCTGCCGCGTGGCGTGGCCGTGGAAGTTGACGCCATCTTCGAACTGGCCTGAGCCATGCCCGCCGCTGCCGGCAAGATCGCCACCCGCCTGCGCGAGTTGGGCCTCAGCCTGCCGCCGGCCCATATGCCGGTGGCGACCTATATCGGCTGGCAGCGGCTGGGCAACGAAATCTGGATTTCCGGCGTTGGCCCGACCTGGGGCCAGAGTGTGCGCCATGCCGGCAAGCTGGGCGGCAGCCTGGGCCTGGCCGATGGCGTCGCCGCCGCACGGCTGACGGCGCTGAACCTGCTGGCACAACTGGCCCAGGCGGTGGACGGCAATCTGGATCGTGTGGAACGCTGCCTGAAGATTTTTGTGCTGGTGAATTCGGCGCCCGGCTTCACCGACGCGCATCTGGTGGCCAATGGCGCGACGGATCTGCTGGTGGAGGTGTTCGGCGAGGCCGGCCGGCCGGCACGCAGCGCGATCTCCGCCCCCAGCCTGCCATTCGACATCGCCACCGAAGCCGACGCGGTATTTCTGTTGAAGGATTGAAGCGATCATGACCGAAGCCGTGCCGAAATGGCTGCTCAAGACGCCGGTGGCGCATCGCGGCCTGCATGATATCGCCAAGGGCGTGCCGGAGAATTCCCGCCTGGCATTCCAGAAGGCCATCGAGGCCGGCTATGCCATCGAACTGGATGTGCGCATCACCGGCGATGGCCAGGCGGTGGTGTTCCATGATGCGGTGCTGGACCGGCTTTGCGGCAAGCCGGGCCAGGTCAACCAGATGACGCTGGCGGCGCTGAAGCGCGAAACCCTGCTCGGCACCGCCGAAACCGTGCCGAGTTTCCGCGACACGCTGGACCTGGTGCAAGGCCGCACACCGCTGCTGGTGGAAATCAAGAAAGACAAGGCCGAGCCGGCCGGCAAGCTGGAGGAAGCCGTGGCCAACATGCTGCGGCTCTATCCCGGCCCGGTGGCGGTGCAATCCTTCAGCCCGCGCACGGTGAAATGGTTTCGCGACCATGCGCCGCAATTCGTGCGCGGCCAGATTGCCTGCGCCATGAGCGACATGGGCAAGAGCCTGGCCTGGTATCAGCGCCTGGCGCTGGGCTGGATGCTGGATCACTTCCATGGCGATCCGATGTTCCTGGCCTATGATGTGAACGACCTGCCCGCGCCGCTCACTGCGCGCTATCGCGCCCGGCAATTGCCGGTGGTGAGCTGGACCGTACGCAGCCCGGAACAGCGCGCCCGCGCCGCCGCCCATGCGGATAATGTGATCTTCGAGGAGTTGTCCTCGAAGTGAGCGGGCTGCGCATCCGCGCCCTGGCCCGGATCGCCGATATATCGGCCGCGGCCTGGGATGCCTGCGCCGGCACGGACAATCCCTTCCTGCGCCATGCCTTCCTGAATGCGCTGGAACAATCCGGCTGCGTCGCGCCACGCCAGGGCTGGCAGCCGACGCATCTGCTGGCCGAGAGTGCGGCCGGCGATGTGCTGGGCGCCCTGCCGCTCTATTTCAAGGGCCATAGCCAGGGCGAATATATCTTCGACCAGGGCTGGGCCGATGCCTATGAGCGGGCGGGCGGGCAATATTATCCCAAACTGCTCGCCGCCATACCCTTCACCCCGGTGACCGGGCCGCGCCTGCTGCTGCATCCTGCCGCCGATGCCGACGCTACCCGCACCGCCCTGCTAGGCGGCGCGCTGGAACTGGCGCAACGCCACCGGCTTTCCTCGCTGCATCTGAATTTCGTCACCGAGGCGGAACAAGCCTGGGGCGTCGAGCAGGGCCTGCTGCATCGCCTGGGCGAACAATTCCACTGGCGCAACGATGGCTATGCCGATTTTGAGGCTTTCCTGGCCGCCCTTGCCTCCCGCAAACGCAAGGCGATCCGGCGCGAACGGCGCGAAGCCATTGCCGCCAGCATCGAGATCGAATGCCTCTCCGGTGCGGCGCTGACCGAGGCGCATTGGGATGCCTTCCATGAATTCTACATGGATACTGGCAGCCGCAAATGGGGCCGGCCGTATCTCAACCGCGATTTCTTCCGCCGCCTGCATGCCGACATGGCCGACAGCGTGGTGCTGGTACTGGCGCGGCGCGACGGCCAGTGGATTGCCGGAGCCTGGAACATGCGCGGCGATACCACGCTCTATGGCCGCAACTGGGGCTGTATCGAGCAGCATCCTTTTCTGCATTTTGAATGCTGCTACTACCAGGCCATCGACTATGCCATCCGCCACGGCCTGCAACGGGTGGAGGCCGGCGCGCAAGGCGAACACAAGCTGGCGCGCGGCTACCTGCCCAGCCCGATCCACTCGCTGCATTACATCGCCGATCCCGGATTCCGCCGCGCGGTGTCGAATTACCTGGACGAGGAACGTGGCCATATGCAGGGTCTGATCGCGGCGCTGGACCAGCATTCGCCCTTCCGCCAGAGCCAGGCCGAGCCGGAAATCGAGTGACAGCCGTACAAAAAATGGAGGAAAAAATGACCGAAGCCAATTGTGTGTTCTGCAAGATCGTGGCCGGGCAACTGCCCAGCTTCAAGCTGGCCGAAACCGAGCACGCCATCGCGATCATGGATATCAATCCATTTGCGCCCGGCCACGCCCTGGTGATCAACAAGGCGCATCACCAGGATATCTTCGCCATGCCGCCGGCAGAGGTGGCAGCAGCGGCCGAACTGGCGCAACGCATCGCCAAAGCGGTGCAGGCCGCCCTCGCCCCCGACGGCATCAACATCGTGCAGGCCAATGGCCCGGGCGCGGCGCAATCGGTGCCGCATTATCATGTGCATGTGCTGCCGCGCCGGCTGGGTGATGAAGGCAAGCTGAATTGGGGCCTGACACCGGGCGACCGCGACGCCATCGCCGCCACAGCGGAACAGATCAAGGCGCATTTGTGAGAGCGCGTTTCCTCGCCCTGCTGCCGGCCGCCCTGGCCGGGTCCGGTATTGCCCAGGCCCAGGATGCCATCACGCGCTGTGGCAGCCTGATGCCGCAGGCGGCTATCACGCCCTGCGAGGAAGCGCAGCGCGCGGCGGAACAGGATGCGCGGCTCTGGCGGCCATTGGCAGCCGCGCTATTTCAGGCCGACCGTGTGCTGGAGAGTTTTGCCGCCTATCGCCAGGCTTTGCGCCAGGCGCCGGCGGATGCGCAATTGCATTACGAATTCGCCGGCCGGCTGGTGCTGTCGAACGAATTCGAGGAAGGCGTGCGCGAAGCGGAAACTGCCTTGCAGCTCGATCCTGGCCTGCTGCCGGCCTGGCGCCTGCTGGCAACCAGCTATCGCTATATGAAGCAGCCGGACCAGGCCATTGCCGCCTCGCGTCGCGCCGCTGAGCTCGGCGATGCCAACGAAGCCTATGCCCTGGCCCATGCCTATGCCGCTGGTGCCGATGGCCTGCCGCGCGACGCCGCCACCGCCCGCGTCTGGCTGCAACGGGCAGCCACGGCTGGTCATGCAGCGGCGCAGCAGGAACTCGCCACGCCGCCGCGTTGAACCGGAGTCAAATGGCAGCCTGAGGCGAGAAACGCGCCAGCGCCTTGATCACCTGGCGCGCCGTGACGCGGCCGATCTGCTCGCCTTTGCCATTCAGCACACCGACCCATTGATGCTCGGCAAAGAGCGGCAGCACATCCTCGCAGCGTGCATCCAGCGCCACGGCATGCTCGCAGGCCTCGGCCGGGCCGGTTTCCATGATCGAGCGGACACGGATGGCGCGCGCCTTGTTCACATCCCGCACAAACTCCTCGATATGGGCATTGGCCGGGCGCAGCACGATATCCTCGGGCCGGCCGACCTGCTGCACAGCGCCATCGCGCAGCACAGCAATACGATTGCCGATCTTCAAGGCTTCATCAAAATCATGGGTGATGAACAGGATGGTCTTGCCCAGTTCCTGCTGCAAGCCGAGCAACTGGTCCTGCATGCTGGAGCGGATCAGCGGATCGAGCGCCGAGAAGGCTTCATCCATCAGGATGATATCGGTATCCAGTGCCAGCGCACGGGCCAGGCCGACACGCTGCTGCTGGCCACCGGAAAGCTGGCGCGGCAGGGATTGCTCATAGCCGGCCAGACCGACGATCTCGATCCATTTCGCCGCCGCGGCCAGCCGTTCGGCCTTTGGCGTGCCGCGTGTTTCCAGGCCATAAGCCACGTTGTCGAGCACCGAGCGATGCGGCAGCAGGCCGAATTTCTGGAATACCATGGTCACCTTGCGGCGCCGGTATTCGCGCAATTCCTGCATGTTCAGCTTCAGCACATCGCTGCCATCCACCTCGATCTCGCCGCCGGTGGGATCGATCAGCCGATTGACGTGGCGCACCAGGGTAGACTTGCCGGAGCCGGACAGGCCCATCACCACAAAAATCTGCCCGCGTTCGATATCCAGCGAGACATTGTCGAGCCCGACGACATGGCCGCTCTCGGCCAGCAGATCGGCCTTTGATTTGCCCTGCTGCAATTGCGCCAGCGCCTGGTGCGGCGCATCGCCGAGAATCTTGGTCACGCCGCGCATGCGGATGGCATAGTCGATGCTCTTGTTGGCGTCGCTCATGCTCGCACCTCCGCAAGGCCGATACGTGCCTGCAGGCGTTTGCCGAAAGCCTGGGTCACGCGGTCAAAAACAATCGCCAGCACCACGATGCCGAGGCCGGCAAATAGGCCACGGCTGACTTCCAGCCGGCCGATGCCTTGCAGCACCTGATAGCCGAGGCCACCGGCACCGATCATCGAGGCGATCACCACCATGGACAAAGCCATCATCGTGGTCTGGTTCACGCCGGCCAGGATGGTGGGCAGGGCCAGTGGAATCTGCACCCCGAGCAGGCGCTGTGCCGGCGTGGTGCCGAAGGCCCGGCTGGCTTCCATCACCGCTGGATCGATGCCGCGCAGGCCCAGATCGGTCAGCCGCACCAGCGGCGGCGCGGCATAGATGATGGTGGCGATCAGCGCCGGAATCTTGCCGGGGCCGAAAATCATCACCGTGGGGATCAGGTAGACAAAACTGGGCAGGGTCTGCATCAGGTCGAGCAGCGGCGTCACGCTATGGCGCACCCGCAGCGAACGCGACATCCACACCCCGAGCGGGATGGAGACCACGATGGCGGCCAGCGTGGCGGCGATCATCAGCGCCATGGTGGCCATGGCATCGCGCCACAAATCCATCAGGCCGATGAAGACCAGGCCAAGCAACACCACCAGCGGCAGACGCCAGTTGCGCGTTGCCAGCCAGGCCAGCCCGGTCAGCAGCAGGATGATCACCCACCACGGCGTGGCGAGCAGCAGTTTTTCGAGCAGGTTGAGCAGCATCAGCAAAGGATAGGCGGCAGCCTCGAAACCGCCGCCCCAATGCAGCACCACCCATTCCAGGCCGTCATCGACGGCGCGGCGCAAAGGCACCGTGTTCACAATGTCGGGAAACATGTTTTCCTCGTTTTATGCCATTGGCGAAAATGCAAAAGCGATGACCGCCCGGTCGTTTTGCCGGGCGGTCGAAGCGGGCATGTGTTATGCGCCCGGACTGAAAAGACGAAACGCGCTTAGCTCAGGGTCTGGCGCAGCTTGGCGGCCACATCGGCCGGCACCCACTTGCTCCACACATCTTCACGGGTCTTGAGGAAGTTCTGCGCCGTGGCGGCGGCATCGGCCTTGTTCTCGTCGCCATAGACCAGCAATTCGCTGATCTGGGCATTGGTCAGGCCGACCTTCGACAGATAGCCGGCCACTACCGGCGCATCCCGCTTGATCCAGGCTGCCGCGCCGACAATGGCCGGCGACGACGGATAGCCGGTCACGCCCGGCGGGTTCTGGCAATCCTTGTTGGTGTTGCAGGCATAGACCTCCGGTTTGGTCGGGCCGAGATCAAGCTGCACCGTGTCATACTTGCCGAGTACCGCCGTCGGGCCCCAGTAATAGAACAGGATCGGCGTCTTGCGGGTGAAGGCGCGGGCAATGGAGGCATCCAGCGCCCCGCCCGAGCCGGGCGAGAACAGGTTCCACTTGGCGTCCATCTTCAGCGCCTTGTAAAGCGCCGAGGTCGACAATTCGCAGACCCAGCCCGGCGGGCAGGAATAGAGCCGGCCCTTGCTGCCATCTTCCGGATCGGGAAACAGATCGGGCCGCGCGATCACCGCCTGGGCGGTGGTCAATTCGGGGTGCTTCTCCACCATGCTGCGCGGAATGAACCAGCCCTCCACGGTGCCATCGGTGATGGCATCGGCCAGTTTCACCACCTTGCCCTCGGCCTCGCCCTTGGCCCATTGCTGCTCGATGGCACTGGTCCACAATTCCGGCGCCACTGCCGGGCTGCCGCGCGACAGCATGGAGGCGGAAGTCGGCACCGTATCGCCGGCCACCACCGCCACCTTGCAGCCATAGCCCTTTTCGAGAATGAAGGCGTGAATATGCGCCAGAGCCGCAGCCGATGGCCAAGTCATTTCGGCGATATCGATTGTCTTCGTTGTATCGCAGGTCGCGGCCCGCGCCTCACTTTGAATCGAAACGACAGAGAGGACAGAAATTGCTATGGCAGCAAGAGTCGATTTTTCCCCAAGATTCATGTTTATACTCCGTATATTCAATTAACATTGGAAATTGTATTATAGTATGAGTATGAATGATTGTCAACTAGTGATAGAAATACACAGAATTTACTTCGTTATTACTTTCTTGAAGTAAAATTTACTTGAGGCAAAGTTAAACCACACCGCCCTTCACTTGGCCGGGTGGCGGCAACTCTTATGTTGTCGGTGAGAAAAAAATTCGCGCCAGGCGACCATGGCTGTCCAGTTTAACTTCTGACCAGCAAAGCCTCCCGCCACTCCTTCGTCGTCATCCCCGGGCCTGACCCACGGCTGTCCGGTTTAGCCTGTAGGGCCTTGACGAGATGGTGCATCAAGACTGGGCTTTTTGATCATCCCGTGCTCCAGGAACACGGTTGAAGCAAAACTTGCTCCAGTCGTCCCATAACAAAGGCCGTCATGGTACGCGAAGGCGTACCATCCACGTGTTACTTTGTTTAACCGGCTGGAAAATAAGGAACTCGTGGATGGTCGGCCTACGCCGACCATGACGACTTTGTGGTGAAGTCTGGCGGCAGCCAGGGATCAAAAACTAAACCGGACACCAGTGGGACTGACCCGGGGATTCCATTTTTGTCTGTTTTATGGGAATTTCCCCACCGGAACGAGATGCGCGGATCACTGTAAGCGCGCGAACGCCGAGGGCGTTCCGGCTACACCTGGTATTGATCCACCAGATGGGCCAGCCGGACCGCCTGCTCCGCCAGGGCCTTGGCGGCAGCGGCATTCTGCTCGATCAAGACGCCGTTGCGCTGGGTCAGTTCATCCATGCTGGTGACAGCGGTATTGACCTGTTCCAGCCCCATGGATTGCTCCCGGCTGGCGGCGGAAATCTCCACCACGATATCGGTCACGCGCTTGATCGACGTGATGATATCGCCAAGCGAGCCACCGGTCTTGCCGACCAGTTCGGCGCCGGCTTTCACCTGGCTGTTCGATTCCGAAATCAGCCCCTTGATCTCCTTCGAGGCATGCGCCGAACGCTGCGCCAGGCCACGCACTTCCTGCGCCACCACGGCGAAACCTTTGCCGGCTTCACCCGCCCGCGCCGCTTCCACGGAGGCATTCAAAGCCAGCAGATTGGTCTGGAAGGCGATCTCGTCGATCAGGCCGACAATATCGGAAATCCGCCTGGCGCTATCCTCGATCCGGCTGACCGCAGCCACCGCATCCTGCACCACAATGCCGCCGCGCTGGGCAGTATCACGCGCTGAATCGGCCAGTTGATTCACCGCCTGGGCATTGTCGGCATTCTGCTTCACCGTGGCGGTGATCTGGTGCATCGAGGCTGCCGTTTGCTCGATGCTGGCAGCCTGGCTTTCGGTGCGTTCAGACATATCGCGGCTGCCGGTGGAAATCGCTTCCGTGGATTGTGCGATGGCGACCGATGCCTGCTTCAGCGCCTTGATCACCGTGCCGATGGCATTGAGCAATTCGTTGATACCCTGGCACAGGTCGCGCACATCGCCGGTCAGATCGGCAAGATCGATCCGCTGGGTCAGATCATGCGCGCGCGCCGCCGCCAGCACCTTGCTGACCGCTTGCCGCATCAATTGCGAGGCCCGCATCTGCGGCGTGATATCGGTGGCGAATTTCACCACCTTGTAGGGCCGCCCGGCAGCATCCAGGATCGGGTTATAGCTGGCCTGGATCCACACATCGCGGCCACCCTTGCCGACCCGGCGATATTGCCCGGCATCATATTCGCCGCGCTGCAGCTTGGCCCAGAAATCACGATAGGCCTGGCTTTCGGCCTGGGCCGGATCGACGAATATGCGATGATGCCGGCCCTTCACTTCCTCCAGGCTATAGCCCAGTACCTTGAGGAAGGCGTCATTGGCATCCAGCACCACGCCATCCAGCGTAAAGCTGATCATACCCTGGGATTTGCGGATCGCCTCCACCTGGCCGGAATAATCGGCGGCTCGCTGCTTCTGCTCGGTGATGTCGCTGGCGAATTTCACCACCCGCACCGGCCGGCCCTGGCGATCCAGGATCGGATTATAGGTGGCCTGAATCCAGACTTCGCGGCCGCCCTTGCCCTGCCGCAGATATTCACCGGAATCATATTCGCCGCGCCGCAGCTTGTCCCAGAAACTGCGATAGTCGCTGCTGGTCTTGTAGGCCGGCGAGACGAAGATGCTGTGATGCTGGCCGCGGACTTCCGCCAGCGTATAGCCCATCACCTTGAGAAAATTCTCATTGGCATCCAGGATCGTGCCATCGAGATCGAATTCGATCACGCCCAGAGAGCGGTTCAAAGCCGCAAGCTTGGCATCGGTCAGGGCATCGCGCTGCCGCGCAAACCAGCCAAACATGACTCCTCCTGTCTGTAGCGCCACCCGAGACGCTACTAAATAGGGGGAATTTCACGCAAGGGTATATCGGCCAAAACAGAAAACTTATCGCTTTTTGGCTGCCTTCAACTACTACAGCAGGTTATGCGGCAGCTTCAACGCAGCTTCGGGTTCAGTGCATCGCGCAGCCAGTCGCCCAGCACATTCACCGCCAGCACCAGCAGCACCAGGGTCAGCGCCGGGAAGAACACCGTCCACCATTCGCCGGAGAACAGGAAACTCTGGCCGACACGGATCAGCGTGCCGAGCGATGGCTGAGTCGGCGGCACACCGACACCGAGGAAACTGAGTGTCGCCTCGGCCAGCACCGCCAGGGCCAGGCCCACCGTGGCCAGCACCAGCACCGGCCCGAGCGTGTTGGGCAGCACATGGCGCCACACGATGGACCACGGCGAGCGCCCGATCACCCGCGCAGCGGCGACATAATCCTTGCTGCGCTCCACCAGGGCGGCCGAACGCGCGACACGGGCGAATTGCGGCCAATCGGCGATGCCGATGGCGAAGATCAGCACAAACAGCGCGATCTCGTTATGCAATTCACGCGGCAGCGCGGTGCGCGCGATACCGTCGATGGTGAGAGCAATCAGGATGCTGGGAATGGTGAGCTGCACATCGGCGGCGCGCATCACCAGCACATCCAGCCAGCCGCCGCGATAGCCACACAGCACGCCGATCAATGTGCCGAACACGGCGGCAAAGCCAATGGCGGCAAAGCCGACCAGCAGCGAAATCCGGCTGCCATAAAGGATGGCCGAGAGCAGATCGCGGCCCTGGTCATCGGTGCCGAGCAGGTATTTGCTCATGCCGCCTTCCACCCAGGCCGGCGGTGTCTGCGCATCCATCAGCTTGACCGCGCCGGGATCAAAGGGATTGAACGGCGCCACCCAGGGGGCGAACACCGCCGCCAGGATCATGCCGGCGGCCACGATGGCGGAGATCACCACCACCGGCGAGCGCAGGAAACTATGCACCAGATCGTTATCGGTCCAGCGGCGCAGCCATGCGAAAACGGCAGCGTTCATGACGGCCGCCCGGCGGCAGTGCCGCGATCTGCCCGCAGGCGCGGATCGATGATGAAATAGACCAGATCGACCAGCAGATTGAGCGCCACGAACAACAGCCCGACCATGACCAGATAGGCCGCCATCACCGGAATATCGGCGAAGGTGACGGCCTGGATGAATAACAGGCCCATGCCGGGCCACTGGAACACGGTTTCGGTGACGATGGAAAACGCAATCAGGCCACCGATCTGCAAACCGACAATGGTGACCACCGGCATCAGGGTGTTCTTCAGCGCATGATGGAAATGCACCACGCGATTGGTCAGGCCACGCGCGCGGGCGAATTTGATGTAATCGGTGCGCAAAACCTCCAGCATCTCGGTGCGCACCAGGCGCAGCACCAGGGTAAGCTGATACAGGCAGAGTGTGATCGACGGCATGATGATGGCGGCCCAGCCTGATTTGGTCAGGAAGCCAGTGCTCCACCAGCCGAGCGACACGACTTCGCCGCGCCCGAAGCTGGGCAGCAGATTGAAATGCACCGAGAACAAATAGATCAGGCCGATGCCGATGACAAAAGTGGGCAGCGAGACCCCCACCAGCGATGAGGTGAGCAACACCCGGCTGAGCCAGCTATCGCGGCGCAAGGCGGTATAGACCCCGAGCGGCAGGCCGATCACCAAAGCCAGCAACGCCGATAGCAGCACCAGTTCCAGCGTCGCCGGCAGGCGTTCCTGGATCAGCAGGTTGACCGGGCGCTTGAGGCGATAGCTGAGGCCGAATTCACCGCGCGCCGCATTGCCGATGAAACGGCCGAACTGCACCAGGGCCGGATCGTCGAGGCCAAGCTGGTCGCGCAGCGCCTGGCGATCAATCGTGGTGGCGTCCTGGCCCACCATGTTGTTGATCGGGTCGCCGATATAGTTGAACAGCACAAAGGCGACCAGTGCCACTGCCAGCATGACAGCGAGCGCCTGGCCGAGCCGGCCGATGATATATCCGAGCATGGGGCGTAAAAAGAAAAGCGCATCGCCGCCGGATGATTCCGGCGGCGATGCTGGGCCTTACTTCAGCTTGGCGAAGTGGAAGCGCGGCACATTGTCGGCGATGATCGGCATGTCGAGCTTGTCGGCCATGGCCCAGTTCAGCACCTGATGATGCAGCGGCAGATAGATCACCTCGTCATTCACAATATCCCAGGCATCGCGGATCAGCTTGTCGCGCTTGCCCTGATCCAGTTCGGTCAGCATGCCGTTGATCATGCCGTCCAGCTTCGGATTGGAATAATTGGTGAAGTTCCAGGTGCCGTTCTTGCCATCCGGGGTCTGCACCAGATACGAGAACACATAATGTGAATCGAAGGTCGGCACGCCCCAGCCGAGCAGGAAGAAGCTGCTATCCTTCTTCTGCAGCTTGGGGAAATGCAGCGTCTTGGAACGCGCCGCGAGATCGACCTTGATGCCGATCTGCGCCAGCATGCCGACCACCGCCTGGCACACCGCCTCGTCATTCACATAGCGGTCATTCGAGCAATCCAGCGTGACGCCGAAGCCGTTCGGATAACCCGCATCGGCCAGCAGCTTCTTGCCCTTGGCGAGATCAAACGGCAGCCGCTTGTCGATCGCCGGATCGTAGCCATGCACACCCGGCGAAGTGATCATGCCGGCGACCACGGCATCGCCGCGCATCACCTTGGCGCGGATCGCTTCCATGTCGATGGCATGATACATCGCCTGGCGCACGCGCTTGTCGGCGAACGGGTTCTTGCCCTTCACATCGGCATATTTCAGTTCGGCGCTGCCGACATCGAGGCCGAGGAAGATCGAGCGGATTTCATTGGTCTTCTTGACCTGCAGGCCCGGGGCGCGGCGCACGCGCTCGACATCCTGCACCGGCACGTCGAGCACAAAATCGAGCTGGCCCGAAAGCAGCGCGGCGACACGGGTGGCGGCGGTGCTGACCGGGGTATAGACGATCTCGTCGATGTTATGCGGATTGTCCTTCAGGCCCCACCAATTGCCATTCTTGGCCGTGATGGTGCGCACATCCTGCTCGCGCAGCTTGAGCGCGAACGGACCGGTGCCGTTGGCATTGCGCACGGCATAGGTCTCTTCCTTGTCCTTGTAGCTCTGCGGATTGACCACATTATTCTTCTCCGCCCAGGCCTTGGACAGGATGAAGATATTGGCGATCTGGTTCGGCAGGATCGGATTGGCGCCATTGGTGACGACATGGACGGTATACTTGTCCACCGCCTTCACATCGGCGACGCTGGCGATATAGGTCTTGAAATCCGAATTGGGATGCTGGGCGCGCTTGACCGAGAACACCACGTCTTCGGCAGTGAAATCCTCACCGCCATGAAACTTCACGCCCTCGCGCAGCTTGAATTCCCAGGTGGTCTCGTTGACCGCCTTCCATGCCGTGGCCAGCGCCGGCACAAATTTCAGATCGGCGCTGTAGCCGAGCAGGCCTTCATAGACCTGGAAGCTGCCCGTGCGGGTCAGGCCTTCATTCTGGCTATGCGGATCGAAGGTGAGGTAGTCGCCCTGGCTGGCCCAGCGCAGGGTCTTACCTTGGGCGAAAGCCACCGGCGCGGCCATGGTCGCCATCACCAGCACACCGGCCAGCAGGGCTGCCTTAAGACGGAAATTTGCCATTGTTTATGCCTCCATCGCATGACCGGCCTTGTCTCTCGCTGCCGGTTATTGACGGAGAATTTATGGAAAATCCGGGCGCAAGTCCATGTGCAGCAAGGACTTGCGCCACGAATTTATTTTGCGCCTTAAGAAACCAGAACCATACCAGAGGCTGCCGCCTCAATTGGCGTATTCAGGTTCCTTGCTTTCCGTTGCGTCACCCTTGCGGGCGCCCTTCTCGGCCGTAACGTCGAAGCCGAGCTTGCCGTTTTCCACCTTGACCAGGATATGGCCACCCTTGGTCAACTGGCCGAACAGCAATTCGTCCGCCAACGGCTTTTTGATATTCTCCTGGATCACACGGCCAAGCGGCCGGGCGCCATAGAGCGGGTCATAGCCATGCTCGGCGAGCCAGGCGCGGGCTTCGTCGGTCAGCGAGATGGTGACATTGCGGTCGGCCAACTGGCCTTCGAGCTGGGCCACGAACTTATCGACCACGCGCGAGATCACATCGGCGGAAAGCGGCGCGAAGGCGATCACCGAGTCGAGGCGATTGCGGAATTCCGGCGTGAACAGCTTCTTGATCGCTTCCTCGTCCTCGCCCTGCTTCAGGCCGCGACCGAAGCCGATGGCCTGCTTCGACATTTCCGAAGCGCCGGCATTGGTGGTCATGATCAGCACCACATTGCGGAAATCGACGCTCTTGCCGTTATTGTCGGTCAGCTTGCCGTGATCCATCACCTGCAACAAGATGTTGAACAGGTCGCCATGCGCCTTCTCGATTTCGTCGAGCAACAGCACACAATGCGGATGCTGGTCCACCGCATCGGTGAGCAGGCCGCCCTGATCAAAGCCGACATAACCCGGCGGCGCGCCGATCAGGCGGCTGACGCTGTGGCGCTCCATATATTCCGACATGTCGAAACGGATCAGTTCCACGCCCATCAGCAGCGCAAGCTGGCGCGCCACCTCGGTCTTGCCGACCCCGGTGGGGCCGGAAAACAGATACGAGCCGATCGGCTTTTCCGGTTCGCGCAGGCCGGCACGGGCCAGCTTGATGGCACTCGCAAGCGCCTCGATGGCGGCATCCTGGCCATAGACCACGCGCTTCAACTCGGCATTCAGGTTGCGCAAGGACTCCTTGTCCTCGCGGCTGACCGATTTCGGTGGGATGCGGGCGATCTTGGCCACGATGGCCTCGATCTCCTTGACCCCGATCACCTTGCGCCGCCGGCTTTCCGGCTTGAGCAATTCAGCCGCGCCAACCTCATCGATCACATCGATGGCCTTGTCGGGCAGCTTGCGGTCGTTGATGTATTTCGCCGCCAGTTCCACCGCCGCCTTGATCGCATCATCGGTATAGCGGACGTGATGATGTTCCTCGTAATATGGCTTGATGCCCCGCAGGATCTTGATCGCATCCGGGATCGAAGGTTCATTCACATCGATCTTCTGGAAGCGGCGCAGCAGCGCGCGGTCCTTTTCGATATAGGAGCGGAATTCCTTGTAGGTCGTGGAGCCGATGCAGCGCAGGCCGCCCGACGCCAAAGCCGGCTTGAGCAGATTGGATGCATCCATGGCGCCGCCAGAGGTGGCGCCGGCACCGATCACGGTATGCATCTCGTCGATGAACAGGATGGCGTTGGGCTGGGCTTCCAACTCCTGCATCACCTGCTTGAGCCGTTCCTCAAAATCGCCGCGATAGCGCGTGCCGGCCAGCAGGCTGCCCATATCGAGCGCGTAGATCACCGCTTCCTTGAGAATGCCGGGTACCTCGCCCTGCACCACGCGGCGCGCCAGGCCTTCGGCGATGGCGGTCTTGCCGACACCGGGATCGCCGACATAAAGCGGGTTATTCTTGGTGCGGCGGCACAGGATCTGAATGGTGCGCTCGATCTCCTGGTCGCGGCCGATCAGCGGATCGATCTTGCCGGCCTTGGCCTTGTCGTTGAGATTGACGCAATAGGCGCTGAGCGCCTCCTTGTCCTTCTCCTTGGCCTTCTCGCGCTCGGCGCCGCGCTGCTCGCGCGCCGGCTCCTCGGCAGCATTGCCCTCGGCGCCGCGCACCGGCGGCCGCCGCTCGCTGCGCGTACCCGGCGCCTTGGCCACGCCGTGGCTGATATAGCTGACCGCATCGAGCCGGGTCATGTCCTGCTCCTGCAGGAAATGCACGGCATGGCTTTCGCGCTCGGAGAAGATCGCCACCAGCACATTGGCGCCGGTCACTTCCTCGCGGCCGGAGGATTGCACATGGAACAGGGCGCGCTGCACGGCGCGCTGAAAGCTCAGGGTGGGCTTGGCATCCTGCGGCATGCCATTCACCACCAGGCCGCGCAATTCCTCATCGATGAAAGTGCCGAGCCGCTGGCGCAGCTTTTCCACATCGACATTGCAGGCCCGCATCACGGCGATGGCATCGCCATCCTCGGTCAGCGCAAACAGCAGATGTTCCAGCGTGGCGAATTCATGCTTCTTCGCGCCAGCCAGTGAAAGGGCCCTGTGCAGGGATTGCTCAAGCGTGCGCGAGAAGCTTGCCATCCGGTCTACGCCTCCATCAATCGCGTTCCACTAACTCGGTAACGTTCCATTACTCAGTCACGTTCCATAGTGCATTGCAGCGGATGCTGGTGCTGGCGGGCGAAATCGACCACCTGGGTCACTTTCGTCTCCGCCACCTCGTAGGTGAAGACACCACAGATGCCGACGCCCTTCTGATGGACATGCAGCATGATCTGCGTCGCCTCCTCGCGCGGCTTGTTGAAAAACCGCTCCAGCACATGCACGACGAACTCCATCGGGGTGTAGTCGTCGTTCAGCAACAGCACCTTGTACATGGGCGGCTTTTGCGTCTTCGGCTTGGTCTTGGTGACCACGCCGATCTCGGTACGCCCGCGCCCATCGCGTCCATCCCGCTCGCTCATGCCCGCCCGCTCATCCGGCTACTCATCATCTACCTGTTGGTGCCGCCCGCCTCGGCCTGGCCGGCCGCCCGATCGGGCCGCCTGTCCTGCGCCGCTGCGCGCTGCATCGCTTGAGGATATGGGAACATGGTAAAAAAATACCAGCACCGGCCACGCAAAAAAAGCTGCCGCAAACGGAAAGAGCCCGGCCTTGCGGCCGGGCTCCGGTAAAATCGATCCGTAATGGGTCGAAATGCCTGGATCAGGCGGCAACCGGCTTGATCAGCTTTTCCACCGTGGCCTGGACCTGGGCGTTGATCGGGGCGAAGGTATCCTGCGCCAGCTTGGCCGACACTTCGCTCAGCTTGGTGGCATGGGCGGCATAGGCTTCGAAAGCGCTCTTGGCGAAACCATTCTGCAGTTCGATCACTTCCTGCAGGGTCTTGGCGCCGAACAGCGCCTTGGTCGCGGCCAGATTGTCTTCATACTGGCTCTTGGCGAAAGCCAGCACTTCGGCGTTGATGGTCTCGGCGCCCTTGGTGGCGGTGGTGCCGGCGGCAACCAGCGCATCGGCATTGGCCTTCGAGAAGCTGGCGGCGTCGTCGTAGCCCTTCACCACCTTCTCGATCTGCTCCTTCGAGGCGGCGATGGCGCGCTCGGCGGCATCGGTGGCAGTCTTCACGGCTTTTTCGATCTGCTCCTTGGACAGGGCGATCATGCTGTCAATCGCCGGTACGTCAAAGGTCGGCACCTCAAAGGCCGGGGTTTCGTCAAGCTTCGGCGCGGTGGCGGTCTTGGTCTTGGCCATCTGAGTGATCCTTTTTTGACTAAGGGCCGGAACGCGGCCCTGGTTTGCTCGATACTGGGCCAGGGAGGGCTGGACCCGGGTGGGGTTTGGTGAGCGGGCTGTGGCCCGACTGCGATGCTGGCCGCCCCGGCCAGGGGGTAACAGGCCCTGGGATTGGTGCGGCGGAAAAATGCTGCGGTGCAACATTGATGTTTATATGGGCATACCCGCAGTTGCGTCAAGGGGAAATTTGTGCGGCGCAATATAAAAAATGCGGCAATGCACAAAAGCATTGCCGCATGAAACACTTAACACAGGGTGCGGGCCAACATCTTGGCCAGTGCTGGCGCCCGCTACAGCGCCCGCTGGGTATAGATCAGCCCGTTATCCCCGACGATATAACGTGGCGGAATCTGGTTCGGACTGGGTTTTTCACGCGTCTCGTTGAACATCAGCGAATAGGGCGGCAACGCCACCTTGCGCGGCGGATTCACCGCCACGCCGGTATGGTCGAACGGCGCCAGCACCTCGAAAAAGCGGGCGCGGTCGAAGGCCGGCATCTCGCCCGGATAGCCTTCCGCGGCCCAGGCATTGAAATGGAAGACGCCATTGCGGCAGGCGCTGGCGGTCCAGTAGAAATCGTCGCCGCGCAGTTCCAGGCCCTTCTTCGCGGTGGCTTCAAAACCCGCTTCGCGCAACGCCTGGGCAACGCGCTGGAATTCCGGCTGCGTCAGGCGCGACAAAGCCTGGTCGCCACGCCATGGCCGCAATGGGTCTTCCAGGGTGATCCGGGTCAGCGACCCCGAACCGATCACCCGCGCCTCCAGCACCGCGCCGCCATCGGCCTGTTCGGTGAAATCATAGCTGCGGCGCTGTTCGGTATGGACGCCGTTATAGACCAGCCGGTAGCGCGCCGGCTCCCCCGGCCGGCAGGACTGGGCAAGATCGTCGCCGCCGACATAACGATCCCAGGAAAAATGCCGCTGCACCGGATTGTCGGTTGGCCCGACCGAGGCGCAGCCGGCCAGCAAGGCCAGCCCGGCAAGCATGGGTAGCAACCGATTTTTAAGGGAAATGGTGGCAGATTTCACAATCGGACTCCATAGGTTGAAGAACAGCGACACCCCTAACGTCATATTGAATCATAGCTGAATCAAATCGTTAGAGGGCGATTTTTACTGGACAAGCCGAGTCGGCGTTTTTAAACTCTGATCCGCGATTCGGGCTTTTCTGTGTCAAAGTTCTGGCCCGGGGTTTTGACCCGCGCAAAATCAAGTAGTGGATTAGCCGAACCGTACGGGGGATATCGGATATGCAGTTCAAGGCAGCGTTGCGGCGGATTCCGGCTGTTGTTGTAACGATTTGTTTCAGTCTGGCCGCAGCAACATTGATCGCCGCCCCGGCCCTGCTACCCGCGCCGGCCCTGGCCGCCAAGCCGAAAGCCAAATCCGAACCCAACCGCTATGCCGCCATCGTGGTGGATTACGATACCGGCCGCGTGCTGCATGCCCAGCATGCCGACGAGCCGCGCTATCCCGCCTCGCTGACCAAGATGATGACCCTGTACATGACCTTCGACGCGCTCAATAGCGGGCGCCTGACCATGCATCAGCCGCTGCGTATCTCGGCGCATGCGGCGGCGCAGCCCTATGGCATTGCGCTGCGCGCCGGCCAGACCATCACCGTGCGCGATGCCGTGCTGGCCGCCATCACCAAATCGGCCAACAACGCCACTGCCGTGCTGGGCGAGGCCATCGGTGGCAGCGAAAGCGAATTCGCCGCGATGATGACGCGCAAGGCGCAGCAACTCGGCATGAAGAACACCGTGTTCAAGAATTCCTCGGGCCTGCCGAATGCGCAGCAGCGCACCACGGCGCGCGACATGGCAGCCCTGGGCGCCGCGCTGATCCGCAATCACGGCAAATACTATACCTATTTCTCCACGGCTGAATTCGAGTGGAATGATGCCGTGTTCCGCAATCACAACCGGGTGCTGAGCCGTTATGAAGGTGCCGATGGCATCAAGACCGGCTTTATCGGCGCCTCCGGCTTCAATCTGGTCGCCTCGGCCAAACGCGATGGCCGCCGCATTGTTGCCGCCGTGTTTGGCGGCAGCACCGCCACCTCGCGCGACAATCGCATGATCCAGCTGCTCGATGCCGGCTTCGACCGCATCAACGGCCAGGATGACGATGAGCCGGTGATGGCCGCCGACGACAAGGCGCCCGGCTTCAACCTGATCTCCTCGGCCAATGCGGCCGAAGCCGGCCCGGTCGCCAAGGCCGCCGCGCCGAAGCCCGCCAGCAAGCCGGCCAAGGCGACCAAGACCAGCACCAAGGACAAGGCCGCTTCGGCTGGCGAATGGTCGGTGCAGCTTGGCGCCTTCCGCAAACCCGATGCCGCCCATGCCACCGTGGCCAAGGCGCAGAACAGCGTGCCGGCCGGCGAACCCAGTGTGGAAGCGCTGCGTGCCGATAGCGGCATGCTCTACCGCGCCCGCCTCACCGGCATGAGCGAAGCCGATGCGCGCAGCGCCTGCAGCAGCCTGAAGCGCCGCAATCAGGCCTGCACCGTGGTATCGCCCAGCGCCGGCTGATTCACCCGGCGCAGGGCGCCACAATCCGGCTTGCTTTTAAACCGGCACATCGCCAAAGTCCGCGCTAGAGCGTGATGACATCATATTGCACTGCTCCGTTTCGTTTGGAGGCGGTAGCCACTAGGAGAAGCGCGCAGCAGGTACATTCGTACCTGCCAGCGTTTCGACGACGTGGATGCCGCCTCCAAACGAAACCCTCCGGGCCGGAAGAATTTGGTCTTCGGATGCGTCGCACGGCTTGCCCGTAGCACCGCTACGCGCTGCGCCGCGCTCCTATCCGAAGACCAAATTCTCCTCGGCGGAGCGATGCAATATGATGTCATCACGCTCTAATGACCCAGCGCCGGCCCAATCCTCAGCAAACGAACACCACACGCAGCCGAGCCGACGGGATCAGCCTGGCACCGATCCTGTTTTTCGTCAGCGTGGTCAATTCCTGCCTCGCCGTGTTCATGCTGCTGCCGGCATTGATCGACTATCTGGACGGCAGCCAGGATTACGTCGCCTTCCTGGCCTGCGCACTCGGCACCCTGTTTGTCGGCGCCGGCCTTGCCATCGCCACCAACGACAAACAGCAGCGCATCAGCCAGAATGAAACCCTGCTGCTGCTGCCGATCACCTGGGCGATTGCCTGCCTGGTCTGCGCCCTGCCGCTGATGCTGTCAGACCTGCATCTCAGCTTCACCGATGCAGTGTTCGAAGCCGTTTCCGGGCTGACCAATAGTGGCTCCACCGTCATCGTCGGCCTGGATGCGGCACCGCGCGGCGTGCTGTTCTGGCGCTTTCTGCTGATGTGGATCGGCGGCTTCGGCGTGGTCACCATCGCCGTGCTGGCCCTGCCCTTCCTGCGCATCGGCGGCCTGCAGCTTTTCAGCCTCGACCTGTCGCCCAGCTCGGCCAAATTCGTGCCGCGCATGGTGGAGGTGGTGACGCAAATCGGCCTGATCTACGCTGCCCTCACCGTGCTCTGCGCCACCGCCTACTGGCTGGCCGGGATGACGCCCTTCGATGCCATCGGCCATGCCATGAGCACCTTGGCCACCGGCGGCTTCTCTTCGCATGATAGCGGCCTCGGCTTTTTCAACAGCCCCGCCATCGAATGGATCGCAGTGCTGTTCATGGCCGTGGGCGCGATGCCGTTCGGCCTCTATATCGTGGCGCTTTATGGCCGGCCGGAAGCACTCTACCGCGACCAGCAGGTGCGGCTGTTTCTCGGCATCATCCTCGGCGCCACCTTGCTGATCATGCTGTGGCGCCTGGCGCATGCCGATATCGGCTTGTTGCAGGCCTTGCGCGAAGCCGCCTTCGTCACCGTCGCCACCATCACCACCAGCGGCTTTTCCGGCTATGATTACGCGGCCTGGGGCGGCTTTGTTGAATCGCTTGCCTTCCTGCTGATGCTGATCGGCGGCTGCACCGGCTCCACCGTCGGCGGCATCAAGGTGTTCCGCCTGCATGTCATGATCCAGTCGCTGCGCGCCCAGATCCATCGGCAGATTTTCCCGCATGGCACCTTCCGGGTCACCTTCAACGGCGAAACCCTGTCGGATGCGGTGCGCGCCGGTGTCGCCACCTATATCTTCGTCTACCTGCTGCTGCTCGCCTTCCTCTGCGTCGCCATCAGCGCCACCGGGCTGCCCTTTGCCGAAAGCCTTGGCGCCGCCGCCACTGCGCTCGGCAATGTCGGCCCCGGCCTTGGCCCCAATAGCGGCCCCTGCTGCACCTTCCGCGACGTGCCGGATGCCGCCAAATGGCTGATGAGCTTCGGCATGCTGGCGGGACGTCTGGAAATCCTGATCCTGATCATCCCGCTCAGCCGCTTCTTCTGGCGCAACTGAACGCTGCGTTTCTGCCCACCTCTCAGCGATACCACAGGGTGGGCAGATACAGCGTCAGCACCGGGAACAGGCAAATCAGGATCAGCACGGCGAAGAGCGGGATCAGAAACGGCAGCACCGCCATCACTGTCTTGTCGAAAGACAGCTTCGCCACCCGCGACAAGACGAACAGCACCATGCCGACCGGCGGCGTCAGCAGGCCGATCATCAGGTTGAGCACCATGATGACGCCGAACTGCACCGGGTCGATGCCGACCTTCTGTACCGCCGGCATGAACACCGGCACCAGGATGGAAATCGCCGCAATGGTCTCCATGAAGCAGCCGACGATCAGCAGGATGATGTTGATGATCAGCAGCAGCATGTAGGGATTGGTGGTCAGGGTCAGCAACCCTTCGGTCAATTGCTCGGTGATGCGGGTGGTGGTGAGCACCCAGCCGAACAGCGACGCCGCGCCAACGATGATCAGCACGCTGGCGGTGGTTTCAATCGTCTCCATCGAGATGCGGTAGAATTGCCGCAGGTTCAGCGAGCGATAGAGGAAAATACCAAGGATCAGCGCCCAGGCGCAGGCCGCGATGGCGGCTTCGGTGGGCGTGAAGGCGCCGCTGCTCATGCCGCCGATCAGGATCACCGGCGTGAGCAAGGCCGGGATCGCACTCAGGAAAGTGCGCCCCAGGGTCGGGATATGGAATTTCTGGTCGGCGCCGATATTGTTGCGATGCGCATACCAGGTGACATAGATCATCATCGCGCCGGCCATCAGCAGGCCCGGCACGATGCCGGCAACGAATAGCTGGCCGATCGAAACATTGGCCATCACGCCGAAAATCACCATCGGCAGCGACGGCGGAATGATCGGCCCGACGGTGGAGGATGCCGCCGTGATGCCGACCGCGAAATCGACCGGATATTTGTGGTCGCGCATCGCCTTGATCTCGATGGTGCCGAGGCCGCCGGCATCGGCCACCGCCGTGCCCGACATGCCGGCGAAGATCACCGAGCCGACCACGTTGACATGGCCGAGGCCACCACGCAGCCAGCCCACCGCCGCCACGGCAAAATCATAGATGCGATTGGTGATGCCGGCCGTGTTCATCAGATTGCCGGCCAGGATGAAGAACGGCACCGCGATGAGCGGGAAGGAATCGACGCCGCCGGCCATGCGATGCAGCACGACAAAATCCGGCACCATCGACATGAAGTGGGTATAGAATAGCGAAGCGCCACCCAGTGACACGAAGATGGGTACGCCGATCAGCAAGGTGGCGAAAAAGAAAATCAGCAAAGCAGCCATTGCGAAAACTCCTGGAAAGAATCTGCGGTCAGTCGATGATCAGATCGACCTTGTTCGGGTCCGGGCGCCAGCCGCGCCGGGCATTGCCGAACACCACGCGGACGCAGCGATACAGCATCAGGAAGCAGCCCAGGGCGACGCCGCCATAGACGATACTCATCGGCCATTCGATCACCGTCATGGTCTGGATCTGCATCCGCTCGGTGATGGTGATGCCGAACCAGCACAGGCAGGCGATGAAACCCAGGGTAAAAAAATCGATGATGAAGCGGCTGCACCGCGCCAGCCCATCGGGCAGGAAATGCTGGATCGCTTCGACACCGATATGGGTGCCGCGCCGCATCGCCGTGGCCGCGCCGATGAAGGTGACCCACATCAGCAGGTAACGCGAAATTTCCTCGGTCCAGGCATAAGAATCATTCAGCACATAGCGCGAGAAGAATTGCAGGAACACCACGCCGGCCAGAGTCCAGAAAATGATGAAGGCGAGGATGTCCTCGACATAAGGCTCGATCTTCACTTCGGGATCGGCCACTTCGATCAGCGGGGTTTCGCCCGGTTCGCTCTGGTTCGGTTGCATCATGGCTTTACCTGTTGTTGTGATTCCGCAAGACTGCGGCGAAGAAAAAAACCAAGGAGGAAATGATGGCCACCATCACCCGCGTGGAGATCCTGCAGGTCGATCTGGCGCCCAAGGTGAAACGCACCGATGCGATCCAGGCCTTCATCACCCAGGAAACGCCGATGCTGCGCATCCATACCAGCGATGGTCTGGTCGGCACCGGCTACAGCTACACCATCGGCACCGGCGGCTCGTCGGTGGTGGCGCTGCTGCGTGATCATCTGGCACCGCGCCTGCTGGGGCGCGACCCGGCCGAGATCGAAGCGCTCTGGAAAAGCCTGTTCTTCGCCACCCATGCCACGGCGGTGGGCGCCATCACCGCGCTGGCGCTGGCCGCCATCGATACGGCGTTGTGGGATTTGCGCTGCCTGGCCGCCGGCCAGCCTCTGTGGCGGATGGCTGGCGGCGCACAGCGCGCCGTGCCGGTCTACACCACCGAAGGCGGCTGGCTGCATATTGAAACCCAGGCGCTGGTGGATGATGCGCTGGCGGCCCAGGCGGCGGGTTTCGGCGGCAGCAAGATCAAGGTCGGCCGGCCGCATGTGGCGCAGGATGTGGCGCGGCTCGGCGCGGTACGTGAAGCGGTCGGCCCCGGCTTTGAAATCATGACCGATGCCAACCAGGCCTTCACCGTGGCCGAGGCGATCCGCCGCGCGCGGCAATTCGAGGCTTTCGACCTGGCCTGGTTCGAGGAACCGCTGCCGGCCGAGGATATGGATGGGCATGTACGCCTGACGGCGGCGACCACGCTGCCGATTGCGGTCGGCGAGTCGATCTACAGCCTGAGCCACTTCCGGGAATATCTGCAAAACCGCGCCTGCTCCATCGTGCAGGCCGATGTGGCGCGGATCGGCGGCATCACGCCCTGGCTCAAGGTGGCGCATCTGGCCGAAAGCTTCAACATTGCGATCTGCCCGCATTTCCTGATGGAACTGCATGTCTCGCTGTGTGCCGCCGTGCCGAATGCGGCCTGGGTGGAATGGATTCCGCAGCTTGATGACATCACCACCAGCCGCCTGCAGGTGCAGGATGGCAAGGCGGTGGCGCCGCAGGCACCGGGCCTCGGCATCGCCTGGGATTGGACGGCGATTGAGCGACATCAGGCGTTCAGTCCGCTGGTGATTGCATAATAAAAAGCAACACCGGCAGGGCAACCCTGCCCTGCCGGTGCCGGGGCTTGTTACTTCAGCGCCTGCAAGGCGTCGTATTCCGCCTTGCTCCAGCCGGCGCCGGCCGAGGCATCGTTATGCAGCGGCATGGCAGCGGCGATGAAGGGCTTGCGGTCCACTTCCACCACGGTCTTGCCGAGCTTGCGGAATTCATCCGCCAGCTTCATTTCCGACGCCCGGATCTGATCGGTGGCGCGGCCGGCGGCCTGCTTCAGCACATCGGCAAACGCCGCCTTCTCATCCGCATTCAGCTTGTTCCAGACATGGCCGCCGACAATGCTGACCAGGCTTTCGGTGATATGGCCCGACAGCATGATATGGCTCTGCACTTCGTAGAACTTCTTCGCCATGATGGTGGGCAGCGGATTCTCCTGGCCGTCCACGGTGCCTTGCTGCAAAGCAAGATAGACCTCTGCAAAGGCAATCGGCGTGGCATTGGCGCCGACCGACTTGGTGAACATCAGAAACAGCGGTGCCGGCGGCACGCGCAGCTTCATGCCCTTCATGTCCTCGGGCTTGTTGATCGCCTTGTTGGCGGTCAGATGGCGCTGGCCGTAATAGGTCAGGGACGCCACCTTGTGCTTGGTCTTCTGCTCATAGCCGGCGGCGATATCGGTGAACAGCTTGGAATCGCGATAGGCCTTCCAATGGTCGAAATCGCGCAGGATGAACGGCGCATTGGAAATCGCGATCGGCTTGTGGATCGAGCCGGCAAAGGCCACGCCGGTATAGATGATATCCACGGTGCCGAGGGTCAGCGCTTCGTTGATCTGGTTTTCGTTGCCGAGCTGCGAAGCCGGAAACACCTCGATCTGATACTTGTTGTTGGTGCGCTTGGCGATTTCCTGCGCCGCCCACAGCGCCTCGGTGTGATAGGGCTCCGGCGTCTCGTAGACATGGGCCCATTTCAGCTTGGTCTGCGCCATGGCCGGCGCGGTCAGCATGGCCAGCGCCAGCGTGGCGGTGGCAAACACGAACGGCTTCTTCATACGCTTCCTCCTGCTTTGTTATGGTTGGTCCGGCAATGCCGGCACGGGACAGACTTCATCCTCGCTACGGGTCAATCGGGGGTGAAGTAATCAGGATTACGCGCCAGGATTTCCGGCAGGCTGAGTTCCAGCCCATCAAGATGGAAATCCATCGCCGCAATGGCGGCATCGGCATCACGCCGCGCCAAAGCCGCCAGCACATGCTCATGCTCGTCGATCACACGCGACAGGCGGCCATCTTCCGGCAAGGTCAGGCGGCGAAAACGGTCGACATGGAATTTCACCTGCCGCACCAGCACCCAGATGCCGGGATAGCCGGCCGCGCCGGCAATGGCGGCATGAAAGGCTTCATCGGCCAGATGGAAGGCCTGCATGTCGGCGGCGGCCTCGGCAGCGCGCTGGCGCTCGATGGTGGCAGACACGGCATCCAGCGCCGCGCCATCGGCGATCTCCGCCGCCTTGCGCACCGCCACCTGCTCCAGCGCGCGCCGGATCACCATGGCCTCGTTCAGCTTGGCACAGGGAATCAGGCTGACCCGGGTGCCGGATTTCGGCACGATCTCCACCAGCCCCTCATCGGCCAGGCGCAGCAATGCCTCGCGCACCGGCGTGCGGCTGACGCCGAAACCCTTGGCCAGATCGTTTTCGGACAGCATGGCGCCGGGCGGCAGGATCAGCGACAGGATGTCGTCATGCAGCCGTTCATGCACCAGAGCCGCCACACTGGGCGGCACGCTGAATTTCAGCGGCGCGCGCGCATCACCGGGCTGCGGCGCCGTCATCGGCTCGGCCGCCTGCAGATTCCCGGCGTGCAATCGCGCACCGCCCCCCATTCGCGCCTCCCTGCGCAATTGCTTGCGCAAATCCCTGTGCCGCCTCTATGACTGAGGCTTCAATTTATATCTTGTATGCAAGATATGTGTTTGCTGCCAGCCCGTCAACGCTTTCCGCTTCAGCCACGACAGGGTTGCGCCGCAGCCGGTCAGATGACGGCCGCAGCGTTCAAGGAGACGGATGATTCGTGGTTTGCCGGCGCCTATTCCGGCCCGCCGCGCGCATAGCGCAGGAAGGCTTCGCCCACCAGCAGGTGGCTGATAATGCCATGGCCATCATCCAGCGGCAGGATCAGGCGGTCATATTGCAGGATATTCGGCCCGTCCCAGCGCGTGATGCTGACATGGAACGGGCGCTGCTCACGGGCGGCCAGGTCGAGATGCTGGCGAATCACGGCGCGGTTTTCGCGCATCACATCATCGGGATCGGCCAGCAGGCCGCTCAGCAGGCGATAGGCCTCGCTACTGGCCCGGTAGCGGTAATTGCCATAAGGCTCGATCTCGATCAGCGCCAGATCGGCAGCGCCGGGCAGGGTTTCCAGCGCCGGCAGGGCAGAAACCGGCAGCACCGGCCGCGTGCCACGCGCCTTGTCATACCAGGCCAGCAAATCCACCAGGCTGGGCGCCTGCACTTCATCGGCCAGCCAGCCGCGCGGCGGCGGCGTGATCATGATGCAGTTTCCGTGGCATTGATCGGGCGCGGCCGGCCATTGGCGTCGATGGCGACATAGATGAAGGTGCCTTCCGTCACCTTGATCTCCTGCGGATCGAGCCGGCGTGCCACGATGGTTTCCATATGCACAGCGATGGAGGTGCGGCCGACCCGCTTCACGCTAGCATAGATCGACACCACGTCGCCGACCTTGATCGGCTGCTTGAAGGTCATCGAATCGACTGCCACGGTGGCAACCCGGCCCTGGCTGCGGCGCGCGGCGACGATACCGCCGGCAATATCCATCTGGCTCAGCACCCAGCCGCCGAAAATATCGCCGTTGCCGTTCATGTCGGACGGCATCGGGGCGGTGCGGATCACCGGCTCGCCGCGTGCAGTCTGGTCCTCGCCCTGGCTCATCCGGCTCTCTCCATAAATCGATTAAGTGCTTTTCGCGCCTGCAAAAAACACTATATTTGGTATTCCCTGATTCGGGCGCCCCTATACAGGGGGCGCAGATTGCAGTATAGCGCGGCGCATGAATTCCAAGAACGACTTTGACCTGTTCCAGGGCGGCAAGACCGGCTCTGACTATACCGCCAAGGATATCGAGGTCCTAGAGGGCCTGGAACCGGTGCGCCGCCGCCCCGGCATGTATATCGGCGGCACCGACGAACGCGCCCTGCACCATCTGTTTGCCGAGGTGCTGGACAATGCCATGGACGAGGCGGTGGCCGGCCATGCCGACCGCATCGAGGTGGAATTGCTCGCTGATGGCGCTTTGCGCGTGATGGATAACGGGCGCGGCATCCCGATCGACCGGCATCCGAAATTCCGCGACAAATCGGCGCTGGAAGTGATCCTGACCACGCTGCATTCCGGCGGCAAATTCTCCGACAAGGTCTATTCCACCGCCGGCGGCCTGCATGGCGTCGGCATCTCGGTGGTGAATGCGCTGTCCGACCGCCTGACCGTGGAAGTGGCGCGTGACCGCGAATTGTGGCGCCAGGAATATTCGCGCGGCACGCCGCAAGGCCCGCTCGCCAAGGTGGGCAGTGTGCCGAACCGGCGCGGCACCACGGTGATCTTCAATCCCGACGAGCAGATTTTCGGCAAGGGCGCACATTTCCGCCCCGGCCGCCTGTTCAAGATGGCGCGTTCCAAGGCCTATCTCTATCCCGGTGTGCAAATCCGCTGGAAATGCGCGCTCGAACTGCTGAAGGGCGATGACGAGACGCCGGCCGAAGCGACGCTGCATTTTCCCGGCGGCCTGCAAGACTATCTGAACGCAGCATTGGCCGGCCAGGCCACCATCACGCCGGTGCCGTTTGCCGGCCGGGCGCAACTGGCCAGCGAGCGCGGCCAGGTGGAATGGGCGATCCATTGGCCGCAGGAAATCGGCGATGGCTGGCTGAATTCCTATGTGAATACCGTGCCGACCCCGGAAGGTGGCACGCATGAGGCCGGTTTCCGTTCGGCTCTGCTGCGCGGCTTCAAGGATTATGCCGAGCTGACCAACAACAAGCGCGGCGCCCAGATCACGGCGGATGACATCGTCGGCGGCGCCACCGCCATGCTGTCGCTGTTCATCAAGGATCCGCAATTCCAGGGCCAGACCAAGGAAAAGCTGGTCAGCGTGGAAGCCGCCAAGCTGGTGGAAGCGGCGATCAAGGATCACTTCGACCATTGGCTGGCCGGCGCGCCACAGCAGGCCACCGCCCTGCTGCTGCGCATCATCGAACGCGCGGAAGAACGCCTCCGGCGCAGGGCCGAGAAGGAAGTGGGCCGCAAGACCGCCACGCGCAAGCTGCGCCTGCCCGGCAAACTGGCAGATTGCAGCGAAGATACCGCAGCCGGCACGGAAATCTTCATCGTCGAAGGCGACAGCGCCGGCGGCTCGGCCAAGCAGGCGCGCGAGCGCAAGACCCAGGCCATCCTGCCGCTGCGCGGCAAAATCCTCAATGTGGCCTCGGCCACCTCGGGCAAGCTGGCCGCCAACCAGGAACTGGCCGATCTGATCCAGGCTTTGGGCTGTGGCACCGGCACCAAATACCGCGACGAGGATTTGCGCTACGACAAGGTCATCATCATGACCGATGCCGATGTCGACGGTGCGCATATCGCCTCGCTGCTGATCACCTTCTTCTTCCGCGAGATGCCGAGCCTGATCCGCAACGGCCATCTCTATCTGGCGCAACCGCCGCTCTTCCGCATCAGCCAGGGCGGCAAGACCGCCTATGCGCGCGACGACGCCCATAAGGATGAGTTGCTGCGCACCAGCTTCAGCAGCCGGGGCAAGATCGAAATCAGCCGCTTCAAGGGTCTGGGCGAAATGCCGCCGCACCAGTTGAAGGAAACCACCATGAACCGCAAAAACCGCGTGTTGTTGCGTGTGCAGGTGCCGACCGATCTGGCCGAGGAAAGCAACGACCTGGTGGAGCGCCTGATGGGCCGTAAGCCGGAACTGCGTTTCCAGTTCATCCAGGAAAATGCCCAGTTCGCGGGCGAAATCGACATCTGAGGTAAGAGCATGGTCAATCTGCTGATCAGTGGCGCCAGCGGCCTGGTCGGCAAGATTGCCCTTTGGCAGGCGTTGGATGACGACCGTGTCGGCCATGTGCTGTGCCTGTGCCGCCGACCGCTGCCGATCAAACATCCCAAGCTGGAACAGCGCATCATCGCCTTTGCGCCGCCGCTCGATCCGCTGCCGCCGGTGCTCGGCCAATTCGATGCCGCGCTATGCAGCCTGGGTACCACGATGCGCGCCGCCGGCAGCCATGCCGCCTTCCGCATGGTGGATTATGAAGCCGTGCTCAGCTTCGCCGGCATTGCCCGCATGGCCGGAGTACGGCGTTTTGCCCTGGTCTCCTCGGCTGGCGCCGATCCGGCAGCACGCAACTTCTATCTTTCGGTGAAGGGCGAAGCCGAGCAGGATCTGGCCCAGATGGGCTTTCAGACCCTGACCCTGCTGCGCCCCGGCCTGATCATTGGTGCGCGCGCCGAACGCCGCCCGGCGGAAAAGCTGGCGCAGATGCTGATGCCCCGGCTGATCGATCCGCTGCTGCAAGGGGCGTGGCGGCGCTATCGCTCGATCCCGGCGCGCGCTGTGGCACAAGCGCTGCTGACCGCCGTGCTGGACGACATGCCCGGTGGCGTGCTGGAGCATGATGCCATCCTGGCGCTCGCCCACCGGCATGCAACGGCAGAGCGATGATCGCCCTCCCCCAACGGTTGCAGGTCCAGCACCGCTCTTGATAGGTTCGGCGCCGCGACGCGCAGTGGGAGACATGCAGCATGGCCATCACCCTGGATGTGACGACATTGTCGGTCATGTCGGTGATCATGTTCGGCATTCTCACGCTGCTGGCCTGGATGCTGTGGCACGGCCATCGTGAGGAACCCGCCACCCTGTTCTGGGCCGCCGGCCTGACCCTGGCCAGCCTGGGCCTGTGCCTGCTGGTGCTGCGCGGCCGCATTCCCGATCTGCTGTCCATCGCCGGCTCGAACTACCTGCTGCTGCTTTGCTCCTGCCTGTGCTGGTGGGGTACCGACCGTTTCTTCGAGCGCCGGCCGCGTTATGCCTTCGGCCTGACGCTCGCCACCACATTGGCCGCGCTGATCGTGTATTTCAGCGTGCTGCATAACGCAATCGGCATGCGCATCCTGATCATGAGCGCCGGCCTGACGGTGCTGAGCCTGGCCCATGCCTTTGCCATCACACGCAGCGCCCGCCAGCAGATGCGGCTGCCGCAGATGCTGGCCGCCACCGCCTTCGTGGTGCTGGCGGCGCTGAACATGGCGCGTTTCCATGCCGCACTGAAAGCCCCCGCCAGCGCCACGCTGTTTGATGACGTGGCGCTGAATGCGCTGAACTTCCTGCTGCCGCCAATCTGCTGCTGCTTCGCGCTGTTTGGCTGGACCCTGATGGTGACGCAGAAACTGCGCCTGCGGCTGGCCGAGACGGTGCGCCGCGACGGCCTGACCGGGATCCTGAACCGCGCCGCGCTGGATGAAACCGCCGCGCAGGAGATGTCGCGCTGCCAGCGCCACCACAAGGCGCTGAGCATGCTGATGCTGGATATCGATCTGTTCAAGCAGATCAACGACCGCCATGGCCACAAGGCCGGCGATCTGGTGCTGCTGCAGGTGGTGCAGAATGTGCGCCGGCATCTGCGCCGCGAAGATCATTTCGGCCGCTATGGTGGTGATGAATTCATCGTGCTGCTGCCGGAAACCCCGGCCGAAGGCGCGCGGCTACTGGCCGAACGGGTGCGCCGCGCCATAGCCGGCCGCAAGGTGGAACTGCCCGGCGACAGCCTGACCGTGACCGCTTCCATCGGCGTCGCCAGCACCGATATCGATGGCGACCTGGATTGGGACCGGCTGACCATCCGCGCCGATGCGGCGCTCTATGAAGCCAAGCGCCGTGGCCGCAACCGCGTGGTCAATGCCGCCGGCGATGCCGGCCTCACCCTCTCAGGCTCGCTCTAGAGCGGCTCCTATTGATATGGAAACACCTGCGTTGGGCGTTGGGCCTTAGGCTTTCAGCCATTCGCGCAGGATTTTCGAGACCTTGCCGGCGCGCTCCATCGGCGCCAGATGGCCGGCATCGCGGATGATCTCCAGCCGCGCCCCGGCAATCAGGCTGGCCATTTCATGATGCAGTTCCGGCGGCGTCAGCGCATCCGCCTCGCCGCATAGCACCAGGGTGGGCACCCGGATCGCCGCCAGCGACGGCCGGCTATCGGGCCGGCCCATGATCGCGGTCTGCTGCTGGATGAAACCTTCCGGGCCGATCTCGTCCGCCATCGCCATCAGGCGATCCACCAGGGCCTGATTTTTCAGATTCTTCTCATGCACCAGGAAGGGCAGCAATTGCGGCGTGATGCCGCGAAATTTGCCCAGGCGGGTCAATTCCAGGAAACTGCGCCGACGCTGGGTCTGCTCCGGCGTATCGGGCCGCGCCGAGGTATCGATCAGCGCCAGCCGGGTCACCCGCTCCGGCGCCTGGCGCATCACTTCCTGCACGATATACCCGCCCATCGAGAGGCCGCAAAGCGCAAAGCGTTCCGGCGCCTCGGCCAGCACGGCGCGCGCCATATCGCCGACATCATCGAGCCGCAACTGCCCGCATGGCACCACGCAATGGGCAATATCCGACAGCCGCGCAATCTGCTCGCGCCACATATCGGCAGTCAGCAACAGGCCGGGAACGAGCACCAGCGGCTCACGCGTCGCCATAACGGAATCCTTTGCCAGAACCGGAATGGCGCCAGTTTAGACCCAGCCCTCTAATTGCTCAACAGGACCGGCAATGTCATCGCGCCCAGCACGGTTTCAGTGACACCGCCAAACACCATTTCGCGCAAGCGTGAATGGCCGAAGGCGCCCATCACGATCATGTCGCATTGATGCTTCTGCGCCTCGGTGAGCAAGGCATGGCCAACCTTGACGCCGCCAGGCTCCGCCACCACGCCATCCACCCGCACGCCATGACGGCGCAGCAGATCGACGATCTCCTCCAGGGGCGCGCGGCCCTTGCGCTCGGCGCCCACGGTGAGCGCCAGCACCACCTCGGCGCCCTTGAGCAACGGCATGGCATCATGCACCGCCCGCGCCGCCTCGCGCTTGCCATTCCAGGCCACCAGGATGCGGCGGCCAAGATCGGGGAAAGTACCGACATGCGGCACTGCCAACACCGGCCGGCCGGCCTGTAATGCCAGTTCCTGCGGCAGCACATCCGTGCCATAGGGGATTGCGCCCGGCTCGCCCGGTTCCGGATCGGGCTGACCCACGATCACCAGATCGCTGCACCGCGCCTGCACCCGCAAGGCTTCCACCGGGGCCAGATCGCTCTGGCGCCAGCGATGCGGGATATTCGCCGCCGTGCAGGTCGCCAGGAAGGTTTCGCGCGTGGCTGCCGAGGCATGCTGCGCATCATCCATCTGCTTCTGGATCAATTCGGTGGGAATATACTCGCCCATGTAATACGGCACATTGGGCGGTGGCACCGTGTAAAGCCCGGTGAGATGTGCCGCAAAACGCCGGGCCAGGGCGATGGCCAGTTGCGTGCGCGCATTGTTGCGCGGATCGAGAGTCAAATGCACCGTGATATCGCGGTAACTCATCGCCAGCCTCCTTTGGCTCGGTTGGCGGCCTTCCCTGTCCCCCAGGAATGCCGTTCCGGTTCATGTGTACACATGGCGATACTGTTTGCCGGGCTTATGCTTGCCCTTGGCTCAAATGTATGTGCTCCGTGCGCGGATTCCAAGCCCGGCTTTACGCAACAGCAAAAAGGCCACCCAAAAAATGGATGGCCTTGCGCGGTGAGCGCGAAATGCAGAATTTTAGGCGGCTGCGGGTTGTTTCCAGGGCGGCAGGCGCCCCTCTTCCACCGCATGGCAGGCTACGGCGCCGCCATGCACAGCGCGGGTCTGCGGCACGTCACGCTTGCAGCGCTCATTCGCCAGCGGGCAGCGCGGATGGAAACTGCAGCCCGTCGGCGGATTGAGCGGGCTCGGCACCTCGCCGGCTACCGGCGTGCGGGCGCGGCCGCTCATCTCCAGATCGGGGATCGCATCCAGCAGCATGCGGGTATAGGGATGCTGCGGATTTTCAAACAGCACGCGCTTGTCGGCCCATTCCACCAGCCGGCCGAGATACATCACACCGACCTTGTCGGAAACATGATAGACCACGGCCAGGTTATGGCTGATGAACAGATAGGTCAGCCCCAGGCGGCGCTGCAATTCCTTCATCAGATTGAGAATCTGCGCCTGCACCGACACGTCGAGCGCCGAGGTCGGCTCGTCGCAGACCAGGAATTCCGGTTCGCCGGCCAGGGCGCGCGCGATGGAAATGCGCTGGCGCTGGCCGCCGGAGAATTCATGCGGGAATTTGCGCGCATCCAGCGGCGAGAGGCCGACCTGACTGAGCAATTCGCCAACCCGCTGCTCGATCTGCTGCTTGTCGCTGAGCAGGCCACGGAAACGCAGCGGCTCGGCAATGATCTGGCCGACCCGCCAGCGCGGATTGAGCGAAGCATAGGGGTCCTGGAAAATCATCTGCATCCGGCCCTGGATATCCGGATGTTTGGCGCGCTCCGCCGTCGGCCCGATCTCGACGCCGTCAAAATTGATCGAGCCGCCATTCAGGCCATAAAGGCCGACGATGAGCCGCGCCACGGTGGACTTGCCGCAGCCGCTTTCGCCCACCAGGCTGAAGGTCTCACCCTTGTTGATGGTGAAATCGACGCCATCCACGGCACGCACGATGCGGCGGCCCTGCTTGTTGGCGATGCGCTGCCACAGCGAACCGCTGCCCGTCGTCAGGCGGCGCATCAGGCCGCCATCCAGGATGCGGTTGAGCAACGGCGGCGAGACGTCGAAATAGCGCTTCAGGCCCTTCACGGCGAGCAAAGGCTGGGGATTCTTAGCCATGGTTGCCTCCAGCGACAGGCTCCAGCACGCGCCAGCAGGCAGCGAAGCTGCGGCCCGCCGGCATCGGGTCGGGCCGATCAGTGAAGCAGCGCTCAATGGTCTGCGTGCAGCGCGGATTGAAGGCGCAGCCTTGCGGAATCGCATTCAGGCGTGGCATCGAGCCGTCGATCTGGGTCAGCCGTTCCACATCCAGGCCCATGGTCGGGATCGCGCCCATCAGGCCGATGGTATAGGGATGATGCGGGTGTTTGATCACATCCTGCACCGGGCCGATCTCGGCGATGCGGCCGGCATACATCACCGCCACGCGGTCGGCGGTTTCGGCGATCACGCCCATGTCATGCGTCACCAGCATCACCGCGGTACCCTTCTCGCTGCACAGCCGGCGCAGCAATGCGATGATCTGCGCCTGGATCGACACATCGAGCGCCGTGGTCGGCTCGTCGGCGATGATCAGCTTCGGCTCTGCCGCCAAAGCCAGGGCGATCACCACACGCTGGCGCATGCCGCCGGAGAATTGATGCGGATATTGCGACACGCGGTCGGCCGCCGATGGAATGCCGACATCCTCCAGCAGCCGCACGGCGCGCGCCTTGGCATCGGCCAGGGTCATCGGCAGATGGGTCAGGATGGTTTCCACCAGCTGGTCGCCGACGCGATAGAGCGGGTTGAGGCTGGTCAGCGGATCCTGGAAGATGGCGCCGATCTCGCGGCCACGAATCTTGCGCATCTCGTTATAGGGCAGATTGTCGATGCGGCGGCCTTCGAGCAGGATTTCACCGGCCGCGATGCGACCCGGCGGTTCCAGCAGGCCGATGATGGCCGAGCCGGTCATCGATTTGCCGGCGCCGGATTCACCCACCACGCCGAGCACCTCGCCGGCATCGATATGCAGCGAGATGTTGTCCACCGCCACCAGGGTGCCGCGCCGGGTCGGAAACTCGACGCGCAGATTGTTCACTTCAAGCAGACGAGACATCGCGCCGTTACCTGAGCTTGGGGTTGAGCGCATCGCGCAGCCAGTCACCGAGCAGGTTCACCGCCAGCACCAGCACCGCCAGGGTGATGCCGGGGAAGATGGTGATCCACCACTCGCCGGAAAACAGGAATTTCTGCCCGGTATTGATCAGCGTACCCAGCGATGGCTGGGTCGGCGGCAGGCCGACGCCGAGGAAGCTGAGCGTGGCCTCGGTGATGATCGCCAGCGCCAGATTGATGGTGGCGATCACCAGCACCGGCCCGAGCACATTGGGCAGCACATGGCGCAGCGCGATCAGCACCGGCGACAGGCCGATCACCCGCGCCGCCTGCACATATTCCTTGTTCTTCTCCACCAGCACCGAGCCGCGCACGGTGCGGGCATATTGCACCCAGTAGCTCAGGCCGATGGCGACGATCAGCACCACCAGGGCGGAATTGTCGCGCATATCGGCACCGAGCAGGCTGCGGGTCACGCCGTCGATCAGCATGGCGACCAGGATGGCCGGGAAGGAAAGCTGCACATCGGCGACACGCATGATCACGGAATCGATCGCACCGCCAGCATAGCCGGCGAGCAGGCCGAGCGCGATGCCCAGCACCATGGCGAACACAACCGCCAGAAAACCGACCAGCAGCGAGGTGCGCAGGCCATACATGATGGCCGAGAGCAGGTCGCGGCCCTGATCATCGGTGCCGAGCGGGAAACGCGCCGTACCCATCTCGCTCCAGGCCGGCGGCGTGAAAGCGTCGATCAGGTTGAGCGAGGCCAGATCGAGCGGGTTATGCGGCGCCAGAACCGAGGCCAGCAGCGCACCCAGGAAGATGATCAGGGTGACGAAAAACGCCACCACCACCAGCTTGGAGCGCTTGAAGCTCCAGTAGATGTCGCTGTCGCGGCCACGCTGGACATATTCGTCGAGCAGGGAAAACAGGCTCATCACTTGGCCCCTCCCCCGGTCTGGCCACGCAGGCGCGGATCAACCACAAAATACAGCAGATCGACGATCAGGTTGATCACCACGAACAGGAAGCCGATCAGCACCAGATAGCAGGCCATCACCGGGATATCGGCGAATTGCACCGATTGCAGAAACAGCAATCCCATGCCGGGCCAGGAAAATACCGTCTCGGTGATGATGGCGAAGGCGATGATCGAACCGAGCTGCAGGCCGGTGATGGTGATCACCGGCACCAGGGTGTTCTTCAGCGCATGGCCGAAATGCACCGCGCGATTGCTCAGCCCGCGCGCACGGGCGAATTTGATGTAATCGGTGCGCAGCACTTCCAGCATTTCCGAGCGCACCAGGCGCATGATCAGCGTCATCTGGAACAGGCCCAGGGTGAAGGCCGGCAGAATGATCGCCTTCCAGCCCGAGACGGTGAGGAAGCCGGTGCTCCAGCCGCCGATATTCACTGTCTCGCCACGGCCGAAACTGGGCAGCCAGCCGAGCAGCACCGCAAAAATCAGGATCAGCAGGATGCCGATCAGAAAGGTGGGCAGCGAAATGCCGACCAGCGATATGGTGAGCATGAAGCGGCTGGCCCAGTGATGCGGATACAGGCCGGTGAACACGCCCATAGGAATGCCCAGCAGCAGCGCCATCAAGGCAGCAATCAGGCTGAGTTCCAGGGTGGCGGGCAGACGGTCGAGGATCATCTTGCCGACCGGCTCGGTGGTGCGGTAGCTGAGGCCGAACTTGCCCTGCAGGGCATCGACCACGAAACGGCCGAAACGCACCGGAATCGGATCGTCGAGCCCCAGGGTCTGGCGCAATTCGACGCGGGCAGCGGCGGGCAGATCGGTGCCACCGATATTGGCAACCGGATCGCCGACATAGTTGGACATGGTGAAGGCGATGAAACCGACCGCCAGCATCACAATGGCGGCCTGCAACAGGCGGCGGATAATGAATGCGATCATGGGGCGCTGGAAACAAGTGGCAGGCGGCCCGGGCCGAAACCCGGGCCGCCAACCATCTTACTTGACCTTGACGAAGCGCAGCGGGAAGTAGTTATCCGCCAGCTGCACCAGGTCGACGCTGTCCTTGGCCGCCCACACCACCACCTGCTGATGCAGCGGGATATAGGCATAGTCTTCCAGATACAGCTTGGTGGCTTCCTTGATCATGGCATCGCGCTTGGACTTGTCGCTCTCGCGCTCCATCGCATCGGCCAGATCGTCCACCTTCTTGTTGGAATAGCCGCCCGCGTTGAACAGGCCCTTGCCGGTCTTCTGGTTCGGGGTCTGGATCAGCGCTTCGAACACGTTATGCACGTCATAGGTGGCGCCCGGCGACCAGCCCAGCATGTAGAAGCTGGTATTCGGCGACTTCTCCATGTCGGACGAGGTGCGCAGGATCTTGGCGAAATACTTCGAGCGCGTCTGCGCCAGGAGATTCACCTTGATGCCGACGCGGGCCAGCATGGCCACGGCGGCCTGGCAGATCGCCTCGTCCTTGACGTAGCGGTCATTCGGGCAATCCAGGCCGACTTCGAAGCCATTCGGATAGCCGGCTTCCGCCAGCAGCTTCTTGGACAGTTCCGGATCGACCTTCGGCCGCACGTCGAGCGAGGCATCATAGCCGTTCAGGCCGGTGCCGATCATCAGCGCGGTCGGCTTGGACTGGCCGCGCATCACGGTACGCTTGATCGCTTCCACGTCGATGGCGCGATAGAACGCCTCGCGGACACGCTTGTCCTTGAACGGGTTCTTGCCCTTCACGTTCGAATCCGGCAGCTCATCGAGCTGCTGGTTGAAGCCGAAGAACACCACGCGGGTTTCCGGGCCTTCCAGCACACGGCGGCCGGCAGTCTTGCCGATCCGGTCGGTATCCTGCGGCGGCACGGTGTAGATCATGTCGATTTCGCCCGAGAGCAGGGCGGCGACACGGGTGGCGTCGTTGGCAACGCGCTGGAAGATCACCTCGGTGAGGTTATGTTCCGGCTTGTCCCACCAGGTCGGATTCGGCACCAGCACGGTGCGCACATCCGGCTCACGGATCTTCAGCATGAAGGGACCGGTGCCGTTGGCGTTGCGGGTGGCGAAGTTCTCTTCGTTCTTCGTCATGTCGGCGGTGGACTGGGCGTTGTTCTTCTCAGCCCAGATCTTCGACATGATGCCGATCTGCGACAGCTTGTCGGCCAGCAGCGGATCGGGATACTTGGTGTCGATCTCAACGACGAAATCGCTGACCTTGCGGACTTCCTTCACCGACACGAAGTTGCCGGTGACATTGGAGCCCTTGCCGGCCGCGCGGCCATAGGAAAACACCACGTCATCGGCAGTGAACGGCTCGCCGCCCTGGAACTTCACGCCTTCGCGCAGGGTGTAGCGCCACAGCGTCGGATTGACCAGCTCGGTCTTGGTCGCCAGCGCCGCTTCCAGCTTCAGGTTCTTGTCGCGCCGCTGCAGACCTTCATACATGTTGAGATTGAAGCTCAACAGGAAGGTCTCGTTGCGGGCATACGGGTCCATCGAGCTGACGTCGCCGTCATTGGCCCACTTGAAGGTCTTTGCGGCTGCCATGTCGGCCGCGAGCAACGACACAGCCGCAACCGCGGCCATGAGCGTTCCCCTGATGAATGCGCTAGGCTTCATAGTCCCCTATTCCTTTTCACGTTGCACCGCGGTGCGCCAGGTGCTGCTGCATCGCTTTTGCCCCCGCGTGCCGCTCGTCCGGATGTACCCTCGCCCCGGCCTGTTACCCCGGTATTCAGCGACGGACATTCCTGGGATCATAATGTTAAGCGGTTTCGCCCGTCTATAGGCGAGTGACCACGACATGACAGGCCCGGAAATGCCCGCTCCGGAGGATTGTTTGAGAGAAATGCTCCGGGGGCCGAGCTTTTTTCAGAGCGGGCGCGCCAGCGACACCACGTCGCGACCCTGCTGGATGCGCCGGGTCGGCATGATCACGGTGCAGCGCGGGAATGGCGCCCGCAATTCCGTCTCGCCATCCAGCGCGATCAACTCGCCCTCTTCCAGTTCCTCAAACCCGACCCAGGGCTTCACGAAACGGAAATCGGCGCTCTGCGCCACCACCACGCGCGTCACCTCATAGCGCTTCGGCTCGCCCGCCTCGGGGCCGTATTGCGCCGCCAGATCGGGCGAAATCATGCCAAAAAAGCTCAGGAAACGCATCGTCACGGAAATCGCCAGCGGGCCGCTGGTCGCCGCAAAATGCTGGCCGCATTCCACCACCACGCCCAAAGCCGCGCTATCGGCCTGGCCATAGGCGCCGAACTGGATCAGCGGCCGGCCAGGATGCATCACGCCGGGCAGCAGCACATGATGCAGCGGCGAATGCAGATGCCGCGACAGGGCGTCGTATTTCGCCAGCGGTTCATGGATCAGCATCGGCGGCACGGCATAGGAAGTCGAGTGGATGTCCAGCAGCGCATCGCCCTCGGCGAAGATCGCGCGCAATTCGCGGGCGCGGCGCAGTTCCACATTGTCATCGGCGCCATCAAGCAGCGCGTCATCCCAGATGCGGTTGAAATCGCGGTCGACAAACCGCGATTCGAACGGCTTCGCCGGATCGAAGCGGCCATAGGCCTCGATATTGGCGAAGCTCAGCGTCAGCTTGCCGCGCAGCGGGCGGATGCCCTGATCGAGCAGATGTGTCACCGCCACCATGCCGCAGAATTCGTTGCCATGGGTCAGCGCATTGATCATCACATGCGGCCCGGGCAGGCCCGAATCGAAGCTGTGGACATAATCCACGCCACGATTGCCCTTGCGATAGGCGGAAAGATCCCGGGGAACAAGCTCGATCGGCGGCAGGCCGTCATGCTGGCTGGTCATGCGTCAGACGCTCCACATCCATATTACACTGCCAATGCCATAAAGCCCGAAGCCGAGCAGCAGCAACCCGGACAGGCGGTTGATAATGCCAAGCCCGCCATTGGCGAGCTGATGGCGGAAACGGCCGGCAAGACCGGCCAGGGAAAGCCACCAGAAGGCCGAGCCGGCAAACACGCCGAGCACCAGCCACCAGGCCAGATCGCCATGCACGCCGATGGCACCGATGCCGAGAAAGGCAAAGATGCCGAGAAAGGCCACGATGGTGATCGGGTTGGTGGCGGTCAGGATCAGCGTCGAGAGGAAACCCTGCACCAGGCCGTCGCGCTGTTGTTGCGCGGCTTGCGCCGGAGCCCGCATCTGGGCGGCGCGCAGCATGCGCCAGGCCATGAACAGCAGGAACAGGCCGCCGCCGATGCGAAATTGCGCCTCATGCGCCTGCAGCCAGTTCGCCACCAGCGACAGCCCGAAGGCGGCGATGCAGCCATAGGCGACATCGGCCAGCGCGGCACCAAGGCCGGCAACCAGGCCGCTGGTCGGGCCGAGCGTCAGCGTGCGCTGCACGCAGAGCACCCCCACCGGCCCGACCGGGGCGGCGATGACAAAACCGGCAACCGCGCCTTTGCCCAGCATCAGCAGGCTGTCCAGCACGGCATTACTCTCAGGCAACATGGTCGATCCGGGGTTGCGGCAGCCTTCGGCGTAGCATGGCGACGGCGCCGATCCAACCCGTGATGCAATACTGGTATCAAATGTTTTGCAAATTCTGGTGCTTTATATAGTACCTGAATCAGCCTACCCCTGCGCCGGTACAGTCCAGCCCGTCCCGGAGTCTTGTTGATGACCAACCAAACCAGCCCCACCGTACCACCGCCAGGCACCCCGCCATCCGACCGCATCCGTGTCCGCCGTATGCATGAGCGCGGCCATTATGATGCCGCCACCCTGCATGCCATCCTGGATGCCGGCTATGTCTGCCATGTCGGCTATACCCGGCCCGATGGCCAGCCGGTGGTGATCCCCACCGCCTATTGGCGCGAGGGCGACCACCTCTATATCCATGGCTCGTCGAAAAGCGCCCTGGCCCTGGCGCTGGCCGATGGCGCCCCGGCCTGTGTCACCGTCACCCTGATGGATGCCCTGGTGCTGGCGCGCTCGGCGTTTCATCATTCGGTGAATTACCGCTCCGTGGTGGCCTTTGGCCGCTTCACCCGGATCGATGACGAAGCCCACAAGCTGCGGGCGCTGGAAGCCTTCATGGAGCGCATCGCACCGGGCCGCTGGGCCGAAATCCGTGGTCCTGATGCCCAGGAGATGAAGGCAACCATGGTGCTGGCAATGCCGCTGGACGAAGCCGCAGCCAAAATGCGCAGCGGCCCGCCCAAGGACGATGAGCCGGACATGGCGCTGGATTGCTGGGCCGGGATCGTACCCTTCGCTGCCGGCTTCCAGGCGCCGGAAGCCGACCCTTTGCTGCGCCCCGGCATCGCGCTGCCGGATTATCTCAGCAACCCGGCCAGGCGCTGAACCGCCTGTTCAAGGTCGGCCGGCGAAAAGGCGGCATAGCCGAGCAGCAGGCCGGAGAGTTGGCGCCGCAGCGTGTAACGCGATAGCGGCGCCACATTCAATCCCAGGCCGGCGGCGGCGGCGGCTATCGCCCGGTCGTCGCGGCCATCGGTGAATTCCGCCACCAGATGCAGCCCGGCTTCGGCCGGGCCGACCCGCAGGATGCCGCTTTGCAGCAGCCGGCCACAATGGCGTTGCAGAGCGCCCAGCAGCGCTTGCTGGCGTTCACGGTAGAGCTTGCGCATGCGCCGCACATGCTGGGCCAGATGGCCCTCGGCGATGAAATCCGCCAGCACGGCCTGGGGCAAGGGCGGGGCATGGCCATCGGCGGTGGCCTTGGCACGCACGAAGCCGGCCACCAGATGCGGCGGCAGCACCAGATAGCCCAGACGCAGGCCGGGAAACAGCACCTTGGAAAAGGTGCCGACATAGATCACCCGGCCCTCTGCCTTGCCGCCACCCGGGCCACCACCAGGCAGCCCGGCCTCGCCGCCGCCTGCATCCAGGCCCTGCAAGGCCGGCAGTGGCGGCGTGCCATAGCGGTATTCACAATCGTAATCGTCCTCCACGATCAGGCAGCCGGTTTCCCGGGCCAGCGCCAGCAGGCCCAGGCGGCGCGCCAGCGGCATGGTGCCGCCGAGCGGAAACTGGTGCGACGGCGTCACCGCCACCAAGCGGGGCCGGCCAGGCAGCCGGGCGACATCCTCCGGGTCCAGCCCCTGGGCATCCACCGGCACCGGCTCGACCCGGGCGCCGACCGCCGCCAGCGCCTCGCGCGCCCCGGCATAGCCCGGGTCTTCCACCACCACCATATCGCCGGGATCGAGCAGCACGCGGCCGATCAGGTCGAGGGCCTGCTGCGCGCCCGAAACCACCAGCAACTGGTCCGGGCCACAATCCAGGCCGCGCGCCTCCGTAAGGTAAGCCGCCAGGGCATGGCGCAGGGCCGGCAGCCCCTGGGCATCGCCGGTGCCGAGCAAAACCGGGTCCGGCCGGCGCAACTTCCGGTTAGTGATACGCCGCCAGGCCGCCAGTGGAAAATCCGCCAAAGCCGGCAGCCCGACGGTGAACGGGCGTGGCGTCGCCAGACTGGGCTGCGTCTGGTCGGGCGCTGCCGCGATCAGCCGCTGGCCACGCTGCGAGAAGCGAGTCGGCCCGGCTCCGGCTGCCGCCGGTCGCCCCAGATCGGCCGGCACATCCTCGGCGACATAAACCCCGGAGGCGGCCCGTGCCGCCAGATAGCCCTCGGCCACCAGGCGGTCATAGGCGCCCAGCACGGTGTTGCGCGACAGGCCAAGATCCTCGCCCAGCGCCCGGCTGGAAGGCAGCCGCTGGCCCGGCGCCAGGCGGCCATCCAGCACGCCGGCGCGGATCGCGGCATAAAGCTGAAGCTGCAACGAAGGCTGACCGACACCGCGCCGGGGCCGGAACCAGCCGATGAAATGCCCTGCCGCGCGCCGCGCCAAAATTCACCCTCCAATTCACATCATATAAATTATACAAGATGCTGATTTTTATTATTATTATGACTTAATGCATCGCTATAGCCGGCATGCCGAACAAACGGCCATGCAGCATCAGGATAATGGCATAAAGCATGGCTGTAATAAGGATATTCCAGCCACCAATATCACGAAAGGTTAGCCGCTGCCGCCCCTCGGCCGCCGCCGCAAACGGAATTATCGAGGTTTTTGAGATGAATAGCTGCCAATGCTGGCCGAATTTGGCGGCTCGTTTGCGGTCGATCGAGCGCATGCCGTTCAGCGCCGTGACCAGCACCGCACCGGCCAGCAGCAGCGTGGCGGCATCGCCATTGGCAATCATGTGACTGCCGGCCCAGAGAGCAAAGGCCCACAGCATCGGATGCCGGGTCACCTTGGTGAAACCGGCCACCGGCAACGCGCCCTTCAGCAGCATGTCCGGTCCGGCCAGGGTCGGGTTGGTCGGTCGCAGCGAGGCGACCAGGAACAGCAACGCCACCGGCATCACCACCAGCGGCACCACCGCCAGGGCCGGGCTGGAGGGCCAGAATTCCACATATGGCGCCCGGCCATAAGCCCAGATCAGCCAGCCCAGGCTGGCCACACTCAGGCCCGAAAACAGGCCACGGTAAGCCACCTCACCCAGGCGCGCCATCAGGCCGGCGCGCAGCGGACCTGCAACTATCAGATGTAGTGCCACCCAGGCAATGGCGGCCAGGATCATGCTGGTCATGCTTGTTTCACTCCTCTTCGCGCTGGGCTGCCAGGGCCGCCGCCAGGCGTTGGCGCGCCTCGGCCTGAGCCCGTGCCTGGTCGGCCGGCTGCGCGATCTGGCGCTCGATCATACGCCGGTTGCGCCCGGCTTCGGCCAGGCCAAGCTGTTCCGCCACCGCCCAATGCACCCAGGCCATGACGGCATCGCCGGGCAGATTCTCGCCCCGGAAATAGAAATCGCCGAGCACAAAATTGGCCTCGGCATTACCCTGCCCGGCGGCCCGGCGCAGCAACTGCATCGCCGCCGGCACATCCACCGGCACGCCTTCGCCATTGAAGCTGTACCGTGCCAGCAGGAACAATGCCTCGGCATTGCCGGCCTCGGCGGCACGGCGATACCAGGCCAGCGCCCCGACCGGATCGGCCGGCAGGCCACCCTCACCGGCCTCCAGATAGGCAGCATATTTGAACAGGCCCCGGCTGCTGCCGGCCTCGCCGGCGCGCTTGAACCAGCGCGCCGCCTGCACCGCATCGGGGCGCAGGCCGGCCCGGCCGTTTTCGTGCCACAGGCCAAGACGATAGGCCGAACGAGGCTGCCCCTGTTCAGCCGCCTTGGTCAGCACTACCACCGCCCGCGCCGGATCGGCCGGCCGGCCGCGCCCGGCGGCCAGATACAGGGCAAAATTATTCACCGCCGATTGATGGCCCTGGGCCACGGCCTTTTCCCACCAATCCATTGCCCGGGCCAAGTCGGCCGGCACGCCCTCACCATTAAACAGGATCAACGCCAACTGGTTCTGCGCATCGGCATCACCAGCCTCGGCTGCGGGCCGCAGCCAGCGCGCCGCCTCTGCCGGATCGGGCGGACCACCCCGGCCATAGCGCAGGAACTCGCCATATTTTACTTGCGCCTCGACCAAACCGGCCATCGCCGCCCGAGCCCAGAGCGGCCGCGTCACAGTATCGTCCGGTGGCCCCAGGCGGCCAGCATCCAGCAGCATGGCCAGATTATAAGCGGCCAGCGGATCGTCCATGTCGATTGCCTGGCGATACCAGCGCTCCGCCTCAGCGGCATCGGCGGCCAGCCCACCCAGGCCCATGTCATGCAGCCGGCCCAGATCGTTGGCCGCCGGGCCGAAGCCGTCAGCGGCAGCGCCACGCAGATAGGCAACGGCCTGGGCCGTATCGGGCTTCAGGCCGACCCCGGCGGCGCCTTCCACCAGCAGATAGGCCATATAGGTGGCGGCCATCGGATGGCCGCGCTCGGCCGCCGCGCGGATCATGGCGACGCCCTCGGCCATCTCGCCATCCTGAAGCCGGAGCCGACCCAGGCGGTAGCGCGCATTCAGCGCACCCTGCGCGGCAGCCTCCGCCAGCAGGTTGCGCGCTTCGGCCGCCGCTGCGGCGCCACCCTGTTGCAGCAGCAATTCGGCCAGATTGGCGCGGGCGGAAGCCTCGCCCAGGCCGGCGGCGCGGCGTAATGCGGTTTCGGCCTGGGCCGGATCGGGCGCCCCGCCGCTGCCGGTCAGCAGCATATAACCCAGCGCCCCCAGCCCTTTGGCATGATCCTGGGCCGCAGCACGGCCAAACCAGGCGCGGGCAGCGGCTAGGTCGCGCGGCCCGCCCAGGCCAAGCTGGTAATCCAGCCCCAGGCGATATTGCGCCTCGGCCTCGCCGGCCTCTGCCCGGGCCTGCCACTTGGCGCGGCCGGGCTGGCTGCCCGGCATCGCCCGTGGCCCGGCATCCGGCTGACTGAAGGGTACATCACTGGTACCGATGGCAGCAAAAACCGGGCTGCCCGGCGCGGCGACCAATACCGCGCCCAGCAGCAAAGACACAAAAAACCTCATATCACCCCGTCATCCTGCAACACCTGGCGGCCGGCATTGGTCAGCTTGCAGACCAGCCAATCCGGCTTGATCGGATTCTCGAACCAGGGTTCGGCCCAGCCGGCGCGCAGACAGGCGCGGATGGTTTCCACGCTGATCTGCTGCCCCTCCAGATCAAAAAGCGGCAGTTTCCCGCCGGGCTGATTCAGCCCGCGCTTGAGATACTGGCGCTGTGCCATGCTGGTTTTCGGCACGAATTCAGGCTCCGGCGGCTGGAAATGCCGCCGTAATCTTACCACCTCGCCCATTTTGCGCTCCCTAAATCGGCGCTGCGCTCCGCCGGGACCACGCAATCCGCCGCCCCGCCTTTGCGACCCTGCGACAAATCCTTTAAAGAAAAGCGAATTTGCAGGAAGAGAAGACCAACGGCGTGAGCGATATCAGCCTGACTTCGATGCCAGCCCCGACCCCGCCGCAGGCCAAGCAGCGGCGCGCCGGGCGCGGCCGGCTGGCCTGGACCATCTTCGCCGCCGGCCTGGCCTTGCTGATCTCGGCCCCCTTGCTGGCGGTGCTGGTGAATCTGGCGCGGCCGGATGCCGGCGTGTTTGCCCATCTGGCTGCCACCGTGCTGCCGGAAATGCTGTTCAACACTGCGATATTGCTGCTCGGCGTCGGCCTTGGCGCCACGCTGATCGGGGTGGGCTGTGCCTGGGCGGTGACGATGATCGAGTTTCCCGGTCGACGCCAGCTCGGCTGGCTGCTGTTCCTGCCATTGGCGATCCCGAGTTATGTCTCCGCCTTCGTGTTTGGCGAATTGCTGCAATTCTCCGGCCCGGTGCAAAGCGGCCTGCGGCAATTTTTCGGCTGGAGCCGAGGCGATTACTGGTTTCCCGATGTGATGAGCCTGGGCGGCGTCACCGCTTTGCTGATCCTGGCCTTCTACCCCTATATCTACATGCTGGCACGCAGCGCGTTCCAGGATCAGTCGGTCTGCGTGCTAGAAGTGGGCCGCACCCTGGGCATCCGGCCCTGGGGCCGCTTCTGGCGCATCGCCCTGCCGCTGGCCCGGCCGATGATTGCCGGCGGCATCGCCCTGGTGATGATGGAAACTTTGGCCGAGTTCGGCGCCGTCAGCTATTTCGGCGTACCCACCTTCACCACCGCGATCTATCGCACCTGGTTCGGCATGGGCAATCCGGTGGCGGCGGCACAACTGGCCGGCATCCTGATGCTGTTCGTGCTGGCCGCCGTGATGCTGGAACGTTTCAGCCGCCAGGCCAAACGCTTTCATCACACGTCGGCACGCACCCGGCCGCTCAAGCTGCACCGGCCCGGCCCGCTGCTGGCCTGGCTCACCGCCCTGCTCTGCTTCCTGCCGGTACTGCTGGGCTTCCTGCTGCCCGCCGGCCGGCTGCTTTACCTAGCGCTGACCGATGGCGATGCGCTGGGCAGTTCGCGCCTGGCCGGCTTCGCCCTCAACAGCTTCATCCTTTCCGGCCTGGCGGTGGTTTTGCTGCTGCTGCTCGGGCTTGGCCTGGCCTATGCCCAGCGCCTGGTGCCGGGCCGGCTGCTGAGCTGGCTCGGCCAGTTCGCCACCATGGGCTATGCCGTGCCTGGCTCGGTGATCGCCATCGGCGTGCTGCTGCCGCTGGCCAGTTTCGACCATGTGCTGAATGCCTGGGCCAAGCAGCTATTCGGCCTCGATCCCGGCCTGCTGCTCTCCGGCACCCTGGTGGCGGTGCTCTATGCCTATCTGGTGCGTTTCATGGCGGTGGCGCATGGCGCCATGGATGGCGGCCTGCACCGCATCCGCCCCAGCCTGGACCAGGCCGCCCGGGTGCTGGGCGAAAGCCCGCTGGGCGTGGTGCGCCGGGTGCATGCGCCGCTGCTGCGCGGCAGCCTGTTCACCGCCGCGCTGCTGGTCTTTGTCGATGTGCTGAAGGAATTGCCCGCCACCCTGATCGTGCGGCCGTTCAACTTCGACACCCTGGCGGTGCGCGTCTACCAGCTTGCCAGTGATGAGCGGCTGAGCGAAGCCGCCACCGGCTCCCTGATCATTGTCGTCGCCGGGCTGCTCCCGGTAATCTGGCTCAATACCGCCCTGGCGCGTTCCCGCCCCGGCGATAGCGCACAGGACTGAACCGATCCATGACCAATCCCAGCGACATTCTGCTGCAGCAATCCGGCATCGGCCAGCTTGATCTGCCGGTGGCCTTCGATCTGCTCAATCGCGGCGAACTCGATCTGGCCGCCGCTGCCTTCACCAAGCTGGGGCAGGGTCCGCAGCGCGGGATGCAGGCCCAGGCGCAATACGGCCTCGGCCTGGTGGCCGGCCAGCGCGGCGATTTCAAGCAGGCGGCGCAGCATCATAGCCGCGCCATCCAGCTCGACCGTACCCTCGCGGAACCTTACGTGGCGCTGGGCAATGCCTTCCAGGCGTTGCAGCGCTTCAATCAGGCAGTACAGGCCTACCGCGACGGCCTGCGCATCGCGCCGGGCAATGCCCTGCTGCATTTCAATTTCGGCATCTGCCTGCGCCGCATGGGCCAGCATGATGCCGCTATCGGCGCCTTCAAGGCGGCTTTGCAATACCAGCCCGACCATGTGCTGTCGCTGTTCAGCCTGGGCAATGCCTATCGTGACCAGAACAATCTGGGTGAGGCCGAACGTTTCTATGCCGAGGCGGTGCGCATCCGCCCGGATTATGCCGATGCGCAATGCAATCTCGGCGGCATCCATGCGGTGCGCGAGCAGCATGCCCAGGCGCTGGCCTGTTTCGATGCTGCGTTACGCAGCCAGCCGGCACATTTCTTCGCGCTCAAGAATCGCTCGCTGGCATTGTTCAAGCTCGGCCGCTATGCCGAGGGTGCGGCGGCGGCCAAGCTGGCCCTGGCGCAGCAGCCGGAAGACATGATGCTGCATTACCATATGGGCGAAATGGTCTATGGCCTGGCCCGTATCGGCGAAGCCGCCCAGGCGCGTGAACTGGCGGCGGAATGGCGCGCCAACCATCCCGACAATACCGTGGCACGGCATATCGCCGCCGCCGTTCTGGGCGATGCCGGCCTGGTGCCGGAACGCGCCGAGGACAGTTATGTGCGCGAGACTTTCGACCGCTTCTCGGCCGATTTTGAGCAAGTGCTGAGCGGCCTGGATTACAAGGCGCCGCAATTGCTGGATGCCGCCGTGGCAGCCATGCTGGGTGAACGCGGCGGGCTGCGCGTGCTGGATGCCGGCTGCGGCACCGGGCTCTGCGCGCCGCTGCTGAAGCCGCGTGCAACCCGGCTGGTGGGTGTCGACCTCTCCGGCGGCATGCTGCAAAAGGCGCAGGAGCGCGGCCTTTACGATGATTTGCAGGAAGCCGAACTGGGCGCCTACCTGCGGGCCACGCCGGAGCAATTCGACCTCACCGTGGCCGCCGACGTGTTCTGCTATTTCGGCGACCTGAAGCCGCTGCTGGGCCTTCTGGCGGCCCGCATGCCGGCGGACGCGCTCCTGGCCTTCACCGTGGAACGCATCCCGGCCGACGACGCCGCCTTGCCAGCCGAAGGCTATCGCCTGGATCCGACCGGACGTTATGCCCATACCGGCGAGTATGTGCGCGCTGCCCTGGAAGCCGCCGGCTTCCGGCCCGACGACGTGGCGGAGAATGTCGCCCGTGTCGAACTCGGCAAGCCGGTACCCTGCTATGTGGTGACCGCGACGCGGCGCTGACGGCGCCGATACGACGGCGTTAGCGCTTGCGCGCCTTGCGATTGGCGTAGCGCCGGTCGCGCTCGGCCTTGCGGGCCGCTTCGTCCAGCACCGGGCGCCGGCTCTTCGCCTCAGCCTCGCGCTGTTCGGCCTCGGCTTGTGCCGCTGCTGCAATCGCGGCCTGGCGTTCCTGTTTCTCAGCCTCAAGCCGTGCCTGCGCCTCGGCCTTCAGCAAAGCCTTCTCAGCCTGGCGGGCTTCCCGTGCCTGGGCCAGCGCTACGCGCTCGGCCTGGCGGGCCAGGCGCGTCGGGTCATTCGCGTCATTCGCCGCGCGATAGGCTTGTAGCATGGCGGCCTTGGCACTCGCGGCGGTATCGCGGCGCTCGGCCAGTTCAGTGTCTTTCAGATGTCGCAAAAGTGTTCTTCCGGTTTCGTGTGGTCAGTTCTGCCATCCTTCAGTGAATGGCAACAAAAAAGGCCAGGCTGACGCCTGACCTTAATTTTGTGCTGCTTTCGAGAAGTCCGGTCAACCATGGTTCTGCGAAAGCGAGCAGCCGCTCAGGCGGCCTTGAGATTGCAGGCCGACATCTTGCCCGACCGGCTGTCGCGCTCCATGTCGTAGCCAATCTTCTGGCCTTCGACGAGATCGCGCATGCCGGCACGCTCAATGGCCGAAACATGGACGAAAGCATCCGGGCCGCCATTGTCGGGTTGAATGAAGCCGAAGCCCTTGGTGGCATTATACCACTTAACAGTACCAGTGGTCATGATGACCCTCTTTTTTTTAGCATAGTTGGACGGCGCAGCACGGGTGCGCTACGCGATGGTTTGACGATTTTTGAAAGAGAGATTTGGTTCAGGGCGCAAATAGCGGATGCGCAACAATCAAAGCTAACCAAGCAAATATCGGTGGCGCAGTGGTAACGACAATCCGACCGCGAGTCAATGTAAATGATTTCGGGTGCCTGCCGACGCAAAAAAGGCGGGGGCCATGGCCCCCGCCTTTCCCGCTGCATCATGTGATGCCAGCTTACTTCCAGCCGGCGCGATCCATCAGCTTGAGCGCAGCTTCATTATTCTTGCCGAAGGTGGCGGCATTCACATTGTCTTCCTTGAATTCGGCCCAGCGCTGGATCACCGGATGCAGCGCGACGCCGCCGATCACCGGGAATTCATAATTGCCGCGCGCGAAATAGCCCTGCGCTTCGGCGGAAGCGAGGTATTCCAGGAACTTCACGGCATTGGCCTTGTTCGGCGCATATTTTGCCACGCCGGCACCGCTGATATTGACATGGGTGCCACGATCATTCTGGTTCGGGAAGATCACCGCCAGCTTCGCCACGATCTCCTTGTCTTCCGGCTTTTCGGAAGCCAGCATGCGGGCGAAATAGTAGGTGTTGGACACCGCGATATCGCCTTCGCCAGCCGCCACGGCCTTGATCTGGTCGGTATCGCCGCCCTTCGGCGCACGCGCCAGATTAGCCACCAGACCACGCGCCCAGGCTTCGGTCTTTTCCTCGCCCTGCGACGCGATCATCGCGCCGGTCAGCGACATGTTGTAGATGTTGGTCGACGAGCGGATCAGCACCTTGCCCTTCCACTTCGGATCGGCCAGGTCTTCATAGGTGTTGAGCGAACCCGGAGCGACGCGCGCCTTGTTGACGACAAAAACGCGGGCGCGCTTCGAGAAGCCGTACCACAGGCCGGTGGGCTCGCGCAGATGCGCCGGGATCACCTTGTCGAGCAAAGCCGAATTCGCCGGCTGCAACAGGTCCATGCTCTGGGCGCGATACAGCCGGCCAGCATCCACGGTGATCAGCACATCGGCCGGGCTCTTGTCGCCCTCGGCCTTCATGCGCTGCATCAATTCTTCCTCGCGCGCCTCCAGGCGGTTGATCTTGATGCCGGTCGCCTTGGTGAAATTGGCGTAGAGCGCCTCGTCGGTATCATAGTGGCGCGAGGAATAGATATTGAGATCGCCCTGCGCCAAGGCTTGGCCCGGCAGTGTCAGCAGGCCGGCAGCAGCAATGCCCAGGGCCAGCGCCACGCGGCGCGAGAGAAGGGTGGTCATGATTCTCGGCTCCCCAACAGAATGCCCAGGCCGGCGGAATGCCATCTGGGGCAGAATGCGAATGGTAATGCGAATGGTAATGCGAATGGTAATGCGAATGACTTTCAAGAAATAAATACCGCAGTACCATTGAGCCTGCAAGCGCGACTAACTCTCATTTTCGTGAACGGCGTTTCCCGGGATGGCGGGCTGGCCGAGAGCAAAAAAAGCCTCATAATCCAGGCATGCGCTACATCCGGCCAACATTCCTGACACTGGTCTTTTTGCTGGCCGGCCTGACGGCCTGTGACCGTTCGCCGCAGCCCGATGCGCCGCCTGCCCCCCTGGACAAAGAACTGCCGCGTGAGCGGATTGTACTGACCAGCGCCATCCGGGTGGTGCCGACCGAGAACAGCGTTACCCTGCCGCTGCATCGCGGCCGCGCCGGCATGCAGACCGTGTGGTACATCCTGACCGATTCATCGGATGCCGCCGATGCCCGGCAGCGCGGCCTGGTGCATGCGCCGTTGCTGGCGCGGGCCGGGCATGTGCAGATTGTGCAACAGACAGCCGGCGGCCTGGTTTTCGCCGCCGCACCGGATTTCTCGCCAGCGCGGCTTTATCGCGGCGGCACGCAGGGTTTCCCGCCGCAAAGTTTTGCCGCCGGTGCCACCGCGCCTGCCGCCTATTCCCCCTTCATCCGGCTGCATGACGGTGGCCCGGTGCTGAATGCGCCGATCGTGGCGGTGGGCGATGGCCCGTTTGATCTGGCACGGCATGACAGCACGCTGGACCGTGTGCTGGCCATCGATACCGCGCGGCGGGAGGTGACATTGCTGCTGAGCCGCGGTTTCGCCGAAGGACGCGCGGTGCTGTATATCAGCACCGAGGCTTCCGATCCGCTCGCTGCCGCGCTGGAACGCGCCATCTGGGTGCCGCGCCTGGGCGAGGGCGATGGCGATATCGGCCTGATCGCGCTGGTGAACGGCCAGGTCGGCAGCGCCAACCCGGAAGCCCAGGGCTTGCGCCATCTGGCGCTGGACGGCGCCATCGACGCCGAGGCCGGCTTGCACAATGCCGCCCGGCTCGGCGCGCCGGGCAACATCCTGACCGCCTTCCCTACCGGCAAAACCGCCAGTGGCTATTCGCCGCTCTGGAGCGTCAGCTTCGGCGTCTGGTCGGATGCTGCCATAGCCCGTCGGCTGAGCCATCAGGCCGAGATTTATCGCCGCCTGGGCCGCGATATCGGCGGCCCGGATGGCGCGTCCTTCCAGCCTTCCGGCATCACGGTGAATTGCCCGGTGATCGCCTACCTGGACGACGCCCCGCCCTGAAGCAATGAGCGCACATACTCCGCCAAAGCCACGCGCACGGCAGCGGGCTGGTCCTTATGCGGGGAATGGCCACAATCGGGCAGGATCAGGGTTTCGACCCGGCCCTTGGCCAGTGCCTTTATGGTGTCGAGCTGCGCCAGGGTGCCGTATTCGTCGCCCTCACCCTGGATCGCCAGCACCGGATGCTTGATCCGCGCCACCTCGGCTTCGATATTCCAGGCACGGAATGCCGGATTGAGCCAGGAATCGCACCAGCCGCGAAAGGCGCAATCCACATTGTCGCCGTGATACTTGGCCAGCCGGGCGCGCAGGTCGCCGCTTTCATAGGCCTGATGCGCTGCCTGGATCGAGCCGAAGGCGACCGCCTCACCATAACTATGCGGCGCCATCACGGCGATGCCAAGCAGGCCGGGATGCGGTGCAGCGCCACGCGGCGCGGCACCGGCATGGATCAGCGCAATCGAGGCGCCATCGGAATGCCCGACCAGGATCGGCCGTTCGATACCCAGCACGCGCAGCAGATCGGGCAGCTGGTGCAACGCCTCGTCATGCATATAGGTGATCGGGCGCGGCAACGCGCAGGGCGAGGAAGCGCCATAGCCGATGCGGCTATAGACCAGCGCGGGCAAGCCGCAATCGGCGGCCACGGCATCCGGGAAATCGCGCCACTGGCCCACCGAACCCAGGCCTTCATGCAGGAAAACCAGCACCGGCTGGCGGCCATCCCGCGCCCCGATCCAGCGATATTCGATCCGGCCGCCAAGCGGTCCGGGTGCTGGAATTTCTACAAATTCGATCATTACTGCCTGAGCTTGAAACGTTGAATCTTGCCGGTGGCAGTCTTGGGCAATTCGGCGACAAAGTCGATCCAGCGCGGATATTTATGTGGCGCCAGCCGGTCTTTGACGAATTGCTTGAGTTCGGCGGCCAGTGCGTCATCACCGGCGATGCCCTGGCGCGGCACGATATAGGCCTTGGGCTTGATCAGCCGGTCGGTATCCTCATGCGCCACCACCGCCACTTCCAGCACCTTGTCATGCCCGAGCAGGGCCGATTCGACCTCGAAGGGCGAAACCCAGATGCCGCTGACCTTCAGCATGTCGTCGGAACGGCCGGCATAGGCATAATAGCCATCGCGGTCGCGCACATATTTGTCGCCGGTGCGGGTCCAGGGGCCATGGAAAGTGGCCAGGCTCTTGGGCCGGTTATTCCAATAGGCAATCGCCGCCGAGGGGCCGGCCACCAGCAATTCGCCGATCTCGCCATCGGACACGTCATTGCCATGCTCATCCACGATACGCAGATCGTAACCCGGCACCGCCTTGCCAGTGGTGCCATGGCGGATATCGTCGGGCCGGTTGGAGACGAAGATATGCAGCATCTCGGTGGAGCCGATGCCATCGAGAATGGCGACGCCGAAACGCTCCTGCCAGCGTTTGGCGATATCTTCCGGCAAGGCTTCGCCGGCCGACACGCATTGCCGCAACCGCGCCGAGCCGGCCTCACGCGTGATGCCGGCCTCGGCCAGAATCGCGGCATAGAGCGTCGGCACGCCGTAGAAGATGCTGGGCTGCTGCTGGTTCAGGCGCTGCATCACGCTCTGCGGCGTCGGCCGCTCGGCCATCAGCACCGCCGTGGCGCCGACATGCAGCGGAAAACTCATCGCATTGCCCAGGCCATAGGCGAAGAACAGCTTGGCCGCCGAGAATACCACGTCATGCTCGGTCAGGCCGAGCACCTCCTCGGCATAGAGCACGGCGGTATGCACCAGATCGCCATGCAGATGCATCGCGCCCTTCGGCTTGCCGGTGGAGCCGGAGGAATAGAGCCAGAAACCGATATCGTCGGGCGTGGTATCGGCGGCTTCGAGCTGGTCGGATTGTTCCGCCAGCAATTGCTCCAGCGGCTTGATGGTGGGCGCCACGCGGCCGGAAACCAGCACCTGCTTGAGATGCGGCTGATCAGTGACGATGGGGCGGAATTTCTCCAGCAGGGCATCCGATACCGCCAGCACCACGGCGCGGCTGTCGCGCAGCAGGAAATCGTAATCCGCCGTCGGCAGCAGCGTATTCACCGGCACCGGCACGGCACCGATCTTCATGGCGCCGAAAAACAAAGCCGGGAAATCGATGCCATCCAGCATCGCCATCAGCACACGCTGTTCGGGCTGCACGCCCAGGCTGCGCAGCAGATTGCCGGCACGGTTCACCCGCGCCGCCAGATCGGCATAACTATGGCTGCCGCGATCATCGATGAAAGCGATCTTGTCGCCGCGCCCCTCGGCCAGATGCCGGTCGATGAAATGAGTGGCGGCGTTATAGCGCCGCGGCAAGTCCAGAAAGCGGGGCATGTGGTCTCCTCCCAGAAACCGTTTTCTTGTTTTTATCGGCTGCGGGCCGGCCACTCCGGGCCGGCAGCATCACGCCGCCTGAGCGAGCGGCGCCGCCGCCTTGGCCCAATCCAGCGCCCAGACCACGGCATCCTCTTCCGGCAGGGTGGCGCCCGAGGCGTTATGCGCCATGCGCTCCAGCACCAGATTGGCGCCAAGCTCGCCGAGCAATTGTTCGAATTGCAGGCCGCCGAAATTGAACGTATCGGCATAGGTGCTGTCGCCCAGGCCGATCACGCCGGCCAGCCGACCGCCCAGATCGGGCCGCACGGCGCTCAGGTCGGCGAAGAAATCGCGCGCATTGTCAGGCACATCGCCCTGACCATAGGTGGAGGTGCAGATCAGGAAGGCGCCAGGGCGCTGAAACACATCCGCCTTCAGGTTATCCATCAGCAGCACCTCGACGCCATGGCCCTCGCCCTCCAGCGCCTTCTTCACATCGCCGGCGACGATTTCAGCGGTGCCGGTCATAGTGCCGACCAGAATGGTAATCTGCATACTGCCCTCCTTCACATGAGCGCCCGAAATATAGCGCATTGATTTCTGGCATTCCATAATAAAAGCATTATAATGCATGATATGGGCAAGAAAACAGAACCAAAAGCCGGCGCCACAGCCGCCGATGGCGCGATTTCCGCCGCCGCCGATGACAGTTTCCTTGCCGCGGTGGGCGAGCGGGTGCGCAATGCCCGCGCCCGGCGCGGCATGAGCCGCAAAATCCTGGCCCGCGATTCCGGCGTCTCGGAACGCTATCTGGCCCAACTGGAGACCGGCAGCGGCAATATTTCCATCCTGCTGCTGCGCCAGATTGCCCGCGCAATGGATTTGCCGATGGGTGATTTCCTCGCCGACCGCCCGCGCTACGGCGTCGACCAGGCCATGCTGCTGCAGCAGATCGAGGCGCTCAGCCCGGCGCAGCAGCAGGATTTGCAGGGCATCATCCGCGAGCGTTTTGGCGTCGCCCCGGCGGTGAAGCGGCATGTGGCACTGATCGGCCTGCGCGGCGCCGGCAAGACCACATTAGGCCAGCGCCTGGCCACCGATCTTGGCCTGCATTTTGTTGAAATGGCCAAGGAAATCGAGGCTGAAGCCGGGCTGTCGCTGAACGAAATCTTCGACCTTTACGGTCAGGCCGCCTATCGCCGCTTCGAACGCCGGGCGCTGGAGCGGGTTACCAGCAGCCGCGCCCCCACCGTGATCGCGGCGCCGGGTTCGCTGCCATCCGAACCCGGCAGTTTCGCGCATCTGCTGGCCAATTGCTTCACCATCTGGCTCAAGGCACGGCCGGAAGAACATATGGGCCGCGTCATCGCCCAGGGCGACATGCGCCCGATGGCCGGCCATTCGGAAGCGATGGCCGATCTCAAGCGCATCCTGACCCAGCGCGAAACGCTCTATGCCAAGGCCGACATGGCCTTCGACACCGCCGGCCGCAGCCCGGAAACCGCCAGTGCGGAATTGCTCGCCGCATTACAGGCCCATCCCGGCTGGCTTTCCCCTGCAAAATAATTCTTGCCCACCCCTTAATATGCATTATAATGCTCATCATTGTTTCAAGGGGTGAGACGCCATGGCCGAACCGGCAAACCAGCAAGCGGCAACTGCCGCGCCCGTGGATTTCCGCACGGATCCGACCCGCTATAAACATTGGAAGCTGAGCATCGATGGCCCGGTGGCGACGCTGGCGCTGGATGTGCGCGAAGATGGCGGCCTGCGCCCGGGTTATGAACTGAAGCTGAACTCCTACGATCTCGGCGTCGATATCGAATTGCATGATGCCGTGCAGCGGCTGCGCTTCGAACATCCGGGCGTGCGCAGCGTGGTGCTGACCTCGGCCAAGGAGCGGGTCTTCTGCGCCGGCGCCAATATCCGCATGCTGAGCCAGTCGAGCCATGGCTGGAAGGTGAATTTCTGCAAATTCACCAACGAGACCCGCAATGGCATTGAGGAAGCTTCGGCGGAATCGCGCCAGACCTATATTGCCGCCGTGAACGGCCCCTGTGCCGGTGGTGGCTATGAACTGGCCCTGGCCGCCGATTACATCCTGATGGCGGATGACGGCAACACCGCTGTGTCGCTGCCGGAAGTGCCGTTGCTGGCGGTGCTGCCCGGCACCGGCGGCCTGACCCGCCTGGTCGACAAGCGCAAGGTGCGCCGCGACCGCGCCGATTTTTTCTGCACCCTGGAAGAAGGCATCAAGGGCAAGCGCGCGGTGGATTGGCGCCTGGTGGACGAAGTTGTGCCGCGCACCCGGCTGAATGAAGCCGTGCGCGAGCGCGCCGAGGCGATTGCCGCCCGCTCCGACCGTCCGGCTGGCGCCCAGGGCATCGCCCTACCCGAACTGGCGCGTGAACTGGATGGCGACAGTATCCGCTACAGCCATGTGGAAGCCCGCATCGACCGCGCCAAGGGCATTGCCGAGATCACGGTACACGGCCCGCAGGCGGCAGCACCGGCCGGCATCGATGGCATCGATGCCACTTTCTGGCCGCTGGCTTTGGCGCGCGAACTTGACGATCTGGTACTGCATCTGCGCACCAACGAAGAAAATGTCGGCATGTGGGTATTCCGCAGCCAGGGCGATGCCGATGCCGTGGCGGCCTATGATACGCTGCTGGAACAGCATGCCGCCGATTGGCGCATCCGCGAAATCCGCCTGTTCCTCAAGCGCGTGCTGAAGCGCATCGATGTGTCGTCGCGCAGCACGTTCGCACTGATCGAGCCCGGCTCCTGCTTCACCGGCACATTGCTGGAACTGGCGCTGGCCGCCGACCGCTCCTACATGCTGGATGGCCAGTTCGAAGGCGATAACCGCCCACCGGCCACCATCCGCCTGACCGGGCTGAATTTCGGCGCCTATCCGATGGTGAATGGCCTGTCGCGCCTGCAAAGCCGCAACCTGGACGATCTGGCGCGCGTTGACGCGCTACGCGGCCAGATCGGCGAAGACCTGGACGCGGCGGCGGCCGACGAGGCCGGCCTGGTCACCTTCACCCCCGACGATATCGACTGGGAAGACGAAGTGCGCATCGCCATCGAGGAACGCGCCACCTTCTCGCCCGACGCCCTCACCGGCATGGAAGCAAGCTTGCGCTTCGGCGGGCCGGAGACGATGGAAAGTAAGATTTTTGCGCGCCTCACCGCCTGGCAGAACTGGATTTTCCAGCGCCCCAACGCGGTGGGCGAACAGGGCGCGCTCAAGCTTTACGGCACCGGCCAGCGTGCCGTTTATGACCGCAGGAGGGTTTGAACATGGCGATCGACTACACCCAGCGTATCCCGAATAACGTCAATCTCTCCGATAATCGCCGCCTGCAGCGCGCGCTGGAGGAATGGCAGCCGAAATTCCTCGATTGGTGGGGCGATATGGGTCCGGCTGGCTTCCAGGCGCGCGAGGCTTACTTGCGCACCGCCATCAGCGTGGATGCCCAGGGCTGGGCCAATTTCGGCTATGTGAAGATGCCGGATTACCGCTGGGGCATTTTCCTGGCCGAGCCGGAAGCCGGCCGCAAGGTGAATTTCGGCGATCACAAGGGCGAAGCCGCCTGGCAGGAAGTGCCCGGCGAATATCGCGGCGTGCTGCGCCGCCTGATCGTCACCCAGGGCGATACCGAGCCGGCCTCGGTGGAGCAGCAGCGCCTGCTCGGCCAGACCTGCCCTTCGCTGTATGACCTGCGCAACCTGTTCCAGATCAATGTAGAGGAAGGCCGCCATCTCTGGGCCATGGTCTATCTGCTGGATGCCTATTTCGGCCGCGATGGCCGCGAGGAAGCCGAGGCCCTGCTACAGCGCCGCTCCGGCGATGCCGACAAGCCGCGTATCCTGGGCGCCTTCAACGAGGCGACGCCGGACTGGCTCAGCTTCTACATGTTCACCTTCTTCACCGACCGCGATGGCAAGTTCCAGCTCGCCTCGCTGGCTGAAAGCGGCTTCGATCCGTTGTCGCGCACCTGCCGCTTCATGCTGACCGAGGAAGCGCACCATATGTTTGTCGGCGAAACCGGCATCAGCCGCGTGTTGCAGCGCACCTGCGAGGTGATGCGTGATTTCCGCACCGACGATGTGCGCAAACATGGCGTGATCGACCTGCCGACATTGCAGAAATACCTCAATTTCCATTTCTCGGTGTCGCTCGACCTGTTCGGTTCCGAAATCTCCACCAACGCCGCCAACTATTACACGATGGGCATCAAGGGCCGTTTCGAGGAAAGCCGCATCGAGGATGACCACAAGCTGACCGATGCGGCTTACAAAGTGTTGGAGCCTCACGGTGATGGTTTCCGCGAGAAGGAGGAAGCCGCCCTCATCGCGCTGAACGAACGCCTGCGTGATGACTATGTGGCCGATTGCGCCCGTGGCGTGATGCGCTGGAACCAGGTGATCAAGCGCGCCGGCATCGATTTTGAATTGAAGCTGCCGCATCGCGCCTTCCACCGCCAGATCGGCCAGTTCTCGGAATTGCGCGTCGATCCGCAGGGCCGCATCGTCAGCCAGGCGGAATGGGATTCCCGGCATCACGAATGGCTGCCCACCGACGACGACCGGCTCTATGTCATCAGCCTGATGCGGCCGGTGACCGAGATCGGCAAATTCGCCAACTGGATCGCCCCGCCGGCCCGTGGCATCAACAACATGCCGGTCGATTTTGAGTATGTGCGCGCCTGATGGCGCAGCCAGCCTTCCTCCCCCCAGGCTGCCGGGGCTCCGACAGATAGTTGGAGCCCCTTCTATTTTTGCGCCTGCCAAATTATAGTCCGGCACCATGATCCCCAACGAACCGCCTTTTTCGCCGGACCGCCCCTTCACCGTTGCCCGTGTGGTGCAATGGGGTGAAGCCGATCCCGCCGGCATCGTCTACACCACACAATTCCTGGATTATGTGATGGAGACGGTGGAAGCCTTCTGGCGCGGCATGATCGGCGTCAGCTTCTATCAGTTGCACAAGCAGCATCATCTCGGCTCACCCACGGTGAGCAGCCAGCTGGATTTCCAGCAGCCGCTGCGCTCGGGCGAGCCGTTCACGGTGGAATTGCGCATTCCGCGCCTGACCCGCTCCACCATCGGCTTCAGCCTGATCGGACGCAACACGGCCGGCGCCGGCTGCTTCACCGGCGCGCTGGTTTCCTGCATCATCAACGATCAGACGGTGCGCTCGGTGCCGATTCCGGACTGGATCCGGCAGCCCATCGAGGCCTATCGCGCGGCCACCGGCGAGACGAATTAAAAGGGGATTGGCACAATGGCGGACGGCCACGGCTATAATAAATTCTTTCCGGTCTCGTGGGAGGAACTGCACCGCCATTGCAAGGCGCTGGCCTGGCGCCTGCTGGAACGCGGCCCCTATCAGGGCGTGGTGGCGATCACCCGCGGCGGCCTGGTGCCGGCCGCCATCGTGGCGCGCGAATTGAACCTGCGCGTGATCGAGACGATTTCCTGCTCGACTTACAACGAATTGAGCCGTGGCACTCAGGTGAATATCCTGAAACAGGCCGAGGCCGCCTTGCCCAGTGCCGGCGAAGGCTGGCTGATCGTGGATGATCTGGTGGATACCGGCATCACCGCCAAAGCGGTGCGGCAATTGCTGCCCAAGGCGCATTTCGCCACCATCTATGCCAAGCCGAATGGCCGCCCGATGGTGGATACCTATATCACCGAAGTGAGCCAGGATACCTGGATCCTGTTCCCGTGGGACCAGGAAGCAGTGATGAGCAAACCCATCGCGGAACTCAAGCAGCAGGGCTGAGATAGCCGCACTGTCTCCACTGGTGTCCGGTTCAGCCTGTAGGGTATTGACGAAATCGCGCAGCAAGACTGGGCTTTCCGATACCCCGGGGGCAGAAACACGGTTGACGCAAAACGCGCTTCATTCGCCCCACAACAAAGGCCGTCATGGTACGCGAAGGCGTACCATCCACGTGTTGTTTCTCTCATTGACTGGAACAAAAGAAACGCGTGGGTGGTCGGCCTGCGCCGACCACGACGGTTTGTGCTGAAGTCTGGTTGTCGCCAACCACCAAAAACCTAAACCAGACAGCCATGCACTGCCCCCGGGGGCGATACCGGTCTAATCCAGGCGTTCGCCGGTGCGCAAAGCCCATTGCACCGTCTCGCGCAGCACCCGGCCCAGGGCTTCGTCAAAAGCCTGCACCACCGCCAGCACATCGCTGCTTTTGGCCTTCACACGATGCTCGGCCACCCGTGCGGCGACAATCTCCTGGCGCGGCTGGGCGATCAACTTGGAGGCCAGCGACACCCGCACCAAAGGCAGCGGATCGCCCTCGGTCAATTCCGCCTGGAATTCACGCAATTCGCTCTTGAGGTTGAAATCAGAGCGCAGGCCGATGGATTGCCGGCCCACCGCAACGATCTTGCCGGTATTCTCGAAGCTCTCCACCAGCAGGGTCTGCACCATGCGCGGCGCACGCTCGGCCCAGCGCGCCTCGGCATAGTATTTCACTTCATAGGGATTGGTCATGATCGGAATGCGGTGGGTATCCAGGCCACCGGCAGCAAAGGGCTCCTCCACCACCAATTGCCACGACACCTGCGGCAGCCGCTCCGAGAAGGTGTTCTTCGGCGACAATGTGTAGAGATTGGAAGGCGGCGCCTGCGGGATGATGCCGCCACAACCGGCCAATGTGCCGCCGAGGCCCAGCGCCCCCAGGCCCAGCAGAAAGCCGCGCCGCTGCATCGGAATGGTTCGCGTCATCGCCGGTCTCCCTCGCCGCGGTATTCGGAATCGCGGTTGCCGAACAGCACCGCACTCGGATCGTCTTCCAGTCTCTGCGCCACCCGCCCCAGGCTGCTCACCAGCAACCGCGCCTCGGCAATGAAGCGGCGGAATTCACCGAAGCCATCCGTGGTGATGGCGTTGATCGGCGCGCGGTTCTCGGCCACCACCTCATTCAAGGCAGTCAGCAGGCCGCTCAGATCGCGCATCGCGCCGCGCAGATCCTGCACCGCCGCCTGGCTTTCCTTCAGCGTGCCGCTGGCATCGCGCAAGGTGCCGCTGGCATCCTCATCCAGCAGGCGGGTGGCACGATCCAGCGTGCCGCGCGCCGATTGCAGCGTCAGTTTGGCTTCATCGGCCAGGTCGTTGAACTTCTCGGCCACATCGCGCGCCGCTCGCGCCGCAATGGCGATATCGGCGCTGGTGCGATCAAAGCCGTCGATGGCACGCAGCAGGGTTTCCTGCCGGCTGGCCAGGGCGATGCTGACCTGGCGCACATCGCCGATGATGCCGGCAATGTTGTTGATATTCTGGTCCGACATGATGCGCACCGCGCGATTGAGCAGATCGGGCGCGGCCTCGAACAATTCCGAGATAGTGGAATTGCGCGAGCGGATTTCCGGCAGCAACGACAAATCATTCTCATGGATCGCCGGCAGGATCGCCGCTTCCTTGCTGCCGGCGGAAATCTGCACAAACGACACGCCGGTGATGCCCTGCAATTCCAGGCTGGCCACGCTGTCACGCCGGATCGGCGTATCGGCAGCCACATCCACCGTCACCCGCACCTTGGATGTGTCCTCGCGGTCGATGCTGATCTGGCTGACATTGCCGATCTTGATGCCGTTGAAACGCACATCGCCGCCCATGCCGAGGCCGGCCACCGAGCCGGTGAAGAAGATATTGTAGCGCGCCACCTCGCGGTCGATCTGCGCCTTGGCGAGCCAGAGCGCGAAACCGAGGATGCCGGCCAGGAAGAGCAGCAGGAAGCTGCCGATCAGCAGATGATGCGCGCGGGTTTCCATGCTCTATCTCGCTTCTCCGGCCTGGCCGTGGCCGGCTTGGTCATGGGCATCGGCAGTCTGCTGCGCCGCCCGGGCGCGCGGACCATGGAAATATTCCTGAATCCAGGGATGCGGGTGGTTGAGCAATTCGCGCAGCGGCCCGGTCACCAGCACCTTCTTTTCCGCCAGCACGGCGATCCGGTCGCAGATGGCATGCAGCGAGTCGAGATCATGCGTCACCATGAACACGGTCAGGCCGAGGGCGCGCTGCAAATCACGCACCAGGGTATCGAAGGCGGCGGCGCCGATCGGATCGAGGCCGGCCGTCGGCTCGTCAAGAAACACCACTTCCGGGTCCAGCGCCAGGGCGCGGGCCAGACCGGCGCGCTTGCGCATGCCGCCGGAAAGCTCGGAAGGGAATTTGCCGGCGGCATTGGCCGGCAGACCGACCATGCGGATTTTCGCCGCCGCAATCTCGTTCAGCAGATCGTCTGGCAGCCGGTAGAATTCCTTCAGCGGCACCTGGATATTCTGCGCCACGGTGAGTGACGAGAACAGCGCGCCATCCTGGAACAGCACGCCGATGCGCTGCCGCGCCAGCCGCCGCGCCACCGCGTCGCCGCCCAGCATGTCGCTGCCGAGCAGGTTGATGCTGCCACCCTGCGGCTGGTTCAATCCGACAATGCTGCGCAACAGCACGGATTTGCCGGTGCCTGAGCCGCCGACCACACCCAGCACCTCGCCGCGCAGCACGTCGAGATCGAGGCCGTCATGCACCTTGAAGCCATCGAAGGCATTGACCAGGCCCCGCACTTGGATCACCGCCTCGCCCGCCATCTAAATCCCCAGCGCCGAGAACAGGATCGAGAACAGCGCATCCGCGACGATGACCAGGAAGATCGACTGCACCACCGAGCGCGTGGTGAGGCGGCCGACGCTTTCGGCATCGCGCTTGACCCGCAGACCTTCATAACAGCCGACCATGGCAATCAGCGCGGCAAAGACCGGCGCCTTGACCAGGCCGACCAGGAAACTATTGACGCCGACCGCATCATGCAGGCGCTGGAAAAACAGGAACGGCGTGATATCCAGCGACACCCAGGCCATCAGCGCGCCGCCCAGCAGCCCCATGATATCGGCGAAGAAGGCCAGCAACGGCAGGGTCAGGATCAGCGCCGCGACGCGCGGCACCACCAGCACCTGCACCGGATCGAGGCCCAGGGTGCGGATCGCATCCACTTCCTCATTCACCTTCATGCTGCCGATCTGCGCCGTGAAGGCGCTGCCGGAACGGCCGGCCACCACGATGGCGGTGAGCAGGATGCCCAATTCGCGCAGCACCGAGACACCGACCAGATTGACGACAAACACCTCGGCGCCGAACTGGCGCAATTGATCGGCGCCCTGATAGGCCATCACCACGCCGATCAGAAACGAAATCAGCCCGACGATGGGCAAGGCGTTGAGGCCGGTCTGCTCCATATGGAACAGCATCGAGGTCAGCCGCAGCCGGCGCGGCTGCACCAGGATGGCGCCGAAGGCTGCCGTCACCTGGCCGATGAAGGTGATGAAACGCTTCGCCTCGCGGGCGAAGAACATCGCCTGCCAGCCGAGATAGGCGATGAAACGCAGCAGGCCATTGCCGGCAGGCGGCGGTGCCGCGCTGGCAGCGTCGCAATCGGCGACATAATTCAGCAACGTCTGGTGTTCGGGCCGCAAAGCCTGCCATTCCACCGCCACGCCCGGCCCCAGCCGGCGCAGCAAGCGTTGCAGCAACACCGCCCCGGCAGTATCCAGCCGTTCCAGCCCGGCAGCATCGATGCGCAGGCGCCGCGCTCCACCAAGCTTGGCACCGCCCAGCTTGGCACTGGCATTACCCGACCTGGCACCACCCTGGCCAAGATCGTCCAGCCCGCTTGCCAGGCGCTGGGCATGGGACAAGGTCCAGGCGCCGGTGAGGTCGAGCCTCGCTTCGCCACCCTCATGCCGAAGGCTCATACCGCCTGGCTGCACGCCGCCACATCCTCTGCCGCAAACCCGCTTCTCAAGCCTTAGCAGAAATGACATTGTGGGCGAAACCCCGCCAGAGGGGAATTCTAGAGCGTGATGACATCATATTGCAGCGCTACGCCGAGGTGAATTTGGCCTTGGGGTAGGAGCGCGGCACAGCGCGTAGTGGTGCTACGGGCAAGCCGCGCGACGCACCCGAAGGCCAAATTCACCCGGCCCGCAGGGTTTCGTCCGGAGACGGCATCCACGTCGTCGAAGCGCTTGCAGGTACCGCAAGGTACCTGCTGCACGCTTCTCCTAGTGGCCTGCCGTCTCCGGACGAAACGTAGCACTGCAATATGATGTCATCACGCTCTATAACCGGGACAACCAGATGCCGCGTTTCAGTGTCAACCTCACCTTCATGTTCCAGGAATATGCCTTCCTGGACCGGTTCGCGGCGGCGCGCGAGCAGGGTTTCGAGGCCGTGGAATTCATGTTCCAGCCCGATCAGACCCCTGCCGCGATTGCCGCTGCCTTGCGTGACAACGGCCAGCAACTGGTGCTGATGAACACCCCGGCGGGCAATTTTGATGCCGGTGAGCGCGGCCTGGCCTGCCTGCCGGCCCGGCGCCAGGATTTCCGCACCAGCCTGATGCGGGCGCTGGAGGTGGCGACCGCCACCGGCTGCCCGCGCCTGCATGTGATGGCCGGGGTCGAGCCGCCAGGCGCCGATCGCCGCGCCCTGGAAGCATGTTTCCTCGATAATCTGGCCTGGGCGGCGGAACAGGCCGAGCGCGCCGGGCTATTGCTGCTGATCGAACCGATCAACCGGCGCGACATTCCCGGCTATTTCCTGCATGACTACGACACGGCGGAACGTATCCTGGGCGAAATGAACCTGCCGCGCCTGCGCCTGCAATTCGACTTCTATCACGTGCAGGTCGTGCATGGCGATGTCAGCAAGCGCCTGGAGCGGCAATTCCCGCTGATCGAACATATCCAGATTGCCAATCCGCCCGACCGGCGCGAGCCGGGCAATGGCGAACTGAACTACGATTTCCTGCTCGGGCGCCTGGATGCGCTGGGTTATGCCGGCTGGGTCGGCGCCGAATATCGCCCGTCGCGGCGTACCGAAGAGACCCTGGACTGGATCCGCCCCTGGGGCGTCAAGCCAACCAAATAGTCGGAGAAACCCAAGGTAGAACCGGTTGCCAGAGGCTGCGCCCTCCCCTTATGGTTTCCGGTCGCAATCGTATGCGATCCAACTTTTTCAGAGGAACCGGCCAGCATGGCCCGCAGTTTCGCCGTCGCTATCATCGCCTTTCTGATCGGCCTGTCGGTCGGGCTCGGATATCTTGCCGTGCAGCGCGCCACGCCGATCCCGGAGCGTCCGGCAAGTTTGCCCACGCCCACCGCCTTGCGCGAGGACATGCCGCCGATCTCGCTGCGCCTGGCCTCCTCCTTCACTTCGGCGGCGCCGCAGCTTGGCAGCATCGGCGCCGCCACCACCAGCAAGCTGGCGCGGCTTTCGGCCGGTGCGCTAGACCTGAAATTCCATGAGCCCGGCGCCCTGGTCGGTGCCAGCAACGTGTTCGATGCGGTGGCTTCCGGCGAAGTGGATGCCGGCTGGACCTCGGCGGCCTATCTGATGGAGAAGGACAGCGCCTTCGGCTTTTTCGTCGGCCTGCCCTTCGGGCCGCGCACCTCGGAATATCTCGGCTGGCTCTATCATGGCGGCGGCCAGGATCTGATGAATGAATTATTCGGCCGCTATGAAGTTGTGCCGATGGTCTGCGGCGTGCTGGCGGCCGAAGGCGGCGGCTGGTTCCGCAAGGAGATCAACAGCCCGAACGACCTGCAGGGCATGAAGCTGCGTTTCCCCGGGCTGGGCGGCGAAGTGATGCGCAAACTGGGCGCCGAACCGCTGCAGATGCCGGCCGGCGATGTATTCAATGCCCTGAGCAGCGGGCAGATCGATGGCTCGGAATTTTCCACGCCGGTGAACGATCTGCGCTTCGGCTTCTACAAGGTGGCGCCGCATTACTATCTGCCCGGCTGGCACCAGCCCTTCACCGCCGTTTTGCTGGTGTTTCAACGCAAAGCCTGGGAAAGACTGACCGAAGCGCAGCAGGCCATGGTGGAAACCGTCTGTGGCGACAATATCGCCGACAGCCTGGCCGAGGGCGAGGCGCAGCAGCCGGTGGCCATCAACGCGCTGCGCAGCAAAGGCGCCATCGTGCATGCCTGGTCGCCGGAAATGCTCGCCGCCTATCGCAAGGCCTGGGGCCAGGTTGCCGCCGAACAGGCCGCCGCCAACCCCAATTTCAAGCGCATCTGGGATTCCTACTCAGCCTTCCGCGACAATTTCGCCGAATGGCGCCGCATCGGCTATCCGCATTGAGGCGGTATTACGCGGCCTGTTGGCGCGCAATCACCGCAGCTTCATGGATGACAATGCGGATATCCCAGGGCCGCTCAGCATCCACCCAGCTTACCGCAGCGGTGAAAACCTCGCCCCGATCCATGCGTGCCGACAGGGTTCGGTTATGCGCGGCAGGTACATATCCCAGCCGGATGCCACCGGGTCCGCTCACCGCGACCGCCCGCGCGTCATAGGGATTGTAAGGTTCGCGTCGCAACTGCAGGACATCGCCAGCCCGGAGCGGCTGCGCCAGTTTGGCATAGCCGTGATATAATGTGCCGGCGATATAGCTGCGCAAAAATGGCGGTAGCGGCGGTGGCGGGGTTGGACGCGCCGGCCGCCCGGTCTGGCGTAACACCAGCGCCTCGATCTGCTGGCGCGTGGCGTTGGAAACCGGCGCATTGCCGGCCCCCAACATTTCGACCAGGCTCCAGCCGACATTGAGCACATCATCCAGTTGCACCGTGGCGCGCTCCGTACCGAGCCAACGGTAGAAATACCGTTTGCCATTCACCACATCGTTTCCGTAATCAGCAACGCAATGGCGCATTTCCCTGCCCTCACGCACCAGGTCGCCCAGGCTCAGGATCGGCTGCAACCTTGCATCACCGGCAATGGGCGGCGGCTGGAACGGTTTTGCCAGGATCAATCTTTCGTGCCAGCGCCCCAGCAATTCGATGACATGGACCCAGTCACGGGCCATCTCCAATGCCTGAGCAATTCTGGCCCGATCCTCAAGCTTGCTATCAAGAATTTCGGTCGTCAGACCTTCCGTCACCCTGTCGGGTGTGACTTTTTCCTGAATGATCAGGGCCAGCAGGCGATAGCACAACAGCCAGACCGGCAGCCTGCGGATGCCGGCAATATCCTGATGAGTCGGCAATGGCAGGGTCTTGAATGTCTTGCGCATGTCCGGCAGAGCCAGCAGCCCGAGCAGACTGGCGATAAAGTCAGGATCAACCTGGGCCGGCTCAAGCGCCAGGATCACACGCAGGCAATAGGCATCAAAATCGGCTTGCCCAAGCAGATGCGCCAATAATTCGACGCGTGGTTCGGCCATGGCCCGGCTGGCGAGACGCAGGCGCTCACCAGGCGCACGCTGCGCCGCCCGGGTACAAGTCCACACCGCCAACATGAAATTCGGCCCGATCGTGGCTTGTTCCTGGGCCAAAAAGGCAGGGAAGCCTTCGATATGGCGCATCGCTTCCAATGCCAGCCACTGACAATTGAGATAGGGCTCCGCCAGGCGACGATAAGGATAGGGAATCTCGTAGTAGAGATCGCGATATGCTGCAGGGCATTCCGGCAAGGGGGCTGCATCCGGCCCCAATATCCGCAGCGCCGGCGTGAATGGCCGCCAGGCAGGATATTGCCCAGGCGGCGTCGAACGGCAGCCGAAACCCTGCTGCCAGCTTTGCTGCCGAATGGTCATATCGGTATGCCATTCAGTTACGGCGCCATCGCTCTCTCTTTTGAACATTGCCAACACCTACAACCCATCCGGCTCGATTAAATCCGCCATACATGCCAGAATTGGTCACTTGCGATTGGGGTACCCGTGGCATGCGCTACGAAAAAGCCGACAACCTGATGCAGCTGGCGCTCGAAATGCAGGCCGCGCGTAGCGGCCTGTCGCTGGCGGAAATTGAAAGCCGTTTCCGGGTTGGCCGCCGTACGGCGATGCGGATGCGCGACGCTGTGCTGCGCAACTTTCCCCAAGTGGTGGAGCGCATTGATGCCGATCGCGTCAAACGCTGGCATATCCCCTCGGGGACACTGGATCGCCTGATTGCCGTCGATGTGGATGAACTGGCCGCCCTGGAAAATGCGATACGCATGCTGGAAGCCAGCAACCGTAGCGACCAGGCCGCCGCCTTGACGGGTCTGGAAAGCAAACTGCGCGCCGTGCTGAAACCCGAAACCGCCCGGCGCGTGGAACCCGATCTGGAAGCGCTGCTAGAAGCCGAAGGCTTGGCGATGCGGCCTGGCCCACGTCCCCGCATCCACTGGGAAATGGTTGAGCAACTCCGTTTCGCCATCAAGGCCGGGCGCAAGGTGAGGATAGGGTATCGCAACCGCCGCACGCAGCGGATCAATGAGCGGCTGGTGCATCCTTATGGCTTCCTGCATGGGCATCGGCATTATCTGGTTGCCTGGCATGAACATCCCAAGGCCAACAAGGTCGCGCTGTTCAGCCTGCCGAATATCGAGACGGCTGTCCTCTTGGCGGACAGCTTCCGCCGCGCGCCGGATTTCAGTCTTGAGGAATTCGCTGCGCGCTCCTTCGGCCTTTTCCAGGGCGAGCCGCCAGGCGAAATCGTCTGGCGCTTCACGCCCGACGCCGCCGCCGATGCCGCTGAATTCGTGTTTCATCCAACCCAGCGGCTGGAATGGCTCGATGATGGCGGGCTTCTGGTATCGTTCCGGGCCGGCAGCGACCTGGAGATGGCCTGGCACCTCTATAGCTGGGGCGACCGGGTTGAAGTTTTGCAGCCGCAACGGCTGGCCGACCTGGTGCGCGACCATCGTGTGCGCTGGCCCGCCCTGCCCTGACCAGCGGTATTGCTGGCGCCGCTTTTCCAGTTTCCAGTTCGTCGCCAGCACGGCAATTGCAATCAACAACACAAACAGGCCGATGCCGAGCACCCAACCCCGCAGCACCTGCGCATCGCTCACATATCTATCGTCTTGTTTCCTGGCGATAGCCTCCAGCAAGGCGGCCTCAGCCGGCGGTGGCTTTGGCGCAGCGCCATCCCAATAGGCGCTGCACCAATGATAGATGTTGTTGCGCAGCCATCGCTCCCAGTCCGGAGATCGCTGCGAATCGGCGCTCAAAAAATACTGCGCCAACAACTTGCGCTGCTGCTGCCCCATGCTGGCCATGGCGTGATCGGCCGCCTGCGAGGCTGCCTGATGCAGCAGGGCATGACGCTCCGGTCCGGTCACATCCGGTGCGCCGCCGCTTGTGGCCACTTTCTGATAATCCGAAACCAGGGTCATGACTGCCTCCTCAGGCGGCAGGATGCGCCGCCTGGGTGACAAATTCGGTCATCTCACGACGCCTGATCGCCCTCAATGCCCGGTCTGGCGGCGCAGCTGGCGCACCCGGCGTTCCACCGAGATATCCAGGGCAGCGGTGATTTCCAGGCTGCGGTCTTCCAGCGCGCTGGCGCGCGGATTGGCGCGGCCGCGTGCTTCCACGGCGGCATCGCGGCGCCGGATCAGTTCGGCAATTTCTGGCTGGAACAGGCGCAGCAGATTGGTCAGCCAGGTATTCACCTGACCGGAGGGATAGGCATGGCTGACCTGGAAACGATCCAGCATGGCGATCACGTCGCGGGCGGCGAACCAGGTTTCGTCGGTGACCCAGCGATTGACGGTGAAGAGCCGCACCGGCAGGCCGTAATTATCCATGCCGATGGCGACGATATGCGCCAGCGCGGCGCTGCCGCCCGGGCCGCAGGGCAGCTTCATGCCCGGCCGGGCATGGCGCAATGGCTCGAAGCGCTCGGGCAGATGATGCGGCCGCATGAAGACATGGAAATGGCCATGCTCGCGCGGATCGCCACGATGCGCGTGATAATAGTATTGCGCCCCGCTTTCCGGATCGAAAACGTCGCCAGCGGGATAATGTTCCTGCTCATAGAAATCACCCTGCCCGCTCAGCAACTCGGCCACCAGATTGCCGCGCCGCGCCGCCAGGGCTTCCTGTATCCGCAACACCTCTAGCCCGGCCGTCAGCATGGTCTGCTGACGGGGTTGGCCGAGGCTGGTCATCATGTTCATGCGCCACTACCCTCGCTGAAGCGCGCACAGCTAACCATGCGCCTCTTAAGCGGCGGTAAATGCCGCCGGCCCGAATCGGCCGGGAGCAAAAATCATCCACAGAAAATTCGCCATTCCCCCTGCCGGCACGGTTCCGGGCTGCGGCATCCGGTCGCTTTGACCCCTCCGGGCAGCGTGCTACATCAGCATCGCGTATCGCCCGGATGCGCCAAGCCTGTAGATTTGGAGCCCCCCATGCAGCGCCGCCCCATCGCCTTGTTTTCCGCCGCTTTTGGCCTGGCCCTCGGCCTGGCTGTTGCCACCCCGGCCCAGGCCGCCGATGCCGAAGCCGGCCAGAAGGCCTTTGCCAAATGCCGCGCCTGCCATTCGCTCGATGCCGGCAAGAACGGCGTCGGCCCCAGCCTGAAGGGCGTGGTCGGCCGCAAGGCCGGCGGTGGCGCCGGCTTCAAATATTCCGATGCGATGATCGCCAAGGGCATCACCTGGGACGACACGACCCTGGCCGCCTATATCGCCGATCCGAAGGGCTATATCCCGGGCAACAAGATGGTATTCCCGGGCATCAAGAAGGAATCCGAAGTGGCCGATCTGGTCGCCTACCTGAAAGAAGCAGCGAAGTAAAAGCCCACGCCACCTTTGCGGGTGGAATTGCGGTTTTCCGCCCGCAAAGGCTTACCCTTTCCTCACTGCGGCACAGTTTGTATTCTGTTGCCATGAGGCAAGGCATCCTGATTCGCGCGCGGCAGCCCGCCGCTGCCGGCTTTCCGACCCGCCGCCAGACCCTGCTGGCCGGCCTGTTGCTGCCGCTGCTTGCGCTGCCGGCCCGGGCCGCCAACCCAGGCGCCGCCGCCGGCTTCATTCAATCGCTCGGCCAGCACACCCTGGCGATCCTGCAACAGCCGATGCCGCTGGCCCAGCGCGAGGCGCAGTTGCGCGGCCTGCTCGGCCAGGGTTTTGATCTGCCGCTGATTGGCCGGCTGGTGCTGGGCCGCGCCTATGGTGGCCTGACACCGGATCAGGCGGCGGAGTATCATCAGGCCTTCAGCGATTTTGTGCTGCGCAGTTATGCCCGCCGCCTGGCCGGCTTCCAGATTGCCGGCTTCGCCATTCTGGGTACCCGGGATGTCGGCGATGCCGATACCGAAGTGGCCACCCGCATCGATCCGCAGGCCGGCCAGCCGATCCGCTGCGACTGGCGCGTGCGCGAATATGCCGGGCCGCGTTTTGCCGTGATCGATGTGACGCTGGAGAATAACAGCATGGTGCTGAACCAGCGGGAACAATTCGCCTCGGTGGTGAACAGCCGTGGCGTCGGCGGCCTGATCGACATGCTGCGCGCCCGCGCCGACCGCGAAGGCATCACGGCGGCGCGCTGAGGCTGCGCCAAGGCCCTGCCACCAGGGCATGATAAGTCAGTGAATGGGAGTGAACGACATGACGCTACGCAACATCCTCGCCGCTGCCGGCCTGGCCCTCTTGCTGTCGCATGGCCCCGTTCTGGCCCAGCCGCCCGGTGCCGATCCGCACGAGGCTGCCCAGACTGCCTATGAACGCGGCAATTTTGAGCAGGCCCTGACGCTGTGGCTGCCGCTGGCCGAAGCCGGCGATGCCCGCGCCCAGTATAATGTGGGCGTGCTCTATGCCGATGGCCTGGGCCATACCGAGGATCTGCGTGCCGCCATCGCCTGGTGGCGCAAGGCGGCGGCGCAGCATCAGCCGCAGGCGCTGCACAATCTGGCGATGCTATATGTAGCCGGCGATGGCCTGCCGCAGGATTTGAGCGAAGCGCGCAAGCTGCTGGAGGAAGCCCAGGGCGGCGGCCTGCCGCGCACCCTCTACAGCCTGGGCAAGATGTATCTGGAAGGCCTGGGCGGACCGGAGAACAAATCCGCCGGTTTCGCGCTGCTGCTGCGCGCCGGCGAACTGGGCCTCGACAAGGCGCAATATAACCTGGGCAAGATGTATCGCGATGGCGAGGGTACGCATCGCGACCTGGTGGCGGCTGCCGCCTGGTTCACCCGCGCCGCCGAGCAGAATTACGCCCAGGCGCAGAATCATATCGGCAACCGCTATCTGCGCGGCGAAGGCGTGCAGCAGGATGAGGCACTCGGCCTGTCCTGGCTCACCCTGGCGGCGCGCAACGGCAATCCCTCGGCCAGCGAGCGGCTGGACGAATTGCGTGGCAAGCTGGATGTGGCATTATTCGCGGAGGCCGAGCAACGTGCCGACGCATTTGAAAAGGCCAGGAGCCAGCATGCCGCCAAGCATTGATGCCGCCAGCGAACGCGGCATCCTGAAGCTGAACCGGTCATTGGCAGGCGCCCTGCTACTGGCAGCGGCTCTTGCCGCCGCTGTGCCGGCAGCCCGGGCGCAAGCCGTTTCTCCCCCGGTCGTTTCAACGCAGGCGGCGGCGGAGATTGCCGGCATCCTGCAACAGGGCGCAGCCGACCAGGCCCGCGAGCAGGCCGCCTATGGCGGCCTGAATGATCGCGGCATCCTGGCCACCAAGCAGCGGCAGTTGCAGGCCCGCATCGGCCGCGACCTGGCTGCCATCGTGGCCCGTGAAGCGGTGCAGGACCGCCAGCGCGCCCTGGAAACCGCCGCCTATATCGCCCGGCAATCGCCGGCCCATGCCGAGGAGGCCTATCGCGCGGCGGAGCAATATAGCGCCGCGCCGCCGGCCATTCTGCCGCCGAACTGGTTTGCGCCGGTCCCACCGCCGCCGCCCTCGCGCCCGATGCAGCCCACCGCCTACACGCCCGGCCCGACTACGCTGCCGGGCAACTGGTATGATCCACCGGTGCCGCCGCCTGCGGCATCGCGCCCGATCCAGCCGACACAATACAGCGCCGGCCCCACCGCCGGCCGGCCAGGCAACTGGTATGACAGCCCGGTGCTGGCGCGGTATGGCTATGGCGCGGCAGCAGCCCCGGCACCCGCCTATGTCCAACCGGCGGCTTTTACCCCGGCTGCAACCGGCCTCGCCAGTGCTTCAATGACCGGTGCCTCAATGGCCGGTGCCTCAATGGCCGGTGCCTCAATGGCCGGTGCCTCAATGGCCGGCAGCAGCCATGGCGGCGATATCTGGGACCCGGTTGAACCGGTCAACCGCGCCTTCTTCGCCTTCAACGAAGTGGTGGATACCTTTCTGCTGCGGCCGATTGCCTGGCTTTACAGCTTCACGCCGACGCCGATTAAAACCGGCTTCCGCAATGCCTTTGCCAACCTGAAATCCCCGGCTGTGCTGCTCAATCATGGCCTGCAAGGCAATCTCGGCGATGCCGCCACCACGGTGGGCCGCTTTGCCGTCAACAGCACGGTGGGCGTGCTGGGTTTCTGGGATGCCGCCGACAATCTGTTCGACTGGAAAGGCAAGCCGGCCGATTTTGGTCAGACGCTGCACAGCTATGGCATCGGCGACGGCCCCTTCCTGGTGCTGCCTTTGCTCGGGCCGACCAATCTGCGCGATGGCGTCGGCCAGGGCGTGGATGCGCTGGCCGATCCGCTGAATTACATTCTCAACGACAATGCCCGGCTCGCCCTGGCCGGCGGCAATGCGCTGGTGCGGCGCGAGGCTTTGCTGGTGCCGCTGGATGAGTTGCGCAAGGATTCGGTGGATTATTACGCGTCGCTGCGTTCCGCCTCGCAGCAGCAGCGCCGCGCCTTCCTGCAAAGCGGCGACCCGGCCGCTGCCGCCGCCGCACGCCAGGCCGCCGACGATCTGTTCAACGAAGCCCGATAACCAGCCGCCCATCCCCGGCTGCCCAGTCAAGGAAGGAAATGCCATGCCGATCCACGGCCCCGACGTGGTGCTCAACCAGCCCGCCTATATCCATGAAACCGCGCAGATTTACGGCAAGGTGCGGCTGGAGCAAGGCAGCTCGGTGTGGATCAACGTGGCGATGCGGGCGGAAAATTTTGAGATCGTGGTGGGCGAATATACCAACATCCAGGATTTCGCCATGCTGCATATCGGCAGCCAGACCGGCACCTATATCGGCAGCCATTGCTCGATCACCCATCACTGCACCATCCATGGCTGCACCATCGGCGACAATTGCCTGATCGGCATCGGCGCCACCATCATGGATGGCTGCGTGATCGGCAATAACTGCATCATCGGCGGCGCCGCCTTCCTCAAGGAAGGCACCGTGATCCCGGATAATTCCGTGGTGGTGGGGGCGCCGGGCAAGGTGATCAAGACGCAGAACAATTACGTGCGCAACCGGCTGAACGCCTATCTCTATTATCGCAATGCCCTGGCCTACAAACAGGGCCAGTATCGCGACTGGGACCAGCCCGAGACGCTGAAGGCGATCGGCGAGGAGATCGCCCGGCTGAATGCCGAATTGAAGGCCCTGGAAGGCTGAACCGCCAGCTGCCGCGCAGGAAAATCGCCGCCATGCCGTGTATTGGACTGCATGAATGGCATGGCCCCGACATATCCGGCCCCGCCCGTCGCCGCCAGGGCGGCGCGCGGCGGCCCTATTTCCGCCGCACCGGCCGCTCAGGATGCCGGTATGGACAGGATTGACCCCGAACTGACGGCACGCCAGGCGGCTGCGCGTCAGGCAGCCGAACATGACCGCGCCCTGATGGCCCGGGTGGCACAGCAGGATCGCGCCGCCTATGCCGAATTGCTCAGCCGGCATTTGCGCGGCACCGTCGCCACCGCCTACCGCATCCTGTTCAATCAGGCCGATGCCGAGGAAGTGGCGCAGGAGGCTTTCCTGCGCGTGTGGCAGCATGCACCGCGCTGGCAGGGTGATGGCGCTGCCAGTTTCCGCACCTGGCTCACCCGCATCGTGGTCAATCTCTGCATCGACCGCAAACGCCGCCCCGGCATGGATGCACTCGATGACCAGCCCGAGCCGGAGGATGACCAGCCCGGCCCGTATGAAAACCGCCTGGCCGGCGAGACCGGCGCCCATATCGCCGCCGCCCTGGCGCGGCTGCCGGAACGCCAGCGCGCCGCCTTGCAGCTCTGCTTCTGGGACGGCGAAGGCAATATTGACGCGGCCGCCACGCTGGGTATCAGCGTCGGCGCCCTGGAATCCCTGCTGGTGCGCGCCAAGCGCGCGCTGCGCGACGAACTGGCCCCCTTGCTGGGCCGGGAGGCATGATGATGAATCTCGATCATTTCAGCGATCTGCTCGATATCCATGGCAGCGACCCGACGCGCTGGCCGCCGACCGAACGCAGCGCCGCCCTGACGCTGGTGCAGGTTTCGAGCGCGGCGCGGCAATTGCTGGATGACGCCACCCGGCTGGAAAAACTGCTGGCCGGCGCGCCGGTGCCGGTGCCGAGTGCTGATCTGGCGGCGCGTATCCTGGCGCAATTGCCGCCAGTTTCGCAGCCGGTGCGCGCCACGGTGCAGGCAAGCTCCACCTGGCAGGAATTCTTCGCGGCGCTGTTTCCGTTCCGCACCGTCTGGCCGCAATTCGCTGCGCTGGCTTTGGCGCTCAGCATCGGCGTCGGCCTCGGGCTGGGCGGCATTGAAGAAATCATTGCGGAGGAATCCGCGCCCTACGCCGTGCAACTGGTCATCGCCAACACAAGCTTCCTGCCGGAGTGACCCGCATGACCAATTCCGAAAACACCACCGCCCCCGCCGCGCCGAAAACGCGCGTCAATCGGTGGCTCGCCATCGCCCTCACCGCCTCTGTGGCGCTCAACCTGCTCGGCATCGGCTGGGGCGCCACGCGCTATTACAAACATCGTGAAATCGCCCGCGCCCCCTTCGCGCAGATCGAAGGCCGTTTCGCCAAGCATCTGCCCGAGAATGCGGCGCGGGCCTTCCGTACCGAACTGGACAAGACGCGCCAGGCCGTCGGCCCGCTCGCCTTCGGCGAGGTGCGGCGCGAGATGGCCGGTGCGCTGGCTGCCGAGCCGTTCGATAGTGCCGCGCTGCGCGCCGCGATGGACAAGCAGCGCAGCCGCATGGAAGTGTTCCAGACCGGCATGCAGAATGCGCTGCTGGCCGCTGCCGAGGCGATGACCCCGGAGGAGCGCAAACGCTATGCCGAGAAGCTGAGCCGCCTGGGCCGGCATTTTGAAGGCAAATGGGGCGAGCGCGAACGGCGCTAGCCTGCCCCCGCCAATCAATAAAATTCGTGATGCGGCGCCGCTTCGGCGCCGCATCCACATTGTCAGTGCGCCAATGATCCGGGTAGCATATCCACCCCAATAAAAAACCAATCAGGGAGCGGATATGTTGAATGTGGTGATCACCGGCGGCGCCGGCTTTATCGGCCAGGCCCTGGCCCGGCAGCTTTTGCAGCGCGGTGAACTGACCGGCCCCGGCGGCCAACCGGAAAAGCTGGGCCAGTTGACCCTGTTCGACACCGTGCAGGCGCATGATTTCGGCGATGACCGCGTGCGCGTGGTGGTGGGCGATATCGGCGATCAGGCCGAAGTGCGGCTGCTGATCGGCCAGGATACCCATTCCGTATTCCATCTCGCCGCCGTGGTCAGTTCCGGCGCCGAAGCGGATTTTGACCTCGGCTACCGCGTCAACCTGGCCGGCACACGCAATGTGCTGGAAGCCTGCCGCGCCCAGGATATCCAGCCGCGCGTGGTGTTCGCCTCCTCGGTGGCAGTCTATGGCGGCGCCCTGCCCGCCGCCGTCACCGATCAGACGCCGCAGCGCCCCACCACTTCCTATGGCGCGCAGAAGCTGATGGGCGAATTGATGGTCAATGACTATACCCGCAAGGGCTATATCGATGGCCGCTCGGTGCGCCTGCCCACCATCATGATCCGCCCCGGCAAGCCCAACAAGGCGGCCTCCACCTGGGCCAGTTCCATCGTGCGCGAGCCGCTATCCGGCGTCGATGTGATCTGCCCGGTCTCGCCCGACAGCATGATGGTGTGCCTGTCGCCACGCCGCACTGTGGACGCCTTCATCCGCCTGCATGAACTGCCCGGCGACGCCCTGGGCGTCGATCGCGCCATGCTGCTCAACGGCATTGCCGCCAGTGCCGGCGAAATCGCCGCCGCGATGGAACGGAATACCGGCAACCGCAAGGTCGGCAAGATCATCTGGGAGCAGGATGCGCAAATCCAGAAGATCGTGAATGGCTGGCCGCGCGCCCTGGCCGGCGAACGCTCGACCGCGCTCGGCTTTTCGGTGGACCAGAATATCGACGAGATTGTACGCTTCTTCATCGAGGATGATCTGGACAACCAGATCCGCAGCCTCTCCGCCTCCTGAACCAAAGAAAAGACACAGCCGATGAGCCGACCCAGCGCTGCCTCCCTGGCGATGATCCGCCAGTTGATCGAAATGCCGACGGTGAGCCGCGATTCCAATCTGGACCTGATCCACTGGATTCGGGATCACCTCAAGGCACTCGGCGTGGAGAGCACCCTGGTGCATGACGCCACCGGCAAGAAGGCCAACCTGTTTGCCACGCTCGGCCCGACCGACCGGCCCGGCGTGGTGCTTTCCGGTCATACCGACGTAGTGCCGATCGATGGCCAGGAATGGCATACCGATCCGTTCAAGCTGGTGGAGCAGGATGGCCGGCTCTGGGGCCGCGGCACTTCCGACATGAAGTCGTTTGTCGCCATCGCCCTGGCCTATGCACCACAATTCCTGGCCCAGGACCTCAAAACCCCGGTGCATTACGCCTTCACTTATGACGAGGAAGTCGGCTGCCTTGGCGCCAAGCAGCTCATGCCGGTGCTGGCGCAGATGCCGGTGCGGCCGGCCGCCTGCATTGTCGGCGAACCCACCGAGATGCAGGTGATCGCCCAGCATAAGGGCAAAAAAAGCTGGCGTGTCGATGTGCGCGGCTTCGAATGCCATTCCTCGCTGACGCATCAGGGCGTCAATGCGGTGGAGGCCGCCGCCGAACTGATCGCCCATATCAAGTCGATTGCCCGCCGCAAACGCGCCGAAGGCCCGTTTGATCCTGAATTCGCGCCGCCTTACACCTCGCTGCATACCGGCACGGTGCAGGGTGGCACGGCGCTGAACATCGTGCCGAAGGATGCCAGCTTCCTGTGGGAAATCCGCTATCTGCCGCAGGATGATGTGGATGCGCTCTACAATGAAGTGGTGGAATTCGCGCGCACCAGGCTGGACCCGGAAATGCAGGCGGTGCGGCCGGAATGCGGCTGCTCGTTTCAGCAGATTTCCGAATTCCCCGGCCTTGCCACCGACGATACATCGCCGATCATCGAACTGGGCAAGGCGCTGACCGGCGCCAACCGGGTGCAGAAAGTGTCGTTCGGCACCGAAGCCGGCCTGTTCTCCGGCCTCGATATTCCCACCATCGTCTGCGGTCCGGGCAATATCGAACAGGCGCACAAGCCGGATGAATTCATCGAATTGTCGCAGATCAAGCTCTGCGAGGAATTCCTCGACCGCCTGCTGCCGCGCCTGCGCGAAGGCAGTACCGGCCTGCCGCGCACCTGAGCCAGAATGTGATTTCACGACAATGCCGCAATCCGGTCATTGAATTTTTACAATTGCGGCCTATCTTCTTCCTCAAGCCCGGTGCAATACCGGGTGGAGATGGCACCGTCCGCAAAGCAGGATGCAGTGACCTGCCGGTGATCCCTCTCTTTTTTTGCAGCCCCGCGCCGGATTTTGCCGTTGCGGGGCTGTTTTAGTTCAGCAATCACATATCTTTTGATACCACTTCGTTCCAGCCCACACGATGCTCATGAGCAATCGCCTTATCAGTCTTAAGGAGAGCAATATAGGCTGGAAAAAAAGCGCTGGGGTCGATCATCAGACGCAAGTAGTAACGTATGGATGACATTACTCCATTTACAATAACCTGACACCCATAAATAGATTTAATATTTGCAATTATTATCTTAACCTCATTCCCAGGCTCACATATTTTGTGTGTAGTCAATATATAATAGCGTGCAATAGATTTATCCATGATCTTTTGCTGAACACTCAGAGCAATTGCATCAGTTATTGCCAAGCCATGCTTAACTTCGACGGCCTCGAATATTTCTCCGGTTGAATTATCCTTTATTTCGATATCACCAATAGAGCCTGTTTGAGAATCCGCAGCAGAATGTTCATTTAATTGACAAACCGACTTTCCCTCATACCTCTTCAATTCCTTGACCATAACGCTGTAGAGGGCATGAAGCGCGAGCACAGGAAGTCGAGAGGCGCCTTTGGCCCCCTTGTAGGATTTGAAAAAATGCCTTTCTAACATGTCGGATATAACTGAAATATCTTGTGTTCTGGGAAGCGCAAGGGCTATCTGCACCTCTTCTCGCCGAACCATTTGTTTATAGATCAGATAGGTCAACGCTTCTTCGGCTGATTGATTGTGCTCCTCCAATTCATCAAAAACAGTCAAAAAAGGTACCTTCACATGCGCTATATTCTCATTGTAGTTCATCGTGTAGGGCTTGGGCCGTTCCAATGTCCGGGTCTGCCAACCTGATTTGGCTCCTTCAAAACGCTCTCGATCCAGCCATGGATATACAGCATCCTCGCTGATACCACGGAAATTCATTCCGGCCGGACGGTCGGTGTCCTTTTGAATTTGTATTTGATGATAGCGCACATCCACTTGCGGCATAGCCGCTTTGATGGCAAGGCAAGTGACTATATTGGTAAACACAGCAGATGCTATTTGGGCCTTTGAGTGCAGGCTATCAAGCGCTTCACGGCAACGAAGCGATAACCTCATATCAAGAGCAACGCCTTGAGTATGGGCATACTCCGCTTTTGCCAATGCTGCATTTAGTTGCTCAAGCACAAGATTAGAGATATCTTTGGTCATTAAAAATCCTCACACAGATACATAAAAGTCAAAGAAAAGCAGTGGCTGCGCTTGCGCGGACCGTAAAATTCATTTGCCTACGCGAAGGAAGATTAAAAGGATAAGCAACCATATAGACATCTGGTTCTATAGCGACATTTGTTTCCCTTGACCGGATATCAAAACGATATTTCCGAAGATAGTCGGCAATCTGATTAAAATCATCCGTCTTGAGTTCCTTACAGAAAAGCTCAACCAAATGCGCTTTCGGAAAATACCTTGAGCAGTTGTTAAAATTAGAAGCATGAGCGGCAAAACGCGCCACGGGATGAGACGAAAACACAACGTAGCTTTCCACCTTAAACATAGGATGCGGTTCAGTGAAATGTCCGTATAGTTCAAAAAGTGAGTGAAAATCACTCGACTGACGCACCCAATCGTCAACAGCATTCCACATTGTCTGGGCCGTATCGGGTGATTGACCATAGCCATTCACAGCCAAACGTAGCGTTTTTTCACGCCGCCCGCCTTCAAGGTATTGATCGATACGCAGCACCATGTTGGCAAATGGTTTCCGTGAACCATCAGCGTCAACGCGGATTGTCACACCTCGCAAGCCAGTTTTCACCTTAACATTGTTCGAACCGAGCGCGATTTCTGTCGGCATCACCCGAGTGGTATAGCTAGAGGCTTTGAAAAGCGCCGGCCCGCGCCTCTGGTTTGTCGACTTAACTATTTCAATATGCATAGCGCGCGTCTTCTGCGCCTTCAGCCCTTTACGATGATCGAACGACAATGCCCGATCAGGCTCCAAAAGGTTGACCTCGGTTGGCCGATCAAAAACCTGCTCTGCAATTGCTAAGGCCAGTTGATAGGCAATATGCGGGCTGACGGAATTACCAATCTGTCGAATAATATCGTCCCGCCCACCACTAAAGATATAATCGTCGGGAAACCCTTGCAGACGCATATACTCACGAATGGAAAAATATCTGTTCTCCCAATGCAGAGGGCCAGTATATTTGCCTGGGCTTGCAATAATGGTTTTTACCGGCGCCGTCGGGTCCGCTTTGTAAAGAAAATCGGAAAATCGGGAACGATAAGCAAATATTGGGCGCTTATAACCGCGCTTAGCCGTAAAAAAAAGGTAATTCTGCCCTGGTGGGACCAGTGGCAAGAGGTGTGAGTACTTCCCGCCCTTAAGCTTCAGCGCCGCTGTATCCTCATCTTCATTGATGCCCTTGAGCGCCACCTCAGCGGTTACATGGAGCCTTTGTTCCCTAGAATCCGGACCATGCGTTGGCTCTGGAAAAAGGAAAGGCTTGTCGAGTTGATGGCCGACCAAAAACATTCTCTCGCGCTGCTGAGCAACGCCATAGTCCAATGCATCAAGAAGGCGGTAGGAGAGAGTATAGCCGAGCTTGGCAAAGCTACTGACAATCGCCTTCCAATCCTCCCCTTTGTTTGTACCGAGTATTCCCCGCACATTTTCAAATACAAATGCCTTCGGACGCACATGGCTAATAATGCCGCAATATGCTTCAAACAGCCTGCCTCTCTGATCAAGCCGTCCAGCCGCCCCCCCAGCTCGGCGGCCAGAAGCGGAAAAACTCTGGCATGGCGGCCCGCCGATCACCATGTCAATACCAGAAGGTAAGGAAAGCGGGTCCATCTTGGTAATATCTGCCAGTTCCACCCTCACTCCAGCGCTGATGTGTTTGCCAATATTTAAGGTCAATGTAGCGCATGCATCAGGATCAATGTCTGTCGCATAAATCGTCTGAAACCCGGCCTGCTCAAAACCAAGATCGAGACCACCACAACCTGTGAAAACACTCAGAATGCGCAAGCCGCTTCCCGGCTTACCGACATATGCCGAAGGACCACCAGCTTTGGTTTTTCCAGATCGATCAGCCATAGCACTTCCTCAAACAACCCAATCCAAGCGAACGGGAAGCACTTTGGTATGCTTCCGTCCGCGCTCCCTACCCTAATCTGGGACATACATCACGCCAAATCGATCTTCCAAACACTTTCCTCTTCAGCAATTTCAATTGCACCAAAATTTCCGGCAAGCGAAAAACCCGCATGATTCGCTATTTTGTACTCATATAGTAACCTGCCCCATAGCAATTCGGCTGACAACCAAGACAAGAGAATGTGCCAAGGCCGCCAGCGGCCAAAAATATGCTTCTTGGCCCAGACGGCACCAGCCTATTTCGCCGGCTTGTAGCGTTTGCGGATTTCCCGCACCACCCGGGCTTCGGGCAGCAGGCGGAAACCGGCGAACTGCACTTCCTTCACCTTGCCATTGGCGCCGCGTTGCAGGCTCACCGCCTCGCCGTAATTGCCATAGCCGCCGGCCTGGTCGATGCGGCCGCGATCACGCCCGGTCGGCACGATCTCGGTGGCATCCAGTAGCGGATTGAGCCAGGCCGGCGTCGCCACCAGCACGCGGTTGCCCATCGGCAGCCAGTCGCCGGCACCAAACGCACTCCACCAGCGCCCGCCCCAATCGGCCACGCGGCGGCTGGGCGCGCCATAGCGTGCGAAGGCGCGCAGGATATGGGCGATGCCATCGGCCCAGGGGCCGGACAGACCATCCATGGCATTTGTTAGCACTGATACCGACAGGCCGGGTTCGGGCAGCACAAAGCTGCGCGTCAGCGTACCCTGGAAGCCGCCATTATGGCCATACCAATCCCAATCCTGCAGCTTGCCCGACATTGTGCCATAGCCGTAATGCTGTTCCATGGCGCCGGGCGGGCGCCATTGCCGGCGCAGCATCTCACGCCGGCTGGCCGGGCTGAGGAAACTGGCTTTCGCCTTCGGATCAAGCTGCGCAAAATAGCGTGCCATATCGGCAGCGGTGGCGACAAAGCCGGTGGCCGCAGCCAGGGCATGGGCGGGATTGTCACCCGGCACGACATGGCGCTGACCCGCCGGCCCGACGGCACTATGGCCCCGTGCCAGACGAAAACTGCGCGGCGGCTTGGCCGGAAAATCCGGCAGGGTTTCACCCAGGCCCGCCGCAGCCACCACCTCGCGCGCCATCCAGGCGCCATAGGCCTCGCCGGTAATCTGCTCCAGCGCCAGGCCGAGCAGGCCGAAACCATGGTTGGAATATTTGAACCGCGTATTGGCATCCAAGAGCGGCGCGCGCTTCAGGTCGGCGCGTAACTCCGCCGCGTTCAGGAAACCGCGCCGGTCGAGCCATTGCCCGGCATCCCAGCCATCGCGCACCAGGCCGGCGCTATGCGACAGCAACTGCGCCAGCGTCGCCTCGGCCACCTGCCGGTGCAGTCCATCGACATATTTGCCCACCGGATCGTCGAGCCGCAGCTTGCCGCGTTCGCGCAGCAACATGAAACCGGCCGCGGTGAAACTCTTGGAATGCGAGGCGACGCGGAAACGATGGCGCGGCGTCAAGGCCTCGCCGGTTGCCAGATCGGCATGGCCGAAAGCGCCTTCCAGCGCCACGCGGCCCTGATGCGCCACGGCGAAGGCGCAGCCCGGCTGGCGGTGCTGCTGCACCTGGTATTGCAGCCAGCGCGGGATGTAATCCAGCGCCGGCTTGAGCCACTTTTCCATGCCTTATGCTCCGGTGAAATTCGGCGCGCGCTTTTCAATGAAATGCGCCACGCCTTCCTTGAAATCGGCACTCTGGAAACTGTCCAGCATCTCGGCATTGCCGATGGCGGTGGCCTCGGCCAGGGTCTGGAACTGCGCCGCCCAGATCTGCCGTTTCATCACCTGCATCGAGCGCGGCGACACCATGTCGGCCAGTTCGCGGGCATAGGCGCGGGTTTCTGCCAGCAGGGTGTCCGGCTGGCTGACACGATCGACCAGGCCGATGCGCAGCGCTTCCGCCGCATCCAGCTTGCGTGCCGACAGCATCAGGTCGAGCGCCTTGCTCGGCCCGACCAGGCGCGGCAGCAGCCAGGAAACACCATGCTCGGCGATCAGCCCCCGGCGCGCGAAGGCGGTGGTGAATACGGCGCTCTCGGCAGCAAAGCGCAGGTCGCAATACAATGCCATGATCAGGCCGAGCCCGGCCGCCGCGCCGTTGATGGCGCCGATCACCGGCTTGGGCATGGCGGGGAAATAGCTGTAGCGCATCTGGAAATTCGGATTGGCCGTAGCATCGAATGGCTCAGCACCCGTGGCCCGCCGCCCGGCCGCGCCGCCGCCCTGCTGGATGCCGGACAGCAAATCCATATCCGCGCCGGCGCAGAAGCCGCGCCCGGCCCCGGTCAGGATCACCACCCGCACGCCCGGATCGGCACTGGCCGCCGCCATCGCCACCCGCATCTCCGCCTCCATGATGCTGGTCCAGGCATTGAGCCGCTCGGGCCGGTTCAGCGTCACCGTGGCGATACGGTCGCTGACCTCATAAAGGATGTGTTCGTAGGTCATAGCTTTCCTTTCCCTGGATGTGACAAGCTTGACGCAAGCTAGTTTCCGGGAAAAGTCTATTGACCGTACATTGCACGAGTGTCGCTCGACCTATTCGCCTGAACTTTGATTTGGCTGAGGTGTTTGTTGCGGAGCCGATGGTGCCACCTGAGCTTTAGGCGCAGGAGGCCTCTCACTCTTTGGTGGGGGATTCAAGCTCTTCTTTAGTATCCCCTCGGTTATAGTTGTCTGGTGCTTATCATTTGCCATTAGCTTTCTCCTTATCTGAATTTGGCTCGGTTCGCATCTCGATCAGGGAGCCCTTCTTATCTAGACCGAGGTACAACACAGGGGTACTGTCCACAAGAGTGAGTTCCCCTCTAGCATCGGGCACATAAACGTTGACGTCGACAAGAAGCAGTTCTCTTTCATCCGAGCCTTCGGAATACGCCCTTACCCACCCTTGATAAATCTTACCATTTGAGTGCCGAACATTTACCCAACTATCAATTTCTGTCGAATTAAAGGCAAAGCCCCAAACATCAACTTCATTGGTGCGCTTCGTGAGTCTTAGAAAACGCAAGACTCTGTGAGGTAAACTATACGTCTGCAGCACCGACACTAAGCAACCAATTAGGGCTCCAACGATTGTCGCAATGAGGATTTGCGTTTCATCCACAGAATTCGCGGATCTAGAGGGAGAAAGAGTAAGGCTATTTTCCTTAATATGATGCCAGAGTGTTCGCCCAACAGGCAGTGCTTCATTTAACCAATCGTAGAATGCCAATATCACGCCTGTTAAAATGTAGGCGACTACGCCATAAACAAATATATGCAGACCACTTTCAAAATCTGTTCTTGGCCTTTTTGGACCAATCGACTTGATGATTCCAAGAGCAATTATTCCCGGAAGAAGCGTAAAAAGGATTTGCAGCCCTAAACCATCCACCTTAGGAAGCATTTAGACACCATGCTGATGATTGTAATTTACACTACTATACCCTTTTAAATTGACTAAAGAAAGCCCCTTCCAACTATGGTGGCAAAGCAAATGGAGCAAAAATACCAGACTGCTTCCAAATCAAACTTACGCATGTCTGCCCTGCGCAACTCTTCTGTTGCGCGGCTTTGTGCGCCGCACTATAAACCGCCCAACCAGCCGCAACTCCAGAGGAATCGCGCCCGGCCGCCTGTATCAGGTCGACCGGGCCTTTCGTGTAAGCACCATGGATATTCGCAATATCGCCATCATCGCCCACGTCGACCACGGCAAAACCACCCTGGTCGATGCCCTGCTGCGCCAATCCGGTGCCTTCCGCGAGAACCAGCAGGTGGCTGAGCGCGTGATGGACTCCAACGATCTGGAGCGTGAGCGCGGCATCACCATTCTGGCCAAATGCACCTCGGTGGAATGGAATGGCGTGCGCGTCAACATCGTCGACACGCCCGGCCATGCCGATTTCGGCGGCGAGGTCGAGCGCATCCTGAGCATGGTCGATGGCGTGGTTTTGCTGGTGGACGCCGCCGAAGGCCCGCTGCCGCAGACCAAGTTCGTGCTTGGCAAGGCTCTGGGCCTGGGCATGCGCCCGATTGTGGTGGTGAACAAGATCGACCGTGGCGATGCCCGCCCGGACGAAGTGCATTCCGAAGTGTTCGACCTGTTCGCCGCGCTGGATGCCAGCGACGAGCAGCTTGATTTCCCGGTGATGTTCGCTTCCGGCCGCAGCGGCTGGGCCAGCCCGAGCCTGGATGGCGAGCGCAAGGATTTGTCGCCGCTGTTTGATCTGGTGGTGCAGCATGTGCCGGCGCCGAAGGTGGAGCGCGATGCGCCCTTCAAGATGCTGATCACCACGCTGGAAGCCGATCCCTATCTGGGCCGCATCCTGACCGGCCGTATCCATTCCGGCATCCTCAAGGTGAACAGCCCGATCCATGCCCTGCGCCGCGATGGCAGCGAAATCGAACAGGGCCGCGTCTCCAAGCTGCTGGCTTTCCGCGGCATCGAGCGCCAGCCGATCGAGGAAGCCGAAGCGGGCGACATCATCGCCATTGCCGGCCTGACCACCACCACCGTGGCCGACACGATCTGCGAACTGGCCGTGACCGAGCCGGTGCCGGCCAATCCGATTGATCCGCCGACCCTGGCGATGACCTTCTCGGTGAACAATTCGCCCTTCGCCGGCAAGGAAGGCTCCAAGGTGCAGAGCCGCGTGATCCGCACCCGCCTGATGCGCGAGGCCGAGGGCAACGTGGCGATCCGCGTGCGTGAAAGCGACGACAAGGACGCTTTCGAAGTGGCCGGCCGTGGCGAATTGCAGCTTGGCGTGCTGGTGGAAACCATGCGCCGCGAGGGTTTCGAGCTTTCCATCAGCCGCCCGCGCGTGCTGTTCCAGCAGGATGAAAACGGCAAGCCGCTGGAGCCGATCGAGGAAGTGCATATCGACGTGGATGATGCCTTCACCGGCATCGTGGTGGAGAAGATGAGCCTGCGCAAGGCCGAGCTGCGCGACATGCGCCCCTCGGGTGGCGGCAAGACCCGCATCACCTTCCTGGCGCCGTCGCGCGGCCTGATCGGCTATCACGGCGAATTCCTCACCGATACGCGCGGCACCGGCATCATGAACAAGCTGTTCCACAGCTATGGCCCGCATCGCGGCACCATTCCTGGCCGCCGCAACGGCGTGCTGATTGCCAACGGCACCGGCGAAACCACGCTCTACGCGCTGAATTTCATCGAAGAACGCGGCGTGCTGTTCGTCGATCCGGGCATCGCGGTGTATGAAGGCATGATCATCGGCGAGCATAGCCGCGATAATGACCTCGACGTGAACCCGATGAAGGCCAAGCAGCTCACCAATATCCGCGCCGCCGGCAAGGACGAACAGGTGCGCCTGACCCCGCCGCGCAAGATGACGCTGGAACAGGCGATCAGCTACATCTCGGATGACGAACTGGTGGAAGTGACGCCGAAGAGCATTCGCATCCGCAAGAAGATGCTTGATCCGAATGACCGCAAGAAAGCCCAGCGCGCCGCCGAAAGCGCCGCCTGAGCTGATTTCCAGGGGCAACCGCCCCGGATGTGATGGCAATCAATGAACAGGCCGGGCCAGCCCCGGCCTGTTTTCGTATCGCTTCCCCTTTCGCCGGGGCCGGCCTATGATCCGCCGGTCTCGCCTGCGGAAAATCACAATGGCCCTCTCCAAACGCCGCCGCCGCCAGACGGCGATGTTGTTGCGTTTCATCGCCCTCGGCAGTCTTGCCGGCGCCATCTACGGCATGATCGTCGACTCCGCCCTGTCCGGCGATGTCGGCCTCAACGGCGCGTGGCGCGGCCTGATCACCGGCGCCATGGTGACGCTGGCGATTGCCAGCTTCGAGATTTTCTTCGTCAACGATCCGCGCGGCCAGTGGCTGCGCCGCCTGCCCTTCATGAAGGTGGCGCTGCTCAAGACGCTGATTTACGCCGCCTTCATCGTCGGGTTGGACGGGCTCGGCAATATCCTGGTGCCGATCGATGGCGCCTATCCCATCGGCTTCAATCTCAGCACGCTGGTCACGCTGGTGGTGGCGCTGGGCTTCACCTTCATCGTCAGCACCATCATGCAGGTCAATCTGCTGCTCGGGCCGGGCGTGCTGCGCAAATTCATCAAGGGCCGCTACCATCAGCCGCGCCAGGAGGAACGCCTGCTGCTGTTCCTGGATATGCGCGGCTCCACCGCCATCGCCGAACGCATCGGCGATATCGCCTTCCACCGCCTGCTGGATCAATTCCTGTCCGATCTCGGCGAAGCGGTGGCCGATCAGGGCGGCAGCATCGACAAATATGTCGGCGACGAGATGATCGCCTCCTGGCCGCTGCACGATCCCAAAGCCGCCGGGGCGCTGGAAGCCGTGGCAGAAGCCGCCGGGTTGCTGCGCCAGCGTGCCGCGCTCTATCAGCAGCGTTTCGGCCTGGTGCCGGAATTTCGCGCTGTGCTGCATGCCGGCCCGCTGGTGGTGGGCGAAATGGGCGACCAGAAGCGCGAAATCGCCCTGCTCGGCGACAGCATCAACACCACCGCCAAGATCGAGACCTGGGCCAAGGGCAGCACCGCCGAATGTGTGGTCAGCCGCGCCGCGCTGGATGCCACCAGCCTGCCGCCCGGCGCCCGGGCGACCTCGCTCGGCGCCCATCTGCTGCCGGGCAAGGCGCAGCCGCTTGAGCTTTATGCCATCCGTTTCAACAGTGAAAAAACATAAGCCGGGAAGAGTTTGTCGTCATGAACCGTGATCAGTCGCTTGCCTTCATCGCCGGCAGGGTGCTGCTGCCCTTTGCCTGCGGCTATTTCCTGTCCTATCTCGTCCGCTCGGTGAATGCGGTGATCGCGCCCAATCTGCAGCGCGACCTGAATATCGGTGCCGGCGATCTCGGCACCCTCACCGCCGTGTATTTCACTGCCTTCGCCCTGGCGCAATTGCCGCTCGGCATCCTGCTGGATCGTTATGGCCCGCGCCGTGTGCAGGCTCTGCTGCTGCTGGTGGCCGCGCTGGGCGCGGCGATTTTCGCCACCGGCAGCGAATTGTCGCATCTCATGATCGGCCGCACTTTGATCGGCCTCGGTGTCGCCGGCTGCCTGATGAGCGCGTTCAAGACCATCTCGCTCTGGGTGCCGGCGGAACGCTGGGCGCTGGCCAATGGCGTGTTCATGACCGCCGGCGGCCTCGGCGCCCTGGCCGCCACCCTACCGGTGGAATTCCTGCTGCATCACCTGCATTGGTCGTCGGTTTTCTGGCTGCTCGCCGGCCTGGTCGTTGCCACTTCGGCGGCGGTGTATTTTGTGGTGCCGGAAAAACCCGGCCAGCCGGTGAATACCGATAGCCTGATGAAGCAGATGCGCGAATGCCTGAATTATCTGGCCGATAGCCGCTTCTGGCGCATCACCCCGGTCACCATGCTGGCGATGGGCAGCGCGCTGTCGATCCAGGGCCTGTGGTCCGGGCCTTATCTGCGCGATGTCGGCGGGCTGGATCGGCAGCAGGCGGCGGAACTGCAATTCCTGCTCGCCGCCGCGCTCACCCTGGGCTTCACCGTCACCGGCATCGTCACCGACCGGCTGCAGCGTATCGGCATCCCGATGCGGGTCACGCTGGCTGCCTCGGTGGTGCTGTATGCCATCACGCTGCTGGTGCTGGCGATGGGCTGGGCGCCGACCCATCCGCTGACCTGGATCGCCTTTGGCCTGCTCTGCAACACCACGGCTTTGTCCTACCCGATCCTGAGCGGGCAATTCCCGCCGCAAGCCACCGGGCGGATCAACACCTTGCTGAATGGCGTGGTGTTCGGCTTCACGTTTTTTGCCCAGGCTGGTCTCGGCTGGATCATCAACCGCTGGCCGCGCGATGCCGCCGGCAGCTATCCGGCGGAGGCCTATGGCTGGGCCTTCGGCCTGCCGCTGGTGCTGCTGCTGCTTACGCTGGGCTGGTACATGCTGCCGGAGCGTCAGACCCGGCCCTGATCCGTCAGGGCTGAACCTGGGGCCGCCCCACCGAATGATAGACAAAGCCGGCCTGGCCCATCTCGGCCGGCTTGTAGATGTTGCGCAGGTCGATCATCAGCGGCTGGCTCAGCAGACGCTTCAGGCGGTCGAGATCAAGGGCGCGGAACTGGTTCCATTCGGTGATGATCACCACCGCATCGGCACCCTCGGATGCCTCATAGGCTCCATCGCACCAGATCAGGCCATCCAGCAGCTTGCGCGCCTCATGCATGCCTTCCGGGTCATAGGCGCGGATATTGGCGCCAGCCGCCTGCAAGGCCGGAATGATCACCAGGCTGGGGCTGTCACGCATATCGTCGGTTTCAGGCTTGAAGGTCAGGCCCAGCACGGCAATGGTCTTGCCGGCGACATCGCCGCCCATGGCGCCGATCACCTTCTCGGCCATGCGCTGCTTGCGCGTCTCATTGATATCCACCACGGCTTCGACGATGCGCAAAGGGGCGCCATGCTTGCGGCCGGTGGCCACCAGGGCCTGAGTATCCTTCGGGAAGCAGGAACCGCCATAGCCCGGGCCGGCATGCAGGAATTTGCCGCCGATACGGCCATCCAGGCCGATCCCCTTGGCCACATCCTGCACATTCACCCCGGTCTGCTCGCACAGATCGGCAATCTCGTTGATGAAGGTGATCTTGGTCGCCAGGAAGGCATTGGCGGCGTATTTGATCAGTTCAGCCGTCTCAAGCTGGGTGAACAGGATCGGCGTCTCGTTGATGTAGAGCGGCCGATAGAGCTTGCGCAGCAGGTCGCGCGCCCAGTCGCTCTCGGCGCCGCAAACCACGCGGTCGGGCCGCATGAAATCCTCGATGGCAGCACCTTCGCGCAGGAATTCCGGGTTCGAGGCCATCTCGAATTCGGCATCGGGCCGGGTCTGGCGGATGATGCGCTCCACTTCGCGGCCGGTACCCACCGGCACGGTGGATTTGGTCACCACCAGGGTCTTGCGCGTCATCGCCACGGCGATCTCGGCCGCCGCCGCATAAACGAAGCTCAGATCGGCCTCGCCATCGCCGCGCCGCGACGGTGTGCCGACGGCGATGAACACCGCATCGGCGCCGGCCATGCCGGCGGCAATGTCGCGCGTGAAGCTGAGCCGGCCGGCCTTGACGTTGCGCGCCACCAGATCTTCCAGCCCAGGCTCGAAGATCGGGATTTCGCCACGTTCCAGGGCCTCGATGCGGGCCGGGTTCTTGTCGACACAGACCACCTCATGGCCGAATTCCGAGAAACAGGCGCCGGAAACCAGGCCGACATAGCCCGTGCCGATCATTGCTACGCGCATCGAGGTGATCCTTGAATCAGGTTACAGGGATTTATAGACGTCGCGCACGATGCCCGCCGCATCAGACCGTAGGTCGGCACGATCGAGCGCAAAGGCGATATTGGCATGCAGGAAGCCGATCTTGTCGCCGCAATCATAGCGTTCACCCTTGAAACGCAGGCCATGGAACGGCACTTCGCCGATCATCTTGGCCAGCGCATCGGTGAGCTGGATTTCGCCACCGGCGCCACGCTGCACCAGATCGAGATAATCGAACACGCGCGGCTGCAGGATATAGCGGCCGATCACCGCCGTGGTGCTGGGCGCCGCCACCGGCTCCGGCTTTTCCACCAGGCCCTTCACTTCCACCAGGCGGCCTTCGGCCTTGCCCGGATCGACCACGCCATAGCGGCGGGTATGCTCGCGCGGCACTTCCATGGCGGCGATCATGTTGCCGCCGGTCTCGTTATAGGCTTCCACCATCTGCGCCAGGCAGCCGGTGCGGGCCAGGATCAGGTCATCGGCCAGCAGCACGGCAAACGGCTCATTGCCGACCAGCGCCTTGGCACAGCGCACGGCATGGCCCAGGCCGAGCGGCTCCATCTGGCGCGTATAGGCAACCTGGCCGGCCTGCGGCATCCAGCTATGGATGGCTTCCAGCAGGTCGCGCTTGCTGCGGTCACGCAGCACATCTTCCAGTTCATAGGAGCGGTCGAAATGGTCTTCGATCGCCTGCTTGCCACGGCCGGTGACAAAAATGAATTCCTCGATGCCGGCGGCCTTGGCCTCTTCCACGGCATACTGGATCAGCGGCTTGTCGACGACGGTGAGCATTTCCTTCGGCATCGACTTGGTGGCCGGCAGAAAACGGGTACCCAGGCCGCCAACGGGAAACACGGCTTTGCGGATCGGACGAATCATGCTGCGAGACTTTCCTTTGTCGATTGCCAGGGTTTTACGCCGCCCCCCCGCGCAAAGCAACGGCGCGGTGTAGCGATGCATCTATGCACAGTGGGGTTTTCACATCCGAATAAGGCGGAAATACGACAAATTATCATTGTTTTGGAGGCCTTTGAGGGGGCGCAGCGCTGGGTTATTATCCGGCCGCGTAAATCACCGGAGGAAACCATGTCCGCCGCCCTCGACCTGACACCGGATAGCCTGGTGCTGCGCGAACAGCCCAGCGCTGGCGTGGCCCGGCTGACCCTGAACCGGCCCAAAGCCTATAACAGCCTGTCTTCCGGGCTGATGAGCGCATTGCAGGCCGAACTGGACGCGCTGCGCGACGATGCCGCAGTCACCGTGGTGATCATCGCCGCCAACGGCCCGGGTTTCTGCGCCGGCCATGACCTGAAGGAAGTGCGCGCCCTGCCCGACCGCCAGGCGATGGAGAAACTGTTCCGGCAATGCTCCACCCTGATGCAATCCATCGTGGCCTTGCCCAAGCCGGTGATTGCCCAGGTGCATGGCATCGCCACCGCTGCCGGTTGCCAGCTGGTGGCAAGCTGCGACCTCGCCGTTGCCGCCGATAGCGCCCGCTTCGCCACACCGGGCGTGAATATCGGCCTGTTCTGCTCCACCCCGATGGTGGCTTTGTCGCGGAACGTGAGCCGTAAGCAGGCGATGGAGATGCTGCTGACCGGCGACATGGTGCCGGCCTTGCGCGCCGCCGAGATCGGCCTGGTCAACCGCGTGGTGCCGGAAGCCGGCCTCGAAGCCGCCGCCCTGGCGCTGGCACAACAGGTGGCCTCGAAATCGCCGCTGACACTGAAAATCGGCAAGGAAGCCTTCTATCGCCAGCTCGAATTGCCGCTGGCCCAGGCCTATGATTATGCCTCGCAGGTGATGACCGAAAACCTGCTGGCACGCGATGCCGCCGAGGGCATCGATGCCTTCATCCAGAAACGCATTCCCTGCTGGGAAGGCCGTTGAGCCGAGATCATGAACCACGATTCCTATAGCGAAGACTATATCCGCGGCATCCTGCGCGAAGTGCAGACCATTGCCATGGTGGGTGCCAGCCCGAACTGGAACCGGCCGTCCTATTTCGCCATGAAATATCTGCAGGCCAAGGGCTACCGCGTCATCCCGGTCAACCCGCGCGAAGCCGGCAAGGACATCCTTGGTGAAAAGGTCTATGCCAGCCTGGCCGAGATTCCGGTGAAGGTGGACATGGTGGATTGTTTCCGCAATTCGGAAGCCATTCCGCCGATTGCCGATGACGCCATCCGCATCGGCGCCAAGGTTTTGTGGATGCAGTTAGGCGTGCGCCATGACGAGGCCGCCGCCAAGGCCGAGGCCGCCGGGCTGAAAGTGGTGATGAACCGCTGCCCGAAAATCGAATATGGCCGCCTGTCGCTCGAAATCGGCTGGATGGGGGTGAATACCCGCGTCATCTCGGCCAAGAAACTCCGTCGGATTTGAAATCATGACCCAGCCCGCAGACGAATATGGCTTTGACACCCTGCAGGTGCATGCCGGCACCGCGCCCGAGCCGAATACCGGCGCGCGCACCACACCGATTTTCCAGACCACGGCCTATGTGTTCGACGATGTGGACCATGCCGCCTCGCTGTTCAACCTGCAAACCTTCGGCAACATCTATACCCGCCTGACCAACCCGACCACGGCGGTGCTGGAGCAGAAGGTGGCCGCACTGGAGAATGCCCGCGCCGCCACCGCCGTGGCATCCGGCCATGCGGCCCAGCTCGTGGCTTTTCACATGCTGATGAATCCCGGCGATCATGTGGTGGCGTCGCGCAAGCTCTATGGCGGCTCGATCACCCAGTTCATGCACAGCTTCAAGCGCTTCGACTGGCAATCCACCTTCGTCGATCCCGATGATATCGCCGCCGTGGCGGCCGCGATCACGCCACGCACCAAGGCCCTGTTCGTGGAAAGCCTGGCCAATCCCGGCGGCGTGATCTGCGATATCGAAGCCCTGGCCAAGGTGGCGCATGATGCCGGCATTCCGCTGATCGTGGATAACACGATGGCGACGCCCTATCTCTGCCGCCCGGCGGACTGGGGCGCCGATATCATCCTGCATTCCGCCACCAAATTCCTCGGCGGCCACGGCAATTCGATGGCCGGCGTGATCGTGGATGCCGGCAGCTTCAACTGGGCGCAGAATGACAAATTCCCCCATGTTGCCGCCGCCACGCCGGCCTATCACGGCCTGTCCTTCTACGAGACCTTTGGCGACATGGCCTTTGCCGTGGCCTGCCGTGCGGTGAGCTTGCGCGATCTCGGCCCGGCCGTGTCGCCGTTCAACGCCTTCATGATCCTGACCGGCATGGAAACCCTCAGCCTGCGCATGCAGAAACATTGCGCCAATGCCCAGGTGGTGGCGGAGTTCCTCGCCAACCATCCGAAAGTAGCCTGGGTCAGCTATGCCGGCCTGCCGAGCGACCGCTATCATGCCCTGGCGCAGAAATACCTGCCCAAGGGCGCCGGCTCGGTCTTCACTTTCGGCGTCAAGGGTGGCTATGCCGCCGGCATCAAGCTGGTGGAAACCGTCAAGCTGTGGTCGCATCTGGCCAATATCGGCGATACCCGCAGCCTGATCATCCACCCGGCCTCCGCCACCCATCGCCAGTTGACGCCGGAGCAGCGCAGCGGTGCCGGTGCCGGCGACGACACGATCCGGCTATCGGTCGGCATCGAGGATGTCGCCGATCTCATCCGCGATCTGGATGCCGGGCTGAACGCTGTCTGAACTCGGTCGGCGTCAGACCGGCCTGCTTGGTGAAAAAGCGGGTGAAATAGGCCGGATCGTCGAAGCCGAGCGAATAGGCGATCTCCTTCACCGATATCAGCGTGAAGGTCAGGTCGCGCCTGGCTTCGGCCATCAGGCGCTGGTTGATCACACCCAGCGCCGATAGCCCGAATGCCGCGCGGCAGACCCGGTTGAGATGCACCGCGCTGATACCCAGCCGGCCGGCATAAAAGCCCAGGCCGCGCTGGTCGCGGAAATGCCGGTCCAGCAGGGCGCGGAATTCGGCGGCATGGCGGTTCGGCCGCGCTGCCGCGTTTTCCGCCGCCAGCACGCGGCCGAGCAGGATCATCAGCACCGCCAGTTGCGCCTCGATGAAGCCGAGCCGCCCCGGACTGGAGCCGGCATAATCCGCCGCAATCGCCACCACTGCCTGAGCCACCGGCGCGGCGGCCCAGGCCGGCAGCGGCAGGATGCGGGTCTGCGCCAGCAGCGGGCGCAATTCCGGCGCCACCTGCGGCATCTGCAAGGCCTGCCCGGCCAGCAGCGTGATGACATGGCCCTCGGTATCCGGCGAAAAGCGGAAACCATGCGTCACTCCCGGCATCACCAGCACCGCCACTGGCGGCGGCAACGGCTGCCAGGCATCGCCGATCAGGCATTCCCCCCGCCCCTGGGTCATGTTCAGAATCTGAAACAGCCCGGCATGGCGATGGGCGCCGATCTCCCAGTCGAACAGGGCCGAGCGCGCCGGAATCGATTCACAATGCAGCCAATCCCCTGCTGTGCTGTAGGTCTGCTCGCCATAAAGCGCATAGGTGGGAATGCCCCGGGCTGCCGGCCGCGCCATCTTTTCCTCCCGCATATGATCGGATTATCCAATCCTTTGTTGCCTCTGTCCATCGCCGCGCCAGCCGTCGCGGCCTAGTTTCAGGCGCAGGGGAGGATCACCATCATGCGCACTCAAGTTGCCATCATCGGCGCCGGCCCGGCCGGCCTTCTGCTCGGTCAGTTGCTGCACAAATACGGTATCGATGCGGTGATCCTGGAACAGCGCAGCGCGGAGTATGTGCTGGGCCGCATCCGCGCTGGCGTGATCGAAACCGGCGCCGCCGGGTTGCTGGAACAGGTCGGCTGTGCCGGGCGCATGCAGCGTGAAGGCCTGGTGCATGACGGCATCGAGATCAGCTTCGGCGGCGAGCGCCACGCGATCAATTTCCAGCGCCTGATCGGCCGCAGCGTGATCGTGTATGGCCAGACCGAAATCACCCGCGACCTGATGGAAGCCCGCGCCGCCTGTGGCGCTGCCAGCATCTATGAAGCCGAGGATGTGGCGCTGCATGATATCGATGGCAGCAAGCCCTATGTCACCTATCGCAAGGATGGCGTGGCGCAAAGGCTGGATTGCGATTTCATCGCCGGCTGCGATGGCTCGCATGGCATCAGCCGGCGCAGCATTCCGGCCGGTGTGATGCGGCTTTATGAACGCGCCTATCCGTTTGGCTGGCTCGGCATTCTGGTCGATAAGCCGCCGGTTTCCGATGAACTGATCTATGCCAATCACGAGCGCGGCTTCGCGCTCTGCTCGATGCGTTCGCCGACGCGCAGCCGGCTCTATATCCAGTGCGCGCTGGAAGACCGCGTGGAGGATTGGAGCGATGCGCGTTTCTATGCCGAATTGCGCCAGCGCCTGGATGATGGTGCCAATGCGCGGCTGGAGGAAGGCAGTTCGATCGAAAAGAGCATCGCGCCGTTGCGCAGCTTCGTGGCCGAGCCGATGCGCTACGGCAATCTGTTCCTGGCCGGCGACGCAGCGCATATCGTGCCGCCGACCGGCGCCAAGGGCCTCAATCTCGCCGCCAGCGACGTGCATTACCTGAGCCAGGCGCTGGTGCGGCATTATCATGAAAAATCCAGCAGCGGCCTGGATGGCTATTCCGCCCAGGCGCTGAGCCGGGTGTGGAAAGCGGTGCGTTTCTCCTGGTGGATGACCACGCAGTTGCACCGCTTCCCCGAGGCCAGCGATTTCGAGCTGAAAATCCAGCGCACCGAGTTGGAATATCTCGCCGGCTCGGAGCATGCCCAGCGCGCCCTGGCCGAGAATTACGTCGGCCTGCCTTATTAGGTTATTCGGTAGCCAGCTATTCTGCGGCCTGGGCTTCCGGCGCTGGCGCCGCGACGTTGCGGCTTTCCTTCGGCAGCAATAGCGCGAAGGCGCCGGCCCCGATGGCGCAGCAGCCGAGCACCACGAACAGCACGTCCAGCGAGCCGGTGAGCCGGTAGATCACCGGGATCATCGCCGCACCGAGCGAGCCGACGCCCAGGGTCAGCACGAATTTGGCGCCGAAGGCACGGCCGCGCCATTGCGGCGGCGTGTAGCGCGCCAGTAGCGAATTCTCCGCCGGTTGGCCCAGCACATTGAGGCCGACCATCAAGGCCGCAACGCCGACCAGGGCCGGATGCACCGTGATCATGCCGATGGCGATCACCGGGATTTGCAGCCATTGCGCGCTGGCATAGACGCCTCGCAGCGAGTAGCGGTCGGCCAGTTCGCCGCCCACCACCTGCATCAATGCCGACAGCGTGTAAACCAGCGTCACCATGCCGCCGATGCCCAGCACCGAGCCGCCGAGCGTGGCGCCAAGGCGTTCGTCGAATACCTTGGGCAGAGCGAAGGAGGTTGCCTGATAGGTCAGGCCGGTACACAGCATGGTCGCCGACATGACCCAGAAGACGCGCCAGATATCGGCCTTTTCCGGTTGCGGCTGTGGCGACATATCCTCGCCGCGATCCAGCAGCAAGCCGCTCTGCCTCGCCCAGATGAAAGCCCCGCCAACGGCAAGGCAGAGGATGCCCGGCGCGATGAAGGCGACGCGCCAGCCATAGAAATTCGCCAGCAGGCCGGCGACCAGGGCGGCGGAAGCCGTGCCGATGGAGCCGAACACGCCATTGACGCCGAGCGCGCGGCCACGGTTCGAGGCATTGCGCACCAGCCAGGGAATGCCGACCGGATGATAGATCGAGGCGAATAGCCCGATACAGGCCAGACCGAGGCAGAGCGCCAGCGGGCTATCGGCCAGGCCGGTGGCAATCGAACCGGCGCCGACGCCGAGGAAGAACAATGCGATCATGCCCGAGGCGGACCATTTATCGCCGAGCCAGCCGGCAGGCAAAGCGGCGGCGCCGAACAGCACGCTCATCGGGATCGAGAGCGCGAACAGCGTGTCGTAGCTCATACCCCATTCGCGCTCCAGCACCAGCACAATGGTGGCGAAGAGCAGCGTGAAGAGATGGGAAAAAGTATGCGCGACGCTGGAAAAGGCCAGCGTCAGGAAAGCGGCATGTTTCTGCATGGGAGATCCGGCTGATTCTAAGTCTAGCCTACGCCTCCCGCCGGCCAGGACAAGCGGTAAAAATGCACCGCTACAATTACGGCTTAGTCTGTTCCGCCAGCCAGGCGCGGTAATCGGCATTGCCGCCCGGCCCGGTCGGGATCGGCAGCACGCAGGGCACGCTGTAACTATGCGCCGCCTGCACCGCGGCGGTGGCCGCCGCCACCAGATCGGGCCGGGTCTTGAGGATCAGCACGGTTTCACTGCCGCGTTCCAGCTTGTCCTGCCACCAATAGAGCGAGCGCATGCCGGGAATGATATTGGCGCAGGCGGCAAGCCGGGCGCCCACCACCGCCTCGGCCACCCGCTCTGCCTCGGCTTCCGATGCACAGGTGACATAGAGCAGGGTGATATCATCGACCGTCGTCATGGCTCACACTCTCATGGCGCGGCGCGCCTTGCCATGCCACAGCATCACCGATCCCATCAGCACCAGCAGCGCACCGAATTGATGCAAGGCACCAAGCGAGAGCGGCACATGCATCAGCAAGGTGCCGATGCCGAGCACCACTTGCAGCAGCACCATGCCCAGCAGCATATGCCGCGCGCCATCGGCAACCCGGCCGGCATAACGCAGCCAGATCACGATGGCGAAAACCAGCACGGCATAAGCCAGCATACGATGCTGGAACTGCACGGTCAGCGCATTCTCGAAGATGTTGTGCCACAAAGGCGTCATGATGCCGAGGCCATCGGGGATGAACTTGCCCTCCATCAGCGGCCAGGTGTTATGCGCCAGGCCGGCATTCATGCCTGCCACCAGGCCGCCGGAGAGGATTTGCAGGAAGACCAAGGCCGTGAAGGCCATCGCCAGGCCACCGCCGGCCGGGCTCTGCATACGGCTGCCGCGCGCCATGGAAAGTCCGCCCCAGATCAGATAGGCAAAAATGGCAAAGGCCATGCCGAGATGCAGGGTCAGCCGGTAATGGCTGACATCGGGATGATCGACCAGGCCGCTGGCCACCATGAACCAGCCGACGCCGCCCTGCGCGCCGCCCAGCGCCAGCATCAGCACCAGATGCAGATGCATACCCTGCGGGATGCGGCGCTTGATCCAGAACCACAGCAAAGGCAGCGCAAAGGCCAGGCCGATCAGGCGGCCAAGCAGGCGGTGGATATATTCAAACCAGTAGATTTCCTTGAAGCCGAACAGATCCATGCCCAGGTTGATCTTCTGGTATTCCGGGAACTGCTTGTATTTCTCGAATTCCGCCAGCCAGGCGGCTTCGGAAAGTGGCGGCAGCCAGCCGGTGATCGGGCGCCATTCCACCATCGACAGGCCCGAATTGGTCAGCCGTGTCAAACCGCCGATCACCACCATGAGGCCGACCAGGCCGGCGACGATGAACAGCCAGCGGGCCAGATGCTTCTGCTGCATAGAACAACTCCTTAGCGTTTTTTGCGCGCCCGTAAATCGATGGCGCCGGCGCGCTGGCGCGGATCTTCACCATCGGCGAAGATTTTGGTTTTCTGAACCTTCTGCGTACCCGTGGTGGGCAGGCTATCGACAAACAGGAGCCAGCCCGGCGCCTTGAAATAGGCCAGCCGCTCGCGGCTCCAGGCAAAAAGTGCGTCGGCCAGCGCGGCATCGGCGGCAAGGCCCGGCATCGGCAGGATGCAGGCCATCACCTCCTCCTCGCGCAATTCATCCGGCACCGCCAGCACCGCCACCTGGGCCACGGCATCGTGGCTTTGCAACACCGCCTCGATCTCGGCAGCGGCGATATTCTCGCCGGAACGGCGGATGATGTTTTTCATCCGGTCGACGAAATAGATCATGCCGTCTTCGGCCATGCGCACGACATCGCCGGTATGAAACCAGCCGTCGCGCCAGGCTTCATCGGTGGCGGCCTGGTGCTTCAGATAGCCGCTGAAAAAGCCGCGCCGTGGTGCCGTCGCATCATGCCGCACCAGCAATTCGCCTTCCTGGCCGCGCGGCACTTCATGTCCCTCGGTATCGGCCACCATGGCTTGCAGGCCCGGCATCGGCCGGCCAAAGGCGCGGCTATCAATCTGGCGCGGCTCGAAGGCATCGGCAAATACCCGGCCGGTTTCGGTCATGCCCCATACTTCCACCAGCGGAAAACCGAAACGCTCCTCGAAGGCGCGATGCAGTTGCGGCTCGACACCGGCACCGAAGCCGAAACGCACCTGATGCTGCTGTTCCAGCGCCGTGACCGGCTGATTGAGCAGCAAAGGCGGCACCACGCCGAGATAGTGGATGATGCTGGCGCGGCACTGCACCACCTCGGTCCACCAGCGTGTCGGGCTGAAGCGTTCCGGCAGGATCAGGCAATGGCCGCCCAGGATGGCGCAGCACACCGTCACCGCCTGATGGTTCATATGGAAGAGCGGCAACGGGTTATAGAAGCGCTCCTGCGCCGGGCGCATCGCCATCCGGCCACCGAACCCGAGATACCAGTTACCGGCATTGAGATAGTAATAGTTGGTCAGCACGCAGCCTTTGGGTCGCCCGGTGGTGCCCGATGTGTAGAGCAGCCCGGCTTCCGTTTCATGGCCGATCACGGCCGACCTTGCAGCCTGTTGCGGGCGCGGCAGGCTGGCCGGCAGAACCGTACCATCCAGCACCGGCAGCGGCTTATCCGTGCGATCATCCGCCACGCGCTGCAAATCCGCCAGCCGGCCCGGCAGCACGATGATAAGATCGGCCTCCGAATGCTGCATCTGATACAGCATCTCATCATGCCGGTAATCCGGATTGATCGGCACGATGCCGGCGCCAAGCGCATTCAGCGCCAGAAAATGGAAAAAGAATTCCGGCCGCATCTCCAGCAGCAGCCCGACGCGATGGCCCGGACCATAACCGGCGGCAGCATAAAGCCGGCGCCAGGCTTCGACCTGTGCCGCCACGGCGGCATAATTCAGTTCCAGTCCCGCAGGCCAGTAGTCCCGCCCCTCGCGTACCGGCAGGCAGAGAAACGGCTTGTCCGGATGCGCCGCCACCGTGGCGGTGAAAGCGGCATGAACCGAGGCGGGCAAAGTCATCGCGCGTTTCCCTGTGCTTGTTTTTTGTCGTTGTGTCAGCGCAGCGACAATAATACAAGCATCACCCCACCCAAGAGGATGCGGTAATAACCAAACGGGGCGAAGCCATAGCGGTTGATGAAGCCGATCACACCGCGCACTACCAGCAGCGCGCTCAGGAAAGCCACGATGAAGCCGGCAGCGATCACACCGCCATCCTTGAGGCTGAGATTGTGCCAGTTCTTCATCAGGTCATAGGCGGTGGCCGCCGCCATGGTGGGCATGGCGAGGAAAAAGCTGAATTCCGCCGCCGCCGCGCGCTGCACCCCGAGCAGCCGCGCGCCGATGATGGTGGCGCCGGAGCGCGACACGCCGGGGATCATCGCCAGGCATTGGATGAAGCCGATCTTGAGCGACAGGCTGAAACGGAAATCATCCACACTTTTGATCCGGCCCGCACCGGTGAAACGCTCCACCACCAGGATGATCACACCGCCCACCACCAGAGCCACCGAGACGACCCAAGGGTTGAACAACACGCCCTTGATGAAGCCATGCGCAAAGAAGCCGATCACCATGGCCGGCAGAAAGGCAAACAGCAAATTGACGGTGAAGCGGTTGGCCCGTTCATCGCGCCCAAGGCCGCGCAGCGTATCGTAAAGCCGGCGCCAATAGACCAGGCAGACTGCCAGGATGGCGCCAAGCTGGATGGCGATTTCAAACACCTTGCCCGGTGGCCCCTCAAAGCCGAGCAGATCGCCCAGCAGGATGAGATGGCCGGTGGAAGAAACCGGTATGAACTCGGTCAGGCCTTCGACCAGACCAAGCAGCAGGGCTTTGAGATACAGACTATCCATGATTTTCCGGGCCAGGGTTGCAGGCGGCGCCATTGAGCCAGATTCGGCGTGGCGCGTCGCTAGGCAGAGCCGCGACACGCCGTCGCGCCGCCTGGAACATAGCACGAAAACACAAGGTTTTCCGCCTCCCCTTGCCCTAGATCGGCACATTCCTTATGTAATATTTTCATCAATATGCTGTCTTAGGCGGCAACCGGAGAGTTCCGTCGATGTTTGACTTCCTGTTCGGCAAGAAGAAAAAGACCAATGCCAGCGGCCAGACGCTGATCTCGATGCGCCATGAAGTGGCGATGACGGTGATCAACGACCGCAGCGTCACCGTGGTCAAGGCGCCGTTCACCGCAACGCAGACCGACGATGTGGCGCGTGTGGCGATGCGCTACTATATGCGTGCCTTCCACAATACCATTCCGGTGATGGTCACCTTCGATCCGCTCGACCCGGAACGCCGCGCGCTTTTCATCGGGCCGCGTGATTTCACCGAAGCCCTGAAAAAATATCAGATCGGCGATTTCAAATTCACCAGCGTCAATGTCGAAGTGCCGTTCATCCCCTGGTTCATCAAGGAAGACCTGGAGGAACAGGCGCGGCAGCATGCCGAGGCCCAGCAACAGGCCGACAAGGACGACAAGAAGGACGAGTAGGCGCCACGCCTATCGACTGTTGTCCGGTTTGGTTTTTTGATCAGAGGCTGCCGCCCGAATTCACCACAAAGCCGTCATGGTCGGCGCAGGCGTACCATGACGGGCTTTGCGAGATGGGCGAGGGATGCAAGTTTTGCTTCAACCGTGTTTCTGAAACACCGGGGGTCGGAAAGACCAGCCTTGATGCGCGATTTCGTCAATACCCGACAGGCTAGACTGGCCACCAGTGGCGCCTACGCCCGGCGCGCGGCAGCGTCAAGTCAGGAATACACCGCGCGCTCGAAGGCGTAGAAGGCATCCAGCGTCTGCGGATCGGGGAAAGGCAGCATCTGCGCCAGCATGGCGCCGGCAATGCCGCGTGCCGGATCGATCCAGAAATAGCTGTTGCAGCGCCCGGCCCAAGCGCCGCTATAGGCGGCGCGGCCTTCCGCTGTCGGCTCCGGATTGAGCGCCAGGCCATAGCCGAATTTCCAGCGCCGGCCGGGAAAGTAGCGCCGCTCGCCGCTATCGGGGGCAGTGCCGGCGGGAAAGCCATTGGCGTTGAGTTCGCCAATCTGGTTCTGGAACATCAGCGCGATGGTTTCCGGCTTCAGCACACCCAGGCCGCCTTGCAGGAACAGGCCCATGAAGCGGGTGAAATCGATGATGCTGCCATAGGCGCCACCACCGCCCATAAAAAATTCCGGCTGCTGCGGCACGTCATGCCGCATCACCTGCAGGCTGCCATCAGGCTGGCGATGATGCATCGCCGCCAGCCGCGCCTGCTGATCCGGCCGCAGCAGGAAACCCAGATCGCGCAGGCCGAGCGGTGTGCAGATATGATGCTGGATATAATCCTCCAGCGACTGGCCGCTGGCGCGCTCCACCAGCAGGCCGACATAATCGGTGCTCATGCCATATTCCCAGCGCCGGCCGGGATCGAACAGCATGGGCAGATCCAGCGCCTTCAGCTTGCAGGTGCCGATGCGCGGAATGCCCTGGCTCTGGGCATAATCATACAGCGCCTTGTTCCAGGTATCGTAGGAAAAGCCGGCCGTATGGGTGAGCAGATGATGCAGCGTGATCGGCCCCTGCACCGGACGCAGCCGGGCGCTGCCATCGGCTTCCAGGCCGGCCAGCACCTGGCGCGGCGGCAATTCCGGCAGCAGCGTTTCAACACTGTCGGTCAGCGCCAGCTTGCCCTGCTCCACCAGTTGCATCGCCGCCGTGCTGGTCAGCAGCTTGGTCATCGAGGCGAGCCAGCCGATGGTGTTGTCGGTCATCGCCACATCGCCGCCCAATTGCCGCAGCCCCAGCGCACCGCTGGCAAAGCGGCCCTGGGCATCGATCACCGCATAAGCGATGCCCGGCACCTGGCCGCCGGCAATGAAGGGTTCAAGCGCCGCCTCGAAACTCATCACGAAAAGCGGTTATTGGTGTTGAAGCCGCGCGGCACGATACGGCCGGCCTGGGCGCGTTCGGCGCGGAATTCCTTCAGGTCATGCTCGGTCTTGACCCGGCCGGCACGATCGATCCAGGTCAGGCCGTCCTTGAGCGTGAAGGTCTTGGCATCCGACAGGCCGCCATCCTTGTATTTCTGCAAGGTGATGCCGCGCCCCTTGGTCATTTCCGGCACCTGATCGAGCGGGAAGATCAGCAGCTTGCGGTTATTGCCCACCACCGCGACATGATCACCCTCGACCTGGGCGCAGACACAGGCCTCGGCCGGCGCCTGCGGATTCAGCACCTGCTTGCCGGCGCGGGTCTGTGCCAGCATTTCCGCCTCGGCGCAAACGAAGCCGCGGCCATCGCTGGAGGCCACCAGGAATTTGCGCTCGCCCTGATATTTGAACAGGGTGACGATATCCTGATCATTGCCGAGATCGACGGTGAGGCGCACCGGCTCGCCATGGCCACGGCCACGCGGCAGCTTGTCGCAAGCGATGGTATAGGCGCGGCCATTGGTGCCGAACAGGATCAGCTTGTCGGTGCTTTCGGCATGCAGCCAGAAACGGCCCTTGTCGCCTTCCTTGAAAGCGGCAGTGCCTTCATCCTGGACATGGCCCTTGAGGGCGCGGATCCAGCCCTTTTCGGAGCAGACGATGGTGAGCGGCTCGCGCTCCACCAGGGCCTCGAAGGCTTCCTCGGAAATCTGCGGCGCATCGGCCAGGGTGCAGCGGCGGCGCCCCAGCGCGGTCCTGGGGCCGAATTTTTTCTTCAGCTCCTGCACCTCGCCGGCAATCGACTGCCAGCGCTGGGCTTCATCCGACAGCAATGCCTTGAGCTGCTTCAGCTCTTCCGACAATTGCTTATGCTCGGTGCGGATTTCCATTTCCTCCAGCCGGCGCAGGCTGCGCAGGCGCATATTGAGGATCGCCTCGGCCTGATTGTCGGTCAGGTTGAAGCGCTTCATCATCACCGATTTAGGCTCATCCTCATGCCGGATGATGGCGATCAATTCATCCAGATTGAGATAAGCGATCAGGAAACCGTCAAGCAGTTCCAGGCGGCGTTCGATCTGGCTCTGGCGATAGCGGCTGCGCCGCTCCAGCACTTCCATGCGATGGTTGAGATAAGCCTGCAACGCCTCGCGCAGATTCATCACGCGCGGCACCTTGCCGCCATCCAGCACATTCAGATTGAGCGGGAAACGGATTTCCAGATCGGTGGCGCGGAACAAGCTTTCCATCAGCACGGCGGCATCGATATTGCGGCTCTTCGGCTCCAGCACCAGGCGCACATCTTCGGCCGATTCATCGCGCACATCGCCGAGCAGCGGCAGCTTCTTCTCGTTGATCAGCTCGGCGATCTTCTCGATCAGCTTGGATTTCTGCACCTGATAGGGAATCTCGGTGACCACCACCTGCCAGGCGCCGCGCTGCAATTCCTCGCGCTCCCAGCGCGCGCGCAGGCGGAAACTGCCGCGTCCGGTGCGATAGGCTTCCAGGCGGCTGGAGGCCGGCTCCACCAGGATGCCGCCGGTGGGAAAATCCGGCCCGGGGATCAGTTCCACCAGCTTTTCGATGCCGGCGCTGGGATGTTTGATCAGATGCAGCAGGCCATCGCATAGCTCAGGTAGATTATGCGGCGGGATCGAGGTCGCCATGCCCACGGCGATGCCGCTGGCGCCATTGGCGAGCAGATTGGGCAGGCCGGCCGGCAGCACCAGCGGTTCTTCCTCGGTGCCGTCATAGGTCGGGCGGAAATCCACCGTCTCCTGATCCAGCCCGGTCAGCAGCACATCGGCAATCTCGGTCAGCCGCGCCTCGGTGTAGCGCATCGCAGCCGCGTTATCGCCGTCGATATTGCCGAAATTGCCCTGGCCATCCACCAGCGGATAACGCTGGGCAAAATCCTGCGCCAGGCGCACCAGCGCGTCATACACCGACTGATCGCCATGCGGATGGTATTTACCGATCACGTCGCCAACCACGCGGGCGCATTTCTTGTAGCCCGCCGCCGGGTCGAGCTTGAGCAGGCGCATGGCATACAGCAGCCGGCGCTGCACCGGCTTGAGGCCGTCGCGCGCATCGGGCAGCGAACGCGCCGTGATGGTGCTCAGGGCATAGGCCAGATAACGCTCCGACAGCGCCGAGGACAGCGGCACGTCGCGGATGGAATCAGGGAATTCCTGCGGGGGGACATGTTTGCTCATGGCGGCGTTATAGCATCGGCAGCCGAAAAATCACCAGATATAGCCAGGGTCTTGCGCAACAGCTCTAGCAGTCGTGGCCGCGCCATCGGCAACGGGCCATGCAGGGCGGCAAATAGCCGATGTTCCAGGAAATGCCCGGTCAGCGCGAGACCGGCCAGCACATCATGCATCGGGTGATTGCCCGGCGGTCGCCCCCGTCCTGGCACCAGAAAGGGCGGCAAGACCAGCAGCCGGTCGGCATAGGGCGTCGCCGCTTCGGCCGAGACGGCGCGGCCCGAGCGCGGCGAGACATGGCTCAGCCCGCTGCTGGCGCCGGTGGCGGCGCAGCTTTCCAGATCCAGGCCATAGCCCATCACCGCCAGCAGGCCCAGCTCCCAGCGCACATAAAGCGCCGCCCAATCGGCCGGATCTGGCATCTCGGTCATGGTCTCGAAAAGCAGCCTGGTGGCGGCAAACAACGCCGGATGCGGCTCGCGCTCCGGCAGCGCCGCCTCCACCAGGGCACAGACCGCAGCCAGGCCGGCCAGGCGGGCCGGATCATCGAGCATCAGCGCAGCGGGATGGCTCAGGGATTCCAGGCTGTAATGCCCGAGATGTTCGGCCAGCCGGGCGCGCCAAGTGGCCTGCACCGCCTGGCCGATCTGCAAGCCGCCGCCCTTTGATCCACCCGAGCCGCGCAGCAGCCCGGCATGCCGGCCACGTTCCTGGGTCAGCAACGAAACGATGCGGGCATTCTCGCCATAATGGCGAATGCTCAGCACCACCGCTTCATCGCTCCATTCCATGCCCAAACCGCTCCGTGCCGCTCGCTGGTATTCGCCGATGTTCGTGCGTGCTCGCTGGTGTTCCCGCGTGTTCCCGCGTGTTCCCGCACGGGCCAAGTACTTGAATCAGTTTAGCACAATAAATACGAAATGAGAACATTAGCCAGCAGCATTTCCAGCCCGGCACGTGCCGATTCAGGAACAATCCGTGAGGCAGCGTCACCCCGCCATGACGGTGGGCAAACCGGTATGGCCAAAATCCGCGCCCTTGTAGAGCAGCGGCTCGCCCTTCTCCCGGGCCAGGGCATAACTGAAACAATCGCCAAAATTGAGCTGTGCCGGGTGGCCACTGCCCTTGCCGAAATCGCGATAGGCAGCCCGGGCGATGCGCGCCTGGGCTTCAGTTACCGGTTCGATGACGATGCCGCTTTTCTCGATAAGCAAGTCAAGATGGTGCCCCGCCCCTGCGTGTCTACCGCGATCAATCACGACACCCGTTTCGAGATAGCTTGCGGCCGACAAACGGCAGATGGAAGCGTTTCCGATGATTTCGGCAATCGCCGGGGCTTCGCGTTCGTTGTGGAGAATGGCAACAAGGGCCGAAGTGTCGACAATCACTTCGGCAATCCCATTTCATCATAAAGAAAGGCGGTCGGGTCGCTTTCCAATTGATCCGGTTGCGGCGGCAACGCGGCAGCGCAGGCGCGACCGATTTCCAGCATGGCCGCAACGCGGCTGGCACGCAGGTTTTCGCGCTTCAGCCGTTCTAGCCTTTCCCGCACCGCCTCGGTAACAGCTTCGGTCAGGCTTTCACCTTGAAGGGCTGCCAACTCCCGGATCAAACGCTCAGTTTCATCATTCTTGATATTCAGGCCCATGACAACGCCTTTCTACCATTTATGTTCTAAATTCTACCATGAAACGGCCGAGCCACAACGAAAAAGGGCGGGTCTTGCGGCCCGCCCTTCTCTATCCGGTATGAACCCCGGAACTGACGCCTGGCTTACTCGGCGGCGTCGCCCACGGCGGCCTGGAGTTCGCTTTCCAGGGCATCGGCGAAATCGCGGTCGCGCTGGGCGGCGAGGCCCTTCATGCGGCCCATGATGGCGCCGGTGCCGGCCGGGATCAGGCGACCCACGATCACGTTCTCCTTGAGGCCGATCAGGCTGTCGGTCTTGCCGGCAACCGCAGCTTCAGTGAGCACGCGGGTGGTTTCCTGGAACGAGGCGGCAGAGATGAACGACCGCGTCTGCAGGCTGGCCTTGGTGATGCCGAGCAAAACCGGCATGCCCTTGGCGATGCGACGACCTTCCGCCTGGGTCTTGGCGTTCTGTTCGTCGAACTCGGTGCGATCAACCTGCTCGCCGATCAGGAAGGTGGTATCGGCCGGATCGGTGATTTCCACCTTCTGCAGCATCTGGCGGGTGATCACCTCGATATGCTTGTCGTTGATCTTCACGCCCTGCAGGCGATAGACCTCCTGGATTTCGTTGACGAGGTAATTCGCCAACGCTTCCACGCCCAGCACCTTGAGGATGTCATGCGGCGCCGGATTGCCATCGAGCAGATGGTCGCCGACGCGCACAAAATCGCCTTCCTGCACGGCAAGATGCTTGCCCTTCGGGATCAGGTATTCGACCGGCTCCAGGCCTTCTTCCACCGGGCGGATCACCAGGCGGCGCTTGGCCTTGTAGTCCTTGCCGAATTCCACACGGCCATCGATTTCAGCGATGATCGCATGATCCTTCGGACGGCGGGCTTCGAAGAGTTCCGCCACGCGCGGCAGACCGCCGGTGATGTCGCGGGTCTTGGTGCCTTCCACCGGGATACGCGCCAGCACGTCGCCGGCATGCACCGTGTCACCGTCAGCCACCGAGAGAATGGCATCCGGCGACAGGAAGTAGCGCGCCTCGCCGCCATTGGCGAGCGTGAGCACTTCACCGCTGGCATCCCGCAGGGTGATGCGCGGGCGCAGTTCGGCGCCCTTCGGATTCTGCTTCCAGTCGGCCACCACGCGATAGGTGATGCCGGTGGCTTCATCGGTGGCTTCGCGGATCGAGACGCCTTCGACGAGGTCACGGAAATTGACCACACCGGCACGCTCGGTGATCACCGGGCGGGTATAGGGATCCCACTCGGCGATGCGCTGGCCCTTCTTGACCTTGCCGCCTTCATCCACGGCCAGGCGCGAACCATAAGGCACCTTGTAGCGGGCGCGCTCACGGCCATTGCCATCCACCAGCACCACTTCCGAATTGCGGCCCATGACCACAAAGCGGCCCGAGCTGTCGGTGACCAGGTTGCGGTTGACCACCTTGATTGTGGCGTCATAGGGCGCGTCCAGGCTCGACTGCTCCGCCACCTGGGCGGTGCCGCCGATATGGAAGGTGCGCATGGTGAGCTGGGTACCCGGCTCACCGATCGACTGCGCCGCGATCACACCCACCGCTTCGCCGATATTCACCGTGGTTCCACGGGCCAGATCGCGGCCATAGCACTTGCCGCAAACGCCGGTGGCGGCTTCGCAGGTCAGCACCGAGCGGATCAGCACGGTTTCGACACCGGCCGTCTCGATGCGATCCACGTCGCGTTCCTGGATCATCTCGGCAGCAGCCACGATCACTTCGCCGGTCAGCGGATGCTTCACATCCACGCTGGCGAAGCGGCCGAGGATACGCTCGCCCAGGGTGGCGATCACGTCGGCGCCTTCCACCACTTCGCTCACGGTCAGGCCGCGCTCGGTGCCGCAATCTTCCTCGGTGATGATGCAATCCTGCGCCACGTCGACCAGGCGGCGGGTCAGGTAGCCCGAGTTGGCGGTCTTCAAGGCGGTGTCGGCCAGGCCCTTACGCGCACCATGGGTGGAGTTGAAATACTCCAGCACGGTCAGACCTTCCTTGAAGTTGGAGATGATCGGCGTCTCGATGATCTCACCCGACGGCTTGGCCATCAGGCCACGCATGCCGGCAAGCTGCTTCATCTGGTTGGCCGAACCACGGGCGCCGGAATGCGCCATCATCCAGATCGAGTTGGTGTTCTTGCGACGGCCGGAAGCCGGCTCGATGTCGGTCTGAATCACCTTCATCATTTCGTCGGCGACCTTGTCGGTGCATTGCGACCAGGCATCGACCACCTTGTTGTACTTTTCGCCCTGGGTGATCAGACCATCCTGATACTGCTGCTCGTATTCCGAGACCAGCGTCTTGGTATCGTCGATCAGCTTCACCTTGGTCTCCGGCACCAGCATGTCGTCCTTGCCGAACGAGATGCCGGCGCGGCAGGCGCGCGCGAAGCCCAGCGCCATCATGCGGTCGCAGAAGATCACCGTCTCCTTCTGGCCGCAATGACGGTACACCACGTCGATGACGTTGGTGATCTCCTTCTTGGTCAGCAACTGGTTGATGACCTTGAACGGAACATTCTTGTCCTTGGGCAGGATTTCCGACAGCAGCATGCGGCCCGGTGTGGTGACCACGCGGGCAACGATCGGGTTGTTGTCGAGATCGACCGTGTTGAGGCGCGACTTGATGCGGTTATGCAGCGAGATCGCCTTGGCATCCAGCGCCTGCTGGATTTCCTGCACGGTGGCGAAAACCGGCACGCGCTCGATGATCGCGTCGGATTCCAGGATGCGCTTGGCCTCGGCCTCCTGGTTGGTCTTCGGCAGTTCAACCAGGGTTTCCGGGTTGAAGACGATCACGTCGTCTTCCGCCCAGGCTTTGATCAGCACCGCCGGATCGGTGATCTTCACCACATCGCCGAGCGGCTGGCTGCGTTCCAGAGTCTGATAATACAGGCCCAGCACGATATCCTGCGACGGCACGATGATCGGCTTGCCATTGGCCGGGCTGAGGATGTTGTTGGTCGACATCATCAGCACGCGGGCTTCGAGCTGGGCTTCCAGCGACAGCGGCACGTGTACCGCCATCTGGTCACCGTCGAAATCGGCGTTGAAGGCCGAGCAGACCAGCGGATGCAGCTGGATCGCCTTGCCTTCGATCAGGGTCGGCTCGAAAGCCTGGATGCCGAGACGATGCAAAGTCGGCGCGCGGTTCAGCAGCACCGGATGCTCGCGGATCACCTCTTCCAGGATGTCCCACACCTCGGGACGCTCCTTCTCCACCATCTTCTTCGCCATCTTGACAGTGGCGGCCAGGCCGCGCAGCTCAAGCTTGGAATAGATGAAGGGCTTGAACAACTCCAGCGCCATCTTCTTCGGCAGGCCGCACTGATGCAGCTTGAGTTCCGGGCCGACCACGATGACCGAACGGCCGGAATAGTCGACGCGCTTGCCGAGCAGGTTCTGGCGGAAGCGGCCCTGCTTGCCCTTCAGCATGTCGGACAGCGACTTCAGCGGGCGCTTGTTGGCACCGGTGATGACGCGACCGCGGCGACCGTTATCGAACAGCGCATCCACGGCTTCCTGCAGCATGCGCTTTTCGTTGCGCACGATGATATCCGGCGCGCGCAGTTCCATCAGCCGCTTCAGGCGGTTGTTGCGGTTGATGACGCGGCGATAAAGATCGTTGAGGTCCGAGGTGGCGAAACGGCCGCCATCCAGCGGCACCAGCGGCCGCAATTCCGGCGGGATCACCGGCACCACGGTCAGCACCATCCATTCCGGCTTGTTGCCGGAATCGATGAAGCTCTCGACCAGCTTGAGGCGCTTGATCAGCTTCTTCGGCTTCAGTTCCGAGGTGGTCTCGGCCAGCTCGTCGCGGATATCGGCGCGCTCCTTCTCCAGGTCCATGCCGGCGAGCAGGTCGCGGATCGCCTCGGCGCCGATCTTGGCGACGAAGCTGTCATCGCCATACTCTTCCTGGGCGCGCAGATACTGCTCTTCGGTGAGCAGGTCATACATCTTGAGCGGGCTGAGGCCCGGCTCGATGACGACATAATTTTCGAAATACAGGATGCGCTCAAGATCCTTCAGCGTCATGTCCAGCATCAGGCCGATGCGCGAGGGCAGCGACTTGAGGAACCAGATATGCGCCACCGGCGAGGCCAGTTCGATATGGCCCATACGCTCGCGCCGCACCTTGGACAGGGTGACCTCGACGCCGCATTTCTCGCAGATCACGCCGCGATACTTCATGCGCTTGTACTTGCCGCAAAGGCACTCGTAATCCTTGATCGGGCCGAAGATGCGGGCGCAGAACAGGCCGTCGCGCTCCGGCTTGAAGGTACGATAGTTGATGGTTTCCGGCTTCTTGATCTCGCCGTAGGACCAGGAGCGGATGCGCTCAGGGCTGGCAATCGAGATCTGAATCTGATCGAAAGCCTGGGCGCCCTGGGGCTGACCGAAAACGTTGCTCAGTTCGTTCATGGACGTATCTCCTATGGCGCCGGATCAGTAGGAACGCTGCGACAGCTCGACATTCAAGCCGAGCGACCGCATTTCCTTGACCAGCACGTTGAACGATTCCGGAATGCCGGCTTCGAAGTTGTCGTCGCCGCGCACGATGGCCTCGTAGACCTTCGAGCGGCCGGCCACGTCGTCCGACTTCACCGTCAGCATTTCCTGCAGGGTATAGGCGGCGCCGTAGGCCTGCAGGGCCCAGACTTCCATTTCGCCGAAACGCTGACCGCCGAACTGCGCCTTGCCGCCCAGAGGCTGCTGGGTGACGAGCGAGTAAGGACCGATCGAACGGGCGTGGATCTTGTCGTCGACCAGGTGGTGCAGCTTCAGCATGTAGATGTAGCCCACCGTGACCTTGCGGTCGAAGGCTTCGCCGGTGCGGCCATCAATCAGCGTGACCTGGCCGCTCGGGGCGAAGCCGCCCTTGTCCAGCATCTCGTTGATATCCGGCTCATGCGCGCCGTCGAAAACCGGGGTGGCCATCGGCACGCCGCGGCGCAGATTGCCGCTCAACTCGATGATCTGCTCATCCGTCATGTCGGCGATCTTGTCGGCATATTCCTGCTTGGAATAAACCGTCTTCATCACCTTGCGCAGGTCCTCGGCCTTGGCGGCATTGCGGCGCACACGATCCAGCGTCTCGCCGATCTGGCGGCCGATGCCGGCAGAGGCCCAGCCGAGATGGGTTTCGAGAATCTGACCGACATTCATGCGCGACGGCACGCCGAGCGGATTCAGCACCACGTCAACCGGCTGGCCATCCTCCAGATAGGGCATGTCCTCTTCCGGCATGATGCGCGAGATCACACCCTTGTTGCCGTGGCGGCCGGCCATCTTGTCGCCAGGCTGCAGCTTGCGCTTCACCGCGACGAACACCTTGACCATCTTCATCACGCCGGGCGGCAATTCGTCGCCGCGCTGCAGCTTCTCCACCTTGCTGTCGAAGCGCGCCTGGATGCGGGCCATGGCGGTATCGTATTGCTTCTTCAGCGCCTCGATATCCGACATGTTCTTTTCGTTCTTCAGGCTGATCTGCCACCAGCCGGAATGCGGCAATTCGTCGAGCACCTCTTCGGTGATCTTGCCGCCATCCTTGAAGCCCTTCGGACCCTTGTCGGCCTGCTTGCCGAGCAGCAATTCACGCAGACGGGCGAAGATCGAACGGTCGATGATGGCGCGTTCGTCGTCGCGGTCCTTGGCAAGCTGCTCGATCTCGGCGCGCTCGATGGCCAGGGCGCGCTCATCCTTCTCCACGCCATGGCGCGAGAAGACGCGCACTTCCACCACGGTGCCGGAAACACCCGGCGGCACGCGCAGCGAGCTGTCGCGCACATCGGAGGCCTTTTCACCGAAGATGGCACGCAGCAGCTTTTCTTCCGGCGTCATCGGGCTTTCGCCCTTCGGCGTGATCTTGCCCACCATGATGTCGCCCGGGCCGACTTCGGCGCCGATATAGACGATGCCGGCTTCGTCGAGATTCTTGAGGCCTTCCTCGCCGACATTCGGAATGTCGCGGGTGATTTCCTCAGGGCCGAGCTTGGTGTCGCGCGCCATCACCTCGAATTCCTCGATATGGATCGAGGTGAACACGTCATCCTTGGCGATGCGCTCGGAGATCAGGATAGAATCTTCGAAATTGTAGCCGTTCCAGGGCATGAAGGCGACGAGGGCATTGCGGCCCAGCGCCAATTCGCCCAGTTCGGTGCTCGGGCCGTCGGCGATGATATCGCCGGCCTTGACCAGATCGCCCACCTTCACCAGCGGCCGCTGGGTGATGCAGGTATTCTGGTTCGAGCGCTGGAACTTCAGCAGCTTGTAGATATCGACATTCGACTTCGACATGTCGGTTTCGTCGCTGACGCGCACCACGATACGGGTGGCGTCGATCTGGTCGATCACGCCAGAGCGCTTGGCGACGATGGTGGCACCGGAATCGCGGGCCACCACTTCCTCCATGCCGGTGCCGACCAGCGGCGCTTCGGCGCGGATCAGCGGCACCGCCTGGCGCTGCATGTTCGAGCCCATCAGCGCGCGGTTGGCGTCGTCGTTTTCAAGGAACGGGATCAGCGCGGCAGCCACCGAAACCAGCTGCTTCGGCGACACATCCATGAAATCGACGTTTTCCGGACGCAGCATCTGGAAATCGCCATTGACGCGGCAATTCAGCAATTCGCCGACCAGTTTGCCCTTGGCATCGACCGGCACATTGGCCTGGGCGATGGCGTATTTGCCTTCTTCCATCGCGGTCAGGTACTGCACCTTGTCGGTGACCTTGCCGTCCTCCACCTTGCGGTAGGGGCTCTCGATGAAGCCATACTGGTTGACCCGGGCATAGGTGGCGAGCGAGTTGATCAGACCGATATTCGGGCCTTCCGGCGTTTCAATCGGGCAGATGCGGCCATAATGGGTCGGATGCACGTCGCGCACTTCGAAGCCGGCGCGCTCGCGGGTCAGACCGCCCGGGCCAAGCGCCGAGAGGCGGCGCTTGTGGGTGATTTCCGACAGCGGGTTGGTCTGGTCCATGAACTGCGACAGCTGCGACGAGCCGAAGAATTCGCGCACCGCCGCCGCCGCCGGCTTGGCATTGATCAGGTCATGCGGCATCACGGTGTCGATATCCACGCTGCTCATGCGCTCGCGGATGGCGCGCTCCATGCGCAGCAGGCCGATGCGATACTGATTCTCCATCAGCTCGCCGACCGAACGGACACGACGGTTGCCGAGATGGTCGATATCGTCGATTTCGCCGCGGCCATCCTTCAGTTCCACCAGCGTCTTGACGCAGGCCAGGATGTCCTCGGTGCGCAGCACGCGCACGGTATCCTCGGCGGTGAGGCCGAGACGGGCATTCATCTTGACGCGGCCGACCGCCGACAGGTCATAACGCTCGGAATCGAAGAACAGGCCATGGAACAGCGATTCCGCCGTGTCCATCGTCGGCGGTTCGCCCGGACGCATGACGCGATAGATTTCGAACAGCGACTGCTCGCGGCTCTGATTCTTGTCGGCCACCATGGTGTTGCGGATATACGAGCCGATGGTGACATGATCGACGTCGATCACGGCAATCTGCTCGATGCCGGCCGATTCCAGCACTTCGATCTTCTTGGCGTCCAGCTCCTCGCCGGCCTCCAGGTAAATCTCGCCGTTCTCCTCGTTGATGATGTCGAGGGCGTTATACTTGCCCACCATGTCGGCGGGCGAAACCAGCAATTCCTTGAGGCCGTCTTCGGCCAGCTTGCGCGCCAGGCGCGGCGTGATCTTGGTGCCGGCTTCCACCGCCACCTTGCCGGTCTTGGCATTGATCAGGTCGCTGTTGAGGCGGATGCCGCGCATGCGCTCGGCATTGTATTCAGTGCGCCAGCCCTTCTTGTCGCGCTTGTAGACCACCTTCTTGTAGAAGGCATCCAGGATTTCCTCCTGGGTCAGGCCAAGCGCGAAGAACAAGGTGGTGACCGGCAGCTTGCGGCGGCGGTCGATGCGCACATGCACCACATCCTTGGCATCGAATTCAAAATCCAGCCACGAACCGCGATAGGGAATGACGCGGGCGGTGTAGAGATACTTGCCCGAGGAATGCGTCTTGCCCTTGTCGTGATCGAAGAACACGCCCGGGCTGCGATGCATCTGCGAAACGATGACGCGCTCGGTGCCGTTGATGATGAAGGTGCCCTTGTCGGTCATGAGCGGCATGTCGCCCATGTAGACATCCTGCTCCTTGATATCGAGCACCGACTTGGCCTGGGTATCGGGATCGACTTCGAACACGATCAGGCGCAACGTGACCTTGAGCGGCGCGGCAAAGGTCATGCCGCGCTGCATGCACTCGTCGACGTCATATTTCGGCGGCTCGAATTCATACTTGACGAATTCCAGCGACGAGGTTTCCGAGAAATCCTTGATCGGGAAGACCGACTTGAACACGCCCTGCAAACCGGCATCCGGGCGCTGATCGGCAACCACATTCATCATCAGGAAGCTCTCATAGGAGCTCTTCTGCACCTCGATGAGGTTCGGCATCGTGGCGATGCTCGGAATGCGGCCAAAGCTCTTGCGCACGCGCTTGCGGGCGGTGAAAGACAGCGCCAGTCCGGTCTCGGTCATGTCGTATCCCAAATAGCAAAAGCGACACTTCCGCCAGGCGTTGTTTCGCCGGGAAAGGCCGCTGGACGGCATCGGATAGCGATGAATTTCGCGGGCCCATGATCCCGCCGGGCGATCGCCGCGCCCCAGTTCCGATGCCGTTGTCGTTCCATCAAAAACCCGTGATGGCCGGAGTATGGGCAGAGATCGCAGCGGCTTTGGGAAGGAGCCATACCAGCCCCTTCCCGCCGCTTAAGCAAATTACTTGACGTCGACCTTGGCGCCGGCGCCTTCGAGCTGCGCCTTGAGCTTGGCGGCTTCGTCCTTGTTGACGCCTTCCTTGACAGCCTTCGGCGCGCCTTCGACGAGGTCCTTGGCTTCCTTCAGGCCCAGGCCGGTGATGGCGCGGACTTCCTTGATCACGTTGATCTTGTTGGCACCGGCTTCAACCAGGACCACGTTGAACTCGGTCTTCTCTTCCACCACCGGAGCGGCAGCGCCGGCAGCGGCGGCAACGGCCACCGGAGCGGCGGCGGAAACGCCCCACTTTTCTTCCAGCAGCTTGGCCAGCTCAGCGGCCTCGATGACGGTGAGAGCCGACAGCTCTTCAACGATCTTGTTCAAATCAGCCATGGTAATCTCCTATCGGTTCGATCTGGGTACTGTGTGTCGGTGTGTGGCTAATGCCACCTCACTCCTTCGAGGCATAAGCTTGCAGCACGCGCGCAAGCTGCGACGCTGGCGCCTGCACCACGCCCGCCACCTTGGTGGCCGGGGCCTGGATCAGGCCGATCAGCTTGCCACGCAGCTCATCGAGCGACGGCAGGCTGGCCAGGGTCTTCACGCCTTCGGCGTCCAGCACGGTTTCGCCCATGGCGCCGCCAACAACAACGAACTTGTCGTTCTTCTTGGCGAATTCCACGGCGACCTTTGCGGCCGCGACCGGGTCATCGGCATAAGCGATACCGGTCGGCCCCTTGAACAGATTGTTCAGGGGCTTGTAGGGCGTGCCCTCAAGGGCGAGGCAGACAAGCCGGTTCTTCGCAACCTTGAAACTGGCCCCAGCTTCACGCATCTGGCGGCGCAGCTCAGTAACCTGAGCCACGGTCAGACCGTTATTCTGAGTGACGACAACAACCTTGGCATCCGCAAACACCAGGTTGAGCGCGCTTACCAGTTCCGCTTTTTGAGAACGGTCCACTGCTCGTCTCCTCAACGCGGATCGGAAAATTCCGACCCTGTTGCACATGAACGCACGGCCGACGCCTGACTTACGCCAAACGGCGAACCGACGTCCGGTTCGCCTGTCCCAGGACTCGAACCTTCATGGGGGCATGCCCCCGGAAGCTCCTTATCACCGTCTATGCAGGTGTGCGCGCACCGTTACCTCCGCCGGGCGTCGCCGCCCTTTGGATACCTGCAGTCTCGGACAGGATTTCATCTGCTTGCGGGTCGCCCCGCCTCTCGATGAAGCCCCGGCAGCTTGCGCCACCGGGGAAACTCACTCAATCAGCTATCAAGCAGCCTTGGCGGCGTCGCCGCCCATGGCGCTGGACAGCTCGACGCGCACGCCCGGACCCATGGTCGAGCTGAGCGCGATCTTCCGCACATAATGGCCCTTGGCGCCGGTCGGCTTGGCCTTCAGCACGGCATCGATGAAGGCCTTCACGTTGACCAGGATCTGGTCTTCGGTGAAGGAAGCCTTGGCGATGCCGGCCTGCACGATGCCGGCCTTCTCGACGCGGAACTCAACCTGACCGCCCTTGGCCGCCTTGACGGCGCCAGCCACGTCCATGGTCACCGAGCCCAGCTTCGGATTCGGCATCAGGCCGCGCGGACCCAGCACCTTGCCGAGCCGGCCCACCACCGCCATCATGTCCGGCGTGGCGATGCAGCGATCGAACTCGATCTTGCCGCCATTGATGATTTCGGCCAGATCGTCGGCGCCCACCAGGTCGGCACCGGCCTTCTTGGCTTCTTCCGCCTTGGCGCCCTTGGCGAACACCGCAACGCGCACGGTCTTGCCGGTACCCGACGGCATGGTGACCACGCCGCGCACCATCTGGTCGGCATGACGCGGGTCAACGCCGAGATTCATCGAAATCTCGATGGTCTCGTCAAACTTCGCCTTGGCGGCGGCCTTCACCAGCTTGACCGCCTGATCGACGGCGTAGCGGGTTTCCGAATTCACCGTCTTGGCGACGGCGGCATAACGCTTGCCCTTGGTCGACATGTTCCCGCCTCCCCTTACGAACCAGTGACGTCAAGGCCCATCGAGCGGGCCGAGCCGATGATCATCTTCGAGGCCGCTTCGACATCGTGGGCGTTGAGGTCCTTCATCTTGACCTGGGCGATTTCGCGCACCTGATCCATGGTGACCGAACCGACCTTCTCGCGGCCGGTCAGCTTGGCACCGGACTTGATCTTGGCGGCCTTCTTGAGGAAGTAGGTCACCGGCGGGGTCTTGGTGATGAAGGTGAAGGAGCGGTCCGAATACACGGTGATGACCACCGGGATCGGCATTTCCGGTTCCAGTTCCTTGGTCTGCGCGTTGAACGCCTTGCAGAATTCCATGATGTTGACGCCGCGCTGGCCCAGAGCCGGACCAATCGGCGGCGACGGGTTGGCCTTGCCGGCCGGAACCTGCAGCTTGATATAGCCATCAATCTTCTTCGCCATTCTACTCTCCTTCCACAATCGGAAAGGCCGCGCCAGGGCGCCTCTCCATTGGAAATAGCGTGGTGCGACACCCGCCCAGCCCGGCGAATCGAGGCTGGCGATGTCTCCCACGCGGTGAGCCGGAGCCGGAGCTCCGGAAGCCGGGGCTTATAAAGCCTGCCGGCAGCCCAGTCAAACCAATTCGCGCTTCACAATCGATGCGCGAATGGCATGGCCGGGAAATTCGATCAGCTGGCCTTTTCGACCTGGCTGTATTCCAGTTCCACCGGGGTGGCGCGACCAAAGATCGACACCGCCACCTTGAGGCGGGCGCGTTCCTCGTCGACTTCCTCGACCACGCCGGAGAAGGAGGTGAACGGGCCATCCGAGACGCGAACCTGCTCGCCGATCTCGAACACCACGCTGGGCTTCGGATGCTCGACGCCTTCCTTGACCTGGTTGGCGACGCGCTGCGCCTCGGCCTCGGTGATCGGCGACGGCTTGCCCGCCGAGCTGAGGAAACCGGTCACCTTCGGCGTATTCTTGACCAGATGGTAGGTTTCGTCGGTCATTTCCATCTTCGCCAGCACATAGCCGGGGAAGAATTTGCGCTCGGCATTGACCTTCTGGCCGCGGCGGACTTCCACCACTTCCTCGGTCGGCACCAGAATCTCGTCGATCAGATCGGCCATGCCCTTTTGGGTGGCCGCATCGCGGATCGCCTGGGCGACCTTCTTCTCAAAATTCGAATAGACGTGGACGATGTACCAACGCTTTGCCATCGCCTTAGCCTCCCAAGCCCAGCACGAACTGCACCCCGGTGCGGAGTACCATGTCAACCAGGAAGAAAAACAGAGCAGCCACCGCGCCCATCACGAACACCATCGCCGTGGTGATCAGAGTTTCCTTGCGGGTCGGCCAGGTGACCTTGCTGGTCTCCTGACGCACCTGCCGCAGGAATTCGATTGGACTGGTTTTGGCCATCTTACGCCTACCGCCTTGCTTTTAAAAGTTGTCGCGCTGGCAGGGGTGGAGGGACTCGAACCCCCAACCCCCGGTTTTGGAGACCGGTGCTCTAGCCGATTGAGCTACACCCCTGCACGCGACCCCAGCCCGGCCTTACGCCGAGATGGAAGCGACGACGCCGGCACCGACGGTGCGGCCACCTTCGCGGATAGCGAAGCGCAGGCCTTCATCCATGGCGATCGGCGCGATCAGTTCGACATCCATTGCCACGTTGTCGCCCGGCATCACCATTTCAACACCTTCCGGCAGCGACACCACACCGGTCACGTCGGTGGTGCGGAAGTAGAATTGCGGACGGTAGTTGGTGAAGAACGGGGTGTGGCGGCCGCCCTCTTCCTTGGTCAGGATGTAGGCTTCGGCCTTGAACTTGGTGTGCGGGGTGATCGAACCCGGCTTGGCCAGAACCTGGCCGCGCTCAACGTCGTCACGCTGCACGCCGCGCAGCAGCGCGCCGATGTTGTCGCCGGCTTCACCCGAATCCAGCAGCTTGCGGAACATTTCAACGCCGGTCACGGTGGTCTTGACCGTCGCCTTCAGGCCGACAATCTCGACTTCCTCGCCAACCTTCACGATGCCGCGCTCGATACGGCCGGTCACCACGGTGCCGCGGCCCGAGATCGAGAACACGTCTTCGATCGGCATCAGGAACGGCTTGTCCTTCGGGCGCTCCGGCTGCGGGATGTACTGGTCAACCGCTTCCATCAGCTTCAGCACCGCGTCGTGGCCCAGCTCCTTGTTGCTGTCTTCCAGCGCGCACAGGGCCGAACCGCGCACGATCGGGATATCGTCGCCCGGGAAATCATACTTCGACAGCAGCTCGCGCACTTCCAGCTCGACCAGGTCCAGCAGCTCGCCGTCATCGACCATGTCGCACTTGTTCATGAACACCACCAGCGCCGGAACGCCGACCTGGCGCGCCAGCAGGATGTGCTCGCGGGTCTGCGGCATCGGGCCGTCAGCGGCCGACACGACCAGGATCGCGCCGTCCATCTGCGCAGCGCCCGTGATCATGTTCTTCACATAGTCGGCGTGGCCGGGGCAGTCGACGTGGGCATAGTGACGATTGGCGGTCTCGTACTCGACATGGCTCGTCGAGATCGTGATGCCGCGCGCCTTCTCTTCCGGCGCCTTGTCGATCTGGTCATACGCCGTGAACGACGCGCCGCCAGACTCCGCCAGAACCTTCGTGATCGCCGCCGTCAGCGACGTCTTGCCGTGGTCAACGTGACCAATCGTCCCGATGTTGCAATGCGGCTTGTTGCGCTCAAATTTTGCCTTGCCCATGGCTCTCGTCCTGCTATCCGGCCGGCTTGTCCGGCACTGGGTGTCCAATCTGCTGTCGCCCGACCCATCCGCATGACAGGCCTGCGCGGTACGCTTTACTCAAAGGCTGGAGCGGGTGATGGGAATCGAACCCACGCAACCAGCTTGGAAGGCTGGGGCTCTACCACTGAGCTACACCCGCCGATCCCGCTTTCCTGCCGCCGCCAGACCGCCGCCGCTTGGCCTGCTGCCCGGCACCGTTGCCCAGCGCCAAAACAGGCCCGCGACCTTCATACCGGATCGTCATCAGGAAGGATGGTGGAGAGGGCTGGATTCGAACCAGCGTAGGCGTACGCCAACGGATTTACAGTCCGTCCCCTTTAGCCACTCGGGCACCTCTCCGCACCGCTCCTTTTGCCGTTCCCCGTTACAAAGGGCAAGCCGTTCAACGCCCGACTTCGACAAAAAAACGCGACAAAAGGCTCAGCATCGCCACTCATCCCCCGATACACTGGGATCGGAACGGCAATGTTGTTGCCTTTATCGCGGCGCACTATAAGGGGGGCCATGAGCAGACGCAAGCATCAGCCCCCGGCGCAATCGCAAAGATCGCAACCGGAAAAACGCCAGGCTACCGGCAATCGCCCGCAAGCTGTGGATCGCAGCGGCAAAAACCCGCCCAAAGGCAAGCCACGGCCGACCCCGCACGCAGCCCAGCAGCATGACACGGCACGCCACGCCGCGGCGCCCGAATCACGCCGTGAATCCCAGCGCGAATCCCGGCCTGCGCCCCAGCAGGAAGCGCAGCAGGCGGCACGGCGCGACCCACGCCGGGGGCCGCGCGACCCGAATGGCCCGGTCTGGCTTTATGGCAGCCATGCCTGCCAGGCGGCGCTGGCGAATCCGGCGCGCTACTGCCGCCGCCTGCTGCTGACCCGCGAAGCCAGGGATGGCGCCATGGCCGCCCTCGCCGGCACCAGCCCGGTGCAGCCGGAAATCGTCGACCGCGCCCGCCTCGATGCCCTGCTGCCGCCCGGCGCGGTGCATCAGGGCATCGCCTTGCAGGTCGAGCCGCTGGAGGATCCCGGCGTTGAAGCGCTGGCAACCCCGCTGGCGGCAGATGCCCCCGAAATCGTGCTGGCGCTCGACCAGGTGACCGATCCGCGTAATGTCGGCGCCATCCTGCGTTCGGCGGCGGCCTTCGGCGCCCGCGCGCTGATCGTCACCGACCGCCATGCCCCGGAAGCCACCGGCGCGCTGGCCAAGGCAGCCTCGGGCGGCCTGGAAGTGGTGCCGATGCTGCGCGTGACCAATCTGGTGCGGGCGCTGGATTTGCTCGCCGGCTACGGCTTCTGGCGCGTCGGCCTGGATGCCACTGCCGACCGCAGCCTGGCCCAGGCGGTTGCCGGCGTGAAACGGCTGGTGCTGGTGATGGGCGCCGAGGATGAAGGCCTGCGCCGGCTGACCCGCGAACATTGCGACTTTCTCGCCAGACTGCCGATGACCGGCGCGGTGGAAAGCCTCAATGTCTCGGCCGCCGCCGCCATCGCGCTTTACGAAGCGGCACGGCGCCAAGGCTGAACCAGGGGCCGGCCCCAACAAAAAAAGGCAGCCCCCACACAGGGGGCCGCCTTGATCGGGCCGCTATCCGGCCTGTTTACGATGCGTCGCCCATCTGGCTTTGCAGGTAATTCTGCAAGCCGACCTTCTCGATCAGGTCGAGCTGGGTTTCCAGATGATCGATATGCTCCTCGGTATCATCAAGGATTTCGGTCAGGATGCTGCGGCTGATGTAATCCTGCACGCTTTCGCAATGGGTGATGGCGGCGACCAGATCGCCGCGCCCCTTGCGTTCCAGATCGAGATTGGCCGAGAGCCCTTCCGGCACCGTTTCGCCGATCTTCAGCTTGCCCAGATCCTGCAAATTCGGCACGCCTTCGAGCAGCAGCACACGCTCGATGATCTTGTCGGCGTGCTTCATCTCCTCGATCGATTCCTTGTATTCATGCTGGCCGAGCTTCTCGAAGCCCCAGCTTTTCCACATGCGGGCATGCAGGAAATACTGATTGATCGCCGTCAATTCGTTCTTCAGCACCGTGTTCAGATGCTTGATGACCGTTTTGTCGCCCTTCATGGCACACCCCTGGCTTAACAATGTCCTGGAGCCTGTATCGGCCGGGCGACATGAGAACGCAACCGGAAACTATGCGGTTGCGAATAAGTTGCGCAAATAGTTGCGCGGCTGCAAATCAGTTGCAGCAAAAGCAGGAAATGACGAGGGATTTTAATCCGTGAACCACTCACCGAAGTCGTCGGCCTGCGCCGCACACCTGTTTTTGTGACTCAGGCCTCGGCCTGCGCCACACGCCCAATTCGTGGCTCAGGCCTCGGCCTGCGCCACGGCGGCCATCGGCATGGCCGCGCCGCCCCCGGCATGGCAGCGGCTATCCTGCAACATGCAGCGCACATCCGGCACGCATTTGCCACATTGCGGCCGGTCGGCCAGATGGCGATACACCGCCGCCACCGATTTACAGCCCTGGTTGATCGCCCCGCGCACATCGCGTTCGGTCAGGCCATGACAGAGACAGACATACATCGCGGACGCCACCAAGCTTCAGGGTCAATGGGCTGCGGTTCAAACCGGATGAGAATAAGTCTCAGCCGCGATGGGAAGATAGGGCGAATGCGAACCAGTTGCAAGAGGGCAGGAAGCTGCGGCGGACTATTTCTGCGCTGCCAGCCGGTCGAGTTGGGCCAGCACTTCCTCCAGCCCGGCACTGGCTTCCGCGCTCAGCGGCATGACCGGGACGAATTCATGCCCGGGGAATACCGTCGCGCCGGGCGTGACCTCTGCGGCCAGACCGGTGACACGCGTGATGGCGGCAAACAGCGCCGCCGGCATGATCGGCTTGGCGACATACTCATCGGCACCGGCGGCCAGATATTGCTCGCGGTCGCCCTGCATCGCATTGGCGGTGAGCGCGATCACCGGCAGATCACGCAACGGCCCGGCCTCGGCGCGCAATACCCGCAACGCCGCCAGGCCATCCATCTCCGGCATGTGGATATCCATCAGCACCAGATCGTAGGGCGCGGCATGCAGTGCGGCGAGCGCTTCATGGCCGTTGCCCACCAATGTACAGCGATGGCCCGCCCCCCGCAGCAAATGCGCCACCAATTCCTGATTGATGCGGTTATCCTCGGCCACCAGGATATGCAGCGGACGGAATGGCGCCTGGCCGGCAGGCACAGCCGCCGCGTCATTGGCCGGCAGGCCAGCCCCCGCAGCAGCAACGCGGCAAGGCAGCGTGAACCAGAAACGCGACCCCGCCCCCTCTTCGCTGTCGCAGCCAATCTCACCGCCCATCAGCCGCACCAGGCGGCGGCAGATCGACAGGCCCAGTCCGGTGCCGCCGAAGCGGCGTGAAATCGACCCATCGGCCTGCTGGAAATCCTGGAACAGCGCGGCGCGCGCCGCCGGGGCGATGCCGATGCCGGTATCGCTGACGGTGAAACGCAGCAGGCCGGACAGCCTTTCAACCGCGATATCGATCCGGCCATCGCGGGTGAATTTGGCGGCATTGGCCAGCAGGTTGAGCAGAATCTGACGCAGCCTGGCCTCGTCGGCCAGAATGGCCGGGGGTACATCCGGCGCGATATGCCAGTGCAACAGATTGTTATTCTGCTCCACCGGCACCGTCATCAGCGTCGCCACCTGGACCATCAGATCAGCGACGCGGCAACTGCCCGGCGTCACCGCCATCATTTCGGCTTCCAGCTTGGAAAGGTCGAGAATGTCGTTCACCACCGCCAGCAGATGCCGCGCCGACAATTCGGCATTGTCGACAAACCGGCGCGGCTCGCCCTCCAGCCCCTGCCGGCGCAGCAGGCCGAGCATGCCGAGAATACCGTTCAGCGGCGTGCGGATTTCGTGGCTCATATTGGCCAGGAAACTGGATTTGGCACGCGACGCAACTTCGGCTCTCTCTCGCGCCTCGGTCAGGCTTTCGATCAATTCCTCACGCTGCGACAGCGCCCGCGACGCCAGCAGGCTGGCCAGCGCAAACAGCAGAATGGCCGGGCCGGCCAGTGCCAGGGTGATAACGCTGCGATGGCGCCATTCATTCAGGATCGGCGCCACCGGCTGGGCCAGCGCGATCACCAGGGGAAAATCCTGCACCCGGTGCGGCGCGATGAAACGCGGCACCGATGCCTGCGGATCGCCAAGGCGGAATGTGTCGATCAGTTCGGCGCGGCCGGCCGGATACTGCTCCAGGATACGGAAAGCCGCCTGCTGGGCGAAGGATTTCGCCACCACTTCCTCGCGCCATGGCGCGCGCGACAGCAGCAGGCCGTCTTCGCGGAACAGCGATACCGAGGTGCCTTCCTCGTTGCCGCGCAACGCCTCGAACACATCGACGAAATAGCGGCTTTCGATGCCGGTCAGCACCAGGCCGATAATCGTGCCATCTGCGGCGCGGATGGCGCGGCTGAGATAGAAGGTCCAGGCGCCGGTACCGCGATTCTTCACCGGTGCTGAAACAAACAAGGCCAGGCCATCGCCCTTGAAATGGGCCTGGAAATAATCCCGGTCGGCCAAGTTGATCGGCGGCGGCGGAAAGCTGCGGGTGAAATTCAGCACATCGCCATTCACCGCCACCACGGTGGCCACATCCACCTGCGGCACCACGCCGGCGCGCTGCACCAGGCGTTCGAAGGTATCGCGCCCGGCCATGAGGGCGCGGAATTCCTCAGACGTATGGGCATTGGCCCGCCGCACATCCTCGGCCACCGCTTCCAGCACGATCTTGCCGGCGGTGAGTATCTGCTGCGTATGCGCCGATAGCAGCGTGGCCCGGCTCTCCAATTCGCGGCGCCCGGCTTCCAGCGCTTCGCGGCGCTCAAAATCCAGCACAAAACCCAGCGTCACCGCCTGGATGACGGCGAATAGCAGCCCGCCGATCAACAGCAGGCGCGACATGCGCCAGCGCAGACGCAGGCAATCGAGAATCTTCCGCATGGCTTTCCTGACCGGCAGCGACAAGGATGCTCCCTGACGCCGCCAGTGATAATCCCGATCTGCCGCTCTGCTGCGTTACTTTTCGCTTAGCCGGTAAGTCGTTAGCGGAAAATTCGTTGGCTGCCATGGCAGCGCCGCGCTAAGCCTGCGCCACAGCATCACATGCCCGGCGAGCCATCCATCATGGATATAAAACAAGCTTCCATACTGGTGGTTGACGACAATGACAGCATGCGCCGCCTGCTGCGGCTGATGCTGCGCGATCTCGGCGCGCGTGACGTGTTGCTGGCTGCCACCGTGGATGAGGCCTTTGCCATTCTGGCAGCCAAAGGCGTGGATGTGATCCTCACCGACTGGGAAATGGATGGCGAGACCGGCATGCATCTGCTGCAACGGCTGCGCCTGTCCAGCGATGGCCGGCTGCGCCGCCTGCCGGTGGTGATGATGACCGCGTATGCGGAAAGCTGGCGCGTCGCTTCGGCGCGCGATGCCGGCGTGACGGAATTCCTGGTCAAGCCATTGTCGCCGGCGCAAGTGACGGCGAAGCTGCGCGCCGCGCTGCTGCATAGCCGCGCCGCCGCCACCAACGAGAACCAGGCCGCCAGCAGGAATCAAACCGGGGGAGATGACGGGCTTGCCGATGCCGGCCTGACCTATGCCCGGCTGCGTAGCGAATTTGAACGCAGCGCGAGCGAAGCGGCGCATCAGATTGCGCTGGATGCACGCAACATGCGGCTGAAACCCGAACTGGCGGCGGAAATCGCCCAGCGCATCTATCGTGTGGCGCATAACATCAAGGGCCAGGGCAGCAGCTTCGACTATCCGCTCGCCACCGAAATCGCCGCCGAACTCTGCCGCTTCCTGCATCAGTTGGCGGCACAGGCCGGCAAGGTCAGCGAACGCGACCTGGCGGTGATCAGCGGCCATGGCGCGGCGCTCGATGCCATCGCCCGCAACAAGGTGACCGGTTCCGGCGGCGAACTGGGCCAGCGGATCCTGACGCGACTGCGTGGCTTTGTGGCCGCCTGAGCCGAAGTTTAGCGAAATTCGCTGCCGATAGCCGACTTGCCGTTTGACAGCGGCTTGGCTAGAAACGGCACGTCCTGGCGGCACAAACCGGGATGACAGGCACCGGGCCGGGTTAGCTCAGCGGTAGAGCAGCGGTTTTGTAAACCGAAGGTCGGGGGTTCAATCCCCTCACCCGGCACCATATCTTCCCGATTTCCGCCCCTTACTAGGTAGACTGCAAAAACTGCTCGCTGATCGGGGCGTGGTGAAAGACGCGTGCTCCCGACGCCCCCTGACCCAGCCGGTCTTTCAGGGCTGCGTCAGCCCAGACTCGGCGCACCGCATTACCTTTCGGAAATCGCGGCCGATGCCGTCGCCCAAAGGTGTGGCCTGGACTCGAATACAATCAAAATCTGATAGCCGGCGCCGCCAACACGCCACTAAACGTGCATCGATTGCCATATCCGGGCCAGCGTCCCCAATCTCATCCGATGCTTCGCGCGTTTCTTGCGAAAAAAGTGCTTCTTTCGGGCCGACCCGGCCTCGCTTCGCCTTGACCGCCTCCCGCATAAGTATGTATCCTGAGTACCGAAATCTGTCGCCATCGCCATTACGGATGCCCTGCCATCCGGTGTGCCAGTCCCGGGGGATAAACTACGATGCTTCGCAAACTCTTCTTCGGCCTCGTCGGCCTTGGCCTGCTGGCCGGCACGGCGCCGGCTTTTGCCCAAGGCCACTACACCACGCAGAATGACTCCGGCACGGCCGCGCAGGCAGTGACCGCGGTTGCCGCGCCGATTGCCTCGGCGCAGACGGCGAGCCTGATCTCCGGCGCCATTGGCGGCGCCATTTCCGGCGGCGTTGGTGGTGGCTTTGCACCGAGCGGCGGCGCTGGCGGCGGCTTTGCGCCCGGCGGCTTTGGTGGCGGCACGACCAGCAGCACCGGCGCCATCAATTCGCGCGATGCCGGTCGTTCGGCCGGTGGCGCCGACAAGAAGTTCGGCGCCTGGATGCAAGGCTCCTATACCTCGGTGGAAAACAGCCAGGCCGGCAGCCAGATGGATGGCTCGGTCTACAATCTGGTCGGCGCGCTGGATTACAAGATCAGCGACCGTGTCGTGATCGGCCTTGGTCTCGGCTATGAAATGCTGGATGTCGACACCACCTTCAACACCGGCAAGCTGGAATCGACCGGTTTCGGCCTGCTGCCGTATATCGGCTATCAGCTCACCAATGCCTGGAGCGCCAGCCTGTCGGGCGGCTACACCTGGCTGAGCTACGACATCACCCGCAACACCAATGTCACCGGCAGCTATGATGCCGAGCGCTGGTTCATCAATGGCCAGCTCGACGGCAACTACGCCTTCGGCCGCGTGCGTGTACGTCCGACCATCGGTGTGATGTACCTGGAAGAGAAGTCGGATGCCTTCCGCGACTCGTCGGGCGCGCAGTCGCTGGAGAATACCATCAAGGTTGGCCGTATCTCGGCCGGCGGCTCGGTGGGTTATGCCTTCGACAAGGTGATGCCGTATGTGAAGCTGGTCGGCGAATACGACTTCGAGAAGAATGCCCCGATCAATCTCGGCAATGGCAGCTTCTCGCATGACGAGGATTTCGGCGGCAAGATCGGTGTCGGCTTCGAGTTCTATGGCTCGAACAGCTTCTCCGGCAATATCGAGACCTCGTATAACTCGCTCGGCCGCACCGACCTGGATGTCTGGTCGACCAGCGCCCGCGTCCGCGTGCAGTTCTAAATCTCTCGCGCTTCGGCGTGAAACGAAAGGCCGGGGTTCAGCCCCGGCCTTTTTTGTTGCCTGAAAGTCGCCGGCTTACTTGAACGGATAAGGGCCGGGGAAATCGTCGATATAGACGTAGTTTGAAACCAGGCCGATTTCCGGGCGCCAGTCATGCAGCGCGATCTTGGCCGGCTCCAGGCAGAAGCCGAGCGGCGCTTCGCTGCGCAGGTCCAGGCTGATCTGATGCGCCGAGGATGGCGCCAGCAACACCGGCACGCCGCCGATGGCGGCATGGATCACGCGATGCACATGGCCGCAGAGAATGCCGGCAATGCGGTCGGCATGCCGGGTCACCAGAGCGCGGAAATCCTCCAGCCCCTGCAACAGGCCGCAGGCATCCATCGGCGCAATGCCGGTGCGGAATGGCGGGTGATGCATATAGATCAGCGCCGGCTGCGCTGGCGTCGCCCCTGCCAGTTGCCCGGCCAGCCAAACCAGCCGCGCGGCGCAGAGCGCCCCTTCCGAACGGCGCGGCACGATGGAATCGAGTCCGAGCAGCCGCACAGGCCAATCCGGCCGCGCCACCGCATGGCAGAATGGCGCGTCCTCGGCCGCTGCCGGCGCCATCTGCGGGAAGGCCCGGCGCATGGCGGCGCGATCATCGTGATTCCCCGGCACCGCCAGCCAGGGCAGCCCGAGCGGATCGAGCGCCTGGCGCAGAAAGTCATATTCCTCGGCAGTGGCGGTTTCGGTCAGGTCGCCGGTGACCAGCAAAACATCAGGCCGTGGATCCAGCGCCGCCAGCCGGGCGACACAGCGCCCCAGCGCCGCGCGGGTATCCACCCTCCCCGCGAGCAATTCCCCCGCCCGGGTAACATGTAAATCGGTAATCTGGGCAATCAGCATGGCCAATCTCCAAAAACGCCGCCTCGCACGGCTTCACGCGCCGCGCCCCCTGACGAAATACGCGCTTCCGGCAGCCGTGGCGAGATTTATTTTGTGGCATTTTGACTAAAATTAGGGCTAGGATCGCCGCCAAACCACGACACATTCCACATAATATCGTGGGTTTCCGGGGGCTAAATCCAACTAAACGCACAAATTTCATCATAAAGTCATCAAACCGTAATGCCTGGCACGGATTGTGCTGGTCCCGTCAGGCAAGGTTTTGCTGGAAACCCCGGCAGAGTTTACTGGAAACGCTGACTGCGAAAGACGCGGCGGCGGCAACAGAGTGCGTAACAGGACGGGCTTTAACGGGTGCAACCGAAAGGGACAGATGCGATGAAAAAGACAAATTTCCAAATTTCCAGGCGGCATTTCCTCACGAGCAGCGCCGCCGCCGTCTCGGCCGCCGGCATGTTCGGCTCAAGCCCGCTGCTGGCGCAGGGCAGCGATGTGGTGAAGCTGCAATTCATGTATCCGATCGGCGTGTCGGGCGACATCAACCGCATCGTCACCGGCATGATCAACGAATTCAACGCCGCCCATGACAAGATCAAGGTGGAGGCGATCTACGCCGGCAGCTACGACAATACCGAGCAGAAGGTGATGACCTCGCTGGGCGTCGGCGAGCCGCCGGCCACCTGGCTGCCGATCAACTCGGCCTTGCAGACCTTCCTGGGCATGGATGCGCTGGCCGATGTGACGGCTCTGGCCAAGGCCGACGACATCTATCAGGATTTCCTGCCCGGCTTCCTCGGCATCTGCGAATCCGACAGCAAGCTCTACGGCCTGCCATTCCAGTGCTCCACCCCGGTGCTGTATTACAACAAGGCGCTGTTCGCCAAGGCCGGCATCAGCAAGGTGCCGGATACCTGGAACGAATTGCTCGAAACCGCCAAGGCATTGACCATCCGCAGCGGCGCCGACGTGACCCAGTGGGGCCTGACCATCGGCGGCGGCTGGCATGACTGGATTTTCGAGAGCTATGTGCGCCAGAACGGCCTGGTGCCGTGGCAGAAGGACAAGGTGATGTTCGAGGCGCCGGAAGCCATCGACGCCCTGGAATTCTGGGTCAAGATGGTGAAGGCAGGTGTGATGCCGGCGGCATCGACCTGGGAAAGCTCGGCCAACGATTTCATGGCCGGCCGCACCGCCATGCTGTACCACTCCACCGGCTCGCTGACCAATCTGCGCAAATCCTCGCCCTTCGATGTGGGTGTGGCCTTCATGCCGAAGAACAAGACCTATGGCGCCACCATCGGCGGCGGCCCGATCTTCCTGGCCAAGAAGCAGCCGGAAGCGCATCTCAAGGCCAGTTGGACCTTCGCGCGCTGGATGACCAACACCAAGAACCAGACCGAATGGTGCCAGGCCACCGGCTATATCGCGGCGCGCAAATCGTCGTGGGAAAGCGCCGAGTTGAAGAAGTTCGTCGGCGAAGTGCCGGCCGCCAAGGTGGCGCTGGATCAGGCCGCCTATGCCGGCGCCTTCCTGCAGGTGCCGGGCTATCACAAGGTGCGTGAATTCCTCAAGAGTGCCCTGGATCGCACCCTGGCCGGCGAAATCGCACCGACCGCTGCGCTCAAGGAAGCCAATGCCAAGTCGAACCAGGAAATCCAGCGCCTGATGCGTCGTCGCGGCTGATTCCGGCTAAGCTGACCCCGGCCGGCGACTTTCCGTTGCCGGCCGGGCCCCTTCCCTTCCATTTTCCAGCCGGTTCCCCGCATGCGACGTATCCTATCGGCCCCGACACGCGAAGCCCTGGTAGCAGCCCTGATGCTGCTGCCCTCCATGGTCTTCCTGGCAGCCTTCACCTACTGGCCGATCCTGCGGTCGATCTATTTCAGTTTTCATGACGTGATGCTGGGTTCCAGCAAGATCATCTATCTCGGCTGGGAAAACTATGAACGCCTGTTGCAGGACGGCCTGTTCTGGAAATCCTTCCGCAACACCGCTTTCTACACGCTGATCACCATTCCGCTGTCGCTGGTCTGCGCCCTGCTGCTGGCGGTGGCGCTGGATAGCAAAATCCGCGGCATGGCGCTGTATCGCTCGGCCTTCTTCTATCCGGTGATGATCCCCTCGGTGGCCGCCGGCATGGTGTGGGTGTTTCTCTATGCGCCGGGTTATGGCCCGATCAACGGCATGATGGATTTCCTCGGCCTGCCCAAGCTGGAATGGCTGTATTCCTCGGATTGGGCGATGCCGGCCATCATCGTGATGAGCATCTGGAAATATTCCGGCTATTTCATGCTGATCCTGCTCGCCGCGCTCCAGCTTGTGCCGCGCGACCTCTATGAAGCCGCCAAGCTGGATGGTGTCTCGGCCTGGCACCAGCTCATCCACATCACCATCCCGCTGATCTCGCCGACGATCTATTTCGTCATCGTCATCGGCATCCTGCATTCCTATCAGATCTTCGACTATGTGTTCGTGATGACCCTGGGCGGGCCGGCCGATGCCACCAATGTGCTGACCTTCTACATCTATCAGAATGCCTTCCAGTATCAGGATATCGGCTTCGCCAGCACGGTCGCCAACATGCTGCTGCTGTTCATCGGCGGCCTGATCGCCATCATCGCCTCGACCATCGGTCGCCGCGTGCATTATCTGGGGCGCTGAACCATGCTGAAGACCTTCAAGCGCAACTGGCTGCATCTGATCCTGCTGCCGCTCACCCTGCTCTGGCTCAGCCCGCTGGCCTGGATTCTGATCACCTCGGTGAAAACCCGCATCGAGGTGTTCGATCCCAATGCCGGCATCCTGCCGCAAAGCTTCATCTGGGAGAATTATCCCGCCGCGCTGGCCGTGGCGCCATTCGGCACCTATCTGATCAATTCGGTGATCGTCACCGGCAGCATCCTGGCGACCCAGCTCGTCTCGATCTCGCTGGCCGCCTATGCCTTCGCGCGACTGAACTTCCCGGGCAAGAATTTCATCTTCGGGCTGTTCCTGCTGCAGATCATGTTTCCGATCTACGCCATCTTCCTGACCAACTTCGTCACCGTGCGTGAACTCGGCCTGCTCAACAGCCTGCCGGCCATGGTGGTGCCGTTTGTCGCCAGCGGCTATGGCACCTTCATGCTGCGCCAGTCCTTCCGCCAGGTACCGACCGAACTCGGCGATGCCGCCAAGCTGGATGGCTGCGGCCATTTCGCCACTTTGTGGCATGTCTATCTGCCGCTGGTGCGCCCCACGCTGATCGCTTTCGGCATCATCTCGGTGGTGACGCACTGGAACGATTATATGTGGCCGTTGCTGGTGACCAATTCGGAAGCCGTGCGCACCATGCCGATCGGCCTTGGCCTGCTGGCGAAATCCGATAGCGGCGCCGACTGGACCCGCCTGATGGCGGCCACCGTGATGGTGGTGTCACCGCTGATGCTGCTCTTTGTCATCTTCCAGCGCCGCTTCGTCGACAGCTTCATGCATGCCGGCCTCAAGTAAGTAAGGACCAGACCCGATGGCTACCGTTTCCCTGCAACGCATCACCAAACGTTATGGCAGCCAGACCGCCGTGAAGGCGCTGGACCTTGAGATTGCCGACAAGGATTTCATGGTGCTGGTCGGCCCTTCCGGCTGCGGCAAATCCACCACCCTGCGCATGGTGGCCGGCCTGGAGGATATCACCGAGGGCAAGCTGCTGATCGACGGTGCCGATGTCACCGAGACCGAGCCGCAGAAGCGCGATATCGCCATGGTGTTCCAGTCCTATGCGCTCTACCCGCATATGACCGCCTATATGAACATGGCCTTCGGCCTGATGAAGACCACCAAACTCAGCAAGGCCGAGATCGAGGCCCGTGTGCTGGAAGCGGCGGATATCCTGAATATCCGCGAGTTGCTGCAACGCAAGCCGAAGGAGATGTCGGGCGGCCAGCGCCAGCGCGTCGCCATCGGCCGCGCCCTGGTGCGCAAGCCCAAAGTCTATCTGTTCGACGAGCCGCTCTCCAACCTGGATGCCAAGCTGCGCGGCCGCATGCGCGCCGAATTGAAGCGCCTGCATGGCGAACTCGGCATCACGGTGATCTATGTCACCCATGATCAGGTGGAAGCGATGACGCTCGGCACCCGCATCGCGGTGATGCATGACGGCCGCATCCAGCAGCTCGACGAGCCGATGCAGGTCTACCGCCGGCCGAGCAATGTGTTCGTCGCCTCGTTCATCGGCGCACCGGAAATGAACATGCTGCATTGCCGCCTGAATGGCAGCGGCCTGGCGCATCCCGCTTTCCTCAAGCCGCTCAGCCTCGGCAACCCGAATAATGGCGCTGGCGCAGCAGACGTGCTGCTCGGCGTGCGGCCGGAAGAAATTGCCCTCACCGCGCTGGATCAAGCCAGCATGAGCGGCCAGATCGAGCGGGTGGAACTGCTCGGCGCCGAAGCCCTGGCCGATATCCGCGTCGGTAGCGACCGGCTGACCGCGCGGCTGCCGGTGGAAGGGGTGCCGCCGGTGGGCAGCAATGTCGGTCTGGCGATTGACCTGGGCCGGGCGCGGCTTTTCAATGCCGGGACCGGCCAGGCTCTGGACCTCTAGAGTTGGATGGGCGGGATTTCACCATGAAGGAAGGCGCGGCTCTGAATATCCGGCAACGCGGCATCGCTGAGTGGCTGCAGAAGATCCAGTCGGCCTCGATCCAGGACCTGAGCGAGCAGTTCCAGGTTTCGGACGAGACGATCCGGCGTGATTTGCGTTATCTGGCGCAGCAGGGGCTGGTGGAGAAATTCCATGGCGGTGTGCGGCTCAACGAGGCGCGCACCGAAGCCCCGTTCCAGCGCCGCATGCGCGAGATGGCCGATGCCAAGCGCCAGATCGGCATCGCCGCCTCATCGCTGATTGCCGATAAGTCCACCGTATTTCTGGATAATTCATCCACCTCCTGCTTCCTGGCGCGCCAGCTTGTCGGGCGCAGCGGGCTGACCGTGGTCACCTTCTCGCTGGAAGTGGCCAATATCCTGTCTGCTGCCGGGCCGCGCCATCGCGTGATTCTGCCTGGCGGCGAATTGCGCGTGGAAGACCAGACCCTGATCGGCGCCGATGCGATCCGCTTCGTCTCGCAATTCACGCCGAATTACTGCGTCATCTCGGTGGCGGCGGTCAGCCCGGAGCATGGCTGCATGGATTTCGACCTGTTCGAGACCGAATTCAAACGCGTGATGATGCCGCTGGCGGAAACCGTGATCCTGCTGGCCGATAGCAGCAAATTCCGCAAATCAGGCCTGATCAAGGTGTGTGATCTGGCCGCCTTCGACATCATGGTGAGCGAGGCGCCGCCACCATCCAGCATCGCCGACCAGCTCGCCCATGCCGATACCAGCCTGCTGCTCGCCCCCGGCGACGGCAAGGCGAATTAGGGTCCGGACCCTAACCGCCGAGCCGCTCGCGCAATCTGGCGCCGATGGTCGCGAGGCGCGGGCCGATATCCTCCAGCAGCTTGGCGCGTGGCAGCAGATAGGCCGGGCCGCCACAATTGAGCGCAAAATCCAGCGTGCCGCCACCGGCTGCTACCGGCACGCCGACGGCATTCACATCCGGCTGCCATTCGCCCATCGACATGGTGAAGCCATGCTCCACCAGATCGCGGCGGGCCTGGCTCAGGCCGAGTTCCACACTGGGCCAGCTGGCCGGATCGCGGGCCGCAATTTCCTGAAGCAAAGGCGCGCGCTCGGCCGGCGGCAACGCCGCGATATAGGCACGGCCCATGGCCGAGGTGCCGATGCGGATGCGGGCACCGATATCCATGGTGAGATGCACCACGCCGCTGGAGCGGCAGACTTCGATATATACCATGGCCAGGCCGTCGCGCTGGCCCAAAGCCACGGTGACACCGGCATAATCGGCCAGTTCCTGCATCATCGGCCGCGCCATATCGCGGATGCCGGCAGCGCCGAGATAGGAAAAGCCGAGCCCGAGCACGGCAGCGCCGAGACGGTATTTGCCCAAATCCGGCAGATAAACCAGGTAGCCAAGCCGGCTCAGCGTGTAGCTCAGGCGCGATACCGTGGCCTTGGGCAAGCCGGTGCGCCGCGCCAACTCCTGATTGCCGAGCGCCGCATCCTCGCGGCGGAAAGCGCGCAGCACATCCAGGCCACGCGCCAGCGCCGTCACCATATTGGGATCGTCGCCCTGCCCCGCCGCCGTCGCATCATTAGCGGCGGCCAGCGGCTGCAAGGCCGTCTCACGTTTGCGCATGCCGCTCAGCCGATGGTGACGCCGCCATCGGCGACGATCACCTGGCCGGTGATGAAGCTGGCGGCAGGCGAAGCCAGGAACGCCACCACGCCGCCGATTTCATCCGGCTCGCCAATGCGGCGCAGCGGCGTGGTGCTGGTGCGCTGCTGGAGATTGGCCTCATCTTCCCACAGGGCGCGGGCGAAATCAGTCTTGATCAGGCCGGGCGCCACGCAGTTGACGCGGATATTCTGCGGCCCCCATTCCACCGCCAGATTACGCGCCACGGCAAAATCCGCCGCTTTGGAAATGCCATAGCCGCCGATCACCGGCGTGCCACGGATGCCGGCAATCGACGAGACGATGATCATGGCGCCACCGCCGCGCGCCGCCATGCCGGGCAGCGCCAGATTAGCCAGCCAGAGGCTGCTTTTCACATTGGCATGCATGATCTTGTCGAAGGCCTCATCGCCCAGATTGCCAAGCGGGCCATAAACCGGATTGATCGCCGCATTGCAGACCAGGATATCGATCTGGCCCCAGGCCGCCAGCGTGCCGGCCACCAGCGCCTCCACTTCCGGCTTGCGCGAGATATTGCATGGCAGCACCAATGCCTCGCCGCCCTTGGCGCGGATTTCCTCGGCGACCAATTCGCAGGGTTCGGCCTTGCGCGCCGAGATCACCACCTTGGCGCCGAGGGCTGCCAGGGCATGGGCGGCAGAGCGCCCGATGCCTTTGCTGGAACCGGTGACGATCGCCACCTTACCACTGAGATCAAACGGATGGCTCATGCCGCATCCTCCTGGCGCAGCAGCAGGCCGCCCATCGCTGCCAGCGCACCGATATGATGATCGGCATCGCCAAACAGCGTGTCGATCATGGTCAGGCGTTTGAAATAATGCCCGGCGGCATATTCCATGGTCAGGCCGATGCCGCCATGCAACTGCACCGCCTGCTGGCCGATGAAGCGCGCCGAGCGGCCGATCTGGATTTTCGCCGCCTGGATGTTGCGCCGGCGCTCATCGGCATCCGGTTCCTGCACCATCATGCTGGCCAGCATCGCCATCGAGCGGGCCTGTTCCAGCGCCACGAACATTTCCGCGCCGCGATGCTGCAAGACCTGGAAATTGCCGATGGCACGGCCGAATTGCTGCCGCGTCTTGAGATAGTCGATGGTCATGGCATGCAGCCTTTCCATCGCGCCCACCGCCTCGGCGGCCAGGGCTGCGATGGCTTCATCCACCACACGTTCGATCAGCTCGATACCGCCCTGCAACTGGCGCTCGGCACCAACGCGCACGCCGGCCAGCTCGATCTCGGCGGCACGCTGGCCATCCTGGGTCGGGTAGCCGCGCCGCGACAGACCCGGCGCATCGGCATCGACGATGAACAGCCCGATGCCATCGCGGTCGCGCTCGTTGCCGCTCAGGCGGGCCGAGACGATCAGCTTGTCGGCACTGTCGCCATGCAGCACCACGCCCTTGGCACCATTCAGCACAAAGCCTGCGCCGTCAGGGCGCGCTTCCGTCGCCACCGAGGCCAGGTCATAGCGCGCATGGCGCTCGGTATGGGCAAAGGCCAGCAGCAGATCGCCGCCGATCAGGCCGGGCAGGATCGCTTCGCGCTGCGCGGCATTGCCGCCATGGCGCAGCAGCCCACCGCCCAGCACGATGGAGGCCAGATAAGGCTCCAGCACCAGGCCGGCGCCGAAGGCTTCCATCAGGATCATGGTTTCCACCGGGCCGCCGCCAAAACCGCCATCGGCTTCGGCGAAGGGCAGGCCCAGGAAACCCAGATCGGCGAATTGGCGCCACATGCTGCGGCTGAAACCAGCCTCACCCTTGCCATGCGCCTTACGCTGCTCGAAGCCATATTGATCGTTGATCAGGCGATCAACCGATTCCTTCAGCAGCCGTTGTTCCTCGGAATAATCGAAATCCATGATCAGAGCCCCAGAATTGCCTTGGCGATGATGTTTTTCTGAATCTCGTTCGAACCGCCGTAGATCGAGACCTTGCGATAATTGAAATAGCCGGGCGCCACCGGGCCGGCCAGTTCGGGACCAATCGGCGGCAGGTTGCTGCCTTCCAGCGCATCCTGCTCATAGGGCAGCGCATAGGGGCCGACCGCTTCCAGCAGCAATTCGGTGGCAGCCTGCTGCAATTCCGACCCCTTGATCTTGAGAATCGAGGAAGCCGGATCGGGCTGGCCCTTGGCGCGCCGGCCTTCCGCCGCCACCACGCGCAGCTGGGTCATTTCCAGCGCCTTGAGTTCCACTTCCAGAAGGGTAAGCTTTTCCATGAAGCGGCGGTTTTCGATCAGCGGCCGGCCGCCATCACGTTCCTCGGTGGCGATCTGGCGGATGCGGCGGATGCGCTCCTTGGTCATGCCGATGCGAGCAATGCCGGTGCGTTCATTGCCGAGCAGGAATTTGGCGTAATCCCAGCCACGCCCTTCCTCGCCCACCAGATTTTCCGCCGGCACGCGCACATCATCAAAGAACACTTCATTCACTTCGCGGCCGCCATCGATCAACTGGATCGGCCGCACCGTGATGCCCGGCGTCTGCATATCGATCAGCAGGAAGGAAATGCCCATCTGCTGCTTCACGCTGCTATCGGTGCGGCAGAGGCAGAAAATCCAGTCGGCATGCTGGCCCAGCGTGGTCCAGGTCTTCTGGCCGTTGACGATATAAAAATCGCCGTCGCGCCGTGCCGAGGTTTTCAGCGAGGCGAGATCGGAGCCGGCGCCCGGCTCGGAAAAACCCTGGCACCACCAATCATCCAGATTGGCGATGCGCGGCAGGAAACGCTGCTTCTGCGCTTGATTGCCGAACTGGATGATCACCGGGCCGACCATGCTGACGCCGAAAGGCAGCATCTGCGGTGCCGGTGCCTGCTGCAATTCATCGCCGAAGATATATTGCTGTACCGGGCTCCAGCCGGTGCCGCCCCATTCCTGCGGCCAATGCGGCACCGCCCAGCCCTTCTGATTGAGGATGCGGGTCCAGGTGACCATATCCTGCTTCGACGGGCTGCGGCCTTCCATCAGCTTGCGGCGGATGTCGTCTGGCAAAGCCTGCTTGAAAAAGCGCCGCACCTCGTCGCGGAAGGCCATTTCCTCCGGCGTGAATCGCAAATCCATCATCGCTCTCCTATGATGCCTTTAGCTGGGCGCGGGCTTCCTCGCGCAATTCCTTTTTCGATAATTTGCCGACCGGCGTGCGCGGCAAGGCGGCGCGGAATTCCAGCGCCGCCGGCATTTCATGCTTGCCCACCTTGTCGGCCAGGAAAGCCTTCAAATCCTCCAGGCTGAACTCAGCCTGGCCGGGCCGCAATGTGATGAAGGCCTTGGCCGCCTCGCCGCGATAGCCATCCGGCACGCCGATCACCAGCACTTCGGCCACGCCGGGATGTTCGTAGATCGCCTGCTCGATCAGTTGCGGATAGACGTTGAAGCCGCCGGAAATGATCATGTCCTTCTTGCGGTCGACCAGATAGAAATAGCCATCGGCATCCATATGGCCGATATCGCCGGTGAGGAAATAGCCGTCGACAAAAGCCGCCGCGGTCTCCTCCGGCCGGTTCCAGTAGCCCGGCGTCACATTCGGCCCCTTGATGCGCAATTCGCCGCTCTGGTTCGGCCCCAGCCGGCGGCGCGGATCGTCCAATGCCACCACATCCATTTCGATGCCGGGCAAGGGCAGACCAACCGAGCCGGGCTTGTGCGGGCCATGCTTGAGATGCGCGGTGCCGGCCGGCGCGGTTTCGGTCATGCCCCAGCCGCCGCCCAGGCGCTGGCCGGTCAGCTTCTCGAACCGCGCCGCCACTTCCACCGGCAGCGGCGCACCGCCCGAGCCGCAATTTTCCAGCGATGAGAAATCCCGCGTCTCGATGCCGGGAAAATTGGCCAGCGCAATCCACATCGTCGGCACGCCGGGAAAGGCCGTGGCGCGCTTCACCTCGATATCCTGCAAGGTGGTTTCCACATCGAAACGCGGCCGCAGCAGAATTTCGCCGCCGGCCGAAAGCTGGCGCAGCAGGATCGTGGTCAGGGCATAGATATGAAACAGTGGCAGCACGCCGATGACGCGCTGGCGCTGCGCCACCGCTTCGCCCTGGCGATTATACCATTCATCATACATCGTCAGCGCGGCGGTGAGATTGCCATGGGTCAGCATCGCGCCCTTGGCCCGGCCGGTGGTGCCGCCGGTATATTGCAGCAGCGCCACGTCATCGGGCGACACGGTGGGCCAACTCGTCGGCGACAGCGCGTCGGCGATGAAATCTTCGTACCGCACCACCCCTTCCACTGCCGGAATCGGCGCCAGTGCCGCCGCCGGCAGGCCCCAGGCGGCCTCGCTCGCCACCACCAGCCGCGCCACCTCGCCGGCCGCATGCAGCTTCAGCGCCATGCCGAGCAGACCGGGATAATCCACCGTCAGCAGCATGGCCGCGCCGCTATCGCCCAGCTTATGCGCCAGTTCGCGCTCGGCATCCAACGGGCTGAGATGCGTCACCCGCACCCCGGCCAGCACAGCGCCCAGGAAAGCAAAGGGATGATACGGCGTGTTGGGCAGATACAGCGCGATGGTGCTGCCCGGCCCCAATCCGGCGCGCAGCAGGGCGGCGGCAAAGGCCTCGGCGCGGCGGCCGAATTCGGCATAGCCGATGCTGTGATCGCGATATTCCAGGAATGGCTGCGTGGCATAGTCGCGCACCGACTGGCGCAGCACATCGCCGAGCGCGCGGCGCGGAATCGGAATCTCCCAGCGCATGGCCGGCGGATAGGATTTTTCCCAAAGGAATGGCCGCCTGGGAAATGGCTGATTGCCGGCCTGGTTTTCCGTTGTCACGCATTGCCTCCCGGATATCGGTGATTTTTCTATTTCATATTCCGTATCATGGAATATTGTTCCGATATTCATTGGAAAAATTAGGCCCAGCCTGTATGCTTGTCAACAAGTACAAGCCAGGAGGGAACCCGATGACGGGACGGTTGCGCGACAAGGCGACAATCATCACCGGTGCCGCCAGCGGCATCGGTCGCGCCGCCGCGCGCCTGTTTGCCGCCGAAGGCGCCCGCCTGCTGCTGATGGATCGCAGCGCCGATGCCTTGCAGGCGGTGGCAGATGAAGTCGGCGCCCAGGCTTTTGCCGGCGATGCCGGCAGCGAAGCGGATGTCGCGGCCTGCATCGCCCGGGCCGAGCAGCAATTCGGCCGGCTCGATATCGTCTATGCCAATGCCGGCATCAGCGGCGGCCTGGTGCCGCTGCTGGAGCAAACCGTTGAGCAATGGCAGGAAATCCTGCGCATCAATCTGATCGGGCCATTCCTGGCCATCCGCCAAGCCGCGCCGATCATGCAGCGCCAGGGCGGCGGTAGCATCGTCTGCACGGCTTCCGTGGCCGGCCTGCGCGCCAATGCCGCCGGCTCGCCCTATTCCGCCAGCAAAGCCGGCGTGATCAGCCTGGTGCAAACAGCAGCCAATGCGCTGGCCGGCAGCGGGGTGCGGATCAATGCCGTCTGCCCCGGCCTGATCGAGACCGGCATGACCAAGCCTTTGTTCGACCATGCCCGGGCGCGCGGCAGCGAGGGCCGCATCGGGCAACTCAATCCCACGGAACGCGCCGGCCAGCCGGAGGAAATTGCTGCCGCCGCATTGTTCCTGGCCAGCGATGAAGCCAGCTATGTGAATGGTCAGGCGCTGGCAGTGGATGGCGGCCTCTCAAGTACGCTACCTTTCAAAGTGCAACGTAGATAAACGTGACCCCTGAACGAAGGAAGACAGTCTCATGCGTGAAGCCGTTATCGTCTCCACCGCCCGCACGCCGATCGGCAAGGCCTATCGCGGCGCCTTCAACAACACCCAGGCCCAGGCTCTGGGCGGCCATGCCATTGCCGCCGCCGTGGCGCGCGCCGGCATCGATCCGGCGGAAGTGGATGATGTGGTGATCGGCGCCGCCATGCAGCAGGGTTCCACCAGCATGAATATCGCGCGCCAGGCGGCGATGAGCGCCGGCCTGCCGGTGACCGTGGCCGGCATGAGCCTGGACCGGCAATGCGCCAGCGGCCTGATGGCGATTGCCACTGCCGCCAAGCAGATCATCGTCGATGGTCATACCGTCACCGTCGGCGGTGGCCTGGAATCGATCTCGCTGGTGCAGAATGAGCGCGCCAATAATTTCCGCGCCCGCGACCCGGCCCTGGTGCAGCGCCTGCCACAGCTTTACATGACCATGCTGGAAACCGCCGAGATCGTCGCCGATCGCTATGGCGTCAGCCGCGAGGCGCAGGACGAATACGCCCTGCAATCGCAGCAGCGCACGGCTCAGGCGCAGAGCGAAGGCCGCTTCAAGGCGGAAATCGCGCCGATGACCGCCAGCATGCTGGTGACCGACAAGGCCACCGGCACCACCTCGGAACGCAGCATCACGCTGGACCAGGATGAAGGCAACCGGCCGCAGACCACGCTGGCTGACCTGACCAAGCTGCAGCCGGTGTTCAAGGATGGCCAGCGCATCGCGGTGGGCCAGCATATCACCGCCGGCAATGCCTCGCAGCTTTCCGACGGTGCCTCGGCTGCCGTGCTGATGGAAGCCAAGGAAGCCGCCAAGCGCGGCCTCACCCCGCTCGGCGCCTATCGTGGCATGGCGGTGGCCGGCTGCGATCCGGACGAGATGGGCATCGGCCCGGTCTTCGCGGTACCCAAGCTGCTCAAGCAGCATGGCCTCAGCGTGGATGATATCGGCATCTGGGAACTCAACGAGGCCTTCGCCTGCCAGGTGATCTACAGCCGCGACCGCCTCGGCATCCCGAATGACCGCCTCAATGTCAGCGGCGGCGCCATCTCGATCGGCCATCCCTATGGCATGTCGGGCGCGCGCATGACCGGCCATGTGCTGATCGAAGGCAAACGCCGTGGCGCCAAATATGGCATCGTCACCATGTGCGTCGGTGGCGGCATGGGCGCCGCCGGCCTGTTCGAGATTTTCTAAGCCGAACCGGATTGATCGCTGAATAATCTGAGGGCAGCCCCAAAGACTGGGCTGCCCTCTCCCCTCTCGTCATGCGCGGGTGTGAACCAAGCTGTCAGAATTAATCCGATGCCCTGGCTCACCCCTATACTCGTCATACCCGCGAAAGCGGGTATCCCGTTTTTGCTGAATTTTCATTGAATATCCAAAATGGGATGCCCGCTTTCGCGGGCATGACGAGCGAGGCTTTTCTCAATCACTCAGCCCGGCAAAATCTCCGCGCGACCGTTGTTCAAGGCCAGGATATCGCGCTCGACGACGCGGGCGCGGAAGCTGATCGCATCGCCCTCACGCCAGATTTCCGTGGTGATCGTCTCGCCCGGAAAAACCGGGGCGCTGAACCGCACCTGCACGGCGCGCAGCCGCGCCGGATCGTCATCACAGCAGAGCCGCAGCAAGGCGCGCACCGCGACGCCGAAACTGCCCAGGCCATGCAGGATCGGGCGTGGAAAGCCGGCACCCGCCGCGACACGCGGATCGGCATGCAGCGGATTATAGTCGCCGGACAAACGATAGATCAGCGCCGCCTGCGGCAAGGTCGGCAACGCCAGCGCGGCATCCGGTGCCCGTTCCGGCAGCGCATGCGGCGCCGGGATCGGCGCGCCATTCAGCAGGGCCGGGCCGCCGAAACCACCTTCGCCGCGAATGAAGGTGGTGGCGCTGAGGGTGCAGAGCAGATCGCCGCTGACCTTGTCGATCACATCGCGCTCGGAAAACAGCAAGGCGCCCTTGCCTGGGCCTTTATCGACCACTTCCACCACGCGGCTTCTGCCGATCACGCTACCGCTGGCCGGCAGCGGCTTGTGGATCACCACGCCCTGTTCGCCATGCAGCACCTTGCGCCAATCCACGCCGGTTTCCGGGTCTTTCAGCCAGAAGCCGGGATAGCCCAGCACCACGGCCATGCTGGGCAAAGCCAGCAAGCCTTCTTCATAGACATAGCGCAGATCCTGCAAATCCAGCGGATCGCTGCCGCAGCCGACGCCCAGAGCATAGAGGATCGTGTCGCGCGCCGAGTAGCTGTGTTCCAGATCGGCGAAGCGCCAGTTTTTCAGCCGCGCATAGTCGATGGCCATGCTTCCTCCTGCTCTTGTCGTTGCAACAAGTCTGGCGTATCGCCAAAGAGCGGTCAATTCACGCCTCGGCTTGACGGCGCCATGCTGCGCTGACAGCATGGCGAAAATGGAGGAAACGATATGCAGGGCACTGGTGCGCTGGATGGCAAGGTGGTGATCGTCACCGGCGCGGGGCGCGGCATCGGCCGCGAAATCGCGCTGCTGGCAGCGGCGGAAGGCGCCCGCGTGGTGGTGAATGATCTTGGCGGCAGCGCCGATGGCAGTGGCGGCAGCAGCGAACCGGCGCAACAGGTGGTGGATGAAATCCGCGCCAAAGGTGGCGAGGCCGTCGCCAGTTTCGACAGCGTGGCCGAGCCCGGCCCGGCCAACAATATCGTCAAGACCGCCCTGGAAAACTTCGGCCGCCTGGATGGTGTGGTGAATAATGCCGGCATTCTGCGCGACTCGATCTTTCACAAGATGAGCGTGGCGGATTTTGAAACCGTGATCCGCGTCCATCTGCTCGGCAGCTTTTATGTGGCGCATGCGGCGGCGCGGCTGTTCCGCGAGCAGAATAGCGGCAGCTTCGTGCATTTCACCTCCACCTCCGGCCTGATCGGCAATTTCGGCCAGGCCAATTATGCCGCCGCCAAGATGGGCATTGTCGGCCTCTCAAAATCCATCGCGCTCGACATGCAACGCTTCAACGTGCGCTCCAATTGCGTCTCGCCGTTTGCCTGGAGCCGGCTGATCGGTGAAATCCCCACCACCACCGAAGCCGAGAAACTGCGTGTGGCGCGCATGCAGGCGATGGGGCCGGAAAAGATCGCGCCGCTCAGCGTGTTCCTGCTCGGTGATGCCGCGCGCGATGTCACCGGCCAGGTTTTTGCCGTGCGCATGAACGAGATTTTCCTGATGAGCCAGTCGCGGCCATTGCGCTCGATCCATCGCGCCGAAGGCTGGACCTGCGATAGCCTGGCCAAGCATGGCATGCCGGCGCTGAAGCCGGATTTCTATCCGCTCGACCGCTCGGCCGACATCTTCTCCTGGGACCCGATCTGACGAGGCATTATCGATGCGTTACGGCATACTCAGTTTCGGCGCCTATATCCCGCGCCTGCGCCTGGCGCGCAAAGCCATCGCCGATGCCAATGGCTGGTTCAATGCGGCGCTGAAAGCACAGGGCAAGGGCGAACGCGCCATCTGCAATTGGGATGAAGACCCGATCACCATGGCGGTGGAAGCCGGGCGCGATGCCTTGCTGGGCCAGGACCGCGCCGCCCTGCGCGGCCTGCGCTTTGCCTCCACCAGCTTTCCGTTTCTGGATCGGCTGAATGCCGGGCTGGTGGCGGAAGCCCTGTCGCTGGATGAGGAAATCGGCGCCCAGGATGCCAGCGGCAGCCAGCGTGCCGCCACCACGGCGCTGATGCAGGCCTTGCAGGCTGGCGACAACACCCTGCTGGTGGCGGCCGAGAAACGCGAGGCCAAGGCGGCCAGCCCGGTGGAGATGAATGCCGGCGATGGCGCCGCCGCTTTGGTGCTGGGCGCAGGCGCGCCGATCGCCGTGCTGCTTGGCAGCGCGACGCGCAGCGCGGATTTTGTCGATCATTACCGCACGGCGGAATCCGGCGGCGATTATGCCTGGGAAGAACGCTGGATCCGCGATGCCGGCTATGCCCGCATCGTGCCACCGGTGATCGCACGCTGCCTGGAACGCGCCGGCAAGACGGCTGGCGACGTGACGCATTTCTGCATGCCGGCGACATTGCCGCGCCTGGGCCAGGCCATGGCCAAGGCGGCCGGTATCGCCGAAGCGGCTGTGCGCGACAATCTGCATCTGGTCTGCGGTGAAACCGGCGCGGCGCATCCTTTGCTGCTGCTGGCCGCCACGCTGGAACAGGCCCAGGCCGGCGACCTGATCCTGGTGGTGGGCTTCGGCCAGGGTGCCGACGCCTTGCTGTTTGAAGTGACCGAGCATCTTGCCGCGCTGGCGCCGCGCCTCGGCGTGCAGGGCCATTTGGCGCGCCGCCACGCCGAGAGCAATTACGGCAAATTCCTGGCCTTCAACGACACCGTGGCGCTGGAACGCGGCATGCGCGCCGAAGTCGACAAACAAACCGCCCTCTCCTCGCTCTGGCGCAACCGCGCCGCCGTCACCAGTTTCATCGGCGGACAATGCCGCAATTGCGGTACGCGGCAATTTCCGCGCAGCCGGGTCTGCGTCAATCCCAATTGCGGTGCCTTCGACAGTCAGGAGCCGCATGGTTTTGCCGACAAGATCGGCCGCGTCAATTCCTATACCACCGACCGGCTGACCTATTCGCCCGATCCGCCGGCCTGCTATGGCATGATCCAGTTTGATGAAGGTGGCCGCTGGATGATGGATTTCACCGATATCGATGCCGATAGCCTGGCCGTGGGCCAGCCGATGCGGATGATGTTCCGTGTCAAGGATGTCGACCAGCAGCGCGGCTTCCGCCGCTATTTCTGGAAGGCGGCGCCGGCCGCCACGAATGAAGGAGTCTGAACATGCCGAAGGGAATCCGCGACAAGGTAGCCATCCTGGGCATGGGCTGCTCGAAATTCGGCGAGCGCTGGGACATGGAAGCGCAGGATCTGATGGTGGAAGCCTATGCCGAGGCGTTGAGCGATGCCGGCATCGAGACCAAGCAGCTTGATGCCGCCTGGCTCGGCACCGCCATCGAGGAACAGCATGTCGGCAAATCCGCCGTACCGTTGGCGGTGGGGCTGCGGCTGCCGTTCATTCCGGTCACCCGGGTGGAGAATTTCTGCGCTTCCGGCACCGAGGCGTTTCGCGGCGCGGTTTATGCCGTGGCCTCCGGCGCCGCCGATATCGCCCTGGCGCTCGGGGTGGAGAAGCTGAAGGATACCGGCTATGGCGGCCTGCCGCAGCGCGGGCGCGGCACGCTGAACAACCAGACCTGGCCCAATCTTTCCGCACCAGGCAGCTTTGCGCAACTGGCCGCCGCCTATCGCGCCAAATACGGCAGCACGCCGGAAGACCTGAAACGTGCCATGGCGCATATCTCGGTCAAAAGCCATGACAATGGCGCCCGCAATCCGAAGGCGCATTTACGCAACCGCATCGATATCGACACCGTGCTGAAAGCGCCGATGATCGCCGAGCCGCTCGGATTGTATGATTGCTGCGGCGTTTCCGATGGTGCCGCCTGTGCCATCGTCACCACGCCGGAAATCGCCCATGCCATGGGCAAGCGCGACCTGATCACGGTGAAGGCGTTGCAGCTCTCGGTCTCGAATGGCCTGGAGGCGCAGCATAATTCCTGGGATGGCAGCTATTTCGCCACCACACGTATCGCCGCGCGCCGCGCCTATGAGGAAGCCGGCATCCAGCGCCCGCGCGAGGAAGTCAGCCTGATCGAAGTGCATGATTGTTTCTCGATCACCGAATTGGTGACGATGGAGGATTTGCACATCTCCGCCGAAGGCACCGCGATCCGCGACGTGCTGGATGGCTTCTTTGACGCCGATGGCGGCATTCCGTGCCAGATCGATGGCGGCCTGAAATGCTTCGGCCATCCGATCGGCGCTTCCGGCCTGCGCATGATCTATGAAATGTATCTGCAATTGCAGGGCCGCGCCGGCGAACGTCAGCGCAAGCAGTCGCCCCGCATCGGCCTGACCCATAATCTCGGTGGCTTCCCGCATCAGAATGTCTGCTCGATCTCGATCATCGGGCGCTATGATTGAGCCGGCTTAATCCGGCGGCCCTTTGTGGATGGATCATCTCCGTCTAGGATGGCGGCCCGCCGCTTGATCCGACGCTCTCTCATTCTGTGTCCGCCATGTTCGTACCGCCCTCCTCTCATGCCATTGCTGCTGGCCTGCTGGCAGCCTTTGTCGGTTTTGCCTCCTCCTTCGCCGTGGTGGTGCAGGGATTGACCGCGATGGGCGCCAGCCCGGCCCAGGCGGCGTCCGGGCTGATGGCGCTGAGCATCGCCATGGGGCTGTGCGCCATTCTGATATCGCTGCGCACCCGCATGCCGATCAGCATTGCCTGGACCACGCCGGGCGCGGCGCTGCTCGCCGCTTCCGGCGACGTGGTGAACGGCAATTTCGCCCTGGCGGTAGGTGCCTTCCTGATCTGCAATCTGCTGATCGTGCTGGCCGGTTTGTGGAAACCGCTGGGCCGCTGGGTGGCGGCAATCCCGGCGCCGCTGGCCAATGCCATGCTGGCCGGCGTGCTGCTGCCGCTCTGCCTGGCGCCGGTGAAAGCGGTGGCGGCCGATCCCTGGCTCGGCCTGCCCATCGTGCTGGCCTGGGCGCTGATGGCGCGCTGGAAGCGGCTCTGGGCGGTACCCTGCGCCGTGCTGGTGGCGGTGGTGCTGATCGTGGTGGCGACGCCGCCGATCACGCTCGATCCGGCCAGCCTGTGGCCGCAGCCGGTGCTGGTCTGGCCGGAATTCTCCTTCGCCGCCCTGGTCGGCGTGGCCTTGCCTTTGTTCATCGTCACCATGGGGTCGCAGAATATCCCCGGCTATGCCGTGTTGCAGGCCAATGGCTACAACCCCGATCCCAGCCCGCTCTTCCGCGATACCGGCCTGTTCAGCCTGGCTGCCACGCCTTTCGGCTCGATCTCGGTCAACCTGGCCGCCATCACGGCCGCGATCTGCGCCGGACCGGAAGCCGATCCCGATGCCAGGCGGCGCTACTGGGCGGCAGTGGTGGCCGGGCTGGCTTATGTGCTGCTCGGCCTTGGTGCCGGTGCCGCCACGGCGTTTTTCATCGCCGCGCCACCTTTGCTGATCCAGGCCGTGGCCGGGCTGGCTTTGCTCGGCTCGTTCGGCAATGCCTTGCTCGGCGCGCTGTCGGAAGCGCGTGATCGGGAGGCGGCGGTGATTACTTTCCTGGTGGCTGCTTCCGGCCTCAGCTTCCATGGCATCGGCGGCGCCTTCTGGGGCCTGCTCGCCGGTGGCGCGGTCTATCTGCTCAGCCGCTCGCGCTCCAGATGAAACGCCGTCCCTGCCAGCGGGACAGCGTTACAATCAATCAAAATCCGTTTTGATTGAGCACAATCTTTCCCTTAAGTTGTGGCGGGAAACATGGTTATCTGATTGCGACGCGGCCAGCCCAAACGGGCCCATCCAGTTGAGGCCGCGAAGGATCGTTGTGCCATGTCATTACCCAGCCAGAATCTTCTGCCCAGCCTCAATCTCGCCAGCCTGCATTTCCTGATCGCAGACAGCAATCCGCATTTCCAGAGCCTGCTGCGCGGCATCCTGCATGCCTTCGGCGCACGGCAGATCACCACAGTGGATAACGGCCATGCAGCGCTGGACCTGACCCGGCACCATGCCTATGACCTGATCTTCTGCGATTGTTACCTGCCGCTGCTGGATGGCTTCGACCTGGTGAGCCAGGTGCGTGCCGACAACATGAACCAGAACCGCTACACACCGATCCTGTTCCTGACCAGCCATACCCAGGAGCGCAATGTGGCGCGGGCGCGGGATTGCGGCAGCAGCTTCGTGCTGGCCAAGCCGATTTCGCCGAAGCAGCTTTATGATCGCCTGCTCTGGGTGGCGGAAGATCCGCGCCCCTATGTGATGGCCGAGAATTATGTCGGCCCGGATCGCCGCTTCAAGCGCGACGAGCGCACCATGCCACGCGAACGGCGTGGCGGCGCCGCGAATGACAGCGACGAGACGGCGCTGCCGCGGGTGCAAGTTGATCCAGCCCTGGATCGACAACCGATGGCGGCGAGGCTGTGATGCTGCTGCAACGCCCCAAACCGGCCAATCTGGTGACGGTGACCAGCCGCTTTTCCCGCCTTGCCCTGCGCGATGGCGGCCCGAGTGCCAGCGCGGCGCTGGCCGCCGCCGAAAGCTTCATCGCCCAGGAACAGGAGAAATACTTCGCCTGGGTGGCCGCCGATCTGGAACAGCTCGACCGGCTGCTGAATATGCTGGCGGCAGCACCGGAGGATGGCGCGGCCAATGAGGCGGCCTATCTGCAGGCCGCGCGTATCCGCGACCTGGGCGGCAGTTTCGGCCATGATGCCATCACCCAGGCCGCCGACAGCCTGTGTGAACTGCTCTATCGCCTGCGCGCCGCCGGGCTCTATAACCAGGAAGCGATCTCGGCACATCGCGCCGCCTTGAAGCTGGTCTGCGCCATCAGTTTCGGCGCCATGCCGCCGGAAAGTGGCCCGGCCCTGCTGGCCGGCCTGCGCCAGGTGGTGGAGAAATACCCCCGGCCGGCCCGATAAGCGCAAAAACGCCGTTACGAGTTCGCTTGCCGGGCGCCGCCGCGCGGTATATGGGTTGAAGCAGCCAATCCAGACCAGCCAGAAATTCGGGCCATATCGTCATGCCGCTTTCTCCCCCGGCGCCGCGCCGGCATTTCCATACTCGCGCCATTGAAGCCAAAGGCTATCGCCGTGATGACGGCATGTGGGATATCGAAGCCCATATCCGCGATACCAAGGCCTATGCTTACGAGGAATTCTATCGCGGCGCGATGCCACCGGGCCGCCCGGTGCATGACATGAGCCTGCGCCTGACGCTGGATGATGATTTCATCGTGCGCGGCGTGGAAGCGGTGACTGACGAAGCGCCCTATCTGCCCTGCCGCGAGGTGGCGCCGAATTTCCAGAGCCTGCTCGGCCTGCGCGTCGGCGCCGGCTGGCGCAACGAGGTGCGCCGCCGCCTGGGCGGCACCAAGGGCTGCACCCATATGGTGGAGTTGCTCGATGTGATGGCGACGGTGGCGTTCCAGACCGCCGCCAGCGGCAGCGAGCCGCAGAACCTTCCGGCCAACAAGAATTGGGGCCTCGGCGACAAACGCCCGTTCTTCCTGGATGGCTGCCATTCCTGGTCGGTTTCCAGCAGCGTGGTACGCGATCAGTTGCCGCAATATTACCAGCCGGCCCCCGGTCAGCCGGCTGCGCCCAAGGATAAAGCCTAAGCCGATGCCGCCACGCCACGACCGGCTGGATGCCCTCTCCATCGCCACCATGGTGGTGCTGTGCTTCCTGTGGGGTGTGCAGCAGGTGGTGATCAAGCTGACCATGCCGGAAATCCCGCCTTTGCTGCAGGCGGGATTGCGCTCGGCGATTGCCAGCCTGCTGGTGCTGGGCTGGCTTGGCCTGCGCGGCGTGAAGCTGTTTGAAGCGGATGGTACCTTGCGCCCCGGCCTGCTTGCCGGGCTGCTGTTCGGCACCGAATTTGCCCTGATCTATCATGGCCTGCAATTCACCACCGCCTCGCGTGCCGCGATCCTGCTTTATACCGCGCCATTCTGGGTCGCGCTGGGCGGCCATTGGCTGATCCCGGGCGAGAAAGTCGGCCGCGCCCAGGTGGTCGGCCTGCTCTGTGCCTTTGGCGGCATCCTGGTGGCTTTCGGCGATGCGCTGCATGTACCCAACCCGAGCGAGCTGTTCGGCGATGCGCTGCTGCTCGGCGCCGCCCTGCTCTGGGCCGCCACCACGGTAACGATCAAGGCCAGCCGGCTGGCCCAGGCGCATCCGGGCAAGACCCTGCTCTACCAGCTTGGCGTTTCGGCGCTGCTGCTGCCGCTGGCCTCGCTGGCTATCGGCGAAGGCGGCATCAAAGGCTTCAGCAGCTTCGCCCTCGGCTCGCTCGCCTTCCAGAGTGTCGTCATCGCCTGTGTCAGCTACATGATCTGGTTCGCGCTGATCGCCCGCTATCCGGCCTCGCGGCTTTCCGCACTCAGCTTCCTGACGCCGCTTTTCGGCGTCGGCATCGGCGCCTGGTGGCTCGGCGAGCCGCTGACCCAGGCTTTGCTGCTGGCCCTGCTGCTGGTCGGCCTCGGCATCTATCTGGTGAACCGGCCACGCCCGGCGCTCTGATTGTTGACGCGGCGCCCGCAAGCCTGCCAAGCTGAACCGCATGTGCCGCTGGTGCGATACCGATCCCGAGCTGAGCCAGATGCCGCCCGAAGCCCGCGCCATCCAGCGCCGCATCGGCATGCTGCTGCCGCTGGTGGAAACGCCGGACGCGCTGCCTGCCGCCGATGCCCTGCGCATCGGCCAGAATATCCTCGCTTTGCTGGACCAACTCGACGCCCTGCTGGGCGAAGACAGCCTGTGCCAGGCCCGTATCGGGCTGCCGCGCGCCCTGCCCGGAACCGCCCCCGCCTTTCAATCCTTCAGCTAGGAAAACCCCTGCCATGACCGCCCAGCCCACCGATCTCAAGGCCCGCCAGCAATCCGCCGCCGCCTTTGCCATGATCGACGACCTGCTGCCGGAACTGGAGCGCATCTATCTCGACCTGCATGCCAATCCGGAATTGTCGATGCAGGAAGTGCGCACTGCCGGGATCGCAGCAGATTGGCTCGAACGCTGTGGCGCCGAGGTGCATACCGGCATCGGCAAGACCGGCGTGGTCGGTCTGCTGAAGAATGGCGATGGCCCGGTGATTTTGCTCCGCGCCGACATGGATGGCCTGCCGGTGAAGGAAAAGACCGGTCTGCCCTATGCCAGCCAGGCCAGCGGCGTCGACCGCTTCGGCCAGGCGGTGTCGATCATGCATGCCTGCGGCCATGACATGCATGTCACCTGGCTGATGGCGGTGATGAAGATTCTCAACACCCACAAGGCGGCGTGGCGCGGCACCGTGATGGCGGTGTTCCAGCCGGCCGAGGAAATCGGTGCCGGCGCCAGCGCCATGCTGGCCGATGGTATGGTGAAGCGTTTCCCCAAACCCACCGTCTGCCTGGGCCAGCATCTGGTGCCGCTGCCGGCCGGCCAGGTCGGTTACCGCGCCGGCACCGCGATGTCGGCGGCGGATAGTTTTGAAGTGAAGATGTTCGGCCGCGGCGCGCATGGCTCGCAGCCGCAGAACAGCGTCGATCCGGTGGTGATGGCCTCGGCCACCGTGCTGCGGCTGCAAACCATCGTCAGCCGCGAAGTGGCGATGATGGATAGCGCCGTGGTCACGGTCGGCACTATTCAATCCGGCCTGAATGAAAATGTGATCCCGGACGAGGCGATCCTGCGCCTCAATGTGCGCAGCTTCAAGCAGCAGGTGCGCGAGCGCGTGCTGGCCTCGGTGAAGCGCATCGTCGAGGCGGAAGCCACTGCCTCGAATGCGCCCAAGGCGCCGGAATTCACCGTGATCAGCCAGTTCCCGGTCACCATCAACGACGAGGCCGCCGCCGCCCGCACCATGGAGGGTATGGCGCAGCATAGCGGCCTGGCACCGCTGCATCTGCCCGAGCCGCTCACCGGCAGCGAGGATTTTGGCCTGTTCGGCACCGCCTGGAACGTGCCTTCGGTGTTTTGGCTGGTCGGCGGCACCGATCACGGCATCTGGCAGGCGGCGCAGGAAAAAGGCGAGCCGTTGCCGGTCAACCACTCGCCCTTCTTCGCACCGCAACTGCATCCCACGCTCAGGACCGGCGTGCAATCGATGCTCGGCGCTGCTTTGGCTTGGCTGGATGTGGCGGCCTGATCGGCTGCCGCAGCAAAAGCAAAATACTGCTTCCAGCTTGCAAGTATCTGCATTATAATGCAGCCAGGGCCGTGAAGATGGCCTTGGGAGGGGTGGCTTGAACGATGCGCCGGCAGCAACGGCGCCGGGGTGTTACTTTCTCTCAAAACAGCTTTGGCTGGCGGCGCGACATGGACAGGGTTCATGGCAATCGTTAGCCTTCGCGGCGATCCGGCATGCCGGGCGGGGCCTTGCGGCTCCCCGGCTGGCGCCGGTGGGTGGGATCAGCAAAAGGCGGGGGCCAGGCAGCTCCGGCCGCAACGGGAGAGAAACCATGAAATTGTCCACGCTTCTGCGTATGACCTCGGCCCTGGCACTGGCTGCGCCGCTGGCTTTCGGTGCATTTGAGGCTGCCGCCCAGCCGGCCAAGAAGATCAAGATCGGCTTCGTCACCACCTTGTCCGGCCCCAATGCTGCTTATGGCCAGGACATGAAGAATGCCTTCGAACTGGCGCTGGATCATCTCGGCCGCAAGATGGGCGGCATTGCGGTGGAAGTCGTCTATGAAGACGACGAGCAGAAGCCGGAAGTGGGCAAGCAGAAGACCGAAAAGCTGCTGCAGCGCGATAAGGTGGATTTTGTCGCCGGCTATATCTGGTCGAATGTGCTGCTGGCTTCCTACAAGCCGGTGGTCGATAGCCAGACCTTCCTGATCAGCGCCAATGCCGGCCCGTCGCAATTGGCCGGCGAGCAGTGCAATCCGTATTTCTTCGCAGCGTCCTGGCAGAATGACCAGAACACCATGGCGATGGGCGAATTGCTCAATCAGAAGGGCGCCAAGAAGGCTTATCTGGTGGCGCCGAACTACGCCGCCGGCCAGGATATGGTGAATGGCGTCAAGGCCACCTTCAAGGGTGAAGTGGTCGGCCAGGACATGACCAAGTGGCCCGACCAGCTCGATTTCTCGGCCGAGATTTCGAAAATCCGCGCCGCCAAGCCGGATGCGGTATTCGTGTTCTTCCCGAGCCGCTGGGGCGTGCAGTTCTACACCCAGTATGCCCAGGCCGGCCTGAAGAAGGATATCCCGCTCTATTCCACCTATACCGTGGATGCGGTGACGCTGAAGCTGCAGAAGGACCTGGCGCTGGATACCTTCCTGACGCTGTGGTGGGCGCCCGATCTGCCCTATGCCGCCAATCAGAAGCTGGTCGGCGACTTCAAGAAAAAGCATGGCAGCAGCCCGACCTTCTACGGCGCCCAGAGCTATGATGCCGCCAACCTGATCAATTCGGCGGTGGTGGCAACCAAGGGCAACCTGAAGAACAAGGAAGCCGTGCGCGCCGCGCTCAAGGCAGCCAAGTTCGATTCGGTGCGCGGCCCGATGAAGTTCGGCCACAACCAGTTCCCGATCCACAACATCTATCAGCAGGAAGTCTACAAGGTGTCGGATGCCGAATATGATATCCGCACCGTCAGCACCGTGCTGAAGGATTTCCAGGATCCCTATGCCGGCAAATGCGGCATGAAGTAAGCCGGATGGCGCTGGCGGCCCGGCCCCTGCATGGGGTGCCGGGCCGCCATTTGCTTTAGCTGCCATACATCCGTAACCTATCGGCCAGGGGGAAACATCCGCAGGGCATTCATCATTTCGGACAAGGCCGGCTGGCAGCCGCGCCCTTGCCCCATGCACCTGCAGGAGATCGTCATGCCGCCGCGTCCCGCCTCCCCTTCTTCATTGCCTGCCTTTGCCGCGCTGATTGCCGGCGCAACGGCCTGTTTTGCCCTGGCGCAGCCCGCCGCTGCCCAGCCTGCCAGAAAGATCAAGATCGGCTTCGTCACTACGCTGTCCGGCCCCAATGCCGCCTATGGCCAGGATATGAAACAGGCCGTGGAACTGGCGCTGGAGCATCTCGGCAAAAAGGCCGGCGGTGTCGCGCTGGAGGTGGTGTTCGAGGATGACGAGCAGAAGCCGGAAGTCGGCAAGCAGAAGACCGAAAAGCTGCTGCAACGCGACAAGGTGGATTTCCTCGCCGGCTATATCTGGTCGAATGTGCTGCTAGCTTCCTACAAGCCGGCGGTGGACAGCCAGACCTATCTGATCTCCGCCAATGCCGGCCCGTCGCAATTGGCCGGCGAGCAATGCAATCCATATTTCTTCTCGGCCTCCTGGCAGAATGACCAGCCGCATATGGGCGTGGGCGAATTGCTGAACCAGAAGGGCGTGCGCAAGCTCTATATCGTGGCGCCGAACTACGCCGCCGGCCAGGATGGCGCCAATGGTGTCAAAAGCCTGTTCAAGGGCCAGGTGGTGGGTCAGGACATGACCAAGTGGCCCGACCAGATCGATTTCTCGGCCGAGATTTCCAAAATCCGCGCCGCCAGGCCGGATGCGGTCTATGTATTTTTCCCTGGCCGCTGGGGCGTGCAGTTCTTCACGCAATACAGCCAGGCCGGCCTCAAGGCGGAGGTGCCGCTCTATTCCGCTTTCACCGTGGATGCCGTGTCGCTGAAACTGCAAAAGGACATGGCGCAGGACACCTATCTGGCAATGACCTGGGGCCCCGACCTGCCCTATGCCGCCAACCAGAAGCTGGTGACGGATTTCCGCAAGAAGCATGGCAGCAGCCCGACCTTCTATGCCGCGCAGAGCTATGATGCGATCAACCTGATCGCCTCTGCGGTGGCCGCCACCAAAGGCAACATGAAGGACAAGAATGCCATCGGCGCTGCGCTCAAGGCGGCGAAATTCGATTCCGTGCGTGGCCCGTTCAAGTTCGGTCCCAATCACTTCCCGGTGCAGAACATCTACCAGCAGGAAGTCTACAAGACCGAAGATGGCGGCTATGACCTGCGCACCATCAGCACCGTGCTGACCGCGCATCAGGATGTGCATGCCGCCAAATGCCCGATGAAATGACCCTCTAACCGAAACGCCCCGCGCCCATCATGTCATTGTTGATCCTAGAGCAATTCCTCAACGGCCTGCAGATCGGCCTGCTGCTGTTCCTGCTTGCCGCCGGCCTCACCCTGGTCTTCGGCATCATGGACCTGGTGAATCTGGCCCATGGCTCGCTCTACATGATGGGTGCGTATTTCGCTGCCGTATTCGTGCAATGGACCGGCAACTTCTATCTCGGCGCCTTGCTGGCTTTGCCGGCCGGCCTGCTGCTTGGCGTGATCACCGAATATGTCGCGCTGCGTAATCTCTATGCCCGCGACCATCTCGATCAGGTGCTGGCAACCTTCGGCCTGATCCTGTTCTTCAATGAATTCGCCCGGCTGATTTTTGGTGCCGGCGGCATGGCGATCGAATTGCCCGCCATCCTGGCCGGCCAGATCGAAATCCTGCCCGGCCTGCCTTATCCGACCTATCGCTTCGCGATCATCGCCATGGGCCTGCTCTGCGCCCTGGTGCTGTATCTGCTGGTGCAGAAAACCCGGCTCGGCATGCTGATCCGGGCCGGCGCCTCGAACCGCGAAATGGTCGGCGCGCTCGGCATCGATATCAAGCTGCTGTTCACCCTGGTCTTCGGCCTCGGCTCGGCGCTGGCGGCTTTGGCCGGGCTGATGGCCGGGCCGATTGCCACGGTGCAGATCGGCATGGGCGACAATGTGCTGATCCTGTGTTTCGTGGTCATCGTGATCGGCGGCCTCGGCTCGATCCGCGGCGCCTTCATCGCCGCCGTGCTGGTCGGGGTGCTGGAAACCATGGGCCGCGCCTTCCTGCCGCAAATTCTCGGCCAGTTCCTCAATCCGTCGCAGGCCGGTTTCCTGGCGCAGTCGCTGTCCTCCATGCTGGTCTATATCCTGATGGCCGGCGTGCTGGTGCTGCGGCCTGCCGGGCTGTTTCCCGCCCCCGGCTCCAGCATCGGGCGCTGATCAATGGCGAAGAAACCACAAATCAGCACCATCATCGCCCTGCTGCTGCTGGCGCTGCTCGCCCTGGTGCCAACCGCGTCGCAGGTCTTTGAAGACCCGTTCCTGCTGACCCTGTTCACCCGCATCGTCATTCTGGCCTTGGCCGCCGTGTCGCTGAATTTCATCCTCGGCTATGGCGGCATGGTCAGCTTCGGCCACGCCGCCTTCATCGGCGTCGGCGGCTACACTGTCGGCATCATGGCCAAGCACGAGGTTTTCGCTGCCTGGCTGCAATGGCCGCTGGCCTTGCTGATGTCGGCCCTGGTGGCGTTGTTCATGGGCCTTTTGTCGCTGCGCACACGCGGCATCTTCTTCATCATGATCACCCTGGCGCTGGCGCAATTGGTCTACTACATGGGCAACGGCGCCTATGCCTATGGCGGCGATGATGGCCTCACCATCCTGCGGCGCTCGGATTTCGGCGGCCTGATCGATCTCAAGCACCGGCCCAGCTTCTATTACCTGTGCTGGGCTTTGCTCAGCCTGGCGCTGTTCCTCACCCATCGTGTGGTGCGGTCGCGCTTCGGCATGGTGCTGCAAGGCGCCAAGAGCAACGACCGCCGCATGGCCGCCATCGGCTTCCCGGTTTTCCGCTACCGCCTCGCCGCCTTTGTGATTGCCGGCACGGTCTGCGGCCTGGCCGGCGTGCTGCTCGCCAACCACACCGATTTCGTCAGCCCGGCGCTGATGCACTGGACCCGCTCCGGCGACCTCATCGTGATGGTGGTGCTGGGCGGCATGGGCAGCCTGTTCGGGCCGCTTTTCGGCGCCGTCGGCTTCCTGGCGCTGGAGGAAATCCTTTCGAGCTATACCGAATACTGGAAACTGGTCTTCGGCCCGCTGCTGGTGCTGGTGGTGCTGTTCGCGCGCGGCGGCATCGATGGCGCGATCCGCGACGGCCATGGCAATGTGCTGCTCGGCATCATGGTTGCGGCCTTCCTGATGCATGGCGTGCATCTGTTCTATGACGATCTTTGGTATATTCCGGGTGGCCTGCTGGCCGCTGCTGCCGGCCTGGTCTGGCTGGTCACCTGGCTGCACAAGCGGAGGCAGGCATGAGCGGCGCGCCTGTACTGGACGTATCCGGCCTGGTGAAACGCTTCGGCGGCCTCACCGCCACCGATGATTTCAGCATCGATATCCGCCCTGGCGAGGTGCATGCGGTGATCGGCCCGAACGGCGCCGGCAAGACCACGTTGATCGGCCAGTTGATCGGCGAATTGCAGCCCGATGCCGGCAGCATCCGTTTCCTGGGCCAGGATATCACCGCCCTGCCGGTGCATCGGCGCTCGCATCTCGGCCTCGCCCGCTCGTTCCAGATCACCTCGATCTTCCAGGCCTTCACGGCACTGGAAAATGTCGCCCTGGCGGTGCAGGCGCATGACGGCCATTCCTTCCGTTTCTGGCAACCGGTGACAAGCGATGCACGATTGCGCGAGCCGGCGCTCAAGGCGCTCGGCCTGGTCGGCCTGACCCATCGCGCCGATATGCCGGCCAATGCGCTGAGCCATGGCGAACACCGCCAGCTTGAACTGGCGATGGCGCTGGCGACGCAGCCGAAACTGCTGCTACTGGACGAGCCGATGGCCGGCATGGGGCCGGAGGATTCCGCCCGCATGGTGCAGATGTTGCTGAAGCTGAAAGGCGGCGTTTCGATCCTGCTGATCGAGCATGACATGGAGGCGGTCTTCGCGCTGGCCGACCGCATCACCGTGCTGGTCTATGGCCGCGCCATCGCCACCGGCACGCCGGATGAAATCCGCCGCAACCCGGATGTGCGCGAAGCCTATCTCGGCGCGGAGGTCCAGCCATGAGGGACCCAGCCATGAGCGATCCAGCCATGACCAGCCTGCTGGAAGTCGACGGCATCGACACTTTCTATGGCCGCAGCCAGGTGTTGTTCGGCATGAGCCTGGCAATCCGCCCCGGCGAGGTGGTGACGCTGATGGGCCGCAACGGCATGGGCAAGACCACCACGATCCGCTCGATCATGGGCCTGACCCCGGCGGCAAGCGGGCAAATCCGGTTTCGCGGCGACGAAATCCGTGGCCTGCCGGCCTATCGTGTCGCCAAGGTGGGGATCGGCCTGGTGCCGGAAGGGCGGCAGATTTTCCCCAATCTCAGTGTGCGGGAAAATCTGATCGCCACCGCCGCCAACCGGCGCGGCACGGCGGAACCCTGGACCTATGCCCGCGTGGTGCAGCTTTTCCCGCGTCTGGCCGAGCGTGCCGGCAATATGGGCAACCAGCTTTCCGGCGGCGAACAGCAGATGCTGGCGGTGGGCCGGGCGCTGATGACCAATCCGCATCTGCTGATCCTGGATGAAGCCACCGAGGGCCTGGCGCCCCTGGTGCGGCAGGAAATCTGGGCCTGCATCGAGCAGCTCAAGGCCGCCGGGCAATCCATCCTGATCGTCGACAAGAATGTCGATGCCCTGACCCGCCTGGCCGACCGGCATTACGTGATCGAGAAGGGCCGCGTGGTCTGGCAGGGCGATTCGGCCGCCCTGGCTGCCGATCCCGAGATTCAGCACCGCTATCTCGGCGTCTGACCTCTGCGCTGGCCCCCTGCTTTAGTCATAGATGACATTGTGACGAAATCTTGCCCCGGCGCGCAGGATGGCGTTGCGCATGGTGGGGTTTTCCCGGCACAATATCCCCGCTAACCAGGGGGCCGGCTTGTTCAACGACGATATGCAGCGCGCGGCGGAATACGCCCATGCGGCGGTGGCCAGCATGGCCAGACACGGCATTCCGCCCACCCCGATCCATTTCACCGTCTGGTATGAATATCACGCCGGCCGCGACCATACCCTGGCCCGCGCCGTGGATGGCCTGCTGGCCGCCAAGCAGGCTTTCACGCCCGAAGTGGTGCGCGCGCTCTATGAACAATATCTCTCGCCCGCCCGGTTGTTCCATGCCTCACGCGATGCCGCCGACAAGCTCGACGTGGTGATGGGCGAATTGCGCGACCATATCGGCAGCGCCGAGGAAAATACCCGCGCCTATGGCGACCAGCTTGAGCGTTTCTCCGACAAGCTGGATGCCGCGCCGCAAGCCGCACCGCTGCCGATGGATGGCCTGCTGGATGGCATGCTGGCGGAAACCCGCGCCATGCAGGAACGCAACCGCGACCTGGAAAGCCGCCTGGCCGAAGCCACGGCGGAAGTGACCGAATTGCGCCGTGGCTTTGAGCAGGCGCGGCGCGAGGCGCTGACCGATCCGCTGACCGGCCTGGCCAACCGCAAGGCCTTTGAGCAATCGATGCATCTGCTGGTGCGCGAGGCGCAGCAGGGCGGTACGCCGCTGTCGCTGCTGATGCTGGATATCGACCATTTCAAACATTTCAACGATGATTTCGGCCATCAGACCGGCGATACCGTGCTGCAACTGGTTGGCCGCATGCTGGCCGATAATGTGAAAGGCCAGGATGTAGCGGCGCGCTATGGCGGCGAGGAATTTGCCATCCTGTTGCCCTTCACCCGGGTGGAGCAGGCCCAGGGCCTGGCGGAATCGATCCGCCGCACCATCGGCGGGCGCAAGCTGGTGAAGCGCAATACCGGGCAGGAACTCGGCCGTGTCACCATCTCGGTCGGCGTGGCGCAATATCGTGCCGGCGAGCCGCTGACCAATCTGATCCAGCGCGCCGATGATGCGCTGTATGCCGCCAAACATGCCGGCCGTGATCGCGTGGTGACGGAGCCGGGGCTGGCCATGGTCGAGCCAGGGCAATAGCTCGGGGCAATAGCTCGGGGCAATAGCTGGCCTGACGCCACGGCAGGCTTTTGCCACCAATCGAGCTAAGCTAACATGCGTTCGAAATGATTTTCGGGAGAGAAACGCATGGCCTATGCCACCCTGCTGGTCGAGAAACAAGACCGCGTTGCCACCATCACGCTGAACCGCCCCGACCGGCTGAATGCGCTGAGCGCCGAATTGATGGCCGACTTGCTCGCCGCCCTGCGCGAGATCGAGGCTGACGGCGAAAGCCGCGCCGTGCTGCTCACCGGTGCCGGGCGCGGCTTCTGCTCCGGCGCCGATCTGGCCAGCGGCGATCTCGGCCAGGGCGACGGCCCGCCCGATCTCGGCACCGCCCTGCATGACCGCTATCACCCGGTGATCCGCAAGATGAACGGCTATCGCATGCCGATCGTCTGCGCCGTGAACGGCCCGGCAGCCGGTGCCGGCATGAGCCTGGCGCTGGCCGGCGATATCGTGATCGCCGCCAAATCCGCCACGTTTCTGCAAGCTTTCTGCAATATCGGCCTGGTGCCGGATGCCGGCTCAACCTGGTTCCTGCCGCGCCTCGCCGGCTCGGCCCGCGCACTCGGCCTCACCATGCTGGGCGAAAAGCTGCCGGCGGAAACCGCCGCCGAATGGGGCCTGATCTGGAAATGCGTCGAGGATGCCGAATTGGCCGGCGCTGCCCGCGCCATCGCCACCAAGCTCGCCAACGGCCCCACCGTGGGGCTGGGCATGATCCGCAAGATCGTGCGCCAGGCGCAGACCAATTCGCTCGACGAGCAGCTTGAAGTGGAACTGGAAGCCCAGCGCATTGCCGGCCGCAGCCGTGATTTCATCGAAGGCGTCACTGCCTTCCTGCAAAAGCGCCCGGCCAAGTTCACCGGCAAATGAGCCAAACGGCAATGGAGCCAGCCATCGACGCGGTGGCGCAAGGCGTCGCCGAAGCCGTCGGTCAGGCGATGATCAGCCATGATGCCGCGATGCGTGGCCTGGGCATGGAATTGCTGGAAATCGGCCCGGGCCGCGCCCGCCTGCGCATGGCGGTGCGGCCCGACATGCTGAACAGCCTGGGCATCTGCCATGGCGGCTTTATCTTCACCCTGGCCGATTCCGCCTTCGCCTTTGCCTGCAATTCCTACAACAAGGCCACGGTGGCGCAGCGCGCCGATATCAGCTTCCTCGCCATGGTGCCGGCCGATGCGGTGCTGGTGGCCGAGGCGCGCGAAATGGCCAGCACCGGGCGCAGCGGCGTCTACGATGTGGAAGTGCGCGACCAGCATGGCCGCCTGCTCGGCCTGTTCCGCGGCCATTCGCGCCAGGTCAAGGGTGCCGTCACGCCACCTCCCGGCAGCCCGGCTCTTGCTTCCGGCGAAACGGCAATCTAACATCGGTTAGGCTGTCGGATGGTCCGGCGGCCGACGTTCTCAGGGCGGGGCGAAATTCCCCACCGGCGGTATATGCCAGACCTTTGGGTCGGGCATGAGCCCGCGAGCGCCTTGCCGCTTTCATGCGGCGGCAGGGGTCAGCAGATCTGGTGCGATGCCAGGGCCGACGGTTACAGTCCGGATGGAAGAGAGCGGTGCAAACGACAGGCAGGTGCCTGCGGCTTTTTATGCCGCCGGCCCGGCATGCGATTGGCCGTGCGCCCTGATTCTGGCTGGCGAAAGGAGCCTCCATGAATCAGTTGAATCAGCGCCTGGAATCTTCAAGCGTTCTCCCCCTCACCCTCAGCGGCCAGCGTGTTGCCTTTGTGCAGGCCAGCTGGCACCGCGATATCGTCGATCAGGCCTGGGAAACCTTCCTGCCGGAAATGGCCCAGGCCGGGCTTTCGGCCCAGCAGATCGATCGCTACACCCTGCCCGGGGTGTTTGAAATTCCGCTCCAGGCGAAATTGCTGGCGGAAAGCGGCCGCTACACGGCCATTGTCGCTGCCGGCTTTGTGGTCGATGGCGGCATCTACCGCCATGATTTTGTCTCGGCGGCAGTGATCGACGGCCTGATGCGGGTGCAGCTTGATACCGGCATTCCGGTGCTGAGCTGCGTGCTGACCCCGCATCGCTTCCATGAGCATGACGAACATGCGGCTTTTTTCCGCGCACATTTCCGCGTCAAGGGCCGCGAGGTGGCGCTTGCCTGTGCCGCCACCTTGCACAATATCAGCAATCTGCGTCAGGTTGCCTGACGCACCGCGATCAAGGCCGCCGGTTCCGACCGGCGGCCATTTTATGGGGAGATGCCAAGATGACATTGCCGCAACGCCGCCTGGGCTCGCAGGGTCCACTGGTTTCCGCGCTTGGCCTGGGCTGCATGGGCATGTCGGAATTCTATGGCCCGACCGACGATGCCGAATCGCTGCGCGTGCTGCACCGTGCTGCCGATCTCGGCGTCAATTTCTTCGATACGGCGGATATCTACGGCTTCGGCCGCAATGAAGCCCTGCTCGGGCGCTTCCTCAAGGAAACCCCGCATCGCGTCGCCACCGCCAGCAAGGGCGGCATCGTGCGGCGCGAAAACAGCTATGAACGCCGCATCGACAATTCACCGGCCTATCTGCGCCAGGCGGTGGAAGACTCGCTCCAGCGCCTCGGCCTGGAACGCATCGATCTCTACTACATCCATCGCAACGAGGCCGGCCGCGCCATCGAAGAGGTGATCGACACGCTGGCGGGCTTGGTGCGCGCGGGCAAGATAGGCCATATCGGCCTCTGCGAAGTCTCGGCCGATACGCTGCGCCGCGCCGCCAAAGTGCATGCCATCGCCGCCGTGCAGAGCGAATATTCGCTGTGGAGCCGCGAGCCGGAAGACGGCATGCTGGCGACCTGCGCCGAACTCGGCACCGCCTTCGTGCCTTATGCGCCGCTCGGGCGCGGCTTCCTGTCGGGCCAGTTCGACGTTGCCGCCAATGATTTGGCCGATGGCGATTTCCGCAAAGGCAATCCGCGTTTCGCGGCCGAGAATCTGGCCCGCAACCAGGCCGCCCTGGCCGGCTTCACGGCGCTGGCGCAGCGGCTCGGCTGCCTGCCGGCACAACTGGCGCTGGCCTGGGTGCTGGCCCAGGATGAACATCTGATCCCGATCCCCGGCACCAAGCGCCTGACCTATCTGGAGCAGAATGTGGCGGCAATCGACCTGCACCTCAATGCCGACATCCTGGCCGAGATCGCCACCCTGCTGCCGCGCGGCTTCGCCACCGGCGCACGCTACACGCCGGAAGGCTTCAAGGGGATAGAAGACGCACAGTAGCAACTGCCCACTCGTCAACCTCAGGACCATGGTATATACTGTGAGTATATACCATGGTTTTTGTGCGAGGTGGCATGGCCGACCCGATCTACGCCAAACTCTTCACCAATGGCCGCAGCCAGGCGGTGCGACTACCCAAAGCTTTCCGCCTGCCTGGTGACAAAGTGCTGATCCAGCAGATACCGGAGGGCATTTTGCTGCAACCCACCACACCCGACCTGACAGCGTGGCTGGCCGACGTACAGGGCAAGGCGAAGAACTTCCCGCGCCGCCCCGCGCAGCCAAAGGCCCAGAAACGGTCCGGCCTGGATTGAGCTATCTGCTCGACACCAATGCCTGCATCGCGCTGATCACTGGCCGATCCGACACTTTGGCGCGACGGCTGATTGCCACCCAGCGCCAAGGTGCCAGTATCGCCATTCCCAGCATCGCTGCCTTCGAACTCTGGTTCGGCGTTGCCAACAGCCGGCAGCAGGCGGCCAATGCCAGCGCCCTGACCCGCTTCCTGGATGGCACCCTGCCGATCCTGCCCTTCGATAGTCAGGCGGCAGCCATTGCTGGCAATCTCCGTGCCCGGCTCAAGCAGGCCGGCAAACCGGTCGGCAGCTACGATCTGCTGATCGCCGCCATCGCACTGAGCCAGAGGTTAACCCTGATCACCGCCAATAGCCGCGAATTCAGCCAGATCCCCGGCTTGCAGCACGAAAATTGGGAAAAATGAGCGCAGTGCTGGTTCGCCTCCGCAATCTGTCCGGCATCGCCCGACACCAGGAAACAACATGACCCATCTCAATACCGAACCCAATCTCGCCGACCCGGACGGCTTTTATGAAAAGCTGATCCGCATGACCCATGGCCTGGATGACGCGACGGCGCAAAAGGCCATCACCAAGCTGGCCTTGCTGCTCGCCAACCATGTCGGCGATGATGCCGTGCTGGATGAAGCGATGCGCCTGGCACGCGGCCAGGATTGAGGCGGATGACGGGCGCCAAAGACCAAACAACACTTTGAATTAAATAAGCATTTTACTATACATTGCGGGGCATTCCAGCACCTGGGCGGCCGATCGGATTGGTTCGGGCAATAGTAAGGATAACGCATGCCGATACTGCAATGGCTGACGCGCGACGACGACCTTAAAGCCTCGGCGCGCGTGCCGTATCGTTTGTTGCAGGAAGTGCCGGAACTTTCGGCCGGCGCCGCAGAGACGCAGAACATGCTGATCCAGGGCGACAACCTGGAAGCCCTCAAGGCCTTGCTGCCCTTCTATGCCGGGCAGGTGAAATGCATCTATATCGATCCACCCTATAATACCAAATCCGCCTTCGAGCATTACGACGACAATCTGGAACATACTCAATGGCTCGCCATGATGTGGCCGCGCCTGGAATTGCTGCGCGACCTGCTGGCGGAAGATGGCTCAATCTGGGTCTCGATCGACGACAATGAAGCGCATTACCTCAAGGTGATCATGGATGAGGTATTTGGGCGATCAAATTTTTTGACAAACTTCATTTGGCAAAAAAGCTACGGCGGCGGCGCAAAAGCAAGATGGTTTGTCGGCCTCCATGAACACATATTGTGTTACGCAAAGGATATAAAAAACCTCCCTGATATGTGGCTCTCCCCAAATCCAGAGGCTGCGGATAAATATTACAAATACAGAGATCAAAAATTCTCCTCTCGCGGCCCATATCGTCTCCAACCATTGGCAACGAATAGCATGGATTCGAGGCCCAATCTCCGCTACCCGATTCCCAGCCCGGAAGGATTGGAAATTTGGCCCCAAAAACAATAGCAATGGGCAAAAGAACGTGTGCAGAAAGCTCTCGAAGAGGATGAAATCGTCTTTAGCAGCAGCAAAGGCAAAACCACTGTCTCCTACAAACAATATTTGCGCAACACAGATGGTGACGAACGTGGCAGAAAGCCGTCGTCAATAATTTCGGGTATTTTCACTCAACATGGGAGCCAAGAGAGCACCGCACTTTTCGGAGCCGACAAGAAATTTTCATTTCCTAAACCGGAATCTCTTTTCTCTTTTATTCTTGAAAGTTGCACAAACAAAAACGACATCATCCTCGACTCCTTCCTGGGTTCCGGCACCACGGCGGCGGTGGCGCATAAAATGGGGCGACGCTATATCGGCATCGAGATGGGCGAGCATGCCGAAACCCATGCCGCCTTGCGGCTGCGCAAGGTGATCGACGGCGAGCCGGGCGGCATCTCCCAGGCGGTTGGCTGGCAGGGCGGCGGCGGTTTCCGTTTCTATCGGCTCGGCGCCCCGGTTTTTGATCAACAGGGGCAAATCCGTCAGGATATCGGCTTCGGCCTGCTGGCGGCGCATATCTGGTTCAGCGAAACCCGGCTGCCGCTGAGTGGCCGCAGCCGCTCGCCCTTGCTGGGCATCCATGACGGGCGCGCCTATGCGCTGCTGTATAACGGCATCCTGGGCGACAAGCGGCCGGCCGGCGGCAATGTGCTGACCCGCGACACCCTGGCCCTGCTGCGACAAACCATAGCGAGCAAACAGCGCAAATTTGTCGAAGCCCATCCGGATTATCCGCTCACCATCTATGGCGAGCAATCGCGGCTTTCGGCAGCGACGTTGCAGCGGGAACGTATCCTGTTCAAGCAGACGCCCTATGACGTGAAAGCGCGAGCCTGAGGAAGCGCCATGCAATTGAAGCAGTATCAGCAGCAAACCCTGGCCGTCCTGCGCCGCTACCTGGAACAGGCGCGGATGATCGGCGCCGCAGCAGCCTACGGCGCCATCACGCAAGAGGCCGAGCAGGCGCAACGGCTGGGGCGATACCGAGGCGATTATACTGCGCTGGAAGCCCTGCCGGAGACGCCCTATATCTGCCTGCGGCTGCCGACCGGTGGCGGCAAGACCATTCTGGGCGCTCACGCCATTGCCATTGCGCGCGATGCCTGGGTGGAAAAGGATTATCCGCTGGTCTTGTGGCTGGTGCCATCCAACACCATCCGGCAGCAGACCGTGGAGGCTTTCCGCAATCCGCGCCATCCCTATCGCCAGGTGCTGGATGCGGCCTTCAATGGCCGGGTGCGCGTTTTTGATATCGGTGACTTCACGCAAATCCGGCCGCACGATATCCGCGACAATTGCTGTGTGGTGGTGGGCACGATCCAGACCCTGCGGGTGAGCAACACCGAGGGCCGCAAGGTCTATGCCAATCACGAGGATATGGAAGCGCATTTTGCGGCGCGGCGGCATTTCCCGGAGGAATTGGAGCGCGCCGCCGATGGCAAGGTGAAATTCTCCTTCGCCAATCTGCTGCACCTGCATCGCCCGCTGATGATCGTGGACGAGGCGCATAATGCCGTCACCGGGCTGAGCCGCGACATGCAGGCCCGCGTCAACCCCAGCGCCATCATCGAATTCACTGCCACGCCACGTTTCAATTCCAACATCCTGCATAGCGTGCAGGCCCAGGAACTGAAACTGGAGGAAATGATCAAGCTGCCCATCGTTCTATCCGAGAACGATTCCTGGCAGAGCGCCGTGAGCGGCGCCGTGATGCGGCGGGCCGAACTGGCGGCACTGGCGCAGCAGGATGCGAACTACATCCGCCCCATCGTGCTGCTGCAAGCCCAGCCGAAGAACCAGGAAGTCACGGTGGAGGTGCTGAAACAATACCTGATGGATGCCGAAGCGGTACCGGAGCAGCATATCGTGGTGGCGACCGGCGATCAGCGCGGCCTGGATGGCCTCAATCTTTTTGATCCGGCCTGCCCGGTGGAATTCGTCATCACCATCGAGGCCCTCAAGGAAGGCTGGGATTGCTCCTTCGCCTATATCTTCTGTTCCGTGTCGCGCATCCGCAGCGCAGAATATGTTGAGCAATTGCTGGGTCGCGTCTTGCGCATGCCCTATGCCAAGCGCCGCAACAACCCGGATTTGAACAAGGCCTATGCCTTCCTCTCGGAACCCGGTTTTGGCGAAGCGGCGCGCGCCCTGACCGACAAGCTGGTGGCGATGGGTTTCGATGAAGCCGAGGCACAAGATAATATCGAGGCAGCGCAAGGCACATTGGAACTGACCCATGGCCTGTTTGCGCCGCGCGACCAGCCGCCACCGATCTTCCGTCATACGCTGACGCTATCGCCTGAGCAAACCTCGACGCTGGCGGCGCATCCGGGAATCGCCGTGGAACGGCAGGCGGACGGCCAGACCGAAATCGCCATTACCGGGATGGTGGCCGAGGAAGTCGCCCAATTTGTTGCCGCGACACTACCCGCCGCCGAACGTCAGGGCTTCGCCGAGGCCATGACACGCTATCGGGTGGCAGCGGAAGCGCGGCTCTCCCCTGCCGAGCGCGGCGTAGTTTTTTCCGTGCCGCGCCTGATGGCGGAAATTCAGGGTCATCTGGAATTCGCCGATACCGACACATTCATGGAAAGCCATGACTGGTCGCTGCTGGATCTTCCGGCCCGCCTGGAACCCGAGGAGTTTTCGATCCACGAAACCGCGCGCAGTTTCCATATCGACCTGGCCCAGGGCCGCGTCGTCTATCAATTTTTCGGTGAGGACGAAACTGCCGCACTAGACCTTGCTGCCGCAGACCGCAATCCGCAAAGCCTGGTGCTTGCCCTGCAACCGCATGTGCGGCATATCGATATCCATCATAGCGAGTTGTTACGCTGGCTGCGCGATCTGGTCGGCCATCTGCATGACCAGCACGGTTTTGCCATCACCACGTTGCTGCGCTGCAAATTCATCCTGGCGCGCAAGATCAACGAAAAAATCGCCGCTTTCCGGCAACAACAAAGGGATACGGTCTATCAGCGCCATCTCTTCGGCCCGGCGGCACGGCCAATGGTATCCTTCGATAGCGCCTTTGAATTCAGCGCCGGCATGTATCGGGATCAGGTCCGCTATCGCGGCCGCTGGCAGCCGACGCGACATTTCCTTGGGCCAGGCAATCTGCCCGCTTTCAGCGGCGCCACGGATGGCGAGGAATTCCAGTGCGCCCAGGCGCTGGACAGCCTGCCCGGCGTGGATTGCTGGATACGCAATGTGTCGCAGCACCCGGCATCCTTCTGGCTGCCGACAGCGACCGACAAATTCTATCCGGATTTTGTCGCCAAGCTGACCGATGGCCGGCTGCTGGTGGTGGAATACAAGGGCGAGCATCTTGCCCAGACCAGCGACACCAACGAAAAACGCCTGATTGGTGAATTGTGGCAGCGCCAAAGCGGCGGACACGGCCTGTTCGTGATCGTGGAGAAACAACGCGACGGCCGCGACATGCGGCGCCAGTTGCTCGACAAGATCGGCTGACCGGCGCTGCCCTGGCGGTAGCTCAGCGCCGATGGCGCAGGCTGCCGGCGCGGCGGCTGGGCGGCGGGATTTCCGCCTTCTGCTTGCGCGCCACGGCATAGGCCTTGCGCGCCCATTCGATCAGTTCGTCCTGCTGGTCGATCAGTTCCGGCGGCAATTGCCAGTAGCTCATCGCCACCGGCTTGCCGCGCCCGGTATAGACAAAAGGCCCGGCGCCCCGGGCCTCAAAATCACCCTTGGTCTCGGCATCGGCCTTGAGATACAGGGTATCGTCCACGATCAGCGCAAACATCACGCCCCGGCAATAGACCCCGGCACCGCCGAACATGCGGCGGACGGCAATAAGGCCGAGCGGGGCAAAAAGCTCGGCGGCGTGATCCATGAAATCCTGCGAGGCGCTCATGGCGCGCAGACTAACGCGGGCCTCGCCGCCGGAAAAGAGCAAGCCGGGGAAACTTTGACGCTCCCCCGGCTTTATTCTACCCTTGCCCGATGCAGACCTATCTTCTGATTGCCGGGGGCGGCGCCATCGGCAGCGTGGCACGCTACTGGATGGCCGGCGCCATCGATGGCCAGCATCGCAGCGGCTTTCCCTGGGGTACAGTGCTGGTCAATATCCTGGGCAGTTTTGTCATCGGCCTGGCCGCCGGCCTGGCCCTGGCTTTGGCCGCCGAACGGCCGGCCTGGAGCGACGGCATCCGCACCTTCGTGATGGTGGGCATCTGCGGTGGCTTCACCACCTTTTCCAGCTTCAGCCTGCAAACCCTGGCCTTGCTGCGCGATGGCGACCTGCTGCGCGCCGGCGGCAATGTGCTGCTTTCGGTGCTGGCCTGCCTGATCGCCACCTGGGCCGGGCTGGCCGTGGCCCAGGCTTTCGGCAAGTAAGCCCGGGGCGGCAAGTAAGCCCGGGCGGCAAGTAAGCTGGCCTCAACCCATCATGTTGCGCGTGGCGGTGGGCAGTTTCACCACCAGGCCATCCAGCGCCTCGGTGATCAGCAGCTGGCAGCCGAGTCGCGAGGTCTTGGTCAGGCCGAAGGCAAGGTCGAGCATGTCTTCCTCGTCCGGCTTGGCGGCCGGCAGTCGGCCATACCAGGCCGGGTCGACCACGACATGGCAGGTGGAGCAGGCCAGCGAACCCTCGCAGGCGCCTTCGATATCGATGCCATGCTTATGCGCCACTTCCAGCACCGACAGGCCGAGCGGAGCATCCACCTCGCGACGCGAACCATCGGTCTGGATGAAGGTCATTTTCGGCATGGGGCGGCTCCTGCGAGGCAAACGCGGATTTATGCGCCTGATATAGCGCCTGGCGCCAAAAGCGGCAACTCGACTACCCGCGCTTGCGGCGATAGAGCGCAATCCAGGCCTGGGCGGCGCGCTCGGCATCCTCGGGCTGGCTGGTCCAGCCAAAGCTGAAGCGCACGGCTTCGCGGGCCGCCTGCTCGTCCTGCCCCATCGCCGCCAGCACATGGCTGGGCCGCATCTTGCCCGAGGAACAGGCCGCCCCGGCGGAAACCGCGATACCGGCGAGGTCAAACGCCATCACCTGCAATTCCGCCGCCACGCCGGGCATGCCAAGGCAACTGGTATTGGGCAGCCGAGGCATGCCGCCGCCATGCACAACAACCTCGGCACAAGCGGCGCGGATGCTGGCCTCAAAGCCGTCGCGTAAGGCAGCCAGCCCGGCCATGCGGTCAAGATCGCGCCGCGCGGCGGCGGCGGCGGCGCCAAAGCCGGCAATGCCGGCCAGATTCTCGGTACCGGCGCGACGGCCGAGTTCCTGGCCGCCGCCCAGCGCGGCGCCAGCCTGGATAGCGTTGAATGGCAGGTCGCCGCGCAAAACCAGGGCGCCGATACCGGCCGGGCCGCCCAGTTTATGGCCGGACAGGCTCATCATGTCGGCTTGCAGGCGGGAGAAATCCAGCGCCAGCTTGCCGGCCGCCTGCACCGCATCGACAAACAGGAAACCGCCGGCCGCCCGCAGCATGGCGCCGGCCTCGGCCACCGGCTGCACCACGCCGGTTTCGTTATTGGCCAGCATCAGCGCCAGCAGGGCCGGCTTCGGCGCCAAAGCCAGCAGGCGCTCCAGCGCCACCAGATCGATACGGCCATCGGGCAAAGCCGGCAGGAAAAAAACCGGCCGCCCCGGCTGCCGCCCAGGCGACCGTTCAGGCTGCCTTTCGGCTGCGACTCGGGCCGGGGCCAGCACCGAGTCGTGCTCCAAAGCCGAGACAATCAGGCTGGCTGCCGGCATCGCCGCCAGCGCCAGGTTATTCGCCTCGGTGCCGCCGGAGGTGAACAGAATCTCCGCCGGTTCGGCCCCCACCAGCCCGGCAATCTGCGCCCGCGCCGCCTCCATGCGCGACCGCGCGCGACGCCCGAAAGTGTGGATAGACGAAGGGTTACCGGGTTCCGACAGCATCGCCAGCATGGCCTCGCGCGCCTCCGGCCGCAACGGCGCGGTGGCGTTGTGATCGAGGTAAATCGGCTGTCGGCTCACGGGGCAAATCCTGGCCTGCCGCAGGGTCAATCCGGGGGCAGCGCGTTTTTAGCTTGAATCCGGCTATGCGGCTTATGGTAAAATCCCGCTGGTTTCAATCTGTTAATGTAACGCCAGCCTCCAAAGAACCAAGATCATGCCCGACGTCATATTTCCCGGTCCAGAAGGACGCCTGGAAGGCCGTTATCAGCATGGCTCGGAGGCCAATGCGCCGATTGCCCTGATTCTTCATCCGCATCCGCAATATGGCGGCACGATGAACAACAAGGTGGTCTACAACCTGTTCCATGTCTTCGCCAAACGCGGCTTTTCAGTGCTGCGTTTCAATTTTCGCGGCGTCGGCCGCAGCCAGGGCGTCTATGACCATGGCGAGGGCGAACTTTCCGATGCCGCCTCGGCGCTGGATTGGCTACAGGGCGTGAATGCCAATGCCTCGGCGGTGTGGATCGCCGGCTTTTCCTTCGGCGCCTGGATTTCCATGCAATTGCTGATGCGGCGGCCGGAGATCGATGGCTTCATCTCGGTGGCGCCGCCGGCCAACATGTTCGATTTCGGCTTCCTGGCGCCCTGCCCCTCCTCGGGCCTGATCATCCAGGGCACCGATGACCGTATCGTGCCGGAAAACGATGTCGCCAAGCTGGCACAGCGCCTGTCGCTGCAAAAAGGCATCAAGATCGACTACAAGAAGGTGCCGGGTGCCGACCATTTCTTTGAAGGCAAACTCGACGACCTGACCAGCGCCGCCGACAAATATGTCAAGGCCGCCCTGGCTGCCGCCAGCGGCCCGCGCCCAGGAGCCAATGGCGGAGCGAATGGCGGCGGCAATCCTCAAACCCGGTAAATCCGCCCGCCGCTGACCGGATATGGCACCCCGGTGGTGCCGGGCAGGCTGAGCGGCAGGCCCAGCACCGCGCGCGCGGCGAGATAGGCGAAGGCTTCGGCCTCCAGTGCATCGCCGCGCCAGCCGACATTTTCCACCGGTTCCACCGGCATTGCCAGGCGCTGGGTCAATTCCCGCATCATGGTGGCGTTATGCCGCCCGCCGCCGGTGACCAGGCAGCGTAGCGGTCGGCGCGGCAGATGCTCCAGCGCCCGCGCCACTGCCGCCGCGGTGAAGGCGGTGAGCGTGGCGGCACCCGCTGCCGGCCAGAGCGCAGCCACCGCATCGGCGGAAAAGTCGTCCCGATCCAGTGATTTAGGCGGCCGGGCGGCAAAATAGCGATGCCCCAGCAGCCGCTGCAGCGTCGGCTCGTCGACCTCGCCCTGGGCGCCGAGCCGGCCGCCGGCATCCAGCCGCTCACCGGTATGGCGCAGCAGCCAGTCATCCAGCAGCGCATTGCCCGGCCCGGTATCGAAAGCCAGCAAATCGGCCTCATCCGGGCTACCGATATAGGTGAGGTTGGCGACACCGCCGATATTCAGCACCAGCAACGGCAATTCCAGCCCGGACCAGCGCGCCAGCGCGGCATGATAAAGCGGCACCAGCGGCGCCCCCTGCCCGCCCAAAGCCACATCCTGGGCGCGGAAATCCGCCACCGTGGCGATACCGGTCAGCCGTGCCAGCAACCCGGCATCGCCGGCCTGCCAGGTGCGGCCGCGCTCCGGCCGGTGCAGCAGGGTATGGCCGTGAAAGCCGATCAGCGCCACCTCGGCCGGGGTCAGGCCGGCCTCGTCGAGCAGGCGCGCCACCGCCTCGGCATGGGCCTCGGCCAAGGCGCGCGACACCCCGAGCGTATCACGCCCGGCTGCGCCGAGCGCGGCACGGATGCGATCGCGCAGCGCATCGCCATAGGGCAAGGTCAGCGCCGGGCCGAAACCGGCCACAGCCACGCCATCGCTGCGCAGCAAGGCGGCATCGATGCCATCCATCGAGGTGCCGCTCATCAGGCCGATCATCCAGGGCAACTGGGACAAGTCAGAAACTCCATCGCTAGGCTTACAGGCGGGCCTATGCTAAACCAACGCCGCATTTCACGGCAGTAATTGGTGGCGACGATGACCGAGTACAAATCCGATTTCATGCGCATGATGGTGGAACGCGGCCATCTGCATCAATGCACCGAGCCATCCAGCCTGGATGCCCGGGCGGCGCAGCCGCGCGGCCTGGTTGCCTATGTCGGCTATGATTGCACCGGCCCCAGCCTGCATGCCGGCCACCTGCTGTCGATCATGATGCTGCGCCGTTTGCAGCAATGCGGCCACAAGCCGATTGTGCTGATGGGCGGCGGCACCACCAAGGTGGGCGACCCCTCCGGCAAGGACGAACAGCGCAAACTGCTGACGGTGGAGACGATCAACCAGAATATGGCCAGCATCAAGCGGGTCTTCAGCCGCTTCGTGCAATTCGGCGATGGTCCGTCGGATGCCGTCATGGTGAACAATGCCGACTGGCTCGACGGCATCAACTACATCGAATTCCTGCGCGATTATGGCCGGCATTTCTCGGTCAACCGCATGCTCAGCTTTGATAGCGTGAAGCTGCGGCTGGATCGCGAGCAGCCGCTCAGCTTCCTCGAATTCAACTACATGATCCTGCAGGCCTACGATTTTGTGGAGCTGGCACGGCGCCATGACTGCAACATGCAGATGGGCGGTTCGGATCAGTGGGGCAACATCATCAATGGCGTGGAACTGGGCCGCCGCGCCGCCGACATGGAATTGTTCGGCCTGACCTGCCCGCTGCTCACCACCGCTTCCGGCGCCAAGATGGGCAAGACCGCCAGTGGCGCGGTCTGGCTCAATGAGGACATGCTGTCGCCCTATGATTACTGGCAATACTGGCGCAATGCCGAGGATGCCGATGTCGGCCGGCTGCTGCGGCTGATGACCGATCTGCCGCTGGATGAAGTGCAGCGGCTGGAGCGGCTGCGCGGCGCTGAACTGAATGACGCCAAGAAGGTGCTGGCCACCGAGGTCACCGCGCTATGCCATGGCCGTGAAGCCGCCGAGGCGGCCGCCGAGACCGCGCGCAAGGCTTTCGAGCAGGGTGAATTCGGTGGCGAATTGCCGCTGATCACTGTATCGCGCGACCGCCTGGCCGCCGGCATCGAGGCGTTTCAGCTGGTGATGGAAGCCGGCTTCGCCAAGAGCGGCGGCGAGGCCCGGCGCCATATCCGGGGCAATGCCATCCGGCTCAACGAGCAGCCGGTGGCAACCGAAACCCAGGCCATCACGCTGAACGATCTGGGCAGCGACGGCCAGTTGCGCCTCAGCTTCGGCAAGAAGCGCCACGTGCTGGTGCAGGCTGGCTGACACCGGCCTGGACAAAGCTTTGTCGGACGCCTCATAATTAGACAAATACTTTAATTATGAGGCGTCCGACATGGACCCGCTCAGCCAGATCATTGCCCTGCTTCGCCCGCATGCGGCGATTTCCAAGCCAATCACCGGGCGGGGCCGCTGGGGTGTGCGTTATGCAGCCTATGACGCCCCCGGCTTCACGATCATCCTGAAAGGCGCCTGCTGGATTTCCATTGCCGGCCAGGAAGCCACACAACTCGCCCAGGGTGATTTCCTGCTTCTGCCATCGACGCCGGCCTTCAGCCTGAGCAGCCATCCGGGCATCCCATGTGAGCCGCGCATGCCGGCGAGCACGGCGATCCGGCATGGCGAGCAGGATGGCGATGCAGACTTTGAATCACTCGGCGGCAGCTTCGGTATCGAGCCGGCGAATGCGCCACTGCTTCTGTCCCTGCTGCCGCGCGTCATCTACATTCCTGCCACGGAGGGCCGGGCAGAGCGGCTCAGCCGCGTGATCGGGCTCATCATGGAGGAATGCGCGGGCGAGGCCCCCGGCAAGCAGATGATCCTGCAGCGGCTGCTGGAAGTGCTGCTTGTTGAAGCCATGCGCTGGCGCCACCCTGCGACCGGCGACATGCAGGATGGACTTCTCGGCGCCATGCACGACCCTGCCCTCGCCCGCGCGCTGCGCGCCATGCATGCGGAGGTACGGTCTGATTGGACAGTCGCTGCCCTGGCAAAGCTGGCTGGATTGTCGCGTTCGGCATTCGCCGCCCGCTTCAGCAAAAGCCTCGGCTGCGGCCCGATGGATTATCTCGCCCGCTGGCGCATGGCCCTGGCAAAGGATGCCCTGATGCGAGGCGAAAAAACCCTGGATCAGATTGCCGACGAGATCGGCTACGAATCCGCCAGCGCCTTCAGCACCGCCTTCCGCAAGCGACTGGGCTGCCCGCCAGGCCGGTATGCCCGGCAGGGCAACAAGCCCGAAATATGGACGATTAAGCAATAAATCAGGATTATTCATTATATATAATCCATACCATTTTGCCTATCTAGTGGGTATTGCAGGCGAATGGAGACGACAATGCAAACAATCCTGATTACCGGCACTTCCTCTGGCTATGGCCTTGAGATCGCCCGTCACTTCCTGTCCAGGGGCTGGAATGTGATTGCCACCATGCGCAAACCCGACATGACGGTTTTACCTGCCTCGGAAAGACTGCGTATCCTGCCGCTCGATGTGACCGACATGCAGAGCATCACCGCCGCCATCAAGGCGGCTGGTCGGGTCGATGTGCTGGTCAACAATGCCGGCATCGGCGTTGTCGGTGCGTTTGAAGCCACACCGCTGGCCCATATCCGCAAAGTGTTCGACACCAACACATTTGGCACAATGGCCATGTGCCAGGCCGTTATCCCGCAAATGCGCGAGCGACGTTCCGGCCTGATCGTGAACCTGACCTCAAGCGTCACCCTCGCCGCGATGCCGTTGGCGGCGGCCTATACTGCCAGCAAGCAGGCTATCGAAGGTTTCACGGGCTCGCTCGCCCATGAACTTGGTCATTTCAATATCCGTGTGAAGCTGGTGGAGCCTGGCTATGGCCCAACGACCCGCTTCGCGCAGAATGTCGGCATCGACCTGGCAGGCCTGCTTCCCCCAGCCTATGCCGATTATGCCGGGCCCATCTTTGAAGGCTTCGCCCAACCGGCCATGACGACGCGGGAAACCGATGTCGCCGAGGCCGTGTGGGATGCCGTGCATGACAGCGCCGACCGCCTGCATTTTCCGGCCGGTGCGGATGCCGTGGCTTTGCACCAAGCCCGTTTAAGCTAAGGCGCGATTGGTGGCTCTTGTGGCGTCGGCGGTGCCTTGCCGCTGCCATTGCGTGGAGGCGCCGGATCGGCCGGCGCCTCGCTGCCGCTGGCCTGGAAGATGCGGCGCAGGAAACCCGGCGCCACGGCGGAGAGCGGGTTCACACTCATCTCGGTTTTCTCGCGCGGGCCGCTGACGGCGAAATTCACGCCGATAATGCCATCGCCGAAAATCAGTTCGCCCAGCACCGGGATATTGCTCAGCAGGGTATTGAGCACAAAGGCCGGCACGGCGGTGCCGGTGACGCTGACATGATTACGCCGCTTGTCGACGCTGCCTTCCAGGCTGATGCCAAGCTGCGGGCCGCGAATGCGGCTGCTTTGCAGTGTCAGCACACCATCCTTCTGGCTGAACGGAATGGTGGCGGTCTCGAAGCTGATACCCTCGCCCGACAGCAAAGCCGCCAGGCCGGTGAACGAGCCGATGCCGAGCAGGCGGGCCAGGAATGGCGCTTCCACTGCCTTGAAATTCTGCGCCATGAGCCGGCCGGTGAGCGGGCGGCCGGGCTTGCTGTCATCATAAAATGCATCGACCTGCAGATGGCCGCCCTGCAGCTTCTCAATGCCGAGATAGTCGAATACCGCGCCGGCATTGTCACTGCGCACGGTCAATTGGCGCTGGTGCTTGGCCGGATCGGGATCGGCAGCGATGCGCACCGCCAGGGTGCCGCTGGCTGCAAACGCACCGGCAAGATCGAGTTGATCGATCACCAGCGGGCCATGCTTGAGATCGAGCGCGAAATTGCGCAAAGCGGTGCGCGCATCAAGCTGCGCCTCATCAAAGCGCAGGCGCAAATCCAGCCGGGGCTGTGGCTTTTCCTCCACCACCATGCCGGGCGGCGGCTCGGCATCGGCAGCCTTGACGAAGGGCGTCAGGTCAAACCGCGCCCCTTCGGCGCGGATCACCATGTCGCCATTGCCGGCACGGCGCAGATCCAAAGCGGCCTCGCTCTTGCCCATGCGCAACAGGCCGAGCTTGATCGACCAGGCATCGCCCGGCCCCAGCACGGCGCTGCCATCAGCCAGGAACTGATCGGCGGTAAGCCGCAACGCCTGGAATTCAGTCGGCTGATCCGGCCGCAGCCGGGCGGTGAATTGCGCCTTGCCGGGCTTGCCGACCGGCTTGCTCCAATAAGCCTCCTCGATCCGCACCAACGCCGGTTCAAGATCGAGTTCGGCATGGATCAGCGTCTCGTTGCCGCGCCGGCTTTCAATCTCGGCAACCGCATCCAGCGGGCCGCTGACAAAATGATCAAGATCGAAGCCCAGTGCCTTGCGCCCGGCATCATCGGCGCGCCCGGCCAGCTTGTAGCGCGCCTGCACCGGCAGCCTGGCATCAAATTCCTGGCGCCAGGACAGCCGCACCGGCACACCATTCAGCCCTGCCGTGCCTTCCGCATCCAGGCCCTTGGCATCCACGTTGAGTTGGATGGTGCCATCGGTCAGGGCGAAACGGTCCTGGATATCGGGTAGCGACAGATTGAGCAGACTGGCCTTGGCGGTGAATTTCACATCATCCAGCTTGACCTTGTGATCCAGCGGCAGATGGAAATGGGTCTCCACCTTGCCGGTGCCGCCCACGCTGGCCGGCTTGATGCCGAGCTGGCTCGGATAGCCCAGTGGCTTCTGATCAATCAGCGTCAGGATATCAACATTGTTGCCAGCCACCGAAACCGCGATATCGGCGAACTGATCGCGCGCCTGCAGGCCATCGACGCGCAGCTTGCCGTCGCTGGCCTGCATGGTGCCAACCCGGCCGCTGCTGACGGTGAGATTGAATTCATCGGCATCCAGCACCGCCTCGCCATTGGCAGCGGTCAGGCGGGTCAGCGGCGGGAAGTAATCCACGCTCAGGCCATTGAACTTGAACGCCAGATTGATTGCATCGCGCGGTAGTTTCTGCTTGCCGGCCAGCATGGCGGGCGAGAGTTTGGCGGTGAAATCGGCTTCGCTGACCCGGCCCCCCCTGATCCGCGCCACAATCCAGTCACGGGCATTTTTCGCCATGCCCTGCGGCCAGTAGAGTGGCAGCGCATCCACCGCCAGATCGGTGAAACGCCCCTTCACTTCCAGGCCCATATCGCCCGGTGCCGGGCGATTCAGCACGGCATTCAGGCTGATCGCCACGCCATCCTGCAAACGTATTTCGGCGGTATCAATGCGCAGCACGTCGCCCTGCGGCTGGGCGGCAGCTGTGTTGTCGTTCGCAGGCGGTCGCATTTGCGCCGTATCGAGGCGGCCATTCAGCTTGGCTTCGGCCAGCTTGAGCGGCTGCGGCCACAAATCCGGCATCTCGATCTGGCCGGCACCCGCCGTGAGTTGGAAGCGCAGATTGGCGATATCGCCGCTATGGCCGAGACGAAACGCGACGATGCCGGCCAGCGGCATATGCAGCCCGGCGAGCGGCTTCAGGTCGGCAGCCAGATCGGCAAAATCCGCCGGCTCCACGCCATCGAAACGCAACTCCGCCTCGGCGGCGCGATCAGCCGCGAGATATTCGGCATTGAGTGCCAGATTGAGGCTCTTGTCATGCCAGGCCAGGCTGCCGACCAGATGTGCCCGCACGCTGCCGGCGCCACGAAACGCCTGGAACACCGCGCCCGGCGCTTCCCAGCGCCGGCCCAGCTTGCGATCCAGCAGCACCAGGCGCGAAATCTGCACCGAAACCGAGTTCACCTGGCCGAGCGGGTCACGCAGATCGAGCGGCTGCGACAGGCGATCAAACAGATTGGCGAACAGCAAGGCCATGAAACTGTCATCGCTGCCGGTTTCATAGGCCTGGGGATCATCCGGCGTATCAGGCAGGCCGAGATGGAAACGGCCGGCGGCATCGCGCAGCAGCCGCGCCTCCACGCCGCGCACGCGCAGATGTGTGGGCGCGATCACACCGCGCAGCAGCGACGCACCGCTGACGCCCATATCAATTTCCGGCACGCGCAGGGCGACATCGCGCTCGCCGATAAAAGTGGCATTCACCACGCGCAGGCGCAGCGCGCGCTCGTCGGCATCCCAGGCCAGCACGGCATCGTCCAGATTGACGCGGATGCCGAGATTGGACAGCGTCAGGCTTTCCTGCACATAGGGCAGCAGAAAATCCAGCGACAACGGCTCGCGGTTGACGCGCCAGATCAGCACGCCCGCCAGCACCAGCACCGTGGCGCTTAGGCCCAGAATCGTTCGCAGAAACCACCTGCTCCACCGCAGCATGCCGAACCAGCTTTCCTTTCCAACACCTTAGAGTGCTTGACCGTTATCCGAGTTTAGCCGACTTTGGCCCTCGTTTTCGAGGGTAGGACGATGGCAAAACAGAACAAATCCACGTCAGCGCCGGATTGGCGGCGGCTGCCCGCCAGCCCGGGCGATCCTGCCGCGATCACACGCGGTTTCGAGGCCTGGGCGACCATGCTGGCGGATTTGGCGGCCGAGAACCGTGCCGGCGCCCGGCTCGCCAAGGAACTCACGCAGCAAAGCGACGATCCCGGCGCAAAAAAATGCCTGACCTGCCTGTTCGGCCACAGCCCCTATCTGTCCAGCCTGGCGCTGGCCGAACCGCAGGCAACGCTGATTTTGCTGCGCCTCGGCCCGGATGCAATGCTGGAACACGTCATCGCGGCATTGCAGAAAAGCGCCACCGCAGCGGATACGGCAGATGACCTGATGTCGCCTTTGCGTCAGGCCAAGCGCCAGGTGGCGCTGGCCGTGGCGGTGGCGGATATCGCGGAAATCTGGCCGCTGGAAAAAATCACCGGCGCGCTGAGTGATTTTGCCGCCCTGGCGATCGACACCGCCATGGCCGCGACATTGCGCGATGCCGCCGCACGCGGCGACCTGGAATTGCCGCATCCCGAACAACCCTGCCTGGAAAGCGGCTTTGTTGCGCTCGGCATGGGCAAGCTGGGGGCGCGCGAACTCAACTACTCCAGTGACATTGATCTGATCATGCTGTTCGATCAGGAGGTGGTGCGCTATCGCGGCCGCAAATCGGCGCTGGAATGTTATGTGCGGCTGACCCAGCAGATGGTGCGGCTGCTGCATGAGCAGACCGCCGATGGCTATGTCTTCCGCACCGATCTGCGGCTGCGGCCCGATCCGGGCTCGACCCCGGTGGTGCTGTCGATGGCGGCAGCAGAAACCTATTATGAGAGTTTCGGCCAGAATTGGGAACGCGCAGCAATGATCAAGGCGCGCCCGGTGGGCGGCGATCTTGTTGCCGGCAAGGGCTTTCTCGCCCGGCTGACGCCCTATGTATGGCGCAAGAATCTGGATTTCGCCGCCATCGAGGATATCCATTCGATCAAGCGGCAGATTCACGCCCATAAGGGCCATGGCGAAATCGCCGTGGAGGGCCATAATCTGAAACTCGGCCGGGGCGGCATCCGCGAGATCGAATTCTTCGCCCAGACCCAGCAATTGATTGCCGGCGGACGCGACAGCCGCTTGCGCGCCATCGGCACCGTGGAAGCGCTGCATGCGCTGGTCGCCACCGACCGCCTGGATGCCGAAACGGCGCGCGAACTGATGGCGGATTATGGCTATCTGCGCAAGGTGGAACACCGGCTGCAGATGGTGAATGACGAACAGACCCACAGCCTGCCGCAGGATGCCGCCGGCATTGCCCGCATCGCCGCCTTTCTGGGTGAGCCGGATACCGATAGTTTCCGCCACAAGCTGCTGGCGCTGCTGCGCCGGGTGAAGACCCATTACGATGAATTATTTGCCGAAGCGCCAAGCCTCGGCAGTGATCAGGGCAGCCTGGTTTTCACCGGCACCGACGACGATCCGGAAACCCTGGCAACGCTGCAGCGCCTGGGCTTTGCCCAGCCGCCGGATATCGCCGCGATGGTGCGCGGCTGGCATTTTGGCCGCTATCGCGCCATGCGCTCGGAGCGCGCGCGCGAGAAGCTGACCGCGATCATGCCCAATCTGCTGGAAGCCTTCAGCGCCACCGGCAGCCCGGACGAGGCGATCCGCCGCTTTGATCATTTCCTCAGCCAGTTGCCGGCCGGGGTGCAGCTTTTCAGCCTGCTGCAAAGTAATCAGGCGGTGCTGCGCGTGCTGGCCGAATTGCTCGCCGCCGCGCCCCATCTGGCCGATGGCCTGGCGCAGAATCCGGCCTTGTTCGACAGCCTGCTGGAATACGCCGAGACGCCGCCGGATTTCAGCCCGGCGCGGCTGGCTGCCAGCCTGTCGCGGCAATTGGGCTCGGCCCGTGATTTCCAGGATGTGCTGGACTGGACCCGGCGCTGGACCGCCGAGTTGCGCCTGCAAGTCGGCATCGGCCTGCTGCGCGGCAATCTGGATGGCGCGACGGCCGGCCAGGCGCTGAGCTGTGTGGCCGATGTGGTGTTGAGCGAATTGCTGCGTCATGTGCAGGTCGAATTCGCCCAGGCGCATGGCCTGGTGCCGGGCGCCAAACTGGCGCTGATCGGCTTCGGCCGTCTTGGCAGCCAGGAATTGACGCTGGAATCGGATCTCGACCTGTTGCTGCTCTATGAGCATGCCGCCAAGGCGCAGCAATCCGATGGCAAGCGGCCGCTGACCCCGGGGCTGTATTTCGCCCGGCTCTGCCCGCGCTTCATCAATGCCATCACTGCGATGACCGGCGAAGGCCGCCTGTTCGAGGTCGATATGCGGCTACGCCCCTCCGGCAATGCCGGGCCGATTGCCAGCGAATTGGCTGGCTTTGCCGAGTATCAGCGCCAGGAAGCCTGGACCTGGGAACATATGGCCCTGACCCGCGCCCGCGTGGTGAGCGCGCCGCCGGCCCTGGCGAAAAAATTCGCCAGCCTGCGCCTGGCCGTGCTGGGCCGGAAGCGTGATCCGAAGCGCCTGCTGGCCAATGTGGCCGATATGCGCCGCCGCCTGGCCCAGGCCAAGCCGGGCCGCGATGCCTGGGCGCTGAAGCACCAGCGCGGCGGCCTGGTGGATATCGAATTCATCACGCAATACCTGCAATTGCGCCATGGCCATGAACAGCCGGCGATTCTGACCGCGAATCCGCTGGCGGCGTTGCAGGCGATGCGCAAGGCCGGCTGCCTGGCGCCGGCGGCTGCCGATACGCTGATCATGGCGGCGCGGCTGCAAGGCGACCTGCTGGCGCTGACCCGGCTGGCCGGCGCCGCAGCGGAAAAGCCGGCGCAATGGCCGCCGGCCCTGGCGCGGCGCCTGCCCGGCCTGTTTGGCGAGCCGGATATCGACCGCCTGACCGCCCGCCTGGAGGCGACCCAGGCCGCCGTGCATCAGCTTTACATGACGCTGGTCGAGGCACCGGCAGCACCCTATCTCTCGCTGGCCGACAGCCTCGGCGGCAACACCGTTTCAGGAGATGAAGCATGACGGGCAAGATTGTGAACCTGCAACCCGGCGACAAGGCACCGGCATTCACCCTGCCGGCCGATGGCGGCGAGACATTGTCGCTCTCGGCGCTGAAGGGCAAACCGGTGGTGCTCTATTTCTATCCGAAGGATGATACCTCGGGCTGCACCAAGGAAGCGCTCGACTTCACCGCTGCGGCGAAGGAATTCGATAAACTCGGTGCAGTGGTGATCGGCTGCTCGCGTGACAGCGTCGCCTCGCATGACAAATTCAAAACCAAACATAAGCTGGGCGTGAGACTCGCCGCAGATGAGGATGGAAAAGTGACCGAGGCTTTTGGCGTCTGGGTTGAAAAGAGCCTGTATGGGCGTCAGTATATGGGCATTGAGCGCGCCACTTTTTTAATCGACGGCACCGGAAAGATTCGGCATGTGTGGCGCAAGGTGAAGGTGCCTGGCCATGTGCAGGCCGTGCTTGATGCAGCGCGGTCTATTTAGAATCAAGCGCTTGTTGGTTCTATCCACAGCTTGTGAATAAACCATGCGACAAAACCATGCAGGTGTTCGTCGTATGGGTGTTTCAATTTGCAACGGATACTAGCTTGCATTAACCAAGCTAAATACGTCCTAATTCATACCGCTACACAGCAGCGGCGAATTTAAGCGATTGGGGGGCCGGTGAGCAGACGCGCATTGAGGCAATGGCGGGAGTGGCGCGACCGCAATTTTCCCGAGCGGCAAATCATCTTCCGCAGTCGCGGCGACGTGCGTTATGTCTCGTTGTCGGGCCGGAGTCAGTTGCTGCTGGGAACCTGCCTGCTCGCCTTCGCGGGCTGGCTTGGTTATGCCTCCGTGAATGCCATCTATCGCGACAAGCTGCTCGAAAGCCGCGACCGCCGGATTGCGGAACTGACCCTGGCCTATGAGCGCCTGGCCCAGGATTTTGAGCGCAATCAGGAAAACTTCCTGGTCGCCTCACGCGACCTGGAAGAGCGGTATCAAAAACTGCATGACATGGCGCAGAAGCAGGGCCTGACCCAGGCCGAGCGCAGCGCCGATGCCGGCAAGGGCACCAAGCCGGCGGCGCAGCCGGTGCAAACCGCCAAAGCCCCGGATCCGAAGCCTGAACAAAAACCCGAACCGAAGGCGGCTGAAGCATCGCTGCCCGAGATCAAGGTGGCGCTGGCACCAGCCACGCCTGCTGCTGCACCTGTGCCTGCTGCCCCTGCTGTTGCACCTGCTGCCGCTCCGGCGCCCGCTGCCCCGAACAATGCCGTAGCGCTAGCCGCTGCAGCTTTGCCCGCCGCACCGCCGCCGGCCCAAGCCCCTGCCCAGCAGGCCCCTGCCCAGGTCGCCGCGCCTGCCGGCAATACCGGCATCCGCACCGTTTCCGCCCCCGCCAATACGGCCCCGGCAGCGAGCACGGCGGCGCCGGCTGCCACGGCCAGCGTCAACAATACGGGCAACAGCGCCGCCAATGGCGCCACCGGCGATGCCCGCAGCATCGAAGATCTGGAAGCCATGCTGCGTGCCAGCCGGCAGAAGCCACAGGCCGGTGTGGTACCCAAGGCGGGCGAGATCGAGGCCCGTATCCTGGCGCTGCGCGGCCGCCAGCGCGATGTGGTGGACGATCTCAATCACCGCACCGACAAGAATGTGACCTCGCTGGAAAGCGCGCTGCGCGGCACCGGCCTGGACCTGGACGGCATGCTGAAGCGCTATGCCGCCGCCCGCGCCGATGTCGGCATTGGCGGCCCGCTGCGCACCGTGGCCGATGCAGCCGGCGCCATACCGGCTGTCGGCGGTGTGAAGAGCGACGGCCAGATGAAGGAGCCGCTCGACCGCGATGTGATGCGGCTGGAAGGCAAACTGGGCCGCTGGGGCGAATTGGTGGCCCTGGCGCAGCGCCTGCCGCTCAGCCTGCCGGCCGATCCGGACGAGACCGAGTTGTCCAGCCCGTTCGGCCGCCGCATGGACCCGTTCACCAAACAATGGGCCTTTCATGCCGGGCTTGATCTGATCGGGCCGCGCCAGGCCACCATCCTCAGCACTGCACCCGGCGTGGTAGTTTTCGCCGGTCGCAAAGGCCCGTATGGCCGCGCCGTGGAAATTGACCATGGCCTTGGCGTCAAGACGCGCTATGCTCACCTGAGTTCCATCGCCGTGCAGGTCGGCGATACAGTGCCGTTCAATAAAAAGATCGGCGCCATGGGCTCCACTGGCCGCAGCACTGGCCAGCATCTGCATTACGAAATTCTGCTCGACGATGAGCCAGTCGACCCAAGCAAATTCATTGAGGCGGGCTACCATGTTTTCAAGCAACAAGAAGACTCTTCCTCAGGCCGTTAACAAGGCACCGCCGTCGCTGCTCAGCACCGGCCTGACGGTGAACGGCGACCTTCACAGCGATGGCGAAGTGCAGATCGACTGCCTCGTCAACGGCGATGTGGTGGCCCAGCGCCTTGCCATCGGCGAAAATGCCCGCGTGGTCGGCGAAGTGGTGGCCGACCATGTGCTGATCCGCGGCGAGGTGATCGGCCGCATCCGCGCCAAATCGGTGGAATTGGACAAGACCGCCAGGGTGCGCGGCGATATCTGGCACGAGCTGCTGTCCATTGCCGCCGGTGCGAAGATCGAGGGCTTGTGCAAATTCTCGGAAAACCCGCGCGAGGCCGAGGCCAAGTTCAGCGTGGTGACGCAGATCACCAACAATCCGGACCCGCAGCCGGGCAAGCTGGATCGCAGCGAAAAGGCGGAGAAAACCGAGAAGGCCGGCAAAGCCGACAAGGCCGACAAGGTGGAAGCCGTGGCCTCCTGAGGCCGCCCTGCCCCCACCCGCTCTAAACAGAACGGCCGTGGCGCCTTCCGGTGCCACGGCCGTTTGCATTTCAGCCCGCCGGATCAGGGTTATTCCGGCTGCGCCCCCACCTTGGCGGCCAACTGCGCCGCCATGAACATGTCCAGATCGCCATCCAGCACGGCCTGGGAATTCGAGGTTTCCACCTCGGTGCGCAGATCCTTCACCATCTGGTAGGGATGCAGCACATAGGACCGAATCTGGTGGCCCCAGCCGATATCGGTCTGGCTATCCAGCACATTCTGCTTCTCGGCTTCGCGCTTCTGCAATTCACGCTCATAGAGGCGCGCCTTGAGCATGCGCATCGCCTCATCGCGGTTGCGATGCTGGCTCTTGTTGGTCTGGCACGCCACCACGATGCCGGTCGGGTTATGCGTGATACGCACCGCCGAATCGGTCTTGTTGACATGCTGGCCGCCGGCACCCGAGGCGCGATAGGTGTCGATGCGCAGATCCTTTTCCAGCACCTCGACCTCGATCGTATCGTCGATCACCGGATAGGCGCCGACCGAGGAGAAGCTGGTATGGCGACGGGCATTCGAATCGAAGGGCGAGATACGCACCAGGCGATGCACGCCGGTTTCGTTCTTGAGCCAGCCATAGGCATTCGGGCCGCTCACCTTGATGGTGGCGGATTTGATGCCGGCTTCCTCGCCTTCGCTCTCTTCCTGGAATTCCACTTTGTAGCCGTGCGATTCGGCCCAGCGCACATACATGCGCAACAGCATCGAGGCCCAATCCTGGCTTTCGGTGCCGCCGGCACCGGCATGCACTTCCAGGAAGGCGTCGTTGCCATCGGCTTCACCCGACAGCAGGCTTTCCAGCCGCGCCTTGTCGACCTCGGCCCGCAATGCGGCCACCGCCGCCTCGGCCTCGTCCACCACGGCCTGATCGCCTTCGGCTTCGCCCATCTCGATCAGATCAAGATTGTCGGCCAGGGTCTGTTCCAGCCGGCGCTGGGTGCCGATCTGGCGGTCCAGCCGGTTGCGTTCCTGCATCACTGTCTGGGCAGCGGCGGGATTGTTCCACAGGCTGGAATCTTCCGCCTTGGCGTTTAGTTCTTCGAGCCGTTTGACCGAGTTATCCCAGTCAAAGAGACCTCCTCAGCAGTTCCAGCGACTGCTTGATCTCATCGGCCATGCTCTTGATTTCAGCGCGCATGGTCATTCCCACGGATAAGTGTGTTTGCGGGCGCGGACCATAAGCGCCGCCGCGCCGGCTGTCAAACTGGATGCGAAGGGCTCAGCCGCCGCGCTGCTCGCGCACCATTTGGCGCATGGTATCGAGCGGGATGGCACCGGGAATCAGCTTGTCGCCGATCACAAAACCCGGCGTGCCTTCCACGCCCAGCTTCTGCGCCAGTGCCATGTTCCGCTGCAGAATCTGGCTGACGCGCGGCGCCGCCATGTCCTTTTTCAGCCGCTCGATATCCAGGCCGCTGCTGCCGGCAAGGCGCAGCACCTCGGCTTCCGAAAGCGGGCCGCGATGCGCCATCATGGCATTGTGGAACGGATAGTATTTACCCTGCTCCTGCGCCGCCACGGCAGCGCGCGAGGCAAACACGCTTTCCGGCCCCAGCACCGGGAATTCCTTGAACACCACGCGCAGTTTGCTGTCTTCCTTGATCAGGGCCAGCAACGGCTCCTGCACCTGTTTGCAATAGCCGCAGCGATAATCGAAGAATTCCACCAGGGTCACATCGCCCTTCGGATTGCCGGCGACATAGGACACGCCGTCATCGAAAATCTCCTTGGCATTGTCCTTGATCGCCTGCCTGGCACCGGCGGCGCTGCGCTCTTCCTGCTGGCGCTCCAGCGCCTGCATCGCCTCGATCAGGATTTGCGGATTTTTCACCAGGATGTCGCGCACCAGGCTTTCCATCTCCTGCTTCTGCTCGGGCGTGAAGGCGCTTTTCTGTGCCAGCGCCGGCAGCGGGGCAAAAAGCAGCGGAAGGATCAGGGCGAGACGACGCAGCATGGCAGGTTCCTGGCTGTAAAAAAAATCGCGCCACTATGGGCGGCGGCGGGTGATGCGGCAAGGCACGTTATGGTGAAGCGTTCAGCGGTTGCGGCGCTCGCGCATGCGGTCCTTGGCCAGGGCGATCACATCCTGGGCGCGCAACCAGCCCGGCGTGCCTTCCTTCAGCAGCCGGCTGGCGCGTTCGGCCTGGCCCTGGGCATCGCGCAATTCGCCCTGCACCATGTAACGTTCCGCGCTGGCCAGCGAGGCCATGCCGATATCGCCACCACGGCCATAGGCAATCGCCAGTTGCTGCCAGGCGCCGGAATTCTCCGGCTCGCGCTGCACCACATCCTTGAGGATGCCGGTGGCTTCCGGCAGCAGGGTGGCGTCTTCCAGCGCCACCAGGGCGCGGGCATAGCCATAGGCCAGCAACGGTTCGCGCGGCCCCAGTTCATGGGCACGGCGCTGCGGCTCCAGCGCATCGCGCACCCGGCCCATATCGATCAGGATATCGCCCTTCAATTCGTGGAAATACGGATCGTTGGGATAATCACGGATCAGGCCATCCACCTCGGTCAGCGCACGCTGGAAATCCAGGGCGCGGAAATAGGCAAAGGACCGGGCATAGCGCGCATAGAGGCCGGTATCGCTTTCCGGATAACGCCGCAATGTCGCCGGCAAGCCATCCAGATAGCCGATCAGCTTGGCCTGCATGCGCTTGAAACGCTCAAGATTTTCCGGCGAATCCGGCACGTCGCTGTATTTCGATTGCTGCGCCCGCGCGGTCAGCGCCGAAACACGCTCGGCGGAAAGCGGGTGGGTGCGCACATAGGGATCCTGCCGCTCCACCGCCAGGGCTTCCTGATTGGCCAGAATTTTCATGAATTCCACCAGGCCCAGCGTGCTCTGCTGGGTCGCTTCCAGGAAATTGGCCCCGGCCTGATCGGCCGCCGCCTCCTGGCCGCGCGTGAAAGACAGGAAATTGCGCTCGGCAATCTGCTGACCGGCCAGAATGCCGGCCATCGCGGCATCGGAATTGCCCGAAGCGACGCCGGCCGCCACACCGAGCAGCATCGAGGCGATCATCAGCGCCGAGGCATTGCCGAGCGATTCCTCCAGCCGCGCCAGATGGCCGCCGGCAATATGGCCGATTTCATGCGCCAGCACACCAATCACCTGAGCCGGCCGCTCGGCCCGCTGCAACAGGCCGGTATGCACGAAGATACGCTGGCCGCCGGCCACAAAGGCATTCAGCGAGCGGTCATTGACCAGATGCACCTGCACGGCATCGGCCGATAATCCGGCCGCGCCCAACAGTGGCACCGAGTAGGCCCGGATGGTATTTTCAATCTCGGCGTCGCGCACCAGCGCCACGCCGCCACGGCGCTGCGCCATGGCCGGCTCGGGCTTGAACACCGGGAGCAGCGGCAGGCAGGCGGTGAAGGCGATGGCAAGAGCGCAACCGGCAGCAACGGGCCGGCGCAGAGAGGACCAGCTTAAAGCCATGACGAATCTCAGTCCCAACGAGCCGAGCGGAATGCCTCAGCCCCTGGAAGGTAGGCACGGTGCCGGGTGGCGTCAATGTGCGACATTGTTCGTTACTGTATTGCTGCTCGCCGGCTGCGGTGCAAAAAAAGCTGAAATCGGCGATCCGGACCCGGCTTCAGCGCGCGCTTTCGCTGGCGGTGTAGCCGCCGACGAACCACGCGCAGCGCTGGTGGCACGCGACATCCTCACCGCCGGGGGTAGCGCCGCCGATGCCGTGGTGGCGGGTGCGCTGGCCCTCACCGTCACCTATCCCGGCGCCGCCTCGCTGGGTTCCGGCGGCATCTGCATCGCGGTCGACCCGGTGCGGCGCAAGGCCGACAATATCGAATTCCTGCCCCTGCTGCCGCCGGCTGGTGGCAACGTGCCCTATCCCGGCATGCTGCGCGGCCTGGCTCTGCTGCAAGGTGTGCATGGCGCATTGCGCTGGGAAGCGGTGGTATCGCCGGCCGAGGCGCTGGCGCGCTTCGGCGACCGCACCAGCCGCGCCTTCCTGCAATCCGCCAATGAAGCCAATCCGCCGGTGGCAGGCGAGCCCGGCCTGGCCCGGCTGCTGCTGAACCGCAACGGCGCACCGCGCGCCGAAGGCGAATTGATGGTGCAGAGCGAACTGGCCAACACGCTGGGCCGCATCCGCGCCGCCGGTGCCGGCGACCTCTATCAGGGCCAACTCGCCCGCCAGTTCATCGCCGATGCCGCCCAGGCCGGCGGCCGCATGCAGCCGGATGACCTGCGCAACTACACCGCCCAGGTCAGCAAGCCGCTGGAAGTGCCGTTCCAGTATGGCATGACGGTGTTCACCAGCATCAACCCGCAGGGCGGCGCGATTGCCGCCTGGCTGCTGGAACAGGGCTTCGATCCGGCCGGCGCGCTCAGCATCCAGAAGGTCGGCAGCGCCAAGCGGCGCGATTTCGCCGCCGCCATCGGCCAGGCCTATCGTGGCCTGGATGGCCGCGCGCCGCTCTTCGGCCAGGGCAGCACCAGCATTTCCGCCATCGACAAAACCGGCCGCGCCGTCGCCTGTGCCTTCAGCATGGGTCAGGCCTTTGGCGGCCGCCGCATCGGTACCAGCACCGGCATCCTGTTCGGCGCCGTGCCGGGCGGGCCGGGCGATGAAACGCCTTACCTGACCGCCCTGGTGGCGGCCAACTACACCGCGCAGCAGGGTTTCGCCGCGGGCGCGGTCAGCGGCGGGGCGCCAGGCGCTGCCGCCCTGGCCCAGGTGATGCTGGATACGCTGGGCAGCAACAATCGCCGCCTTGGCGAGGCGATGGCCAAGCCGCGCCTGTTCCAGCCGGCGCCGGATGCGCCGCTGATGCATGAACCCGGCATCGACAAGACGATGCTGGAACCGATCACCGCACGCGGCGTGCCACTGGTGGAAGTGCGCCGGCTCGGCCGCGTCACCATGGCGCTCTGTGGCAATGGTGTGCCGCGTGGGCCGGAAACCTGCCGCGTCGATAACGATCCGCGTGGCTTCGGCCTCGCCGCCGGCGACGAATTCTGATCCGGCCACGGCGCAGGCAGTAGCAGTCAGTCTCCAGGAGCGTTTGAGCATGTCCCTCACCCCGTCACGCCGTGGCGCCATCGATCCCTTCTTCGTCATGGAAGTGATGAAGGCTGCCGCTGCACGCGCCGCTGCCGGCGGCGATGTGATCCATATGGAAGTGGGCCAGCCGGCCACGGCGGCACCGCAGGCGGCGATCCAGGCGGCGGTGGCGGCAGCGCAGCGTGAACCGCTGGGCTATACCCTGGCGCTCGGCATCCCGGAGTTACGCGCCGCCATCTCGGGGCATTACCGGCAGTATTACGGCCTGGATGTGCCGGCCGAGCGCATTGTCGTCACCACCGGCTCCTCGGCCGGCTTCCAGCTTGCCTTCCTGGCCGCCTTCGATGCCGGTGATGAAGTGGCGCTCGGCGAGCCGGCCTATCCGGCCTACCGCAATATCCTGAAAGCGGTCGACCTGGTGCCGAAGATGATCCTGACCGAGGCGGCGACCCGCTTCCAGCCCACCCCGGCGACGATCAATGCCACCGCGCCCAAGGCGCGTGGCGTGCTGGTGGCCAGCCCGGCCAACCCGACCGGCTGCATGCTGGATGGCGCCGCCATGCAGGCTCTGGTGCAGGATTGCGCGGCGCATGACCGCTGGCTGATCGTGGATGAAATCTACCATGGCATCACTTATGGCGGCCGCGCCCAGTCGGTGCTGGCGCTGACCGACCAGGCCATCGTGATCAACAGTTTTTCGAAATATTTCTCGATGACCGGCTGGCGCCTGGGCTGGATGGTGCTGCCGCCGCAATTGCTGCGCGCCGTGGAATGCCTGACGCAGAATTTCTACATCTCCGCCCCCGGCATCAGCCAGGTGGCCGGCGTGGCCGCGCTTGGCGCCTATGACGAGCTGGAGCGCAATGTGGCACGCTATGCCCGCAACCGTGAAATTCTGCTCAACGAATTGCCCGCCGCCGGCTTCGACAAGCTGGCCCCGGCCGATGGCGCCTTCTACATCTATGCCGATATTGCGCGCTTCACCAATGATGCGCAGGATTTCTGCACCCGGCTGCTGAATGATACCGGCATCGCCGCCACGCCCGGCTTCGATTTCGACCGCGAGCGCGGCCATTATTTCATGCGCTTCTCGTTTGCCGGCGCCGAAGCCGAGATGGTGGAAGCAGCCCGGCGCCTCAAGGCCTGGAGCAAGTAGGCGTTACGGAAAAACTATTCGGCGCCAGCCCGGCTTTCGGGTCTAATCCGCATCAGTTTTGCGGAGGAAACCGATGTATCGCCCGTGGCTGTTGCTGCCAGCCCTCTTGCTGATCGGCGCCCAGCCGTTGCCGGCGCAGGAACCCGGCCGGCCCGGCCCGCAATGCGGCCGTGATGCCGACCAGCTGTGTGCCGGCCGGCAGGGACCGGCCGTGCTGGAATGCCTGAAAGGCAACTCGGCCAAATTGAGTCCGGCCTGCAAATCGGCAATCGAAACCATGCCGTCACCGCCGCGTGCTCAAGGCCAAGCTTCAGGCGCAGATGCCAGACCCGGCCCTGGTTCCGGGTCAGGATCGGACCCGGATGGCGGCCGCCCGGTGGAAGCCATCGCCCGCGAGTTGGGTGTGACACCGGAGCAATTCCGCGAGGCTTTCAGAAAAGTGACACCAGCACCGCGCGGCCAGCAGCCCAGCGAGGCGCAGCGCGAACATAACCGCAAGGTATTGTCTGAAGCCCTGAATGTCCCGCCAGAGAAACTGGATGCGGTGATGGACAAATACCGCCCCGAAGGCCCGCCGCCAGGCCGCCCGCCCGCGCCGCCGCCGAAACGCTAACCGGCCTAACCGTCTACCGCCACACGCGGGCCGGGCCATTCCGGGCGTGGTGCCGGATCGGTCACGGTCATATCGGCGCCGCTGGTCCGGCGCAGCGGGATGGCGCTGGCGTCGAAGCCGTCCAGGCATTGGATATTGACGCCATAATGATCCGGCGCGGCGCGTTTGCGGTGAAACGTGTAGATGCCGCAGCGCGCGCAGAAATAATGCTTCGCCCGCCGGGTATTCCATTGATACAGGGTCAGCGCCTGCTCGCCGGACAGAACGGTGAGTTCGCTTTCATGCACCTTGGTCATGAGCGCGTTTTTCTTGCGGCAGAGCGAGCAATCGCACGTGGTCAATTCGGTGATCTCCGCCGTGATGCGGAAAGTCACCGTGCCGCAATGACATGAGCCGCGATACACGCCCATGGCCGTCGCCTCACTTCTTGTCGGGATCGAACGGATTCTTGCTCTTGCGCAGCATGATGCGGATCGGGATGCCGGCCAGGTCGAAAGCATCGCGATAGCCGTTGATCAGATAGCGCTGATAGGTTTCCGGGATGGTTTCGGCGCGGCCGGCAAATAGCGACAGCGTCGGCGGCCGGGTTTTCACCTGGGTGCCATAGCGGATGCGCACGCTGCGGCCATTCGCCATCGGCGGCGCATTCTTCGCCAGCATGTATTCCAGCCAGCGATTGAAGGCCGCCGTGCCGATGCGGGTATTCCAGCGTTCATACTGCTTCATCACCGCCGGCAGCAGACGATCGAGATGCCGGCCGGTCAGCGCCGAGAAGGTCACCACCGGAATGCCGCGCGCCTGTGGCAGCGAGGTTTGCAGCCGATCCTCGATATCCTTCAGCGCCTTGGCGCGATCTTCCACCAGATCCCACTTGTTCACCGCGATCACCAGGGCGCGGCCTTCGCGCAGCACATGGTCGGCGATGGTGAGATCCTGCTTGTCGAAGCCGAGATGCCCGTCCAGCACCAGCACCACCACCTGGGCCATGCGGATGGAATACAGCGAATCCGCCACCGAGAGCTTTTCCAGCTTATGCTCGACGCGCGCCTTGCGCCGCATGCCAGCAGTATCGACCAGCCGGATGCGGCGGCCCTGGTATTCCCAGGCAATGGTGATGCTGTCGCGGGTCAGGCCGGGTTCCGGGCCGGTCAACAGGCGGTCGGTACCGATCAGGGCATTGATCAGCGTGGATTTGCCGGCATTCGGCCGGCCCACCACAGCAAGCTGGATCGGGCGGTCAAGATCGTCCGGCGCCTCCACATCCACATCGGTTTCCACCGGCAGCAGGTCTTCGTCGTCATCCACCGCAACGCTGTCGGCTTCCTCCGACAGCACGGCCGGCGCCGCCTGCTCCAGATGAGGCAGCAAAGCCTCGCGCAATTCCAGCATACCCTCGCCATGCTCGGCGGAAATCGGCAAAGGATCGCCCAAACCCAGGCCATGCGCTTCGGCCAGGCCAAAATCGCCGCTGCGGCCTTCGCATTTATTGGCTAGCAGCAGCATCGGCTTGCGCCGGCGCCGCAGCCAACGGGCAAAATGCGCATCCAGCGGCGTGATGCCGGCGCGCGCATCGATCACAAACAGCACCACATCCGCCTCGGCCACCGCCATCTCGGTCTGGCGCCGCATGCGGCCGGCCATGGTTTCATCCTCGGCATCTTCCAGGCCGGCAGTGTCGATGATGACAAATTCCAGATCGGCCAGGCGGCCCTGGCCTTCGCGGCGGTCGCGGGTCACGCCGGGGGTATCATCCACCAGCGCCAGCTTCTTGCCGATCAGGCGGTTGAACAGCGTCGACTTGCCGACATTGGGCCGGCCGACAATAGCGACTTTGCCTTGCATGATGCTGCTCTACCGGAAAGCCGTGAGGCGGCCATCCTCGGTGAGGATATAGGCCGTCTGCCCCGCCACCAGCGGCGCCACCGCCACCGGGCCGGAAAGTTTGATCGCACCGATCAGATCGCCGGTATAGGGCGACAGGGCATAGGCGCGCTCATCGGTGGAGGCCACGATCAGCCGGTCGCCGGCCAGCACCGGGCCATACCAGGCGATCACACCCTTCTTGATCGGCGCGCTGGGATCCTTGTAGCGCTGCAACTGGCGCACCCAGCGCACCTTTCCGTCGGCGCGGTTGAGGCAGATGATCTGCGATTCCACGGTGATGACGTAAATCACCTCGCCAGCCACCCAGGGCGTCTGGGTGGCGCCGATGGCCCGTTCCCAGACCCGTTCGCCGCTACGCTGGTCGATGGCAACGAAACGGCCCGACTGGCTGACGGCATAGACCCGGCCCCGGTCGATCACCGGCAGGGCGTTGATATCGTTGAGCGCGCCGATGGCATTGACGCGACCGGCGGTGCGCACCAGCTGCTCCGACCAGGCCACGGTGCCGCTTTCGGCCCGCAACGCCACCACTTCGCCGGAGGAGAACGGCGCCACCACGGTGCTGCCCTCCACGGCCGGGGCGGCAGCGCCGAGCAGGCCGGCTGCCTCCTGCAAGGCGGCATGGGTCCAGAGCCGCTCGCCACTCTCGCCATTCAGGGCAAAAAGCTGGTTATCCTGGGTGATGACAAACACCCGCCCGGCATCGGTGCCCGGCGCGCCACGGATCGGCAGCTTGAGCGCCACATGCCAGTAGATCAGGCCGGTATTGGGCTGCAGGGCCAGCACATCGCCATAGGCGGTGGTGACATAGAGCTTGCCATCACCATAGGCCAGGCCACCACCCAGCGCGCCCTCATTCTCACCTTTCGGCGTCAGGTCGATGCGCCATAGCCGGCGGCCGTTATTGACATCGAAGGCGGAAATCCGTGATTCGGCATCCTTGGTGAAGATGCGGCCCTCCGCCACCACGGGCTGGCCCAGAATCTTGGTTTCATCATCGCCGCCAGAGCCGACACTGACATCCCAGGCCGGCCGCAGGTTGTCGCCCAGCGCCAGATGCTGCATGGCATGGCTGGGATAGCCGCCGGCCTGCGGCCAATCGGCATTGGCCCAGGGCCTGGGCAAAGTCAGCGGCGTTTCGGCCAGTTGCGGATCGGGATCGAGCTGCGCATCGAAAGCCAGCACGGAAATCCGCTCACCGACCACTTTCGGGCCGCGATCCGGCTGCGAGAACCAGTCGCCCACCGTGTCGCAGCCGCCCAGCAGCAGGGCGGGCAGCACCAGCAGCAGCGCTGCCAGACGACGGCCCTGCTTCGGATTACCTGGCTTGTCTTCCCGGCTTGCCGGCATGGCGGGCTCCGTCACGGATTGAGCGGGCCGCCCAGGGCGGCAAGCAATTCACTGGCCCGGCCACGCACGCCAACCGAAGCCCTGGTGTCATCAGCCAGCTCGGTCAGCAGCTTGCGTGCCTGATCGCGGTTGCCGGCCTTGAGTTCGGCCAGCGCCAGCAATTCGCGGGCATTGGAATTCCACGGGCTGGCGGCCGGAATGCTGCCGACGCGACGGCTGATTTCATCCAGTGCCAGGCTATCCAGGCCGTTCAGCGCCGCATAATAGCGCGCCAGATCGCGGAAATCCGCCGCATAAGCATTGTTGCCGGCAATCGCATCATAGGCCGCGATGGCACCGGCTACATCCTTGGCGCGCAGAAGCTGCCCGGCGCGCTGGAAATCGGCCAGCAGGGCGTAGCCCTCGGCGCCGCTATTGACCAGATTGCCAAAAGCCTGCGCCGCCTCGGTATGTTTGCCATCCTGGCCCAGGGCCTGGGCGGTGACAAAGGCACGGGCCGCCGCTTCAGCCCGGTCGGCGCTGTAGCTGCGCCAGAACTGATAAGCCGCCGTGCCGGCCAGCAACAGCACCACGCCGGCAATGATCGGCACCCGGAAGCGCTGCCATTGCTGCATCATCCGGTCGCGGCGGTATTCCTCGTCGACTTCCTGGATAAAGGTATCTTTTTCGGCCAACGCGCTGCTCCTTGAACACAACTCTCCCCGCCTGACCGTCGGGGCGGCGTACCATACCCGGAACCCGCCGCCTTGGCAAAGCCCCGACCAGTGCCGCCGATGCCGCAGGCGCCTCTGGTAACGCTTTGATAACACATGGAGTCTTGGCAAAGGGCAAAAACATGATTAATCTGCCGCCGGTTTCAGGACATTGACGGCGCCGATTCGGGCGCCCTGCTCCTTAATTGGCGAGGGCATACGGCATGCGGGCATCTACCAGCAAATTGTGCGCGGCGGCGTTGTTTGGCGCTGTGCTGTGCGGCGTTGCAGGCCTTGCTCCCTCTCCCGCCCTGGCGCAGAAGGGTCCGAAATATCCCACCGCCCCGGTGCCGTTTGAACAGGAGCGGGCGCGCGAACGCGGCGACCGCGCCGTGGTGCTGCTGAATGAAGATGTCTCGCGCATCCCTGGCCATCGCATCGTCGAACTGCCGATCATCAACGGCAAGATGGGCGAGCATGCGCGGCTGGATGACAATGTGGAACTTTTCTTTCCCTTTGGCCGCATCCTGACCGCCACGATCGAATTCCATAAATACAAGCCGGTGACCGCAGCCACCGATGGCATGGGGCCGGAATTCCTGCCCGACCCGCGTTACAGCCGGGTGAAGAATTTCGACCGGGCGCTGGGCGCGGTCTGCGCCAGCGAGCGCATCGACGGCACGCCGTTCAAGCTCGAATTGCGCCGTGGCAGCGACAAGTCGCTGTCGCTGGTGCGCAGCATGTCGAGCGAGCAGAAGCCGGTGCATGATCAGGAGGCGACCTCCTATCGTGTGGTCAGCGCGATGGATATCCGCGACCTGTCGCGCCAGGAGCCGGCTGCCGAGCGCCTGTTCCGCCGCTGCCAGCAAAACGCCAACACGCAGCGTATCAGCCAGAAAGACTAAGCGGGGTTCCCGCCATGTCGTGGCAAAGCTGGGCCCAGTTGCTGGGCCTGCTGATGGCGGCCCTGCTGATCCTGCCCGCCGCCCTGCGGCTGCCCTGGCGCAGCCGCCGCATCCTCACCTATATCGCAGCCTGGCTGGCGATCTTCGCGCTGGTCGGCCTGCTGGTTCAGTTGCTCCAGTAACGTAAACTTGAGCGGCAGAAGCGGCGTTTGGCGCTACTTTCGCCAACGGCTTGAACGCCGCTGGCAGATCGCTGCGCCGGCCATCGGGCACCCTGCCCGCCATGGGGCCGCGAGCCAGCCACAGGAGGAACAACTCAATGAACGAATTGCTGAGCCTGGCGCCGAAGGTGGATTTCTCCCGGCGCGGCTTCGTCGCCACCGGCCTGATTTCCGGCTTCTCGCTGGCCGCCGCGCCGGTGATGGCGCAGAGCGTGATCACCACCGATAGCCAGGGCCTGACCGCCGGCGAAGTGAAAATCCCGGTGCGCGACGGCCAGATGGCGGCCTACCGCGCCATGCCGGCCAAGGGCGCCCCCTTCCCCACCATCCTGGTGATCCAGGAAATCTTCGGTGTGCATGAGCATATCAAGGATGTGTGCCGCCGCCTGGCCAAGATGGGCTATCTGGCGATTGCGCCCGACCTGTTCGCGCGTCAGGCCGATATGAGCAAGGTGACCGAGATGCAGGCCGCCGCCGCCATTGCCGGCCAGGTGCCGGATGCGCAGGTGATGGCCGATCTGGATGCCTGCTCGGCCTGGGCGAAGAAAAATGGCGGCGCTCAGGCCAAGCTGGGCATCACCGGTTTCTGCTGGGGCGGCCGCATCACCTGGCTCTATGCCGCGCATAACCCGAACCTGACCGCCGGCGTAGCCTGGTATGGCCGCGTGGTCGGCCAGGCCAATGAGCGTCAGCCGCGCCATCCGGTGGAACTGGCAGCGCAGATCAAGGCGCCGGTGCTCGGCCTGTATGGCGGCGCCGACCAGGGCATCCCGAACGACACCGTGGATCAGATGCGCACCGCCCTGCGCGGGGCCGGCAAGACCTTCGACATCGTCACCTATCCCGATACGCCGCATGCCTTCAACGCGGATTACCGCGCCAGCTATCGCAAGCCGCAGGCGGAAGATGCCTGGGCCAAGATGCATGCCTGGTTCGTGCGTTTCGGCGTGGCGTAACCTGCCACGATCATTCTGCGCCTGAATGATGGCGGCCGGATCGTCCCGGCCGCCATCTGCTTTTGGTGCTAGGCTCGCTGCAGCTTTTCCTGCGAGGCCGATTCCATGTTGCTCATTCCCACCTATGCCGCCGCCAGCCCGATCCAGGGCGTGGGGCTTTATGCCGCCGCACCAATTCCTGCCGGCACGCTGATCTGGCGCTTTGAGCCTGCCTTTGATCGCATCATCCCGGAAGACGTGTTCGCCGCATTGCCGGAACCGGCGCGCGCCTTTGTCGAGCGCTATGGCTATATCACGCCGCAATTGCCCGGCGGCTGGGTGGTGAGCCTGGACAATACCCGCTTCATCAATCACGCCGCCGATCCCAATACCGACAACACCACGCCGGAGACCTATGCAAGGCGCGACATCGCCATGGGTGAGGAAATCACCTGCGACTATGGCGAATTCTGCACCGACTACACGCTCGACTAACTCGCGCAGAAATAATCCGTCAACGCACTTTTTTGATCTACATCAAAGCCGGTCAGAATCCTGCCGCATAGATTGTCTGCATCAGCAAGAACAACACTTCGGCAACACCCCGGCAACGATGAGTAGCGTCATGGAAAGTCTGGAAATTCTGTATCTCGGCGGCGCGATTTCCGCCTTTGTGCTTTTCGCTGTTGTGCTGGCCTTTGCCAGCATCACCTCGGGCAAGCGGCCCGACTGATATCAGTTTGTTTTCCGGCCGCTGGCCTTCACCAGCGGACGCGAGGCGAGCGGCGCGCGCAGTTCCACCCCCTGCCGCGCCGCGAGTCTGTCCAGCCCGGTGCCATCCGAGCCCCCGTCCTGCCGGCTCCCGCCCGCCCTGCCTGCCTGCTCGGCTGCCACGCCACCGCCTAATTCCCGATCACTCCGCCCAGTGCTTCGGCAATTGCCGGGATTCCGTGCCGGCAACTTGTATATACATGAATATTAGACTTGCCGGGCTTCTTCCCGCTGCATTAGCATGACCCGAGGTTCCAGGCCGCAAAGGCCAGGGGCGGCAAGCCATTCAAGCAGGGGGATTGCAATCATGAAATCAGTGTTTCTCGCCGCAGCCGCGGCCATCGCGCTCACCGCCACCGCGCCGGCCATGGCGCAGGACATGCCGAAGGTCGTGCTGGGCATGAGCGGCTGGACCGGCTTTGCGCCGCTGTCGCTGGCGGCGGAGGCCGGCCTGTTCAAGAAACATGGCGTGGATGTGGAGATCAAGTTCATCCCGCAGAAGGAACGCCACCTGACCGTGGCTGCCGGCGCCACCCAGGCCGTGGCCACCACGGTGGACACCTTCATCTCCTATTCCGCCGCCGGCATTCCGCTGACCCAGGTTTTGCTGCTCGACAAGTCGAAGGGCGGCGACGGTCTGGCGGTGCGCGCGCAATACAACAAGATCACCGATCTCAAGGGCAAGACCATTGCCGTGGATGGTGCCGGCACCACGCCGTATTTCACCCTGATGGTGTTCATGAAGCGCAACGGCCTGGGGCCGAAGGATGTGAACTTCGCCACCCTTGGCCCGAACCCGGCGGCCCAGGCTTTTGTGGCCGGCCAGTATGATGCCGCGCTGACCTATGAGCCGTATCTGTCCTCGATCCGCGAAGCGCCGAATGCCGGCAAGATCCTGCTCACCACGCTGGATTATCCCTGCGTGGTCGACATGGTGGCGTTCCAGCCCGACTACATCAAGAAGAACCCCAAAGTGGTACAGGGCGTGGTCAACGGCTTCTTCGATGCGCTGGCCATGATCAAGGCCGAGCCGGCCAAGTCGAACGAGATCATGGGCGGCAAGGTGAAGCAGACCGGCGAGCAATTTGCCAAGTCGGCCTCCTATATCGCCTGGCAGGACAAGGCCGCCAATCAGGCCTATTTCAAGGGCGAATTGCAGGCCTTCATGAAGGAAGCCGCCGATATCCAGCTTGAAGCCGGCGTGATCCGTTCGATCCCCGCCCTGGCACCGATGGTGGATGACAGCTTCATCAAGTAAGCGGAGCCAGACCTGTGTTTGAACCGCTCAAGCCGGTAGCCCCGGGGCGTCGTATCGCCCTGGGGATTTCCTTCTTCGTCGCCTTCTTCCTGCTCTGGGGCGGCGTAACCTTGGGCGGGCTGGTGCCGCCGCTTTTCCTCGCCGATCCGATCAAGACGGCGCGCGCCGGCATCGATCTCTTCGTGAAATACGGTTTCCTCGCCGATATCGGTGTCACCGTGTGGCGGGTGCTCGGCGGCTTCATCATTGCCTCGATCATCGCGGTGCCGCTCGGCATCGCGATGGGCGCCTTCAAGAGCGTCGAGGCGTTTTTTGAGCCCTTCGTCTCCTTTGCCCGCTACCTGCCCGCCTCGGCCTTCATTCCGCTGCTGATCCTGTGGGCCGGCGTCGGCGAAGCGCAGAAGCTCAGCGTGATCTTCATCGGCTGCGTGTTCCAGATCGTGCTGATGGTGGCGGTCACGGTGGGCGGCTCGCGCGTCGATCTGGTGGAAGCGGCCTATACTTTGGGCGCCAAGCGCGGCGGCATCGTGCGCCGTGTGCTGCTGCCTGGCGCCGCGCCGCAGATTGCCGAAACCCTGCGCCTGGTGCTGGGCTGGGCCTGGACCTATGTCATCGTTGCCGAACTGATCGGCGCCTCCAGCGGCATCGGCCATATGATCATGGACAGCCAGCGCCTGCTCGATACCGGGCAGATGATCTTCGGCATCGTGGTGATCGGCCTGATCGGCCTGGTTTCCGATTTCCTGTTCAAGCTGGCCAATCAGCGGCTGTTTCCCTGGTATTTCCTCAAATGAGCAAATTGCGCATCGATTCCGTCAGCCGGATTTTTCCGGGGGTGCGCGGCGGCAGCCCGACCCGGGCGCTGGAACCCACCACGCTCAGCGTGGAAGACAATGACTTCATCACCATCCTCGGCCCCTCGGGCTGCGGCAAGAGCACATTGCTGCGCATCGTCTCCGGCCTGGATCAGCCGACCACCGGCCAGGTTCTGCTGGATGGCCAGCGCGTCACCCAGCCGGGGCCGGATCGCGGCATGGTGTTCCAGTCCTACACGTTGTTTCCCTGGCTCACGGTGCGTGAGAATATCTGCTTCGGGCTGCGCGAGAAGCAGGTGGCGGAAGCCGAGCAGCAGCGCATCGCGGCGCATTTCATCGACAAGGTCGGCCTGCGCGGCTTCGAGAATCATTATCCGAAGCAGCTTTCCGGCGGCATGCAGCAGCGCACCGCCTTGGCCCGCGCACTGGCCAACGATCCGAAAATCCTGCTGCTGGATGAACCCTTCGGCGCGCTCGACAACCAGACCCGCGCCCTGATGCAGGAATTGCTGCTCGGCATCTGGGAAGCCGACCGGAAGACCGTGCTATTCGTGACCCATGATATCGATGAAGCGATTTTCATGGCCAATCGTGTGCTGGTGATGACGGCGCGGCCCGGCCGGGTGAAAAGCGATATTGCCATCGACCTGCCGCATCCGCGCCATTACACGGTGAAGACCACGCCGGAATTCGCCGCCTACAAGGCGCGGCTGACCGAGGAAATCCGTGTCGAATCGCTACGCGCCGTGGCCGACGAACATTGATGCAAATCCGTCCGTTCGAGGCCGCCGACCGCGCCAGCGTGATCGCGCTATGGCAGGCCTGCGGCCTGACCCGGCCCTGGAACGATCCCGGCAGCGATATCGATTTCTGCCTCACTTCGCAGGAAGCTATCCTGCTGGTGGCGGAAGCCGATGGCGCGGTGATCGGCAGCGCCATGGTGGGGCATGACGGGCATCGCGGCTGGGTCTATTACCTGGCCGCCGCCCCGGCGCAGCAGCGTAGCGGCCTCGGTCGTGCCCTGATGCAGGCCGCCGAGGATTGGGCACGGGGGCGCGGCGTGCCCAAGCTGATGCTGATGGTGCGGCCGGAGAATGAGCGCGTGCGCGCCTTCTATGAAGCCCTGGGCTATATCGAGGAGCCGCGCATCATCTTCTCGCGGCGCCTCGACGAAAAATAGCCTCAGCGCGTTCCCAGGAAATCCATCTTGCCGAGCGGCACGCCCTTGTGGCGCAGAATGGCGTAAGCAGTGGTGACATGGAAATAGAAGTTCGGCAGCGCAAAGCCGAGCAGATAATCCGTGCCGGTGAATTGCAGCTGCTTGGTGCGGGTCGGCACCACCACCTCGCGCGTCGCCGCGCCCTCAAACTGGTCCGGGGTCAGATCCTTGAGGAAAGCCACCGTGCGGGCGATGCGCTCCTGCATTTCCGGAAACGTGGTTTCGGTATCCGGCATGCTCGGCGGCGCAATGCCAGCCAGCCGCGCGCCGCCGGCCTTGGCGGCATCGCTGGCGGATTGAATCTGGCGCACCAGCGGATACATGTCGGGCGCCAGCCGCGCCTCTGCCAGATCGCTCAGCGGGATATTCTGTTGCGCGGCAAACTCGGCGCCCAGATCAAGAAACACCGACAGGCGATCCAGGCCACGCAGAAACACCGGCACCGAAGCGCGGTAGATTGAAAACGACATCGAGCATCACTCCCTGTTGCAGTGCCGGCCAGATAGCACGGCACCACGCAAGGTCAAGGGATGGCAAAAGCGATTTGCTATCTGTCTGCCTGCACCGCCTGAAGGCGAAAACCAAGTGCCTGCGTCACTTTGAGTATTGTGGCAAAGGCAGGATTGCCGTCGCTGGATAATGCCTTGTAAAGGCTCTCGCGTCCGAGCCCGGCATCGCGCGCCACCTGAGCCATACCGCGCACCTTGGCAATGTCGCCAAGCACAGCGGCGATGACCTGTGGGTCACCGTCTTCGAAAGCTGCATCCAGATAGGCCCGCTGCTCGGCTTCCGTCGCCAGATATTTTGCCGCATCGTAAGGCCTGACAGCCACCTTGCCCGCAACCATCTCACACCTCGTCCAATTGCCGAGCCAGCTTGATCGCCTGCCGAATATCCTGCTGCTGGCGTCGTTTGTCGCCGCCGCATAACAGAAAAATCAAGGCATCACCCCGGCGCAGGAAATAGACCCGGTAACCAGGGCCGTAGTCGATACGCAATTCGCTTACGCCCTCACCCACTGACTTGGCATCTCCTGCCAAGCCGAGGCTCAGACGTCTGATCCGCACCTGTATTCTGGCTCGCGCCTGGGTGTCGCGCAGCTCTGCCAGCCAATCAGCAAAGATTGAGGTTTCGCGTATTTCGACCACACCCAACCGTATCCCACAAGATACGGTTGGGCAAGGCCATAAACATCACCCCGCGTAGGCCTTCACATCCTGCCGCTGTTCGCCGAGGCCGGCGATGCCGAGATGCACCTTGTCGCCCGGCTTGAGATAGAGCGGCGGCTTCTGGCCCATGCCGACGCCCGGCGGCGTGCCGGTGGAGATGATATCGCCCGGCTGCAGGCTCATGAACTGGCTCAGATAGCTGATCAGATAGCACACGCCATAGACCATGGTCTTGGTCGAGCCATTCTGGAACCGATGCCCGTTCACATCGCAGAACATCGCCAGATTCTGCGGATCAGCCACTTCATCGGCGGTCACCAGCCAGGGGCCGATCGGGCCGAACGTGTCGCAGCTCTTGCCCTTGGTCCACTGGCCATGGCGCTCGATCTGGAAGGCGCGTTCCGACACATCGTTGATGGTGCAATAGCCGGCGACATGATCCATCGCGCTGGCTTCGTCGACATAACGCGCCACCTTGCCGATCACCACGCCGAGTTCCACTTCCCAATCGGTCTTCTGGGAATTCTTCGGGATGATCAGGTCATCATCCGGCCCCATGATGGCCGACGTGGCCTTCATGAAGATGATCGGCTCCGGCGGCACGGTGGCGCCGGTCTCGGCGGCATGGTCGGAATAGTTCAGGCCGATGCAGATGAACTTGCCGACGCCGGCAACGCAGGCGCCGATACGCGGCTGGCCGCTCACCACCGGCAGCGCATTCAGATCCAGGCCGGCCAGGCGGGCCAGCGCTTCCGGCTGCAACGTGGCGCCGTTGATATCACCCACCACGCCGCTCAGGTCGCGGATATTACCCTGGGCATCCAGGATTCCGGGCTTTTCCTGGCCCAGCGGGCCATAACGCAGCAATTTCATCACATGTCTCCGTTGCTAAAAATCATGCCGTAAAGTTCAGAGCGACCAGCCGCCATCCACCATGTGGATCGCGCCGGTGGTGAAGGCACTTTCATCGGCGGCGAGATAGACCACCAGGGCGGCCACTTCCTCGGCCGTGCCAAGCCGGCCGAGCGGCTGGCGCGCCACGAAAGCATCGCGCGCCTTCTGCTCGTCGCCCATCGCCTTGCCCAAGGTGGCGATGCGATCATCCAGCGACGGCGACTGGATGGTGCCCGGGCAGATCGCGTTGCAGCGAATGCCCTGGCGGATAAAATCCAGCGCGATGGATTTGGTCAAGCCGATCACTGCGGCTTTTGTGGCACCATAGACAAAGCGGTTGCCCGCCGCCTTCACCGAGGAAGCCCCCGAGGCGATGTTGATGATCGAGGCACCGCGCCCGCTTTCCAGCATCGCCGGCAGCAACGCCTTGGTCAGGCGGAACATGGAGCGCACGTTGAGATCGAAGGCGAAATCCCACTGCTCCTCGGTGCAATCGAGAATGGTGCCGTGATGCACAAAGCCGGCGCAATTGAACAGCACATCCACCGCGCCCATTTCGGCAGCAAAAGCCTGGATCGCCTTGGCATCCATCATATCCAGCTTCTGCGTATGGATGCCGGGCAGGCTGCCCAGCTCGGCCAGTTTCTCGGTATTCACATCGGTGGCGATAACCTCGGCGCCCTCGCGCGCAAAAGCCAGCGCAGTGGCCCGCCCGATACCCTGCGCCGCCGCCGTGATCACCGCCTTCTTGCCCTGCAACCGCATGTCATTTCTCTCCCTGTACGATGCACCGGCGGCGCCTGCCACCGGTTTTCTCCCATCTGATATATCAGTTGTGAACTTTACCCGGCGACGCGGCAACTAGCAACTGGCGGCCGGGATGGGTTAATGTAATGGCGGAATTTCAACCTGCCGGAGACAATCCATGACCGACCAGATCGCCGCCTATTGGCCCCAGGTGCTGAAGATGCTGACCTCTGCCGGCGGCGCGCTGGTGGTGTTCATCGCCTTCTGGATCGCCGCCGGCATCGCCAAGGCGGTGATCGGCCGCGTGGCTGAGCGCGACAAGGCGCGGCGGGATGTGCTCGAACTGCTCGGCAGCGCGGCGCGCTGGGGCATTGTCGGCTTCGGCGCCGTCACCGCGCTGGGGACGCTCGGCGCCGATGTCACCGGCCTGATCGCCGGCCTCGGCCTCACCGGCTTTGCCCTCGGCTTCGCGCTCAAGGATATTGTTTCCAGCCTGATGGCCGGCCTGCTGATCCTGCTCAACCGCCCGTTTGTGAGTGGCGACCGCGTGCTGGTCACCGGCATCGAGGGCGTGGTGGCGAAGATCGACCTGCGCTACACCGAAGTGGTGTCGGATGACGGCAAGCGCCATCTGATCCCGAATGCCAATGTGCTCGGCAATGTGGTGACCGTGCTGCCGGCCATCCCGGTCGCCGTCGCCGTCGCCGACAAAACTGTCTGATAACCGGAAGGAACCGACCATGATGAAGAAAGTTGCCCTGGGCATTGCCGTCGTCATCCTGCTGGTAGCCGGCGGCATTTTCTACCTGTTCTCCAACCTGGACGGCATCGTCAAGGTGGCGATCGAAACCTATGGCAGCCAGGCCACCCAGGCGCGGGTCAGCGTTGGCAAGGTCAGCATCGGCATCAAGGATGGCAGCGGCGCGATCAACGAGCTGAAGGTGGCCAACCCGACCGGCTTCAGCACCCCCGAGGCTTTGTCGCTGGGCGAAATCTCGCTCAAGCTGGATGTCGCCACGCTGCAGCAAAACCCCATCGTGGTGAAGGAAATCGTCATCACGCGGCCGCGTGTCACCTATGAATTCGCCCAGGGCGGCAGCAATCTGGAAACCATCCAGAAAAATACCCAGGCTTATGCCCAGAAGATGAGCCCGGGCGGCAGCAAGCCCGATGGCGGCGCCACTCCGGCCAAGGATGGCAAGGCCGAAACCAAGCTGGTCATCGAAAATCTCTATGTACGCGACGGCCAGATCGGCATGAGCCACGCCGCCCTGCAGGGCCGCCAGCTCAGTGCCGGCCTACCCACCATCCACCTGACCGATATCGGCAAGGGCAAGGGCGGCGCCACCCCGGCGGAAGTGGCCGAGCGAGTGCTGGGCACCATCAGCCAACAGGCTGCCCGGGTGGCGAGCAGCGAATTGCAGAAGCAACTCGGCGACCAGCTCAAGGGCGCCATCGGCGGCGTCACCGGTGGTGCAGCCGGCAATGCGGCAGGCGGTGCCGCCGACAAGCTCAAGGGCCTGATCGGCAAGTAAGCTGGCTCGGCATGTAAGCCGGCTCGACATGTAAGCCTGGGCGGCAAGTATGCCTGGGCGGCAGATGGCGCTGCGGCGGGGATCGGCATAGACTGGCCGGCAAAAGCTCCCCCGCCCTCGCCTGTCTGCCCTGGTTCCCATGACATCCTCGCGTTTCCTGCTCGCCGCTCTGCCCGGCACGGCGGCCCTGCTGATCGGCATCGGCCTGGCCCGTTTCGGCTACACGCCGCTGATCCCGGCCCTGATCGATCAAGGCTGGCTGGCGGCGCCGGAAGCAGTCTATCTCGGTGCCACCAATCTGGCCGGCTACCTGCTCGGCAGCCTGCTGGCCTATCGCCTGGCCCGCGCCTATGGCTCGGCCCTGGTGGTGCGCTTCGGCATGGCCTCGGCCACGCTCAGCTTCATCGCCTGCGCCCTGCCGCTGGGATTCTGGTGGTTTGTACCCTGGCGTTTCCTGGCCGGTTTTGCCGGCGCGCTGCTGATGATCGTGGCCCTGCCGGTGGTGCTGTCGCGCATGCCGCTGGAGCGCCGCGCCCGCACCGCCGGGGTGGTGTTCACCGGCGTCGGCATGGGTGTGGCGGCCTCCGGCACCCTGGTACCCAGCCTGGCCAGCCACAGCGTCACGGCAGTGTGGCTCGGCATGGCCTTGGTGGCGGGCAGCCTGACTTTGCTCACCTGGCGCGGTTGGGGCTTTGGCGGCCAGGGCATGGCCGCCGCCAGCGATGCCGAAGCCCCGCCGGCACGGCAATTGCTCAGCCGCCCGGTGCTGCTGCTGCTGGCCGCCTATGGCCTCGATTCCTTCGGTTTTGTGCCGCATACCGTGTTCTGGGTCGATTACATCGCGCGCGGCCTGGGGCGTGGCCTGGCCGAAGGCGGCTTCTACTGGGTCTGCTTCGGCCTCGGCGCACTCTGCGGCCCACTCACCGCCGGCCTGGTGGCGGAGAAATTCGGCTTTCACTATGCCTTGCTGGCGGTTTTTGTGCTCAAGGCCTGCGGCGTGCTGCTGCCGCTGGCCGATACCTCAATGCCGGCGCTGATGGCCTCTTCGATGATCGTCGGCGCGCTGGCACCGGGTGTCTCGGCCGTGCTGTCCGGCCGCATCGCGGAACTGGTCGGCCTGACCGGGCATCGCCGGGTCTGGGGCTGGATGACCGTGGCGGTGGGTCTGGCCCAGGCTGGCGGCGCCTATGGCCTGTCGTATCTGTTCACCCATAATGGCTCTTATGAGCTGCAATTCCTGCTCGGCGGCGTGGCGCTGATCGGTGGCGCCGTGCTGGTGGCGCTAAGCGGCCTGCGACCGGTGGCAAAAGGCGGATAGGCGGCCATGGAAGCCAGGCTGAAAGCCGGTCTGCTGGTGCAGGCGATCCTGCGCCTCTATGACCGCGAGATGATCCCGGCCTATCTGCGGCGGCGCGGCGATGCCGATGCCGGCGCCGTGCTGGTGAAGATCACGCTGGATCGCGACACGGCTTTGCTGTTCAGCCAGGCCCGCGATGGCGAAGGCCGCGCCGCCTGGATGAAAACCGGCCCGGCGGCAGAGAGCGAGATCGAAGCCCAGCTTGCCAAGGCGGTGAGCCGCGATCCCGATCTGTGGATCGTCGAGGCCGAGGATGCCCGGGGCCGCTTCCTGCTGGATGCCCCGATCATCGGCTGATACAGTCGCCGCCATTCGAACAGCGTTATTCAGTCACCGGAGGATCGCGTGGTCGCCCCCTTTATCCTGATCGGCCTTGGCCTGGTTTTCCTGGCCAATAACTTCGACATGCTGGAACTGGCCTTCCTGCGCCAATGGTGGCCGGTGATCCTGATCCTGCTCGGCATCGGCATGCTGTTCCAGCGCCGCGGCTGACCATCATTCAAGCCGCCGCGTGCCACCGGTCAGGCTACCGCTGTGCGCCGCTGGCGGATTGCCAGCACAATCACCGCCGCCACCAGGCAGGCCAGGCCGGCGGCGAAGAAAGCCGGGGTATAGGTCTGCATGCTGGTGCGGATATAGCCGGCGCCATAGGCCGCGACCGCTGCGCCCAACTGATGCGCCGCGAAAATCCAGCCGAACATCATGCCGACCCGCTGGGCGCCAAACGTTGCTGCCGTCAGCTTCACCGTGGGCGGCACGGTGGCGATCCAGTCCAGGCCATAGAACAGCGCAAACAGCGACAGGCCGTAGAGCGTGAAATCCGAATAGGGCAGCCACATCAGCGACAGGCCGCGCAAACCGTAATACCAGAATAGCAGCTTGCGATTGTCGTAGCGGTCGGACAGCCAGCCCGAAAGAATCGTGCCGACAAAATCAAACGCCCCCATCAACGCCAGCACGGAGGCAGCCGGAATCGGCTCCAGGCCAAAATCGCTGCACAAAGCAATGAAATGCGTCTGCACCAGGCCATTGGTGCTGAGGCCACAGATGAAGAAGCTGGCGGCCAGGATCCAGAAAACCGGATGGCGCAGGCCATCCCACAGCACCAGCAGCGGCGTCATCAGCGTCAGGGCTGGTGTTTGCCCAGGCGACGCTGCCGGCGCGGTTTCGCCATAAGCGGCGAGGCCGACATCGCCCGGCCGATCCCGCATCAGCACCAGGGCCAGCACCAGGATCACGGCACAGGCCAGCACCACCGGCAATACAGCGGCACGCCAGCCCCAATGGGTGATGATCCAGGCGGCGAGCGGCAGGAAGGCCAGTTGCCCGGTGGCGGAACTGGCGGTCAGCAGGCCCAGCACCAGGCCGCGCCGGGCCACGAACCAGCGATTGGCCACCACTGCGCCCAGCACCAGGGCGGTCAGCCCGGTGCCGAAACCGAGCAGCACGCCCCACAGCACAAACAGATGCCACAATTCGCTGGCCCGGGTCGCCAGCGCCATGCTGCCGCCGACCAGCACCAGCCCGGTGCAGATCACCGGGCGCAGGCCGAAGCGCTCCATGAACAGCGCGGCAAATGGCCCGAGCAGGCCAAACAACGCGAAACGCAGGGCCAGGCTGGAAGCGATCTGTTCCGTGGTCCAGCCGAATTCCTGGCCCAAGGCCAGCAGCATGGCGCCCGGCAGGCCAATGGCGGCCGCCATCACCAGCATGGTGCAGAAGGTGATGGCCGCAACGATCCAGCCATAGTGAATGCCGCGCCGCTGCAACCAGGGCGCCAGGATTTGTGCCGGCATGGGAGATGCTACCGTTCCGTCAGGCTGCTTCCAGGATGGTGGCGACACCCTGGCCGCCGCCGATGCATTGCGTCGCCAGGGCATAGCGCTTGCCTTCGCGTTTCAGCACTTGCGCCGCCTTGCCGGTGATGCGGGCACCGGTGGCGCCAAGCGGGTGGCCGATGGCAAGCGCGCCGCCATCCAGATTGACCCGCGCCGGATCGATGCCGAGTTCACGCAGGCAGGCCACTGCCTGGCTGGCAAAAGCCTCGTTGATCTCCACGATGTCGATATCGCCAATGCCGAGCCCGGCCCGCGCCAATGCCTTGCGCGTCGCCGGCACCGGCCCCATGCCCATGATTTCCGGCTCGCAGCCCGCCGTCGCCACGGCACGGATTTGCGCCAGCACCGGCAGATTATGCCGCACGGCAAAAGCTTCGGAACAGACCAGCGTGGCGGCAGCGCCATCGGTGAGCGGCGATGCCGTACCGGCTGTAACCGTGCCGTCAAAAGCCGGCTTCAGCGCTGCCAAGCCTTCCAGCGTGGTCTGCGGCCGCAGGCAGCCATCGGCATCCACCAGGCCATTGGGCGTCGTCACCGGCAACACTTCATCACGCAGGCGGCCGGCATTGAAGGCGGCAGCCGCCTTCTGCTGCGAGACCAGCGCAAATTGCTCCTGCACATCGCGCGGCACGGCAAAGCGCGCTGCCACGTTTTCCGCCGTGCGGCCCATGGAGATATAAGCCTCGTAGGGGATTTCCGCCGCCGGCTGCTCCGGCGTCCGGAAACGCGGATTGGCCGAGAAATTGAAGCCGCCCTGCGGCACCATGGTCATCGATTCCACGCCGGCACAGATGAAGGCTTCGCCGGCACCGATGGCGATCTGGCCCACGGCATAGTGAATGCCGGTCATCGACGAGCCGCAGAAGCGGTTGATGGTGCCACCACTGACCTCGACCGGCAGGCCGGCCAGCAAGGCCGCGATGCGGGCAATGTTGTTGCCCTGTGCCGCCTCGGGATAGGCGCAGCCCATCAGCACATCCTCGATCAGCGCCGGATCAAGGTCCAGGCGCTGGATCAGGCCCTTGAGCGTTATGGCGGCCAGGTCGTCGGGCCGCGTCTCGGCCAGGCGGCCCTTCTTGGCAAAATGGAACGGGGTGCGGACATAACCCGCGATCACGGACCGAAACATGACATCACCTCTCACGCTTTATTTGCAGATCACGCCACCGGCAGCGGCAGCAGGTCGAGTTGATCAAGCTGCCCGCCCGCCAGGCGTGGCCGGCTGGCGGCAAGCTGTTCATGCGGCACCCCGAGCGGCACGGCACTGGCGGCATCCAGCCGCGCCACCTGGCCGGCATCCAATGCCAGGGTCAGGCCGCCCAGCGTGCCCTCAAGCTGTGCCCGGTTGCGTGGACCAATGATCGGCACCAGGCCGGTGGCGGAACCAGCGGCGCGCTGGCGCAGCCAGGCAATCGCCACATGGATCGGCGTGGCACCACTTTCCGCCGCCACCGCCAGCACGGCATCCAGCAAGGCAGTCTCACGCGCGGATTTCTCGGTATGCACCAGCATGCCCAGCTTGCTCAGCCGGCTATCGCCAGTCTCGCCACGATATTTGCCGGTCAGGAAACCGCCGCCGAGCGGCGACCACAATGCCGCGCCCAGCCCCAATGCTTCCGCCATCGGCAGCAATTCGCGGTCGGCGCTGCGTTCGGCCAAACTGTATTCCACCTGGATGCCGGCCAGCGGCAGGCTGTTGCGCAACTCGGCCAGGGTGGCGCCGCGCGCAATGCGCCAGGCCGGGAAATTCGACAAGCCGGCATGCAGGATTTTGCCGGCACGGGCCAGATCGTCGAAGCCGCGCAGGATTTCCTCCATCGGCGTCATACCATCAGCCATATGGGTCCAGAGCAGGTCGATACGGTCGGTGCGCAGCCGTTTCAAACTGTCTTCCACGGCGCGGATCATGGTCTTGCGGCTGTTGCCGGTCTGCGCCAGGCCGCCATTGGGCTGAGCGCCCAGGGTGTATTTGGTCGCCAGCACAAAATAATCGCGGTCGGCGGCCAGGAAGTCGCCCAGCAGACTTTCCGCCTGGCCGAACTGGTAGGTATCCGCCGTGTCGATGAAATTGCCACCGGCAGCGGCATAGCCATCCAGCACCGCCTTGGCCTCGTCGCGCTCGGCGCCATGGCCCCAGCCGGTGCCGAAATTGCCGGTGCCAAGCGCCAGTTCCGAAACCCTGAGGCCGGTATGGCGGCCGAACAGCCTGTAGCGCATCGCTCTCTCTCCGTTACATTACGATCATCATTTAATAGATTAAATGACGCATATAATTTATAAAGTCAAGCGGCCATGGTTTGATGGAGATGACGAACATGCGGGTCAGCAGGGAACAGGCGGCGGAAAACCGGCAGCGCGTGGTGGCGACGGCGGCACGGCTGTTTCGCGAGCGCGGCTTCGACGGCATCGGCATCGCCGACCTGATGCGCGAGGCCGGCCTCACCCATGGCGGCTTCTACGGCCAGTTCGGCTCCAAGGATGAATTGATGGCGGAAGCCGTGGCAACATCGCTGGAACAATCGCTGCAACGCTGGCATGAGCGCGTGGCGCGTCATCCGGAAGACCCGCTCGGTGCCGTGGTGCAGGCCTATCTGCGCCCGGCGCATCGCGATGGCCCCGGCGCCGGCTGCGGCTTTGCCGCCCTCGCCTCTGAACTCGGGCGCCAGCCGAAAAGCCTGCGCCGCCGCCTCACCGATACCCTGCGCGGCTTCTTCGATCTGCTCGGCGACCAGATCGGCGGCAAAACGGCGGCGGCCCGGCGCAAGCAGGGCATCCATGCCTACAGCGCCATGGTCGGCGCCCTGGTGCTGGCCCGCATCGCCGAGGATGAAGAACTCTCGCGCGAGATTCTGCAAACCGTGGCCGAGGCGATCACGGCCCGGCAATGAGCATCATTGCCGGCCCAGCCCGGCGCCGGCATAAAGCTCGGGCTTGAAGCCGAGCAGATAGTTTCCGCCGCCAAGATCGAGCAAAGGGCGTTTGATCATGCTCGGCTGCGCCAGCATCAATGCAATGGCGCGGGCTTCATCGAGATCGGCCCGCTCGGCTTCCGGCAGTTTGCGAAACGTGGTGCCGGCGCGGTTCAGCACCTTGTCCCAGCCCAAGGCCTGGCACCAGGCGCGCAGGCTGGCGGCATCGATGCCCCTGGCCTTGTAGTCATGGAAGGTATAGGCCACGCCCTGCCCGTCCAGCCAGGTGAAGGCTTTTTTCATCGTGTCGCAATTCTTGATGCCGTAGATCGTGATGGTCATGGCGCGCTCCTTCGCCGGCCGTGATATCGGGCCGGCGCCGCAGCGTCAACGCATAGCGCCTGAGCGACGCCGCAGCCAGTCGGCAAAGCGCAGCTTGCCACGGCGCGCATTGCCGGCCGCCAGCAGCGACGCCGCTGCCAGATCGATGCCGAAATACTGCGCCGCCTTGTCTACCCGCACCGTCAGGCTGCTACCCTGAATAGCCACATGGGCCGCCAGATGGGCCTGCACAAAATCAGCAAAAGGCAGGGCTTCCGGGCCGCCCAGTTCCACCAGGCCCTGGCCCGGGCCAGCCATGGCGATATCAGCCAGCGCCGAGGCCACATCCTCGGATGCCACCGGCTGCAACAAGGCATCCGGCACACGCACAACATCGCCCTCAGTGGCCGCAGCGGCGATGGCACCGACAAATTCATGGAATTGCGTGGCGCGCAGGATGCTATAGGGCAGCCCGGCAGCTATCAGGGTTTGCTCCTGCACCAGCTTGGCGCGGAAATAGCCACCCTGTTGCAGTCGGTCGGTACCCACCACCGAGAGCGCCACCAGATGGCGCACCCCCGCTGCCTGGGCCACCGAGGCCAGATTGCGGCTGCTGCGGGTGAAAAAATCCAGCACCGCCGCATCGGCAAACGAAGGCGCATTGCTGCTATCGACCACGATATCAGCGCCGGCCAAAGCCGCCGCCAGGCCTTCGCCGGTCACGGCATCAACACCGCGCGACGGCGAGGCCGCCAGCACTTCATGTCCGGCCTGGGCCAGCAACGCCACCAACTGCGCCCCGATCAGACCGCTGCCACCAATCACCACCACCCGCATCTTCGGCTCCATCTACCGGCCAAGGCGCCCAGGATCGGGCCGCCTTCATGCCAGCAAGACGGGGTGGCGCAGGGCTTTGTGACAGGCCTGAGTGATTTTTATGCTCAACCCTTGTAATCGATCCTGACCTTGGCCGCTGCCGCATGGGCGGCGGCGCGGGCCTGGTCGATATCGCCATCGCGCGCCAAAGCCAGCGCCACGCCCATGCGGCGATAGGGCCGCGTGGTCGGCTTGCTGAAAATGCGCAGGTCCAGGTCGATGCCGGGCGCGGCGGGCTGCAAGGCCTCGGCCAGGCCGGTGATGGCGAAATCGCTGGCATCACGATCCGCCAGGATCACCGCCGAGGCGCTGGGGCCATGCTGAGTAATAGACGGGATCGGCAGGCCCAGGATGGCGCGGGCATGCAGGTCGAATTCGGTCAGGTTCTGCGAGATCAGCGTCACCATGCCGGTATCATGCGGGCGCGGCGACAATTCCGAGAAGATCACCGCATCATCCTTGATGAAGAATTCGACACCGAACAGGCCATAGCCGCCGAGATTGTCGACCACGGCGCCGGCCTGGCGCTGCGCCTCGGCAATGGCGGCGGCCGACATCGGCGTCGGCTGCCAGCTTTCCTGATAATCACCGCGCTCCTGGCGATGACCGATCGGCGGACAGAACACCACGCCCTGGCGGGTGCGGATGGTCAGCAGCGTGATCTCATAATCAAAATCGATGAAGGCTTCGACGATGACGCGCTTGCGGTCGCCGCGCATGCCGGCCACGGCATAATCCCACGCCTTGTCGATGCCGGCGGCATCCTTCACCGTGCTCTGGCCCTTGCCGGAGGATGACATCACCGGCTTGACCACACAGGGCAGCCCGACCTTGGCCACCGCCGCCCGCATCTCCTCCAGGCTTTCGGCATAGAGATAGGTCGAGGTCGGCAGGCCGAGTTCACTCGCCGCCACTTCGCGGATGCGGTCGCGGTTCATGGTCATCAGCGTGGCGCGCGCCGACGGCACCACATTGCTGCCGCGTTCCTCATATTCCTTCAGCACCTCGGTGCGGATCGCCTCCACCTCGGGCACGATGAAATCCGGCTGGTGCTTGTCGATGGCAGCGCCGAGCGCGGCGCCATCCAGCATCGAGAATACCTCGAACTGATCCGCCACCTGCATCGCCGGGGCGCCGGCATAGGCGTCGCAAGCGATGACATGGGCGCCGAGCCGCTTGGCGGAAATGACGAATTCGCGCCCCAGTTCGCCCGAGCCGAGCAGCAGGATTTTTGCAGTGGGGGTCATGGCATGCTCCCGAAAAGCTGCCACCCGGGCAGCCCAAAACCGTCAATGGAAGGCGACAGGAATAGCCGAGCCCCACCGCCTTCGCCAGCCATCCGGCGACGAAAATCAGGGGGCGAAAATCAGGGCATAATGCCGGGTTCAGCATCGGCTGCCTGGCTGCCTCGCTGGCTGGCCGGCTGGCCAGCCCGCATCTGCGCCTCCAGCGCCAGGCCTAAGTCACGCAGCAATATGGCAAGCTGGGCCTGCTTGCGCGGCTCCAGTGTGGCCAGCCAGTCCGCTTCCAGGGCCATATCCTGGCGGAATGCCGCCTCGGCCCGCGCCTGCCCGGCCGGGGTGAGTTCCACCGCCAGGCTGCGACCATCCCGGGCCGATGGCACCCGCCGCACCAGCCCGGCCTTTTCCAGCCGGCCCAGCCGGTGCGTCAGGCTGCCGGAGGCGATCATCAGAGCGCGATAGAGTTCGGTCGGGGTCAGGCGATAAGGCGGGCCACTGCGCCGCAGGGTGGCGATGACATCAAATTCGCCCCGATCCAAATCAAAATCGGCGAAGCTGGCCTCGATGCCCGGCGCCATCAGGCGCGACAGCCGGTAGATACGGCCCAGCACCGCCATCGGCGTCGTATCCAGATCGGGCAATTCACGCGCCCATTGTCGGCGCAGGCGGTCGACATGATCTTCGCGGCGGCTTCGGTCGGTCATGGCGCAGTCTCCCGGTTGCCAAACTATCTTGACATGAAGATAATCTCGCGGCAATATCTTCACGTGAAGATAAATTGGATCGACGCCATGGCCCGCCGCCCCAGCCTGCATTTTGCGCCGCCGCTGCTGTTGCAGATGCTGCTCTGCTCGTTCCTGTGGGCCAGCGCCTTCATCCTGATGAAACTGGCCGGCCTGGCGCTGTCGCCGCTGGCGCTGACTGCTCTGCGTGGTCTGATGGGCAGCCTGCTGATTGCCGCCTGGCTGCTGGCCTTCGGGCAGAACATCCTACCGCGTGGCCGCGAGATTCGCGACTGGGCCATCCTTGGCCTGCTGCAAGGCGTGATCCCGAACTTCCTCACCGCCTATGCCCTGATGCAGATTTCCGCCGGTCTCACCGCCATGGTGCAGGCCAGCACGCCGCTGATCGTGGCCGCCCTGGCGCAGTTGCTGTTTGCCAGCGAACGCCTGACCCGGCAGCGCATCGCCGGCCTCGGCATCGGTTTTGCCGGCATGCTGCTGCTGGTCGGCCCGGCTGCCCTGGCGCCGCTGCTGAGTGGCCAGGCCAGCGCCGATCCGGTCGGCATCGGCGCCATGCTGATCGTGGCGCTGAGCTATGCACTCGGCAATCTCTATGTACGCAGCATTCCGCAGCCCGAGCCGATCCGTCTCGCTTTCGGGCAGCAGCTTTTCGCCGGCCTGCCCTGCACCGCGCTGATCCTGGCCCAGGGTGGCCTGGGCGGCTTTGCCCCGGCCTTGTCGGCCTGGCCGGAATTGCTGCTGCTGGGCAGTTTCGGCACTGCGTTGCCGATTGTGCTCTACATGCATATCCTGCGCAAAGCCGGCCCCACCATCGGCTCGATGAACGGCTATTTCCTGCCGCCCTGGACCATCATTCTCGGTTTCCTGCTGCTCGGCGAGCCGGTCAGCCTGCGGGAAATTCTCGCCACCGCCATCATCCTGGCCGGCGTCGCCCTGCTTTCCCGTCAGGCCACAGGGCGTTAGCCGGCTGCCGTTTGCGCCACCGGCTGCGGCTGGGCGGCCGGCCTGAAACACATCGCCACCAGGAAGGCGCCGATGCCGAGTACCCAGGCGCCGAGATAGAGCCAGGTGTAGCTGCCCAGGCTGTCAAAAATCAGGCCGCCGACCAGCGGGCCGCTGGCCATGCCCAGGCTGCCGGCCATGGCGATACCGCCGATCACCGTACCCATCACGGAGAGCGGAAAATTCTCACGCGCGATCACGGCGTAAAGCGGCATCACCCCGGCATAGACAAAGCCGAACAAAGCCGCCACGGCATAGAAGCCGCCAAGCTGGCGCGCGAAGATGAAACCCAGTGCGGCAAAAGCCTGCACCAGCAGGCCGGCGGCCAGGACACGCCGCGCCCCCAAACGATCCCCGAGCAGGCCAAAGGCGATGCGGCCACCAAGACCGGCCAGACCTTCCACGCTGTAGATCGACACCGCCGCCAGCAGCGGAATGCCGCAGCTCAGCGCATAGCTGACAGTGTGGAAAATCGGTCCGGCATGGGTGGCGCAGCAGAAAAAATTGGTCAGCATCAGCACCAGGAATTGCGGCGAGCGCAGCAGCCGCGTCAGCGGCATGGTGGCTGCCGGCATGCGCTGCGGCCCGGCCTCCGACAACGACAATCCCGGCGGCCGGCGCACCAGCAAAGCCGCAGGCAGCATCAGCAAAGCCGCCAGCAAGGCGATCAGCAGCATGGCTTCACGCCAGTCATGACGCTCCACCAGCCAGGCCGCCAGCGGCGACATGGTCATCGGCGCCACGCCCATGCCGGCGGAGACCAGCGATACGGCCAGGCCGCGCTGAGTGTCGAACCAGCCGGTGATGCAGGCCATCATCGGCGCAAAAATCGCCGCTGTGCCGGCGCCGATCAGCAGGCCGAAACTGACCTGGAATACCAGCAGCGAGCCGGCGCGGCTGGCCAGCACCAGGCCGGCCAGCAGCAACAGCGTGCCGCACAGCACCACGCGGCGCGGCCCGATACGATCGGAGAGATGGCCCCAGGCCATGCTGGCGCATGCCATGGCGAGAAAGCCCAGGGTCATGGCGCCGGAAATGCCGGCCACGCTCCAGCCGGTATCGCGGGCCATCACCTGCAGGAAAACCGGCAATGCAAACATCGCCCCGATGGCGGCGCAACTCAGCACCGCCCCGGCCGCCACGATCACCCAGCGATACGGCATCCCGCCCCTCCTCCGCTCTGCCCTGGCCGCATTATAGCCGCCGCCCGCCCCGGCCTGGCAACATCCGCTCATCGCCCGCCGCCGGTTCTGCTTCAGCCGGCCGGCGGCATGCGCTCGAATACCGGCAGAGCCGGATCGAGATGATCCCAGGCCAGGCCGCGTATGGCATAGGTGGAAAGCTGTGGCTGGAAACGCCCGGGCTCATCCAGGCTGGCGACATGGATGGTGAACAGCGCCGGCATTGCGGCAAAAGTGAGATAGACCGGCGCGCCACAATGCGGGCAGAAACCATGACTTTTCACATTGCCGCTATCAGCAACACGATCCCATTGCCGGGCCTCGCCCTGCAAGGTCACAGCAGCGCGGTCGGCGAAGGTGATATAGGAGCCATGGCCGGTGCCGCTGACCTGCTGGCAATCGCGGCATTGGCAATGATTGGAGAAGACCGGCTCGGCGGCAATGCTGTAGCGAATGGCGCCGCAGGCGCAGCCGCCGGTATAGGGCTTGGTCATGTTTGTTCTCCCGATCAGGCGCAGCAGGCAGCCGGCTGCGATTGCGACGGCGCCGTGGCGTAATCGCCGCGCCGACGCCACCAGATGCCGGTTTCATTGCGCCCGAGCGGCGCGCGATCCAGCCATTGATAGGCGCCCCATAGCGCATCCAGGCCGCGCGCATAGGCCGAATAGGTGTGATACACCGCGCCATCACGCAACACGAAAGCACTCATGCCCGGGCGATCCTGGGTGAAGGTGGCGCCATCGGTGCCACAACCGGCAGCAATCTCCAGCACCGGCGGCGGCAGCGCATCCATGGCATGGCCGGCGCGCTGAAAATTATAGTCCACAGCGCCGCTCTGCTGCTGTTCGGCAGTGAAATAGACATTGAAATCAGCATTGAAATCGCTCGGCGCCGAGGAGGCCCAGGGAAAGCTCCACCCCATATGCTGGCGGAAATCCAGCAGCCGTGACAATGGCGCGCGTGAGACCGCCCACAGCGATACATCATGCTGCGCCAGATGCTCGACAAAGCCATTGAAGCCATCGGCGATCATCGAGCAGGACGGGCAGCCGGCGGCATAATCGGCGCCAAACATGAAATGATAGACCAGCAACTGGCTGCGGCCCTGGAACAGATCGGCCAAAGTGGCATGGCCTGTTTCCGTCTCGAACGAATAGGCCTGCTCCACCGGCACCCAGGGCAAGGCCTGGCGCTGGCGCGCCAGGGCATCACTCTGCCGCGTGAGCTGCTTTTCCGCCGCCAGCAGATCCAGCCGCGCCGCCAGCCATTGCTGCCGCGTGCCGATCTGCGGCAACATTTCCCGTTGTCCATCCATGATTGCTGCCTCCGGTGTTTTGGGCAAAGCCTGCCCGTGCGCTGCCACGCCGATCGCGGCAGCGTTGAAAAACTGAAAAATGGGTATGATCAGTCGGGCAAGCCGGTCAGGTCGCCCAGCTTGCGCATGCAGCTTTTCCAGCCATTGCCCATATTGGTATAGGCAGTCTGGTTGCGCGGCAGCACAAAGCCCTCATGCACCAGGCGCAGGCGCGTACCCAGTTCCACCCGGGTCAGCGTGAAGCTGACAATGGTATCCAGCGGCGCGCCATAGCCGATATTGCCGGCATCGCCGCCGCGCCAGGCATAGGAGAAGCGCTGCAGCGGCACCACCTCCAGTACAATGCAGCGGATGGTGCCATCCCAGGCCCCGGCCGGCGTGGTCTGATAGGTGAATTCAGTGCCAGGCACCGGCGCAAAGCCCTGCGGCTGCATCAGCCAGCGCGCCATCAATGCGCCGCTGGTCAAAGCCTGCCACAGCACTTCCGGGCGATGCGGAAACACCTCGTCGATGACGATGGCATGGCTGGCAGCTTGCTGGATGTCCAGTGTCTCGGTCATGGGTCGATATCCTTGAGTACATCGCGCAGGGCATCGAGCCGCTGACGCCAGAACAAGCGGTAGTGGCTGATCCAATCCACCAGCGGCACCAGGCCATCAGGCTGGGCGCGGTAATAGACATTGCGTCCCTCCGGCCGCTCGGCCACCAGGCCGGCCAGCTTGAGCGCCTTGAGATGCTGCGACACCGCCCCCTGGGTGACGCCGCTGCCGCGCGTCAGTTCGGCGACACTGAATTCGGCGCCGCCGCCGGCAATACGCTCGAACATCGCCCGCCGCGTCGGATCGGCCAGGGCGCGCATGATGAGGGTGACCGGCGCCGGCTGAGGCGCAGGAATACCAGTTGGGGAGATATCGGGCGGGGGGGTATCGGGGATGTTGATCATGCCGACAAATTAGCAATCACTTATTGATTAGTCAATACTAATTATTTAGCCGCTGCTGCAGCGCGGTTTTTTCGCGTCAAGGCCGTAGCTTAGGCTATGCCGGCAGGGGGGCGGCGCCCTATATCAGCGGGGTTGTTCACCCCTGCCCCCGGAGCTGCCGCATGACCGATGCCGCCGATTACACCCCGCCCAAAGTCTGGACCTGGAACAAGCCGAGCGGCGGCCATTTCGCCAGCATCAACCGGCCGATTGCCGGGCCGACGCATGACAAGGAATTGCCGGTCGGCAAACATCCGTTGCAGCTTTATTCGCTGGCGACACCGAATGGCCAGAAGGTCACCATCATGCTGGAGGAATTGCTCGCCCTCGGCCATGCCGGCGCGGAATATGATGCCTGGCTGATCAAGATCGGCGATGGTGAGCAGTTCGGCAGCGGCTTTGTCGCCGTGAACCCGAATTCCAAAATCCCGGCTTTGCTCGATCGTTCCGGCCCCAAGCCGGTGCGGGTGTTTGAATCCGGCTCGATCCTGGTTTACCTGGCGGAGAAATTCGGCGCCCTGCTGCCGACCGAGCCGGCAGCCCGCGCCGAATGCCTGAACTGGCTGTTCTGGCAGATGGGCAGCGCGCCCTATCTCGGCGGCGGCTTCGGGCATTTCTACGCCTATGCGCCAACCAAGATCGAATATGCCATCGACCGTTTCTCAATGGAAACCAAGCGCCAGCTTGATGTGCTGGATCGCCGCCTGGCGGAAAGTGCCTATCTCGGCGGCGACGATTACAGCATCGCCGATATCGCCGTTTTCCCCTGGTATGGCGGCCTGGTCAAAGGCTGGCTCTATGGCGATTCCGCCGAATTCCTCTCGGTGCATGAATACCAGCATGTGCTGCGCTGGGCCGATGCCATTCTGGAACGCCCGGCGGTGCAGCGCGGCCGCAAGGTCAACCGCGTCTCCGGCAACCCGGCCAGCCAGTTGCACGAACGCCACGATGCCAGCGACTTCGATACCAAGACGCAGGACAAGATCGCGGCGCAGTAACGCCGCTACGATATGCCGGGGCCATTGCGGCGGCCCCGGCTTACCTCCCGCACCACATCCAGGAAAGCACGCAAGGCGGGCGGCACGCTGCGATGCCCGGGATAATACAGCGCCACGGTTTCCTCGGCCGGCATCCAATCTGCCAGGACCTGGCGCAACTGCCCGGCCTTGAGCGCCGCTGTGGCGGCGGCATTCGCCACATAGGCGATCCCTATGCCGTTCACCGCCGCCTCCACCATCAACTCCTCATCATCGAGGATCACGCCGGCCGGCGCATCGATCACCAGCGCCTGCCCGGCGCGCTCAAATTCCCAGCGATACAGCTTGCCGCCCGGGCCTGGCAGCCGATGGCCGATGCAGCGATGGCGCAGCAGCTCGTCCGGGGTTTTCGGCCGGCCGGCGCGTTTCAGATAATCCGGCGCGGCGACGCAGATGAAACCGAGCGGCTGGCCAAACGGCACCGCGATCATGTCGCGCGGGATCGACTCCAGCAGCCGCAGCCCGGCATCGAAGCCGCCGGCCACGATATCGACCAGCCTTCCCTCCACCACCAGATCCACCGTCACATCCGGAAAGCGCTGTGCCATCAGCGGCAGCACCTCGCGCACCAGCAAGGCGGCGCCCAGGCGCGGCGCATTGATCCGCACCATGCCGGCGACCTGGCCGCGAAACGCCGCCACGCCCGCCAGCGCATCATCCAATGTCGCCAGCGCGGTTTGCAGGCTGGCCAGCAGTTTGAAACCGGCCTCGGTCGGCGCAACGCTGCGCGTGGTCCGGTTCAGCAACCGCACGCCGAGTTGTTCCTCCAGGCCGCGCAGGGCGTGGCTCAGGGTCGAGGGCGCGGTGCCGAGTTCATCGGCGGCGCGGCGAAAGCTGCGGTGATTGGCAACCGCCACAAAGGCGGCAAGGTCGCTCAGCGAAGGACGGGGCATTACTGGCGATTTTGCATCACCCTATGCTGATTTCAAGCTCTAATCCCAGCAATGGCGCCGGCCTATCTTCAGGCCCATAACCAAACCGGAGACCTGACATGACCCAGCCCAATATAAACCAGCGCGACGCCATCTTTCCCGCCAACCGGCATGCGCTTTACGACCTGCATCAATATTCGCCCGCAATCCGCTCCGGCGACCTGCTCTTTGTTTCCGGCCAGGTCGGCAGCCGCGAGGATGGCTCGCCGGAGCCGGATTTCGCCAAGCAGGTGAAACTCGCCTTCGCCAATCTGAAAGCCGTGCTGGCCGCAGCGGGCGCCAGCTTCGATGATGTGCTGGATGTCACCAGCTTCCATACCGATCCGGCAAACCAGTTTGAAACGGTGATGGCGGTGCGCGCCGAGGAAATCGGCACCGCGCCCTATCCAACCTGGACCGCCATCGGCGCCACCTGGCTCGCCGGCTTTGATTTTGAGATCAAGGTGATTGCGCGGCTGCCTAGCCGCTAAGCTTGCTGAAGACCGGCGTGGCCGAGGGGAACTTGGTCACGCCGGCGTGACCTTGGCATTATAGGCCAGATACCAGGAGTGCTTCGCGAATGGTTCGGCACCAACCACTGCACTTCCAAGCCCCCGGAACAATGACCCAGCCATTTATCCGTACAATGATTTTATTAGCATTTGACAGTCAGTGTACAAGTTTTGTACAGAACACTCCTCTGTACAAATAATCTTTTGAGACGGAGCCATTTATGACTGGAAAGCACGCGACGGTAAATTTCGAAATCGAGAAGTATTTGAGGAACCCTCCTCAAACAAGCGTTATCCTTGATATTGATCCCAAAACCGCAGAACAAATTCTTTCTGAACGCAACAAGGGAAACCGTCCCCCAAAGCCGAACAAAGTGCAGCAATTTTCCGCTGACATGGCAAAGAACCGTTGGGGGGTCACTGGAGACACCATTAAATTTGGGACAGATGGTCGCCTACTAGATGGTCAAAACCGTTTATCGGCATGCGTCCGCAGTGGAAAATCCATTCGCACGCATGTTGTGTTTGGAATTGATCCGGCACTGTTTGGCAGAATGGATATTGGCAAGCCACGCAATCCCTCAGATGTCTTGCACATAGCCGGATTCAAATATGCATCAACGCTAGCCGCCGCTATTAGGTGGGCACATCTCTTAGATACAGATCCGTACAACAGAGAAACACTCCAACCGGACTTTGTTTTAGAGTTGGCGCGTGGGAAGTACGCCGATATAGAGCCATGCATAAAAGATGGACGAGAAATAAACAAACAGTTCTCTCACCCGGCAGGTCAAATGGCAGCCCTCGTCTATAATTTTGCCAAAAGCGATCCAAGCAAAGCAAAAGACTTTGTCCGAGCCTGGCAACGAGGCGACAGAAACGGAAAATACCAAATTATTGATACCATGCAGGCACTATTGCATGCCCAAAAAGCAAATAACAATGGCAGAATTCATGAATTAACACGTGCTGGAATTATTATAAAGGCGTGGAATGTTTTTAAAGCCGGTCAAAAAGGATCGCTCGCTCAACTTCAAGCTGCACTAACAACAAAGATTGAAAAAATCACTTAGGTAACCGCGTTTCCTATCACCCCGGATGCAGCCCCGGCGCTTCCTGGCCGGTGCGTGCCACGTATTCCGTATAGCCGCCGCCGAATTGGTGTACGCCTTCCGGGGTGAGTTCCAGCACGCGGTTGGAGAGGGCGGCGAGGAAGTGGCGGTCATGCGAGACGAACAGCATGGTGCCTTCGAAGCCCGCCAGCGCCGCCACCAGCATTTCCTTGGTCGCCATGTCGAGATGGTTGGTCGGCTCGTCGAGCACCAGGAAATTCGGTGGATCGAACAGCATCATCGCCATCACCAGGCGCGCCTTCTCGCCGCCTGAAAGCACGCGGCAGGTTTTATCGATATCATCGCCGGAAAAGCCGAAGCAGCCGGCCAGGGTGCGGAGCGTGCCTTGGCCGGCCTGCGGAAAGGCTTTGTCGAGGGTTTCAAACACCGTGTCGTCGCCATCCAGCAAATCCATCGAATGCTGGGCAAAATAGCCCATCTTCACGCTGGCGCCCAAGCCGACATTGCCCTGATCCGGCGCGGTATCGCCGGCCAGCATTTTCAGCAAAGTGGATTTGCCGGCGCCATTGGCGCCCAGCACACACCAGCGTTCCAGCCGGCGCACCTGGAAATCCAGCCCGGCATAGATCGACTGGCTGCCATAGGCCTTATGCACATTCTTGAAACTCGCCACATCCTCGCCCGAACGCGGTGGGCTGCGGAAATCGAACTGCACTGCCTGGCGTCGGCGCGGCGGCTCGACACGCTCGATCTTGTCGAGTTTTTTCACCCGGCTCTGCACCTGGGCGGCATGCGAGGCGCGCGCCTTGAACCGCTCGATGAACTTGATCTCCTTGGCCAGCATGGCCTGCTGGCGCTCGAACTGCGCCTGGCGCTGCTTCTCGTTCAGCGCGCGCTGCTGATCGTAGAAATCGTAATTGCCGGAATAGGTGGTGAGCGAGCCGCCATCGATCTCGACGATCTTGTTGACGATGCGGTTCATGAATTCGCGGTCATGCGACGTCATCAGCAACGCGCCGTCGTAATTCTTCAGGAAGGCTTCGAGCCAGATCAGGCTTTCGAGATCGAGATGGTTGCTCGGCTCATCGAGCAGCATGGCATCGGGCCGCATCAGCAGGATACGGGCCAGCGCCACGCGCATCTTCCAGCCGCCGGAGAGCAGGCCGACATCGCCATCCATCCGTTCCGGGCTGAAACTCAGGCCGGCCAGCACTTCACGCGCCCGCGCCTCCAGTGCATAGCCATCCAGTTCCTGAAACCGCCCCTGCACTTCGCCATAACGCTCGATGACGGCGTCCATATCGGCGGCCTGGTCGGGGTCGACCATCGCAGCCTCCAATTCGGCCATTTCCGCCGCCAGCGCACTGACCGGGCCGACGCCATCCATCACCGCCGCCACCGCGCTCTGGCCCGACATTTCGCCGACATTCTGATTGAAATAGCCAATCGTCATGCCGGTCTCGATCGAGACCTGGCCGTCATCGGGCCGCTCTTCGCCGGCAATCATGCGGAACAGCGTGGATTTGCCGGCGCCATTCGGCCCGACCAGCCCGGCCTTCTCGCCCTTTTGCAGCCCCATCGAGGCATCGATGTACAGAATCTGGTGGCCGTGCTGCTTGCTGATATTGTCGAGGCGAATCATGAGGTCCGTGTGGGCTGGCAAGTCTGGGGCAGGGAATGCGCTGCTCCACGACATACCCGCGCAAGCCCATAAAGTCCAGGTCGCGGCCCCGCTGCGACACGAGCCGCCGTCGCAGCCCGCTGCACACGAACCGCCGTCGCGGCCCCGCTGCGGCCTGCCTCTCGGGCAATGAGAGGGCGAGAGCGCATTGGTCGTTGGCGCCGCCGCCGACCAATGCTGCCCCTCGCCTTCCCACTGACATCAACCGGCGGCGCGCGGCACCGGGGTGTTGAGCAATTGCTGCTCCCACAGATAGGCGATGCCGCTGCCACCGGCATGCTGCACAATCACATCGGTCAGCTTGATTGCGGTATCCAGCCGCGCCCAGTCGCGCTGCCATTCCGCCGCCAGCGCCAGCCAGGTCATCATGTTCGCGCCGGCCGCGATCATGCGCTGAATAGCGACATTATGCGCTTCCACCGACACGCCGCCGGAAGCGTCGGTGATCACGGTTACATCCCAGCCCTCGCCCAGCGCCTGGATCGCCGGCATCGCGACGCAGACCTCGGTCCACAGGCCGGCGATGATCAGCTGTTTGCGGCCGGTCGCCTTGACCGCGTCCACCACCTTGGCATCCTGCCAGGTGTTGATCAGCGTCCGGTCGATCACTTCCTGCCCCGGAAAAACATCGGTGATCTGCGGGAAAAGCAGGCCGCCCCGCTCGGCAATCACGGTGGTCAGGATCACGGGAACACCAAAGGCCTTGGCAGCCTTCGCCAGCCCTGCCGTATTGTTGACCACCATCTGCGGCTCGTGGCTATTCACATTCGCGAGCTGGTAGGGCTGGTGGTCGATCAGCACCAGGACCGAGTCTTCGGGACGCAGCAGCGAAGCCAGGCCATTACGAAACGTCATTGATCCATCCTTTATTGCCGTTGCGCACGGCGCTGGTTTGTTGCCGTTAAACACGGCGCTGGTTTTGCGGGAGAGGCAGGCCATGGCTGGCGCCGCCCGCGAATACTATTGCTGTTCCCATATATGCTGTGATAGCCGCAATATATGCGATGCTGTGTCGCCAAAACTGGAACGCCGAATGGATATCGAAGCGCTACGCACATTTGTGGACGTCGCCGATGCTGGCGGAGTTTCGCCGGCTGCGCGCCGGCTCGGGGTTTCAAAGTCGATCATCAGCCGGCGGCTGCTGCGGCTTGAAACCGCCCTGGGCATACAGCTTCTGGCGCGCAGCACACGGGGCGCCGCGCTCACCGAAGCCGGCATCACCTTCCGGGATTATGCCGCCAGGATATGCGCCGAAATGGATGTGGCGATGGAAACCATCCTGCCGGCCGGCGAGTTGCGGGGCCGCCTGCGGATCGCCGCGCCGCTGACCTTCGGCCCGACGCATTTCGCCACCGTGCTGGCCGACATGGCGCGCCGCCATCCCCAACTGCATATCCACACCGCCTATAGCGACCGCTTCGTCGATCTGATTGCCGAGGGTTATGATTGCGCAATTCGGGTCGGCCATCTCAAGGATTCCAACCTGGTCGCCAGATATGTCGGGCCGATCCATGGCAAGCTGGTCGCCAGTCCGGATTATGTCCGCCGGCATGGCGCGCCGGCAACGCCGGACGCCCTCGCCGCCCATGAAGCGCTGATGCAAGGCACCGAAGCCTGGCAACTGATGGCCGGCGACACGGTGATCACGGTTCATCCACGCGGGCGCTTCAAGGCCGATAACGGCGCCGCCCTGATTGCCGCCGCCATAGCCGGGCTCGGCATCGCCTATCTGCCGGATCGCCTCACCGATGAATATCTCGCCACCGGCGCCCTGGTGCCGGTCATGCCGGACTATCCAGCCCGTCCGGCAGGCGTCTATGTCATCCGTCCGCCAGGGCAGCATCCGGCACGCAAGATCCGCGTCCTTACCGAAATGCTGATTGCCTGTTTCGATCAGGCGCCCCAGCTCACAACGGCCTGACGCCCTCGGCGTCTATCGGCAAAAATGCGACGAATCAGCCCGTTCAGGACGCGACCGGCTGCGCTGTCGCAGGCGCCGGATCGGCCGCTGCCTGCCCGGCATGTTTGCGGCGGTCCATGGCCGCAATCCCCTCGGCAAAGCTGACCTGCGGCCGATAGCCAAGCTCGGCGCCCGCCTTGGCAATGCTGATGGTGAATGGCTTGCCGATCAGGCGCAGCATCTGGCGCGTGATCGGCGGCTCGCCGCCGCGCCCCAACAGGCGCCATACTGCGCCCATGATGCCGGCCATCAGCCAGGCCAGGCGGAATGGTACGGCGCGGTCATTCGGCACCACGCCGCGCGTCGCCAGCAAGGCCGAGATGACGCCCTTCAGCGTGCCATTCTCGCCGTCAGACACAAAATAGGCTTCGCCGCCATGGCCATGATCGGCGGCCAGCAACAAAGCCGCGCAAAGATTATCGACATGGCAGGTCGACATCGCCTGACCGCCGCCGCCAACCCACTGGAAGCGGCCGGCCCGCACGGTTTCGACCATATGGTCGAGGGTCGGCATGCCCGCGCCCCAGATAAAGGGTGGGCGGATGGCGATAGTCTCGAAGCCAGGACGACGGCCACTGGCCGCCAGCAGCAAACGCTCGGCTTCGGCCTTTGATGATGCATAAGGCGCGAAGGCACGGCTCTGGAGCGGAAGCCTCTCATCCGCCTCAAGCATCGCTTCCGGATCGCCCATCACCACCGCCGCCGCGCTGACCGCAATAACACGGCGCAAGCCAGCGGTCGCCATCGCAGCCTCCACAAGGGCGGCGCTGCCCTCGACATTCACCTGGTCGAAGACGGCACGTGGACCCCAGAGTTTGAAATGCGCGGCCACGTGAAAAACGACCTCGCAGCCCTGCATACCGGCGCGCAGGGCGCCGGCATCCGTCAAATCACCGCTGACCGGGATAGCCCCGGCCCGTTGCACGGCTGCAACAGCCGCCGCGCTGCGCGCCAGCGCTTTCACCTGCCAGCCACGACCGACAAGCAGCGTGATCAGGCGCGAACCGACGAAGCCGGAGCCACCGGTGACGAAGGCATTGCGTGGTGTGGCGACAGGCTGGGAAGCGGGTTGCATGAAAACCTCCGGGTTAGGGCGTTGCTGCAACCCACCATAGCCAAACCAGAACAAAGTACAAAGAACATTTTATATAATTTGTTCGACGTTGTATTTCTGCCGAAGTTGCCTTAAAGTTCCCTTATGCAGATTCCTCCCCTTGCCACTGGCGAAGACCTCTCGTTTCGAGCCCAGATTCTCGACGCTGCCCGCGCTCAAGTACGGCGCTTCGGCGAAGCGAAAACAAATGTGGTCGATATCGCCCGCGCGCTCGGCACCTCGCATACCACGATCTATCGCCATTTCCGCTCAAAGGCGGAAATCTTCGATGCCGTGGTGGCGGAAGCCATGCGCGACGAGGAGGAAGCGGCACGCCATTTCGTGAATGTGGATGGACCGGCGGCCGAGCGGCTTGAGGCCATGGTACTGGCCCTGCATGCCCGCAAGCGCGAGCGTTTCGCCGGCGACCCGGAGGTCTACCAGCTCTATCGGCGCATCGTTGAGGAGCGGCCAGACATCATCGCGGCCTATGCCCGCGCGATGACCGCGCTGATCGCCGAGATCATTGCCGATGGCGTCAAACGGCAGGAATTCAAGATCGACGACATCGCGGCCGCAGCCGGCGTGGTGCGCGATGCCGTCACCGTCTTCGTACACCCGGCCCATGTCGAGGCCGCCGTGAAGGCCGGCTTGCCGGTGGAGGCGATGGCAAGGAATGTGATCCGCAGCCTGGTCACCGCCTTCAGCACAGGGATGCAGTATGGGCAGGGTGGCGCCAAGGGCTGACCGCTGCTGTGGCGCAGAGGCAGAGATGATTGGTAAAAATTACCCCCTCGATTGCGTTTTGCAAGAAAAATATCTTTTAAAGCAATAGCCTACAAATACATCGTCGATGCCACGAAAGCACCTCAAATTCCAATAGAGGGGCTGAGCCGACTTTGTCAAACGTGCCGACGCTCGCTCTACCCTTTCGATAGCAAGCTATGCTGCGTTGCTAGCTCGTCAGCGGTGAGGCCCTCCAGGATTTCGAGCAGGTGCATTGTACAGACTAGGCCTAGTGGCTCTAACATATGTCTGGCCGCAACCAGTTCGGTCTCGACTTCCTCGATGATAAAAACGGCTCGGCTTGGTCTTACTAATGCAGCTTCATCATGCTGCTTTCTCCTGACTCTTCACATCTAGAACAGCTCGCCACCGTCGTCTCCTTCAGTTTCCAAACTCGGATCCTCGTGACGTTCGATACGGTGTTGATGCCCGCCAAGCGTGATAGTCAGTTCGTTGCCTTCGAGCTTAGCATGTAGGTCCTGCAGGATGAGGCGGCGCTTGACCACATCACCTTCGATAGAGTTCTCAAAGCTCGACACAGAAGCCACAGGCACGCGTACGTAGCGCTCGATAAACGACGCCATAGTTGCTCCTGCTTCCTCCTCAAGATGGCCCCAAGCCACATCGCCCACATAAGCAGTGCCGCCCGCCTCGCGATACGCGGCTTGGAGCCCGGTCAGCTTGTCGTTTTCTGTCGGGTCGAGCACGACAAGAATAGGTTTTGCACCCGAATTACTGCAATCGCGGGCGAAGGAAAGCTCTTCACTGAACCGCCCCTGGCCACTTGCTGCAATAGTCACGCGCAGTTTCAGTTCATATGCAAGTGGAGTCCCGTCCGGCAGCACTTTCCAGCAGTCAACCTGGCGGCCCTTCGCTGGGTCATCAGTACGCCTGACAACACGCTCACGCGCCGACTTTGGTTCACCACCAATGGCTGCGGCAAGGATAGGTTCGAAGAGGTAACCCGTTTCCTGCGCAGACCGATTGTCGAGATCGTAGAAGAATTTGCGCCAAGTAAGCCACGAAGCAAGTGCTTCGGGTGGGAAATCGGGGCCGTATTCCATGAGCGCCCTGGGCGAAACCTGCACCATGGTCGGTAGGGGCTGTCGCTGAAGAATTAACCCATACTTGCGCCTCCGCTTGTGCAGTTCGGTCAGGCACTTCAGGTATGTCATGAAGTCCTGATCCAGTGAAGTACCTACATCAAGCATATCTACCACGTCGAAGGACGTAACCATCTCATCAGGGGCGGTAAACCAATCTATCGCCGTGCCGTAGTACTCCTGCTGTGGGGCAAATTTCCGCCAAAATGCGGGAAAGGCACGCGCCATTTCGTCGCTCTTGCCGATGTCAACTGCCACAAGTGCAATTAGCTTTGCCAACTCGCTGGCCTCCATGAGAGCCCGCATATTGGCGGTCTTCGTGATAGTCAGCAGCCTGGTGAGCTGCTGCGACCTTTCCGCGCTAAGTCGTTGCCGTGTGACCATCAAAAACAAACCCCTCTTGATGCATTTCTGTAAGCAGCGCTTCTGTTGACCTGAGAGCCGGGCTCATACCAAACGCTTCCGTAAGAACAAATCCTAGGAGCTTCGCAGCCTTCACTTCCGCTGGCTGCGTATCCGCGCCGAAAGACCCGTCAATCTCTTGCAAGTGCTTGGCAAGCCTCTCAGCGGCAAGCGGCGGAACCGCATTCCCAATTTGTTGAATAACGCTGGCGCTGTTGCCGACCCACTGGTAATTGTCAGGAAAGGTCTGAATGCGGGCGCACTCTCGAATAGTTAGCGGGCGGTTCTCAGTAGGATGGATAAGTTCCCGAGTGGCAGCCCCCGTAATCGTGAGACTCTGCAAGTTGCCGCGCAGGCGCTTGATGCCTGACGGCGCACCGCCTCGTTTCTCGGTCGGCGTACCGTCCGAAACCCTCCGGTTTGCTCGCCGGTTGTAGCTGTCATGCCAAAGTTCGGGGGGAAGATCTTTCATGGTCTGACCGGGCTTGAGCAGTTCCAACTGCATGCGCGCGGCGAGTTCCACTCGAATATGGTGAGTCACGGAACCTTCGACGTTGCCCTCCCGCATGCGTGCGTCGAATTTGTTGACCGGCTCAGCGCTTGCATATTGAACTTGCGCAGCCTTTGTTGTTGCTGCGGGACCAAGGCCTGCGATTGCTTCGGCCAAGCTCGGTGCCAAGGGCTTGCCAGAAGTCTTTTTGGACTTGCCGCTGTCAAATGAAAACAGTTCCTCGGGAAACTGGAAGTCAATGCCAAGCCGGTTGCCGATGATTAATACCCGCTTTCGCGTCTGCGGTACTCCGTAAGAGGCAAGATTCACCTTTTGCAGACGGACCGAGTACCCTATGGCGACAAACTCGCGAACCAGGCGCGCAAGGTCCTGGCCACCGCCAGAGGTCAAAAGCCCCTCCACGTTCTCGAAGATGAACCAGCGAGGCGCCAGCCTCTCAACGATATTGAGGTAATTGAAGATGAGTTGGTTGCGGTGGTCGGCTGAATTTCTGGGTCCGGCAGTACTAAACCCTTGACACGGCGGACCTCCGATAACAACAAATGGCTTGCGGCCACCAGCAAGCTTTTCAAGCTGAGGCGGTTCAACCTTACTCAGGTCGAGCTGATGGCAAGGGCTGCCAACATTTAGTTGGTAAGTTTGGCAGGCATCAGGGTTAATTTCAGCCCCGAAAAGCGGCTTTAGCCCGGCCAAGCTAAACCCTGTCGAGAACCCACCTGCCCCCGCAAAAAGAGATATGATAACGTCGTCTTTGCTCATCCTGTGATGTGAAGTCCCCCTGTTTGTCAATGTTAACAGGAAGAGCCTGCTCCTTCTTTTTTCTGAGCCCCGCCCTGGGTTGCTGATATTTGGAACTTCCTACTTCTGATCACCATGGCGGATATGCTAGACACCATCTCACTCCCACTCAATCGTACCCGGCGGCTTCGAGGTGATGTCGTAGGTCACGCGGTTGATGCCGCGCACTTCGTTGATGATGCGGGTGGCGACGCGGCCGAGGAATTCGTGCGGGAATGGGAAGTAATCGGCGGTCATGCCATCGGTGGAGGTGACGGCGCGGAGCGCGCAGGCCTGATCATAGGTGCGGCCATCGCCCATCACGCCGACGGTGCGCACCGGCAGCAGCACGGCGAAGGCCTGCCAGATCGTGTCGTAAAGCCCGGCCTTGCGGATTTCGTCGATATAGACCGCATCGATCTCGCGCAGCAGGTCGAGCTTTTCCTTGGTGATATCGCCCGGAATGCGGATGGCGAGGCCCGGGCCGGGGAAAGGATGGCGGCCGACCAGGCTTTCCGGCAGGCCGAGTTCACGGCCGAGCGCGCGCACTTCATCCTTGAACAATTCGCGCAACGGCTCGACCAGCTTCATGTTCATGCGCGCCGGCAGGCCGCCGACATTGTGATGCGACTTGATGGTGACGCTGGGGCCGCCATGGAAACTGACGCTTTCGATCACATCGGGATAGAGCGTGCCTTGCGCCAGGAATTCGGCGCCGCCGATCTTCTTCGCCTCGGCCTCGAACACATCGATGAACAGGCCGCCGATGGTCTTGCGCTTGGTTTCCGGATCGCTGATGCCGGCCAGCTTGTCGAGGAACAAGGCCGAGGCATCGCTATGCACCAGCGGGATATTGTAATGCTCGCGGAACAAAGTGACGACCTCATCGGCCTCGTTCTTGCGCAGCAGGCCGTGATCGACGAACACGCAGGTCAGCTGATCGCCGATGGCTTCATGAATCAGCACGGCGGCGACCGAGGAATCAACCCCGCCCGACAGGCCGCAGATCACCCGCCCCTTGCCGACCTGGGCGCGGATTTTTTCGATGGCTTCCTGGCGATAGGCCCGCATGGTCCATTCGCCCTGGCAGCCGGCGACATTACGCACGAAGTTGCGCAACAGCTTGGCGCCATCCGGGGTATGCATCACTTCGGGATGGAACTGCACGGCATAGATCTTGCGCGCATCATTGGCGATGGCGGCAAAGGGCGCGCCTTCGCTGGTCGCCACCACGCGGAAGCCTTCGGGAATCCGCGTCACGCGGTCGCCATGGCTCATCCACACCTGATGCCGCTCGCCCTTGGCCCAGACGCCATCGAACAGCCCGCACGTATCCTGGATATCGATGAAGGCGCGGCCGAATTCGCGGTGATGGCCGGCTTCCACCAGGCCGCCCATCTGGGCGCAGATGGTCTGCTCGCCATAGCAGATGCCGAAAACCGGCAGGCCCATCTCGAACAGGGCCGCCGGGGCGCGCGGCGCATCACCTTCGATGGTGGAGGCCGGCGAGCCGGACAGGATCACGCCCTTGAGCCTGCCATGCGGGCTATCCTGGCCGAGCGCCTCTTCCGCCTTCTGAAACGGCACGATCTCGCAATAAACCCCGGCCTCGCGCACCCGGCGCGCAATCAACTGGGTGACCTGGGATCCAAAATCGACAATCAGAATACGCTCAGCCATTGGCGCCGCGGCCTTTCGTGCAAGAGCCCCGGCGCCACCGGGTGGGATGAAACCTCAGGCGCCGTCAGCTCGGTTTGGCCGCCTTATAGGCGGCGATCTTGTTCTTCAGCTCGGTATACTCGGCGCAGCCGAAGCTGCAAAGGCTGTCGAGCCGCTTGAGATGTTCTTCGGCCTTGGCCAGGTCATTCACCTTGAGATAGGCCTCGCCGATATATTCATGCGCGCCGCGATGGCGCGGGTCGAGCGCCAGCGCCTGATTATAGGCGGCAAAGGCGGCATCGTAATTGCCGGCATTGCGTCGCGCATAGCCGAGCCAGTTGAAGGCATCGGCATTCTTGGCATCCTTGGCCACCACCGCCTCGAATAGCGGCACGGCGGCGGCCCAGTCCTTGCGGTCGATGGCCTTGCGGCCTTCGGCGAAATTCGGATCGGCCGGCTTGGCCGCCTCGGTCGGCGCCGGGCCGGAGCCCATGGCGAAAACCGCGCCGGCCGGCAAAGCGGCCAGCGTGGCGGCGAATAACAAAGCGCCCATCGTGGCGGAACGGGAGATGCGGAGCGGCATGGTCATGGCCCTTTCGACGGTATCCATTCTATCCGCCTCCCGGGCCGGGCTGCCAGCCGGCGGCGACCGCGCCGCCCGCAAGCTGCAGGATGGCGGCGAAGAAACCGTCGGTGCCATGGCGCAACGGAGTGAGCGCCAGGCGGCTGCCCGCCAGGGGGCAAGATGTGGATAAAGCTTCCGCCCAGGCCTGCGCCAGGGAAATTTCCGTAACATCGGCGTGAAGCCCGCCCTGATCACTGCTCTCCAACGCCCAATCCACCTGGGCATCGTTTTCCAGCGGCAGGATCGAACAGGTGGCATAAACCAGCCGGCCACCCGGCTTGAGCAGCCGCAGCCCCTGGGCCAGCAGGCCACGCTGCGCCGCCTGCAATTCCTCCAATGCCGCCGGGCCGAAACGCCAGCGGGTTTCCGGGTTGCGCCGCCAGGTGCCACTGCCGGAACAAGGCACATCCACGAACACCCGGTCGGCCTTGCCTTCCAGCGCCTCCAGCATGGCCGGCAGCTTGGCGCCCGCCATGGTCTCGACGATATCGATGCCGGCCCGCGCCAGGCGCGGCTTCAGCCGTTCCAGACGGCGAAAATCCAGATCGGCGGCAATCAGCCGGCCGCGATTCTTCATCTGCGCTGCCAAAGCCAGAGTCTTGCCGCCGGCCCCGGCGCAGAGATCGACCACGGTTTCATTCGGCCGGGCGCCCAGCAGCAGGGCGGCAAGCTGCGCCGCCTCGTCCTGCGGTTCCACCAGGCCATTGAGATAAAGCGGATGGGTTTCCAGCCGTCCCTGCTGCGCCAGCCGGATGCCAAGCGGCGAATAGGGTGTCGGCGCCGCCTCGATGCCCTCGGCGGCCAGTTGCTCCAGCACATTGGCGCGCGTGGTGCGCAGACTGTTGATGCGCAGATCGAGCGGCGCGCGGCCATTCAGCGCCGCCAGCTCGGCCTCGGTATCGGCACCGAAACGGGCTTCGCACAACTCCGCCAGTTCCGGCGGCAGGTTGACGCGCGCCCAGAGCGGTGCCTCGGCGACATCCGGCAGCCGCGCCAGCGCGGCGGTTTCTTCGTCGCTCAGGCGCGGCGGGCCATAGCGGCTGCCATCACACAAGGCCTGCCAATGCGCCAGCGGCTGGGCCGGATCGGCCATCAGCAGGCCACGTGGCGTCAGCGGCGCCTCCGCTGCGGCCAGCCGCCAGCGCCGCAAACCCTGCTCGCGCAGGGCGGCATACACCATCTCGGCAATGGCGCGGCGATCCTTCGAGCCGGCATAACGGTTGCCACGCTGCCATTGCGTCAGCAGCCGGTCGGCGGCCTGGTTGGAACCCAGCACACCACCCAGTATTTCGATACTGGCGGCGAGGCGGGCGGCGGGCGTCACGGGCTCAGCTATCCTGCCGGTAATTCGGCGCCTCACGCGTGATCGCCACGTCATGAACGTGGCTTTCACGCAGGCCGGCCGAGGTGATGCGCAGGAACTGGCAGCGCGTGCGCATGGTTTCCATGTTGCCATTGCCGGTATAGCCCATGGCGGCGCGCAGGCCGCCGACGAGCTGATGCAGGATGGTGCCGACCGGCCCCTTGTAGGGTACGCGGCCCTCGATGCCTTCCGGCACCAGCTTCAGCTTGTCGTTCACTTCCTGCTGGAAGTAGCGGTCGGCCGAGCCGCGCCCCATGGCGCCGATCGAGCCCATGCCGCGATAGGATTTGTAGGAGCGGCCCTGATAGAGGAAAACCTCGCCCGGGGCTTCATCGGTGCCGGCCAGCAGCGAACCGATCATGCAGGTGCTGGCACCGGCAGCGATGGCCTTGGCGACATCACCGGAGAATTTGATGCCGCCATCGGCGATCACCGGCACACCGGATTTCTGCGCCACTTCCACCGCATCCATCACGGCGGTGAGCTGCGGCACGCCGACGCCGGCCACGATGCGCGTGGTGCAGATCGAGCCCGGGCCGATACCCACCTTCACCGCATCCACACCGGCATCGATCAGCGCCTTGGCGCCTTCCGCCGTGGCGACATTGCCGCCCACCACCTGGGTGCTGTTGGAGCGCTTCTTGATCTCGGCGATGGTGCGCAGCACACCGGCGGAATGGCCATGCGCGGTATCCACCACCAGCACATCCACACCGGCGGCAATCAGCGCGGCGGCACGCTCCAGGCCATCATCGCCCACCGAGGTGGCGGCGGCGACGCGCAGGCGGCCCTGCTCATCCTTGGCCGCATTGGGGTATTTCTGCGCCTTCTCGATATCTTTCACGGTGATCAGGCCAACGCAGCGATACTGCTCGTCCACCACCAGCAGCTTTTCGATCCGCGCCTGATGCAGCAGCCGCTTGGCCTCTTCCATGCGCACACCATCGCGCACGGTGACCAGGCGGTCCTTGGTCATCAATTCATGCACCGGCTGGCTCATATCGGTGGCAAAGCGCACATCGCGGTTGGTCAGGATGCCGACCAGCTTGCCGCCATTGGCCTCGGTCACCGGAATGCCATGGATGCCATGGCGCTCCATCAGGCCCAGCGCATCGGCCAAAGTGGCGGCGGGATCGATGGTCAGCGGATTGACCACCATGCCGCTTTCGAATTTCTTGACCAGCGAAACTTCGCGCGCCTGCTCCTCGATGGAGAGATTCTTGTGTACCACGCCGATGCCGCCGGCCTGCGCCATGGCAATCGCCATGCGCGCCTCGGTCACCGTATCCATTGCCGAGGAAATCAGCGGGATGTTCAATTCGATGCTGCGCGTCAGTTGCGTGCGGGTATCCACCTGCCCCGGCAGCACATCGGAAGCGGCCGGCGCCAGCAGCACATCATCAAAGGTATAGGCTTCGCGGAAACGCATGGAATTCTCCTTCACTGGCTCGGCGTGCTGGCAGCGGCCTCGGCGGCAAAATCGCCGCCCGGCGCAGCCGCGCCGTCATCACGCATCATGGTCGGGTAATAGGTCAGCATCGCCTGCCGCCACTCCAGATAGGGCAGGTCGGCGAATTGGCCATGATCGGCCAGGTATTCCATATGGCGGCGGTCATCGGCATCGAAGGGATGGAAGATCGAATCGGTCACGCCGTCAAATTCCAGCGGCTTGACGCGGAATTTCTCGCAGAGCTCGATATTGAAGGCCGGTGTCGCCTTGACCCAGCGGCCCTCGATCAGCAATTCGGTATAGCCGTGGTAATGGAACACATCGGTACCCATCAATTCCAGCAGGCGCGGCGTGGCGAGGTGATTCTGCACATCGGCAAAACCCAGCCTTGAAGGGATGCCGGCGGCACGTGCCACAGCGGCCAGCAGGATGGCCTTGGAAACGCAGAAGCCTCGGCCGCGCTCGATCACGCGGCTGGCGCTCATGCCTTTCTGGCTCATCTCGATGGAATAGGGATCGTAGAGGAAACGATCGCGCACCGCATAATAGACTGCGATGGCGCGCTGTTTGAGATCGGCAATGCTGGTGAATTCATCGGCCAGGGCGCGCACCAGGGGATTGTCGCTGTCGATGAAGGGGGTGGCGGCAAGGTAGGCCTGCTCCACCGCATTGCCGGAAATATCCGACGCGGCCATAGGGAGACTCCGTTGTTCCTTGCCGCGGAGGATATAAGCCGGTTTCCCGGCTTCGTAAAGCGCCTAAGCCTCCGGATTCGCGTTTCCGCGATAACCCACGGCAATCACATAACTTTCCGCGCTATCCTGGCGGCTGGCCGGCGGTTTGACATGGCGCACAATGCGATAATCGCGTTTCAGCGCCGCCAGCAATTCATTCTCGGTGCCGCCACGCAGCACCTTGGCAACGAAGCTGCCGCCCGGCGCCAGCACACGCCGCGCCAGATCGGCAGCGGCCTCGCAGAGCAGCATGATGCGGATATGGTCGGTCTGGCGATGGCCGGTGGCCGGCGCCGCCATGTCGGAAATCACCACATCCACCTGACCGCCGAGCAGGTCGATCACCGTGGCATCGGCGCCGTCGGCGAGGAAATCGAGCTGCACCACCTTGGCACCGGGCAAATCCTGCATCGGGCTGATATCCACCGCCAGCACGGTGGGGCCTTCCTGCTTGCCGTTGCGCACCCGCTCCACCGCCACCTGGGTCCAGCCGCCCGGGCAGGCGCCGAGATCGACCACCCGCACGCCGGGCTTGAGGAAATGGAATTTGTCGTCCAGTTCCAGCAGCTTGTAGGCGGCACGGCTGCGATAACCCTGGCTGCGCGCGGCCTGCACATAGGGATCGTTCAATTGCCGCTCCAGCCAGCGCTGCTGCGACACGGTGCGGCCGCGCTTTTTCTTCAGCCCGACATGGGCGCGCGGGCTGCCGCTTTTGCTGCCACCCCCGGCCTTCTTGGCCCCGCCCTTGCCGGTCGGTTTGTCGCTCATGCCGGCCTCCGGCGGTCGGCGCGCATCAATTCCAGCAACACGCCCTCGCGCACCCCACGATCGGCCACGCGCAGGCGCGGCGCCGGCCAGAAGCTGTGCAATGCTTCCAGGATGGCGCAGCCGGCCACCACCAGATCGGCGCGCTCCTCGCCAATGCAGCCATGTTTGGCGCGGTCGGCCACGCTCATGCCGGCCAGTTTCTGCGATTGCTCGATCACGGCGGGAAATTCCAGCCAGCAGCCATCCACCAGGCGGCGTTCATAACGCGGCAGGCCCAGCAGCACGCCGGCCAAAGTGGTGACGGTGCCGGAAGTGCCAAGCACCTGCACATGGCCGGCGCGCATCGCCGGCCCCAGACCATGCTGCGCCTCGAACGGCGCCAGCGCGGCGGCCACCTCATTGATCATGCCGGCATAGGAGCCGCTCATATGGTCGCCGGCGCCCCAACGTTCGGTCAGGTTGACCACGCCGAAAGGCAGCGAGATCCAGTCCAGCACCTCGGTGCGGCGGCGCGGCCCGAGCCGGGCCCACATCACCTCGGTGGAACCGCCGCCGATATCGAATACCACGGCCTGATCATGGCTCGGCTCCAGCAACGGCGAGCAGCCGGCCAGCGCCAGGCGCGCTTCCTCCGCCGTGGAGATGATGTCAAACTGAATGCCGGTGGCGGCCTTCACCTCATGCATGAATTCGATGCCGTTCACCGCCCGGCGGCAGGCTTCGGTGGCCACCGCACGGGCCACGGTGACACCACGCCGCGCCATTTTCTCGGAACAGATTTTGAGCGCCGCCAAAGTGCGCGCCATGGCGGCATCGGAGAGCCGGCCGGTGGCAGCCAGCCCCTCGCCCAGGCGCACGATGCGGGAAAATGCCTCCACGACGCGGAAACTATCGCGATTCGGGCGGGCAATCAGCAAACGGCAATTATTGGTACCCAGATCAAGCGCTGCATAAACCGGGCTGCTGCGCAGTATCTGCCCGGCAGGCTGCCCCAAAATCTGTCCCTTGGCCTGCCCCTGGGTCTGCGCCTGGGGCTGGCCGGGCTTATCCGGATGCGGGTCGGGCGACGCCGCATCATGTTTTACACGCGATTGATCCACTCTGGCATTGTAACGCGCCGGGCCGGCCAGCATAAGGGCCGGCCCTGCCGGAAATCATCCACCCTGCCGCAAAACACGGCAGGGTGGCTGCAGGCGTCACTATTGCTTGGGCGTGGCCGGCGCTGGCTGCGATCCAGAGGGCTGCGCGGATGGCTGCGATCCAGAGGGCTGGGACCCTGGCGGCACGGCAAAAATCTGGCCCGGATAGATCAGGTCGGGATCTTTGATCTGGCCGCGATTGGCCTGGTAGATTTCGGTATATTTCGGGCCATCGCCATAAACCCGGCGGGCGATACGCCACAGCGAATTACCCGGCTGCACCACCACGCTGCCCTCGGCCAGCTTCACTTCTTCCGGCGAGGCGCGCTGGAACGGCAATTCCAGGCGCGACGCCACCTTGCCACCGGCCTGTTCGACCTGATCCACCCGCATGGAATAAATGCCCGGCTCCACCTTCTCGGTCGGGCGCAGGGTCCATTTGCCATTGGCATCGGCGGTGGCCACGCCAATCGGCGCATTGTTGAGATAGACCTGCACCGTGGCGCCGGGCTGGGCGCGGCCGGACAGGATCAGATTGCCATCCTGATCATATTCCACCGAATCGAGCGACAGGCCCTTGCGCGCCGGATCGAGCGGACCGGGCGCCGGACCCTGCAGCAGGCGGCTGGCCCCCTTGAGCGGGGTGAGCACGGCAATCGCCTGCTCGCCGCTGGCATTGGGATCACATTCCGGCACCACGGCGACCACCGAAGCCTCGGCCTTCACCACATCCTGATTGCCGAACTGGGATTCCAGCGTGAATTCCTGATTGCCCTTTTCCAGCGCCAGATCGGGCACCAGCACCCATTCGCCGCGCCCATCGGCGGTGACACGGCCCAATTCACGCGCGCCGGACTTCACCACCACCACGGCGCCAGGCAGCGCCCGGCCGGCGAACACGGCGGCGCAATTGCGGCTGATCCGCACCACATCGAAGCTGGGCGGCACTTTGGCGGCTTCCGGCGGCGGCGCGGGCGGCGGCGGCGCTGGGGCCGGCAGCGGCGGCGGCGGATTTGAGCCTACAACCTGTTGTGGCGTCAGACCGCGCTTGTCGGCGGTGTCGGCAAAGAAGATCACGGCCAGAATGCCGATCACCGCCAACCCGAGTAGCAAGAAGAAGAACCGACTGCCCCGCACGGTGCATGCCTCGCACGAAAGTTTGATCTATCAGCGGCTTATCCGAGCGCTGCCACTGCTGGTAGGAGACATTAGAACCTCGCCAACGCCCCTGCAACTGCCTAAGCTGTTGGCTGCACGGAATTCTGGCGGCAGCAGCACCGCACTACCGGGGCCAGCAAGATCAAGGCAGAGCCAGCAAGAGTGAGGCCAGCATGACCGATCCGACCACCCGCTTCCAAGTCTGGGACCTGCCGACCCGCCTATTTCACTGGGCTTTGGTGCTGCTGGTCTGCCTGCTGTTTTTCACCGGCCTGCAAGGCAAGCTGGACCTGCATATGAAGCTGGGGCAGGCCACCTTGGGTCTGCTGCTGTTCCGCCTGATCTGGGGCTTTATCGGCAACCGGCAGGCGCGGTTCGCCGATTTCATCGCCGGCCCGGCTGCCGCCCTGGCCTATCTGCGTAGCCTGTTCGGCACACCGGGACGGAAATATCTCGGTCACAATCCGCTGGGCGGCTACGCCGTGCTGCTGATGCTGGCGGCTTTGCTGCTACAGGCAGTGAGCGGCCTGTTCACCAGCGACGATATCGCCACGGACGGGCCGCTCTACGCCAAGGTTTCCGGCGCGGTTTCGGCGCAGTTTTCCACCCTGCATCGCTGGGGCTTCGATATCCTGCTGGTGGTGATCGGTGTACATCTGGCCGCCAACGCGTTCTACCTGCTGGTGAAGCGGGAAAACCTGGTTGGCCCGATGATCAGCGGCAACAAGGCGCTGGACAGCGCCGAAGCCGCCCTCGCCCCGCCGCGCCAGGGGACCGGCCAGGGTGCAGGCCAGGGCGCCGGGCCGCTGACGGCACTGCTCCTGCTGGCTGTCTGCGAGGCGGTAGTTTTCGGCGGTGTCGCCTGGCTGGCCGGGTAATGTATTCGCCCGCGTGTATCGGAATCTGATTTGTAATTGCTACTTGCGCCCCCTATTTTAGTTTCAGGTAGCGCGACGTCAGGCACCACATGCCCGTTTCGCAATCCGACTAGAAACGAGGATCCGCGGATATGGACAATTCCGAACCGCTCGCTCGGCACCGTCCCGGCACGGCCGGCGCGTTAAACCGTTTTACCGCCCTGCTGAAACATGAGCCCGTCGCCATGGCAGCAGCTATTGGCATTACTGCGGCGGCCCTGACCAATAGCATCGTGGCATTTGGTTTGGGCATGGCAATTACGCTGGTCGTGGCAAATATATTGTCTCGGGCCTGAGTTATAATGATCGACCCAAAGCAATATGGCGCAGAAACCAAGGCAGATATCGGGTGTTTTCTAGTCGGGGCTGCAACAGGCGGCATCCTGGATGCCGTATTGAATGTCGCCGGCTTTGCAGAGCCCCTGGTTTTCGCAGGGCTTTGCGGGGCTGGCGCGCTGGGTCTCAAAAAATTGTTTGATAGCCGCAGCACGCCACCATCCGACCGTGGCCCTGACTCTGGCGATAAAGAAAGCGAACGGTAAATTTTCGCATGATCAAAAAAGGGCGCGACCGTGAAGCCGCGCCCAATGTTGCCCCGGTGGGCTGGTCATCGCCCCGGTGGGGAGCGGAAACCAGACTCAATCGTTGCGATAGGCCTTGTGGCAGGCGCCACAGGTGCCGCCCAAGGCACCGAAGCCGGCCTTCACGCCATCCAGATTGCCGGCCTGCGCCACCGTGGCAAGCTGCATCGCAGCGGTTTCGGCGGCCTTCATCTTGGCGGTGAAGTCTGCCATGTTGGCCCAGATTTCCGGCTTCGCCTTGGTATCGCCCTTGTCGGAACCCGGCACAAAATGCGCCACCTGCTTGGCGGCCTGGGCGGCGATGGCCTGGGCCGGCGCGGCGGCATCGGCGGCGCTGCCATTGCCATCCACCACGCGCTTGATGGCGCCCATCGAGGTGCGGAACACCTGGAAGCCGTCCTTGCGCGCCTTGATCGCGTCGGCCTGGGCAAAGGCCGCCCCACCGGCCACGGCTACCGCCACACCCAATACCGCGACGAGCGCGGTCTTACGCCAATAAGCCATGAGTTTTTCCCTCTTTTATCCCCGGCTGCTGGTCCGAGTCCTGGCCACTATAACAAAGCAGCGGTATCGGCCGCGCCGCCGGAATCCGCTCTCACGAAAAATTTAGCGCGGAATAAAGCCGCCGGCCGATTGTCGCAGCGCGCGGCCAGAGCACGACCGGGGCGCGACCGGGGCCGCGCAAGAAGCTGGCACCCATCGCCGAAATGGTCTAGGCAACGGGGGCAAGCTTCAATTTTCCGGTGCCAGAACCATGTCTTCGATCCGCTCCGTCTGCGTCTATTGCGGCTCCAGCCTGGGTGAAAGCCAGGTCTACCAGGCCCAGGCCGAAATCCTCGGCCAATTGCTGGGCCGCAACAATATCCGTCTGGTTTATGGCGGCGGCCGCATCGGCCTGATGGGGGTTGTGGCCGATGCCGCTTTGGCAGCCGGCGGCGAGGTGGTGGGCATCATCCCGGGCCATCTGCATGACTGGGAAGTGGGCCATACCGGCCTGACCGAGCTGCATGTGGTGGACAGCATGCATACCCGCAAGAAGATGATGGTGGAGATGAGCGACGCCTTCATCGCCCTGCCCGGCGGCATGGGTACGCTGGATGAGCTGTTCGAGGTCATCACCTGGAAGCAGCTCAAGCTGCATGACAAGCCGATACTGGTGCTGAATACCGAAGATTACTGGCATCCACTGCTGGCGCTGATCGACAGCGTGATGGAACGCGGTTTCGCCCGGCGCGGCGCCCGCGGGTTTTTCGAGGTGGTGCCGGATGCCGAAGCCGCCCTGGCCGCCCTGCGCGCCGCCCCGGCGCCGCAGCGCCCGGATCAGCCGGAGAAGATCTGACAAGCCTGGGAAAATCTGACCCGCCCGGGAAAATCCCGGCGGCCACAGCTTTTCTCAACCCCCGGCTTTTCTCAACCCCCAGCTTTTCTCAACCGGGGTGAACCAAAACTACAGCCCGGCGGGCCTTTCCCCGCCCGCCGGTCCGATGGTAGTTTCCCGCCACTCTTTTCCCCCTACCGCTCTCATACCCGCAAGAGGATGGCATGTCGAAAATCAAGGTGAAAAACCCGGTCGTCGAACTCGATGGCGACGAGATGACCCGCATCATCTGGAAATTCATCAAGGAAAAGCTGATCCTGCCATATCTGGACGTGGATCTGCTCTACTACGATCTCGGCGTTGAATACCGCGACCAGACCAACGACCAGGTGACGATCGATTCCGCCCATGCCATCCTGAAGCATGGCGTCGGCGTGAAATGCGCCACCATCACCCCCGACGAGCAGCGCGTCGAGGAATTCAAGCTCAAGGAAATGTGGAAGTCGCCGAATGGCACCATCCGCAACATCATCGGCGGCACCATCTTCCGCGAGCCGATCATCTGCAAGAACGTGCCGCGTCTGGTGCCGCATTGGAACGACCCGATCGTGGTCGGCCGCCATGCCTTCGGCGACCAGTATCGCGCCACCGATTTCCGCTTCCCCGGCAAGGGCGTGCTCACCGTCAAGTTCGTCGGCGAAGATGGCAGCGTGATCGAGAAGGAAGTGTTCAAGGCGCCGGGTTCGGGCGTGGCCATGGCCATGTACAATCTGGATGACTCGATCCGCGATTTCGCCCGCTCCAGCATGAACTACTCGCTGGTGCGTGGCTGGCCGCTCTACATGAGCACCAAGAACACCATCCTCAAGGCCTATGACGGCCGCTTCAAGGACCTGTTCCAGGAAACCTTCGAGAAGGAATTCGCCGATCAGTTCAAGGCCGCCGGCATCACCTACGAACACCGCCTGATCGACGACATGGTGGCCTGCGCCATCAAGTGGAGCGGCAAGTTCGTCTGGGCCTGCAAGAACTATGACGGCGACGTGCAGTCCGACGTGGTGGCGCAGGGCTATGGCTCGCTCGGCCTGATGACCAGCGTGCTGATGACCCCGGATGGCAAGACCGTGGAAGCGGAAGCCGCGCATGGCACCGTGACCCGCCATTACCGCGAACATCAGGCTGGCCGCGAAACCTCGACCAACCCGATTGCCTCGATCTTCGCCTGGACCCGTGGCCTGATGCACCGCGCCAAGCTGGACAACAATCCCGACCTGGACAAGTTCGCCCATACGCTGGAGAAGGTCTGCATCGCCACCGTGGAATCCGGCTTCATGACCAAGGATCTGGCGATCCTGATCTCCAAGGACCAGCCCTGGCTGACCACCCAGAAGTTCCTCGATAAGATCGACGAGAACCTCAAGGCGGCGCTCAAGGCGGCCTGAGCTACCGGACACCCTCTGCCAGGCCCCACCCGGCAGTAACCGAAACGCCCCGGCCGTTAGACCGGGGCGTTTTTCGTCGCCGGGGCCGGTAGATATTCCGATCAGGGATGCGGGGCGGGTGAATAGCGGGCAAAGAGGGCAGCGCGGGTCACTGGCAGTCTCCGCTATGCAACCTTGTCCATCCGGCTCGGTCGGATCAGCACTTCGGCCGAAATGCCGAGGCGGCTATGCAATTGCCGGATCATATCGATCGACAGGCTGCGCTTGCGGTTCAGCACATCCGCCACGCGATTGCGTGGGCCGATCATCGGCTCCAGATCCTTGCGGGTCAGCCCCGCCTGCTCCATGCGGAAGCGAATGGCCTCCACCGGATCGGGCGGGTCAATCGGATAGTGCTTCGCTTCATAGACGTCGATCAATGTCGCCAGAATATCGAGCCGGTCGCCTTCCGGCGTGCCGCTCTTGGCCCCCCAAAGCCGTTCAACCTCGGCCAGCGCTTCATCGTAATCCGCTTCCGTGCGGATCGGCTTCAAATCAGTTGCCATGCTCGATCTCCTTCACGTCGATCCTGTCGTAAGCCTTGTGCGTGCCGAGCCACTTGATCCAGACGATGCCCTTCTCAAAATCCACCGACACGACGAGGCGATAATCATTACCCTTGATGTTGAAGACGATCCGCTCGGCGCTGACGATGCTCGCCGTCGCGTAAAGCCGCTTCACATCTGCGGTGCTCGCCCATTCCGCCTTGCTGACTTCATCGAACCAGGCATCAAGCGCGGCCTTGACGGCCGGCTGCTCTTTCTGCCCCGCGAGGCTTTCGACAAATTCGCGTAAAGTGCGGCGAGCAATAATCCTCATCTGTCACCTATAGCATGGGACCAGAACGGTCCCAAGACAAACCTGCTTAAGCCCGGCACACAGACCCGCAGCGAGTCAAACTCGCGTATCTTTGCCGCCTTAATGAACTACCAACCACAAAACCGACAGGCTTGGTGGTTGGTGGTTCATTGGCTTTGCAGAAGAATCGTTTTTGATACCGGGGCGCCGCCCCGTCGGCCGCCAAGGTATAGCTGCGCCGACCGAGGGGGGGATCCCCAAGCCGAGCCGGCGCTGTTATCACAATCGGGAATGGGCGGCCAAAATGATCCCGATTGGCCTGATGCCATCCAGCACCGGCGGACCTGACGGCACCACGGGCGAGAAGATGGGGGATTAAACCGGATCGGTGAAACCGGGCCGTAGCAGAAACAGCCTGTCGCGCATCATGGGGGCCTGTTCCTTGGTGGCAACGGGCAACAAAAAACCCGACGGGATCGCTCCCGCCGGGCTCTTTGGATCGTCTGATCCTGGAACTGCTTAGAGCAGCTTCAGGTTCGCAGCCGAGGACTTGCCACGCTCGGTGACGACATCGTAGCTCAGCTTCTGGCCGTCCTTGAGGCCAGCCAGGCCAGCGCGCTCGACCGCCGAGATATGCACAAACACGTCAGCGCCGCCCGCTTCCGGCTGAATGAAGCCGTAACCCTTGGTGCCGTTGAACCACTTGACCGTGCCCTTGTTCGACATGGTGTCTCCTTGATGCATTTAGTAGCGTACGACGGGCGTCTTCGCCCACCGCGTCAATCAGCGTGAAGAGTAGGGATAGCCCGGCGCTCGATCAGAGCGTTAGAGAGCAGGCCGAACCGTAACGGAATGACCCGGTAATAAGGGACCATTTGGTGAAAAATAGCAAGCCGTGGTGTTACGTTAAAAATAATATTGAGAATGATTTGCAATTTCATTCAGGCGGCGTAAGATGCAACTCCCACCCACCGAGGGAGTCGCCATGCCGATGCAGTTCATCGAACCGAGTTACCCGGACAATACCGACGTTGCCGCGTTGCGGACTGCGGAGCTATTCGGCATGGCGGCTCTTCGGCTGTGGGCCGCGCCCTATCGGGAACCCGAGCTGGTGCATCCGGATTGGCGCGACGGCTTTGGCGCCGCCGGCATCGGCTGCGGCGGCCTGGGTGGTTTTGACACCCTGATGCTGATTGTTACCAGCACCACCACCCGCGCGCTGGACGTGCGTTGCCTGCGCTGTACCCGGCTCGGCCAGGATGAGGGCCTGTTCCTGCAATTGCTCGCCAGCCTGCAACAGCAGCGCGCCGACCTGGCTGCCGCCGTGCTGGCACAATGGCTGCCGCCGGCCGCTCAGCGCCTGGCGCTGGAGCCGGCCCAGGCGCTGGCCGATGCCATGGCGGAAGCCGGCCTGATACTACCGCGCCGCCGCGCCGCCGACCCCACCGATGCGGTGCTGCTCGGCCTGCGCCGCGAGCCGCAACTTGTCTGGGTGCATTAAGTTCGCCCCCCACCTGAAGCCGGGAGACGCCTCAGGTGCGGGTATTTTTATTAATTAAACCAAAACCTTAAGATCGATATCGGCTCTTAATCCAAAGCATCCCCTGAAATCGCCGGCAGCCCGCCCTCCAGCAGATTACGCGCCGCCTGCATGGCATCGCCGATCAGATCAAAGAAGGCGCGCACCCGGGCGGTGCGGCGCAGATCGGCATGGGTGACCAGCCATAATTCGCGCCCCAGCGCCGCCACCGGCGCCTCGGTCAGCCGGCATAAATCCGGTTCCGGGTCGCCGAGATAACAGGGCAGCACCGCCACCCCCATGCCCTGGCGCGCCGCCACAAACTGGTTCAGCAGGCTGCTGGCGCGATAGACAAAGCCGGTTTCCGGCGCCCGCGCCTGCAACCATTCGGCGGCATTCACGCCGCTGATGCCGCGCTCCCAGCCGATCAGCGGCAGGCCGGTCAAATCCTCCGGCGCCGGCCCGAGCCGGGGTAGCCCGGCAGCCAGGTCGCGCCGGGCATAGAGTGTCCAGGCGATGGTGCCGAGCTTGCGGCCATGCAGGTCGCCCTCCCGTGGCCGCAAGGCGCGCAGCGCAATATCGGCCTCGCGGCGCGACAGGCTGAACACCCGGTTATCCACCAGCAACTCGACCTGGATACCCGGATGCTGCCGGCGGAAGGCCCCGATCTGCGCCGTCAGCACACGATAGGCCAGGGTCTCCGATGCAGTCACACGCAGCGCGCCGGTCAATTGCCGGTCCCGGCCCAGGATATCGCGATCAAGCGCCGCCGCCTCGGTTTCGATCCGCTCGGCGCTGGCCGCCATGCGCTCGCCGGCCGCCGTGGCGGCATAAACCCCGGCCGGCAGGCGCTCGAACAGCCGCACGCCCATTTCCGTCTCCAGCGCCGCCAACCGGCGAAACGCGGTGGAATGGTTCACCCCCAGGGCTTTGGCGGCACCGGTCAGGCTGCCGGCCCGCGCCACTGCCAGCACCAGGCGCAGATCGTTCCAATCCTGCATCGCCCCTCACCTGAATGGATCGCTTGCATATACGCAAGTATAGCTTCCAGATTTTACGATGGATTTGCAAGATCACCCGCGCTTATTTGGCAGTCATCCGTTTCACCAAGACACCAGACCCCACAACCACCCGACCTAGGAGACCTCCCATGCTTGCTTTCCTGCAAAACCCCACCGCCGCCCAGCGCGACGCCGGTATCGGCCTGCTGCGTATCAGCCTCGGCATCATGTTCCTGGCCCATGGCCTGGTGCTGAAGGTGCTGACCTTCGGCATGGCCGGCACCGCCGGCTTTTTCGTCTCGCTCGGCCTGCCGGGCTGGACCGCCTATGCCACCGCCGGCGGCGAGATCATCGGCGGCCTGCTGCTGATCCTCGGCATCCTGACCCGCCCGGTGGCGCTGGCCCTGACCCCGATCCTGCTCGGCGCCCTGGCGGTGCATGCCGGCAATGGCTGGGTGTTCAGCGCGCCGAATGGCGGCTGGGAATATCCGGCCTATCTGCTGGTGCTGACACTGGCCCAGGCCCTGCTCGGCACCGGCGCCTTCGCCTTGCGCATCGGTGCCCAGCCCCGCGCCGTCACCGCCTGAGCCTTCAGGCCGACCATGCGCCTGGCGGGCAACCGTCAGGCGCTTTTTTCATGCTTCCGGCATATCCTCGCGCTGGCGCAGCCGGGCCATTGCCACCCGATTGATCTGCTCGCGGATATCGGGGTGGATTTCCAGCAGCCGCTCGAATTCCGCCACGCCCAGGCTGAGCAGCCGGCAGACGCTGAGGCTGCGCACCGTGGCAGTGCGGCGGGTATGGCGCAGCAAGGCCACCTCGCCGAAATGCTGCCCCTCGCCCAGCACCACCGGGCGCGGCTTGATATCCACTTCCACCTCGCCCGCCATGATGAAGAACATCGCCTCGGCGCGATCTTCCTTGCGCACGATCACCGTGCCGGCCGGCACCACCTGCGGCTTCAGCAGCGCGGCAATCTCGGCAATATTGGCGGCATTGAGATGGGCGAAGAGCGGCAGCCCGGCCACTGCCTTCCAGGTGACGATGAATTCGCGCCGCTTGATCTCGTCGGCAAAGCCCGAGGCCAGCAGACCGGCCGGAATGGCGAAGAGCGCAATGCCCAGCAGCATGACGAAGCCGCCGAAAAACCGCCCGGCCACCGTGGCCGGCACCATATCGCCATAGCCCACCGTACCCATGGTGACGATACCCCACCACAGGCTATGCGGGATGGAGCTGAAAATCTGTGGCTGTGCCTCGTGCTCCAGCACATACATGACGCAGGAGGCGATCACCAGCAGCACCGCCAGGGCCAGGAAACCGGCCAGCAAAGGCCGTGCCTGGCCGCGCAGTACAGAGGCGACCAGAGCCAGCCCCGGCACATAGCGCACCAGCTTGAACAGGGTGAGCATTTCCAGCGCCAGATACCAATCCTGCGGCAGCGGCAGCAGCAGATTGATCCAGAAGGGCAGGATCACCAGCATATCGACGATGCCGGCGGAGGAGCGCAGATAGCGCAGCCGCATCACCCGCGGCGCTATGCGCAGCGCGCCGGCATAATCCGGCGCGATCCACAAACGCAGGGCAAATTCCAGGGTGAAGAACAGATCGGTGGCTTCCCGCGCCCGATGCAGCCAATACATGCTGGCCGGCGTCATATCCGGCAAGGTCACCAGCATGATCGCCACGGCGCAGAGCAACACCGCAGCCAGGATCAGCGCAGAAACCAGGCGATGGCCGGCGGATTGCCGCTCCTGGCCATCGGCCAGCCAATCAAAACAGCGGCGGCGCCATGCGATAGGCACGGCACCGCCCCGGGATTACGCGGCCAGGGCCTGGGCCACGATCTCCAGCGCCTGATCGGCGCCGGCAGGATCGGCACCGCCACCCTGGGCAAAATCCGGTCGGCCGCCGCCGCCCTGGCCACCAATGGCCGGCGTCACCTGCTTGATCAGGTTGGCGGCACTGAAACGGCCGGTCAGGTCATCGGTCACCGCCACCACGGCGGAAACCTTGCCTTCCACCACCGAGAGCAGCAGCACCACACCAGAGCCGATTTCCTTCTTGATCGCATCGGCCATGCCGCGCAAATCCTTGGCCGGCACGCCGTCCAGCTTGCGCGCGGCGTATTTCACGCCATTCACCTCGCGCAGCTGCGGCCCGCCGCTGCCGCCGCCCGTCGCCAGTTGTTTACGCAGCTCGGAAAGTTCACGTTCCAGCTTGCGGCGCTCTTCCAGCAACGCCGCCAGCCGCTGCGGTATTTCCCGAGGCTGCGCCTTCAGCGCATCCGCCGCCGCGCGCAGGGTTTCCTCCTGCTCGGCGAAATAATGCCGTGCCGCTTCGCCGGTCAGCGCCTCGATACGGCGCACGCCGGCCGCCACCGCGCCTTCCGACACGATCTTGAACAGCGCGATATCGCCGGTGCGGCGCACATGGGTGCCGCCGCAGAGTTCCACCGAATAATCGCTGCCATCGGCCTGCTTGCCCATGGAGAGCACACGCACTTCATCGCCGTATTTCTCGCCGAACAGCGCCATGGCGCCGGCATTGATGGCCTCTTCAGGGGTCATCAGCCGGGTGGTGACGGCATCATTCTGGCGGATCATCGCATTCACCTCGGCCTCCACATCGGCCGCCTCGGCGGCAGACAGCGCCTTGGGATGACTGACATCGAAGCGGAAACGATCCGGCGAAACCAGCGAGCCCTTCTGCGTCACATGCTCGCCCAGGCGACGGCGCAAAGCGGCATGCAGCAGATGGGTGGCGGAATGGTTGGAGGCAATCGCGCCGCGCCGCGTCGTGTCGATGCTCAGCGTGGTCATGTCGCCCAGCTTGATGCTGCCCTCAACCACCTTGCCGAGATGGGCATGCAGCGCGCCCAGCTTCTTCTGTGTATCCGATACCTCGACCTTGGCGCCATCGGCGGTGACGATCCAGCCGGTATCGCCCATCTGGCCGCCGGATTCGCCATAGAACGGCGTCTGGTTCAGCAGCACCGCCACCTGCTGGCCGGCATCGGCCTGCTGCACCGGCTGGCCATCCACCACGATGGCTTCGATGCGGCCTTCGGCGGCATGAGTGTCGTAGCCGAGGAATTCGGTGGCGCCCTGCTCTTCCTTGATCTCGAACCACACCTTTTCAGTGGCAGCTTCGCCCGAGCCGGCCCAGGCCTTGCGCGCCTCGGCCTTCTGCGCCGCCATGGCGGCCTGGAAACCGTCGAGATTCACATTGATGCCGCGCGGGCGCAAAGCATCCTGGGTCAGATCGAGCGGGAAGCCATAGGTGTCATAGAGCTTGAAGGCCACTTCGCCGGGCAGCATGTCGCCTTTGCTCATGCTGGTGGTGGCTTCATCCAGCAGCTTGAGGCCACGATCCAGCGTCTGCTTGAAGCGGGTTTCCTCCAGCTTCAGCGTCTCGGCGATCAGCGCCTCGGCGCGGCCGAGTTCGGGATAGGCGCGACCCATCTCGGACACCAGCGTCGGCACCAGACGGTGCATCAGCGGGTCCTTGCAGCCCATCAGCTGGGCATGGCGCATGGCGCGGCGCATGATGCGGCGCAGCACATAGCCACGGCCTTCATTGGAGGGCAGCACACCATCGGCGATCAGGAAGCAGGAAGAACGCAGATGATCGGCGATGACGCGGTGGCTCACCTTATGCTCGCCATCGGCGCCGGCCTTCGAGAATTCGGCCGAGGCCTCGATCAGCGCCCGCATCAGGTCGATATCGTAATTGTCGTGTTTGCCCTGCATCACGGCGGTGATGCGTTCCAGGCCCATGCCGGTATCGATGCTGGGCTTGGGCAGCGCGATACGCTGTTCCTTGGTCACCTGCTCGAATTGCATGAAGACCAGGTTCCAGATTTCGATATAGCGGTCGCCATCGGCTTCCGGGCTGCCCGGCGGGCCGCCCCAGATCTTGTCGCCATGGTCGTAGAAGATTTCCGAACACGGGCCGCAGGGGCCGGTATCGCCCATGGCCCAGAAATTATCCGAGGTGGCGATGCGCACGATGCGGTCATCCGGCAGGCCGGCCACCTTCTTCCACAGATCGAAGGCCTGATCGTCGTCGTGATACACCGTCACCCACAGCTTGTCCTTGGGCAGGCCGTATTCCTTGGTGATCAGGTTCCAGGCCAGCGGGATGGCCTCTTCCTTGAAATAATCGCCGAACGAGAAATTGCCCAGCATTTCAAAGAAGGTGTGGTGGCGCGCGGTGTAGCCGACATTATCCAGGTCGTTATGCTTGCCGCCGGCGCGCACGCATTTCTGCGACGTCGCGGCGCGGCTATAGGGCCGCTTCTCCTGGCCGGTGAACACATTCTTGAACTGCACCATGCCGGCATTGGTGAACATCAGCGTCGGGTCGTTGCGCGGCACCAGGGGCGAGGAATCCACCACGGCATGGCCGTTTTTGCCGAAATAATCCAGGAAGGCCTGGCGGATATCACTGGCGGAGGTGGTCATACGCTTGGCTTCCCCTGAAATTCAAATCCAACCCGGAAATTCAAATCCAATCCGGCGCGGCCGGCCAAATGCCCGCCCCGCTTGCATTTTCCCGCAAACCGCCGGCCCCGGCAAGCCCAGGCCGGACAAGCCGAACCACAAGCAGCGGGACCGCAGTTTTTACCGCTTCAAGACAAGCCCTGTCCAGGGCAAACGTTCATGGGGTGTTTCGGGGGAGATGGGCGGCGGAAAACACAAACCCCCACCGGTTTCCCGGCAGGGGTTTGATAAAGGTGGGCGCTGCGTTTCGAAGGGATGCCCAGCCCTCGCTCTTGGAACGCTTAACTTTGCCTGCGGCAAGCGAGCCAATGCCGTCTTTGCTAAACAAGAATTTTCTAGCACACCCGATCCGGTTGTGCAACGATATTATTTAAATAGGGAGAGGACATATGCGGATTTGGGGCTTTGATCTCGGCACAACCTCTGTTGGCTTTGCCGTCATTGATTACAACGAAGATAGTGAGGCCGGCAGCATCATTCACCTGGGGAGCCGGATTTTCCCCGAAGGCGTGACCGAGGACAAAGGCGAACCGCGCAATAAACAACGCCGCGCCAAGCGCATGATGCGCCGGCAATTGCGCCGCAAACGCTGGCGCCGCCGCGCCATGCATGAATCACTGGCCGAGGCCGGACTGCTACCTGCCGCCCACCCTGCCACCTGGTCGGACGAACTGAGCAAGACCGATCCCTATGAATTGCGGACGCGCGGCCTGAGCGAAAAGCTGGCGCCGCATGAAGTGGGCCGGGCCTTGTTTCACATGCTGAAACGGCGCGGCTTCAAGAGCGCCCGGCTGGCCGAGGCGGAAACCGCCGATGCCGACAAACGCAAGGAAGACGAAGGCATCAAGGCGGAAATCAAGGGCATTGCCGCCGAGATGCAGGGCCGCACTCTGGGGCAATGGCTGCACGGCCAGGAGCGGCGCCGCCGGCATCATACCGGCCGCGACATGACCGAAACCGAATTCAACACCTTCTGGCAGGCGCAGGCGCCACACCATCCGGCGCTAATGACCGACAGCCTGCACCGCGCCCTGTATGAAACCGGCTTCAAGCAGCGTCCGATCTTCTGGCGCCTGAAAACCCTGGGCACCTGCTCGCTCGAACCTGATGCGCCGCTTTGCGCCAAAGGCTCCTGGCTCGGCCAGCGCTTTATCATGTTGCAGATGCTGAACCACTTGCGGCTGGCCGGCGGCAATGCCCGGCCGCTGCTGCCCGAGGAACGCGCCGCATTGCTGCCGGTGCTGGAAACCAATCCAGGCCTCAGCTTTGGCGCGGTGCGTAAATTGCTCAAGCCGATCTGGCAGCGCAATGGCACCTCGCTGCGCAGCCGCTTCAATCTGGAAGCCGATGGCAACGAAAAAGGCTTGCTCGGCAATGCCACCGAGGCGGCACTGATCAAGACCTTCGGCATGGATTGGGCGGGTCATCCCAAGCGGGGTGAAATCCGCGATGAAATCTCTGATCGTCTCTGGGCGGTGAATTATCGCCAGATCGGCAACAAGCGCGTCGAAATCCGCGGTGATGCCGGCGTGACGGCGGCACGCGCCGATTTCATCCAGCATGCCAAAACTGCCTGGGGGCTATCCGGCGCGCAGGCGGCAGCCCTGGCCGAGATCGAGCCGCCACCAGCCTGGCTCGGCCTTTCCGCCGTCGCCATTGCCAAGCTGATGCCGCATCTGGAGGCCGGGCTGAGTTATCGTGAAGCCTGTGACCGCGCCTATCCCGAACATGCCAAGCCGGCCGGCGTGGAATCCAGGCTATCGACCGAGCCGACGCAGTTCGACCATCTGCGCAATCCGGTGGTAAAACGCTGCCTGACCGAACTGCGCAAAGTGGTGAACAATCTGATCGATGCCTATGGCAAGCCTGATCGCATCCGCATCGAACTGGCGCGTGACGTCGCCCTGGCTGGCAAGAGCCGCAAGAATTATGTCGAGACGCTGCGCAAGCGCGAGGCCTTGCGCCGCCGCGCCGCCAAGGAACTGAAACAGGCGCTCAAGCGTGAACCGAAGGATCGCGATATCGCCAAATGGCTGCTGTGGCAGGAATGTGGAGAAACTTGCCCCTACACGCTGGATCGTATCGGTTTTGGTGATCTGTTCGGCGACCATCCGAAATACGATATCGAACATATCTGGCCGCGCTCATTGGTGCTGGAAGACGCCCAGGCCAACAAGACGCTGTGCCGACGCGATGTGAATTTACGCAAAGGCCAACGCACGCCTTTCGAGTTGTTCAACGATGCGGGGCATGGCATCCGCGACCTGCCAAGCTGGGAGGAAGTGCGTGACCATATCAAATCCCTGGTCGATGAAGGCCGCATGCCGGACAACAAGGCGCGGCGCTTCACGCGCGAAAAACCACTGAGCCAGGAGGATCGCAGTGACGAGCGTCTGATTGGCGATACCGCCTATATCGCGCGCGAGGCGCGGGCCTGGCTGGCAAAGCTGATGCCCAATGGGGTGTTTCAAGTCGAGCCGCGCAATGGCCGTCTGGTCTCGACCTTGCGGAAAATCTGGCATGTCAACGAATTGCTCAGCACCGACGGCGAAAAGAACCGCAACGATCATCGTCATCATGCACTGGATGCGGCAATCTGCGCCCTGTTCGGCACCCGCGCCATGCAGCAATTGATCGCCTGGTACAAGGCGAAGGAAGACAATCCGGAGGCCCGTCCGCCAAGCGTGGCACAGCCTTGGCCCAAATTGCGGGAGGACCTCGGCACTGCTCTCGACAGGATCATCGTGTCGCATCGTGTGCGGCGCAAGGTGAATGGCCAGTTGCATGATGAAACCCGCCTCGGCCTGACCGAAATCCCCGGCACCAGTGATGGCGGCAAAACCTATAGCTTCTTTGTCAAGCGCAAAGCCTTGGCGGCGATGAGCAAGACCGAGATCGCGGCCATCCGCGACGATGCGGTGCGCCGTCTGGCCGAAACGCGGCTGGCAGAATTCGACGGCGACACCAAGGCGGCGTTCAGCAAACCGCTGGAACTACCCGACAAGAACGCCCCGAGCGGCTTCCGCAAGGTGGAGAAGGCCCGACTTCTGGTCAAGCTGCAGCCCAGCCTCGCGGTGAGACTGAATGACGGCAAGGCCTATGCCGAAGCCGGCGACAACCACCACATGGCGCTATATCGCCGCGCTGATGGCAAAATCCTGTTCAGGACGGTGAGCCGGATCGAGGCCGCGCGGCGGGTTGCCCGGCGCCAGCCGGTGGTGGAACCAATTGGCCCGGACGGGGCGGCACTAGTGTTCAGCCTCACGCCGGGCAGCATGCTGCGCATTCCCAATGATGCCGGGGGATATGACTATCGCGTGGTCACCAGTGTCTGGGACGCCGGGCCAATCGTGCTGGTCGATCACCGCGAGGCCGGTGGCGCCGTCTGGAAACGCCCCACAGGCGCCAGCCTGATCGCCATGGGGGCGCAGAAAGTAAATATCGATCCGATCGGCCGGGTGCGGCCGGCGAATGACTGAGCCAAGCCAATGACTGAACATCGGGCGGCGGGATGGCAAACCTGAAACGCGTGATCGAGATTTCCAGCCAGCCGACACGCCTGAGCGTGAAGCATCGGCAATTGGTGCTGGAAAACGAAACGCGCGAGGCCGTGACCATTCCGCTGGAAGACCTTGGCATGCTGCTGGTGGATCAGCCGCAGACGCTCTACAGCCACAATCTGCTCATTGGCCTGGCCGAGGCCGGTGCCACCGTGGCGCTCTGCGGCGCCGATCATCTGCCTGCCGCCTTGCTACTGCCGCTGGATGGTCACACCCGGCAGGCCGAGCGTTTCCGGCGCCAGGCGGCATCGGGCGCGCCGGTGAAAAAACGGCTGTGGCAGGCGCTGATTGCAGCCAAGATTTCGCAGCAGGGCCTGGTGCTGGTGCATGCCAGAGGCCGCGATGAGGGCCTGGCCGCATTGTCCGGCCGGGTGCGCTCGGGCGATCCGGACAATCTCGAAGCCCAGGCGGCGCAGCGCTACTGGCCGGCCTTATTGGGCCGCGATTTCCGCCGCGACCGTTTTGGCGAAGCGCCCAACGGCCTGCTGAATTACGGCTATGCCGTGTTGCGCGCTGCCTGCGCCCGCGCCCTGGTCGGCACCGGCCTGCATCCCAGCCTGGGTATTTTTCATGAGCGGCGCGACAATCCCTTCTGCCTCGCCGATGACCTGATCGAGCCGTTTCGCCCCTATGTCGATTGGTGTGTCTTTGGCCTGGTGCAGACGGGCCATGCCGGCGACGTGGACCGCGACGGCAAGCGCGCCTTGCTCGGCCTGTTTGCCGAGCGCGTGTTGATGGAGGGCCGCGCCACGCCGCTGATGCTGGCCATCGAACGTGCCGCCCAGGGCCTGTCTGCCGCCCTGGCCGGCGAGGAGGATGGGGAAGCCGCCAGCGCGGCACAGATGGTGTTGCCGCGCGGCCTGCCGCTGGGCGTTGTGGCGGCCAAACCCGAAACGGATGACCGCGATGGCGCAGCCGGCGCCGGTTGAAACGATCCCCTGGCCTTATGGATGGCGCACCGTGTGGGTTTTCGCCTTCTTCGATCTGCCGACCGAAACCAAGCCGCAGCGCCGCGCCTATACCCGTTTTCGCAAGGACCTGCTGGATGATGGATTTTCCATGATGCAGTATTCGGTGTATTATCGGCACTGCGCCAGCCACGAGACCGCCGCCACCCATGTGCAGCGTATGGGCGGCAAGGTGCCTAAGGAGGGTGAAGTGCGTTTCCTCACCATCACCGACAAACAATTCGCCCGCATCCGCACCTATGTTGGGCGCCAGCGCCAGCCGATGCCGGGCAGCCCGGCACAATTGGAAATGTTCTGATGCCGGCTCAGGAACGAATCCGGAAGCCGGACCGGCAAAATCCCCTGTCGGCAAGAAAAAAGCCCGTCCCGGCCGCACGCAGCAAACCGGGAAACGGGCTTTTCCTTAATCAGAACAATGGCTTGAACGAAGCCTAGTTTAGCAAAGACGGCATTAGCCGCAAACCGCAGCCAATCTTACCAGCGGCTCTTTTCGCCCTGTAGTTTAGCAAAGACGGCATTAGCCGCAAACCGCAGCAGCGACACATCGGTATCGACGCTGCCGATAAAGTTTAGCAAAGACGGCATTAGCCGCAAACCGCAGCGCCGATCCATTCATGGCCGACAACGCCATTAGTTTAGCAAAGACGGCATTAGCCGCAAACCGCAGCCCATGTAGGTAATCATGGCCGGCATCACGGAGTTTAGCAAAGACGGCATTAGCCGCAAACCGCAGCGCAATCCAATCAAGCGCGAAGATTTTGAAAGTTTAGCAAAGACGGCATTAGCCGCAAACCGCAGCATAATCTGCCAAATGCGTGTTATTGTAACGAGTTTAGCAAAGACGGCATTAGCCGCAAACCGCAGCCCATGTAGGTAATCATGGCCGGCATCACGGAGTTTAGCAAAGACGGCATTAGCCGCAAACCGCAGCCGGTTGCCAAGCGGTGCGCGGCGCGGTCGAAGTTTAGCAAAGACGGCATTAGCCGCAAACCGCAGCACCCGCACGTCGGTCGCGGCTGGCAGTTCAGTTTAGCAAAGACGGCATTAGCCGCAAACCGCAGCAATGCCATGCGCGCCGCCATGAAACGGGCAAGTTTAGCAAAGACGGCATTAGCCGCAAACCGCAGCGATCGAAGGCATCTAATGCCGCATTGGCAGAGTTTAGCAAAGACGGCATTAGCCGCAAACCGCAGCTTGGGCGATATTCAGGAAGGCACGCGCCCGAGTTTAGCAAAGACGGCATTAGCCGCAAACCGCAGCGTGCCATGCTGCTTGATGGGCCACGGTCCTAGTTTAGCAAAGACGGCATTAGCCGCAAACCGCAGCCAGGCCGAGCTTGTGCAGGCCGGGCAAGGCAGTTTAGCAAAGACGGCATTAGCCGCAAACCGCAGCTGGCTGATCCCAAGTCCGATCCGGCCGTGCAGTTTAGCAAAGACGGCATTAGCCGCAAACCGCAGCACCGATTTGTTTAATAATAATAATATCGATAGTTTAGCAAAGACGGCATTAGCCGCAAACCGCAGCAGTCCGTTCGCCTCGGTCTCCGGAAGGCTCAGTTTAGCAAAGACGGCATTAGCCGCAAACCGCAGCCGAGCAGACCGGCATAGCCGCCGATACCGGAGTTTAGCAAAGACGGCATTAGCCGCAAACCGCAGCTGATGTCGTCGTTCACCGCGCAGGTTGCCGAGTTTAGCAAAGACGGCATTAGCCGCAAACCGCAGCAAGCGTGGGGCATGGAAGAACACACGGTTCAGTTTAGCAAAGACGGCATTAGCCGCAAACCGCAGCGTCGATATGACCGCGTTCGTCCGGCTCGCCAGTTTAGCAAAGACGGCATTAGCCGCAAACCGCAGCAGCTCAGTACTAAGGCGAGCAGCTTGTAGGAGTTTAGCAAAGACGGCATTAGCCGCAAACCGCAGCGCCTGGCGCGGCGCCCTGATCAAGTGCAGGAGTTTAGCAAAGACGGCATTAGCCGCAAACCGCAGCCGGTGCCTGGCCTTATCGATCACTTCTAAAGTTTAGCAAAGACGGCATTAGCCGCAAACCGCAGCGGGGCTGTTCGTCGCTAACTGACCAGGAGGTAGTTTAGCAAAGACGGCATTAGCCGCAAACCGCAGCGGCCGAAGCCGAAGCACCGGCGCCAAAAAAGTTTAGCAAAGACGGCATTAGCCGCAAACCGCAGCTCGCACAACGACGCGACCGCGATACGCTCGAGTTTAGCAAAGACGGCATTAGCCGCAAACCGCAGCAGACGTGTTAGACATGCGCTCTTGGAACGCAGTTTAGCAAAGACGGCATTAGCCGCAAACCGCAGCTCGACAGGTCGGCCCACGACAGGTTGGCAGTTTAGCAAAGACGGCATTAGCCGCAAACCGCAGCCATCAGACCGACCCGGCCGGCTTCGACAAAGTTTAGCAAAGACGGCATTAGCCGCAAACCGCAGCCAAGAGAACTGCATCTAGCGCCGCCGTGGAGTTTAGCAAAGACGGCATTAGCCGCAAACCGCAGCGGGCAGCAGCGGGATGCGGCCGGTGGCATAAGTTTAGCAAAGACGGCATTAGCCGCAAACCGCAGCGTGGACCGCCTCAGCAGTGCGAGTGAACAGAGTTTAGCAAAGACGGCATTAGCCGCAAACCGCAGCTGCCAATCATCAGTTCACTCGCCACCCCGCAGTTTAGCAAAGACGGCATTAGCCGCAAACCGCAGCGACGCGTCAAGACACCAATACCTCTCACGCAGTTTAGCAAAGACGGCATTAGCCGCAAACCGCAGCGAGCTTCACTCTGCTAAGGCCAACGCGGCTAGTTTAGCAAAGACGGCATTAGCCGCAAACCGCAGCGCCACCCCGCCGACTACCTGCTCGTCTGGCAGTTTAGCAAAGACGGCATTAGCCGCAAACCGCAGCTTAACAGGAGTCTCGATCTGAGTTTCGGACAGTTTAGCAAAGACGGCATTAGCCGCAAACCGCAGCCTCAAGGCACGTCAGCCGACACGCAGGTCTAGTTTAGCAAAGACGGCATTAGCCGCAAACCGCAGCGTTCACTCACCTGACGCTCGTATGCAGCGTAGTTTAGCAAAGACGGCATTAGCCGCAAACCGCAGCATATCACACTCCGGGGCGAAGTGCTGCTGAAGTTTAGCAAAGACGGCATTAGCCGCAAACCGCAGCCAAGAGAACTGCATCTAGCGCCGCCGTGGAGTTTAGCAAAGACGGCATTAGCCGCAAACCGCAGCGCCGGGCATCGGCGAGCCCTGGCTCCGTCGAGTTTAGCAAAGACGGCATTAGCCGCAAACCGCAGCGTATCACCTGGCAGGGCCTCGTCAGCATAAAGTTTAGCAAAGACGGCATTAGCCGCAAACCGCAGCCCTTTTATGTCGCATAACGATGCCACTGCAGTTTAGCAAAGACGGCATTAGCCGCAAACCGCAGCGAGCTTCACTCTGCTAAGGCCAACGCGGCTAGTTTAGCAAAGACGGCATTAGCCGCAAACCGCAGCGCCACCCCGCCGACTACCTGCTCGTCTGGCAGTTTAGCAAAGACGGCATTAGCCGCAAACCGCAGCAGGAGACCGCTGGCGATAGAGCCGGCGGCAGTTTAGCAAAGACGGCATTAGCCGCAAACCGCAGCATGTCAACCATCAGTTTACTCGGCACCCCGAGTTTAGCAAAGACGGCATTAGCCGCAAACCGCAGCACCAGAAGGGAGGTGCCTCTACGCCTGCAGAGTTTAGCAAAGACGGCATTAGCCGCAAACCGCAGCTAATAATGCCACGTGACACCACGTGTCACAGTTTAGCAAAGACGGCATTAGCCGCAAACCGCAGCTCCGGTCAGTTAGAAGTGATCGATAAGGCCAGTTTAGCAAAGACGGCATTAGCCGCAAACCGCAGCGGAGAGGAGCCGCCTCCGAGGTATTCGGGGAGTTTAGCAAAGACGGCATTAGCCGCAAACCGCAGCTAAACAGAGTAGACCTTGATAATCATAGGAGTTTAGCAAAGACGGCATTAGCCGCAAACCGCAGCGAGACGACGGTCGAACGTGACGCCTCCACCAGTTTAGCAAAGACGGCATTAGCCGCAAACCGCAGCCACTGGTTCCCGGGTTTATTCACAAACTCCAGTTTAGCAAAGACGGCATTAGCCGCAAACCGCAGCCTAGTATCGACAAGACACGTCAAGAGACTAAGTTTAGCAAAGACGGCATTAGCCGCAAACCGCAGCCTGGAGAGTACGGCGATGAGAATCGTCGCCAGTTTAGCAAAGACGGCATTAGCCGCAAACCGCAGCCAGTGACTTCGAGCCGTCGTTCGCTCAGCAGTTTAGCAAAGACGGCATTAGCCGCAAACCGCAGCTAATAATGCCACGTGACACAGCGTGTCACAGTTTAGCAAAGACGGCATTAGCCGCAAACCGCAGCTCGCTTAACGACGCGACCGCTATTCGCTCGAGTTTAGCAAAGACGGCATTAGCCGCAAACCGCAGCTGGAACGAGTGGTTTCGCGATCAGAACCTCAGTTTAGCAAAGACGGCATTAGCCGCAAACCGCAGCACGATTACATTGTTGTTCGTGGTCAGCGTAAGTTTAGCAAAGACGGCATTAGCCGCAAACCGCAGCATAAACTCCTCGACAATACGCGCGTTAGCCAGTTTAGCAAAGACGGCATTAGCCGCAAACCGCAGCACGGCGCGCCACTTGGCGCCGCGCGCCTCGAGTTTAGCAAAGACGGCATTAGCCGCAAACCGCAGCGCGGCGGAGTGCTGAGCCATGGATGAGCAGAGTTTAGCAAAGACGGCATTAGCCGCAAACCGCAGCCGCGCCGCTGGCCTGTTCAAGCGGCAGGCCAAGTTTAGCAAAGACGGCATTAGCCGCAAACCGCAGCACCCACACGTCGGTCGCGGCGGGCAGCTCCAGTTTAGCAAAGACGGCATTAGCCGCAAACCGCAGCCGCGAACACCGAGAAGATTGCCGATGGCGAGAGTTTAGCAAAGACGGCATTAGCCGCAAACCGCAGCAGAACACCATGCCGATGCAGACGCGGCATAAGTTTAGCAAAGACGGCATTAGCCGCAAACCGCAGCTGGACGCATTCTATCGCCGCGTCAACCGTGAAGTTTAGCAAAGACGGCATTAGCCGCAAACCGCAGCTTGGGGAAAGAGCAGACTTTCCCCTTAGAAGTTTAGCAAAGACGGCATTAGCCGCAAACCGCAGCTGGCCTGCGGCAGACCCTTGCGGCGCATCAAGTTTAGCAAAGACGGCATTAGCCGCAAACCGCAGCAGCGGCAGCTCAAGATTGGTGGAGAAGTCAAGTTTAGCAAAGACGGCATTAGCCGCAAACCGCAGCTCAGCCGCGACATGCAGCGTAAGGGAGTGAAGTTTAGCAAAGACGGCATTAGCCGCAAACCGCAGCTTCATGTAGTTCCGGATGGTCTGCTCACACAGTTTAGCAAAGACGGCATTAGCCGCAAACCGCAGCAGATGGGATTGCAGGCTACGCGGCTTCATAAGTTTAGCAAAGACGGCATTAGCCGCAAACCGCAGCAAGCACGCTGAGGTACTAACCGGCGGTGTGAGTTTAGCAAAGACGGCATTAGCCGCAAACCGCAGCGCCTCATGCCAACCGCCCCGGCACACTTTTAGTTTAGCAAAGACGGCATTAGCCGCAAACCGCAGCAGGGACAGCTGATTGAGGGCTGGCGTCCAAGTTTAGCAAAGACGGCATTAGCCGCAAACCGCAGCAGCGCAGTCCTGATCCCTCGACTAAGGTCGAGTTTAGCAAAGACGGCATTAGCCGCAAACCGCAGCGCTGCGCGGCTTCATCCCTCGTCCGCCGCTAGTTTAGCAAAGACGGCATTAGCCGCAAACCGCAGCCTGCCGCACCATCCATACCACTCATTCAGCAGTTTAGCAAAGACGGCATTAGCCGCAAACCGCAGCGCTGCGCGGCTTCATCCCTCGTCCGCCGCTAGTTTAGCAAAGACGGCATTAGCCGCAAACCGCAGCCTGCCGCACCATCCATACCACTCATTCAGCAGTTTAGCAAAGACGGCATTAGCCGCAAACCGCAGCGCTGCGCGGCTTCATCCCTCGTCCGCCGCTAGTTTAGCAAAGACGGCATTAGCCGCAAACCGCAGCTCTCCCGCTGATGAGGACAGCATCTCCATAAGTTTAGCAAAGACGGCATTAGCCGCAAACCGCAGCTCACACTCTTGTTGGCGCTCTTGCTCATTTAGTTTAGCAAAGACGGCATTAGCCGCAAACCGCAGCTTGCGGGGTAGTCACCAGTCCACCGCTCAGAGTTTAGCAAAGACGGCATTAGCCGCAAACCGCAGCATTGGTACCTCCGTTGATGCACCCATCATAGTTTAGCAAAGACGGCATTAGCCGCAAACCGCAGCCAGGCGCACGCCCCAGGTCGCATTATCCACAGTTTAGCAAAGACGGCATTAGCCGCAAACCGCAGCCCCTGCGAGAGCAGGGCGACGAAAGCTTTCAGTTTAGCAAAGACGGCATTAGCCGCAAACCGCAGCGCGGCGGCATCGGCGAAGCCGGCATTCAAAGTTTAGCAAAGACGGCATTAGCCGCAAACCGCAGCATCAGGTCGAAGATATCACCCGCCTCGCCGAGTTTAGCAAAGACGGCATTAGCCGCAAACCGCAGCGCAAGGTGCAGCACGTTCTCAACCATCTGAGTTTAGCAAAGACGGCATTAGCCGCAAACCGCAGCAATAGCAGCCGCATGATTTCCAGCTGGATGAGTTTAGCAAAGACGGCATTAGCCGCAAACCGCAGCCTACCATCAGCGCCAGTCTGTTGGCCATCAAGTTTAGCAAAGACGGCATTAGCCGCAAACCGCAGCCATCGTCAGCTTCGGCGCCGCGCGCTCCAGAGTTTAGCAAAGACGGCATTAGCCGCAAACCGCAGCAGGTGGTTTCGCGCTCCAGCTCCATCACACAGTTTAGCAAAGACGGCATTAGCCGCAAACCGCAGCGCCCGGCGGCGGATATCCGGATCGCTGATAGTTTAGCAAAGACGGCATTAGCCGCAAACCGCAGCGGGGCAGAAGTTGCTGCGCAGGGAGGGGTCAGTTTAGCAAAGACGGCATTAGCCGCAAACCGCAGCCCGTGGCCCCGGAATACCGGCGACGGCCCCAGTTTAGCAAAGACGGCATTAGCCGCAAACCGCAGCGGCCCGCCCGGTGGGTATAGAACCGGACATAAGTTTAGCAAAGACGGCATTAGCCGCAAACCGCAGCAGACGACCCTCTTCCACCGCATGGAAGAACAGTTTAGCAAAGACGGCATTAGCCGCAAACCGCAGCGTACCTGCACAATGCCAGACCCGGGCCGGTAGTTTAGCAAAGACGGCATTAGCCGCAAACCGCAGCTGCACATCCTGCGGCACAATGGCCTCACCCAGTTTAGCAAAGACGGCATTAGCCGCAAACCGCAGCGCATTACCCTGGAGCTGAAAAAAGGGGGTGAGTTTAGCAAAGACGGCATTAGCCGCAAACCGCAGCGTGACGGGCACTCTCAACGATATCGTTCGAGTTTAGCAAAGACGGCATTAGCCGCAAACCGCAGCATCGGACTGCCGATTAAATTGTTTTACGCCAGTTTAGCAAAGACGGCATTAGCCGCAAACCGCAGCCGTGCCAGCGCGGTCGGACTGTTCGGGTCCAAGTTTAAAACCGCAGCCTGCCGCCGCCTCAATTGATCGCGGTGATGCCGCCTCTTGCCACGCGTTCGCGGTAGCGGCTCATGAAGGCTTCGTATTGGCCGATCTGGGCGATGGCGGCGGCCAGATCGCGCGGGTCGCCGGTGCCGCGCGCGATGGTGGAGGCGATGGCGTTGAAGCTTTCCTGGTCGGGCGTGCCGGTGAATTTGTCCTGGTATTTGCGGCGCAGGTCTTCGAGGCCGGCAATATCGTTGGTGAGCGAGAGGGCGACACCAAGCTGCAACACCTGCTTGCGCTCTTCCGGGCTGAGCGGCGCCGCATCGCTGAAGCGATTGCCGAGATTCTGCGCAATGGCGCGCGCCGCCGCCACCCAATCCTTGGCGCGCCAATGGATATCGGCGCGCAGGCCGCGCGCTTCCGGGCTCTGATCATTGCCGAGCAGGTTCTGCGCCTCGGCGAAACGATCCAGGTCGGCCAGGGCGCGCACCTGCAGCAGGCGGCGCTCCTGCACCAGCGGCGCCGGCAAGCCGCCGGCATCGGTGCTTTGCAAAGCCTTGAGCGCGGCATCCGGCTTGCGATCGAGCAGATGCACCACCGCCAGCCGCGCGCCGGCCTTGGCGCGATCGGCGCCGCGCAGGCGATACTGGATCTGATGTTCGAGCAATTCAGCGGCACGGTTGAGCAGATCAACGCCGACCAGCCGATCCGCCAGCTTGCCGATGATCTCGTCGCCTTCCGGGCCGGCCGGGGTCAATTCGCGATAATCATAATACAGCGCCAGGGCGGCCAGCGGCGGCATCGATTGTGCGCCGCCATCCAGAAACAGGCGGGCGAATTCGTCGCTCATCTGCTTGTTGAGCAGCGGCACATCGGCGGATTTGGGGAAGTATTTCACCAATTGGCGGAAAGTGCCGATGCCGGCGCGCAGGTCGCCGCTGGCAAATTGCAATTCGCCGAGGCGCCGCAGCAGATTGAATTCATACGGATCGCCGCGCCAGGCAAAACGCAGCGCATCAAAGCGCTCGATGGCTTCGGCATTGTTCAACTGCTTGCGCGCCAGCAGGAATTCTATCTTGGCATATTCGGCATAGGCGCGCGCCTTGCGATCACCACTGGCGCTGGCCAGATCAAAATAACGGATGGCATCTTCCGGCTTGTTCTGCGCCTGGGCCAGCAGGCCGCGCACATAATTCGCCTCGGCGGCTTGGCCGCGATTGAGCATGTCGCCATCCAGCGCCTTCACTTCGGCCTCGGCGCCGGCCACATCGCCGCCGGAAAGCCAGGCCCGCGCCATCGCCAGGCGCAGGGGTCCGCGCAGATCGGCCGGAAACCGCGCCACGGCGCCACCGGCCTGGCTGAAGGATTTGCGTGCCGAGGGCCAATCATCGCGCATCGCCGCCAGCAGGCCGCGATAGGCCAGCACATCGGGATCGTCGTCAAACAAACGGGAATCAAGATCGTTGGCCGCCTCACCGACCCGCCCCATACGCAGATTGGCGACGCCACGCATGGCACGGAAACGCTTGTCGCGCTCCAGTTCCGGATTCTCCTGCCGCGCCTTGCCCAGCACCCCCAGGGTTTCCGCCTGCAGATCGTTGGCGAACAGGAATTGCGCCAGCGCCATGCGGGCCGCCGGGCGCTGCGCGTTGCTGGCCTGGCTGACGCGGCGTTGCAAATTCTGCTTCTGCTCCAGAATGGTTTCGCCATCCGCCTTGCGCCATTCGGCCAGATCAAAGATGCCGCCATCGGCGCGGCGCGGATCGGCACCGCGCGGCGCCGACAAAGCCAGGCCGGTGGCGGAAGCCAGTTCGATGCCGCGCGGATAGCGCCGCACTTCCAGCGCCTGCGCCTTACGCTCCAGCGCCAGGCCCTGAAAACTCGGCAACACCGTGGCCTCGACAAAATCGCGCCGCTCCGGCACGCCGCCATTGGCGCCGGCAAACGGCACCACGGTGATGATGTCGCCCACATCCGGATCCGGCACCTGCAAAGGTGGCGAGGGTTCATTGGCGGCAAAAAACAGCTTGGCGCCACCTTCGGCATCCAGCAGGCGGCGCACGTCAATCGCTGGCGGGCGCGGCGCCGGCTCGGCCGCCGCCTGGCCATCGGCGCCCTCGCCGGCTGGTGCCGCCGTGTTCAGCGCAATCGACCAGCCGGCATTGCGCCGGGTGAAGGTGGTGCTGGTGCCGGCCGGCACGGCCAGGCGCAGCACGGTCATGTTGGGTACCGGCACCTGCTCCACATCGCTGATCTGGCCGTTCCAGTCACGCGTGGTGATCGGGCGCAAATCCACCGCCGCCGGGCGATCAAACACCAGCCAGAGATAACCGTTGCGCATGAAAGCGGCGGCAGCGGCGGCGCGGGTGAAGGGAAAGATCAGCAATGGCCCGGTACGCGCCGAATCGACCACCGGCACCAGCGGATCGCCGCTGATCGGGCCGCTCGGGCGTGGCGGCATCAGCGCTTCCGGCGCCACTGCCTGCACCGGCAGCACCGGCGCGGCGGCCGGCACCCCGGCCGAAGGCGGCAAAGCCGGCGCCTGCTGGGCAAAGGGCAGATTGCCGGCTGGCGCCGCAGCCGGCGGACGCCCGCCTGCGCCCTGGGGCGTGGCCTGAGATGCGGCCGCCTGGGGCGTGGCCTGGGGCGTGACAGGTGCCGGGGGCTGCGCTGCCTGGGCCGGGGCTTGCGGGGCCGGGGCCTGAGCGGGGGCCACAGGCGATGCCGGCGGCCTGGCGACTGCGGCTGGCGCCGGGACTGGCGCCTGAACTGGTGCCTGGGCAGCAGCAGCCGGCGCGGACGGACGCGGCATTGCCGGCGCCTGGGTTGCGGCAGGTGAAGCTGCCTGGTTTCCGGCTGCCTGGCTTCCGGCTGCCTGGGCGGCCGGCGGCGCAGCCACATCCACCACCACCTTGCCGCCATCGCGCCAATGTTTCACCGCCGAACCTTCCGGCGTGGTGAAACGCACGATACTGGCGCCATCAGCGGTTTCAGCCGACAGGCCGGTAACCCAGCGCGGCGGCCGCTGCCCCAGCCGGCCTAGTTCGACCGGGGCCGGATTCTGGAACCGCAGGGTGGCGGCGCGACCATCCTGATTGAGGCTGTATTCCACCCGCTGCGGATAATCGAATACCATCCTTGTATAGGCATCATGCTCGCCGCTGCGCACCCTGACGGGTGCTGTATCGGCCGGCATCGCCGGGGCCAGGGCCGGGGCCGGAGCCGGGGCCGGAGCCGGGGCCGGATTGGCGCGAGCCGCGGGCTGCGCCGGGGCGGCCGGCACTGGTTGCGCCGGCACTGGTTGCCCTGGCACTGGGCCGGGAGCCAGCCGGGGCGGCATCTGCACACCCTGTGGCTGGCTGACCTGCGGCTGGCTGCCGACCGGCGGCGTGTTGACCTGCGGCACCTGAGCCCAGAGCGGCGCCTGGAGGGTAGCCAAGCCAAGCGCCAGCAATGAGACATAGCAAAGCAGCCGGAACCGGCGCCCCTGGCGCCGCCGCTGCTGCTGTTTCCAGTCATGGATCGCCCGGCCCGCTATCTCATGGCCGCCCGCCACTGCTTCCGGCGGGTTTTGACGCCTGCCCGCGCCGCTCATCTCGTCGCGCTGCCCTCCTGCGGCAAAGTCCGATTCGCCCCTTTGTATCACGGATTTAGGGATAACGGCCAAGCGTTGCAAAAGCGTTCAGAAACGCCCCAGCACCACACTCAGCTTGGCCTTGAGCTGCTGCGCGTCAAACGGCTTGACGATATAGCCCGATACCTTGGCCGCCTTGGCCGACAGCACATTTTCCGGACTGGCCTCGGCAGTGATCAGGATGAAAGGGGTGTCGGCCCGCTCCGGATCGTTGCGCACCGCCTTCAGCAGGCCCAGGCCACTGATCGGCGTCATGTTCCAGTCGGAAAGAATCAGCCCATAGCGGCGGCGGCGCAGCCGGGCCAGCGCGGCGGCGGGATCATGCTCGGTTTCCACATCGCGAAAACCGATGCTTTCCAGATGGGCTGCCACCAGCCGCAGCATCGGCTTGTGATCATCCACCACCAGGATCGGCAACTGGAAAATATCAGCCGGCGCCGTGGTCACGGGTCACTCACGCCATGTCCGCCCAGGGCATCAGCCGAACGGGGGGCATCAGCCGAACGGGGCATCAACCAAACAGGCCCAGCAGATAACTGCCGGTGCCGCTGGTGCTGGCGGCGGATTTATTGGTCAGGTAACGCATCACGATCTTGTCCACCTCACCCGAATCCTTGAGCGATTTCACATCCAGCTTACGCTCGATGGCGGTCACCTGGCTGCCCACTTCCTGGATCGCCAGTTCCTTGGGAATATTATTCGCCACCGTGATCACTTCGCGCAACACGCCATCGCCCAGCAACTGCACGGTCTGGGTGATATCCTTGGCGCGGCGCTTGAATTCGATGGCGGCACGCACGCCGGGCGCCTGCTCATCCAGCGACTGCTCGTATTTCACCTGCTCATACTTGGTCACCAGCTTGTTCACGGTGCTGTCGGATTTGAGCAGCAATTCCTTCAGCCCGCCGATATTCAGATCGGCCGCCATGGTCTTGAAGCGGGTATCCTGAAACCGATTGGCCAGCGAGTTCTGGTCGGTCAGGTCACTTTCCAGAATCTTGCGGATTTTGCCGATATTGGCAGCTTCCGATTCCAGATCATAGGCTGCCAGGGTGAAACGCAGCAGCCGTTTGTCGTTGAAGAAGTCATCCACCGACTTGATATTCTTGATATTGGCCTTGAAATAATCCGCCTCGCGCTGGATGTCGTTACGATTGCGGAAACGCTGGAATTCCGGGCCGTCAAATTCATAATTGTTGCTGGTGCTGCTGGCCGGCAGCGTCAATTCCTTTTCCAGCGTGCGCGTCTTGGCACTGGAATAGGCCGTGGCCGTGGCAGCAGCCAGATTGCCATTCTGCATCACGCTGCCATTGGTGTTGATCGCGGCGGCGCCATTGGCATTCAGCACCAGGTTCTTCACCTTGGCCAGGCCGGCTTCCAGCGGCGTGCCGGTGCCGTCATTGCGCACCTTGCCGGTGCTGTCCACGGTCACCGGATTGGCATTGATATCCACCACATTGCCGGTGGCGCCGAAATTGAATTTCTTCGCCAGTTCCAGTTCCTTGGTGGTGCCCTGGCGCGCCACGGAATTCGGATCGCTGAGATCACTCAGCAGCACATCCTTCAGCCGCTGCTTGTTGAAGGTGAACAGGTCGCCCAGGCCATTGGCATTGGCGATGACCCGCAGCACGCGGTCATCGTTCAGCAATTCATTCACCGTGCTGGCGCTGGCGATGCGATTCTGGAAATAGGCGGTATCGGAAACCACCAGGGCATTATCCGCCTTGGCCTGGGTGTTGCGCATGCGGATGGTGGCGTTGCGCACATCCAGCAACTGCTTGTTGACGGCATCCTGGGTCGATGTATTGGGCGTGCTGCTGGCATTCTGCTCGGCAGTCTGCTGCAGCTTGCGATAGAGCACATACGGCGAGATGCCGCTGCTCGACGCAGATGGGAGTTCAATCGATGCCATGTTCGCCCGCCTCCTGCGTGCTCACTGGTTCCAGATGCAGCATCCGTTCTGAGCTGCCGGGGCTACCTGCCCCGTCCTGGAAATATTGTTACCTTCCTGGTCCCAATATTACCACGGATGGCCTCAGCCACAACCCGACCTTAGGCCGGATTTACTAATGAAGTGTTAACGGCGGCACGGAGTCATCTCGCCTTCCCTAAGGTCAGCCGCCCGGCCGGTTCTGCCCTGCCCCCGGATTGGCAGCCGGATTGGCGGCCTGGGGCGCCGCCTGGGAGGCCGGGCGCGCCGCCGGCTGACCGGCGGCCGGCTGGCCATTGGCGGCAGCGCGCAGATTGGCCGGCAATTGCTTGCGCGTCGCCATCCGCACGGTCAGGTCCTGGGCCATGGCCGGCTCCATCTTGGCCATCACGGCGGCCACCTTGGCCTCCTTCATGCGCTCGATCACATTCAGCAGCACATTGGTATCAAGCTGGGCGAAAATCCGCGCCGCCTCTTCCGGCTTCATGGTTTCGTAAATCTTCACCAGGCCACGCAGGTTTTCGTCTTCCTGCTTGTCGGTGCTCTGCACGATCTGCTTGATGCTGCCTTCCAGCCGCTTCAATTCGGCAATGCGCTCGTCGATACGTTTCTCGGCGGCAGCCAGCAGGCTTTCGCGCAAATCCAGTTCGCGGGCGCGCTGTTCAAGCTGTTCACGGCGCTGCGCCAGATTGGCCAGCAATTCGATCTCGGCGCGGGTGAAGGTGGTCGGGTCGCGGTCAGCCAGCGAGGTCAGGCCGCTATTGGCCGCTTCATTGCCGCGCCCAGCCGGCCCTGCACCAGCCGGCCCTGCACCAGCCTGGGCAGCCCCCGCCGGGGTATTCGCCGCCGGCCGCTGCTGCGCCTGATTCGGATTGGCGCCGCCGCCCGGATTGGCCGGTGCCGCCGGGGCCTGGGCCACGGCGGGCGTCACCAGCAAGGCATTGCGGCCCTGCCACAACGCCCCCACCTTGAGACCGAGCAGCAATGCCACCGCCAGGATGGTCAGCGGCAGCAGGCGGACCCGGCTGGTGATACCACGGCGGCCCGGTGCCACAGCATAAGCCGGTGCAGCCGCATAGGCCGGCGCGGCGGTATAGACTGGCGCCGCAGCCGGGGTTGCAGCTGGGGCCGGGGCTTGCGGCTTGGCGGAACGGCCGATTGCCGCATAGGCAGCGGCAGCGGCGGGCGGAATGCCGGGGCGGCGCGGCGGGTTCATGTCGTCACGCATGCTCAGCGCGCCTGCCGCAGGGCCATCAGCAATTCACGCTCGGCTTCCGAACGCGGCTCAACCTTGAACCGGCCATTGCCCAGCGCAGCGCCGGCTCCAGCAGCGGCTGGTGCGGCGGGTGCCCCATTGCCAGCACCATTGCCAGGGCCAGTGCCATTTGCCGGGCGGCGCGGCTGGAACTGCATGCCGGCGGAAGCAGCGGCAGCGACGGCGGCGGCGGCCACATTGGCGGCGCGGGCCGGCGCGGCGCGCTCGGCGGCGGCATGCTGCTCGGCGCGGATCGGGCGATTATTCGCCGCTTCACCAGCCAGGCGGTCGGCCAGACGGTCGGCAGTCTCGATCATGAAGCCCAGTTCCTCGCGGATCGCCTTGGCCTGCTTCATGCGTTCCTCATGCGCGCCATCGGCGGCGGCGGAAGCGGATTTCAATTCAGTCATGCCATGGCGCGCCTTGGCCAGCGCCTTGTCGAATTCGCCGATCAGACGGCGCATTTCATCCTGATTGGCACGCAGATTACCCAGGCGGCGGTTCAGCACCAGACACATGCCGAAGGTGCCGAGCAGCAGCACCACAACAACAATCTCGACGATCAGCATCAGGTTCATCAGATGCCCTCCACGACGATCTGGCGCTTCAGCGCACGATCCACCTTGATGGCGATATTGTTGCCCATGCGGCCCATGCGGCCCTCCACCATCGGCACACCGCCGCAGCGCATCATGATGATCGATTCCGGTGCGGCGTTGAACATGATGGTCTTGCCCACTTCCAGATTCATCACCTGGCCCAGTGTCATCACCTGTTCATCCAGCACCGCCTCGATTTCCACATCGGTGGACCAGAGCTCGGTGGCCAAGTGGTTTTCCCAGATCGAGTCACGGCCGAATTTCTCGCCCATGAACATCTGCAGCAGCAATTCGCGCACCGGCTCCAGGGTGGCGTAAGGCAGCATCAGTTCCAGACGGCCGCCGCGATCTTCCATATCCACGCGCAGGCGCGCCAGGATGGCGGCATTGGCCGGACGGGCGATGGTGGCAAAGCGCGGATTGGTCTCGATACGGTCATAGGAGAAATTGACCGGCGCCAGCGGCTCGAAGGCAGCGCGCATGTCATCCAGCACCACATTCACCATGCGCTCGACCAGGTTGCGCTCGATGGTGGTGTAGGGGCGGCCCTCGATACGCATCGCGGCAGTGCCGCGACGGCCACCGAGCAGCACGTCGACGATGGAATAGATCAGCGAGGAATCGACGGTCAGCAGGCCGTAATTATCCCATTCCACGGCGCGGAACACGCTCAGGATGGCCGGCAACGGGATCGAGTTGAGATAATCGCCGAAACGGATCGAGGTGATGTTGTCGAGCGAGACTTCGACGTTATCGGACGTGAAGTTGCGCAGGGAGGTGGTCATCAGGCGCACGAGGCGGTCGAACACCACCTCAAGCATCGGCAGGCGTTCATAGGAGACCAGCGCGCTATTGATGATCGCGCGGATACCGGCCTTGTCGGAATCGTCTTCTACACTTGCGTCAAAGCCAAGCAGGCTGTCGATTTCATCCTGATTGAGGATGCGCGTGGAGCCGCCGGCATCGCCGCCGCCGCCGCCGCCCCATTCACCACCATCTTCGCCTGTATCCGCCATCGTCCAGTCCCTGGCCCGTATCGATCCGCTACTGGATCAGCATTTCCTTGAACAGCACGTCATTGATCTTGATCGGCGCCACTGCCTGATTGACGCGGATCAGCAATTCTTCCTTGAGCCGGTAGAGCCCGGCGGAACCAACCAGATCGTCCGGCCGCAATTCACGCAGATAGACCTGGAAATTGTCGATCACACGCGGCATCAGCTCGTTCAGCTTCGGCGTCGCCAGCGGATCCTGATGCTCCAGCGCCACTTTCAGCTTCAGATAGGAAGCCTGCCGGCCGCTGGCATTCAGATTCACCAGAATATCCGGCAGATCATAGAACACCGTCACCTTCGGCGGTTCGGGCTTGACCTCGGCCTCTTCCTTCTTGTGGCCGAAAACGCCCATGAAATACGCCGCCGCGCCGCCACCGATCAGCAACAGCAGCAGCAGCGGGATGACGACAAACACGATGAGCCGCTTGCCCGACAGCTTCTTCTTGCCGCCGTTCGCACCACCGCCATGTTCGTCACCGTCGAGATCGTCCGCCATCGAACCCTTCTCCTACCTACCCGGCATGCTTACAGCCTGCGGGTTAACGAACTGTCACCACTGGGCAGAAATTGCCGGGTGGTCGTTTCCGGCCGCCCGGCGAAAATTGCCCGGACCGCCATCTGCAGATCAGTTATTTCGTGATTTCAATACTTTAGCCAATTGGCACGGCACATGCAATCCCACTTGGCATCCACCGGCCCCGGCCGGCCTTGAGAGAAGCGAGCGAGTGTCATGGAAAATGCGAGCTACATCGGACTGTCCCGCCTCAGCACCATGCGGCGTGAGATGGATGTGATCGCCAACAACCTGGCGAACATGAATTCCAACGCCTACAAGGGCGAACGGATGATGTTCGAGGAATATCTGAGCCGTGGCACTACCGGCCTGGATACCCGCTCGAACCGCCTCTCCTATGTCACCGATACCGGTGTTCTGCGGAATTTCACCACCGGCAAGCTGAGCAATACCGGCAATCCGCTCGACCTCGCCATCACCGGCCAGGGCTATTTCAGCGTCGATACCCCGCAGGGCCGGCGCTATACCCGCGACGGCAATCTGCGGCTCGACGAAGACCGCCGCCTGGTGACCCAGGGTGGCCATCCGGTGCTGGACAATCGCGGCCGCGAGATCGTGTTCCCGGCCAACGACCCGAACATGCCGGCGATTGCGGTGGATGGCACCGTGACGCTGGGCGCCGCCCAGATCGGCAAAATTGACCTGGTGACCTTCCAGAACGAGCAGGGCCTGCGCAAGACCGCCCAGGGCCTCTATGCCACCGACCTGGAACCGCAGCCGGCGCCGCAAACCTCCACCATCGCCCAGGGCATGCTGGAATCCTCCAATGTCGAGCCGATCCTGGAAATGACCAGCATGATCGAGCTGCTGCGGCAATACCAGAACACCCAGAACCTGATCGACGGCGAGCATGACCGCCTGCGCCGTGCCGTGGAGCGCCTCGGCCGCTCCGCTGGCCAGTAAACGATAAAGATAGAGAGGAGAGCAGATCATGCGTTCGCTCAGCACCGGCGCCACCGGCATGATGGCCCAGCAGCTCAATGTGGAAGTGATTTCCAACAATATCGCCAACATGAACACGACGGGCTTCAAGCGTCAGCGCGCCGAGTTCCAGGATCTGCTCTACCAGAACCAGCGCCGCCCGGGCGCCACCTCGTCGGATGCCAACACCATCGTGCCCTCGGGCATCCAGATCGGTGTTGGTGTGCGCGCCGCCGGTGTCTACCGCATCCACGAGCAGGGCAACCTGACCTCGACCGGCAACCCCTATGACATTGCCATCAACGGCAAGGGTTTCTTCCAGATCACCCTGCCCTCGGGCGAAACCGCCTATACCCGCGCCGGCTCGTTCCAGGTCAATGCCCAGGGCCAGATCGTCACCGCCGATGGCTATCTGCTGAACCCGAACATCACCGTGCCGCAGGGCGCGCTGGCGGTCAGCGTCGATAATACCGGCATCGTCGAGGCCCGTCTCGCCGGCCAGGCGCAGCCGCAGCAGCTCGGCCAGGTGCAGTTGGCGAATTTCGTCAACGAAGCCGGCCTGGAAGCGGTTGGCGACAACCTGTTCCTGGAAACCCCGGCCTCCGGCCAGCCGCAGGTCGGCAACCCGAATACCCAGGGCATCGGCACTTTGCGCCAGGGCTATCTGGAAACCTCGAATGTCAATCCGGTGCAGGAAATCACCAATCTGATCACCGCGCAGCGCGCCTATGACATGAACTCGAAGGTGATCACCACCTCCGACGAAATGTTGCAGACCACCACCCGCCTGCGCTGATCCAGTCGCCCCGCCCGTCGCCCCGCAAGGAGACCTCTATCATGGCCCGCACCGCCCTCCTGCTTTTCGCCGCCGCCAGCGCCTTCGCCGCCGGTTTCGCCATCTCCGCCCATGCCCAGGATCAATCCCGGGAGAAGGCCATTCAAGTGGCATCCGCCGCCGTGGCGCCCAAGGCCAATGCGCTGCGCTATGTCAGCGAACGCGAAGTGGCGCGCCGCCTGGTCGGCATGGTGCGCGACCGCAATGGCGGCCGCCCGGTGGAAATCGCCTTCCATGGCGGCGACAACGGCATCTCAGTGCCGGCCAATGCCGATTGGCGCGTCGAGGATTTCAGCTATGACGACCGCTCGGGCCGCTTCACCGGCACCCTGGCCGCCAAGGGTGCGCCAGACCTGGTGCGCATCTCCGGCCGCGCCAATCCGGTGGAATCGATGCCGGTGCTGCGCAATCGCATCGCGCCGGGTGAAACCATCACCGCCGATGCGGTGGAATGGCGCCAGGTGCCGGCCGGCCGCTACACCTCGGCCTATATCGACCGCATCGACGACCTGATCGGCCAGACCCCGAAGCGCCCGCTCAATCTGGGCCAGCCGATCCGCAGCGCCGATATCGGCCGCGTCGAGCAGGTGGCGAAGAATGCCCTGATCACCATGGTGGCCCAGGTGCCGGGCATGACCATCACCACCACCGGCCGCGCCCTGGAAGGCGGCGCCGTGGGCGATGTGATCCAGGTGATGAACCTGCAAAGCAAGAAGACCATCCAGGCCACCATCACCGGTAACAACCAGGTGCAGGTTGTCACCGCGCCGCGCATCCTGGCCGCCAACTGAACCCACATCCACACCATAAAAAACGACCCTGAGAGAGAGACCCGCCATGACCCGCTTCAGCATCCTGCATATCGCCGCTTTCACCGGTATCGCGCTCAGCCTGGCCGCCTGCGATGTCGGCCGCCTGACCGAGATCGGCAAGCCGCCGTCGCTCAGCAAGATCGAGAACCCGACCGAGCAGCGTGACTACCGCCCGGTCAGCCTGCCGATGCCGGCAGCCGAAGTCACCGCGCGCTCGGCCAATTCGCTGTGGCGCCCGGGGTCGCGGCAATTCTTCAAGGATCACCGCGCCGTCAAGGTGGGCGATATCCTGACCGTGAATATCGACATCCAGGAACGCGCCACGCTGCAGAATAACACCACCACCTCGCGTGAAGGCAGCGAAGGCGCCAACCTGACCAACTTCCTCGGCCTGGAAGGCGCTTCCGATGGTGCCGGCGGCGTCACCACCGGTGCCGGCGTCGCCTCGGCGCTGAACAAGGTGTTCCGCAACATCAATCCGGCGGCGGCGGCCACGCTCGGCTCCACCTCCGGTCTGACCGGCCGTGGCCAGGTGGATCGCCAGGAGCAGATCAGCGTGCGGGTGGCCGGCATCGTCAGCCAGGTGCTGCCGAACGGCAATCTGGTGGTGCAGGGCCGCCAGGAAATCCGGGTCAACAACGAAGTGCGCGAACTGGTGGTGCAGGGCATCGTGCGGCCGGAAGACATCACCGCCACCAACACGATCAACCACACCCAGATGGCGGAAGCCCGCATCGCCTATGGTGGCCGTGGCCAGCTCACCAATGTGCAGCAGGCGCGCTACGGCCAGCAGATCTACGACGTGCTCTTCCCGTTCTGATCTCTCGGACGGAAGACAACAAAAAGGCCGGTCAGAACGACCGGCCTTTTTTCGTTTCTGCTGCGCGCAGAAAACTACATGTCGTCGCCCCTACATGTCATCACGATGGGTGCGCTCGCGGCGCTCATGGCGTTCCTGGGCCTCGATCGACAGCGTGGCGATCGGGCGGGCTTCCAGGCGCTTGAGCGAGATCGGCTCGCCGGTCTCCTCGCAATAGCCATAGGAATTGTCGTCGATGCGCTTGATCGCAGCATCGATCTTGGAAATCAGCTTGCGCTGGCGGTCGCGGGTGCGCAGTTCCAGCGCACGGTCGGTTTCCACCGAGGCGCGGTCGGCGATATCCGGCTCCTGGCTGGTATCCTCCTGCAGGTGTTGCAGGGTCTGGTTCGACTCGCGGAGGATATCCTCCTTCCAGGCCTGCAGCTTGCGGCGGAAATATTCCCTCATCTTTGGATTCATGAAGGGTTCGGACTCGGTGGGACGGTAATTCGGCTTCAACTGGATACCCATGCGAGAACCTCCAACGCCCGCCCGCCCCACTCGACTCGTTGACTGTCCGGGGGCGGCAGCGGCGCGCGGAGTATATGAATCGGCCGGGTTGCGGGCAAGACTGTTGATAACCTTGGAAGTCATTGAAATTATGAAAAGAATGTGAAAAATCCAATTGCCCCTGCCGGCCATCGGGCCGGAATCCGGGCTGGAGCCCGCCCGCCATGGCCGATCTGCCTCGCCACAGCCCCCCGGTTCTGAGCCCCGGGCGCCCCCATGCCGAACAGGTTGAGGCTGTGCGCCGGCTCTGGGCCAGCCACGGCCCCGAGGCTGCGCTGGCCGCCGTGGCCACCGCCGCCCGCGCCGCGCCCGCCGACCAGGCGCTGCATCTGGCCTGGCTGGAAGCCCTGCTGCTGCTGCGCCGCCTGGATGAGGCCGAGGCGCTGGCCGCCAGTTTCGACCGTTTCGATCCCGGCGGCCTGCTGCGCCGGGTCAATCAGGCCGCCGTGGCGCAGCAGGGCGGTGACTGGCGCCGCGCGGCGCAGTTGCTGGAGGAGGCTGAAGCGATCCGGCCGGCTTTGCCGCAGCAGCTGCGCCTGATCAACCTGGCCGGCGAACTGGGCGATGCGGCGCTGGGGCTGCGCTGGTCGCAATCGGCCCGCCGCCTGGCGCGCAACCCGCAGGACCGGCTGGTGCTGGCCTGCACCGAGGCCAATTGGCGCTTCAATGCGCGTGATTTCAGCGGCGCCATGCAGGTGGTGCTGCTGGCCATCCAGGGCCTGCTGGATCATGGCCAGTGGCAGGCCATGCCGGCCGCCCCGGCGCGCGATGCGGCACATGACGAGAAACTGCGGCAGACCCTGGCCGCCGCCTTGCAACGAATGGAAGGCGCCGCCTTGCAACCTTTTGCCATTGCCGGGCTGTTGCTGGGCTGGCAGCGCGACAATGCCTTTCTGCCCAACGACAAGGATATCGATCTGGCGCTGCCGCCCGGCACACAGCCCGCCGAGGCGATGCTGGCCGAAGCGGCCACGGCTTTGTGCCGGGATGGCCGTTTCGAGCCGTTGCCGGATATGCTGGGCATGGTGGATTTCCGCACCTTTGCCGATACGGCCGCCGGCATTCATGTCGATCTGGTGGCGCATCGCGCCGATGGGCCGGATCATATCCTGGGCGGCAGCCGCATGGTCGGCCGGCCCGATGCCGCCTGCCGCCTGCTGCGCCATGCGCGTTATGAATTGCAGCGCGGCGAATGGCAGGGCATCGCCATCTGGCGCCCTGCCGATGCGGATGCCCTGCTGCGCGACTATTACGGCAACTGGCGCCAGCGCGAGCCGCATTTCAGCAGCATGATCTCGGCCCCGGCGATGCTGGGCTTTCCGGATTATGTGCGCGCCATGGCCTATCTGCATCTGCTGCTGGCGGTGCAGGCCGGGCGGCGCGAGGCCGCCACCGCCCTGGCACAGCAGATCCGGCAACGCGACGCCGCCGATATCCTGGCCGACTGGTTCTTGCACGAGATCGCAGGTGCGGCCTAGTTTGTGCCATGCATGTCTACTGCAAGATCGTCGGCGACCTGTTCCATAGCGGCCATGTCGGTTTTCTGGCAGCGGCGCGCGCGCTGGGCAGCCGCCTCACCGTCTGCGTGGTGCCGGATGAACGTGTGGCGCTTGGCAAAGGCCGCCGACCGGTGATGACCACTGCCGAACGCGCCGCCGTGGTGGCGGCCTGCCGCCATGTCGATGCCGTGATCACCGATGGCCCCCGGGTGATCAGTCCGGCTTTCATGCGGGCCGGCGGCTATGATCTTTATGCCTTCGGCGCCCGTGACGAGGCCGAGTTGCGCGGCAAGCTGGCCGATTGCCCGGATTTGCCCGAAAGCATGCGCCACCGCCTGCCCTATAGCCCGGGCATTTCCACCACCGAACTGATTGCCCGCATTCGCCAGCGCCAGGATCCGCCGCTGCCGTGACCGACCTGACGCGGCGGTATCATGCCTTCATGGCACAGCCTGTCATTCGCGATTTCCAGGCGCGCGGCGGGCGGGTGTTCATCGCCTGCGAAAACCGCCCGGCCAGCACGATCGCCACGCTGATTGCAGCCGGGCATCGCCATTTCGCGGAAAAATTCGTGCAGGAAACGGCGGCGAAGTGGCCTGCCCTGCGCCAATTGGCGCCGGATATCACGCTGCATGATTTTGGCCGCCTGCAAGGCAACAAGGCGCTGGCGGCGACAAGATTGTTTGATGCCATCGAGAGTATCGACCGCGACAGCCTGCTGCCCATCCTGGCGCGGGCGCGGCCATTGCCGCTTTACATCCAGGTCAATACCGGGCGTGAGGCCCAGAAAGGCGGCGTGGCGCCGGACCAGGCCGAGGCGCTGCTGGCGGCCTGCCACGCCCGACTGGGCCGTGCTGCCGCCGGGGTGATGGCAATTCCGCCGCGCGACGCCGATCCGCGCCCGCATTTCCGCTGGCTGCGCCGTTTCATGGAGCAGCAAAAACTGGCCGAGTGCATGATGGGCATGTCAAACGACTACGCCATCGCCATCGCGGAAGGCGCCACCATGATCCGCGTGGCGCGGGCGGTGTTCGGAGAATAGCGAGCGGCTCAGTAGCCGAGCTTGGCGAGTTCGACTTCGCAGCGCAGTTCGATCTCGCCGATCAGTTCCGCCAGTTGCGGATCGGCCACCATCATGCGCTCCTGGCGCAAAGCCTGCGCCAGGCCTTGCAGCCGATCCACCGGAATCCGCCCGGCCAGCAGGCCATCGCGGATATCCTCCAGCTTGTCGAGCAGGCCGGTGCCACGGCGGAAGGCGCGGCGGCGCTCCTGCTTCTGGGCATCGGCATCCACCGCCTGCAGCGTCAGCATGGCATCCAGGCCGGCCATCGGTGCCGCGCCCATCACACCGCCGCTGGCGGTTTCCGGGCCTTTCAGCAGGCTGGAAAAACTGGTGGCACCGGTCGCGTTGCCACCGCCGGCGCGCTTCGGCGCGCCCGGCGCCACGCCGCCCGGACCATTGATCTTGTTGATGCTCATGGCTGCATGGTGCCTGAGAAAAATCACCCGGTAAAGTCGGCAAATTTTGCCGCCCCAACCACCAGTGCCAAAGCAAAAAGCCCGCAATATCAAGGCATTTCAGTTTGGCACGGAACTGGCATCCATCAGGCCAAAGCCGCCGCCTGGCAAGAAATGCCGGGCGAGCGGCAAAACCGAGAGAGAGCCGTCATGATCCGCACCAGCTTCACCACCCGCTTCCGCCGCCAGGCCACCGCCTTGCTGGCCTGCCTGGCGATCCTGGCGCCGCTGACCGGCCCCGCCGCTGCGGGTTCGCGTATCAAGGATGTGGCGGATTTTGAAGGCATCCGCGAAAACATGCTGGTCGGCTATGGCTTGGTGGTCGGCCTGGACGGCACCGGCGACAGCCTGACCAACGCGCCGTTCACGCGCCAGAGCCTGCAGGCCATGCTGGAGCGCCTGGGCGTCAATATCCGCGATGCCGGCAACTTCACCACCAAGAACGTGGCCGCCGTGATGGTGACCGCCACCCTGCCGCCCTTTGCCCGCCATGGCAGCCGCATCGATGTGACCGTGAGCACGCTGGGCGATGCCAAGAGCCTGCAGGGCGGCACCCTGATGGTGACGCCGCTGCTCGGCGCCGATGGCGAGGTTTATGCCGTCAGCCAGGGCGCCGTGGCGGTAAGCGGCTTCCGCGCCCAGGGCGCCGCCGCCCAGCTTACCCGGGGCGTGCCGACCGCCGGCCGCATCGCCAATGGTGCCATCGTGGAACGTGAAGTGGGCTTTGAACTGGCCTCGCTGCCGGTGCTCCGCCTGGCGCTGAAGAATCCCGACCTGACCACCGCGCGCCGTATGAGCCAGGCGATTTCCACCCTGGCCGGCGTGCCGACCGCGCGCGCGCTGGACCCGACCACCGTGCATGTCGATGTGCCGGCGCGCTGGCGCAACGACCTGATCGGCTTCATGACCGAGATCGAGCAGTTGCAGGTGGAAACCGACCAGGTGGCGCGCGTGGTGATCGACGAGCGTTCCGGCACCATCGTGATGGGTCCGAATGTGCGCATCGACACGGTGGCGATTGCCCAGGGTACGCTGACCATCCGCGTCACCGAGACGCCGCAGGTGTCGCAGCCCAATCCCTTCGCCCCGGGCGGCGTGGCGGTGCCTGGCATCGCCGGCACCTCGGCCGCCACCGGCATTGTGCAGGTGCCGCGTATCGGCCCGGATGGCCAGCCGGTGCGTGATGCCCAGGGCAACATCGTGTTCGACAGCGTGACCCAGGCGGTACCCGGCACCGGCACGCCCACCATACCCGGCGCCGCAGCCGGTGGCGCTCAGACCGTGGTGGTGCCGCGCACTGATATCCAGATCGACGAGCAGAGTGATCGCCGCCTGGCGGTGATGCGGCGCGGCGTGTCGCTGCAGGAACTGGTGGATGGGCTGAATGCCCTGGGTGTCGGCCCGCGTGACATGATCACCATCCTGCAGGCGATCAAGGCGGCCGGCGCGCTGCAAGCCGAAATCCAGGTGATGTGAGCCAGAGCGAGAGGAGACCGGATCATGGACATGCTTGCCACCGCCCCCGCCGTCAACGGTTATGCCGTGCAACAGGCCCGCGCCATCCGCGCCAGCACCGAAAGCGCCGCGCCGCAGAATGAAGCCGCCCTGCGCAAGACGGCACAGGAATTCGAGGCGCATTTCTTCGGCCAGATGTTTGAATTCATGTCGTCCGGCATCAAGACCGACGGCCCCTTCGGTGGCGGCCAGGCCGAAGGCACCTGGCGCACCTTTCTCAATCAGGAATACGGCAAGTCGATGGCCCAGGGTCGCGGCGTTGGTATCGCCGACATGGTCTATCGCCAGATGCTGCAGCTTCAGGAGGGCAAGCAATGAACCCGCAATTCCAGCAAGGCCGCCCACAACAACAATCGGCGCAGCACCCTGCCCTGGCGCGTCGCCCGCTGCCGGGCCAGCGCCCGTCATTGCCGCCCCAGCCCGGCCGGCCGCGCGACAATGACGGCGCCGGCGCCATCCCGCCCACACCAGCGGAACTCTGCGAGCTGGCCGGCCAGCTCAAGGGCCTGATGCTGGAGGAAATCGCCGCCATCGACCGCCATGATTATGCCGCCCTGAGTCAGCTTGGCGAACGCAAGCGCCTGGTTGCGACGCTGTTCAAGGAAAAGCAGAAAGTGATGATGCAGCATCTGGAGGCGCTGAAGCAGCATCCCGCCGCCGAGCGCAACCGGCTGGCCAATATGCTGGAGGAACTGACGCCGATCGCCAAGCGCAACGAGATTGCGGTGCGCGGCGCACGCGATGGGCACCAGCATTTCCTCAATGCCATCATCCGTGGCGTCACCAAGATGGAGCAGCTTGGCAATGGCTATGCCCGCAATGGCCGCTCGACCAATCTGACCGCGAATTACGGCGCACAACGCCCGGTTTCGCTGTTCAACGACACCAAATGCTGAGGCAATAAGCCGGCAGACCCAACCCGATTCCAATCCGCGCAAGCGGTTTCCTGAGGGCCTGACACCGGACCTGTCCGGGGTTGGAACCTCTCTCTCTCACCTTGCCCCGCCAGCCATGGCGGGGCTCTTTTTTTATGGCAAGACGGCTATCAGGCCAGCGGCATCGCGTCGCTGGGTTCGGCAATGTCGCTGCCGCCGAGATTGGCCCCGGTCAGGCTGATGCCCTCCATGGCCGAGCCGCGAAACTGGCAGCCACGTAGATCGGCATTGTTGAAACTGGCCTGGGCCAGATTGGCATTCCACATCCGGCCGGTCTGGCGGCCCTGGCCATCGAGCAATTCCAGCGCCCCGAAACGCACGCCGCGCAATTTGGCGCGATTGAGCTTGGCACGCTGCAACACGCTGCCGGCCATGTTGGAGGCATCCAGGGTGGCACCGGTCAGGTCACAATCGGTAAAATCGGCCATGGTCAGGTCGCAATCCGCCAGCACCACATCATGCAGATCGGCGGCCCGGAACAGCGCGGCGCGCAGATCGCAGCTGCCGAGATCGAGCCCGGCCAGACTCTTGCCGCTGACATCGAAGCGCTGCCCCTTGGCACCATTGGTGTTGATCCACAGGCTGTGCAGGTCCAGCTTGATGCGCAGCCAGGCCGGCAGCGCCACCGTGCTGCTACGCAGCGCGGCATTGGTCAGGTTGGCGCCGGTCAGGTCGGTATGGCTGAGATCGACATTGCGCAGATTGGCGCCGGAAAGATCGGCGCCGGAAAGCCGCGCCTTGGCCAGATTGGCCCCCACCAGCACCGCTTCGCGCAGCCGCGCGCCGCTGAGATTGGCGCCCGACAGATCGGCGCCGGCCAGATTGGCGGCAAACAGCGTGGCGCCGCTGAAATTGGTATCCTTGGCAGAAGCCAGCAACAGGCTGGCCTGGCTCAGATCGGCGCCGGACAGGTTGGCACCATCCAGATTGACCTGGGTGAGATTGGCCTGGCGCACCTTGCCCTGCTCGGCACCGTTTTTCCAGGTCACCACCTGGCCCGGGCGCAGATCGGCATCGGTGAGATCGGCATCCACCAGCCGCGCATCCATGAAATTCACCGCCCGCAGATCGCTTTTGCGAAACGAAGTGCCGGACAGATCGGTGTTGTTGAAATCGGCGGCAAACAGGTCGCTGCCGTCAAAACGCGAGCCACGCAGCAGCGAGCCGCCGAAATTACAGCTTGCCAGGATGGCATTGCGGGCATCGAGATTATGCAGCGAAAGATGCGTCAACTCGGCCTGGCGCACCATCAGGCGCTTGCCATTCGGCTGACCGCCCAGATACCGCTGGTGCGCCGTCACCGCCTGCATGAACGCCTTGGTATTCGAGTCCATTCTGGCCGTACCCCCATTCGCCGCGACACTGTACGACAGGTTCTTGGATATTACCAGAAGGTGTAAAGGCGTTCAGGCAATACAGCGTACTTTTCCGAGGCGCTGCCCAGACGGGCAATCTCGGCTCAAACCTCGCGAATGCTCTCGAAATTGTAGGTCCAGGCACTGCCATTGGTGCCCGTGATGGTGCCGATCAGGATCGAACCGGAGGCGAATTTGCCATCGGCATCGTAATATAGCGCACCGGTATCCTGGCGATACACGAAGCCGGCCTGGCCAAAATCGACGCCATTCATCGCCGAAGCCGAGGCGACCACCTTGATATTCACGTTGTTTTGCAGATCGCGCGCCAGCGTGAAGGCATTGCCGGTCATGTCGTTCTCGCGGTTGGTGTCGAGTTCGATCCGGTCGTTGTTGGTCATGTTCTGCACGATCATGCGATCGGCGGCATTGGCGGAGATGAAGGTGAAATAGTCGCGACCGGAACCGCCGATGGCGGTGTTGATACCGGCGCCGCCCACCATGCGGGCACCATCATTGCCGGCATTCATCAGATCGTTGCCGGCCTCGCCATAAAGATAATCGAAGCCGTCGCCGCCATTCAGCGTGTCGTTGCCATCGCCGCCATAGAGCTGGTCGTCATATTGCCAGCCGGTCAGCGTGTCGTTGCCGCCACCGCCATACATGGTGATCGGGGCAAAGCCGGTAGCGGTGACCACATCGGCGCCGGTGCCGCCATAAACGGTCTGCACACCATGCACGGTAAGGCTGTTGGCGCCATTGGCCAGGGTCAGCGTGTCGCTGCCATAGCTCAATTCCACCCGGCCGTTGGTCATCACGGTGCCAAGCGTCACATTGTCGTTGCCGATGGCACCGACGATGGTTTCGACATTGTTGACCGTGACGGTGTTGCCGCCATTCTCCAGCACCAGCTTGTCCTTGCCGCCGGCCAGATCGACCACGCCGCCATTGATGCGCGATTTCATCACCAGCACATCATCGGTATCGCCGCCGCGCCAATTCTCCACGCCGCTGGCCTGCACGCTGGCATTGCCCTGCACGATCAACGTATCCGTGCCGCCACCCAGATCCACAGTGATGGTGCCGCCATTGCTGAGCGGCAGAACCGTGATGGTATCGTTGCCGCTGCCGCCGGTAATCGTCTCGACATTGCTGGCCGTCAGGCTGTTGGTGCCGTTGAACAGGATGATCGAATCATTGCCGGCGCCCAGATCGATGCTGCCATTGGTGATGGCGGCGCCCAGGGTGAGCGCATCATTGCCGCTGCCGCCGGTGATGCTTTCCACATTGCTGACGGTGAGCGTGTTGCCGCCGCCGGCCAGGGTCAGCTTGTCGGCACCGGCGCCGAGATCGATCACCGTGCCGGTGGCGGCCAGGCCCAGCACCACGGCATCGGCACCGCTGCTGCCCTTCACCGTTTCCACGCCACTGAGCGTGACGGTAAGGCCGGCAACGCCGAGCGTGACGCTGTCATTGCCACCGGCCAGATTGACATTGGCCGCGCCGTTCAGCGTGATGCTGTCATTGGCGCTGCCGCCGGTGATGGTTTCCACATTGGTCACGGTCAGCACATTGCTGCCGGCGGAGGACAGGGTAAGCGCATCATTGCCGGCGCCGAGATCGATCTGGCCGCTGGCCTGGCCGATGCCCAGGGTGACCGTGTCGTTGCCGCTGCCGCCCAGCACCGTCTCGATATTGTAGATCATCACCGAATTGGTGCCATTGGCGAGTTGCAGCTTGTCGTTGCCGGCATTCAGATCGATATGGCCATTGGTGATCGCGGTGGTCAGCGTCACGCTATCGGCACCGCTATTGCCGATCACCGATTCCACATTGCCCACGGCAACGCTATTGGTGCCGCTGCCCAGGGTCAGGCGGTCATTGCCGGCGCCAAGATCGTAGCTGCCATTGGCCATCGCGGTGAGCAATGTGATGGTATCGTTGCCGCTGCCGCCCAGCACGGTCTGCACATTGCTGATGGTGATGGTATTGGCCGCATTGGCCAGGATCACCTTGTCGTTGCCGCCATTCAGTTCGATGCTGCCATTGGTCAGGCCGGCACCCAGCGTCAGCGTTTCGTTGCCGGAGCCGCCGGTGATGGTTTCGATATTGGTCAGCGTCAGCGTGTTACCGCCGGCTGCCAGCACGATCCGGTCATTGCCGGCGCCGAGATCAATAATGCCGCCATTCAGCGCGCTGGCCAAAGTCACGCTATCGGCCGCCGAACCACCATAAATCTGCTCGACATTGCTGGCGGTCAGCGAATTGGCATTGTTGGAAAGCTGTATTTTGTCGGTGCCGGCGCCGAGATCGATGCCGATATTCTGCACCGCCGCCGTGAAGGTGACGCTATCGGCGCCGCCGCTGCCGGCGATCTGCTCGATATTCGCCAGCGTGACGGTGGCGCCATTGCCGGTCAGGGTCAGCTTGTCGCTGCCGGCGCCAAGATCGATGCTGCCATTGCCGGCGAAGCTGATCGTATCGGCGCCACTGCCGCCCAGCACGGTTTCGGTATTGGCGATGGTCAGCGTGTTGCCGCCATTGCCCAGGCTGAGGCTGTCATTGCCGGCGCCGAGATCGACATTGCCGCCGGCAATCGCCGCAGAGAAGCTGACCGCATCATTGCCGCTGCCGCCGGTGACAGTCTCCACATTGTTCAGCGTCACGCCGTTGCCGCCATCGGCCAGCTTCACACTGTCATTGCCGGCGCCGAGATCGACGTTGCCGCCATTGATACCGGCGGTGTAGGTGACGGCATCATTGCCGCTGCCGCCCTGCACCGTTTCCACACCGCTGACGGTGACGGCATTGTTGGCGCCGGTCAGCACCAGCCGGTCACTGCCCCAGCTCAGATCCACATTGGCGGTGCCGGCCAGACTGACCACATCATTGCCGGCGCCGCCCAGCACGGTTTCCACATTGGCGACGGTGATGCTGTTGCTGCCATTCGACAGGATCAGCTTGTCATTGCCGGCGCCGAGATCGACATTGCCGCTCTGCTCCAGGCCGAGCGTGACGGTATCATTGCCGCTGCTGCCGATGATGGTTTCAACGCAGGTGGCGGTCAGCGTGGCGCCTAGTGTGCCGATGGTCAGGCTGTCATTGCCGGCGCCGAGATGCACGGTGCCGCTATTGCCGTAATAGGTCAGTGTATCGGCATTGCTGCCGCCCAGCACCGATTCCACGTTGGTGGTGGTCAGGCTGTTGGTGCCATTGGCCAGTTGCAGCACATCATAGCCGGCACCGAGATCGACCAGGGCGCCGATCACTGCTCCGGCCATGGTGATGTAATCCTCACCGCTGCCGCCGGTCAGGCTCTCGACATTGCCGATATTGAGGCGGTTGCCGTCATTGCCCAGCTTCAGACTGTCGCTGCCGGCACCCAGATCGACGCTGCCGTAATAGGTCACGCCATTCAGCGTCACACTGTCGCTGCCGGCGCTGCCGGTGATCGATTCCGTGTTGGAAACCGTGACCGTGTTGCCGGCGCCGGTCAGATACAGGCGATCCGAGCCATAACCGAGATCGATATTGCCGGTGCCGGCGTAATACAGCACATCATCGCCGGTGCTGCCCTGCACGGTCTCGATATTGGCGGTGGTGATGCTGTTGCTGCCATTGGCCATCACCAGCTTGTCGTTGCCGCCGCCCAGGTCAAAATTGCCGCTCTGCGCCACCGACAGGATGATGGTGTCGTCGCCATTGCCGCCAACGATATTCTCGACATTCACCACCGAGACGCTGCCGCCATTGCCGGCCAGCACCAGGGTATCATTGCCGGCACCGAGATCGACCGAGCCGCCGCCGCTATAGGTGACGGTATCGCTGCCGCTGCCGCCGAGCAGGGTTTCGACATTGGCAACGCTGACGCTGTTGCTGCCATTGGCAAGTTGCAGCCGGTCATTGCCGGCGCCGAGATCGACGACGCCACCGCTCACCGCCGCGCCGAGCGTGACCAGATCGGCACCGGTATTGCCGGTCACGCTTTCGATATTGGTCAGGGTCAGCGTATTGCCGCCAGCCGCCAGATTGATGCTGTCGCTGCCGGCACCGAGATCGATGCTGCCGTTACGCGCTGCCAGCAGGGTGACGGCATCGTTGCCGCTGCCGCCCTGGATGGTTTCGGTATTGGCGACGGTGACGGCATTGGCGGCGCCGAACAGGATCAGCTTGTCGTTGCCAGCGCCGAGATCGATGCTGCCGGTGCCGTTATAGGTCAGGGTATCGTCGCCGCTGCCGCCGGTGACGGTTTCGGTATTGGCGACGGTGAGCACATTGGTGCCATTGGCCAAGGTCAGGCGGTCATTGCCGCCAGCCAGATCAACAATGATGCCGTTAACCGCCGCACCCAGCGTGACGCTGTCATTGCCGCTGCCGCCGAGGATGTTTTCCACATTGGTGGCGGTAGCCATGACGCCGCCGCTGCCCAATTGCAGTGTATCGCTGCCGGCGGCGAGATCGACGACACCGCCGGTGCCATTCAGCGTCACCGTATCGGCGCCGCTGCCGCCGGTCACGGTTTCGATGTTGCTCACGGTCAGCGTATTGCTGCCATTGGCCAGCTTGAGGCTGTCGCTGCCGGCACCCAGATCGATGCTGGCGCCACTGACGGCGGCGGCCAGGGTGACGGCATCATTGCCGCTGCCGCCGGTCAGGGTTTCGACATTGCCCGCAGTCAGCGTGTTGCCGCCATTGGCCAGGGTCAGCTTGTCGTTGCCGGCGCCGAGGTCGATGCTGCCATTGATGGTGTCGTTCAGCGTCACGGCATCATTGCCGCTGCCGCCCTGCACGGTCTCGACATTGCTGACGGTGACGGCGTTGTTGTCGCCGGCCAGCACCAGTGCATCATTGCCGGCGCCGAGATCGACACTGCCGGTGCCGATGAAGGCCACGGTATCATTGCCGCTGCCGCCCTGCACGGTTTCAACATTCACCACAGTCAGGCTGTTGGTGCCATCGGCCAGGATCAGCTTGTCGTTGCCGCCGGCCAGATCGATCACCTGCCCGGTCACCGGCTCGGCCAGGGTGAGCACATCATTGGTGCTCGAACCGGCCTTCGACACCACCACGCCATTCAGCTTCAGGCCATATTGCACCGTCAGCGAGGCATCGCCATTGACATAGGTGGCATAGGTCACGCCGCCGATTTCAACATCGGCGCCGCGCGCGATGAAGCCGGCCGCATTGACGCTATCGCCGCTATTGCCCTGGATCACCAGGCCGTCATTGTCGGAAACGCGCAGGATATCGGCGGCGGTGAGCGTGACGGTATCAACGCCATTATTCGCCAGATCGAGGATTTCGATGCCGGTGATCTTGCTGTCGCTCAGATTGAGCGCATTGGTGGCGGTGGCAACGCGCAAGGTATCCGTGCCGCTGCCGCCGGCAATCAGCGTATCGGCAGCATCGTAGATCAGGATATCGTCGCCGCTGCCGCCATCCAGGCGATCCGCACCAGCGCCACCGATCAGCGTGTCATTGCCGGCGCCGCCCCACAGGCTGTCATTGCCGGTGCCGCCATCCAGCACATCATCGCCGATGCTGCTCCAGATCACGTCATCGCCGGCACCACCGCTCACCGTCACCGAGCCGATGGTGTAGGTCTCGCTGGTCAGATCGACGATATCGTTGCCATCGCCGGCATTGATGATTTCCACATCCTTCAGCCGCAGGCCGGTGCCCGGGGTTTCGCTGAAGCGGTCATCCAGGAACAGCGCATCATTGCCGCTGGAAAGATTGACGGTATCAATGCCCTCGCCGCCATCGATCACATCATAGCTGCGCACCAGGCCAGAAATGCTGACGGTTTCGCCGGTGCCGGCATTGCCGACGCCATTGCCGACATTCCTCGCCGTCCAACCATTGGCCCAATAGCCATCGACCGAATTGTTGAACACATCATCGCCGGCGCCGCCATAGAGCAGATCGGCGCCCGCGCCGCCATCGATCACATCATTGCCATCGCCGCCGCGCAGGATGTCGTTGCCATCGCCGCCGCTGAGATTGGCGCCGACCGAACCGGTGACGGTGATGTTATCCACGCCGGCCGAGCCGGTGATGCTTTCGACGCCGCTGGCGGTGAGTGTGCCGGCGCTGCCCAGCACCAGGCTGTCCTTGGCGCTGCTGCCCAGCACAGTCTCGACGCCGCTGGCGGTGATGGTGCCGCCGCCGGCACCGAAAATCAGTGTGTCGCTGCCACCGCCCAGATCGACATTGCCCGAGCCCTTGAAGGTGACGGTATCGTCGCCGCTGCCGCCCAGCACGGTTTCGATATTGGCCACGCTCAGGCTGTTGGCGCCATTGGCCAGTTGCAGCGTGTCCTTGCCGGCCGCCAGATCGAAGCTGGCATCGGAAACCAGATTGCCGAGCGTGACATAATCATCGCCCGAGCCGCCGGTCAGCTTCTCGACATTGCTCAGCGTCAGGCTGTTGCCGCCGGCAGCCAGGGTCAGGCTGTCATTACCATCGCCAAGATCAACCGCACCATTGCTGACGCCGCCAGCCAGGGTGACGGCATCATTGCCGCTGCCGCCCTGCACGGTTTCGATATTCGCCACCGTCACGGCATTGGCCGCGCCGGTCAGGATCAGCCGGTCATTGCCGCCGGCCAGATTGATGCTGCCAGTGCCGTTATAGGTCACCACATCGTCGCCGGAGCCGCCGGTGACGCTTTCGACATTGACCACGCTCAGGCTGTTGCCGCCATCGGCAAGGAACAGCCTGTCGCTGCCGGCACCGAGATCGACCAGACCGCCATTGGCCGGCGCATCGAGATAGACCACATCGGCGCCGTTGCCGCCGAGCACGGTTTCGACATTCGCCAAGGTCGCCGCAGTGCCGCCATTGGCAAGCTGCACACTGTCATTGCCGGCGCCGAGATCGAGCGTGCCGCCGGTGCCGTTCAGGGTGACGGCATCATCGCCGCTGCCGCCCTGCACGGTTTCGATATTGCTGACGGTCAGGCTGTTGCCACCATCGGCCAGGATCAGCTTGTCCTTGCCGCCGGCCAGATCGTAGCCGACACCGCTGACCGCGCTGCCGAGCGTGACGGTATCGTCGCCCGCGCCGCCGGTCAGCTTCTCGACATTGCTCACCGTCAGCTCGTTGCCGCCAGCCGCCAGGGTCAGGCTGTCATTGCCATCACCGAGATCGGCCAGCGCGCCGCTCACTGCCGCCGACAGAGTGACGGCATCGTTGCCATCGCCGCCCTGCACGGTTTCGATATTCGCCACCGTCACCGCATTAGCCGCGCCGGTCAGGATCAGCCGGTCATTGCCGGCGCCAAGATCCAGGCTGCCGGTGCCGTTGTAGGTCACGACATCATCGCCGGAGCCACCGGTGACGCTTTCGACATTGGCAATGCTCAGGTCGTTGCCACCATCGGCCAGGATCAGCCTGTCGCTGCCACCGCCAAGATCAACATTGCCGCCGCTCAGCGCCGTATTGAGCTGGATGATATCGTTGCCATTGCCGCCGAGCAGGTTCTCGACATTGCTCAGCGTGCCGCTATTGCCGCCATCGGCCAGGATCAGCGCATCACCACTGCCGGCACCAAGATCAATCACGCCGCCATTGAGCTTGCCGGCCAGCGTGACCAGATCGTCGCCGCTGCCGCCGAGTATGGTTTCGGTATTGCCGACGGTGATCTGGTTGCCGCCATCGGCCAGGGTCAGGCGATCATTGCCACCAGCCAGATCAACCTGGCCGCCCTGCACCGGCGCCGCCAGGGTGACATCATCATCCCCGGCCCCGCCCAGCACGGTTTCGACATTGGCCAGGGTAAGCTGGCTGCCATCGGCCGACAGAATCAGTTTGTCATTGCCGGCACCAAGATCGATCACGCCCGGCACGCTGGGCGGGATCAGCGTGACGGTATCGTCGCCGCTGCCGCCCACCACGTTCTCGACATTGGCGAGCGTGACATTGGCGCCGCCATCACTCAGCGTCACGGTGTCGTTGCCGGCGCCAAGATCGAGCAGGCCGGTGCCACCGAAGGCCACGGCATCGCTGCCATCGCCACCCAACACGGTTTCCACATTGGCAATGGTCAGGCTGTTGCCACCATCGGCCAGAATCAGCTTGTCGGCGCCGCCGCCGAGATCGACGCTGCCGCCCTGCATCGGGCCAAGCGCCACGGTATCGTCGCCACCGCCAGCCGTGACGGTTTCAACATTGGCCAGGGTGATGCTGACCGCGCCGCCATCGGCGCCAAGATCGAGTTGATCGGCGCCGGCACCAAGATCGACATAGAGTCCGTCACCGCCGCCGGCCAGCGTCACCTTGTCGTTGCCACTGCCGCCAATGATGGTTTCGACACTGGTCGCCGTGACACTGCCGCCGGCATCACCGAGGATCAGTGTATCGGCCCCGGCGCCAAGATCGACATTGCCGCCGCTGCCATTCAGCGTCACCGTATCGGCGCCCGTGCCGCCAGTCACCGTCTCGACATTGCTGAGCGTGACATTGTTGCCGCCATCGGCCAGCGTGACCTGATCCTGGCCGGCGCCAAGATCGATCGCCTTGCCATCCAGGGTTTCGGTGAAGGTGACGCTATCGCCGCCGCTGCCGCCGACCAGGCTTTCCACGCCGGTCACGGTGACCGCAGCGCCGTCATTGCCCAGGATCAGCGTATCGCTGCCGCCGCCAAGATCGACATTGGCATTGCCGTTCACCGTGATGGCGTCGCTGCCACTGCCACCCAGCACGGTTTCGACATTGCTGACGGTGAGCTTGTTGGTGCCGTTGCCAAGCTGCAACGTATCATCGCCGCCGCCGAGATCGACAGCACCGCCATTCACTGCATTGCCAAGCGTGACGCTATCGCCACCCGAACCGCCGGTGACGGATTCCACATTGGTCAGCGTGATGCTGTTGCCGCCATCGGCCAGGGTGACGGCATCCTTGCCGCCGCCAAGATCGATGCTGACACCGCCATTCACCGTCTCGCCGAAGGTGACCTTGTCGGTATTGTTGCTGCCGGTGATGGTTTCAACGCCGGTGACGGTGTAGCTGCCGCCGGCATTGCCGATCTGCAGCTTGTCATTGCCCGCGCCGAGATCGACACTGCCGCTGCCATTGAAGGTCAGCTTGTCATCACCGCTGCCGCCCGTGACGGTTTCCACATTGGTGACGGTCAGCGTGTTATTGCCATCGGCCAGGATCAGGCCGTCATTGCCACCGCCGAGATCAAAATTGCCGGAAGTGACGACGGTATCAAGCTTGAAAGTGACGTTATCCTGCGCTGCGGCACTGGTCACGGTTTCGACATTGACCGCGGTGACAAGCGTCGTGTCGCCGACCAGCACCAGCTTGTCGTTGCCATCGCCGAGATCGATATAGCCCTGGCCGCTGAAGGTGACGTAATCGTCGCCCTTGCCGCCAAGCACGGTTTCCACATTGTTGATGGTCAGGCGGTTGCCGCCATCGCCGAGCACCAGCAGATCGGCGCCATCGGCCAGGTCGATGGTGCCGCCGGTGCGGCCTTCCGTCAGCACCACGGCATCATTGCCCTTGCCGCCGGTGATGCTCTCGACATTGCTGACCTGGACAAAATTGCCGCCATCGCCCAGCGTCAGCTTCTCGGCCGTGGCCGAGCCGATCACCCGTTCCACGCTGCTGACATAAGCCGCCGTGGTGCCGGCGCCGAGCGTGATCTCGTCGGTGCCGTCGCCGCCGATGATGGTTTCGGTATTGGCCACCTGCAGCGTATTGCCACCATTGGCCAGGATCAGGGTATCGGCGCCAGCCGCCAGATCGACCTTGCCATCCACCAGCCGGTTGGTCAGCGCCACGGTATCGGCGCCGCTGCCGCCGGTCACCGTCTCGACATTGGCAACCGTGACCTGATTGCTGCCGGCAGCCAGCGTCAGCGTATCGTTGCCGGCGCCCAGATCGAGCATGCCGGTGCCGCTATAGGTGATGCTGTCATCGCCGGTGCCGCCGGTGACGCTTTCGACATTGGCGATGGTCAGGCTGTTGCCGCCATTCGCCAGTTTCAGCGTATCGGTGCCGCCGAGCAGATCGACGCGGCCGCCGGTGACGGCGCTGGCCAGCGTGACATTGTCGCTGCCGCTGCCGCCGGTGACGCTTTCGGTGTTGATCGCGTTCAGCGCATTGCCGCCATCGGCCAGCTTGATCGCATCACGCCCGGCGCCCATGTCGATACTGTAGGGATTGGCGCCGCTGCCGATGGTCTGGGTCAGGGTCAGGCTGTCATTGCCGGTGCCACCCTGCACGGTCTCGAAATTCGACGCGGTGGCGGCATTGTCGCCGCCATCAGCGAAACGCAGCAGATCGTTGCCGGCGCCAAGATCGACACTGCCGGTGCCGGCGAAAGTGATGGTCTCGTTGCCGGCGCTGCCGATCACCGTTTCGATATTCGCCACGGTGACGCGGTTATCGCCCTTGGCCAAAGTCAGGCTGTCATTGCCGCCGCGCAGATCCACCTTGCCATCGATCAGCACGGTGCCGAGCGTCAGCGTATCGGCATTGGCCGAACCGATCACGGTCTCGATATTGGTCAGCGACAGCAGGCCGCCGCTATTGATGATCAGCGTGTCGTTGCCGGCACCAAGATCAATCACCGTCTTGGTCGGCTGGTTCGGGCCGAGCGCAATGGTGTCGCTGCCGGAGGAGCCGATCACCGTCTCGACATTGTCGATGGTGAAGGTGCTGCCACCAACCGCCAGCACCAGCTTGTCGTTGCCCTTGCCGAGATCGATATAGCCATTGGTGACGACATCGCCGACCGTGACGGTATCGACGCCGGTGCCGCCGATCACCGTCTCGGTGCCGAAAATGGTCTGGTTGTTGGTGCCGTTGGCAAATATCAGCTTGTCATTGCCGGCGCCCATATTCAGCGTCATGCCGCGCGATAGCGCCGCCTTGAGCTGCACGGTATCGTCGCCGGCGCCGCCATTCAGCGTCTCGACCCCGGCAAGGGTGACATTATTGCTGCTGCCGAACAGCGTCAGCGCATCATTGCCGCTGGAAAGATCGATGCTGCCGGTGCCGTTATAGGCCACCGTATCGGCGCCGCTGGCGCCGGTCACGGTCTCGGCATTGCTGATCGTGATATTGTTGGCGCCAATCGCCAGCTTGACCTGATCCAGCCCGGCCCCGGCATCCAGCGTCACGCCCTGTGCCACGGCGCCGAAACTCAGCTTGTCATTGCCGTTGCCGGAAATGATGGTTTCGATATTGGCGAAGGTGGCGACATTGTTGCCATCGGCCAGCACCATCTTGTCGTTGCCGGCGCCAAGATTGTAACTGCCCTTGTTGGTGGTGACGGCGTTGTAAATCGTATCGTCGCCTTCGACACCGACCACGGTTTCGATATTGGCCAGGGTCAGCGTATTGCCGCCGGCCGCCAGGGTCAGCTTGTCGACACCGGCACCAAGATCGATCACCGAGCGGCTGAGCTTGCTGTCGGTCAGCGTGATGATGTCGGCTGCACTGCCGCCGGTCAGGGTTTCCAGATTGGTGATGGTGACAACATTGGCCGAGCGGCCCAGGCTCATGCTGTCATTGCCGTCGCCCATATCGACCACGGCGCGGACCGATTTCTCCAGCAGCACCACATCGTTGCCGCCACCACCAACCAGGGTTTCAACGCTGATCGCGGTCAGCGAGTTGGCGGCATCGTCAAGCACCAGCGTATCGTAGCCATTGCCAAGATCGATCTTGGCATTGTTCAGCCCACCCTCGACATACACAGTGTCGATGGTGGCACCCCCGGTCAGCGTCTCGACATTGGCGATGGTGACCGTATTGACGCCGCCAGCCAGCTTCACCGTATCGGCGCCGCCGCCCATATCGATCAGGCCATTGGTCAGCGCGGTATTGACGGTGAGCTTGTCGGCACCGGCGCCGCTCAGCACAGTTTCGGTATTGGCCACGGTGACGGCATTGCCGGCATCGTTCAGCTTCAGGCTATCCTGACCATCACCCAGATTGGCAAACACCTTGGTGGTGCCGGTACCCACCACCACATTGTCGGTGCTGCTGCCGCCGACAATCGATTCCACATTGCTCAGCGTGACGCTGTTGGCAACATTGTCGAGGTAGACCACGTCGACACCAGCGCCGAGATCGATGCTGGCATTGCTGGCCACGCTGCCGGAGAAATACACCTTGTCGGCACTGCTGCCACCGACAACGGATTCAACATTGCTCAGCGTCACCGTATTGGCGCCGCTGGTCAACGTCACCTTGTCAGCGCCATCGCCGAGATCGAGCCGGGTCGGGCTGGCCTTGCTCAGGATCACATGATCATTGCCGGTGCCGCCGGTCACCGTATCGATATTGGCAATCGAAATGACATTGCCGCCATCGGCCAGGGTCAGGCTATCGTCGCCGCGCGCCAGATCGATCAGCGCGCCATTGGCGGTGGTCTTGAGCGTGATCGCCTCATTGCCGGCCGAACCGATCATGGTTTCGACATTCGACAACTGCAGCGCATTGTTGTTGGCACCGACCAGCGTCAACTTGTCGGCGCCACCGCCAAGATCGATAGAACTGTTGCTCGGCAATCCGCCATAGATGGTGACGTTATCGGCGCCGGCACCGCCCGCGATGGTTTCCACATCCACCACGGTGAAAGCGCCGCCGGAATTACCGAGTTGCACGCTGTCATTGCCGCCGCCGAGCGAGACATAGGCCTTGGTGGTATCGGCGCCCAGGGTGATGCGGTCATCACCAGCGGCGCCATTGATCACTTCGGCGCCATTGATCACGGCGGTGTTGCCGCCATCGGCCAGGGTCAGGGTATCGTTGCCCTTGCCGAGATCGATGCTATGGGTGGCACTCAGCGTGGTGGTCAGCCTGATATTGTCGATGCCGCTGCCACCGGTCAGCGTCTCGACATTGGCAACGGTCAGCGTGTTGCTGCCATTGGCCAGGATCAGCGCGTCATTGCCGCCACCCAGATCGACCACGCCGCCATTGGCGGCGGCACTCAGCGTCACCTTGTCGGCGCCGCTGCCGCCGCTCAGCGTCTCCAAGCCGGCGGCGGTGAGTGAATTGCCGCCATCGGCCAGTTGCAGGCTGTCCAGGCCCTTGCCGGAGCCGAGGTCAACCTTGCCATTCTGCAATGAGGTGGTCAGCGTCACCGTATCGTTGCCGAAACTGGCGGTGATGGTTTCCACATTGGCAATGGTGGCCGTGCTGCCGCCGCTGCTGAAGGCGACGGAATCATTGCCGGCGCCAAGATCGATCTGGCCCTTGAATTCCGTGGTCAGGGTCAGCGCATCAGCGCCCTTGCCACCGGTCACGGTCTCCACGTTGGTGACCAAATGCACGCCGCCGGCATCGCCCAGGATCAGCGTATCGGCGCCGCCGCCGAGATTGATCGTGGTCTTGGTGCTGGCATCGCCGAGTTTGACCACATCGGCGCCACTACCGCCGACAATCTGCTCCACTGAATTGGCGGTGACCAGATTATCGCCATCGGCCAGGATCAGCAGATCGCTGCCATTGCCCAGATCGACCAGCACGCCATCGGTGCTGGCCAGGGTGAGCACGACCTTATCCACCCCGGTGGAGCCAATAACGGTTTCCACATTGGCGACGCTGAAGCCGCCAGCGGCCCCGATCTGGAATACATCCTTGCCATCGCCGAGATCGATCAGCGTATTGACGTTCTTGCCGATGGCGGTGACGGTATCGTCGCCACTGCCGCCCAGCACGGTTTCGATGCCACTGACCGACAGGTTGTTGGTGCCATTGGCCAGGGTCAGACTGTCGACGCCTTCGCGCAGATCCACCTTGACGCCGCTGACCGCCTGCTCCAGCGTCACCACGTCGCGCATGCTGCCGCCGTTTATCGTCTCCACATTGGCGACCAGCACGGTGTTGTCGGCAGCATTATACAGCGTCAGCGTATCACTGCCGGCGCCGAGATCGACGCGGCTGCCGGATACCAGACCGTCCTTCATTTCCACGGTATCGGCGCCACTGCCGCCCAGGATGGTCTCGGTCTGGCTGACATAGGCCAGGTTGGTGCCATTGGCGAGTTGCAGCACATCCTGGCCGCCGCCCAGCGCAAACGAGGCGCGGCTTACCGCCGAGGCGGCCGTGACATAGTCACTGCCGGCATTGCCGATGATCGATTCAATTTCATCAACCAGCAGGCGATTGGTGCCATTGGCCAGCGTCAGCTTGTCAGTGCCGGCGCCCAGATTGACCAGGCCGCCATCCATCGTGGTGCCGAGCGTGATGCCATCGTTGCCGGCGCCGCCGGTGATCGTCTCGGTATTGGAAATCGTGGCGTAGAGATTGCCCTTTTCAGGCAGTTGCAGGCTGTCCTTGCCGTCGCCGAGATCAATCTGCGGAGAACCGATAACGCTGGCAATAGTCACCTTGTCGTCGCCACCGGTCCCTACCAGCGTGTCGACGTTGCTCAGACTATGTGTACCGCTCTCCGTCAGCGTCGTTGGCACGACTCCGACACCTCCTCATTCCAAGGCCACACGCTTTTGCGCGCGGCAAGACCAACCCAACCCACTTGGCAAGACTGTGCCGGCACCTGGCAAGTTCATACAGGTGCGCAGAAGCCTGCGCCGGACTCCCAGGCGCTTCCGCCGGATTCCAACCAACACAGTTGCCGCCCGGCGTTCTCGCCTGCGGCTCCCGTCATCCTGTCAAACACGCGGCGATTGCCGCTTTTCCACCCCCATGCAGCGCGGCGCAGGCAACCCGATGAACGGCCGCAGTGGCCGTCATATTGTTGCTGCAATCGGCAAAGGCCGCATGCGCCACCACAACGGATATTATGGCGACCGCATTACCAATCTATCAACACGCTACCACAAATTGCTTTCGGCTTGCACGGGGAATCTGCCCGGAAGCCCTTCATACGGATCATATTTTTAGCGGTTGAGGCATCCGCCGCCAGTACAATTCACAGGCTGGCGCGAGGCATTGGAAAGCATAAACTTTCCTCTTTTGGTTGCGGTGAAAAACAACCACAGGAGAGATTCAGGCGGCCGGATCGGCTATTCTTGCGGGCGATCCGGTTGTATCCACCGCCGCTCCGCCCAGGCCGGCCTGGGGCAGACGCTGAATCCAGCCGCCGCCGAGCAGCCGGTCGCCGTCATACATCACCCCGGCCTGGCCCGGCGCCACGCCATGCTCCGGCCGCGCCAGCACCAGCCGCACCATACCCGGCATCGCCCCCGGGTAAGCCATGGCATCCATTGCCGGCTGCGCCGAGCGCAGCTTGACCTGCACCGCCCGGCCATCCGGCCCGAGCGGCTCTGCGGCCAGCCAGTTCAACTCGGCCACCTGCACTTCATATTGTGCCAGGGCCGCCTTCGGCCCCACCACCACGCGGCGCTGGCCGGCCTCGATACGCACCACATAGAGCGGCTCGGCATGGGCGATGCCCAGCCCCTTGCGCTGACCCACCGTATAGTGGATCACGCCGGCATGGCGGCCGAGCACGCGGCCATCGACATGCACGATCTCGCCCGGCTCGGCAGCCGCAGGCCGCAGCCGCGTCACCACGCTGGCATAATCGCCATTCGGCACGAAGCAGATATCCTGGCTGTCCGGCTTGTCAGCCACCAGCAGGTCCAGTTCGGCGGCGATGGCGCGCACCGCCGGCTTTTCCATGTCGCCAAGCGGAAAACGAAGAAAATCAAGCTGTTCGCGGGTTGTTGTATAGAGGAAATAGCTCTGGTCACGGCGCGGATCGCGGCCGCGATGCAATTCCGCCCCGCCCGGCCCCAGCACCCGGCGCACATAATGGCCGGTGGCCAGACAATCGGCATCCAGATCGCGCGCAGCCGCCAGCAGGTCGCGGAACTTCACCGTCTGATTGCAGCGGATGCAGGGAATCGGAGTTTCGCCGCGCATATAGGAATCGGCGAAGTCATCCATCACGCTGTGGCGGAAGCGGCTTTCGTAATCCAGCACATAATGCGGGATATCCAGCCGCGCCGCCACGTTGCGGGCATCATGGATATCCTGCCCGGCGCAGCAGGCGCCCTTGCGGCGCACCGCCTCGCCATGATCGTATAGCTGCAGCGTGATGCCGACCACATCATAGCCCTGGCGCGCCAGCAACCCGGCCACCACCGAACTATCGACGCCGCCCGACATCGCCACCACCACGCGGGTCTGGCTTTCCGGCTTATCAAAACCAAGCGAATTCATGGCGCGGCACTATAGGGTGGCGCCAGCCGGAGGCAAGCCCAAGTCGCGCTCCAGCGCCCGAACGACTGGCAAAAGCCGCCAAAAAGCGCTTGCGGCGCCTGCCGCGATGTGTATAGTCCGCCGCCTACATAGCTCCTTGCTGGAATCCATGGATTCCGGCTAGGTCCGTTTCGCCGGCACATGGGGTGCCGGGGCCGGGCCGCTGAAAGCCAGAAGGAGAGCTGCCGATGGCGTTCTACGAGAACGTTTTCATCGCGCGCCAGGATATCTCGACCGCTCAGGTCGAGGCGCTGGCGGCGCAATTCACCGATATCATCAAGGGCCAGGGCGGCGAGGTCACCAAGACCGAGAATTGGGGCCTGCGTAACCTGACCTACCGCATCAAGAAGAACAAGAAGGGCCATTATGTCCTTCTGAACATCACCGCCGAAGGCGGCGCAGTGGCTGAGCTTGAGCGCAACATGCGCATCAACGAAGACATCCTGCGCTACATGACCGTGCGCGTGGAAGCCCTGGAGGAAGGCCCCTCCGTGATGCTGCAGAACAAGAACCGTGAAGAGCGCCCGCGCCGCGAAGGCGACCGCTTTGATCGTGGTGATCGTTTTGACCGCGGCGACCGCAGCGACCGTGGCGAGCGTCGCCCGCGCGATCGTGACGAAGCTTCGACCGGGGAGAGCGAGTAATGGCTATGCAGCGTGGTTCCTCGCAGGGTGGCGAGCGTCGTGGTGGTGCCGGCGGCGCCGGTGGTGCTGGCGGCGCGGCGCGTCGTCCGTTTTTCCGCCGTCGCAAGACCTGCCCGTTCTCGGGCGCCAATGCGCCGAAGATCGACTACAAGGATGTGAAGCTGCTGTCGCGCTTCATCTCCGAGCGCGGCAAGATCGTGCCGTCGCGCATTACCGCAGTTTCGGCCAAGAAGCAGCGCGAACTGGCAACCGCCATCAAGCGCGCGCGCAATCTGGCCCTGCTGCCCTTCGTCATCAAGTGACATGAGTAAGGCCGGGCGCCGCCCCTGGTGGCGCTGCCCGGCCGAGGCGCCGCGATGACCCGCAGTCTTGTCTTCGGCGGTCTTGCCGGCCTTGCCAGCGCCTTGCTGGTGATGACGGTGGTGGCCAGCCCGTTCGGAATGCTCCTGGGCTATCTGGCGCCCCTGCCGCTCTTCTTTGCCGGCCTCACCAAGGGTGTGGGTGCGGTGACGATGGCGGTGGCGGCGGGAACGCTGGCTTCGGCCTATAATGGTGTGATGCCGGCCGTGACCTTTGCCTTGCTGTTCGGCCTGCCGGCCCTGTGGCTGGTGCGTCAGGCCCTGCTGGCCCGTCCGGCAGAAGAGGCAGCGGGTTCCGCCGATGTGGTCGAAGGGCTGGAATGGTATCCGCCCGCCGGTCTGGTGTTGCGTTTGGCCGCTTGGGCCGGGCTGCTTTTCGCCCTCGCCCTGGTTGCCACGTCGGGTCGCGAAGGCGGCTTGATCGGTGCCCTGCAGCCGGTGCTGCAGCAATTCTTCGTTGCCATGCAGGCAGCGACGGAAGGCGACGATCAGGCGGCCCGGCTGGCCGAGACGGCAGCGCGCATGATGCCGGCGGTGGTGGCGCTGAGCTGGCTCACCATGCTGACCGTGAACGGCACCCTGGCTCAGGGGCTGGCGGTGCTGGTGAAGCAGAATGCCCGGCCCACGCCGCGTTATGCGGCCATCCGCCTGCCGCGGTATCTCACCACGGCGCTGGCGGCTGCGGTGGTGGTGGCATTCCTGCTGCCGGCCGAGAGTGCTTATATCGCCACCACGGCGGCGGCGATCCTGGCCTTCCCCTATTTCCTGCAGGGGCTGGCCGTGGTGCATGTGCTGGCGGCCAAGGCCCCGGCATCGGGTTTGGTTCTGGCCGCATTCTATGCGGCTCTGGTGGTGGCTAGCGCACTGGTGGGCATACTGGTGGTGGGCCTGGGATTGATCGAGGAATGGGCGGGTTTCCGCCGGCGTGTCGCCGGGGCAGGAACCAGCCAGGAGAGTGACTGATGGACGTGATCCTTTTGCAGCGGGTCGAGAAGCTCGGCCAGATGGGCGACGTGGTGAAGGTGAAGGACGGCTATGCCCGTAACTTCCTGCTGCCGCGCAAGAAGGCGCTGCGCGCCACCAGCGCCAACAAGGCGCTGTTCGACCAGCAGCGCGCCCAGCTTGAGGCGCAGAACCTGAAGCAGCGCGAAGAAGCCCAGAAGGTCGCCGAAAAGATGGCCGGCCTGTCGGTGACGGTGCTGCGCCAGGCCGGTGATTCGGGCCAGCTTTATGGTTCGGTCAGCGCCCGCGACATCGCCGAGGGTGCCACCGAGGCCGGCTTCACCATCAACCGCAGCCAGGTTGTGCTGGTGAACCCGATCAAGAATATCGGCATCTCGGAAGTGCAGGTCAGCCTGCATCCGGAAGTGACCGTCACCGTGAAGGTGAATGTGGCCCGCTCGGCTTCCGAAGCGGAAGCCCAGGCCGGCACCGGCGCCGCCTTTGTCGAAGCGCCGGAAGCCGACGACGCCGAAGAGACCGAAGAAGCCGAGGACTGATCCTCGCCGCTTCGCGGAACGAGACAGCCCGCCGGTGCGAACTGGCGGGCTTTTCTTTCTCGCTCAGGCTGCGACTGCTCCCCCATCCCGTAAGTTGCTGAAACCCTAAGCAGTTATCCATGCCGGGGAAAGGAAGGCGACGCCCTCCTAAAATGGCAAATATGCCATTTCTTCTTTCGCTTCCTCTGTCTTTCGGCGTTTAATGCGACCCGCCCCGCCCAGTCACTTCATTGTCACCGTCAGGTCATGAACGCTCCGGTCACGCTGCCCGCCAATACCGCCGCCGATACCGCCGAAACCGGCGGGCAGCTGTTTCGCGCCGCGCCGCATAACCTGGATGCCGAGCAGTCATTGCTCGGCGCCATCCTGGTCAATAATGATGCCGCGCACCGGGTATCCGGCTTCCTGCGCCCAGAGCATTTCCACAACGAGGTGCATCGCCGCATCTACGAGGCGGTGATGACCGTGATAGAACGAGGCCAAATCGCCGATCCAGTGACGCTGAAGGCCTATTTCGAGCGCGACGAATTGCTGGCCCAGATCGGCGGCCCGGCCTATCTGGCGCGCCTTGCCGCCTCGGCCACCACGGTGATCAATGCCGAGGATTACGCCCGCGTGATCCACGACCTGGCGATGCGCCGGGAATTGATCAAGGTGGGCGAGGATATGGTGAACCGCGCCTATGATCCCAAGGTGGATGAAGCGGCGCGCGAGCAGATCGAGGATGCCGAGCAGCGCCTGTTCCAGCTTGCCGATGAAGGCAATTCGGAAGGCGGCTTCATCAATTTCAAGGATTCGATCCGCCAATCCATCGAGATGATCGACGCGGCCTGGAAAAAGGGCGGCATGAGCGGCGTGGAAACCAAGCTGCGCGACCTCGATGGCAAGCTCGGCGGCATGCATAAGAGCGACCTGATCATCCTGGCCGGCCGCCCCTCGATGGGCAAGACCGCCCTGGCCACCAACATGGCGTTCAACGCCGCCAAGCTGTATTTCGAGACCGGCGGCGAGCGCGGCGCGCCGGTGGCCTTCTTCTCGCTCGAAATGTCGGCCGAGCAGCTCGCCACCCGTATTCTCTCGGAGCAGAGCGGCGTGACCTCGGAAAAGCTGCGCCGCGGCGACATCACCGAGGATGAATTCAGCCGCCAGATCGTGCCGACCTCGAAGATGCTGAGCCAGGTGCCGTTCTATATCGACGATACCGGCGCGATCTCGATCTCGCTGCTGCGCAGCCGCGCCCGCCGGCTCAAGCGCACCGCCAATATCGGCATGATCATCGTGGACTATCTTCAGCTGGTGCGCGGCAGCAATTCGCGCCGCAACGACAACCGCGTGCAGGAAATCTCCGAAGTCACCCAGGCGCTGAAGGCGCTGGCCAAGGATCTCAATGTGCCGGTGATCGCACTGTCGCAGTTGAGCCGCGCCGTAGAAAGCCGCGACGACAAACGGCCGCAGCTCTCGGATTTGCGCGAATCAGGCGCCATCGAGCAGGATGCCGACGTGGTGATGTTCGTGTTCCGCGAGGAATATTACGAGATGCGCAAGGAGCCCACGATGGGCACGCCGGAACATGCGGCCTGGCAGGACAAGATGGCGCGCATCGCCAATATGGCGGAAGTGATCGTCGGCAAGCAGCGTCACGGCCCGATCGGCCGCGTGGTGCTGCATTTCGAACCCAACCTGACCCGCTTCTCGGATTTTGCCGGCGCCGATCATCTGCCGGAAAATTACGGCGATTGACCTGCGTCAAGGCTGCGCTGCCCGCGCCGGCCTATCCTTTCCGTCACGCATACAGGAAAGGATCAATGTTATGGCGCATCAGCATGCCGTGGTCTGGCTCGACCACGCCGAAGCGCGGATTTTCCAGTTCAACCGCGAGGAAGCTGAAAAGCTGGTGGTGCATGGCCATCGCCATCATCTGCATCACAAGGCTGGCGCCATCGGCTCGGGCCGCGAGGCGGCGGATACCGCGTTCTTCAATGAGATTGCCGCCAACCTGGCCGAGAATGCGGAAATCCTGCTGCTCGGCCCCGGTGCCGCCAAGCTGGAATTGCTGCGCCATGTGCAACGCCACCAGTCGGCGCTGGAGGCGAAAATCCTCGGCGTCGAAACTGTCGATCATCCCAGCGACGGCCAGATCGTGGCTTATGCCCGCAAGTATTTCATCGCCCGCGACCGCATGCGGCCCTTGCTGGCCCAGCCGGCCTGAAATGCTGCGATAAGAAAGCCTTATCATCTGCCATCGCAAGCGATGATTGGCCTGCCCCCGGGGTGACGGTTGTATGCTTTTGCCGCATAATCGCCCCCAGGAGTTGCCGGCATGCCGTCTCGCCCCGAAAATCTCGCCGCCTATGCCGGCCTGTTGCACGACCAGCAGACCGAGGCGGCGCTGATCTTCATGCCGGGCAGCGGCGCCGGGCTTGGCTCGGTGGCGCGCGCGCATGGCCGCTTCCTGCTCGATTTCGACCCGCTGGAAAGCTGGCTGGTCGGCATCCTGCGCCCCGGTCAGCACAGCCTGTCGGCCTGTGCCACACCGAATTATTTCCTCGCCGCCCATGCCGCCCGGCACCGCCCCGATCTCGGCCTGCTTTATGTGCCGGCGGCGCAATTCGGCGACTGGCTGGCGCACCAGTTGGGCGATTGCCGCCGCCTGGGCCTGATCGGCGGCGGCGAGATGCCGGCCTGGCTGAGCCAAGCCCTGCCCACCGCCCTGCCCGGCTGCACCTGGCTGCCGCTCGATCTGCCGGCGCATCGCCTGCGCCAGCGCAAAAGCCCACTCGATCTGGCGCGACACCAGGCCGCAGCGCAGCTTTGCGATGCGATTTTCGCCCGCCTGCCGGCGTTGCTGGCGCCACGCCCAACCGCGCCACCCCCAGCAGCGCCACAGGTGCAGGAACTGATCCGCCGCCTCGCCTGGGATCTCGGCTGCCAGGATTGCCGCTCGTGGATTTCCTATGGGCCACAGGGCAGCGATGCCGATATCTTCGCGCCCCATATGGCACAACAAGGAGCCGCGCAGCAGGGCGAAACGGCCCGGATCGTCACCATCGGCCTGATGCTGACCCTGGATGGCGCTTTTGGCCATGCCATCCGCTGTTTCAGCCATGGTCGCCCGGATGCCGGCCTGCTCGCCGCTTATGCCGCCTTGCGCGCCGCCAGCGACCGGATTTTTGCCGGCCTGCGTCCCTGTGTCGATGCAGCTCAGCGCATCGCCGCGCTGGAAGCCGAGGCCCGCGGCGAACTCGCCGCGCATGGTTTCAGCCAGGGTTTCGCCTTCCGCCTCGGCCATGCTCTCGGCTATGCCTATGAAGACCCGCCCCTCGCCGCGCTATTTCAGCAGCCCTTCGATGCTCGGCAGGGCGCCGCCCCGCTGGTTGACGAAACCGTCCTGGCCCCCAGCCTGTTTGAACTGCATCCCAGCCTGCACCTGCCCGGCCAGGGCCTAATAGCCTTGGGTGACATGCTGCTGGTGGAACCCGAAGCCAACCGCTGGCTGCTCACCACACCCCGCGCTGTGCTGGAGATGTGAGCGAAAGAATGTTCGCTTTATGCTTCACGTGAAACGCGGGTAGTGTCTCAGTTTGAAAATAGGAATTGGACCAGCTACATATTGCACTGCGGCATGACACCGCATTGCATCAACTTATTGTTCATTTGATGATGACCAAATATGGCGGTAGGGTTTCTTTGGGAGAAATGGTGACGTGGAGTCGCGCATGAAAAGATCATACGCTAGACGCGCACGTCTTGACGACGTACAATCGCAAGATGAAAACTACAAACCCAGGTATATTCCAAACGAATACCAATGGGGGAAGCGGGTGTACGCAATAGCATTCGATTTGGACACCGACCTGCTAAAGCAGCATTATCCGGCAATGACATGGCAAAATGCCTATGCGGACGTATTCCGAGTTTTTGAGCGGCATGGTTTCGCGCGCCAACAGGGAAGCGTCTATTTTGGCAACGATAAAGTTGATTCTGTGCGGTGTGTTTTGGCCGTGCAAGATGCAACAAATACCTATCCGTGGTTTCGCTTGGTGGTACGTGACATTCGAATGTTGCGGATTGAGGAAAATAACGACCTGATGCCAGCAGTTAATCCTCAGGCAACTCTGCCATTTGAGCCGACGCCTACTGCGGCTGAATAAAGCCTCACCCAGCGGGATCGGCCATTTTCTCCAGCGACCAGACATGATCGTCAACACCGGCTTGCATCATAGGATAATGCGAAGCGTCTTGATGGATGCGTCCGAAATTGCAGGGCATCAAATGCAGCGCTACCGCGTGAGCGTGGTTCTCGGCCTTCTTTGAAAACATATTGGTCGGACGGGTAAAGCGGCGCATCAACATACACATGGTCGGGTTCTGGCGTTCAACGTGACTGTCGATTCTATGCTGGACAGATGGGTCGCCCTCAATCACGTCTTTGTGGGCTCCCATGGAGGTAGCCGGGCCGTAGTGGCGTAGGTAATGCCTCAGTTTGACGGCAGCGAGCAATCTTGCCGCTGCCGAATGGACGGGCCAAGCAAATCAGCCAGGCCCGAAATTCCGCTCTGGCCCCTGCCAGCCCAGCGTAGCCCGGATCACAACCCGGCGGCATTTTCGGCCCGGCCTGACCATGCCCCCTTGACGCCGCCCGGCTGCGGGCGGCATACCCACCGGCGATGGAATTCCTTGCCAGTCTTGCTGCTCCCCTTGCCGCGCTGCCGCCTTTCTGGGCCGGCTTGAGCGCCAGCATCTTTGCCGGCGTGGTGATGACCGGCCTGGGCGCGGCACCGGTCTTTGTGCTGCGCAGCATCCGGCCCGGATTGCAGAATGCCATGCTGGCCTTTGCCGCCGGGGTGATGCTGGCGGCCACCTTCTTTTCGCTGCTGCTGCCGGCTCTGGATGCCGCCGAAAGTGGCCTGGGCAGCCGTTCCGGCGCGGCCGGCGGCGTGATCCTGGCCCTGCTGGTCGGCGCCGGGCTGATGCATCTGGCGCATGCCGTGGCGCCGCATGAGCATTTCCTGAAAGGCCCGGAAAATGCCGATAGCACACGGCTGGCGCGGATCTGGCTGTTTGTGGTGGCGATCGCGCTGCATAATTTTCCCGAAGGCCTGGCGGTGGGCCTGGCCAATGCCAGCGGCGACCATGCCGCCGGCCTGGGCGTGATGCTGGGTATCGGCCTGCAGAACATGCCGGAAGGCCTGGCCGTGGCGGTGGCCCTGCGTGGCGAGGGTTATAGCCGGCGCGCCAGTTTCCTGGTGGCTTTCCTGAGCGGCGTGGTGGAGCCGCTCGGCGGCCTGGTCGGGGCCGGCGCCATCGTGCTATCCGGTGCGCTGCTGCCCTGGGCGCTGGCTTTCGCGGCCGGCGCCATGTTGTTCATCATTTCCTCCGAAGTGATCCCGGAAACCCATCGCAGCGGCAATGAACGCGGCGCCACCGCCTCGCTTTTTGCCGGCTTTGCCATGATGCTGTTCCTGGATGTGACCCTGGGCTGACCCTGAACCGAATCCTGGGCTGACGCGCAATGGAGCCAACCTTGTCGAGCTATGCCGATACGGCGATCCTGACCATCGACCTGGGCGCCCTGGTGGCCAATTGGCGCCATCTGGCGCAGCAGGCGCCGGGCGCCGAATGCGCCGCCGTGGTGAAGGCCGATGCCTATGGCCTGGGCGCCGCCCGGGTGGTGCCGGCCTTGCATGCCGCCGGCTGCCGGCGTTTCTTCGTGGCGCATGCCGAGGAAGCCGTGGCCCTGCGCGGCATTCTCGGCCCCGGCTCGGCCAGCGGCGTCGCCGCCACGCTGGTGCATTGCCTGCATGGCGTGCCGGCCGGGGCGGAAGCAGATTTTGTCGCGCATGACATCGTGCCGGTGCTGTCCACCCCGGAACAGGTGGCGCGCTGGCAGGCCGAAGCCCGACGCCAGGGCCGCGCCCTGCCCGCCGCCCTGCAGGCCGATACCGGCATGCACCGGCTGGGGCTGCAACCGGCCGAAGTGGAACTGCTGCTGACCGAGCCGGCGCGGCTGGATGGCATTGCGCTGCAATTCGTGATGACCCATCTGGCCTGTGCCGACGAGCCCGGCCATCCGCTGAATGAGCAGCAGCGTGCAGCTTTCGAGGCCTTGCGGCGGCGCTTTCCCGGCCTACGCGGCAGCCTGGCCAATTCCGCCGGTATCTTCCTTGGCCCGGCCTATCACCATGATATCCTGCGCCCCGGCATCGCGCTGTATGGCGCCAGCCCAGCCCCCGGCATCAAGCTGCATGAAGTGGTGCGGCTGGAAGCCACCATCCTGCAGGTGCGCGACGTTGACTCTGCCGGAACGGTTGGCTACGGTGCCTCCTATCGTGTTGAAAAACCGAGCCGAATTGCCACCCTGGCGGTGGGCTACGCGGACGGTTTGCTGCGCGCACTCTCCAATCGCGGCTTTGCCGCCATGAAGGGATCAGAGGGCGATGTGCGGGTGCCGCTGGCCGGACGGGTCTCGATGGACATGATCACCCTCGATGTGACCGGCCTGCCGGAAGCCTGCTGCCGCCCGGGCCAACGCGCCACTTTGCTCGGCGGCGCCGTGCCGCTGGATGAACAGGCGGCGCTGGCCGGCACCATCGCCTATGAATTGCTCACCGATCTCGGCCGCCGCTACCAACGAGTCTATGTATGAACCCGCTTGCCATTGTCGGCCGCATCTTCCTGGATTTCCTGGCCAGTATCGGCCGCCTGGCGCAATTCGCCGGGCATGGCCTGCGCCATTGCGTCACGCCGCCCTTCTATGGCCGGCTGATTTTCCGCCAGATGCTGGTGATCGGCTATTATTCGCTGCCGGTGGTCGGCCTGACCGCTTTGTTCACCGGCATGGTGCTGGCGCTGCAAATCTATATCGGCTCGTCGCGCTTCAATGCCGAAAGCGCCGTCGCCACCATCGTGGTGATCGGCATCACGCGTGAACTCGGCCCGGTGCTGGGCGGCCTGATGGTGGCCGGCCGCGTCGCCTCGGCCATGGCGGCGGAAATCGGCACCATGCGCGTCACCGAGCAGATCGATGCGCTCACCACGCTGTCCACCAATCCCTACAAGTATCTGGTGGCGCCCCGGCTCTGGGCCGGCGTGCTGACGCTGCCGGTGCTGGTGCTGGTGGCCGATATCATCGGCGTGATGGGCGGCTATCTCGTCGGCACGCACAAGCTCGGCTTCAATGCCGGCACCTATCTCAAGAACACCTTCGATTTCCTGGAAACGCTCGACGTGGTTTCCGGCCTGGTCAAGGCGGGCGCCTTCGGCTTCATCATCGCGCTGATGGGCTGCTATCACGGCTTCAATTCCAAGGGCGGCGCCCAGGGCGTCGGCCGCGCCACCACCAATGCCGTGGTCTCGGCTTCGATCCTGATCCTGGTGGCGAATTACTTCGTCACTGAAATCTTCTTCGCCACCAAGTGAGGCCCCGATGAGCAGCGGCGACCTCAAACTCTCCCTCAAGGATGTGCGCAAGCGCTTCGGCCCGAAGACCGTGCTGGACGGCCTGAGCCTGGATGTGCGCAAGGGTGAATCGGTGGTGGTGATCGGTGGTTCCGGCACCGGCAAATCGGTGATGCTGAAATGCGTGCTCGGCCTGATCAAGCCCGATAGCGGCAGCATCCTGATCGATGGCGAGGAATCGACCCGCTTCGATGCCGATGAGCGCGAGGCGGCGTTGCGCAAATTCGGCATGCTGTTCCAGGGCGGCGCGCTGTTTGACAGTCTCAAGGTCTGGGAGAATGTCGCTTTCGGCCTGATCCAGGGCCGCAAGATGCAGCGAGACAAGGCCCGGGATATCGCCATCGAAAAACTCGGCCAGGTCGGCCTGACCGCCGATGTCGGCGAGTTGTCGCCGGCCGAGCTTTCCGGCGGTATGCAGAAGCGCGTGGCTCTGGCCCGCGCCATCGCCGCCGAGCCGGAAATCATCTTCTTCGACGAGCCGACCACCGGCCTCGATCCGATCATGGCCGATGTGATCAACGACCTGATCGTGTCCTGCGCCAAGAAACTCGGCGCCTCGACGCTTTCCATCACCCATGACATGGCCTCGGCACGCAAGATCGCCGACCGCATCGCCATGATCTACAAGGGCCGCATCATCTGGCAGGGGCCGGTGAGCGAGATCGACAATTCGGGCAATGCCTATGTCGACCAATTCATCCATGGCCGCGCCGAAGGCCCGATCCAGATGGATGTGCTGAAACCCTGATGGCGAAGCAGACCGAGAATTTTGTCTGCCAGGATTGCGGCGCCGCCTACCGCAAATGGCAGGGCCGCTGCGATGCCTGCGGCGCCTGGAACCGCATCATCGAGGAAGCCGCCCCGGCAGCGGTGCCCAGGGGCCTCTCCGCCGGCAAGGGCAAAGCCATTGCCTTCGCCTCACTCAACGCGCAGCCGGAAAAGGTGGTGCGCACCCAGACCGGGCTGGCGGAATTCGACCGTGTGCTGGGCGGCGGCCTGGTGCCCGGCTCGGCCATTCTGATCGGCGGCGATCCTGGCATCGGCAAATCCACGCTATTGTTGCAGGCGGCGGCCCAGGTGGCGCGGCGCGGCACCACCGCCGTGTATATCTCGGGCGAAGAAGCCGTCGGCCAGATCGGCATGCGGGCGCAGCGCCTGGGCTTGGCCGATGCGCCGGTCAAGCTGGCCTCGGCCAACAGCTTGCGCGATATCCTGGCCGGGATCGAGGCGGCCACGCCCAAAGATGGCAGCCCGGCGGTGATCATCATCGATTCGATCCAGACCATCTTTGTCGACAATATCGATTCCGCGCCCGGCACGGTGAACCAGGTGCGCGCCTGCTCGCAGGAACTGATCCGCACCGCCAAACGTTCCAATGCCGCCGTGTTCCTGGTCGGCCATGTCACCAAGGATGGCCAGATTGCCGGGCCGCGCGTGGTCGAGCATATGGTGGATACCGTGCTCTATTTCGAAGGAGAGCGCGGCCATCAATTCCGCATCCTGCGTGCGGTGAAGAACCGCTTCGGCGCCACCGACGAGATCGGCGTGTTTTCCATGACCGATGGCGGCCTCAGCGAGGTCGCCAATCCCTCCGCTTTGTTCTTGGGCGGCGCCGAGGAAGCCGGCAAGGTCGCCCCGGTGAGCGGCGCCGCCGTGCTGGCTGGCATGGAAGGCACCCGGCCCTTGCTGGTGGAAATCCAGGCTCTGGTGGCGCCCTCGCCGCTGGCCACGCCGCGCCGCACCGTGGTGGGCTGGGATTCCAGCCGCCTGGCCATGGTGCTGGCGGTGCTGGATGCGCGCTGCGGCCTGCGTTTTGCCGGCTGCGATGTGTTCCTCAATGTGGCCGGCGGGCTGCGCGTGGTCGAGCCGGCCGCCGATCTGGCCGTGGCTGCTGCCTTGCTCTCCGCCCTGGCCGATAGCCCGGTGCCGGAACGCAGCGTGTTTTTCGGCGAGGTCAGCCTGGCCGGCGAAGTGCGTCCGGTCAGCCAGGCCGAGGCGCGGCTGAAGGAAGCCGCCAAACTCGGCTTCCACCAGGCCATCCTGCCCACCGGGCTGAAAACCAAGGTCAAGGGCATCAAGACGGTGGAACTGATGCGGCTCAACGAACTGGTCGAACTCTTCCCCGAAGCCCGCCAGGCCGCCAAACGTCAATCCAAACACGGCGCCTGGGCCGAGGAATAGCGGGGCGCAGCAGAAGTGGCCGGGTATTCCTTCATACCTGGCCTTAAGCACTATAACTCTGGAAGCAGCCCACGGCTGCCCGGTTTGGTTTTTTGATCACTGGCTGCGGCCGGAATCCAGCACAAAGCCGTCGTGGTCGGCGCAGGCCGACCACCCACGAGTTTTTTTGCTTTTCCAGCCGGTTAGGGTGCGGACCCATTATTAGCGGGTCCGCACCCTAAACAAACAACACGTGGATGGTACGCCTTCGCGTACCATGACGGCCTCTGTTATGGGACGAATGGAGCGCGTTTTGCGTCAATTATGTTCCTGAAATACCGGGGTATCCGAAAGCCCAGTCTTGCTGCGCAATTTCATCACGGCCAGACAAGCTAAACCCGACAACCGTGGAAGCAGCCCGGGCATCACATATTCCGGTATGGGATTGCCTGACTATATAATATTCTGTATATTAACCTTATAAAACCGCTGCTTCTTGGGTGATGCCCTTAAAGACCCGCGCGCCTTTCTGGACTCGGCCTAGTGGCAAGACATTGCCGCAAAACGTTACGCCGATCTGGTGAAGGAACTTGGCCGATGAACAGCGAAAGTTTCGCGAATGTGTGGGATGCCATTGAGGCGACTCCCGGTGAAGCAGAAAACATGAAACTTCGCTCGGCGCTGATGATGGAACTCGAACGGCGCATCCGCGCCAAGGGCTGGACCCAAACCGAAGCCGCCCGCCGGTTGGGCGTGACGCAGCCGCGTGTATCCGACCTACTGCGCGGTAAGATCAATCTGTTTGCGCTCGACACCCTGGTGAACATGGCCGCTGCTGCCGGCCTGCATGTGGAAATACGCGTGCAGGAGGCGGCGTAGACGCAACCGCCGCACATCCCTCATGCCGCCACGGTAATACCCGGGGCCTGCGACCGCCGCGGCGGCTGCACCACGATCTCGACATGCTGATCGAGTGCCACCAGAGCCTGCATGAGGCGTTCCAGTGAGATGTTCTGCAGCTTGTAGCGCCGTATCTGCGATACTTTCGGCTGCGTCATCCCGGTGAGCGCCGCCGTTTCGATCTGGGTAAGGCCGCGCTTGTCGATAAGCTGGTTCAGTTTGACGGCGAGCGCGGCTTTCGCCGAAAGTTCCTCGGCATCGTCAAAGCCCAGGTCCAGCAATACATTGGTGATACCAGGTGGGTGGTCTTTGCGCTTCATCACTTATCTCCCGCGCCCGCCATAACGGGCGAGCACTACCTTCAATCTTTTCTCGATCAGTTCCACGTCAGACTGCGGTGTCGCAATCCCCGATTTGGATTTTTTCTGAAAGGCGTGCAGCACATGCACCGCATCGCCGACCCGCACCATATACACAGCCCGGAAGGTGTCACCACGATGATCTTCAACCAACTCAAACACCCCCGATCCGGCTCCCTTCCACGGCTTGGCCGAGCCCGGCATGCCGCCGAGTTGCACGACAAACAATCCCACGCCCATATCCTTCTGGACCGCAATGGGGAAAGACTTGAAGTCTTTCTTCGATGAGCCTTCCCAATAGAGCAGTTTGCGTTCCACAGCATGAAATTATATCCGTTCGGATATAGATAGACAAACATTAATCAGGCCAGTCAACCCCGGTGGCCGGCACAGCCTTGCCCAGCCCTGCATGCGCAAACGCCCGCCGCCGCATTCCCGATACCGGGCAAGCTGCGTAACACATAGATGACAAAGGCTGTTTTACCGCCTTGCGACAGCCAGGGCGGGAGGGTATCTATCGCTGGCTTGGTGATGCGGTCGTGGCACTTGCTGCGGCTAGGCGCTCACCGTGATGCAGGGTTCCGGCAGCGGGCAGTGGGCGTCGGTCGAATTCCTTCCAACCTGCTGAAATCAAAAGGCCAACGAGGGCCAGTAGATGGATAAGCTGCCGGTTAATCCGGTTGATCTGGTGGTTTTCGCGGTCCTGCTGATTTCGGGCCTGCTGGCGCTGTTCCGCGGCTTTGTCGGGCTGGTGCTGGCCACGGTGGGCTGGATCGCGGCGGTGATCGCCACCTGGTATTTCTTCGTGCCGGCCGAGGCCTTTGCCCGCGAGTATATCCAGTCCGGGCTGCTGGCCGGTCTGGCTGCCGGGGCGGGAATCTTCCTGCCCACCCTTATCTTTTGCTCGCTGCTGACCCATCTGATCTCCGAGCGGGTGCGAACCTCCGCGATCAGCGCCATCGACCGCTCGCTCGGTTTCCTGCTCGGCCTCGCCCGGGGCGTGCTGATCGTGGTGATTGGATTCTGGGTGCTGGATACCTATGTGATGAAGCCGAATGCGCAGCCGGGCTGGTATACCGAGGCGCGCACAAGGCCGCTGGCAGTGGATGCCTATAGCTGGCTGTATGATCGCATCATCGAACAACTGACGGGGGCAAAGAAACCCGCCTCTGCCGGCAATGCGCCGTCCAACCCTGGCAATGGATCGGGCCAGGCACGGGCGACGCCATTGCCAAATCGCCAGGTCGTTGGCGGCGGACCTGACTCCGCCCGCGATTCCGGCTATAAGACCGAGGAACGCAAGGGCATCGAGAGCCTGATCCGCAGTCAAGACAAGCCATGAACCCGCCGTTGGCCTTGCGCCTGCGGCCGGCGGAGCAATGATGATGCTGCACACCAATCCCTATGACGATGACAAGCTGCGCGAGGAGTGCGGCATCTTCGGCATTTTCGGCAACCCGGACGCGGCGGCCAACACCGTGCTGGGCCTGCATGCCCTGCAGCATCGCGGACAGGAGGCGGCTGGTGTCGTCACCTTCCACGATGGCCGCTTCAACGGCCATCGCGCGCTCGGCCATGTGGCACCCAACTTCTCGTCCGAGAAGGTGATCAAGGATCTGCCCGGCGATGCCGCCATCGGCCATGTGCGCTATTCCACCAGCGGCGACACTCTGCTGCGCAATGTGCAGCCGATCTATGCCGATCTCAGCTTCGGCGGCTTCGCCGTGGCGCATAACGGCAACCTGACCAACGCGCTCACCCTGCGCAACCAGTTGGTGGATCGCGGCGCCATCTTCCAGAGCACCATGGATACCGAGGTGATCACCCATCTGGTGGCGCTGAGCACCAAGGTGGGCATGGTGGAACGCCTGATCGACGCCCTGCTGCAATTGGAGGGCGCCTATTCGCTGGTGGCGCTGACCGCCAAGAAGCTGATCGGCGTGCGCGATCCCTATGGCGTGCGGCCGCTGGTGCTGGGCAGCCTGAAAGGCGCGCCGATCCTGGCTTCCGAAACCTGCGCGCTGGATATCCTGGGCGCCGACTACATCCGCGATGTCGAGCCCGGCGAAGTGCTGGTGATCGACAGCGAGGGCGTGCATAGCCACTTCCCCTTCCCCAAGGGCCAGAAGCGCTTCTGCGTGTTTGAATACATCTATTTCGCCCGCCCCGATTCCATCGTGGAAGGCACCAGCGTGTATGAGGCGCGCAAGCGCATCGGCGCCGTGCTGGCCAGTGAAAGCGGCGTCGATGCCGATGTGGTGATCCCGGTGCCGGATTCCGGCGTGCCGGCCGCCATCGGCTATGCCCAGGCTTCTGGCGTGCCGTTTGAACTCGGCATCATCCGCAACCATTATATCGGCCGCACCTTCATCGAGCCGACCGACAAGATCCGGCATTTCGGCGTCAAGCTGAAGCATAATGCCAACCGCCGCTATATCGAGGGCAAGCGGGTTATCCTGGTGGATGATTCCATCGTGCGCGGCACCACCTCCACCAAGATCGTGGAAATGGTGCGCGAGGCCGGCGCCAGGGAAGTGCATATGCGCATCGCCTCGCCGCCCACCACCCATTCCTGCTTCTACGGCATCGACACGCCGGAACGCTCCAAGCTGCTCGCCGCCACCCATTCCGTGGAAGCGATGCGGGAATTCATCAAGGCCGACAGCCTGGGCTTCATCTCCATCGACGGGCTGTACCGCGCCATGGGGCTGGAAGGCCGGCCGAATATCGGCCTGCGTTTCTGCGATGCCTGCTTCACCGGCGAATACCCGATCCGCCTGACCGATGAAACCGTGCGCCCGGCCCGTTCGGCGCGCCAGCTTTCGCTGCTGGCCGAACTCTGAGTTTTTCCATGCGTCTGCAAGACCGTATCGCGCTGATCACCGGCGCCAGCCGCGGCATTGGCGCCGCGATTGCCAAGGCCTATGCCCGCGAGGGCGCCCATGTCATCCTGGTGGCCCGCACCGTGGGTGCGCTGGAGGAACTGGATGATCAAATCCAGGCCGCCGGCGGCAAGGCCACGCTGGTGCCGCTCGATCTGGAAAAGACCGAGATGATCGATGGCCTGGCGGCGCCGCTCTTCGAGCGCTTCGGCCGCCTGGATGTGGTGGTGGCCAATGCCGGCATGTTCGGCAAGCTGACCCCGGCGCATCAATATCCGCCCGATCTGTGGGAAAAGGTGTTCAAGCTGAATGTGCATGCCAACCAGCGCCTGCTGCGTGCCGTGCATCCGCTGCTGCATGCCTCCAAGGCCGGCCAGGCGATCTTCGTCTCCTCCACCGTGGCGCGCAGCCCGCGCGCCTATTGGGGCGCCTATGCCGCCAGCAAGGCGGCGCTGGACAATCTCGCCCTGACCTATGCGCAGGAAACCGAGGCCGGCACCATCCGCGTCAATGTGGTCAATCCCGGCGGCACCCGCACCGAGATGCGCGCCGCTGCCTATCCCGGCGAAGACCCGCTGACCCTGCCGGCGCCGGAAGACATTGTGGACATCTTCATCGCCCTGGCCGAAGCCGGCAATACCCGCCATGGCGAATGGCTGGATGCGCGCGGCTTCAAGGGCTGACTTACAGCGCCGTTGATCTCAGAGGCCAAGCTGCCGGCGCGCAGCGGTGGAAAGCTCCACCCGATCCTGCACGGCACCAAGACCAAAAATCTCACGCGCCAGAGTGTCGGCTGCCGCCACCGACTGGCGGAATTGCGCGGCCGGCGTATTGGCACCAAGCTTGTTGAGCAGCAGCAGGGCGGCCCGCGCCTGGCGGTCACGCACCTCGCCGATTGGCGTGCCGAACTGAAACGCCCCGGCCTCGGCGCGCTGATCGAGTACGCGGAAACTTTCGCGCAGCGCCACCGCGCCCTGGCGGACCAGATCATAGTCATCCAGCCCCTGGCGATAGCTGGCATCCAACTGGAAAAGCTGTTTCTCCGCCGTGGAAAGGCCATCCAGAAAACCGATATAGGCATTCATATGGCGCACATCGCTGCCATCCTGCAGCCGGCGCTGTTCGATCGGATTGCTCTTCTGCCAGGCCGCCTCAAAAGCCGCGTATTTCCGGTTCACCGCCTCGATACGGCCGAGAAAACTGCCCGGATCGCGCAATGCCTGATCAATCAGCGCCGCACTTTCCTTGCGATCCGCCAGGCTGTAGCTGAACAGATTGGAATAGTTGATGCCGCTCCATTCCTTGTAGGCGGCAGCCTTTTCGCGGTCGCTGTAGACGCCTTCGGAATCGGCCAGAATGCGGCTGACAGTCACCAGGCGATCATCGGGTGAGCCGCTGGCCGGCAAGGCGGCGCTGGTCGCCGGATTGATCGAATTCACAGGAGCCATGACGTAATCCTCCTTCCTTCTGGAAGCGGGCCATGCAGAATGCCCAGGCTTCTGCCGGGCCGCACCAGTATAGGGCCGATTCGGCGAATCGCAATAAAATTCCCGCTCCAGTACATATAGAAGCCAATCATGCCGCCACAGACAGTCATCCGCTCCCCGCTTTTTGGCATGGCCCTGGTCGGCTTTGGTGCGATTGGCTTCGGCCTGATGCCGCTCTTTGCCCGCGCCGCCTATGCCGAGGGCCTGAGCCCGCTATCGCTGCTGGTCTGGCGTTTTGCCATCGCGGTATTCTGCTGCCTGCCCTGGCTCGGTCCTATCCTGGCCGCGCGGCGCGATTTCCTGATCGCGCTGCTTACAGGCAGCGGCTACATGGCCTCGATGCTGTTCTATTTTGTCGCGCTGAAGGAACTCAGCGTGGCGCTGACCGTGCTGATCCTGTTCACCTATCCGCTCTTCACCATCCTGATCGGCTGGCTCGGCTTCGGCGCCCGGCTGACCCGCGCCAATCTGATCGCCGCCCTGTTGGTGCTGCTGGCGGCCGGGCTGATCCTGTCGCCCGAGACCCTGCACGGCGCGCCGCTGCTGCCGGTGCTGCTGGCCTTCCTGCCGCCGCTGGCCTATGCGCTGTTCATCCATCTGGCGGCAGGAAGGCTGAGCCGGATGGCGATCCCGGTGCGGCTCAGCGGCGTGTTCAGCGGTGGCCTGCTGGCCATGCTGGTGATCACCCTGGCCTGGGAAGGCAGCATCCCGCTGCCGGCCTCGCCCATCGCCTGGGGCGCGGCGGCGGCGCTGGCCCTGGTCAGCACCTTCGGCGCCCTCGGCCTGCTGCTGCTCGGCGCTCCCCTGGCCGGACCGGAACGCAGCGCCATTGCCGGCGCCGGGGAATTGATCACCTCGCTGCTGATCGGCCTGCTCGCCTTCGCCGAACCGATCAGCCCCGCCATGCTGGCCGGCGCCGGGCTGATCCTGGCGGCAATCTACGTTTCTGCCCGCATGACAGATGAAAAAACATAATTTCACTGTTTAAAAAACCTATATACAAATTTTATTGATTGAATATGCTGCCTGAGATAGCGTCGCCCCACCCCAAGGCGGGCCGTTTTTCAGGGAGGGTTTTCCGAATGCATCGCCCCACGATGTTTGCCGCAGCGTTTGCGGCCTTGCTGCTGGCGGGGCCAGTCCTGGCCCAGCAAGCACCGCAAGGCCAGGTCCAGGGCCAGGCGCTATCCGAGGCCGCCTTCGCGGCGCAGACCTGCAATCTCTGCCATGGCAGCCCGAGCTATGTCTCGCCCACCATGCCGCCGATCCATGGCGTGGATGCCAAGACGCTGTATGACGCGCTGATCGAGGTGAAGACCAACCAGCGCCCCAGCACCATCATGGGCCGCATCGCGCGCGGCTATAGCGACGATCAGCTCAAGGCGATCGCCGACTACCTGGCGCGGAATTGAAGGGGCTGACCATGAGCAAGACGATCAATCGACGCGACCTTCTCGCCGCCGGCCTGGCCGGTGGCGCCCTGCTCACGGCGCCAGGTTTTGCGGCCGCCCAGGTCAATCGCGGCGCCGCCGGGCGCGTGGTTGTTGTCGGCGGCGGCTTTGGCGGCGCCACGGCGGCACGTTATCTCAAGCTGTTCGATCCCAGCCTGGAGGTGACGCTGGTGGACCGCGATGCGGTCTACACCACCTGCCCGTTCTCGAACTATGTGCTGGGCGGCATCCGCGACCTGAATTCCATCCAGCATCGCCGCGATCCGCTGAACAAGCGCTGGGGCGTGCGGCTGGTGCAGGGCAATGCCACGGCGCTCGACCTTGCCGCCAAGCGGGTACGGCTGGCCGATGGCGCGCAACTGCCCTATGACCGCCTGGTGGTGGCGCCCGGCATCGAGCTGAAATATGGCGGCGTGCCGGGCTATAGCGAAAAGGCCGCCGAGCGGGTGCCGCATGCCTGGAAGGCCGGGGCGCAGACCGCCCTGCTGCGGCGCCAGCTTGAAGCGATGCCCGATGGCGGCACCGTGATCATCGCGCCGCCGGCCAATCCGTTCCGCTGCCCGCCCGGGCCGTATGAGCGGGTCAGCATGATCGCCTGGTATCTCAAGCACAAGAAGCCGAAATCCAAGATCCTGATCCTGGATGCCAAGGATGCCTTCTCGAAGCAGGGCCTGTTCATCAGCGGCTGGGAATCGCAATATCCCGGCATGATCACCTGGCTGGCCGGCAAGGATGGCGGCAAGGTGGAGGAAATCGACGTTGCCAACATGACGGTGAAGGCCGGCTTCGGCAACGAAAAGGGCGCGGTGATCAACCTGATCCCACCGCAGAGTGCCGGCAAGATTGCCATCGATGCCGGTCTGGCCGAAGCCAATGGCTGGTGCGCCGTCGATCCGAAAAGCTTTGCCTCGCGCAAGGCACAGGATGTCCATGTGCTCGGCGATGCCTCGATTGCCGGCGCGATGCCGAAATCCGGCTCGGCTGCCAACAGCCAGGCCAAGGTGGTGGCGGCCAGCATCGTCGCCAGCCTGCGCGGCCAGGCCGCGCCGCCGGCGGTGTATCACAATACCTGCTACAGCCTGGTGACGCCGGATTACGGCATCTCGGTCACCGGCACCTATCGCCCGGGCGAAACCGTGGCCGAAGTGCCGAATAGCGGCGGTGTCAGCCCCGGCAATGCCAATGCCGCCTTCCGCAAGCAGGAAGCCGACCATACGCTCGGCTGGTATGCCGGCATCATCGCCGACGCCTTCGGCTGAGGCTGCGCCTCACGGCAACAAACGGAAAGCCCGGTCATGACAGGCCGGGCTTTTTTCTTGTCAGTCGAAACGGCGCTGGGGCAGTGGCCGGTCCGGATCGGCACCCAGAATGAGATTCCAATAGGCCCAGGAGCGGGCATCGATGATACCGGGCGGTGCGTGGTCGAGCGCCGCCCGCAAATCATCGTCAGTCACATAGCGCCGTAACGTTCTGGTATCCGCAGCAGTGCCATAGGCAAAGAAATACGCCAGGAAATGCACCGGGTTTTGCAGCGCCTCGGCCGGCGGCTTGAACCACACCAGACGGGCGGCAACCGCTTCCAGCTCGGGTGTCACGGGCAGCATTTTCATGGCCCGAAACCAGCTTCAAGCCGCGGCAGCCGTTCAAGATCGACGGCCTTGACCGCTGCTTGCAGACGCCGTTTGAGATCGTCCGGCAGTATCGTCAATTCCGCTTCGCCGAAATAACTCAGGGCCTTCAATGTGACCTGGGGATTGAACTGATTCTGATAGATTGCCAAGCCCGCCGATAACGCCATCGGCAAAGAAACTCCGCCCTTGCTGATCAGCGCATCCAGATCAAGATAATCCTTCGCTTCGGCCCGCTGCTGCACGACCGCCGCTTTGGTGCCGGCAATATCCAGCAGTGAGGCAATTTGTATACGGGTTCCTTCGGCGATATCCGGCGGCGCAACCCGGCCCAACCTGGGAACCCCAAAAAAAGACAGTTTGACCGGGCCGCTGCGCTCCACGCTGACATGCAGACTATCCACCCGCACATCAAGCACTCTTGCCCCGGCAAGATACGGAATTTCACGCATCAGTGCTTGCGGGTCTATCGGGCGGTCGCCGAAGAAATCAAAATCAACCGACTGGCGATGGCCAAGCCGCAAGGCAAGCGCCGTGCCGCCGTAAAGCGTGAAATAGTCCGGGGTCGTGCCAAGTTCCGCCCATAATTCTTTCTGCGCAGGCGGCAGTATCTCCAGATGAGGCAACAACAGTTTCTGGTGGCTCATAAGATGTTTTTAGCATGGATTCAGCCGCAGCGCGCAATCTCGCCTGCAACCACGGCAGGATGGCAGGGTCAGGCGCTGCGCTTCTGGCTGGGCTGCATCAGGTCGTGCAAGCGTTCTTCCAGCGCCGGGGTGACCGGATCGATGCCACGCAGGATCAGGCTGAAAGCCATGCGCGACAGGCCGAACTTGCCGGCCAGGTCTTCCAGGCTGCGGCCCTGCCCGGCACACCAGCGCGCCACGGCCACATCGGTGTCCTTGGGGAAAAAGCGCTGGCTGCCGAAAACGAATGACTCAGGAAGCATGGTCCCGGATTAATTCAGTTCGCGGCAGCTTTCAACAGGATTTCAGCCCTGGTCAGAATTGGGCGCTTTTGGCGGCACCAGGAAGTCAAAATCGCAGCCCGCATCGGCCTGCATCACGGTTTCCATATAGAGTTTGGCATAGCCGCGCGGCGGCACCAGTGGTGGCGGCGGCGCGGCTTCGCGGCGGCGTTGCAATTCCGCCTCATCCACCAGCATGTCGATATGCCGGCCGGCGACATCAAGCCGGATACGGTCGCCGCTGCGCACTAGCCCGAGTGGCCCGCCATCGGCCGATTCCGGCGTGATATGCAGCACGATGGTGCCAAAGGCGGTGCCGCTCATGCGCGCATCGGAAATCCGCACCATATCCTTCACGCCCTGGCGCGCCAGTTTCTTCGGGATCGGCAGATAGCCGGCCTCGGGCATGCCGGGCGCGCCCTTGGGGCCGGCATTCCGCAGTACCAGCACGTCATCCGCAGTCACATCGAGATCAGGATCGTCGATGCGGTTGGTCATGTCCTCCACCGACTCGAACACCACGGCGCGGCCTTCATGCTGCATCAGCTTGGCCGAAGCCGCCGCCTGCTTGATCACCGCGCCGCGCGGCGCCAGGTTGCCGCTCAGCACCGCCATGCCGCCTTCCGCCTTGAGCGGATTGCTGCGCGGCCGAATCGCGGTCTGGCCGCGCACTTCCTCGGCGCCGGCCACCACTTCGGCCAGCGTGCCGCCGGCCACCGTGGGTGCCGAAAGGTCGAGCAGGTCGGCCAGTTCGCGCATCAGGCGCGGCAGGCCGCCGGCATGGTGGAAATGCTCCATGTAATCATCGCCGGAAGGCTTGAGATCAACCAGCACCGGGGTCTGGCGGCCAATCTCGTTGAACTCTTCCAGGTCGAGATCGAGCCCGGCGCGGCCGGCCATGGCGGCGAGATGCACGATGCCATTGGTGCTGCCGCCGATGGCCTGCAACACCACCTGGGCGTTACGCAGGGCCGCCGGGGTCATCAAGTCACTGGGGCGCGGCCCGCCGCTTACCGCCATCTCGGCGGCGCGTTTGCCGGAGCTTTCCGCGATGCGGCGGCGTTCGGCATGCGGCGCCGGAATACTGGCACCGAGCGGCAGCGTGAAGCCAAGTGCCTCGGAAATGCAGGCCATGGTGCTGGCGGTGCCCATCACCATGCAGGTGCCGACCGACGGCGCCAGGCGGTTCGACACCGCCTCGATCTCGGCCGCATCAATCTGGCCGCCGCGATAACTGCCCCAGAGCCGGCGGCAATCGGTGCAAGCGCCGAGCACTTCGCCCTGGTGATGGCCCACCACCATCGGCCCGACCGGCAGGAAGATGGTGGGCAGATCGACGCTGATCGCGCCCATGAGCTGGGCCGGCACGGTCTTGTCGCAGCCGCCGATCAGCACGATGGCATCCATCGGCTGGGCGCGCAGCATCTCCTCGGTATCCATCGCCATCAGATTGCGCAGGAACATCGAGGTCGGATGGGCAAAACTCTCATGGATCGAAATGGTGGGAAACACCATCGGCAAGGCACCGGCCAGCATCACGCCGCGCTTCACCGCCTCGATCAGGTCCGGCACATTGCCATGGCAGGGATTGAAATCGCTGTAGGTGTTGGTGATGCCGACAATCGGCCGGTCCAGCGCATCATCGGAATAGCCCGCCGCCTTGATGAACACCTTGCGCAGGAACAGCGAAAAATCCTTGTCGCCGTAACTGGTCAGGCCCTTGCGCAAGCCTTTGGTGATGGGGCCCTGGCTCATGATGCTGCTTCCCGTTCCGGCTTATTGCTGCTGCTTCCAGGCTTCGTAGCGCGCCTTGGTCGCCTCGTTGGGCGGATAGAGGCCCGGCAACGGCAGGCCGGCCTCTATCTCGCCCATGATCCAGCCTTCCTGGCGCTCCTGCTCCACCGCCAGCGGCAACACGGCCTCCAGCAGGCCCTGCGGGATCAGCACGGCGCCATCATCGTCCACCACGATCACGTCATTGGGGAACACGGCCACGCCGCCACAGGCAATCGGCTCCTGCCAGTCGACAAAGGTCAGCCCGGCCACCGAAGGCGGCGCGGCGGCGCCCTGGCACCAGACCGGCAGGCCGGTGCCGAGCACACCGGCCACATCGCGCACCACACCATCGGTGATCAGCGCCGTGACGCCGCGCTTCTGCATACGGGCGCACAGGATATCGCCAAAGATGCCGGCATCGGTGATGCCCATGGCATCCACCACGGCGATGCAGCCTGCCGGCATCGCCTCGATGGCGCCGCGGGTGGATTTCGGCGAAGCCCAGGATTCCGGCGTGGCCAAATCCTCGCGCGCCGGCACGAAGCGCAACGTGAAGGCACGACCGACCAGGCGCGGCTGGCCTGGGCGCAGCGGCCGGGTGCCGCGCAGCCAGACGTTGCGCAGGCCCTTTTTCAGCAGCACCGTGGTCAGCGTGGCGGTGGAAATACCCTTGAGGGTTTCGATGATCTGCGGATCGAGCGGCTGCGCATCGACGGACATGGTGCTTCTCCCCTGAATTTGTCCCGCACTTATATATCAGTTCAGCCAGGCCCGTCAGCGCCATGCGGCGGTAAATACCGCCCATCATGAAAATTCCGGGAGAAATTCTTGAACAAAAAAATACCCCGGCACCGAGGTCCGGTGCCGGGGGTCCCATGGAGGAGAAAAATCGTGGGGCAAGCCGTGGATTACCAGCCGCCCACGCTGGGAAAACGCTACGAATTAATCGTCATCGGCCTCATTGCCTTCCGGGCCGGCATCGATGGCCGCCGCCACCACGCCGGCATTGGCGCGCACAGCGGCCTCGATCTTGGCGGCGACTTCCGGATGCTCGCGCAGGAAGTTCTTTGCCTGCTCGCGGCCCTGGCCGATACGCTGACTGTCAAACGAGAACCAGGCGCCCGACTTCTCGACCACATTGGCCTTGACGCCGAGATCGACCAGTTCGCCGGTCTTGGAAATGCCTTCGCCATACATGATGTCGAATTCCACCACCTTGAACGGCGGCGACACCTTGTTCTTCACCACCTTGACGCGGGTCTGGTTGCCGACCACATCATCCTTGTTCTTGATCGCACCGATGCGGCGGATATCCAGGCGCACGGAAGCATAGAATTTCAGCGCGTTACCGCCCGTGGTGGTTTCCGGGTTGCCGAACATCACGCCGATCTTCATGCGGATCTGGTTGATGAAGATCACCATGCAGTTCGACTTGGAGATCGACGCGGTGAGCTTGCGCAATGCCTGGCTCATCAGGCGGGCCTGCAGGCCGACATGGGTATCGCCCATCTCGCCTTCAAGCTCGGCCTGCGGCACCAGGGCGGCCACCGAGTCAACCACCAGCACGTCAATCGCACCGGAGCGCACCAGGGTATCGGCAATCTCCAGCGCCTGCTCGCCAGTATCGGGCTGCGAGATAAGCAGATCGGCGATATTCACGCCCAGCTTGCGAGCATAGGACGGATCGAGCGCATGTTCGGCATCGACAAAGGCGCAGGTGCCGCCGCGCTTCTGGGCTTCCGCCACCACATGCAACGCCACGGTGGTCTTGCCGGAAGATTCCGGACCATAAATCTCAATGATGCGGCCCTTCGGTAGGCCGCCGATGCCGAGCGCGATATCCAGGCCGAGCGAACCGGTGGAGATTGCCTCCACTTCCATGCTCTGGCGCTGGCCCAGGCGCATGACCGAGCCCTTGCCGAAAGAGCGTTCGATCTGGCTGAGCGCGGCTTCAAGCGCTTTACCCTTATCCATGTTCTCCTTGTCCACTAAACGGAGGCTGGAAGATGCGGCATTGGCTGCCATTGGCTGGACCCCATCCTTTCACGGCCCCCGCAGAATTGCAATGAGGCTCGGTTAACCCCGTATATGTTCTAATTTTGTATACCCTGTCCAGCAAAATCTGCAAGACACTGGTTTCACTCGTATTTTTGCTTTGTTCCAGCTATGGCCCAGGCATTATGCCGCGATGTTCGCGCGATACCGCTTCCAAGGGCGATTCTCACGGAACATACTCGCAAATGCGCGAAAATGCCTGCCAGGACGGCGATTTGCGCCGCGCAGACAACGTCAGAGGCTGTCTCAGCCCATCACGTCCTTCAACTTGCCGGCGAGCTGGCTGAGTGAAAACGGCTTCGGTAGAAAGGAAACATTGTCGGCGCGCGCCACGCTCTTGCGCAATGCATCCTCGGCATAGCCGGAGATGAACAGGATTTTCAAATCCGGCCGGCGCTGGCGCAGATGCTCGGCCAAGGTGGGGCCATCCATGTTCGGCATCACCACATCGGAAACCAGCACTTCCACGCGGTCGAGTTGTTCACGCGGCAGCGCCAGCGCCTGCTCGCCCGAACTGGCCTCGATCACGGTGTAGCCCTTGTTGCGCAGCGCGCGGGTGGCGAAAGCGCGCACCGCATCCTCATCCTCCACCAGCAGCACGATGCCCTGGCCGGTAAGATCAGGGCTGGCGCCGCGCTCATCACCCCGCGCCACACTCATTTCGGCGGCCGTAGGCTGGTGGCGCGGCAGGAAGATGCGGAACACCGCGCCCTGGCCGGGCGGACTTTCCACCTGGATGAAGCCGCCGGTCTGCTTGATGATGCCATAGACGGTGGACAGCCCGAGGCCGGTACCCGCCCCCACCGCCTTGGTGGTGAAGAACGGATCGAAGATTTTCGCCATATGCTCGGGCGCAATGCCATGGCCGGTATCGCTGACCTCGATCAGCACGTAATCGCCCGGCGGCATCATCTCGCCGCCCAGCGTGGCGGTGGGGCTATCCGGCCGCCAATCCGCCGTGCGGACGCGCAATTCGCCGCCACCCACGCCGGCATGGCCGCCTTGCAGCATGGCATCGCGGGCATTCACCGCCAGATTGATCATCACCTGTTCAAGCTGGCCCTGATCCACCCGCACCAGGCCAAGATCGCGGCCATGCACCATGCGGAGTTGGATCGTCTCGCCGATCAGGCGGCCGATCAGGTTGCGCAGATCGGCCAGCACATCGGTGACATCCAGCACCTTGGGTACCAGGGTCTGCTGGCGCGAGAAGGCCAGCAACTGGCGCACCAGATTGGCGGCACGATTGGCATTCTGTTTCACCTGCATGATATCGGCGAAGGATTGATCACCGGGCTGGTGGCGTTGCAGCAGCAGGTCGGAAAAGCCGATCATGGCGGTGAGCAGATTGTTGAAATCATGCGCGATGCCGCCAGCCAACTGGCCCACCGCCTGCATCTTCTGGCTTTGATTGAACTGCGCCTGCAGGCTGCGCTGCTCGGTAGTATCGACCAGATAGACGAGTTGCGCCGCCTGACTGTCGGCACCGGCTTCCAGCGACGCAGCAAAAACTTCCGCCACCCGCTCGCGGCCCGCAATCCGGTCGGCATGGCCGGCCTGCTCCTGACCCGGAAAGCGCACTTCAATCGGCCGTGTCACGGCTTCGTTGCGGCGCACCGCCATCAGATGGCGATTGAGTTCGGCGCCATCCTCCTCGCGCACCAAGGCAGCCAGGCGCTGGCCCGGCCAATCCGGTCGGCCGCATAACACACCAAAAGCCGCATTGGCTTCGATGATGCCGCCCACCGCATCCAGCACCAGAATGCCGATCGGGGCCTGATCGAAGAAGCGGCGGAATTCTGCTTCCACCGGCCGCAAGGTGCCGCGCAGGCGCAATTCCCGGCTGAGATCATGCACCACGGCGCTGTAGCGCGTCGGCTTGCCATCCGGCCCCGGCACCGGGGTCTGGCTGACGCCGACCAGGCGCAGCGGTTCGGCGGCGGAATTGCCGGCAATCGCCGGCGGGCAGAGTTTGGCTTCGCCGCCTTCCCAGGTTGGCTGGATCGGCCGCGCGCCGCCCTCGCCGCGTTCCTGATCACCATGCTGCAACACCGCATCCAGCCGCAGCGCGCCGCCGGTCAGCGCCTCCACCGACAGGCCGAGCCAGGTGGCGAAGGTCTGGTTGGCAAACAGGAAACGGCCATCCGGCGCCACGGAATAGAGCCCGACCGGCGCATTGTCGATGAAACTGGCCAAAGCGTCACGCTGCACCGCCATATCCATCATGGCATGCTGCTCATGGGTGATATCGGCCAGATCCCAGATCAGTTGCGCCGGCTCGTCGGGCCGCGCCATCACACTGACGCGCAACCAGGCCTCTTCCTCGCCACCCGTCGCCACAACATCCGGCAGGGCGATGGCGATTTCATCGGTGACGGCACCGCTGGGCGGCACGCGGCGCGCCAGCCGTTCCAACTGGCGCCGCGCCTGCGGATTACCGTCAGATGCCAGATCCACCGGCACCGGCAATTCGGCAACACCCAGGCTCTGCGCCAGGCGGCGATAGGCGGCATTGGCGGCCAGCAGCCGGATGCGGCCATCGGCATCCGCACAGGTCAGGCAACGGGCATGCGGCGAGGCATCGGCCAGGGACTGGAGCTGGGCCTCAAGCTGCGTCGATGGTTGCGCGGCATTGCCCTTGCGCGCCGTGTCCGCCGTGCTGCCCAGCAAACTCGCCCACCAGGATGATGCCATGCGCTCTCGCTCTCCTTGCCCTGTTCGGGTTACACATGTTCGCGTCAGCCGTGATCGGGCTTTCAGGCCGCGCTGTCTGCCTGCGGCTTGCGCGAGAATACCACATCATCGGGATCGATGCCCAGCTTGCCAACCACCAGATAGGTCTGGCCGCTGATGGTCTCCACCGCATCCACCACACCACGTACCAGCGTATCGGTTTTGAGTTTTTCGCCGCTGGCATCCTTGGCCACCACTTCCAGCCGATAGGAATTGCCATCGGTTTTCTGCACCCCATCCTTGGTCATGCCATCCCAGGTGAAATCATGCCGGCCGGCGCTGGTCTCGCCGCTTTCGCTGTAAACCAGCTTGCCGGCACTGTCATAGACATTCAGCGTCACGTTGCTGGCACCGGTCGGCACGCCATAACTCCAATCGGCTTCGCCGCCTTCCAGATAGGCCGTATCGCCCAGCGCCTGTACTTCCATGCCGACATAGGCCAGCGCATCCGCTGCCTTGCCGGCATTCAGCGCCACCAGCATGGCATCCAGCTTGTCGGTCTGCTGAATCTGCTGCTCGATCTGCGAGAATTGCACCAGTTGCTCGGTGAACTTGCTCGGGTCCATCGGATTGGTCGGATCCTGATTCTGCAATTGCACCGTCAGCAGCTTGAGGAAAGTCTGCATATCGGCGGTCAGCTTGGCGGTACCGCTATTGGTGCTGGTATTGCTGGTGGTGTTGGTAACGGTGTTGATCGTGGTCATGGCGATCTCCTTCAAATCATTTCAGGCAAGTCAGCTCAGGCAACTCTGTTCAGGGCAAGACGCGGTCGGATCAGCGCCGCATGTTGAGGGTTTCCTGCAGCAATTCGTCGGCCACCGTGACCAGCCGCGCATTGGCCGAATAGGCGCGCTGCGCGATGATCATCTTGGAAAATTCCTCGGCAATATCGACATTGGATTGCTCGGTGGCGGCGGTGACAAAATCCCCCACGCCACTGGCACCGGCATTGTTCAGCACCGGGCTGCCCGATTGCGGCGTGGCGACAAAGGCATTGCCATCGACACGGTCGAGTTCGGTCGGATCGCGGAAACGCGCCAGCGGAATCTGGTAGTAGTTCTTGACGTTGCCGTTATCGAACGTGACCGAGACCATGCCGCTGGCATCAATCGCCAGGCTCTTGAAATTGCCGCGCGGCACGCCGTTCTGGCTCGCATCATCCAGCGACAATGTGGTGCCGCCGAATTGCGTGGTGCCATTGCTACTGCCATAGGAACCGAGATCGAGCCGCACATTTTGCGGCCCGGAACCGAAATCGAGATCGAAGCTGAAGGACGCATCGTCATTCAGCGCGCCGGCAATGCTGGCGATCAGGCCGCCGCCATCGGTGAGGTTCGACAAGGTGCCGGCCGGCACATTGGCACCGCCAATCGCGCCGCTGAAATCCAGTACCGCCGGGCCGAAGCTGGAGGGGGTGCTGCCCGGCACCTCGATCTGCAATTCCCATTGATTGGTGGCGGTGCGGGTCCAGTTCAGGTTGATGGTCTGCGGATTGCCGAGCGCGTCGTATATCTGCATCGACGACGGCGGCAGCGTGGCCGGCAGATTGCCATCGGCATCCACCGCATTGGCCGGCAGATTGGCGGCATATTCGATATTGCTGGTGGCTACCGGCGCATCCAGCAGGTTGGAGACGCGGATTTCGCGCAAGGCCGAACTATCCACCGCACCGGTGACCGGATCGATCGCCCAGCCTTGCAGGTAATAGCCAGAGGAATTGACCAGATAGCCGGCACTATTCTGGGTGAAATCGCCAAGCCGGGTGTAATACGAGCTATCCTCGAAAATCGGCTGGCCGGTGCTGGCATTATAGCCCGCCATCTTCGCCACCGGGATGAAGCCATCACCGGATACCGCCACCGACGTGGTGGAACTGACCTGCTGGATCGGCCCCTGGGCATTGTTGGCGAAGAACGGCTTGTTCAGCACGCCGCCGGGGGTGTGGCTGTTCGATTGCGCGCTGGATTGCGTCACCAGCGTGGAGAAGCGCGATTCCACCTTCTTGTAGCCCGGCGTGGTGGCATTGGCGACATTGTCGGAAATGAAGCCGATGGCGGCAGCCTGGCCGTTAAGCCCGGAAAGCGCCGATTGCATCGCGGCACTGATCGACATGTGAAACTCCCTCTTGCTGCTGTGAGCGACAGGTCTCGGGCAGCAAGCCACATGCCAAACTAGGAAAAAATACTTAAGTCATTTCCTGGTAAGACTTATTACCGAAGGGTTAATATGGCTTAACCAGCGGCTGTATAAATTTTCCGGCAAGATTTGCCCAGACCGGCAGAAAATGCATGGTTTACGAAGATTTACCATAGTTTTGCGTAATCGCTTCGGTGGCAGCGCGCCGCGCCGGAGCGAGGCCGCGCGCCAGCCGGCGGTGCTTCGCCGCACCACACCAATCAGAACATTACCGGGGTGTTTTCAGCCCTGCCGGACTGTAGCGGCCAGCCGATAGCCGCGGCCATGACTGGCCAGGATCAGGCTGGGCCGGCCTGGCGCCGGCTCCAGCTTGGCACGCAGCCGACGCACCAGGGCATCGATGCGGCGCAGTGTGTCGGCGCCGGGATCGCTGCTGCTGCCGGCCGGCTGCGCCAATGCCAGCCAACGTGCCAGCAGGCGCCGCTCCAGCACCTGATCGGGATAGCGCAGCAGGGTAAGCAAGAGCGCGAATTCCGCCCCGCTCAGCGCCACGTCATGACCATCGGCCCGGCGCAGCATGCGGCGCCGGGTATCCAGTTCATTGCCGGCAAACCAGTAAAATGCCGCCGCGCTGGCGGCATCCGGCCCCGGGGCAGCAGTTGGGCCGGCGGCCTCCCGTGCCACACGCAGCAGGCGGCGGATGCGGGCCAGCAATTCGGTGCTGCTGCATGGCATTGCCAGGCAATCGGTGAGCGGCCCGGCCAGAGCCAGCCAGTCCGGCGCCGGCATGGCGGCCGGCAGCAGGCAGAGCAGCGGCATCTGCGGCTGCGCCAGCCACGCTGCCAGCGCTGGCGCGGCGCATAGATCGCACACCACCAGGCCGTGGCCTGTGACCACTGCCGGCAAAGCCAGCGCCGGGGCCACGGCAAAACCGGCCTGACGCAACGCGCGGCCATGCTGATGATGCAAGGCCGGATCGGCACTCACCAGCAACAGGCTGACAGTTTCGGGGATTACGCTGGTGGAGGGTTTGACGCGGGCGACCATGGCCGCCTTCTAGCAAAAGCCGCGCCAGCCAGACCAGTGTCGTTATGTTACGCTTGATGACAGCGGCTCAGCGGCCGCCCTCGCCTTTCAGCTTCATCACGTAGGAGATCACGTCGGCCACTGCCTTGTAATGTTCCACCGGGATCGGATGGTCGATCTCCACCAGATAAAGCGCGCGCGCCAGCGACACATTCTCCACAATCGGCACTTCATGCTCGGTGGCGATTTCGCGGATGCGCTTGGCAATCAGGTCGGCGCCCTTGGCCGTCACCACCGGCGCATCCATCTGGCCCAGTTCGTATTTCAGCGCCACGGCGAAATGGGTCGGGTTGGTCACCACCACGCTGGCTTCCGGCACTGCCGACATCATGCGCTGGCGTACCCGCTGCATGCGCAACTGGCGCAACCGCGCCTTGATATGCGGATCGCCTTCGCTTTCCTTGTATTCGTCCTTTAATTCCTGCTTCGTCATGCGCAGGTTCTTCATGTAATTGTAGCGCTGGTAGAGATAGTCTCCCACCGACACCACAAACATGATCGCCAGCATGGCGCCGACCAGCTTGAACACGATGCGCATCGTGTAGCTCAGCATGTTGGAAAGATCGAGCGCGATCAGCGTTTCCAGCGTATCGAGTTCCGGCAGGATCAGGTAGGTCAGCAGCGCGCCGATCACGCAGATCTTGATGATGTTCTTGACGAACTCCACCACCGAGGCGGCCGAAAACATGCGCTTCAGGCCGTTGAGCGGATTGAGCTTGTCGAATTTCGGCATGATCCGCTCGACGCTGACCTGCGGCGGATTCTGCACCACATTGCCGATCAGGCCAAAAATCGCGAATAGCGCGAGCAGCGGCAGCAACACCATGCTGATGCTGAGCATCAGGTCCATCGCCAGCCGGGTCAGGTGCGGCCCGTTCATGTCGATGCGATGCGGCGCCTCGAAGAAGACCAGATTGCTGGACAGCAGCCGGCGCGCCACCGGCTCGCTCAGCATCCAGATGCCGATGATCGCCGCCAGGAAGGTGAACCAATGGCCGATTTCCTGCGACCGCGCGATGTTACCCTTCTCTTCCGCATCGCGCAGCCGCTTCTCTGTCGGCTCTTCTGTTTTGGATTCGGGATCGGCATCTTCCGACATGCGGCGGCCTCCCTAACGCGGGACCGGCGGCGCCAGGAACTGCGCTGCGGTCTGTTCAAAATAGGCGGTGAAGGCGATGCCGATGGCGGTGAGCGAAAAGCCGAATAGCAGGAAGGACAGTGCAATCTGCGGCGCCTGCATGATGAAGAAAATCTGCAAGGTGGGCATCAGCCGGTTGAGCAGGCCAAGCGCCACGTTGAACACGATGCCATAGACCAGGAACGGCGCCGACATGCGCAGGCCGAGCGCAAAGCTTTCCGCCAGGAGTTGCGTGGCGACATTGGCGAAATCGCCAAAGGCCGGCGCGCGCAAAGGCGGAAACAGCGTGTAGCTGTCATGCACCGCCTGGATCAGCATGAGATGCATATCGGTGGCGAAGATCAGCACGGTGCCGAGAAACACCAGCGCACCGGACAGGATGGCATTCTGGCCGCCCATATTGGGATCGAAGAAGGTGGCGGCGGAAAGGCCGGCCTGCATGGCGATGACGGTGCCGGCGACATGCAGCGAGGTGAATAGCATGCGGGTGATCAGGCCCAGCGCCAGGCCGAAGCCGATCTCGCTGAGCAGCAGGAAAACCAGCTGTGTCGGCTGTGCCGGCAGCGGTGGCAGGCTGGGTCCCAGCACCGGCACCAGGATGGCGGCCAGCAGCATGGCGATGCTGAGCCGCACGCGCGGCGGGATCGAGGCTTCGCCGATGCCGGGCAGCGACATCATCGCCGAGCCGACCCGGCACAGGATCAGCATGAAGACGTAGACATTGCCGGCGACGATCTGCTGCAGCATCGCGGCCGACTGCTAATTCAGGCCGGCGATACGTTGCGCCAGTTGTTCCATGAAGGTCACCATGGTGCCGATCATGAACGGCATGCTGATGATCAGCACGCCGAAGATCGACAGGATTTTCGGCACGAAAGTGAGCGTCGGTTCCTGCAACTGGGTCAGCGCCTGGATCAGCGAGATGATCAGGCCGATCACCAGGCTCACCGCCATCGCCGGTCCGGATACTTTGATGAGCACCCAGATCGCGTCGCGCATCACATCGGTTACTTCGGCTGCGGTCATCGAATCGCTCCTGACCGCAAAGATATACCCGAAAATCCCTTGTGGCGCCCCTCAAATGGGCATGCGCATGATTTCCTGATAGGCGTTGATCACCTTGTCGCGCACCGCCACCACGGTATCCAGCGCCATTTCGGCATTGGTCACGGCGGTGACGATATCGGTCACATCGGCCTTGCCCACCGCCGCCTGGGCGGATACCGCCTCGGCCTTGGCGGAAGCATCCACGGTGCCCTGCAATGCCTGGCGCACCAGGTCGCCAAAGCCGGGGCCGCCGGCCGGGATCGCCCCGCCGGTGGCCGGATTGTTTGCCCCGATCTGGGTCAGGCCGCCGAGCAGCCCGCCGATGCGCAGATCCGCCATGGTTCAGCCCTCCATCAATTACGCAGCAGGTCGACGGTGCGGCTGATCATCTGCTTCGCCCCATCCACCACATTCAGATTGGCTTCATAAGTACGCTGCGCCTCGCGCATATCGGCCATTTCGATCACCGACCGCACATTGGGCAGCTTGACATAGCCATCGGCATTGGCCGCCGGATGGCCGGGATCGAATTTCAGTTCAAAATCCGAGCGGTCGCGGGTCGGCGGCTTGGCCTTGACCAGATTGACGCCGACGGCGCGGTCGAGTTCGTTCTTGAAGCTCACCACCTTGCGGCGATAGGGATCGGCGCCGGGCGTCTTGCCGAGCGAGTCGGCATTGGCCAGGTTTTCCGCGATCACCTTCAGCCTTTCGCCCTGGGCGCGCATGCCCGAGGCGGAAATCTTCATCGCGTCTTTCAGATCCATCTGCCACTCCTGCCTTCAGGGATCACTGCTGGCGCGGCCCGAGGGCCTTGCGCAACAGGCCAACCTGTTTGCGATACAGGTTGGTCATCAGATTATGCTCGCCCTGGTTTTCGGCCGCCAGCATGGCCTGCTGTTCCAGGTTCACCGCATTGCCGTTCGGCGCCACTTCAAAATCACCCTTGGCGCGGCCCACCGACCAGCCCTTGCCGCTGCCGGCGGAAGACTGGCTGATATGCATCGCCTGCGTCACCGCCAGGCGGCCGCGCGTATCCGGGCCGCGCACCAGTTCGGCGAAATTCACCTGTTTGACATCGCGCGGCCGGTAGCCGGGCGTATCGGCATTGGCGATATTCTCGGCCAGCACACGCTGCCGCTCACCGGTCCATTCCAGGCGCCGGGTGATGGCTTTCATGATCTTGATGCTGTCGAGGTCCACGCCTGTTTCCCACGGGGGTTCGGAATTCCTGGCAGCCACCTTCCTCCGAACCTGTGAATCAATCGTTAACACGGCGCCATACTTCGTTAACACCTTTTTGTGCTACACTGCCCGCCATGGCCGATACACCTGGAAAACCGCCGAAAAGCCTGAAAGCCGTGGCCTTGCGCTATGATGCCGCACGGGAAGACGCGCCGCGCGTGGTGGCCAATGCCCAGGGCCATATGGCGGAACAGGTGATCCGCATCGCCATGGATCATGGCGTCACCATCCGGCAGGATTCGGATCTGGTGGAAATCCTCGGCAAGCTGGATATCGACACGTTGATTCCGGTCGAGGCCTTTGCCGCAGTGGCGGAAATCCTGAGTTATATCTATCGCACACAGGGCAAGACGCCCGGCGAGGCCAACCCGAAACCAGCTTGACCCGACTCGGGCCAGGCAACCAGAGTGCGGCGATGGAGACCATCGACTATACCCGCCTTGCCATCGGCCTTGGGGTTGTCCTCATTCTGCTGGCCGGCTTCTATTGGGCGATGAAGCATTTCGCCGGCAAGATGCGGATCGGCAAATGGCGCAACGGCCAGCGCATCGGCGTGGTCGATATGGTGGCGGTGGACAATGCCCGCCGCCTGGTGCTGGTGCGGCGCGACAATGTGGAGCATCTGCTGCTGCTCGGCGATGATGGCGATCTGGTGGTGGAAAGCGGCATCCCGGTGGCCAAGCCGGTCGAGCCGGAGCCAGCCGCCGCCGGCAAGGGTCAGACCGGCGCCGCCTGGCCCAGCATGCCGACCTTGCGCGTTCCGGGCCGCGAGCCGCCAAGCACAGGCGGCAACTGACCATGACCTCCCTGCTGCATAAGCTGCGGCATCTGCATCCGGCCAACATGCTCATGCTGTTCACGGCGGGCGCACTGGCCTATGCCGCGCTGGCATTTTTCGGCCCTGCCCTGGCACAGTCGATCAATATCGATCTCGGCGATGGCGGCAGCCTGACCGGCCGGCTGATCCAGTTGGTGGCGCTGACCACGGTGCTGACCCTGGCGCCGTCGATCCTGATCGTGGTGACCAGCTTCGTGCGCATCGTGGTGGTGTTCTCCATTCTGCGCAGCGCCATGGGTACCCAGTCCACGCCGCCCAACACGGTGCTGATCAGCCTGGCGCTGTTCCTCACTTTCTTCATCATGCAGCCAACGCTGGAGCGCGCCTATACCGAAGGCATCCAGCCGCTGATGGAAGAGCGCATCGACCAGCAGACGGCTTTCGACCGCTCGGTGGCGCCGTTCCATGAATTCATGCGCGCCCATGTGCGCGAAAAGGACCTGGCGCTGTTCGCCGGCTTCGCCAAGCTGGAGCCGCCGCAGAATCCCGCCGCCATCCCGCTGCGTGTGCTGATCCCGGCCTATATGATCAGCGAATTGAAGCGCGCCTTCGAAATCGGCTTCCTGCTGTTCATACCCTTCATCGTGGTGGATATGGTGGTGGCCTCGATCCTGATGTCGATGGGCATGATGATGCTGCCGCCAGTGGTGATCTCGCTGCCATTCAAGCTGATCTTCTTCGTGCTGGTGGATGGCTGGAACCTGGTCTGCGCCGCCCTGGTGGAAAGTTTCCTCGGCCCGCCCGGCGGCTGATCTCCCCGTTCGGGAAACGCGCCGCAACAGGCAAAGAGCAGATGCCCGGGTCAAGCCCACAGGGGTCCGGTTCAATTTTTTGATCCCTGGCTGCCGCCCGAATTCACCACAAAAACGTCGTGGTCGGCGTAGGCCGACCACCCACGAGTTCCTTTCTTCCAGTCAATGGAGAAAACACGTGGATGGTACGCCTGCGCGTACCATGACGGGCTTTGTTTTGGCACGAGTGAAACCGGTCCTGCGCCATCGGTGGCCCCAAAACACCGGATGACCGGAAAGGCCGGTTCGGCAAGGCATGACGACAGCGCGTCACCGCCGGGCTTACCCCGGCGGTCTCGTCGGTGCCGGCGATTACTCCCAATGCACCGCCGCGATATCGTTGGCGAAGATCGGGGCGCTGGTCCAGAAGCCTTTCAGGCCGGCTTTGTAGATGCCGATGCGCGGCGCATTGTAGAGCCAGACATTGGTGGCATCGCGGGTCAGGATGCGCTGCGCACGCTGCAGCAATTCCGTGCGCTTGGCATTGTCCAGCGTGCTGTTGGCTTCCGCCAGCACATTGCGGAATTCCGGGCTGTCATACTGCCAATAGTAATTCGGCTCGGCATATTTCACGATGTCGTTCGGCTCGACATGGTTGATGATGGTCAGGTCATAGTTGAAGTTGCGGAATACCACATCCAGCCACTGCGCCCATTCCATATTCTCGATCTTGGCGGTGACACCGACATCCGCCAGCATCGCCGCCACCACCTCGCCGCCCCGGCGGGCATAACCCGGCGGCGGCAGCCTGAGGGTCAGTTCCAGCTTCTCGGCCCCGGCTTCCTTGAGCAGCGCGCGCGCCTTGGCCGGATCGTAGGGATAGGCCTCGGTGAGATCGACATAGGCCGGATCGTGCGGCGGGAAATGACTGCCAATCGGCGTACCATAGCCAAAATTCACCGCCTCGATCAGGCCCTTGCGGTCGATGGCATGGGTCAGCGCGCGGCGCACCCGCACATCATCCAGCGGCTTGCGCTTGTTGTTGATCGACAGCATGGCCTCGCCTTCGGTGGTGCCGATGGCGACGCGAAAACGCTTGTCCTTCTCGAACTGCGCCACGCTTTCACCGCCCATGCCGATGGGAAAACCATCCAGGTCACCGGCCAGCAAGGCCGCCACCTGGGCGGCCGGATCGGCGATGAAGCGGAAAGTCACGCTCTTGATGCGCAAAGATGCCGCATTGCGATGGCCCGGAACGGCGCTGAGCGTGATGGCATCGCCCTTGGTCCATTTTTCCAGCTTGTAGGGGCCGGTGCCGACGGGATTGGTAGCATTGCCGGCACGGCTCGCCGGCGCGGTGATCACCGCCGTATTCTCACCCAGCGAGAACAGGAAATTCGGATCGGTCTCCTTCAGCTTGATCGCCACCGTGGCGGCATCCGGCGTCTCGATACTGGCAATATTGGCGAAAACCGCCTTGCGCTTGTTCAGGCTGTCCTTGCTGCCATACAGCTCGAAGGAAGATTTCACCTCCGCCGAAGTGAAAGGCGTGCCATCGCTGAATTTGGCATCGCCGCGCAGCTTGAAGACATATTCCTTCATGTCGGCGCTGACGCTCCAGCTTTCCGCCAGCAGCGGCGCCACACGGCCATTTTCCTGGATCCGGGTCAGGCCTTCGAAGATATTGAAATGCGCCACTTCGCCGATGGCGGCAGCCGGGGCCACAGTGGGATCGAGACCGGGCGGCTCCAGCACCATGCCCAGCACCGCACTCTCTTTTTTTGCCTGGGCCAGGGCCGCCGGCAGGCCGGAGAAAAAGGCGGCCGGGGCGGCAACCGCCCAGGCGGCGATCATCGCGGCATTGAGAAATGTCCGTCGCAGCATGCAGGTCTCCTGTTTCACAAGCTTCGCTTCATCATCACGACTATCGCTTCACCATCTCGCGTGCCGCCGGCAGCGCTCCCAGCGCCTCGGCCTCCCACACGCCGCGCGCCACGGCGCGCGCCACACAATCGGCGGCAATGCTGCCGATCCGCGCCACCAGACGCGGCAGGGCGGCTTCGTCCGCCGGCTGTGCCACCCAACTGGGCAGCGCCAGGGCAAACAGCGTATCGCCATCAAATGGCGTATGCACCGGGCGAATGGCGCGGGCCAAGCCATCCTGCGCCATCGCCGCGACATGGCGCAACGCCGTTTTATCCAGCCGCGCATTACAGGCCACCACGCCGATGCAGGTATGGCCGCCGATGCGGCTTTCCGACGCCAGTTCATGATCCGGCATACCATCGGATTGCACCGGGCCGAGATTGCCGAATTCACCTTGCCATTCCCAGGGCGCCGCCCAGAAGGCGCGATTGCCGGGGCCGAGCACGCTGCCGACCGGATTGACCGCCAGATAGGCACCGACGATCAGGCCATCCTCCGCCTGCCAGGAGGCCGAGCCGACGCCGCCCTTGAGCCGGCCGGCTGCCGCGCCATAGCCGGCACCGGCATTGCCAAGCGTGAATTCCGCCGTGGCGGCATCGCAGGCGGCAAGGCCCAGCGCCCGATAAGGCGGCGCATCCGGCCAATCCTTGTCGCCTTCATTGCCAAGATCAAACAGGATTGCCGCCGGCACAATCGGCGCCACCATATGCCGCACCGGAAAGCCGCGCCCGCGCCGCGCCAGCCAATGGGTGACGCCGGAAGCCGCATCCAGGCCGAAGACCGAGCCGCCGGAAAGTGCGATGGCATCGATCTGCTGCACCATCGCCTGCGGCTGCAACAGGTCGGTTTCCCGCGTACCCGGGCCGCCACCGCGCACATCCACGCTCGCCGCCACGCGGCGATCCGGCAGGATCACGCTGACACCGCTGCGCACCGCCACATCCTGCGCCTGACCGACGAGAATGCCCGGCACATCGGTGATGCGGTTGAGCCGCCCGGGGGCATCGCCCATCTCTTCCTCCCGCAACTGCGAAGACGCGGATGCTAACCAAGGCCGGCCGGTGAGGCCAGCCTTAGCGCCGGATGAGATTGTTCGTAGGCTTGCGTTACAGATTGTCGGCGCGCGGCCCCTGTTCCGGCGGATAGCCATAGACCTTGGCCAGCGGCATGGCTTCCGGATCGATGGCATGCACAGCCAGCTTGCCACCCATGCAGGCACCTTCGAAGGAGCCGACATTCAGGCCGGTGTAAATCCAGTCGCCGGCAATCACCAGATTGCTGAAACCACTGTCCCAGGCTTTCAGGCGGAATTTGGTGCTGCCCGGCGGCGAGGTGACATACCGCTCGGTGGGATCGATATTGGCTTTCCAGAATTGCTGCGTCAGCCGTTCGGTGCCGATGGTGCCGGCATCATCGGCAATGCAGGTCAGCAGCGAAAAATCCAGGCTGATCGGATCGCCCGGCGGGTTGTTGGCATTCACCGTCGCCTTGGGCAGCAACGCGCCGGTGGCGGCCTGCAGGAATTGCTGCGACTGGAAGCGCACCCGCGCCTTCTCGCGCAGCGGATAGGTATGGTCGCTGAATGGCGGCTGCGCCTTGTATTGCGGCGTGCAGCCGGAGAAATACAGCAAGGTCTGCGGCGTATTTTCCTGCGGCCAGATTTCCTTGCCGATCAGATCGGTGAAATCGGCCACGCCATCGGTGGGATTGACGAAGGTGGCGCCGATCAGGATGTCGGTATTCTTGTAGGTGATCGGATAGCCCATCTGCTGCATGGTCGGCTTGAGCCAGATCTGCAGGGTCTGGGTCTGCACCGTCTTGATCGCCTCCACCATGCCGGGCCAGCGCGGCTCGGCATTGAGCAATTGCGGCATCAGATAGGGAATGGCGCCAATCGACAAAGCCGAGATGACGATATCAAAATCCGCGCCTGCCACGAGACGCTTCTCGGCCACCGGCTGCCAGTTCGACCAGTAGCTTTCAATATCGACGCCGGTGCTGTCCATATTCTCGCGCAACGCCTCGCCCTGGACCAACTGATCATAGAGCGGCCGATCCGGCCAGCATGGCAGGGTGCCGGGCAGTTCGGCAAAATCCGGCAGCTTGAGATAGAGCAGCGGATCGTAGCCCTTGGCGGCATCCTTCGGCGTCGCCTGCACATCGATCACCACTTCACCGACCGATTTGCCATCGGCACCCAGGGTGACATCGCGCACCTTGTGGAACAATTCGAATTTCACGCCGTATTTGTCGCGCAGCAACTGATAGAGCGGTGCCACCACGGTATCGCCGGTGCCGGCGCGGAACAGCCAGCCGAATGAGCCGAGATAGGCGAATTCACGCAAGGTCCAGTGCAGATAGGCGCCGGCCGCCATGGTGGCCGGGCGCGAGGTATCGCCCATCGGATATTGATAGGACAGGTTCGGCGTATTCATGCTCAGCGGCGACGAGATGGTCAGCGGCGAGGTGCCATGACGCGCAAACCAGGCGGCAAAATCCTCGTTGTCGAGCTGATCGAAGCCCTTGGTCAGCACATCATCCTTGATGATGCCGCGGATCATGGTGAGGAAGTAATCCAGCGTGATGTAGAGATGGCGCAAAGTATCATTGCTGGTGATCAGCTGTTCCACCGCATGCTTGAACCATTTCCAGAATTCATCGATGGCGGCCAGCAGGCCGCCGGCATCGCGCTCCACCAGATCGGCCATGCGCTTGAACAGCCGGCCGGCAATCTCGCCCTGCAAAAAGCCCATGCCGCCCTTGTCGGCATGATGCGAAAACAGCTTGGCGAGGAAATCCACCACCGCCTTGATCCAATAGCGCAGGCTCGGCAATGCCTCGGCTTCCCAGGGCTTGAGATCGTTGCTCGGCACCGTGATCGGCCAGTTGACCCAGCGATAATCGCGGAATTCCCAGCACATCACGCTGTTGACCGGGAAAAACGCCTCCTCGAAGGTGGCCATCGGATCGATGCCGGGCTGGCGGCCCAGTTCGTCGTAGCACGACACCATCATCGACAAGGTGTTGTAATACGAGCCGAGGAAACCATGAATGCCGTGTTCCTCGATGCGGTAGGCATAATCCATGTTGCGGCCGGTGGCGCATTTGCCGCCCAGGCGCCAGCCATGCTGATAGATGGTGATGTCATAGCGCTCGGCGGCACCCGGCCGGCTGGCGAGGTAAAACGCGCTGGTCAGCGCCGCCACGCCGCCGCCGAGAATGACGATCTTCTGCTTTGCCATGATGCCGGCCTCCCCCGTGAATTGCCTGCCTGTGATTCCCTGGCAGACACTCCACTATAAGCCGAGCATCATTTCAAGTTATCGAATAAAGGAAGTATCGATCCGGCGGAATATCGACGGGGGCCTGCAGCAGTTGCAGCCTTTCATGCCCCAGCCGTTGATCCGACAGCACGATGGCGCCAGGCCGGCCCAGGCTGGGCAGCAGGCCGGAAAGCCAGGCCGCCTGGCGCGCATTGGCGGCCGCATCGCCCGAGCCGGTATCGCAATGCAGCAGCGCCGCCACCGCACCATGTGTGGCAGCAAAAGCCGGCAGCGTGACGGAGAATTCACCCAGCACCAGGAAAGGCGCCGGCGGCTTCGACAGGGGATGGGCATTATCGGCGCGATCAAACGCGTAGATATCGCGGCCCGGCAGTTTTTCGCGCAGATGATCGAAGGTGCGGCCATTGCCGAGGCCGACTTCCAGCACCGGGCCGGGCAAAGCCGCGATGGCCGCAGTGGCCCAATCCAGCACGCTGCGTTGTGCCGTCAGGCGGCGGATGAAACTGTCCAGTCGGCTCACGGGCAGGCTCTCACTTGGCGCGCGCTTCGCGCAGATCGGCGGTGGTGCGTTCCAGGCGCTGGGCCAGCACGCGCATGATCTCGATGGCAATCTGCGGGAAATCATTCACCAGGCGGAAGAACAGATCCTTGGCGATGCGCAAGGTGACCAGTTCGGTCACCGCCGTCACCGTGGCGGTGCGTGGCACGTCGCACAGAATGGCGATCTCGCCAACAAAATCATGCTGCTTGAGATGCGCCACGGTAAGCGGGCCACCCGGCGTATTCACCGTCACATCGGCCTCGCCACCGAAGATGACATAGGCGGCATCGCCCGGGTCGCCCTGGTGAAACAGCACATCACCCGGCTTGTAGGTGATGCGCTGGCTGGTGAAGGCCAGCAGCTTCAGCTTGGCCGGCTCGATCTTGGCGAAGAGCGGAATGCGCCGCAGCGCCTCGACTTCCTCATTCAGGCTCATGGTTCAATCCCCCTCGTCGCGGCCATGGCTCAGCCCGCCAGCATCTGCTTGAAGCCGGCATGATGCTCGGCCAATTCCGCGAAACGCCCCTGCGCCACCACGCGGCCGCCTTCGATCACCACCACCAGATCGAAGCCCTCGGCATCCGCCGCGCGCTGCAGCGACCAGATCAGGCCAGCTTCGGCGCGCTGCTCCAGCAGGGCATGCAGCACTGCCGCATGGCTGCGCGGATCGAGCGGTGCCGTGCTTTCCGAAAGCATGATCCAATCCGGATTCTTGAGCAAGGCACGGGCGATGGCCAGCTTCTGACGCTGCGCCGCGCCGAGCCGGGCGCCGGCAATGCCGACCTCGAATAACAGGCCGACGGCGGTGATCATGTCGCGCAGATTATTCTGTGCGATCACATCGGCCATCACGCGGCCGATCTTCTCCTGCGCCTGGGCCTGGCCATAGGCGACGCGGCCGAACAGGATGTTGTCGACAATGCTGGCCGAGGCATTGAATTTTTCCGGATCGAAAAACGCAATTGAAGCACGGCGATCGGCCGGCAGGGTCTCGGCGAAGATGCGGCGTGCCTTGAGGATGGCGGCGCGCTCCGCCTCGTCGAAATGGCCCAGGCGATGCCGGGCCAGGATCAGCTTGAACGGCAACGCCATCAGCCGGGCGCGGTCAGCCTCGTTCACCTGCGCCAGATTATCCGGCCGCACACGGCCGAGCAGTTCCTTGTATTCCGGCAAATCATCCGAGGAGATGAAGCTGAATTGCTGGAAGAATTCGTGATCCGGCGGCAGATCGGCGAACAACTCCACCATCGTCGAGGCCACTTCATGGCCGATTTCCAGGAAACGGTGGCGCAGGCCGACGGCTTCCAGCACCGACAGGATATGCGGGTCGCGCGCCGGATTGTCGCCATAGACACCATCGCGCGTGGTGCCGAACATCAGGTTTTCCGCCACCGTGGCATTGGTGTTGTAACGCTCCGGATCCCAGCCTTCCACCAGATCGGCGATATCGCCATCGGCCAGGCGCGAGCGGAAAGCGCGGCGTGTCTCCAGCACGCGCTCGGCCAGGCCGGGATATTGTTTCGGATCGATCACGCCGCGCATGCCGAACTGATAGACATCCTCCTCGAACGCCGCCACGCGCAAGGCGGCGATGGCGCGCAGGATCATCTCGTCACGGTTCGAGGCACCGATCCGGGCATAGTCGGTCCAGTCGGCATCGATATCGAGCAGGATATTGCCCGAAGCGCGCAATTCCACCACTTCACGCTCATAGCGGCGCTTGTTGCGCTCGTCGCGCTCCTTCGGCCGCACCGGCCGCTGACGCAGGCCGAGCAATAGATTGTCCGCCAGCGAGGCATTGAAGATATGCGACGCGGCACCGACATAGGCCAGGCGCCGGCCGGTCACCGTCTCGGGCAGGTCGGCCAGTTGCCGGTCATTGATCTGCACCTTGCCACGGCCCGGATCGAGCAAGCGCGCCAGCACTTGCAGCAATTCATCGCGCCCGCTGCCGCCCAGCACCGCCACCCGCGCCGGCCAGGGCAGGTGCAGTGTCACGCCATCCAGCACATTGCCGCCCTGATCATCGGTCAGCGCCAGATTGCTGGCATGGATCGGCCCGGCCAGCGAAACCGGCTCGGCCGGCTCCTGCAGAATATCGTCCAGGCCGCGCATGCCGGGTGGCTCGAACTGCGTCACCACCTGCTCGTATTTCTGCTTCACATCCTCACGGGTCTGGTAATGGTTGAGCAACTCCTTCCAGGGCGCCGCCATTTCCTTATGCGCGTTCACTGCCGCGATCACCGTACCCACATCCATCTGGCCCTTGATCACAAAATAGCCGCCGATGGCATAGAAGAAGAACGGGCCGAGCTGCTGGATGAAATTGTTGACGAATTTAATGACGAATTTACGCTGAAAAATCTCCACCCGAATCCAGTAGCTGACGCCCAGTTTCTTGGCGAAATCAGCCAGCATGCGGTTGCTGCCGTCATGCGTATGCAATTCCACCATGCCGCTCACCGTCTCGCCGATACGATCAGAGAGCCGGCGCTGATTCTTGATCCGCTCCTTGCCCAGCGCGCGCACATGGCGCTGCAATTTCGGCACGATGTAGAACTGGATCGGGTAGAGCGCCACGGCGGCGGCGGCCATCACCGGATTCTGGATCATCAGAAAGCCGAAGATCACCAGCAGCATGCCGCCCTGGAAAATCGGCAAGGCAAAGCTTTCGCCGATGAAACCGCCCACCGGCTCGACCTCGGCAATGATCATCGGGATGATCTCGCCCTGGCTGGTCTTGCGGAAGGTGGGCAGCGGAAAACGCAGCACCTGGGCGTAAAGATCGTAGCGCAGCCGGCGCAGCATGCGCTCGCCGGCAATGCCCTGGAACACATTGATCACGTATTTGAACGCCTGCTGGATCACCACCAGCAGCAGGAAGCCGACACAGAGCACCAGCAGATACTGCACCGCATCGAGCTGAACCCAGCCCAGACCCATAAGATCGAGCGGGTAATGCACACCCTTGCCGGAGATGCCCTCGTTGATGATCGTCTTGGGCATCGACAGGTAATAGTAATAGGGAATGAAGGAGGCAACGGAGAGCAGCGTGATGATGACCTGCTGCTTCAGACTATGCCTGATGATGAATTTGTAGAGGTTCTTTTCCACGCCTTGCCCCATACGGCCCGGCGGCAGCTTATATCAGCGCCCAAGCCGCCGCCAACCGCCAATCCTGGGCGGATTCCCGCCGTTACTGAATATTAATTTCCGCTCACGCAGCGGGATTCTACCTCTTGGCCCGGCAGGGTCCGGCATGCCATAGTCTGCCACCGGCAGAAACACCCTGGGGGGTCCAGCATGGTGTCGCGCAGCGACGGAACGCGTGTGCTGATCTATAGCCACGACACGTTCGGCCTCGGCCATTTGCGCCGTTGCCGCACCATTGCGCATGCCCTGGTGGAACAGAATCCCGATATGTCGGTGATCATCCTCTCGGGCTCCCCCATCATCGGCAGCTTCGATTTCCGCTCACGGGTGGATTTTGTGCGCATCCCGGGGGTAATCAAGCTGCGCGACGGGCAATATACCTCGCTCAATCTGCCGATCCATATCGAGGAAATACTGAAGCTGCGCGCCGAGATCATCCAGCATACCGCGCGGGTCTTCGATCCAGATATCTTCATTGTCGACAAGGAGCCGCTCGGCCTGCGCGGCGAAGTGGCCGATACCCTGCGCATGCTGAAGGCACGCGGCACCAAGCTGGTGCTGGGCCTGCGCGATGTGATGGACGAGCCCAAGGCGCTGGAGCCGGAATGGCGGCGCAAGAATGTGATGCCGGCTTTGCGCAATTTCTACGACCAGATCTGGGTCTACGGCCTGCCGCAATTCTGCGATCCGCTGGAAGGCATCGAATTGCCGGAGAAAGTGGCGCGCAAGATCGTCTATACCGGCTATCTGCCGCGCACCTCATCCGAGCCGTCGAGCGAGCATCAACTGCCCGAGATCACCCAGCGCCCCTTCCTGCTGATCACCCCGGGCGGCGGCGGCGATGGCGAAGGTCTGATCGAATGGGTGCTGCGCGCCTACGAAAGCACGGAAATCCTGCCCTATCCGGCCCTGCTGGTGCTGGGGCCGTTCATGCAGCGCGAGCGGCGCTCCGAATTCCTCGCCCGCGTGGCGCGGCTGCCGCGCATCGAAGCCATCACCTTCGATGCCCATATGGAGCATCTGGTGCAGAATGCCGTGGGCGTGGTGGCGATGGGTGGCTACAACACCTTCTGCGAAATCCTGTCGCTCAACAAACGCGCCATTATCGTGCCGCGCAAGAAGCCGCGCATGGAGCAGTTCATCCGTGCCGCGCGCGCGCAGGAACTGGGTCTGGTGCGCATGCTGGAAGATGATGAGACCTACGATCCGGCGGTGATGGCGGCGGCGATTCGCGCCTTGCCGCGCCAGCGCCTGCCGTCCGAAGTGGTGATCCCCGGCCTGCTGGAAGGGCTGGAGAATGTGAACCGCCTGGTGCAGCCCTGGCTGCGGCCGGTGGCGCGCGATGACGACAGCCGGGTGGTCGAGTTCCGCGCGTGATCCCTGCCCCTGGCTCTGGTTCCGCTCCCGGTCCTGCCCCAGGTTCCGTGCCTGGCCCGGTGGCCTTCATCCTCAAGGGTTATCCGCGCCTGTCGGAGACCTTCATCGCGCAGGAAATCGCTGCCCTGGAAGCCCTGGGCCTGGATATCCTGATCGTGTCGCTGCGCCATCCCACCGATAAAAAGCGCCATGCGCTGAATGATCGCATCAGGGCGCCGCTGCTGTATCTGCCGGAATATCTCCATCAGGAACCCGGCCGCGTGCTGCGCGCCTGGTGGCAGGCCCGCCGGCTGCCCGGCTATGGCGCAACCCTGCGGCTATGGTGGCGCGATTTCCGCCGCGACCCGACCAGCAATCGCGGCCGCCGGCTCGGCCAGGCGCTGGTGCTGGCGGCCGAATTGCCGCCGCGCTACCGCCATCTGCATGCCCATTTTGTGCATACGCCGGGCTCGGTGGCGCGCTATGCCGCGCATCTGCTCGGCCTGCCCTGGACCGCCTCGGCCCATGCCCGCGATCTGTGGACCACGCCGGCCTGGGAAAAGCAGGAGAAATTCGCCGACATGGCCTGGGCGGTGACCTGCAACGCCCATAACATCACCCATCTGCGCTCGATCGGTGCCGCCGCCAAGGTCAGTCTGGTCTATCACGGCATCGATACCAGCCGCTTCCCGCCGCCCCCCTTGCATGCCGGCCGCGCCGGCAATGCCGGCCTGGATGCCGCCGATCCGTTGCGGCTGCTTTCAGTTGGCCGCGCGGTGGCGAAGAAAGGCTATGATACGCTGCTGGACGCGCTGGCTTTGCTGCCGCCCGGGCTGCATTGGCGGCTGGAGCATATCGGCGGCGGGCCGCTCTTGCCGCAATTGCGCCAGCAGGCGGCCAGCCTGGGCCTGACCGACCGCATCACCTGGCATGGCGCGCAGGCACAGGATGCCGTGCTGGCGGCGTATCGCAATGCCGATCTGTTTGTGCTGGCCAGCCGGCAGGATCAGGATGGCGATATGGATGGCCTGCCCAATGTGCTGATGGAAGCCCAGAGCCAGGCCCTGCCCTGCCTGGCAACGGCGATTTCCGCCATCCCGGAACTGATCGAGCCGGAACAGACCGGCCTGCTGGTGCCACCGGGCGATGCCGAAGCCCTGGCAGCGGCGTTGCGCCGGCTGATCGAGCAGCCTGATTTGCGCGCCCGACTCGGTGCTGCCGGCGCGGCCCGGGTGCGCGGGCAATTCAGCATGCAGGCCGGCATCGCCGATCTGGCGCGGCGCTTCGGCCTGCCGGCGGCAGAAACGGACAGCCCATCATGCTGATCGGTTTCTATGCGCCGCTGAAACCACCGGATCACCCCTCACCGTCCGGCGACCGGCGCGTGGCGCGACTGCTGATCGCCGCCTTGCAGGGTATGGGTCACCGGGTGCAGGTGCTGTCCGATCTGCGCAGCTTCAACAGCGATGGTGATACGGCGCGCGAGGCTTCGATTGCCGAGGCCAGCAATGCCGAAGTGATGCGGCTGACGCGGCGATTCAGCGAGCAGCCGGCGGAACGGCCCGACCTGTTCTTCACCTATCATGTCTACCATAAGGCGGCGGATTATATCGGCCCGGCTTTGCGCCAGCGCTTTGGCAAACCCTATGTCATCGCCGAACCCTCGGTGGCGCCGAAACGCGCCAATTCGGCCTGGGCCAAGGGCTATGCCCAGGCCGCCCAGGCGATGCGTGCCGCCGATGCGTTGTTCTGCCTGACCCGGCTGGACCGTGCCTGCGTGGAAATGCTGACCGGGCCGGCCAAGGTGCATGCCCTGCCGCCGTTTCTGGAAGCCCAGCCCTATGCCCGGGTGCGCCAGCATCGCGCCGCGATGCGCCAGGCCTGGGCGCAGCGTTATCGCCTGCCGCTGGAAGAACCCTGGCTGCTCAGCGTCGGCATGATGCGCAATGGTGACAAGCTGGCCTCGTTCCGCGCCCTGGCCGATGTGCTGATCCGGCGGCTGGACCGGCCCTGGCGCCTGCTGGTGGCTGGCGATGGCCCGGCCCGCGCCGAGGTGGAGGCAGCCCTGGCGCCGCTGGGTACCCGCACCACCTTTGTCGGCCTGATGGAACCGGATGAAATTACCGGCGCCTATGTGGCGAGCGATCTTTATATCTGGCCGGCGGTGAACGAAGCCTATGGCATGGCGATCCTGGAAGCCCAGGCCTGCGGCCTGCCGGTGCTGGCTTCCGATACCCGGGGCGTGCCGGATATCGTGCGCCAGGGCGCAACCGGCTGGCTGACGCCGCTGAATGACTGGCCGGCCATGGCCCAGGCGCTGGGCGACCTGTTGCAGGCGCCGGGCCGGCTGGAGCGGATGAGTGCCGCCGCGCTGGCCAATGTGGCCGCCGAACATGACCTGAGCGCGGCGCAACGCCGTTTTGCCGCCGTTTTCAGCCAGTTGGGATTGCCGTCATGATCCGTCTTGCCCTGCTGCGTCATGGCCGCACAGCCTGGAATCTGGAAGGCCGGCTGCAAGGCCGCGCCGATATTCCGGTGCTGGAGGATGCCCTGGCCGAGTTGCGCCGGCACCGGCCGCCAGCGCCCTATGCCGGCTGGCGCTGGCTGGCCAGCCCGCTGACCCGCACGGCGCAGACCGCCGCCGCCATCGGCGTGACGGCGACACCCGAACCGGCCTTGATCGAAACCGATTGGGGCGGCTATGAGGGCAAATTGCTGGCCGACCTCGAAACCGATCCGGCCTTCATTGCCAACGAGGCGCTGGGCCTGGATTTCCAGCCGCCGGGCGGCGAAAGCCCGCGCATGGTGCAGCAGCGCCTGGCGCCGCTGCTGGCCCGGCTGGCCGCCGCCGGCACAGATTGCGCCGCCGTGAGCCATAAGGGCGTGATCCGCGCCCTGCTGGCCTGGGCCTTCGATTGGCCGATGCTGGGCAAGCCGCCGGTGAAGCTGGACTGGTCGGCCTTGCAGGTCTTTCATATCGATGCCGAAGGGCGGCCCAGCCCGGGGCAGTTCAACATTCCGCTGGACCGGCCATGACGCAGCCTATCCTGATTTATGTGCAGCATCTGCTCGGCGTCGGCCATCTGCATCGCATCGCTGCGATTGCCCGCGCCCTGGCGCAGCAGAATTTCAGTGTGCTGCTGGTTTCCGGCGGTTATCCCGATCCGACGCTGGGCCGGCTGGATGGCATCCGCTTTGCGCAATTGCCGCCGGCCCGCGCCGCCGATGCCAGTTTCCGCATCATCCTGGATGAGCATGGCGAACGGGTGGACGAGGCCTGGTGGGACAAGCGCCGCGCCGCGCTGTTTACGCTGTTTGACGACTTCCGCCCGGCCTGCGTGATCACCGAATTATTCCCGTATGCGCGCCGGCCGATGCGGCATGAATTACTGCCCTGGCTGGCGCATCTGCGCGCCGCCACGCCGCGCCCGCTGGTGCTGAGTTCGGTGCGTGACATCCTGGTGGACCGCACCAAGCCGGAACGCGATCTGGATGTGCTGAACTGGCTGGAAAGCTATTACGACGGCACCCTGGTGCATGGCGATCCGGCTTTCATCCCGTTTGAGCAGACCTTTCCGCTGGCGCATCGCATCACCACGCCGCTGCATTACACCGGCTATATCGTGGAACATGCCGACCTGATGCCGACCGAGGCCGGGCGCGGCGAAGTGCTGGTTTCGGCCGGTGGCGGCGCCGTCGGCATGCCGCTATTCCATGCCGCCATCGCCGCGCGGCCGCTGAGCCAGGCCGCCGCCGCGCCCTGGCGCCTGCTGGTCAGCCGCAATGAAAGCGACGCCGATATCGCCGCCCTGCGCGCGGCAGCCAGCCGGCAGCCGGGTGTGATCGTGGATATGGCGCGGCCGGATTTCCCCGGCCTGCTGCGCAACTGCCTGCTGTCGATCAGCAAGGCTGGCTACAATACGGTGATGGAGACGCTGGCCGCCCGTGCCCGTGCCGTGGTGGTGCCGTTTGCCGGCGGCGACGAAACCGAGCAGGCCCTGCGCGCCGATCTGCTGGCGCAACGCGGCGCGGTGCAGGCAGTGCGCGAAAGCGACCTGACCCCGGCCAGCCTGGCCGAGGCGGTGGACCGCGCCCTGGTGACACCGCCGCCGGCCCAACCGGTGCTGGACCTGGATGGCGCCGCCCATACCGCGACGCTGCTGCGTCGTTTGCTGGCATGACAAGTTGGGCCGAACTGGATGCCGAACTGGATGCCTGGGGCCAGGCTGGCCGCCGCGCGCTCTTCTGGTGGCGCGACGACGATGCCACTGCGCCGAACCCGGCATTGCAGCAACTGCTGGCGCTGCACGAAGCCAGCACGGCGCCGCTGGCCCTGGCGGCGATTCCCGCTGCCGCCACCCCGGCCCTAGCGGAACTGTTGTTGCCATTGCCCGGCGTGAGCGTGCTGCAACATGGCTTTGCCCATGCCAATCATGCTGCGGCCGACGCCAAAAAATGCGAATTTCCGGCCAGCCGCGCCGTGGCCGACAGCCTGGCCGATCTGCGCCAGGGCCGCGCCCTGCTGCAAAGCCTGTTTGGCCGCCGGCTGCGCCCGGTGCTGGTGCCGCCCTGGAACCGCATCGCCCCTGGCCTGCTGCCGCATCTGCCGCGTCTCGGGCTGCATGGCCTGTCGGGTTTCAAAACCCGGCCAGAAGCTTGGGCGGCGCCCGGGCTGATGCAGGTGAATACCCATGTCGATCCGGCCGACTGGCGCCACGATGCCGCCTTTCCGGGTGAAGCCGCCTGCCTGGCGGCGGCGCTGGCGCATCTGCGCGCCATGCGGGCGGCGGCAGAGCCGGAACCGCTTGGCCTGCTGACCCATCATGCGCGCCATGATGGTGCGGCCTGGGATTTCATCGCCCGCTTCATCCGCCAGGTGGCCGGCCATGGCGCCGCTTTGTGGGTGGATGTGGAGGCGGCTTTCGGCGCCGGTCCCGCCCCTGCGCCATCCGCGACCGGCATCATGCCGCAGCGCACACCGTCATGACCCGGTCATGACCCGGCTGTATTACCCCTCCGCCCGGTTATGGCCGGATCATCTCCGCGCCGGCCTCGGGTTGGTGTTTTGCCTTGCTCTCATGTTGTTTAACGCCCCGGCATCTGTCATGTTTTTCATCCTAGGCGGTGTAAGCCTGCTGCTGGCCTGTTTCGGCCTCGCCACGCTCTGGCGTCAGCAGACAGATATCCTGCTGGATGCGGCCGGCGTGCAGCGCATCAGCCGCTGGGGACTGGCAAAGCCGCGCGGCGTGGCCTGGGGGGCCATGCGCGGCTTGAAACTGCGCTACTTTTCCACCCGCCGCGATGGCAGCGGCGGCTGGATGACAATGACGATCAGGGGCGACGGGGGAATGGTGCGCGCCGATAGCGATCTGGAAGGGTTCGAACAGCTTGCATTGCAGGCGCTGGCGCAGGCGGCGCAGGCCGGCCTGGTGCTGGATCCCCTGACCGAAAGTAATGCCCGGCTGCTGCGGCAAGGATATCGGCAATGAGCATGACCGGAACCGACAATGTATTGGAAGTGCGCGACCTGAAAGTGCATTTCAAGGTTGCCGAAGGCCTGATCAAGGCGGTGGATGGCGTCAGTTTCCGCATCCCGCAGGGCAAGACCGTGGCGCTGGTCGGTGAATCCGGCTCGGGCAAATCGGTGGTCAGCCAGGCCATCATGGGCATCCTGCCACGTGCCGCCCAGATAGCCGGCGGCGAAATCCTGTTCCGCGATCCGGCGCAGCAGGGCATGGTGGTGGATATCGCCCAGCTGGAACCGCGCAGCGCGGCGATGCGCCAGCTGCAAGGCGGCCGGCTTTCGATCATCTTTCAGGAGCCGATGACCTCGCTGTCGCCGCTGCATACCATCGGCAACCAGATCACCGAGGCTTTGCGCCTGCATCGCAAATCCAGCCAGGCCGAGGCCGATGCATTGGCCACCGAGATGCTGCGCCTGGTCGGCTTTCCCGATCCGGCGCGGGCGATGAACACCTATGCTTTCGAGCTTTCCGGCGGCCTGCGTCAGCGCGCCATGATCGCCATGGCGCTGGTCTGCCGCCCGGCTGTGCTGATCGCCGACGAGCCGACCACGGCGCTGGACGTCACCATCCAGGCGCAGATCCTGAAACTGATCAAGGATCTGCAGACCGAACTGGGCATGGCGGTGCTGATGATCACGCATGATCTCGGCGTGGTGGCCAACATGGCGGACGAGATCGTGGTGATGTACCATGGCAAGGTGATGGAGCGCGGCGCGCTGCAGGATATTTTCCGCCGCCCGGAACATCCCTATCTCAAGGCATTGCTCAATGCCGTGCCGCGTTTCGACATGAAGCCGGGCGAAAGGCTGGTGCCGATCCGCGAGATCAAGGCGGAAGTCGGCGGCCTGCTCAAGCGGCGCGCCCCGGTGCAGGCCGAATGCGGCCAGACGCTGCTGGAAGTGAGCCAGCTCACCAAGCGCTTCACCATCCGCAAGAGCGGCTTTTTCAGCGCCGGCAAGACCGCCTCCGCCCTGGCGGTGGACGATGTCAGCTTCACCGTGCAGCGTGGCGAATGCCTGGGTTTGGTGGGCGAAAGCGGCTGCGGCAAGACCACCACCAGCAAGATGATCATGCGCGCGCTGGCGCCCGATGAAGGCAGCATCCACTTCCATGACGGCACCAATAATGTGGATGTGCTGAACCTGGAAGGCGATGCGCTGTTCGATTACCGCCGCAAGGTGCAGTTCATCTTCCAGGATCCGTTTTCATCGCTCAATCCGCGCATGACGGTGTTTGACATCGTGAGCGAGCCGCTGGTGATCCATGGCATCGGCGACGAGGCCGAGCGCTTCGAGCGGGTGAAGGAATTGATCAGCCTGGTGGGGCTGGATGTGCGCCATCTGCGGCGCTATCCGCACAGCTTTTCCGGCGGCCAGCGCCAGCGTATCGGCATTGCCCGCGCCCTGGCTTTGCAGCCCGATCTGCTGATCTGCGATGAGCCGGTCTCGGCGCTGGATGTGTCGATCCAGGCCCAGGTGCTCAACCTGCTGAAAGACCTGAAGCGCGAACTGAACCTGACCTACCTGTTCATCTCGCATAACCTGGCCGTGGTGGATTACATCGCCGACCGTATCGCGGTGATGTGCGCCGGCCGGCTGGTGGAACTGGCGCCGCGCGAATTGCTGTTCCAGAAACCGGTGCATCCCTATACCAAGGCGCTGCTTTCCGCCGTGCCGAAGCCCGATCCGAATGCACGGCTCGATCTCAAGCTGCTGATGGAAGGCAAGGCCTCCACGCCGGCTTTGTGGCCGGCACCCTTCACCATTGATGGCACCACCCGTCCCAGGCTGATCGATCTCGGCGATGGGCATTTTGTTCGGGCGGCGGCCAGCGCCGATGCCCGGGAGCTTGTGGCATGATCCGCACCCTTCTCGTCGCCACCGCCCTGCTTGCCAGCCTGCTGCCGCAGGGCGCCGCCCTGGCCGCCTACAAGGAAACCATCTCGCTGGCGCCGGAAGTGGCGGCCGGCAAACTGCCGCCGATCACCCAGCGCCTGCCGGAACAGCCGCTGGTGGTGAGCTTCAGCGCACCCTACAAGGCCGGCCAGCAGGGCGGCGAGATGCGCACCCTGATCAGCCGCGCGCGCGAAACCCGGCTGCTCAACACCATCAGCTACAATCGCCTGGTGGTGTATAACGAAAAATACGACTTCGTGCCCGATCTGGTGGAGCGTTTTGAGGTGGAGGATGAGCGCGTCTTCACCTTCCATCTGCGCAAGGGCCATAAATGGTCGGATGGCGCGCCCTTCACCACCGAGGATTTCCGCTATTACTGGGAGGATGTGGCGAATAATCCGGATATCAGCCCATCCGGCCCGCCGGTCGATCTGATCGTGGAAGGCGAGAAGCCGCTGGTGGAATTTCCCGATGCGCATACGGTGCGCTATAGCTGGAAACACCGCAATCCGAAATTCCTGCCGCGCATCGCCGGCACCAGTGCCTTCTATCTCTATCGCCCGTCACATTACCTGAAGAAGTTCCACGCCAAATATGCCGATCCGTCGCAACTGGCCCGCCTGGCCGCCGCTGAAAAGCGCGCCAACTGGGCCGCGTTGCACAACAAGATCGACAACATGGTGGAGAATGACAATCCCGACCTGCCGACGCTGGATGCCTGGATGATGCAGACCCGGCCGCCGGCGATCCGCTTCGTGGCGGTGCGCAATCCGTATTATCACCGCGTCGACAGCAATGGCGTGCAACTGCCCTATGCCGACCGCATCATCATGGCGCAGGCCGATGGCAAGCTGATTCCGGCCAAAGCCGGGGCCGGCGAGGCCGATCTGCAATTCCGCACCATCGCCTTCTCGAATTTCACCTTCCTGAAGGAAAACGAGAAGCGCGCCGGCTATAAGACGCTGCTGTGGAAAACCGCCAAGGGTTCGCATTTCACGCTCTATCCGAACCTGAATGCCAGCGACAAAGTGTGGCGTGACCTGCTGCGCGATGTCCGTTTCCGCCGCGCCCTGTCGCATGGCATCGACCGCGAGGCGGTGAACCAGTCGCTGTTCTACGGCCTGGCCCAGGAAGCCAACAACACGGTGCTGCCGGAAAGCCCGCTCTTCCGCCCGGCCTATCAGAGCCGCGATACCGAATTCGATCTCGCCAGCGCCAACAAGCTGCTGGACGAACTGGGCCTTGCCAGGCGCGGCTCTGATGGTCTGCGCCTGCTACCCGATGGCCGGGCAATGGAAATCATCATCGAGACTGCCGGCGAATCGTCGGAACAGGTCGATGTGCTGGAACTGATCGCCGAAAGCTGGATCAAGCTGGGCATCAAGATGGTGCCGAAGCCGAGCCAGCGCGACGTGTTGCGCAACCGCATCTTTGCCGGTGAAACCCTGATGTCGGTGTGGTCCGGCCTGGAAAATGGCGTACCCAATGCCGCCACCAGCCCGGCCGAATTCGCGCCCACCTCGCAATATCAGCTGCAATGGCCGAAATGGGGCCAGAATTACGAAACCAAGGGCCAGAGCGGCGAGGCACCGGATATGCCCGAGGCGCAGGAATTGCTGGCGCTGAACGCGCAGTGGAACGATACCGGCGACCTGGGCAAGCGCGAGGCGATCTGGCATCGCATGCTGACCATCAACATGGAACAGATGTATTCCATCGGCGTGATCACCGGCGTGTTCCAGCCCATCGTGATCAACCGCCGCCTCGCCAATGTGCCGGCGGAAGGCATCTATAACTGGGACCCGGGCGCGCTGATCGGCATGTATCGCCCGGAAACCTTCTGGTTCAAGCCGTGAGTGCAGCCCCATGCTGATGTTTCTGGCGCGCCGTATCCTGGTGATGATCCCCACTCTGCTGGTGATCAGCCTGCTGGTCTTTCTGATCATCAAATTGCCGCCCGGCGATTTCCTCACCAACCAGATTGCCGAGCTGCGCTCGCAGGGCGAAGCGGCGGCGCTGGAGCGCGCGGAATATCTGCGCCACCAATATGCGCTGGATCGCAGCCTGCTGGAGCAATATGCGATCTGGATGGGCTTCATTCCGGGGCCGAACGGCTTTGCCGGCCTGTTGCAGGGCGATTGGGGCTGGTCGTTTGAATATAACCGCCCGGTGGGTGAATTGATCGGCGACCGCCTGCTGATGACGGCGGTGATCAACTTCTTCACCGTGCTGTTCGTCTATGCCGTGTCGTTTCCGATCGGCGTCTATTCCGCCACGCGGCAATATAGCTGGGGCGATTATGGCTTCACCCTGCTGGGGTATCTCGGCCTCGCGACGCCGAATTTCCTGCTCGCGCTGGTGATGCTGTATTACTTCAATCTGTGGTTCGGCATGAGCATCGGCGGCCTGGTCGACGAACATCTGATCGATGCGCCCTGGAACTGGGAAAAGATCAAGTCGCTGCTGCTGCACATGATCGTGCCGGTGGTGGTGATCGGCACTTCCGGCACGGCGGCGATGATCCGCCGCCTGCGTGCCAATCTGCTGGATGAATTGCAGAAACAGTATGTCACCACGGCGCGCGCCAAGGGCGTGCCGCCGCTCAAGCTGCTGGTGAAATACCCGATCCGCATGGCACTTAATCCGTTCATCGCCGATATCGGCAACCTGCTGCCGCATATGGTGTCGGGTTCGGTCATCGTCTCGGTGGTGATGAGCCTGCCCACGGCCGGGCCGATGCTGCTCGGCGCCCTGCAATCGCTGGATCAATACCTGGCCGGCTCGTTCCTGATGTTCCTGGCCCTGCTCACCGTGGTGGGCATGCTGGTTTCCGATATCCTGCTGGCCTTGCTCGATCCGCGCATCCGGCTCACCGGCGGCAAGGCGAAGTGACGATGACCAACAGCAGCAACGACACGCGCCAGCAGCCCGAAATCCTGCAACACTGGGTTTCTAAGGAGCCGTTCGATCCCTATTCGGTGGAGAAGCTCTCGCCGGAACAGGAACGCTTCTATCAGGCCTCGCAATGGCAGATGATGTGGTGGAAGTTCAAGCGCCACCGCCTCGGAGTGTGGAGCGGCATAATCCTGCTGCTGATCTATGGCTCCACGCTGATCTCGGAATTCATCGCGCCGTATAATGTGCAGACGCGCAATCCGCGCGCCATCTATGCGCCGCCGAGCGAAATCCATCTGTTTCATGAAGGCGAATTCGTCGGCCCGTTTGTCTATGGCCTGCGTTTCAAGCTGAATGTGGATACGCTGAAACGCGAATATGGCGAGGATACCCGCCGCGTCATGCCGCTGCGCTTTTTCTGCCAGGGCGACAGCTATAATTTCTGGGGCATGGTGCCGATGAAATTCCACTTCGTCTGCCCGGCAGAGGAAGGTCATTTCTATTTCTTCGGCACCGACCGGCTTGGCCGCGACATCTTTTCCCGCATCGTCTACGGCACCCGAATATCACTCACCGTCGGCCTGATCGGCATTGCCATCAGTTTCCTGATCGGCATCGTGCTCGGCGGCATCTCGGGCTATTACGGCGGCTGGATCGACAGTGTGATCCAGCGTCTGATCGAACTGATCCGAAGTTTGCCCGAATTGCCGCTCTGGATGGCGCTGTCCGCTGCCCTGCCGGTCACCTGGTCGCCGATCCTGGTCTATTTCGGCATCACCATCATTCTCGGCCTGCTGGATTGGCCCGGCCTGGCCCGCGCCGTGCGCTCAAAACTGCTCAGCCTGCGCGAGGAGGATTTCTGCACTGCGGCGCAGTTGATGGGCGCCAGTCCCGGCCGCGTCATCGGCCGGCATCTGATGCCCAGTTTCATGAGCCACCTGATCGCTTCGGCCACGCTCTCGATCCCCTCCATGATCCTGGGCGAGACGGCGTTGTCCTTCCTCGGCCTCGGCCTGCGCCCGCCGATCACCTCCTGGGGCGTGTTGCTCAACGAGGCGCAGAATATCAACGTGGTTGCGCTCTACCCCTGGCTGATGGCCCCGGCCATTCCGGTAATTGTCGTCGTGCTGGCATTCAATTTCTTCGGCGACGGCCTGCGCGACGCCGCCGATCCCTATCGGTAGGCCACCGCCTGAGGTTGTTTCCGCTTGGCATTTTGCGGTGCGGCATGCATCATTCGTGGGCATGCCGCCACCAGCTTCGGGGATAATCGCTTGGCCAGGCTGACCTTTCCGCCGCGCAAGGAATATGCCGAGGAAATCCGCGTGCATCAGGCCGTACATCTGGTGCAGATGGTGCCGTTCCTGATTTTCGGCAATGCGCTGGCCATCCTGACCACGGTGCTCAACACGCCCCAGGTGATGGCCGAGCATTACGTCTACCTGCCCTATGCCTTCATCCTGCTGCTGATGCTGCCGATGCTGATGAGCTGGCGGCGCTATCGCAATGCGCCCTGGCCGGAGAAGGTCAGCAGCCGCAGCATCCGGCGCGCCACCATTCACGCCATTCTGGTCGGCGTCAGTTGGGCGCTGGCCTGCGCCATGACCTTCCCGCATCTCAATGCGCAGGAGCAATCGCTCTATGTCGGCGTGCTCGGTGTGATGATGGTGGGCGCCGCCTCGGCCATTGCGCGGCTGCCGATGACCGGCGTTGGACTCGGCCTGCCGCTCGGCATCATGCTGCTGGTCTGCGGCTTCGCCATGGACCGCACGCAGAATCATGTGGTCAGCGTCGGCGTGGTGATGGCGTTGCTGGCCTATGCCATGGTGTTGCGCTTCAACTGGCTCAGTTTCGTCGAGCATGTGCGCGCCGATGTCAGCCGCCGCCGCTTGCAGGATCAGCTCACCGCACAGGAACTGGCCGCAGCAGCGCAGCGCCAGTTGGTGGAAGCCGTGCCGTTCCCGCTGGTGCTGACCCTGGGCGATACGCCGCTTTTTGCCAGCCCGGCCGCCAATGAGGCCTTCGGCTTCACGCCGCAGCAGATGGCCGGCGGCAAATTATCCAGCCGCAGCTTCTTTGCCGATCCGGCGGATTTCCAGCGCCTGGCCGAATTGCAGCAGGCCGAGCGCGCCGTGGATGGCTATGAAGCGCGCATGATCGGCACCGGCGGGCGGCAATTCTGGGCGCTGATTTCCAGCCGGCCGCTGCATTATGGTGGCCAGCGCGCCTGGATGAATGCCATCCTGCCGATCGAGGAGCGCAAACGTGCCGAACAGGCTGCGGCGGTGGCACAGGAACGCGCCGAACGCGCCAGCCATGCCAAGACCGATTTCCTCGCCTCGATGAGCCATGAATTGCGCACGCCGCTGAATGCCATCATCGGCTATTCCGAAATCCTGCTGGAGGAAGCCGAGGAAGACGGCCAGGAAACCTATGCCAAGGATTTGCGCCGCATCCGCACCTCCGGCCGCCATATCCTGGCGCTGATCAACGATATCCTCGATATCACCAAGATCGAAGCCGGCAAGATGGAGATCACGCCGGAGCATGTTGCACTCGGCGATCTGGTCGGCGATGCAGCGGTGGTGATCCGCCGCCTGATGGAGAAGAACGAAAACGATTTCACGGTGGAGAATCTGGCCCCCACTGATACCAGCCTGTGGACCGATGTGACCAAGGCGCGCCAGACCGTGATCAACCTGTTGTCCAATGCGGCCAAATTCACCCGTGGGGGCAAAGTGGTGCTGCGCGTCGAGCATCATGTGGAAGGTGAGGCCGAGTGGCTGCGCTTCACCGTCAGCGATACCGGCATCGGCATTCCGCCGGAACAGCTCGACAGCATCTTCGATGAATTCAATCGCGGCGACAGCAACACCGCGCGGCATTTCGGCGGCACCGGCCTGGGCCTGGCGCTGAGCCGCAAGATCGCCCGCCTGCTCGGTGGCGATATCACCGTCACTTCCGAGCCCGGCCAGGGTTCCAGCTTTGTCTTCACCCTGCCGGCGCGTTATGCCGGAGAGCCTGCCGCATGAGCCGCAAAATCCTGATCGTCGAGGATAACGAACTCAACCGCGACATGCTGGGCCGCCGGCTGGCGAAACGCGGCTTCGCGCTGTGTTTTGCCGAGACCGGCGAAATCGGCCTGGATGTGGCACCGCGCGAGATGCCCGATCTGGTGCTGATGGATATCGGCCTCGGCGAAGGCATCGACGGGCTGGAAACCACGCGCCGGCTGAAAGCCGATCCGCGCACCGCGCCGATCCCGGTGATCGCCCTCACTGCCCATGCCCTGGCCACCGACCGCGAGAAATGCCTCGGTGCCGGCTGCGCCGATTATGATACGAAGCCGGTGGACCTGGATCGCCTGCTGGCCAAGATCAATGCCCTGCTGCCAAGCCCGAGTTGAGCCATCATGAGCGCCCCCCGCACCACCTTCGCCGCCTACCGCGTCCTGGTCGTGGATGACCAGGCGGAGATGATCGACCTTTTGTCACGCATGCTGCGCCGGCTGGGTTTCAGCGAGATCAGCACCGCCTTCAGCGCCCGCGAGGCCGAAGGCCTGCTCAACAAACAATCCTTCCACCTGCTGCTGACCGATTACAGCATGACCGGCAATTCCGGCGCCGATCTGGTGAAGAAGCTGCGCTCCGGCGCGCTACCCTGGGCCACGCCCAGCGATACGCCGGTGATCATGATCACCGGCCATGGCGAGCGCGATTATGTGCTGGAAGCCAAGCAGGCCGGGGTGAATGCCTTCCTGATCAAGCCGGTGGTGCTGGCACAACTGGAAGCCAAGGTGGCGGCCGTGTTGCGCGGCTGAATTATCAGCGGCGTTGCAGCCACAGGCTGGCCGGCAATCCCTGCGGCTTGCCGGGCAGAGCCGCCAAAGCCGCCTGCACCTGCGATGCCAGCCGGGTGACGGCATACTGGCTGGCAAACAGCAATTCCCAGCCACCGCCGGCCAGCAGGGCTGGAATGGCCTGCTGCTCGTTATAGCCGCGCCAGGCCCAGGCGGCGGGATAATCATCCGGCAGGAAGATATCGTGGATATGCACCAGGATGCCGGCCGGCAGCCGTGGCAGCACGCGGTTGAACAGCCAGTCCACATCGGTGCCTGGCATCAGGATATGACTGGAATCGATGAACAGCACATCGCCGGGCTGCAAGGCGGCGAATAGCGCCGGATCGGCGTTCTGGGCAATGCCGGGGCGGAAATCCACATCCAGGCCACGCAGGCTGGCGCGCGGCGCCGGATCGATGGCGGTGATGCGGCAGGCAAAGCCGCCATCGCGCACCGCACGGGCCAGGAAACGGGTGGAATGGCCGGAGCCGACCTCGACAATCCGCGCCGGGCGCCGCTGCCGCACCAGGGCATAGGCGGCGGCGGCATCCAGGGCCGGAAACCAGTCCTGATCAAAGCGCGGCGCGCCGGGGGCGTGGTCCTCGGCAAAGGCGGCGAAGTCGACCGCATGGCCGGCAATGTTTTGCAGCACGGCCAGGAAACCGGCCTCCTGCGCCTGCATCAGTGCCGCCATTTCGGCATAGACCGGCTGCCGCTCGGCCACGCCATCGGCATAGCGATAGGGAATGAAAAAGCCCTGCCGCCGCAAACCGAGCAGGGTTTGCAGCCCCATGCGGAGCCGGCGCCAGAAAATCCGAGAAGCCATCACGGCCTCAGTATCATGCCCTCGCGCGCCACAACAGAGCCGGGCCGGGCCAACGCCACATCCTCGGCAATGGCATCCATGGCGGCATCGTCATGCTCGGGTTCATGATGGAACACCACATAGGTGCCAACCTCGGCGGCATTGCACAACGCCACGCCGGCTTCCCAGGTGGAATGGCCCCAGCCTTTGCGCGTCTTGTATTGCGCCGGGGTATACATCGAATCATAAACCACGATATCGGCGCCGCGCACAAACTCGACCAGGCCGGGGCAGATGCCTTCGGCCGGATGCTCGGTATCGGTGAGATAGCAGATCGACTTGCCCTGGAATTCCACGCGGTAGCCGGTGGCCAGATCAGGGTGGCTCAGCGGCGCGGTGCGCACACGGATGCCGGGGCCGGGTTCCAGCACATCGCCCTGGTGAAAATCATCGAAGCTCAGTTGCGCCTGGAAAATCTCCAGCGGCACCGGGAAAAGCGGCGCGGTCATCAACTGCTTCAGCACATTCTTGATGCCCGGCCCGTCGGTGACATGGCCGGCATGCACGCGGAACCGGTTGCGCGGATCGAAGAACGGGCAGAAATGCGGCAGGCCGCAAACATGGTCGTAATGCGTATGGGTGAGGAAGACATCGGCGTTGATCGGCGCCTGGCGCTGCAGCAAATTGCCCAGCGCACGGATGCCGGTGCCGCTGTCGAATACCAGCACATGCTCGCCGCAGCGGATTTCCAGGCAGGAGGTGTTGCCGCCATAGCGCATCACATCGGCCGAACCGACCGCGATGGAGCCGCGCACGCCCCAGAAGCGAAGATAAAATTCTGCATTCATGGCCGGCCTCCCACGCTCTGCGTCCTGCCGCCGCCAGCCCTTGCGGTCATCACGGCGCTATGCCGATATAGCGCCCTCCTCTGCATAAATGGGCCACAAACCACCATGTCGGACGCCTTCATTCTCGAAACCGAAGCCGATTGTGCCACGCTGACGCTGAACCGGCCGGAAAAGCATAATGCGCTGGAAGTGACGGATCTGGAGGCGCTCGACGCCATCCTGCTCGATCTGGCGCAGCGGCCCGGTTTGCGCCTGCTGGTGCTGCGCGCCAGGGGCAAGAGTTTCTGCGCCGGTGTCGATCTTGGCGATGTCGCCGGCCATGACTGGCGCGACAATCCGCTGGAACGGGTCGGCGACCGGCTGGAAGCCTTTCCGGTGCCGACGCTCTGCGTGTTGCAGGGCGGCGTATATGGTGGTGGCACCGATATCGCGCTGGCTTGCGATTTCCGGCTCGGCGTGGAAGGCATGCGCAGCTTCATCCCGCCGGCCAAGCTGGGCATCCAATACCATGTGCATGGCCTGCGCCGCGCCGCCACGCGGCTTGGCCTCGGCCCGGCGAAACGGCTGTTCCTGGCCGCCGAAACCTTCGATGCCGCCGAAATGCTGCGCACCGGCTTTCTCGACTGGCTGGTGCCGGCAGCGGAACTGGAGGCCCGCGCCACGGCGCTTTCGGCCAGCCTGCGCGGATTGGCGCCGCTCTCGTTGCGCGGCATGAAGCAGACGCTGAACGAACTCGCCAATGGCCGGGTGGATGAGCGCGCCGCCCGCGACCGCGCCGCCGCCAGTTTCCACAGCCAGGATTTCCAGGAAGGCCGCCGCGCCATGGCGGAAAAGCGCCCACCGCTTTTCACCGGGCGGTGAAAAACCTGCAATCGGGCAGCGGGGACGGCCAAGCGGTTCATGGCTGCAGACGGTAGCCGCCGGGCTCGGTCAGCAGCAATTGCGCCGCGCCGGGATTACGCTCGATCTTCTGCCGCAGGCGGTAGACATGGGTTTCCAGCGTATGGGTGGAAACCCCGGCATTGTAGCCCCACACCTCGGCGAGCAGGGTATCGCGCGGCACCGGCTTCTGGCCGGCGCGCAGCAGGTATTTCAGGATCGCGGTTTCCTTTTCGGTCAGCCGCACCTTCTTGCCGGCCTTCTCGTTATCCAGCAGCAGCTTGTTGGCCGGGCGGAAACTATAGGGGCCGATGGCAAAAACCGCGTCCTCGCTCTGCTCGAACTGGCGCAGCTGGGCGCGCACCCGGGCGATCAGCACCCCCATCTTGAACGGCTTGGCGACGTAATCATTGGCGCCGGCTTCCAGGCCATGGATGGTATCCGCCTCGCTATCGGCGGCGGTCAGCATGATCACCGGTGTACGCACACCCTGGCTGCGCAGGGTGCGGCAAATCTCGCGGCCATCACCATCGGGCAGGCCGACATCCAGCAGGATCAGGTCAAACAATTCGCGCTGCGCCAGATCGATGGCGGCGGCGCCGTCATTGACGCAGGTGGTGGCAAATTCCCGCGTCGCCTCCAATTGCTCGGCGAGCAAGGATTGCAGGGTCAGATCATCATCCACAAGCAATACGCGCTTCGGGCCACTCATGCGCTCGGCACTCCTTGCTGTAAAACCGGACCAGCCATCAGGATGGCGGTACCGGCTGCCAGATTACGGGTGCAGAAAGCGGTCCGTCGCGCCCAGACTGGCGCGGCGGCTGCCCCCGTTGCCAGGAGTATACAGAATTTTGGCGGTTTTTACGCTGTGACGGCCATCACTATGCAGTATTGCCGCGTTTTTGCCGGCCTGAACGCAAAACGGCCGGTATGGACACTGATTCCACACCGGCCGCCTGGATTAGTTGCGTATGGCCTTACTTGTAATCGACCGACACGATTTCATAGGCCTTGGAGCCGCCGGGGGCCGAAACCTCCACGGTATCGCCGGCACTCTTGCCCACCAGGGCGCGGGCCAGCGGCGCGGTGATCGACAGCAGACCGGATTTGATATCCGATTCATCGGCGCCGACGATCTGGTAGGTGGCTTCCTCGTCGGTATCCTCGTCGGCCAACACCACGGTAGCGCCGAATTTCACCTTGTCGCCGGACAGCTTGGATACATCGATCACCTCGGCGCGGGCCAGCTTGTCTTCCAGCTCCATCACCCGGGTCTCGATCCAGCCCTGCTTTTCCTTGGCGGCATGATATTCGGCGTTTTCCGACAAATCACCATGCTCGCGCGCCTCCGAGATCGCCCGGATCACCTCCGGCCGCTCGACGCTCTTCAGGTGTTTCAGCTCCGCTTCCAGGCGATTGAATCCGGACGCGGTCATGGGAATGCGTTGCATGGCTCTATCCTCGCAAACCTTAAAAATAAGCCTGCAAGGGGGATACGGCAAGGCTTCCGCCGCGCAGTGCCTCGATTGCCCGTACCGCCGCCTTGGCGCCGGCCACGGTGGTGAAATATGGGATCTTGTTCATCAGGGCGGTACGACGAAGGTCGAAACTATCGCGGATCGAGGCGACACCTTCCGAGGTGTTGAAAACCAGCTGGATTTCGCCGTTCTTCATCGAATCGACGATATGCGGCCGGCCTTCCATCACCTTCTTCACCACCCGCACCGGGATGCCATGCTGCTCGAAGAACTTGGCGGTGCCGGTGGTGGCCACGATGCTCAGCCCCATATTCACCAGGCTGCGCGCCGCTTCCAGCAGGGCCGGCTTGTCGCCATCGCGCACCGAGATAAATACCCCGCCTTCGCGCGGCAGGATGGTGCCGGCGGCAAGCTGCGCCTTGGCAAAGGCGGTGCCGAAATCGCGGTCGATGCCCATCACCTCGCCGGTCGATTTCATTTCCGGCCCCAGGATGATGTCGACGCCGGGGAAACGGGCAAACGGGAATACCGCTTCCTTCACCGCGATATGGTCATGGCGCTTGGCTTGCAGGCCGAAGTCGGCCAGCTTCTCGCCGGCCATGACACGGGCGGCAATCTTGGCCAGCGGCTCGCCGATCGCCTTGGCGACGAAGGGCACAGTGCGCGAGGCACGCGGATTGACTTCCAGGATGAACACCACGCCGTCCTTGACCGCGTATTGCACATTCATCAGGCCGACCACCTTGAGGGCGCGCGCCAGCTTTTCGGTCTGCGCCTTGATCTCATCGATGATCGCCGGGGCCAGGGTGTAGGGCGGCAAGGCACAGGCGCTGTCGCCGGAGTGAATCCCGGCTTCCTCGATATGCTCCATCACGCCGGCGACGAACTGCGTCTCGCCATCGGCCAGGCAATCCACGTCCACTTCGATGGCATCCGAGAGATAGCTGTCGATCAGCACCGGCGAAGTGCCGGAAACCCGCACCGCCTCGGTCATGTAGCGTTCAAGCTGCGCGTTGCTGCGCACGATCTCCATGGCCCGCCCACCCAGCACATAACTCGGGCGGATCACCACCGGATAGCCGATGCGGGTTACCACGGCGCGGGCTTCGGCTTCCGAACGGGCAATGCCGTTATCCGGCTGGCGCAGGCCGAGCTGCTGTAGCAATTGCTGGAAACGCTCGCGATCCTCGGCCAGATCGATGGCATCCGGCGAGGTGCCGAGGATCGGCACGTTGGCAGCTTCCAGACCAGCCGCCAGCTTGAGCGGCGTCTGGCCGCCAAGCTGCACGATCACGCCATGCAGATTGCCGTTGGACTGCTCAACCCGCACGATCTCCAGCACATCCTCCACCGTCAGCGGCTCGAAATAGAGCCGGTCCGAGGTGTCGTAGTCGGTGGAGACGGTTTCCGGATTGCAATTGACCATGATGGTCTCATAGCCGGCGTCTTTCAGCGCATAGGCAGCATGGACACAGCAATAGTCGAATTCGATACCCTGGCCGATGCGGTTCGGGCCGCCCCCCAGGATGATCACCTTCTTGCGCGCGCTCGGCTGCGCCTCGCATTCCGCTGCCGAACCGTATTCGTAGCTGGAATACATATAGGGCGTACGGCTCTCGAATTCGGCGGCGCAGGTATCGACGCGCTTGAATACCGGCAGCACCTGGGCGGCACGGCGGCTGGCGGCAACCTCGGCTTCCGGCAGGCTCGCCAGTTCGGCCAGCCGCGCATCCGAGAAGCCCATCTGCTTCAGGCGGCGCAGGCCTTCCGCATCACGCGGCAGGCCGCTCCGGCGCACCAGTTGTTCGGCGCGCACGATTTCCTCGATCTGGGCCAGAAACCAGGGATCGTATTTGCAGGCGGCGTGGATTTCCACCGCGCTCAGGCCATGGCGGAAAGCCTGGGCGATCACCAGCAGGCGATCCGGCGTCGGCCGCGCCAGCGCGGCCTTGATGATATCCTTGTCGCCATCCTCGTAATTCGGGATCGACACTTCATTGAGGCCGGTCAGCCCGGTCTCCATCGAGCGCAACGCCTTTTGCAGGCTTTCCTGGAAGCAGCGGCCCATCGACATGGCTTCGCCGACCGACTTCATCGAGGTGTTGAGCAGCTTCTCGGTGCCGGGGAATTTCTCGAAGGTGAAGCGCGGCATCTTGGTGACGATGTAATCAATCGTCGGCTCGAACGAGGCCGGCGTCACCCCGGTAATGTCGTTCATCAATTCGTCGAGCGTGTAGCCGATGGCCAGCTTGGCCGCCACTTTGGCAATCGGGAAGCCGGTCGCCTTGGAGGCCAGCGCCGAGGACCGCGACACGCGCGGATTCATCTCGATCACCACCATGCGGCCATCGGCCGGATTGACGGCGAACTGCACGTTGGAACCACCGGTTTCCACGCCGATCTCGCGCAACACCGCCATCGAGGCGTTGCGCATGATCTGGTATTCCTTGTCGGTCAGGGTCAGCGCCGGTGCCACCGTCACGCTGTCGCCGGTATGCACACCCATCGGGTCGATATTCTCGATCGAGCAGACGATGATGCAATTGTCCTTGCGGTCGCGGACAACCTCCATCTCATATTCTTTCCAGCCCAGCACCGATTCATCGATCAGCACTTCGGTGGTGGGCGAGGCATCCAGGCCGCGCAGCACGATCTCGTCGAATTCATCGCGCGTATAGGCAATGCCGCCGCCGGTGCCGGCGAGCGTGAAGCTGGGCCGGATCACCGAGGGCAGGCCGGTTTCGGCCAGCACCGCACGGGCTTCTTCCAGCGTATGCGCGGTGGCCGATTTCGGCATGTCGAGGCCGATGCGGTTCATCGCCTGGCGGAACAATTCGCGGTCCTCGGCCATGGCGATGGCGTCGCGGCTGGCGCCGATCAGCTTGACGCCGAATTTCTCCAGCACGCCCTCTTCCGCCAGTTTCATGGCGGTGTTCAGCGCGGTCTGGCCGCCCATGGTGGGCAGCAGCGCGTCGGGCCGTTCCTTCTCGATGATCTTGGCCACGATCTCCGGCGTGATCGGCTCGACATAGGTGGCATCCGCCAGGCCGGGATCGGTCATGATCGTGGCCGGGTTGGAATTGATCAGGATGACCCGGTAGCCCTCTTCCCGCAAAGCCTTGCAGGCCTGGGTGCCGGAATAATCGAATTCGCAGGCCTGGCCGATCACGATGGGACCGGCGCCGATGATGAGGATGCTCTGGATATCGGTGCGTTTAGGCATGGGAAACCTGCTGAATGAGCGTATTGGCGCCAAGGGTGCGACGGGCTATGCTGCGGGGCATGACTGCATTGCTGCAAAAAGCCTTCGCCGAAGCCGCGAAACTGCCCCAATCCGACCAGGATCGTCTGGCGGCCTGGCTGTTGGACGAAATGCATGACGAGGCGCGCTGGGATGCCGCCTTCGCCGCCAGCCAGAATGCGCTCGACCAACTGGCCGACCGCGCCTTGGCAGAAATCGAGGCTGGGCTGGACGAGGCATTCGATCCTGACAGCCTGGAAAATCCGACAGAGCCGGACCTGGGCCGGCGGCGGCGCTGAACCAGCCCCGGATGCAAAGCCGCCGCCTGCCCGGTTTTATTGCGGCTTTCAATGCCTTGCCCGCCGATGTGCGAAGCCGTACCATCAAGGCCTACCGGCTTTGGCGCATAAACCCGGATCATCCCAGCCTGCATTTCAAGCGTGTCGGCCAGAATCGTCCGGTCTGGTCGGTGCGCATCGATATACATTACCGCGCCCTGGGGTTGGCCCGGGATGGCGCCATCTACTGGTTCTGGATCGGCAGTCATGCCGATTACGACCGGCTGCTGCGCAATCTCTGAGACTGCGCCTTTCATCACCGCGCCTGCTCCATCAGATCGACGAAGCGCTGGAACAGGTAGTGACTGTCTTCCGGGCCGGGCGAGGCTTCGGGATGGTATTGCACCGAGAAGACCGGCTTGTCGGTCAGCTTGATGCCCTCATTCGAGCCATCGAACAGCGAGACATGGGTGCGCACCACATTGGCCGGCAGGCTTTCCTCCACCACGCAGAAGCCGTGATTCTGGCTGGTGATCTCCACCTTGCCGGTTTCCAGGTCCTTCACCGGATGATTGGCGCCGCGATGGCCGCGCTCCATCTTGGCGGTGCGGCCGCCGAGCGCCAGGGCCAGCATCTGGTGGCCGAGGCAGATGCCGAAAACCGGCTTGCCGCTCTCGACCAGCGCCTTGATGGTAGGCACGGCATAATCGCCGGTGGCGGCCGGGTCGCCCGGGCCGTTCGACAGGAACACACCATCCGGGGCATGGCGCAGCACATCATCCGCCGTGGCATTGCCTGGCAGCACGGTAACGCGACAGCCGAGATTGGCCAGGTTGCGCAGGATGTTGCGCTTGATGCCGAAATCCAGCGCCACAACATGGAATTTGGGATTTTCCAGCTTGCCATAGCCGCGGCCGAGCGCCCATAGCGTCTCATCCCATTCATAGGTCTGGCGGCAGCTGACATCCTTGGCCAGGTCCATGCCTTCCAGGCCCGGCCACGCCTTGGCCTGGGCGGTCAGCGCGGCAATATCGAATTGGCCATCGCGGTTATGGGCAATCACGCCATTCGGCGCGCCAAGATCGCGGATACGCCGGGTCATGGCGCGGGTATCGATGCCGGAAATGCCGACCAGGTTGCGCGCCTTGAGCCAGCCATCAAGGTGATGGTCGCTACGGAAATTCGACGGATCGGTGATCGGCGCGCGCAGGATCAGGCCGCGCGCGGCAATGCCCTGGGTTTCGATATCCTCAGGGTTGGTGCCGGTATTGCCGATATGCGGGAAGGTGAAGGTGATGATCTGCCCGGCATAGGAAGGATCGGTGAGGATTTCCTGATAGCCGGTCATCGAGGTGTTGAAACAGATTTCCCCCTCGGCAACCCCTTCGGCGCCCAGGCCCTGGCCGCGGAAAACGCTGCCATCGGCCAGGACGACGATTCCCGTCAGCCCGGGTTGCGGCTTCGACGGGTCGTTCGGCTGCGGCGACATGTCCGGTACTCCATCTGCTGCTGCCAGCCCGCCGGAGGACGTCTCGGAGGCATGGCTTGCGGGCCGCAGGAAACTACCGGAGCGGGAACAAGCTGAACCGCTGCCGGGAATTTCGGGCCCGTGATTGTGGATGCGCGGCGACAGGCTGGCTACTGCCCTGCCGACCGGGGCCGGACCATAGCAAATCCGGCCGTTCCGTCAAGTCGCAACTTGTATCGAAACATTTAGACTTATCAACAGCTTATAGTTTTTGCTTCAAACTGGCGCTTCGAGTATGCTCGCCGCTTTCCTGTCGACGGATTCCCGGGGGACGTACCATGCTGCGCGATGCGCTGAACACTGCGCTGAAAGAGGCCATGAAGGCCAAGGAGACCCGCCGGATCAGCACCTTGCGCCTGATCCTGGCGGCGCTGAAGGACCGCGACATCAACGCCCGCACCGACGGCGCCGACCGCACCGGCATCCCGGAGCAGGACATCCTGGCGATGCTGCAAACCATGGTGCGCCAGCGCCGGGAATCGATCAGCGCCTATGAACAGGGTGGCCGCCCCGATCTGGTGGACCAGGAAAAAGAGGAAATCGCCATCATCGAGTCCTTCCTGCCCAAGCAGATGGACCAGGCCGAGATCGAGGCCGCCGCCCGCGCCGCGATTGCCGAAGTGGGCGCCGCCGGGATCAAGGATATGGGCAAGGCGATGGCGGTGCTGAAGGCGAAATATGTCGGCCAGATGGATTTCGGCAAGGCGTCGGCAGTGCTGAAGGGGCTGCTGTCATAAGGGTGTAGACTGGGCATGCCATGGCCCAATTCCCCGAGTCGTTTCTCGAAGAGCTGCGCAACCGGCTGTCGCTGCCGGGCCTGATCGGCCGCCATGTGCGGCTGACCAAGCGCGGCCGCGACTATCTTGGCCTATGCCCGTTCCATAACGAGAAAACCCCGTCCTTCCACGTCTATGACGACCATTACCATTGTTTTGGCTGTGGCGCGCATGGCGATGCCATTGAATTCCTCAAGGCCAAATCCGGGCTGTCCTTCCCCGAGGCGGTGGAACAACTGGCCAGCGAGGCCGGGCTGGCAGTGCCGGAGCAGCGCCCGGAAGACCGCCAGCGCGACCAGCAGGCCGCCTCGCTGTCGAGCGCGCTGGAAGAATGCGCCAAATGGTTCCAGGGCCAGCTTGAGGCCACCGTGGGACGCGAGGCCAAGGCCTATATCGGCCGCCGTGGCCTGAAACCGGATACCGTGGCCCGTTTCCGCATCGGCTATGCACCCGGGGCGGCCAGGGGCGGCCCGCGCACCGCCCTGAAGGAGGCCATGCTGGCGCGCCAGGTGCCGGAAGCCCTGCTGATCGAAAGCGGCATGCTGATCAAGCCGGATGATGGCGGGCCGAGCTATGACCGGTTCCGCAACCGGGTGATGTTCCCGATCTGCGACCGGCGCGGCCGGGTGATCGCCTTCGGCGGCCGGGCGCTGGACCCGGACGCTCCGGCGAAATACCTCAATTCGCCCGAGACCCCGCTGTTTCACAAAAGTCACACGCTGTACAACATCGCCATCGCCCGCGAGGCGGCGCGCGAAGCCGGCACGGTGCTGGTGGCGGAAGGTTATATGGACGTGATCGCCCTGGCCCAGGCCGGCTTCGGCCATGCCGTGGCGCCGCTCGGCACCGCGCTGACCGAGGAACAGATGGCGCTGCTCTGGCGCATGGCGGCCGAGCCGGTGCTGTGTTTCGATGGCGACAAGGCCGGCCTGAAAGCTGCTCTGCGCGCTGTGGACCGCGCCTTGCCGCTGCTGGAACCGGGCAAATCCTTCCGGTTTGCCCTGCTGCCGGCCGGCCAGGACCCGGACGACCTGGTGCGCGCCGCAGGCCCGCAGGCGATGGAGGCGGTGCTGGCCCAGGCAGTGCCGCTGGCCGAAATGCTGTGGCGCAAGGAAACCGAGGGCCAGCCCATCGATACCCCGGAACGCCGCGCCGCGCTGGAACAGAGCTTGAAGCAGGCCGCCTTCCGCATCAAACACCCTGGCGTGCAGACTCATTACCGAGACCACCTGCGCGAGCGGCTGCGTGGCCTGTTCGCCCCGGCCCGCCCGAGTCGCCCGCCCGGGCCTGGCCAGGTCCGGGGCAGCCGCTGGCCCGGGCCACAAGGGGAACGCTGGACCGGCGGCCGGCCCGGCTTCGGCCGCCCCATTGGCGATGCCGCCCCTCCGACGGAAGCGCCGGATCGCCGGGAAAAAGCCATCCTGCTGGGTTTGTTGCGGCATCCATGGCTGGTGGACGACCATGCCGAGACGGCGGCACGGTTGACATTCCCGAATCCCGTGCTTGACAGCCTCAAGACCCGGATTCTAGAAGAAGCGTCCCGCCATGCTGGTCTTGACGGCGACGGGCTCGCAACCCATTTGATGGGCCAAGGGCTCAAGGACCAACTCGACCTCGTATTCGGTGAGGAGCACAGGGTTGTTGAGCCGTTTACCCGCGCCGAGACCCCGCGAGACAAGGTCGAGAGAGGCTGGTTCCAGGCCGTGCAGCGCTATCGGTTGACCGAGCTGGAAAAGGAACTGGCGGCCGCGCAGGCGGAACTCGCCGACGATATGAGCCCTGATGCCTGGCGCCGCTTTTCGGCCCTGCAGGCAGAGGTGGGCGCCGCCCGGAGCCAGGTTTCGGCCTCGGACGAGGAATGAGTGAAAGCAGTGGGAGCCGTTCCTCGCGGGGCGGCTTTGTGTGTTTTAACGATGTGTTTTGGACAGCCCGCGCCACCGCGCCGGGCGTTGCGTTAGGAACCGGCATGGCGAAACAAGCAGCGGCACCCGATGCCACCGAAGCTCCCGAAAAGGAAGACACGGCCGATACGCCGTTGATCGACGCCTCGGTGGCGGCGATCAAGCGCATGCTGACTCGCGCCAAGGAGCGCGGCTACGTCACCTATGACGAGATCAACGCGGTATTGCCGCCGGAGCAGGTTTCCTCGGAGCAGATCGAGGACACCATGGCCATGCTCTCGGAAATGGGCGTGACCATCGTTGAATCCGAAGAGCAGGAAGACGCTGCGCCGGACAAGGACGAAGCCGAGGCGGAAGGCGCCGAGGGCGAAGGCGGCGAAACCGCCGGTCCGAAGGCCGAGGCCGACCGCACCGACGATCCGGTGCGCATGTATCTGCGTGAAATGGGCTCGGTGGAATTGCTGTCGCGCGAGGGCGAAATCGCCATCGCCAAGCGCATCGAGGCCGGCCGCGAGAAGATGATCGGCGCCATCTGCGAAAGCCCGCTGACCATCCAGGCCATCGTGCATTGGCGCGATGAACTGGTGGAAGGCCGGCTGCTGCTGCGCGACGTGGTCGACCTGGAAGCCACCATGGGCGGCGGTGCCGGCCCCGAGGGCAATCTTGAGGACGAGGACGAGGAGGCCGCAGCCCAGCTCACCGCCGCTTCCCCGGCCAAGGAAGAAGCCAAGCCGGTCATCCCGGGTGGCCCGGCCAAGGGCACCCTGGTGAAGGGTGAAGGCGGCAAGGCCGCCGTGGCCGTGGCGCCGGGCACCGTGCTGGCCGATGGCGTCACCACCGGCCCCGAGGAAATGGACGAGGATGACGAGGCCAACCTCTCCCTCGCCGCCATGGAAGCCCAGCTCAAGCCGCAGGTGCTGGAAGCCTTCGACGCCATCGCCAAGCATTACAAGAAGCTGCAGAAGACCCAGGAAGAACGGCTGCAGGCCGCCCTGGTGCATGCCGATGCCGATGCCAAGAAGGACAAATCCTACGCCAAACTGCAGCATGAGATGGTGCGGCTGATGGAATCGGTGCATCTCAACAATGCGCGCATCGAAAGCCTGGTGGAGAATCTCTACAGCTACAACAAGAAGCTGATGATGCTGGAAGGCCGGCTGCTGCGCCTGGCCGAGGGCTACAAGATTCCGCGCGAGGAATTCATCCGCCAGTACGAGAATAACGAGCTTGATCCGAAATGGCTCGGCAAGGTCGGCAAGCTCAAGACCCATAAGGGCTGGGTCAAGTTCGCCGAGAATGCCGCCACCAGCATCAAGCCTTTGCGCGACGAAATCGCCGCCATCGCCACCCAGGTCGGCCTGCCGGTGACCGAGTTCAAGCGCATCTACAAGCAGGTGCGCGAGGGCGAACGCGAAGCCAGCATGGCGAAGAAGGAAATGGTCGAGGCCAATCTGCGTCTCGTCATCTCCATCGCCAAGAAATACACCAATCGCGGCCTGCAATTCCTCGATCTGATCCAGGAAGGCAATATCGGCCTGATGAAGGCGGTCGATAAGTTCGAATATCGTCGCGGCTACAAGTTCTCGACCTACGCCACCTGGTGGATCCGGCAGGCGATCACGCGCTCGATTGCCGACCAGGCCCGCACCATCCGCATCCCGGTGCATATGATCGAGACGATCAACAAGCTGGTGCGCACCAGCCGCCAGATGCTGCACGAGATCGGCCGCGAGCCGACCCCGGAAGAACTGGCGGCCAAGCTGGGCATGCCGCTGGAGAAGGTGCGCAAGGTCCTGAAGATCGCCAAGGAGCCGATCAGCCTCGAAACGCCGATCGGCGACGAGGAAGACAGCCATCTCGGCGATTTCATCGAGGACAAGAACGCCGTCCTGCCGCTGGATGCGGCGATCAATTCCAACCTGCGTGAAACCACCACGCGGGTGCTGGCCACCCTGACGCCGCGCGAGGAGCGTGTGCTGCGCATGCGCTTCGGCATCGGCATGAATACCGACCATACGCTGGAGGAAGTCGGCCAGCAGTTCAACGTGACCCGCGAACGTATCCGCCAGATCGAAGCCAAGGCCTTGCGCAAGCTCAAGCATCCGAGCCGCTCGCGCAAGCTGCGTTCGTTCCTGGATACCTGACCGGGCCTGGATACCTGACCGGGCAATAATCCCGGCAATACCGCAAGGGGGCCTTCCGGCCCCCTTGTTTTTTGGCCGGTTTTCCATTCGTTGGCGGCAGCCGGAAGCCACCACAAAGCCGTTGTGGTCGGCGCAGGCCGACCACCCACGAGTGTTTTTTCAGCGGCGGCAAATCAAAAGACGTGGATGCTACGCCTTCGCGTACCATGACGGTTTTGTTGTGAAGCCCGTTGGTGCCAAACTGCCTGCCAGCAGACCGCCGTCACGTTTCCCGGGCAGACTCTGCGCCATTCTGGCCCGTTCCGGGCTATAATGCGGCCTGGAATCCCATCCGAGAGCCATCATGCCGTCGCCGGAATCCCCTGCTTCCCCTGCAGCTGCCGACGCCCTGCCGCGCCGGCTGACCACGATCTTCTGCGCCGATGTGCAGGGCTACAGCGCGCTGGTGGAGGCCGATGAAGTCGGCACCGTGGCACGCCTGAAACGCTACCGCGCCGAATTGATCGAGGAGATCGAGCGCCATCACGGCCGCGTGGTGAATACCTGGGGCGACGGCCTGCTGGCGGAATTCGCCTCACCGGTGCAGGCGGTATTCGCCGCCGTGACGGCGCAGCGCCGCCTCGCCGCACGGAATGCCGCGCAGCGCGCCGAGACCCCGGACCTGCCCGCGATGCGTTTCCGCATCGGCATCAATCTCGGCGATGTCATGGTGGATGGCGGCGATCTCTATGGCGATGGCGTGAATATCGCCGCCAGATTGGAAAGTCTGGCCGAGCCGGGCGGCATCTGCATTGCCGGCAGCGTGTTCGAGCAGGTGCGCAAGAAACTGGATTTCGGCTTCGATTTCATCGGCCCGCGCGAGATCAAGAATATCGCCGAGCCGGTGCCGGCCTATCGTATCCTGCTGGAAGGCGCCGCCTCGCCTCACCCGGCAGCGCCCCCTGCCCCTGCCCCTGCCCCTGCTCCTGCATTGGAGGCGGCGGCGGAGGCCGAGGCAATCCGCAAATGGCGCCGCCATGCCTGCCGCCTCGGCATCCTGGCCGGCTTTTTCCTGATCCTGAACCTGGTCACCAGCCCGACGCGGCTGTGGTTTTTCTGGCCGGTGCTGGGCTTCGGCCTGCTGCTGGCCCTGCGTTATCCGTTCGGCACCGATCCGCGCCGGCTCTGGCCGCCCTGGCGCAATGATTGAGCCAGACAACGCCGCCGGCCCGGGCCAGACATTGAAGCCGGCCCGCCGCTCGCGTAGATTGCCGCCGCTTCCTTGATGGTATGGGCCTCGCGCCCCGCCCTCCGGGCCTGTAGCTCAATTGGTTAGAGCCGGCCGCTCATAACGGTCTGGTTGGGGGTTCAAGTCCCTCCGGGCCCACCATTTTCTTTGTATTTCAATAAGTTACGATCAGGTTAGCCAGCCCACCCTTTTGGTAGCGCCATGGCCCCAATTTACAAATATACGCTCCCAGCGTATGATACATTGCTGGACACAGGCCGCTTCGCGGTTCATCTCGACCTGCGCCTCACCGATAGCTCGATGGTGGTGGTGATGGTGGAGACCCCACAAGGCGACTTTGAGATTTTTGGCGATGTTGTCTGGGGCGAACGCACCATAACCATCCGCCAATTCGCCATCTGGGGCGGCAGGATGCAAGGCATGCTGTTGCGTGAGTTGGCCGATACGATCATGGAGGCCTTCGATGTCGACTGTATCGCGATCACGGACACCCGCCGCATTGCGGGCCACCGTGCAGGCCGCGCAATCCAGGATCGCCGCTGGCGACGACGGCAGCGCCTTTGAATTCCTGCTCCTTCCCCCTCGGCCGACACGCTCTCACGGCCTGTCGGATGTGATGGCGCTTCTGGCCAGTGCCGGGGTGAGCAGCCGGGTGGCCCGCTCCGTTGCAGAACAACTCGCCACCGGCCGCGTGGCGTATTTTACTGCGCCGCAAATTCCCAACCTCGAACGCTTCGAGGCCGAATTGCGGGCGTTGCGGATTGCTGTACACAAGCTGCAACGGCGCGAGGTGGATGTGAAAACGCTGCGTGAAAGTCTCGGTTATAGCCAATCGGAATTCGCCGGCCTGCTCGGCTTCAGCACCGATAGTGTGCAGAACTGGGAGCAGCCGAACCGGCCCAAGCCGCAGGGCGCCGCGCTGACCCTGCTCTGCATGGCGGAAAAGGATTTTAATGCCACCGTGCGGCTGATTGCGGAAAGCCGTGCGGCATGATCCAGGATACCGATCTGCGCCCGGCTGAAATTGCCGTTCCGCTGCCGCCGGCCAGCGATGCCGGGCTGATTTTCATTGGCCGCATCCACACGCCGTGGAGCACGCACGCAGCCTGCCCGCGCCAGGGCAAGCTGGATGGGCCGCTCTGCCGCCTCGAAATCTTTGCGCCCTGGCTGCCGGCGCTGGATGGACTGGCCGATGGCAGCCGGCTGGAAATCCTGTACTGGCTCGACCGCTCGCGGCGCGACCTGGTGCAGCAGAGTCCGGGCCGCAACGGCGTGGCGCATGGCACGTTTTCATTGCGCTCGCCATTGCGACCGAACCCGATCGGCTCATCTTTGGTGCTGCTGGAACAGCGCGACGGCGACAGCCTGCTGGTGCGTGGCCTGGATTGCCTGGATGGCACGCCTTTGCTGGATATCAAGCCGGATCATTGCCGCTTCGCGGCGCCTGCTGGTTAAGCCCCGGCAAACGCCGCCGGGCGGCGCTCGATGAAAGCGGCGACGCCTTCCAGCACATCGCTGGTGGCGGCGGCGCGGGCAAACTGGCTGGCTTCCATCGCCAGGCCTTCATCGATGCTGAGATTGAGCCCGCGCGTCACACTGGCCAGGCAGGCGCTCACCGCCACCGCCGGCTTGGCGATGATCTGCTGCGCCAGGGCGCGGCAACGCGGCAGCAATTCCGGCGCCGGCACGGCTTCGTTGATCAGGCCGATATGCGCGGCATGATGCGCGGTGATGGCATCGCCAGTCAGGATCAGGCGCAGCGCGCGCTTGCGGCCGATCAGGCGCGGCAGCCGCTGGGTGCCACCAAAAGGCGGCGGAAAACCCAGATTGATCTCCGGCTTGGCAAACAGCGCCGTATCGGCGGCGATGGCAAGCGGGCAGGCCTCGACCAATTCGCAGCCGCCGCCATAGGCCAGGCCGTTCACTGCCGCGATGATCGGCTTGGCGAAGCCCTCCACCCGGCGGGTGAAGGCCTGGCCGCGCTGGACAAAATCGCGCAATGCGGTCTCCACCCCGGCCTGGATGCTGCCGGCAAAACCCTTGATATCGGCGCCAGCGGAAAAAGCGCGCTCGCCGGCCCCGGTGATGATCACCACGCGCACCGCTTCATCGCGCTCGATCAGATCGAGCAGCCGCATCAGGCTGTCGATGGTGGCAAAATCCAGCGCATTGAGCTGGTCCGGCCGGTTCAGCGTCAGCGTGGCGATACCCTCGGCGATATCCAGCAGCGGCGTCTGGTGCGAGGCCGTCTCAGCGGCGGCGGCGACGGTAGCCGGCTTGGGGTTGGCTTTGCGGGTTTTATGATTCTGGGTCATGGCTTGCTCCTGTAAGGCACCGGATGCAGCTTGGCGCCCGCCCCGCCCCGCCGGCAAACGCATAATCCTGCAGCCGCGATGAAGCTTTCTCATCCGCCCGGCGCTTTCGCCGTCTCGCCCTAGCGTTATGCTGGGCGGAAAGGAGAGAGACATCGGCCATGCGCCAACGCCTGCCGCCACTCAATGCGCTGCGCCTGTTCGAGGCGGCGGCGCGGCTGTTGAGCTTCAAGAATGCCGCCGAGGAATTGCTGCTGACGCCGAGCGCGGTGAGCCATGGCATCCAGTCGCTGGAGCAATGGCTCGGCACGCCGCTTTTTCTGCGCAGTGCGCGCGGCCTGCAACTGACCGAAGCCGGCCAGGCCTATCATCCCATCGTGCGCGACGCGCTGGCGGCGCTGGCCGGCGGCTCGGCCCGCATCGCGGCGCGCCATGGTGCCGGCGGCGCGCTATCGATCAGTGCCGCCCCCACTTTCGCGGCGCGCTGGCTGTTGCCGCGCCTGCCGGATTTCCGCGCCCGCCACCCTGAAATCAGCGTGGTGCTGGATACCGCGCAGGAACGCAGCGAGTTGTCGGAAAACGGCGTCGACCTGGCGATCCGCATGGGGCGCGGCGGCTGGCAGGGGCTGCAAGCCGATCTGCTGCTGCGCGAGACGCTACAGCCGCTTTGCGCCCCCGTGCTGCTGCCGCAACTGGCCGGCGGGGTGGATCTGGGCCGACTGCCGCTGATCCATGTTGCCCGTGCCAGCGAGGATTGGGCCTATTGGGCCGAGGCGGCCGGTCTACCGCCGCCCGATCCGGCGCGCGGCCTGCGCTTCGACACCATCCACATGGCACTGGAAGCTGCCTGCCAGGGCCTCGGCCTGGTGATCGGCCGGTTGCCGCTGGCGCAACAGGAATTAGAGAGCGGCCGCCTGGTGCCGGCCGGCTCGCCGGCCGTACCGAGCAATGTCGGCTATTGGCTGGTGGCGGCCGAAGCCGATGCCGACGATCCGCGCATCGCCGCCTTCCGCGACTGGATTCTGGAGCAGGCCATCAATGCCTGAACAATTGCCCGAATAGCAGCGACAGGAGCCAGAAAACCAGCGCCAGCAAACCGGCAAACAAAGCATAACGCCGGTAGATTTCATGCAAAGTATGGGTGATGACGCGCTGGGCATGGGCCGGCAGCAAATCCAGCTTGCGATCGAGCAGAATCCAGATCTCGGTCTGCTTATAGGATTGTTGCAGCACATACTGCCCCTTGAGCAGCAGCGCGGCAGCGGTGATCAGGGTCAGCACGGCGCCGCATTTCAGCGCCAGCGGCGGTTCGTAGACCAGCCCCACCATGCAGCACCAGATTGCCAGGGCGGCAAAAAAACAGCCGCGCCCGACGGAGAGGAAGGCCAGGCGGCGGATACGCAACACGGTAGCGTCGTAATCCTCCGCCATGGCACTCCGTTACAGCAAACCCGGCAGGGTCAGGAACACGGCAGCACCGAGCCAGACCAGCATCGAGGCCATGTCGCTCTGCTGCCGACCGGTGAAACGCTCGAACAACGCCGCCGGCACACCCGAAACGATCAGCGTGCTGACCGAGACGATCAGCGAGGTGCCGTAGAGAATCACCACCGGGGTCTTGGGCGCGAATTCCGGCAGCCAGACCGGCGACAGCGCAAAGACCAGCAGCACCAGCGGCGAGGTGAAGCCATTCACCAGCGTGACAGCGAGAATGGCAATGAAGATGGTTTGCGGATTCAGCATGGCCGCGCCCTCACGTGCCAAGGCCAGGCACCATGCCGAGCCGCGCAAACGCGGCATAAGCGACATAGCGCAGCAGGAAGGCCCAGAAGGCGGTAACCAGCGGCAACATGCTCGGCAGCACAAAAGCCGGGGTGAAGAAGCCGACAAAACGCACCGGCCAGGCGGTCAGCCGAACAAACCAGCGATAGATATAGTTTGGACTATCCGGCGGCAGGAAACCGCTCAGCATGAAGCGGCCGACACAGGTCCAGCCGATTGCTGCCAGCGTATAGGCGACAATCCAGAAGGGCAGAAAGTCCCAGAAAAAATCAGGCTTGGCGGCGGTCATACTATGTCCCGGCAAGAATGAAAAAAAGCGGCGGGGATCATCATACGATCCCCGCCGCCCGTTACAAGCAGGCGTTACCGATTAGTGGCTCACGGCATCGCGCGCATCGGCCAGCTTCACCTCACCAGCCGGGACACGGATGGAGTCGATGAAGTCCTGCATTTCCTTGGACGGTGCGGTGGTGAACAGGCTCACCACATAGGTGGTGAGGAACGCCGCCGGGATACCGAACAAGCCGCAGGAGATGTTCTTGACACCGAACCAGAGCGGCGCGCCATAGAACTGCGTGGTGACGAGATAGTAGACGCAAACGGCGTAACCCACCACCATGCCGGCAACAGCGCCGGTATTCGTGGTGCGTTTCCACCAGATGCCCATCACCAGCGCCGGGAACAGGCCCGATGCCGCAATCGAGAAGGCCCAGGCCACCATCGCCAGGATGGTCGAGGGCTTCTGCGCTGCGGTATAGGCTGCCGCGATGGCCACCACGATCAACAACACGCGGCTGATGATCAGACGACGCGCGGTCGGCGCCTGCGGATCGATCATGCGGTAGTAGATGTCGTGGCTGAGCGCATTGGCGATGGCGAGCAGCAGGCCGTCGGCGGTGGACAAAGCCGCCGCCAGACCACCGGCGGCCACCAGGCCGGCGATGACATAAGGCAGACCGGCGATTTCCGGCGTGGCGAGCACGATGGCATCCGCCGCGATCCGGAACTCGTTGAGCTGCAAGATGCCGTCCGCGTTACCCTTCACGCCTTTGCAGAGCGCGTAGATGGTATCGGCATTGGCGGCATCGCAGGCGCCGACCAGACCGATGGCACCCCACGACTGCACCCAGGCGGGCAAAGCCGTGATCTGCTGACCGATCACGTTCTGATACACTTCCAGCTTCGCGAAAGCCGCATAGGACGGCGCCGTGAAATAGAGCAGGAAGATGAAGAACAGCGACCACGCCACCGACTTGCGGGCATCACGCACGCTCGGGGTGGTGAAGTAGCGCATCAGAATGTGCGGCAAAGCGGCGGTGCCGACCATCAAGCAGAAGATCAGGGCGAAGAAATTCAACGCATCGGTGAAATTCATCTGCCCCTTGGCATCGGCAAAGACGGCGGTATGGCCCTTGACCACGCCGAGCGTCTTTTCCAGCACCTCGATCTTTTCCAGCGCCTGACCATACATGATCTGCGGGATCGGCACGCCAGTGGTCTTGGCCGAGAGGATGACCACCGGGATCAGGTAGGCGATGATCAGGATGATATACTGCGCCACCTGGGTCCAGGTGACCGCGCGCATACCGCCCAGCATCGAGCAGACCAGAATGCCGGCGAGGCCGACGAACACGGCAACTTCAAACGAGATGCCAAGGAAGCGCGAGGCGATGATACCGACACCGAAAATCTGCGCCGTCACATAAGTGAAGGACGCCGAGATCAGCACGATCACGCCGGCAAAGCGCGCCAGGTTGCCGCCATACCGGGCACCGAGGAAGTCGGGCACGGTATACTGGCCGAACTTGCGCAGATACGGCGCCAGCAGGATCGACACCAGCAGGTAGCCGCCGGTCCAGCCGAGCACGAAGGCGAGGCCGTCGTAGCCGAGCAGGTAGAGCGAACCGGCCATGCCGATGAACGACGCGGCGCTCATCCAGTCGGAACCGGTGGCCATGCCGTTGTAGAGCGCCGGCACGCGACGGCCGGCGACGTAGTATTCGCCCATTTCCGCCGTGCGCGAGATGACACCGATCAGCGCGTAAACGCCGATGGTCATGAACACGAAAAGATAGCCGATCACCTGATTGGAGACGCCCATCTTTTCGAGAATGGCGAGGAAGATCACGAATACCGCGAAACCGCCGGTATAGATGCCGTAGATCTTGCCAAGATTGGCGAGAAAGCCGCCTTGCGTATTGTTAGCCATGGCTCAGTCCCCGCCTTATTCTTCTTCTGCCACGCCGAATTCCTCGTCGATCTCATTCTGCTTGCCGGCGAACCAGAACAGCGAGACGACGAAGATGATCAGCGAGCCTTGCGCGGCCATGTAGAAGCCGAGCGGGAAGCCGATGATCCGGATGCCGTTGAGCGCCGGTGCAAAGAAATGCACGCCGAAGCCCGCGACAAACCAGATGGCGAGCATGGTCCACATCAGCCCCGACGTGCGGGACCAATAGGCCTTGGCCTTGTCCGGTGAAAGTTGAGTCATTGTTGGCGCTCCTACCCCTTTGGTTTGTTTCTGATCGAGCATCCGCGCGAAGAGGGCCGGTACAACCCCTCGAATCCCTCCCCTACGCATAATGAACTATAACCAGCGTGTAACTTTTCGCTCATTAGACCATAGTCGAAATCTCGGCGTGCCGATTTTGCCTTTCAGTGTAAATCTTTAGTAAATTCCTTCGGGGTCAGGCGATAACCCTGGGCAGACAGCCGCCGCCAGGGTTAAATCGTGGCCTGAACACGGGGGGAGACATGGAACTGGCGATGCCGGAGGAGCGGGAGGCGCGCAGCCTGTTGCGGCGCAGCAAAGATTTCTTTTTTCCACCCAAGGTGGCCGATCTGGCGGCGTTGCGCCGCTTCATTGCCGGCGAGGCCGCCTATCTGGCGCAGAAATCGGTGATCGGCTATTGCCGCGTGAAGACGCTGCTGGCCTTCGAGAAGCTGATGAAGGAAAAGCTTTTCCTGGAATTGCTGGAGGTCTGCCGCTGGGAAGCCTATTCGCTCGCCCTGGCCGATACCGTGCTCCTGGTGGAAAGCCATCTGCGTCCGGCCGAACCCGGCGCGCGCGCCAGCCAGGCCGCTGCGCTGGCGCGGCTTTATGCCGATATCCTGAATGAAGCCGTGCCGCAGCACCGGCCCCAGGGCTGGGCCGACCGCATCGAAGCCTTCGAGCGCCGCTTCGCCCTGGCCTGCCAGGCTGCGCCGCCGCCGCCGGAACAACTGATCCGCGACACCGCCGCGACGATTTTTGAACTGGCGCCGATCCATACCAAGCTGAAGCGCAACGACATGGAAGTGATTGCCGGGGATCTCGGCTTCAATATCGTGGCACTGCATGCCAGCATGCAGAAACGTTTCCGCCGCGCCGAACTGGCCGCCGCCCTGCACTGAACACACCCCATTGCAGAAGCCGTCATGGCACGCCTTTGCCACGGCTGTCCGGTTTAGTCCTTTGATCCCTGGCTGCCGCCGGAATTCACCACAAAGCCGTCATGGTCGGCGTAGGCCGACCATCCACGTGTTCCTTATTTTCCAGCCGGTTAAACAAAGCAAGACGTGGATGGTACGCCTTCGCGTACCATGACGACCTTTGATATGGGACGAATGGAGCGCATTTTGCGTCAACCGTGTTTCTGAACCCCGGGGTATCGGAAAGCCCAGTCTTGCTGCGCAATTTCATCACGGCCAGACAAGCTAAACCGGACAGCCGTGGGCTCGACCCAGGCATGACGACGGCGGGGAGTCAGTCGGTCAGAAGTCAAACCGGACAACAGTGGATCACGTCCACGGCTGTCCGGTTTAGGTTTTTGGTGGTTGGCGACAACCAGACTTCAGCACAAACCGTCGTGGTCGGCGCAGGCCGACCACCCACGAGTTTCTTGTTTCAGCCAGTTCAGCCAAACAACACGTGGATGCTACGCCTGCGCGTACCATGACGGCTGTGTTATGGCACGCGTGAAACCGGTCTTGCGCCATCAGCGCCCCCAAAACACCGGATGACCGGTAAGGCCGGTGTTGATGCGGGGTTTCCATCACAGTCATGCAGACTGAGCCGGACAACCTTGCCACAGGCCGGTCGACACAATCCAAAGTATTTATGCATAAGTTACATATTGAATAATCATCTTGCCACAAACCAACATCCGCGACCATCCGGATGGTTACGTCATGGTTACGGATTTTGCGTCGAGATAGGCGAAATTTTTATTATAAAACAATAGTTTATGACATTTTTAGAATAGACTTAGGTTGAATGGATACGGCCCGCGAATGGGGCTAATGCTGCGCCTGAACTGCCGTCGCCACACAGGTGGAGATTGAATGACAACCGGCAGCTAGGGAGAGGTGAAAGCTCATGACCGAATTAGCCATGCAACAGGCGCGCAGTTCGCGCATGCTGACCAAGGAGGAACGCAAGGTCATTCTTGCCTCTTCGGCCGGCACCATTTTCGAATGGTATGATTTCTATCTCTACGGCTCGCTGGCGGCGATTATCGGCGCCCAGTTCTTCTCCGCCTTCCCGGAGGCGACCCGCAATGTGTTTGCCCTGCTGGCCTTTGCCGCCGGCTTCCTGGTGCGCCCGTTCGGCGCGCTGTTCTTCGGCCGCCTGGGCGACCTGATCGGCCGCAAATACACCTTCCTCATGACCATCCTGATCATGGGTACTTCCACCTTCTTCGTCGGCCTGCTGCCTTCCTACGCCACCATCGGCGCGGCAGCCCCGATCATCCTGATTGCACTGCGCATGCTGCAGGGCCTGGCGCTGGGCGGCGAATATGGCGGTGCGGTGGTCTATGTCGCCGAACATGCGCCGCGTAATCAGCGCGGCTATTTCACCTCCTGGATTCAGACCACGGCCACGCTTGGCCTGCTGCTGTCGCTGGTGGTGATCCTGGCGGTGCGCACCTATACCGGCGAGAAGGATTTCGCCGAATGGGGCTGGCGCGTGCCATTCCTGCTCTCGATCTTCCTGCTTGCCATCTCGCTCTATATCCGTCTGTCGATGGAAGAAAGCCCGGCCTTCAAGAAGATGAAGGAAGAGGGCCGCCATTCGAAGGCGCCGCTCTCCGAAGCCTTCGGCCAGTGGAAGAATGCCAAATTCGCCCTACTCGCCCTGCTCGGCCTCGTCGCCGGCCAGGCGGTGGTTTGGTATACGGGCCAGTTCTACGCGCTGTTCTTCATCCAGTCGGTGCTGCGCGTCGATCTGTTCACCGCCAATGTGCTGATTGCCTGGTCGCTTATCCTGGGTACCGGCGGTTTCGTTGTCTTCGGCGCCCTGTCTGACAAGATCGGCCGCAAGAAGATCATCCTGGCCGGCTGCGTGCTGGCGGCGATCACCTACTTCCCGGTATTCAAGATGATCACCGCCACCGCCAATCCGATGCTGCATGCCGCGCATCAGAAGGCGGAAGTGGTGGTGACTGCTGCGAAGGATGACTGCTCGTTCCAGTTCAACCCGACCGGCACGTCGAAATTCACCTCGTCCTGCGACAACGCGCGCGCCCTGCTGGCCCGTTCGTCGGTGAACTACCACGTCGAACATGCCGCGAGCGGCAGCGTCGCCAAGGTCAAGATCGGCGACAAGGAGATCATCTCCTACGACACCACCAAGCTGACCGGCGATGCCGCCAAGGCGGTGCCCGCCGCCTTCACCGGCGCCATCAATGCGGCGCTCGGCGATATCGGCTATCCGGTGCCGGGCAAGCCGAATGACAGTATCGTCAAGGTGACCAGCTTCTTCGGCGTGTTCACCGCCCAGGCCTTCCCGCTGGTGCTGCTGCTCACCTATCTGGTGCTGCTGGTTACCATGGTGTATGGCCCGATCGCGGCGGCTTTGGTGGAATTGTTCCCCACCCGCATCCGCTATACCGGCATGTCGCTGCCTTACCATATCGGCAATGGCTGGTTCGGCGGCCTGCTGCCGGCCACCGCCTTCGCCATGAATGCGGAATCGGGCAACATCTATTTCGGCCTGTGGTATCCGATCATCATCGCGCTTGGCACCGTGGTGATCGGCGCGCTGTTCGTGCCGGAAAACAAGGACAAGGACATCTTCAAGGACTAAGTCCCGAAGTAGCCCCTACCACCCGCCCCGCCCGGTGCATGCCGGGCGGGGTTTTCTTTTGCCCGTGCCACGCCTAAGCTGCCGCCATGGCCCGCTCGCTGCCGCTGCCCCGCCGCCTGCTGCTCGCCTGGCGCCGGCTTGGCCCGCGCCGGACCGGGCGCCAGCGTGTGCCGGGCATACCCCATCTGCCGGCCTCCAGCCCGCTCGACAGTCTGCCGCTGGCCGTGCTGGATACCGAAACCACCGGCCTCAACCCGCAACGCGACCGCATCGTCAGCATCGGTGGCCTGCATTGGCGCGGCGGCCAGGCCGAGGCGCTGCAGCTTGATCTGCGGGTGCATCCCGGCCGGCCGATCCCGGCTGTCGCCACCCGCATCCACGGCCTTGATGACGCCGCCGTGGCCGGCGCACCGCCCTTTGCCCTGGTGGGCGGCATGGTGATGCGGTTCTGGCATGAGCGGGTGCTGCTGGGCCATAATATCGGCTTCGATCTGGCCTTGCTGCGTGCCGAGGCGGAACGCGCGCGCCAGCCCTTCCGCCCGCCGCCGGCGGCGCTGGATATCGGCCTGCTCTATGCCGCGCTGTTTCCGCGCGAGCCGACCTACACCCTGGAAAGCATCGCCGCGCGGCTCGGCGTGGCGGTGCAGCATCGCCATGAAGCGGTCGGCGATTGCGAAACCGCCGCCGCCCTTTGGTGTGCGTTGTGGCCATTGCTGGCCGCTCATGGCATCGGCACCCTGGGCGCGGCGCGCGAGTTCATGCGCAAACCGCGCGATCTGGTGTTCAACCAGCGCCAGGCCGGCTGGGCGCTCGACCTGCTGCTGCCGGAATAGCGGGAGGCGCTGCTGCATGCTGGATGACAACACCCCGCCGCCCGCGCTGCAGATCGATCCGGCGCCGTTCCGCAAACAGCTTGGCCAGGTGATGCGCCGGCCCGCCACCGGGCTGGACCTCAATGCGCCGCTGGCCGAAGCCGCGCGGCTGATGGCGGCGCAGAATATCGGCGCCCTGCTGGTGACCGAGTATGATCAGCCGGTCGGCATCCTGACCGAACGCGATCTGACCCGCGCCCTGGCCCGGCTTGGCGCCGATTGCGCCGCCCTGCCGGTGGCCCAGGCGATGACGCGCGGCATCATCAGCCTGCCCGAGGATGCGCTGCTATTCCGCGCCATCGGCCGCATGCGGCGGCTCAATCTGCGTTATCTGCCGGTGACCGACCGGCGCGGCGATTATGTCGGCGTGGTCTCGGCCCGCGCGCTTTTGCGCCAGCGCGCCGCCGAGGCGCAGAGTGTCAGCGACGGCATCGAAGCCGCCGAAGATGCCGCCGGGCTGGCCGCGGCCCGCGCCGCGCTGCCCGATCTGTGTCGCGCCCTGCTGGAAGAAAAGCTTGGCGCCAGCGAAATCGCGGCGGTGATCAGCAGCATCTATGCCGATATCAGCACCCGCGCCGCCAGCCTGGTGGAAGCCGAATTGCGCGCCGCCGGCGATCCCGCCCCGGCGCCCTGGTGCATGCTGATCCTGGGTTCCGGCGGGCGCGGCGAAAGCCTGCTGGTGCCGGATCAGGATAATGCCATCATCCAGGCCGGCAGCACCGAGGATGATGGCTGGTATGCCCGTGCCGGCCAGCGCATTTCCGATCTGCTGGATACCGCCGGCATCCCCTATTGCAAGGGCGGCGTGATGGCGATGCACACCGCCTGGCGCGGCGCCCAGGGGCAATGGCGCGCCCGCGTGGTGGAATGGGTGCGCCGGCATTCGCCGGAAGCGCTGCTCAACGTGGATATCTTCTTCGATCTGCAGCCGATCCATGGCGAACGCCGGCTGGGTGAACAATTGCGCCTGGAGGCCCTGGCCGCCGCCCGGGCCTCGCCGCTTTTCCTGCGCCTGCTGGCACAGCAGGCAGCGCAGATTCATCCTGCCATCGGGCTGTTCGGGCGGCTGGTGGAAAAGCAGGGCCTGATCGATCTCAAGCTGGGCGGCCTGCTGCCATTGGTCAGCGCTGCGCGCTGCATGGCGCTGAAGCTGGGCATCCCGGCCACCGGCACCCAGGCGCGGCTGCGCGAAGCTGCCGCCCAGGGCCATATCGGCGCCAGCGATCTTGATGGCCTGCTGCGCGCGCATGAACTGATTCTCGGCCTGCTGCTGCGGCAGCAGCTCGACGACCTCGCCGCCGGCCGCGCCCCCGGCAGCCGCCTGCCCGTCGCCCAACTCGACCGCACCGACCGCAACCGGCTCAAAGCCGCCTTGCGTCATCTGGAATTACTGCCCGACATGGTGCAGAACGTGCTGACCTAGATCAACGCGACAGCGGCTTCCACGGGCTAGGTTTTGTCAGCCCTCCCCAAACAGGAAACCCGCGATGAGTGCCTATCAATTGGTGAACAAGCACGTGGAAGCGGCGCTGGCCGAGGCCGGCAGCACCGGCATTGCACCGGAAACCGTGGCCGGCAACCTGCTGGCCGAGGCGGTGCGCCTGCTCAAGCAGCACCAGCCGCTCGACAATGTGCGTTCGCAACTGCAATTCGCCATCGAGAATCTGGAAGACCGCGATTACGAATTCATGCGGCCTTGACCAGCAGAACAACAAAGCCCGTCATGGTCGGGTCAAGCCCCATGACTGTCCGGCTTCAATCTGAACCAGGGTGCTGAAATGCGCGTCATTGCTGGCATTTTACAACTTCGCACCTTGGCAGGACACAAAATCTCTATGGCTGGAATATTCCGTCGTTCAACCCTATCCCCCTCACCGTCGTCATGCCCGGGTCTTCGCCCGGGCATGACGAGAATGGGGCGATGGATGGGCTATCAGCTTAAACCGGACAGCCATGGGTCAAGCCCACGGCTGTCCGGTTCAGTTTATATGACTGTGATGGAAACGCGCATCAACACCGGCCTTTCCGGTCATCCGGTGTTTTGGGGCCGCCGATGACGCAAAACGCGCTCCATTCGTCCCATAACAAAGGCCGTCATGGTACGCGAAGGCGTACCATCCACGTGTTGTTTTGGTGAGCTGGCCGAAAACAAGAAACGCGTGGGTGGTCGGCCTGCGCCGACCACGACGGCTTTGTGGTGAATTCGGGCGGCAGCCCCTGATCAAAAAACCAAACCGGACACCCATGGGCTTGACCCGGGCATGACGATACCTTGAACAATCGCCACAGGCGGCATCAACTGCGGTGACTGAAACAGCTACAGCTTGCCCAGCAGCTTCTTCGGCGCCACTAGGCGATAGCTGCGCTGTACCAGTTCGGCCACCTCGCGCCAATCCGGCTTGTCGTCGATCCACATGCCGACCCAGCCCTTGGGACCGAAATAGGGCGGCACAAAAAATCGCCCGGGATCGGCGCCGACCAGGATCTGCTGACTGCCCGGCTGCGCCTTGCACCAGATGGCCGGGCGGGGGCGGCCACCGCCCGGCTCTGGCCGCCTCACTTCCATGGCGAAAATCTTGCCGCGCACGCGATAGGTCGGAGTTTCCCAGGTTTCCTGCTCGGCAGCTTCAGGCAGGCCGAGGCAGATGGTGCGCAGTCTTTGCGAGGTTTTCACAGCAATATCCCCTGGCGGCCATCGCGGCTCGGCGGCGTGAACAGATCGGTTCGCAGCCGCAGCCGGCTGGTATTGAACCCCAGGCGTTTGGTGGCGAGCGCAAAACGCTGGCCGATCAATTCGGCATATGGCCCCTCGCCGCGCATGCGACTGCCGAATTGCGGCACGTAATCCTGCCCGCCGCGCGCCTCCTGGATCAGTTTCATCACCCGGCTGGCGCGGTCGGGATAATGCTCGGCCAGCCATTCGCGCCAGATTTCCTTCAATTCCAGCGGCAGGCGCAACAGCACATAGCCGGCCTCGCGCGCGCCGGCTTCATGGGCCGCCTCCAGGATACGCTCGATCTCCATGTCGTTGATCATCGGGATGATCGGCGCCACCATCACACCGACCGGAATACCCGCTGCGGCCAATTGGCGGATCGCCTCCAGCCGCTTCGGCGGCGTTGAGGCGCGCGGCTCCATACGCCGCGCCAGGTCACGATCCAGTGTGGTGATGGAGAGATAGATTTTCACCAACCCGTCACGCGCCATCGGCGCAAACAGGTCGATATCCCGTGTCACCAGGAAATTCTTGGTGACGATGCCGAGCGCATGGCGCGTCTCGCGCAGCACTTCCACCACACGGCGGGTGATGCGTTCCTCACGCTCCACCGGCTGATAGGGATCGGTATTGGTGCCCATATTCATCACGCCGGGGCGATAGCCACGCGCCGCCAGCTCACGCGTCAGCAATGCCGCCGCATCACGCTTCACCATGATCTGGGTTTCAAAATCCAGGCCGGGCGAAAAGCCGAGATAGGCATGGCTCGGCCGCGCGAAACAATAGACGCAGCCATGCTCGCAGCCACGATAAGGATTGATCGAGCGATCAAACGGGATATCCGGCGATTTGTTCCAGGCAATGATGCTGCGCGGCGTATCGGCATGCAATGTGGTGCGCAGCGGCTCCGGCTCGTCCCACACGCCCCAGCCATCATCCTCGCGCTGGCGCCGCAGCGTATCGTAGCGGCTGCCGACATCGCTGAGCGCGCCACGCCCGCGCCGGGCATCCGGGCGGGCCTGATCGGCCTGGGTGGTAATGGCGCGAGGCGTGATCTTGTTCACCGGGCTATCCTGCCCGGCACAATGCCGGGGCTTAACTGGCCTGCCCGGCGCATGCCGGGCCTAACTGGGTTTGCGGCGCTCATGTTCTCGCAAACGCGGGAACAATTCAACAAAATTACAGGGGCGATGGCGGTAATCCAGCTGGTCCTTAAGAATTAAATCCCAGGCATCACGGCAAGCGCCCGGCGAGCCGGGCAGCGCAAACAGATAGGTGCCGCGCGTCACCCCCGCCGTGGCGCGCGACTGGATGGTGGAGGTGCCGATCTTCTGGAAGCTGAGCATGCGGAATAATTCGCCAAAACCCGGGATCGCCTTCTCGTAGAGTCCTTCAAAGGCCTCCGGCGTCACATCGCGCCCGGTCACGCCGGTGCCGCCGGTGGACAGCACCACGTCGATATCCGGATTGTCGATCCAGGCAGTGAGCTGGGCCTGGATGTCGGCGACCTCGTCACGCACCAGCGCCCGCGCCGCCAGTTCATGGCCAGCACCGGTCAAGCGCTCCACCAGGGTCTGGCCGGATTTATCCTCGGCCGCCGAGCGGGTATCCGACACCGTGAGCACCGCGATACGGCAGGGAATGAAGCGGCGTTCGCTGTTGGCCGGCAACGGCGTTTCAGTCTGGCTCATGGGTCTGCCCGCCTCACTTTGAAATATGGTTACAGAGTCAACTTGCGCCTTCATTCAGCCACGATCAAGCGGCAGTCTGCTGCCATGGCTTACCCAAGGAGTCATGCCATGTACAAGCATCTGGCCGAAATCGGCCTGGCCGCTCTGCTGATCGCCCTGGCGCCCCAGGCGACCAAGGCTGATAGTTTCAGCTTTGGCTATTCCAGCGGGCCCAATGCGGGCGGCCCATGGCATTCGCGGCCGTGGTATGATCAGGGCTATCGCCATCGTGGTCCCGGTGCAGGATATGGTCCTGGGCATGGCTATGGGCAGTATCGTGGCGGTTATTGGGGGCCGCCGGCCTACCGTCCACGCGTGGTGGTGGTGGAGCCGCCGCGCGCCCGCTACTACGTGCCGCCGCCGCCGGTTTACTATGCCCCCGCCCCCTATGGCGGCGCACCGATTTCGGCGATGCCGGCCTCGCCGGTCTATCAGGCGCAGAATGGGCAATATTGCCGTGAATACCAGGCCAATGTGGTGGTGAACGGCGTACCCCAGGCCAGCTATGGCACCGCCTGCCTGATGCCCGACGGCGCCTGGCGCATCGTCAACTAGACCGCCGCCACGGTTCTGGAGCGCCGGGCCAATCTCTCGACGGACGCGTGCGGCCAGCAGCATGGCCGGGCGCGTCGTTCCTTGCACATATTGTGATGCCTGGGCAGACAAACAACACGCCCGGCCCGACCGAGGGGATACTGCTTTTTGCCCATGTTTTTCATGCCCCTGGTGCAGCATTTAAAATACACGTCCGCCCTCAGAGGCCGAAGCGCTTTCATATTTTCAACAACTCATGCACAATTAATGTTGTATTCCAACGCAAGGAGAAAACCATGCAGAGCATGACCCTTGAGCAACTTCGGACGGCCAGTGAGGCCGGCGGCGTGTCGAGCGTTACCCTGAAAGGACAGGGCGGGGTGTTCCTGGTTCAGATCTCGACGCGCAACGGCATTGGGGCCGTTCTGGCGAAGGCCCGCAGCAGCGAGCCGCGCCGCTTCGGCAATCCGGCCACCGCCCTGAACGTGCTGCGCGACGTGGGCATCACCATCGGCCAGTTTGACGCCAGCGAGTGGAACCCCGCCGAGCGTGAGTTGGTGGAGCGTTCGAGCGACAACCGTGCGCAGGCGCTTCGGAAGGCCCACGAGGCCGCCGCCTATAACGAGTGGCTGGCCACCGAGATTCGAGAAGCCGTTGACGATCCCCGGCCGGGCATCCCACACCAAGAAGTCATGGCCGAGATGGACGCTGACATTGCCGCTTTGAATGCCGGGCACAAGCCGGCCAGAAGGAAACGCGCTTGAAAGCGGCTCGCTGATCCATGGTTGGAGCAAGCCCCCCTTATCGCATCGAGTGGCGACCGAAGGCCCGTGAGGATTTGCGTGCCATCGTTCGATACATTAGCAAAAACAACCCGACCAGGGCACGCGGCTTTGGCCAGGAATTGCACGACAAGACCTTGCCGCTTGCACAGCGCCCGGAGATTGGCCGCACCGGCCGGCCCGGCCTGCCCAACTATGTGCGCGAGTTGGTCGCCCATCCGAATTACATTGTGTTCTATCGCGTGCTGCATGAAGTGCGCATCGTGGAAATTTTGCGCGTGAAGCACGTTGCACAGCAAACACCATGACATGCTGAGGCTGGCGCTCATCTGCCGATAGTCGCCGGACGAATACCCGGCATGCCCCTCCCTCGCGCCTGTAGCGCCTCCCCGCCGCAAAAGATACCGCCTTTTGCCCATGTTTTTCATGCCCCGGGTGTACCGGCTCGGGAGACGGAAACGGCTGGGATCGAAGAGTTTTTGGAAAAGCAGTCCCTTATGAGGAACTGGCTGGGGTGCCAGGATTCGAACCTGGGAATGGCGGCACCAAAAGCCGCTGCCTTACCGCTTGGCGACACCCCAGCAGCGCACCAGGGCTGGCCTGGCCGCGAACGGGTCGGAAGATAGTCTGAACTTTACGGCTTTTCCAGTGTTCCGGGCGGCTTTCGCGTTCAGATCGCGGTGGCCGCCACCCACCAGGCCGGATAGGCGCGGCTCAAAGCGCGGGCGGCATGCTCGGCCAGGCGGGCTTCGGCAAACAAGCCGAAACAGGTGGCGCCGGAGCCGGAAAGCCGCGCCAGCAGGCAACCGCTCTGCGCCCGGAGCGCGGCCAGCACCGGATCGATGCCGGGCGCCAGGAAGCGCGCCGGGGCCTCCAGATCGTTGCGGCGCTGGCGCAGCAGGATGGCAAGGTCGGCGGCGCTGGCCGGACGGCGCATCAACGGCTCGGCCGGGCCGCTGGCGCCATTCAGGGCGGCAAACACATCGCGCGTCGGCAGCGCGATGCCGGGATTGGCCAGCACCAGCCAGGCCGGCGGCAGCTCACCCAGGCTGCTGTCCAGCGGTTCCAGCACCTCGCCGATGCCGCGCATACTGGCTGGCCGGCCGAGCAGGCAGACCGGCAGGTCGGCGCCGAGTTTCAGCCCCAGCGCGGCCAGCGCAGCGTCATCGAGCCGGCATTGCCAATGAGCATTGAGCAACCGCAGCGCCGCCGCCGCATCGGCCGAGCCACCGCCGATGCCGGAGGCCACCGGCAAGCGCTTATGCAGGGTCAGCGCCGCGCCCGGCGCTGCGCCGGCAGGATCGCCAGCAGCCGCCAGCAGCCTTGCGGCGCGCAGCACCAGATTATCGGCTTCACCGGCCAGCCCGGCCGCCTGCGGTCCCTCGATGGTCAACGACAGGCTATCGGCCGGTGCCAGGCTCAGGCTGTCGCAGGCCGCCAGATCGCGGGCGAACACCACCAGGCTTTCCAGTTCGTGATAGCCGTCTGGCCGCCGCGCGGTGATATGCAGGAACAGATTGATCTTGGCCGGCGCGAGCATGGCGCCGGCCCCGGCAGTCAAACTCACTTCAGCGCCACCGGATCGAGGCCGACTTCCAGCTTGTGGCGGATTTTCTGTTCCAGATCGGCTTCCGGCTTGAGGCCCAGGGCGCGACGCCACTGGAAACGCGCCTCGGCGCGGCGCCCCACCTTCCAATAGGCATCGCCCAGGTGATCGGTGATCACCGGATCGGCGCCCTTCAACTCCACCGCGCGCTCAAGCTGGGTCACCGCTTCCTCGTAACGGCCGAGGCGATAATAGGCCCAGCCGAGCGAATCGACGATGGCACCATCATTCGGCCGCAACGCCACGGCGCGCTTGATCATGTCGGTGCCGCGATCAACATGGCGGTTCATGTCGACCCAGGTATAGCCGAGATAATTCAGCACCATCGGCTGCTCGGGCTGGAATTCCAGCGCCTTCAGCAGATCGGCCTCGGCCTTGTCCCACTGCTTGCTGCGCTCATAGGCGATGGCGCGCCCGAACAGCACCACCCAATGGCGCTTCTCCAATGCCGGCAGGCGTTCGATGGCCGCCGTGTATTCCCGTGCTGCATCCGGCCAGCGTTCCATCTGGCGATAAAGATCGGCCAGGGTCAGCAGGGCACGGGCATCGTCCTTGCGCTCACGCGCCAGCCGGCGCAACAGGCGCACCGCTTCGTCATGATCGCCGGATTCATTGACGCACCAGGCGATCCGCAGCTTGGCGGTATCGCCAAACGGCCCGTTGGCCTGTACTTCACCATAGGTCTTGATGGCGCGCTGCCATTGCTGGCGGCTTTCGTAGATATCGGCCAGCGAGACACGCGCATCATCCAGATCAGGGCGCAGCGCCAGGGCCAGTTGCAGATGCAGTTCGGTCAACTCGCCGCCATCATTGCGGCCAAAGGCCGTGGCCGCCGCCAGCAGGCTTTCGGCAAAGCCGTCATTGGCATTGCCGAGCAGCGGCGCGGCGCTGGCACTCGGCTGCTTCAGCCGCACCGCCGCCTGTTGCAGCATGGCATTATCCGGATTAAGCCGCAGATGCTGCGCGATCAGCCCGCGCGCCGCCTCGGCGCGGCCATTGCGCTCCAGAAAGCGGGCATAGGACTCGACCAGGCGCAGCCCGACCCGCTCCGGCTTCTCCATCGCCTTACGGTATTCCGTCTCGGCCTCGGCATTGCGGCCGAGCAATTCCAGCAGCATCGGCTTGAGATAATCATGCACGCCGCCAAATAGCGGATTGCGATCCAGCCGCGCCAGCGCTTCCACCGCCCGGTCGCTCTCGCCCTTGCCGGCATAGGACCAGGCGGCGATCAGCGGATTGAAAGCGGCATGAATGCCACTGGTCGGGCCGTCGGCCACCAGTTCAAGCGCGGCATCATAATCCCGCCGCAGCATGGCACCGGTCACCACGGCAAGGCGTGCCAGATGATCACCCGGATTGCCCTGATACAATGTCTCGCCCAGTTGCAGCGCCTGGCTCACCCGGCCATCGGCCAGCAGCGACAGGAAGGCACCCTGGGTCAGCAGGCCGCTATCGGGTTCTTCGTTCAGAGCGCGCAGATAAAAATTCGCCGCCGAGGTATGGTCGAAGGTCAGCCGGGCATGGCGCGCGGCAAGGAAATTGCCATAAGGCGAATCGAGCGTTGCCGGCGGCCCCATCACCACATTGGGTTCCACCGGCATCTGCGCCGGCGCCACCACCACCGGGGTACGGTTGAGGCAGCCGCTCAGCAGCAGCGGCACCAGCAGCACGGCCAGCAGCCGCTGCCGCTGCCGCATGGCCTGCCGCCCACCAGCAGCCGGGTCCGATTGCGGAAACGCCTTGCTCGTCGCCGGATGCTGGTGCTGATGCATAGGGGGGCAGCCTCACATATTGGGATAATTCGGGCCGCCGCCACCTTCCGGCACGGTCCAATTGATATTTTGAGCCGGATCCTTGATGTCGCAAGTCTTGCAGTGAACACAATTTTGCGCGTTGATCTGGAAACGCGGATTGCTGCCATCCGGCTCGCGCAATACCTCATACACGCCCGCCGGGCAGTAGCGCTGCGCCGGCTCGTCGTAGAGCGGGAGATTCTTGGCAATCGGAATGCTCGGATCGGCCAGGCGCAGATGCACCGGCTGGTCTTCTTCATGATTGGTGCTGGAGAGGAAAACCGACGACAGCTTGTCGAAGCTGATCTTGCCATCCGGTTTCGGATACTGGATCGGCTTGCAATCCTTGGCCGGCTTCAGGCTTTCATGATCGGCCTTGTCGTGGCGCGAGGTCCAGCCGACCAGGAAGCCGAGGCCGAGATCGTTCAGCCACATATGCACGCCGCCGACCAAAGTGCCGAGCCACATGCCGTATTTCAGCGCCGGCTTGACGTTGCGCACCTTCCACAGATCCTTCCAGATCCAGCTTTCGCGCACCGCTTCGTTGTAGCTGGACAGTTCGACGCTGCCATCCGAGCCGCCCTTCAGCGCCTCGAAGGCCGCTTCCGCCGCCAGCATGCCGCTCTTCACGGCATTGTGGCTGCCCTTGATGCGCGGCACATTGACGAAACCGGCCGAGCAGCCGAGCAGGGCGCCGCCCGGGAAGCTCAGCTTCGGCACCGATTGCAGGCCGCCTTCGTTGATGGCGCGGGCGCCATAGGCCAGGCGCTTGCCGCCCTCGAAATAGTCGCGCACCGAGGGATGCGTCTTGAAACGCTGGAATTCATCGAAGGGCGAAAGGTAGGGATTCTGGTAATTCAGGTTGACCACGAAGCCGACGGCGACCTGATTGTCTTCCAGGTGATACATGAAGCTGCCGCCGGCCGTGCTGCTATCCAGCGGCCAGCCCTGGGTATGCACCACCAGGCCGGGCTTATGCTTGGCCGGATCGATCTGCCACAATTCCTTGATGCCGATGCCGAATTTCTGCGGATCGACGCCGTCGCGCAGATTGAACTTGTGTTGCAGTTCCTTGGCCAGCGACCCGCGCACGCCTTCGGCGATCAGGGTGTATTTGGCGCGCAGTTCCACGCCCGGCGTGTAGCTGCTCTTGTGTTCGCCGTCGCGGCCGACGCCCATATCGCCGGTGGCCACGCCCACCACTTCGCCCTTGTCGCCATACAGCACTTCGGCCGCAGCGAAACCGGGGAAGATTTCCACGCCGAGTTCCTCGGCTTGGGCGGCCAGCCAGCGGCAGACATTGCCGAGCGAAACGATATAGTTGCCGTGATTGTTCATCAGCGGCGGCAGCATGAAATACGGGATGTAGATGTGGTTCGCTTCGGTCAGGATCAGGAAGCGGTCCTCGGTCACCGGGGTATTGAGCGGGGCGCCCTTTTCCTTCCAGTCCGGGATCAGCTCGTTGAGGCCGATCGGGTCGACCACGGCGCCCGACAGAATATGTGCGCCGACCTCGGAGCCCTTCTCGATCACGCAGACCGAAATCTCATGGTCCTGCTCGGCGGCAAGCTGCTTCAGGCGGATGGCGGCGGACAAGCCGGACGGGCCGGCGCCCACCACCACCACATCATATTCCATCGTTTCGCGTTCCATCCCCGCACCTATCGCTGGTCTATCTGGCGCTGCTGGCGCCGCTGCATTGCTTGACTATAGGCCCCTGCTTACCAGACTATGGCCGGCAAGCCAACGGCGCCGGGCGCGGACATAACCTATGTATGCCAACGAATTAGGCCTGGAAAACCCAGGCGAAACGCTCAGCCTCGGCGCGCTGCTGCGGTTCTATGTCGAAGCCGGCGCGGATGAGTGTATCGGCGAATTGCCGGTGGATCGCACCGAAGCGCCGCCGCCGCGCCCGGCTGCCAGCCCGCGCGACACTGACGCAAGAGTCAGTAAATCCGCGCCAATGGCCGGCAACCTGTCGGGAACGCAGCGTCAGTCCGGGCCGGGCCGTCCGCCTTCCGCACCACCCGGCTTCACCCCGGCGCCGATGCCGCGTGCGCCGGTCGCGCCGGCCCTGCTTTCCGCCCAGGCGGTGGAGACCGCCGCCACCCAGGCAGCGCGGGCCTGCGACGATGTGGCGCAGCTCAAGGCGGCAGTGGCGGCCTTCGAGGGTTGCGCGCTCAAGGCCACCGCAACCAACACGGTATTCGCCCGCGGCAATCCGGCGGCGCCGCTGATGCTGATCGGCGAAGCGCCGGGGCGCGACGAGGATATCCAGGGCCTGCCCTTTGTCGGCCAGAGCGGCCAGTTGCTGGACCGCATGCTGGCCGCCATCGGCCGCGACGAGCAGAATACCTATATCTCCAACGTGCTGTTCTGGCGCCCGCCCGGCAACCGCGATCCGGCACCGGAGGAAATCATCGCCTGCCGGCCTTTTGTGGAGCGCCATATCGCGCTGACCCGGCCGCGTGTGCTCGGCCTGGTCGGGCGCCATGCCGCCGCCACCCTGCTCGGCACCAGCCAGGGCATCACCAAGCTGCGCGGCAAATGGCTGGTCTATAGCCGCGACGGGCTGGAAATCCCCGCCCTGCCGATGCTGCACCCGGCCTATCTGCTGCGGCAGCCGGGCATGAAGCGCGAAGCCTGGCGTGACATGCTCAGCCTGGCACTGAAGCTTGAGGAACTCGGCGCGTGAGCCGGATTTTCTACGGCTGGATCGTGGTCGCCGCCGCATTCGCGGTGATGTTCGTCGGCTTTGGCGCCGCCTATACCTTCCCGGCCTTCTTCGAGCCGCTGGGCCGTGAATTCGGCGCCGACCGCGCCACCGTGTCGCTGGTGTTTTCGCTCGCCGCCTTCCTGTATTTCGCACTTGGCGCGGTCAGCGGCCCGCTCGCCGACCGGCTCGGGCCGCGCCCGGTGATCGGCTTCGGCCTGGCCTGCGTCGCATTGGGCATGATCTGCGCCAGCTTCGCCGACAGCCTGGGCATGGTGCTGGCGGCCTACAGCATCGGCATGGGTATCGGCATCGGTTTTTCCTATGTGCCGGCCATCGGCACGGTGCAGCATTGGTTCATCCGCCAGCGCGGCCAGGCTTCCGGCCTGGCGGTGATGGGCATTGGCCTGGGCACCGTGCTGATGCCGCCGCTGGCGGCCTGGCTGATCGACCATCTCGGCTCCTGGCGCGGCGCCTATCTGTGGCTTGGCCTCGGCGTGGCGTTGCTCGGCCTGCTGGCGGTGCTGGCTTTGCGCCGCGATCCGGCCGCCATGGGGCTGCGCCCGGATGGTGCGGCCGAGCCAGCGGCGACAACGGCTGCTGCCCCCACCGCCGGCTTCACCCTGGCCCAGGCCTTGCGCCACCGCGTATTCTGGCTGCTCTACCTGGCCTGCGCGCTGAACTGCATCGGCACTTTTGTGCCTTTTGTGCATCTCGCCGCCTATGCCCAGGATCAGGGCCTGAGCCGCGAGCAGGGTGTCTGGCTTGTCGGCCTGATCGGCATCGGCTCGATGGCCGGGCGTTTCCTGCTCGGCGGCGTCGCCGACCGCATGGGGCGCGGCCCGGCCTTTGCCGCTGCCATGCTCGGTTCCGGCCTGATGCTGGCCTATTGGCCGTTTGCCAACGGTTTCTGGGCCTTGGGGGGCTTCGCGCTCGGCTTCGGGCTGTGTTATGGCGGCTTTGTCGCCCTCGCCCCGGCAGTGACGGTGGACCTGTTCGGCGCCCGTGCCGCCAGCGCCCTGATCGGCGCAGTCTATACCAGCGTGGCCTTCTCCACCCTGCTCGGCCCCACCCTGGCCGGCTTCGCCTTCGACCGCACCGGCAGCTATGTGCTGCCGATCACGCTTTGCGCCATCACCTGCGGCATCGGCGCGGCGATCATCCACAAACTTCCGCGACGGCTGGGGCCGCAGCCACAAATTGCATGATATGGTATTGCCCACCAGCCTGTATTGCGGTATGGGGTGGAGGTCATGCCAAGCTCAGCCCGACCTGAAACGATCCGGCGGCCGAAGCTGACGGGGGAAGGCTTGCGCAGCATGCTGCGCCGGAGTCTTGGCGCCGTCACGCTCGCCTTTGCGTTGCATCTGCCCCTTGCGCCTGCCAGCTGGGCGCAGGCCGATTACGCGACGAATGACCTGCCCACCATCCTGGTGCCCGGCGATGTCGAGCTTTATGGCCGCATCTTCGAATTGCAGGCCGACCAGCGTTTCCAGGAGGCCGACCGCCTGCTCAAGCAGGTGAAGGACCCGCTGCTGCGCGGCCATGCCTTGCACCAGCGCTACACCCATCCCACCGGCTACAATGCCAGCTATGCGGAATTGAGCGAGTGGATGCGGCTTCATCGCGACCATCCCGGCGCGGAAGAAATCTATCGCCTGGCGCTGAAGAAAAAGGCGCGCAAGGACAAGGGGCCGGCCACGCCGGTCGGGGTTGATACGGGCGATTATGCTTCCGAACCCAGCACTGTTGCCACGGCACGCTCGCGCCCGTTGCCCAAGGACCGCGACCCGGCTTCGGCCAAGCTGATCGCCAAGGCCGAAGCCGAACTCGGCCAGATGCTGCGCAAGGACCGCGTCGCCCAGGCCGAAGCGCTGATCAACAAGCCGGAAATCCGCTCGCGTCTCTCCGCCTCGGAATATGACGATTGGCGCCGCCGTGTTGCCTGGAGCCATTTCCTCGATGGCGAGGATGAAAAGGCGCTGGCGCTGGCCGCCGCTTCGGCGCAGCGCTCGCGCGGCCGCGTGCCGGAAGCCGACTGGGTCGCCGGCCTGGCGGCCTGGCGGCTTGGCCGGCTCGACAATGCCGGCCACCATTTTGAGCATCTGGCCTTTTCCGAAACCGCCTCGAACTGGGACAAGGCCGCCGGCGCCTGGTGGGGCGCGCGGGTGATGCTGCGGCTGCGCCAGCCGGCGGAAGCCTATCGTCTGCTGCAACTGGGTGCCGTGCAGGAACGCACCTTCTATGGCCTGCTGGCGCTGAACCAGCTGGGCCAGGACATGCCGTTCAGCTGGAATCCGGCGCCGCTGGAAGCCACCGACAGTGCCAAGCTGCAACAACTGCCCGCCGTGCGCCGCGCCCTGGCTTTGTCCGAGATCGGCGAAGCGGTGCGCGCCGACCGCGAAATTGCGCGGCTGTTTTCCCAGGCCAGCGATAGCCTGGCCTATGCCCTGCTCGGCCTGGCCGGCCGGCTGCAAACCCCGGCCTCGGCGATGCGTATCGGCCTGGCTTGGCGCAGTGTGAAGGGCGATGCCTACGACAATGCGATGTACCCGCTGCCGCCTTGGGAGCCGGAAGGCGGCTTCTCGCTCGACCGCGCCCTGATCTTCGCCTTCATGCGCCAGGAGAGCGCCTTCAATCCGCGCGCCTCCTCTGGCGCCGGCGCCGCCGGGCTGATGCAGCTCATGCCGCGCACCGCCGGCTATATGGCGAAAGATAGCTCGCTGCGGCACAAGAAAAGCCGCCACCGCCTGATGGCGCCGGAATACAATATCGAACTCGGCCAGCGCTATTTGCAGCATCTGCTGGAAATGCCGATGATCCGTGGCAACCTGTTCTATCTGGCCGCCGCCTATAATGGTGGCCCGGGCAACCTGCAACGCTGGCTGCGCGAAGGCCGCACCGAGGATCCGCTGCTGTTCATCGAGAGCATCCCGCTCAGCGAAACCCGGCAATTTGTGCAGAAAGTTCTGACCAATCACTGGATTTACCGCGCCCGCATCGGCCAGCCGCAGGATAGCCTGGCGGCGGCGATGAGCGGCGACTGGCCGCTCTACCGCGCCTATGACAGCGCCCCCAGCGACGATCTGATGACGGCGGAAAAGAAACCTTGAGCTTGCCCTGCCCTTGAAGCAGGATGCCGGCCATGCCGCCATCTTCGGGGAATATGAACCGCTCAAGTGCCGATATGGCGCAGCGCCATCTGACGCGGCGCAGTCTGGTCGGCGTTTGCGTGATGATGACGCTGGGCAGTTGCTATGGCCTGTTCGTGGCTGGCCCGGCCGGCCTGCTCACCCCGTTTGAATGGTACAGCATCCCGCCGGTGCTGCTAACCGGGCTGGCAATGCTGGCGCTGATCGGGCTGCGCGGTGATGACTGGATTGCACCTTTCGCCCCCGTCCTCACCCTCTGGCTGGCGCTTTATGTCATCGGCAATATCGGCAACGCGCTGTATTTCGCCCCCACGCATGACAATGTCACCGTGCATCTGGCCTGGCTGGTGCCGCTCTATCTCTTCAGCTTCGTGGTCAACCGGCATCGTGCCGCCCTGTGGCTCACCGGCGGCATGGCAGCGCTGGCAGCCGCGTTGCTGCTTGGCCGCGTTGTAAGCCTGGCCGGCAGCGACATCACCTTTGCCGGTGCCATGGTGAGCTGGACCGTGGCGCAGATCGCCGCCCTGCTGCTGATCGGCGGCGTAGCCTCGTTCCGCGAACGCTTCGCCGCCGAAACCGCCGCCGCCGCTGCGCTGAGTGAAGCCAATAGCCGGATCTCCGCCCTGGCCGAGCGGCTGGGCGAAAGCGAGGCGCGCAGCCGCCGGCTGATCGAATTTGCGCCCGATGTGCCGGTGCTGGTGGATGCCGAAGGCCGGGTCGACGACGTGACGCCGAATTGCTGCCGGCTCTGGGGCCTGGAACGTGATGCCCTGCTCGGCCGGCCCTTCGCCAGCCTGTTCGCCGCCGAGCAGCAGGAAGCCGTGGCCGCCCGGCTCGACCAGGCGCAGCGCGAAGCCGCCGAGGCGGATCATAAACCGCCCACCCTGCAGCCAGGCGCCATCCGCCATGCCAATGGCCAGGATTACCCGGTACGCTGGTCGGCCGCCTGGTCGGCGCCGGAGGCACGCTATTACATCTGGGTGCAGGCGGCCTGAAGGCGGGCAGCCTGCACCCAGGCTGCCCGCCTCAGCGCGGCAAGCGGATGCCGCTTGCCACCGGCAGGCCCAGCTTGCGGCCGGCTTTCAGCATGCCCTGGTCCAGCGTATAGATCGCTTCGGCCCGGCGATTGGCGGCAATCGCCAGATGCAGCGCATCACCGCCGCGCAGGCCGGTTTCATATTGCCGCAGATAGTCACGCGCCAGCCGATAATCCGCCGGCTCGGGTGCCACGACATTGAACGAGGCTTCCGCAAGATCATTCAAACGCGCTATTGCCCTGTCCGCGCTGATCGGCCGCATAGCCTGAATGCGGACTTGCCGCGCCAAAACCCCGGCGATTTCAAGCAAGGTCCATTCGCTTATGGTGGCGCCCCCCGGCCCTAATTCAGCAATAAAATCCTCCACTGCCTCGCTGGTCGCTTCCGTCAGCAATAGCGGGGCGACAAAACTGGAGTCGCAATAGCGCATCAGGTTTCTTCATCCCGCATCTCCCGCAGCAGATCGACACTTGGGCGTGGCCAGGGCGGCTGCTTGGCGCGGAAGGCGGCAAGGGATTTAAGCGGCTGCTTGGGCGGCGCCACGGCGGCCAGGCTGGCCACCGGCTTGCCGCGCCGGGTGATGGTCACCGCCTCACCGGCCTCGACACGATCGATCAATTCGCTCAATTGCGCCTTGGCCTGCGCCAGGCTGACGGTCACCATGGCCCATTCTCCTCGACTATCCGGCTCCTTGGTTATCCGGAGACCATCATATGCTAGCAGCCCCGGCGCCAAACAAGAAGGCCCGCCTTGCGGGCGGGCCTTCCGGGGCGAGCCGATGCAGCCGGCTTAATACATATGCTGGCCGCCATTGATGCTGAGCGTGGAGCCGGTGATGAAGCCGCCTTCATCCGCCACCAGGAACAGCACGCCGCGGGCGATTTCCTCGGCGCGGCCGAGGCGGCCGACCGGAATCTTGGCGACGATCTTCTCCAGCACATTGGCCGGCACGGCAGCGACCATTTCGGTGTCGATGTAGCCCGGCGCAATGGCATTCACGGTGATGCCGCGCGCCGCACCTTCCTGCGCCAGCGCCTTGGTGAAGCCATGGATACCGGACTTGGCGGCGGCATAATTGACCTGGCCATACTGGCCGGCCTGACCGTTGATCGAGCCGATATTGACCACACGGCCAAAACCGCGCTCGCGCATGCCGTCGATGGTGACGCGGCACATGTTGAAGCAGCCGCCCAGATTGGTGTCGATCACTTCCTGCCATTGCTGCGGCGTCATGCGGTGCATGGTGCCATCGCGGGTGATGCCGGCATTGTTGACCACGATATCGACCGGGCCGAGTTCGCGCTCCACCTTCTTCACGCCTTCGACGCAGGCATTGTAGTCGGCCACGCTCCACTTATAGGCCTTGATGCCGGTCTCGGCCTCGAAGGCGCGCGCCTTCTCCTCGTTGCCGGCATAATTGGCAGCCACCTTGTAGCCGGCCTGGTGCAGCAGTTTGGAAATGGCAGCGCCGATGCCTCGGGTTCCACCGGTGACGATTGCTACGCGCGACATGATGAGCCTCCTCGTTTTTTTGTTTGTCGCAGAAAGGAAAACGGCGCCGGATCACTCCGGCGCCGCGATACTGGTCAGTCCCGTTCGACGCACATGGCAATACCCATGCCGCCGCCGATACACAGGGTGGCGAGCCCCTTCTTGGCGTCGCGTCGCTGCATCTCGTAGAGCAGCGTCACCAGTACGCGGGCGCCCGAGGCGCCGATCGGATGGCCGATGGCGATGGCGCCGCCATTCACATTCACCTTGTCGGTATCCCAGCCCATTTCCTTGTTCACGGCGCAGGCCTGGGCCGCGAAAGCCTCGTTGGCTTCCACCAGATCGAGATCGGCGGCGCTCCAGCCGGCCTTTTCCAGCGCGGTGCGGCTGGCCGGAATCGGCCCGGTGCCCATGATCTTCGGATCGACGCCGGATTGCGCCCAGCTCACGATGCGGGCCAGCGGCTTGATGCCGCGCTGGCTGGCTTCCTCGGCGCTCATCAGCACCACGGCGGCGGCGCCGTCATTGATGCCGGAAGCATTGGCGGCTGTGACCGAGCCATCCTTGGCGAAGGCCGGGCGCAGGCCCTTCATCACCTCGATGGTGGCGCCGTGGCGGATATATTCGTCGGCATCCACCACGGTGTCGCCCTTGCGGCCCTTGATCGTCACCGGCACGATTTCGTCCTTGAAGCGGCCAGACTTCTGCGCCGCCTCGGCCTTGTTCTGGCTCTTGACCGCGAATTCATCCTGCTGCTCGCGGGTGATCTGGAACTGCATCGCCACATTCTCGGCGGTCTGGCCCATATGGTAGCCGTTGAAGGCATCCCACAGGCCATCCTTGATCATGGTGTCGATGAAGCCGAGATCGCCCATCTTGTGCCCGGCACGCAGATAGGCGGCATGCGGCGCCTGGCTCATGCTTTCCTGGCCGCCGGCCACCACCACCTTGCTATCGCCATTCTTGATCGCCTGGAAACCCAGCGCCACGGCGCGCAGGCCGGAGCCGCACAGCATATTGACATTCCAGGCCGGCACTTCATTCGGCAGGCCGGCATTGATCGAAGCCTGACGCGCCGGGTTCTGGCCCTGCGCAGCGGTCAGGATCTGACCCATGATCACTTCGCTGACCTCGCCCGGCGCCACGCCGGCACGCTTCAGGGCGCCATCGATCGCCACCTGGCCGAGATAATGCGCCGGCACGCCGCTGAGGCTGCCGTTGAACGAGCCGACCGGCGTGCGCGCCGCGGCAGCGATGACGATATCGGTCATTGGGGGTCCTCCTGAACCGTCTCTCGGTTATGTTGCTTATGCGAAGGATACTGGCGGCAACCCGGGCGCGGCAAGGCCCGGGCCGGCGCAACTTCATTTGCAGGCGTTAGACTTTCGGCCTGCGCCATGCAGTACGCCCGGATTGCTTCGGCTTCGGACAGCCAGAATTTACTGGCGCCGCATCACGGCATTTGCCGTCTGCCTGCCGCGTTGCAGATAAATCGCGCTCAACTGGCTTTCGCTGGCCGTCAGCGCGTATTCGGCGACATTGTTGCCGAAATCCAGCCTAAGCTTGTTATCCAACACCTGCCCCCAATGGCGAGTATGTACGCCGTTGTAGACATAGGTGACGAATACCCGCCTTGGGTCGGAGGCGGCCTTCACCGTTAATTCGGCACTGGCACGACCGTAGCCTTCAGAGAAAATCCATTCACCACGCCACTGACCTACAAATGGCTTCACCAAGTCGCTGGTCGGCCCGGTATCCTCCGGAACAGCAGACAGCACACCATCCTTGGTCAGCAAACCCACCGACCATTCTTTGCCGTTGACACTCGACCATTTGAATTCAACTTCATTGGCGCCGCGACGCCGGTATGCCAGGAATGATCCGCTGGGCAAATTGCCGACCAATTCATTCCCGACGATCTTCAATTCGACTGCATGCACAATCGGGCGACGGATATTTTGGAAGGCATAAGTATAAACTGCGGAGACGCTATCCGCCCGCACATCCGTCACGGCCAGCCGCGTGTCACAGGAGTAATTCGAGCAGGCATAGCCTTCCCACTTGCCCGACCAGGCTGCCACTGCCGGCGGCAGGTCTGCCGCTGGTGGAGTGATAGTCAAATTTGCAGGAAACTCAGCTTTTACCGGACTATTGCTCGGAAAGGGTTCCAATGTTGGCATAAAATCCGGCCAAGGCGCCTGTGCCGCCACAGGCATAACGATCAAAAATTGCATCACAAGAACCGCAAACAGGCGAAATGCAAACATTGACGCCCCCATCGGTAAATATCATATATCTCAATACTATCACTAAATTGCAAACATGCCGCTATTTTTCCTGAATGCCGCTTTCCAGCCATTCCGCCAGCGGCTGCCATAACCCGGATTCGGCGCGCGGGCCGACAACCATGCCGATATGGCCGCTGGGGGCATCATGGCGCCAGGCCCCGGGCAGCGCATGATACAGCGCCTCGGCGCCCGGCTTCGGCACCAGCTTGTCGCGTTCCGGCAGCACCACCAGAGCCGGCCGGCGGAAGGCGGCAGGCAAAACCGGCTCGCCGCCGACGCGCCATTCACCACGCGGCGGCGTGTTGTCGCCATACCAGCCGGTGAGGCATTCGCGCGCCACGGCGTTGGCCAGCGGGATGCCGTCATTGAGCCAGTCTTCCATCGCCACAAAACGGCGCGCTGCCTGGCTGTCGGGATCGATGCGGGTGAAGGAGGTGAATTTCTTCAGCGCGGTGAGCGGGTCGAGCGCCCAGAAAAATCCTTGCAGCACATCCACCGGCATTGCTTCCGGCAGCGTCCCCGCTGCCGGCACGGGCGGCACCAGTTGCGGCGCCAGATGGCGCACCAGTTCCGCCTGATGCTGGCCGCCAGCATGGAAATCCCATGGCGTGGCCAGCAACGCCAGCACCGAAATCGCCGGCTGATGGCGCAGGGCGGCCGCCAGCGCCAGATTGCCGCCCATGCAATAGCCCAGCAGAGCCACCGGGCGGCCACCATTAGCCTGCTGCGCCACCGCCAGGGCGCGGCCCAGCCGCTCCACATAAGCTGTAAGATCAAAAACCAATTCGGCTTCGCCGGGTGTACCCCAATCGAGCAATAGCGGGCGGTGGCCGCGCTGCGCCAGATAGCGCACCAGGCTGATATCCGGCGCCAGGTCGAGCACGTAATGCCGGTTGACCAGCGAAGGCACCAGCAGGATCACACTGCCGGGCCCGGCACCTGCATGCCCGGCCCGGCCATAATCCAGCAGCCGCGTGCTGCCTTCCTGCCATAAAGCCGGCGGCTCGGCGGCGGCATCGCGGCGATAGGGATGATCGCGATAGGCGCCGATGCCGAGCGCCAGGTGATTCAGGCGGCTGGCGGCTTCCTCGGCCAGGGCGCGGGCGAAAACCTCAGGTGCGAGTTGCCCGAGGCTTGCGCGCAGCGCGTCGTGCAGCGGGTTTTGCCCGGGATTCCAGGGCGGCAAGCCGTGTTTCGCACTCGGCCAGGCGGCGAGCGAGCTGAGCAAGATCAGGTTGGCCGTCGCCAGATGCAGCGGCAGCGGGCGCGGCCCCGGGCGATGTTCCGGCGGCGGCGGGGCCTGTGGTGGTGGCGTTGGGGGGCGGTCCTCCGGCATGCACACCTACCTGGCCCATCTTGTGCCACAGCGCCATCCATTGGCCGGACAATTCGGCCAGCTTGGGATCGGTGGCGATAAGGCTGGCCTGTTCCTGCCAGAGATCCAGGAACCGCTTGGCCAGCGCGCCAGGATCGGCCTGAGTATCGGAGGGCGCATCGGCTTTGTCATCCATGCGCAGAGTATAACCGAGCCAACCGCCATAGCCAGCTTTTTGCACTGCCGCGCAGATGGCAGGCCTAACCCTTGCGCTGCAACGGGATTGCGAGTGATATATAAGTTCCAGGGCGGATAAAAGCGGAGCAACGCGACGTGGCGACCAGCGAGAATCAGAATGCTGCCTCCGGTACGGGCCCGGCCATCAAGATCAAGAAATACGCCAATCGCCGACTCTACAACACGGCGACCTCGTCCTATGTGACGCTCGAAAATCTGTGCCAGATGGTGAAGGACGGCCAGGATTTTGTGGTTGAGGATGCCAAGACCGGCGAAGATATCACCCGCTCGGTGCTGACCCAGATCATCTTCGAGGAAGAGAGCAAGACCGGGCAGAATCTGCTGCCGATCGGTTTCCTGCGCCGCCTGATCTCGTTCTATGGCGACAGCCTGCAATCGCTGGTGCCGAGTTATCTCGATGTCTCGATGGCGTCGTTCCAGCGCAACCAGGAGCATATGCGGCAATACATGGCCGAAGCGTTCGGCGAGATGTTTCCATTCCGCAGCCTGGAAGAAATGGGCCGGCAGAATATCTCGATGTTCCAGCGCGCCATGACCATGTTCAACCCCTTTGGCGCGCTGCATGACCAGGGTGGCGCACCCGGCAGCCCCAATGCTGGCCAAGGTTCCAGCCAGGGTTCCAGCCATGGCTCGGGCCTGGGCGCGGGCCTGGGCGCGGGCACCAGCCCGGGCAGCAGCCAGGCGGCCCCGGGCGGCCAGCCGGCGCCGTCTGCCGCCCCCGGCCATGCCAATACCGAAGCCCTGCAGCGCCAGCTTGAGGAATTGCGGCGTCAGGTCGAGGCGCTGGCCCGCCTCAAGCCGTGAGGCCTTACCGTTAAATGCCCCGTATGTTGTTTCCGGGCTGGCGCCTGAGCATTGCCCAGGCGCTGGTGCTTGGCTTCGGCCTGCTGATGCTGCTGGCCGGCCTGGCCTATGCTGCCGCCATGCTGTCCGGCCGTGCCAACACGGTGGAATTGCTGCGCGACCGCAACCAGCGCATCATCGATCAGACCGTGGAGCGCATCCGCAACAAGCTGGAGCCGGTGCGCCAGCATGTCGGTGGCCTGCGCGACCGCATCGAGGCCGGCCGCGTCAGCATCGACGATACCCAGCGCCTGGGCGACTATCTTTCCGCCATCCTGGATGGCGTGCCGCAGATCGATGCGGTGGGCGTGGTGCGGCCCGACCTGAGCGCCACGCGCGCGGTGCGCACTGCCGGCAGCGTCTATGTGCTGAATGACAGCCTGACCAACTATCCCAATGCGGAAAACCGGCTGCGTGCCGCCGCCGACATGGTGCGCGACCTGCAGGCGCGGCACCAGACTTTGCGCGTGATGCAGTGGAGCGATCTGATCTGGGAGCCGGCCCTGCGCCAGCCGCTGATCAATCTGCGCGCGCCGCTGGTGCTGGGGGATCGCTTCATCGGCGGCATGGCGGCGCTGGTGTCGCTCGGCTCGCTGTCGCGCGCCCTGGAAGAGGATGCGGTCGACGGCCAGAGCATGAATTTCATCCTCTACGATGACAATTACGTGCTGGCCCACCCGACCCTGACCGGCCATGAATATTATCTCTCGGCCGAAAAGCCGCTGCCTTTCCTGGAGGAAATCCACGATCCGGTGCTGACCCAGATCTGGTCCGGCCGGCGCGACAATGCCCTGGCCCGCGCGGTGGCGCGCGATGGCGGCTCGCATCTGGTGGAAGCCGAAGGGCGGCGCTGGATTTTCCTCTATCAGCGGCTGGAAGGCTATGGCGAACGGCCCTGGCTGGTCGGGCGCTATTTCCCCTTCGACGATATCGAAACCGAGGTGCAGCGGCTGCAATTCGCCGCCGCCATCGGCGGCATCGGGCTGGTGCTGGCTTTGCTGATCGCCTGGCGCCTGGGCCATGTCATCGGCCGGCCGGTGCGCATGCTGGGCGCTGCCGCCGGCCGCCTGCAACGGCTGGATTTCGGCGGCCCGCCGCTGGACCGGCTGCGGCTGCGCGAACTGGATGATGCCGCCCAGGCGGTCAATGCCGCCACGGCGGCGCTGAGTTGGTTCGGCAATTACGTGCCGCGCAAACTGGTCGGGCGCCTGCTGCGCGAGGGCGAGGATGCCGTCAGTGTCTCGAAGCAGCGCGACGTGACCGTGCTGTTCACCGATATCGTCGGCTTCACATCCCTATCGGAAACCCTGGCGGCGCCGGAAGTGGCCGATATGCTGAACCGGCATTTTGAATTGCTGGCCGAGCCGATCGAGGAATTCGGCGGCGTGATCGACAAGTTCATCGGCGATTCGGTGATGGCGGTGTGGGGCGCGATCAAACGCGACGAGCATCATGCCGCCCATGCCCTGCGCGCCGTGGCCGCCATGTGCCGCGCCCTGGCTGCCGACAATGCCCGCCGCCGCATGCTGGACCAGCCGGTGCTGCGTATCCGCATCGGGCTGCATTCCGGCCCGGTGGTGGTGGGCAATATCGGCGCGCCCAGCCGCATGAACTACACCGTGGTGGGCGATACCGTGAATATCGCCCAGCGGCTGGAGCAACTGGGCCGCGACTACATGACCGATGGCGATGACTTCACCGTGCTGGCCAGCAGCACCACGGTGGCCCTGGCGGCGCCGGGGCTGGGCCTTGCGCCGGTGCCGGCGGCCACCGGGCAATTCCACGTCAAGGGCCGCGTCGAGCCGGTGGAAGTGGTGGAACTCAACGCGATCCTGCGCCAGTTGCGTTCTTAACCGAGTGTTAAGCGCTTGGAGTCATGACTCCGAGCGTGAACGCCATACCGGGAATCATCGTCACCCCCAATCCGATCCGGCCGGAAACGGCGGATAACGGCCGTCAGGGGCGTGTGCAGGAGCGCCAGGCCGAGCGCCGCGCCGCCCGGCCGGATTTCGCGCCCAGCCCCGACAACGCCGCGCCTGCGGCCAAATCCCCGCCGCCCGGGGCCGGCAACGATGCCCGCGCCGAGGTTGGCGAGTTAGGCGGCGCCCCACAGGCGCGCCGCCGCACCGATACCGGCACGCCCGGCGAGGCCCCGCCCGGGCTGGAAATTCCGCCGCATCTGGAACGCCGCCGGGCCTGGCGCGAGGCTAAGGGACTGGACACGTTTCATGCCCAGAAGCTGGCCCAGGCGGTTGAATTGCCGCCGGACAGCGAAACCCGCAAGGCGGCCACCCTGGCCTATCGCAGCCAGGGCCAGGCCATGTCGGGCCGCGGCAGCCTGGATATCGACCTTGCACAGCGCTTGAGCCTGACCGTATAAGGGGGCCGCCGCGCGCTTTCGACCTTGGAGTGGAATGTCTGGCGGTGTTCCCGTTTTTTCGTTCTCCGAGTGGTTTTCCCATGCAGCAACAGCCTGCCGACCTTCTGGTCATCGGCGGCGGCGTGAATGGCACCGGCATTGCCCGGGATGCCGCCGGCCGCGGCCTCAGCGTCATCCTGGCCGAGCGCGGCGACCTGGCCGGTGCCACCTCCTCCGCTGCCACCAAGTTGATCCATGGCGGCCTGCGTTATCTGGAGCAATATGAATTCCGCCTGGTGCGCGAGGCTTTGGGCGAGCGCGAGGTGCTGCTGCGCCTGGCGCCACATATCATCTGGCCGCTGCGTTTTGTGCTGCCGCATCATCCCGGCCTGCGACCGGCCTGGATGATCCGCATCGGCCTGTTCCTCTATGATCACCTCGCCAGCCGCGTCAGCCTGCCCGGCTCCATCGGCTTCTCGCTGCGCAACGATCCGCGCGGCGCGCCGCTCAAGCCGCAATTCAGCAAGGCGTTTGAATATTCCGATGGCTGGGTCGACGATGCCCGCCTGGTGGTGCTGAACGCGATGAGCGCCCGGGAACTGGGGGCAGAAATCCTGGTGCGCAACGCGGTGACTGCGGCGCGGCGCGAGAATGGCCTGTGGCATGCCACCCTGGTGGATCAGGAAACCGGCGCCAGCCGCGAGGTAGTGGCGCGCGGCATCGTCAACGCCGCCGGCCCCTGGGTGCGCGACCTGCTGGTCAGCGGCTTTGGCCGTCAGCCGAAAAACAGTGTGCGCCTGATCAAGGGCAGCCATATCGTCACGCGCAAGCTGTTCGATGGCGCGCATTGCTACATTTTCCAGAATGCCGATGGCCGCGTGCTGTTCGCCATCCCCTATGAGCAGGATTACACCCTGATCGGCACCACCGATGTAGCCTTGCAGAAGCTGGATGGCCCGCCGGCCATCAGCGAGGCCGAGACCGAGTATCTGCTGACCGCCGCCAGCGAATATTTTGCCAAGCCGGTGCAGCGCGACGATATCGTGTGGAGCTATGCCGGTGTGCGGCCGCTTTATGACGATGGCGAAAACGATCCCTCCGCCATCACACGCGACTATGTGCTGGACCTGGATGACGACCCGGTGCCGCTGCTTTCGGTTTATGGCGGCAAGCTGACCACTTATCGCCGCCTGGCCGAGCATGCAGTGGACAAGCTGAAGCCGTTCTACGCCCAGATGCGTGGCGCCTGGACCGCCGGCACGGCCTTGCCCGGCGGCGAGATCGGCGCCTTTGAGGCTTTTGTCGCCGAACTGATCCGGCGCCATCCCGGCCTGGATGCCGATTGGCTGCGCCATCTGGCGCGGCGCCATGGCGGCAATTGCGATGCGATGCTGGCGGAAGCCGGCAGCATGGCGGAGCTTGGCGAGCATTTCGGCGCCGGCCTCTATGCCGCCGAAGTATCCTGGCTGATGCGACGTGAATGGGCGCGCGAGGCCGACGACGTGCTATGGCGCCGCACCAAATGCGGCTTGCGCATCAGCGCGGCGCAGCGCGAAAGACTCCAGGCCTGGATGCTGGCACATCGGCCCAACGCCACGTAAAGTGGCAGCATGACACAAACAACACCGCTGAGAATCGCCATTATCGGGGCCGGCGCCATCGGCGGCTATATCGGTGGCATGCTGGCCCGGGCCGAGGCGGGCGGCGCACCTGTGCAGGTCAGCCTGCTGGCCCGTGGCGCCCATCTGGCCGCGATCCAGGCCCAGGGCCTGCGCATCGAAAGCAAGGAAGCCAGCTTCACCGTGCAGCCGCGCGCCAGCGACGATCCCGCCGCGCTCGGGCCGCAGGATGTGTTGCTGATCGCCGTGAAGGCGCCCGCTCTGCCGGCATTGGCGCCGCAGCTCAAACCGCTGATCGGGCCGGAGACGGTGTGGGTCACGGCGATGAACGGCATCCCCTATTGGTATTTCCACGGCGATCCTGGCCCCTGGGCCGGGCCCTGGGCCGGGCACCGCCTGCAAAGCTGCGACCCGCAGGGTAATATCTGGCAGGATTTGCCGCCCGAACGCGCCATTGGCAGTGTGCTATGGCTGCCGGCCAGCGTGCCGCAGCCCGGCCTGGTGCGGCGCGGCAATGGCAATAGCGTCAGCCTGGGCGAACCCGATGGCAGCCTGTCGCCGCGGGTGCAGCGGATAGCCGAGGCGCTGATCGCCGCCGGCATCGAGGCGCCTTTGCGGCCCAATATCCGCCAGGATATCTGGCACAAGCTGTGGGGCAATCTCAGCTTCAGTCCGATTGCCGTACTGACCCATTCCACCCTGGCCGAGATTGCCGGCGATCCCGGCACCCGCGCCGTCGCCCGCGCCATGATGCTGGAAGCCCAGGCCATCGGTGAAGCGCTCGGCATCACCTTTCCGGTGGATGTGGATACCCGCATCGGTGAATCGGCGCAGATCGGCATGCATAAACCATCGATGCTGCAAGACCTGGAAGCCGGCCGCCCGATGGAGATCGACCAGATCACCGGCGTGATCGCCGAACTTGGCCGCCTGACCGGCAGGCCCACGCCCACTATCGATCTGCTGCTGGCGCTGCTGCGCCGGCGCGCCGCAACCCTGCAGAGGAATTAGCCCATGGATTGGCGCGCCCTGACCCCGGAGCAGCTTGAAGCGCAATATAATCCGCGCGTCGCGGCGCCGGATTTTGAGCAGCATTTCGTCGCCTATCGCGACAAGTCGGAAGCCGCCCGTGCCGCCTTGCTGGGTTACTACGACATCCGCTATGGCGACGGGCCGCTGCAGACCTATGACGCCTATCCCGCCGCCGCACCCGGCGCACCGATCTTTGTCATCGTGCATGGCGGCTATTGGCGCGGGCTGGACAAGAGCCTGCATAGCTTCCTGGTCCCGGCCTATCACGCCGCCGGCTGCGCCGTGGTGAATATCAACTACGACCTGGCGCCGAAAGTGACGGTGGATACCATCGTGGCGCAGACCCAGGCGGCGCTGGCGCATATCGCCGCCCATGCCGCGCGCTACAATGGCGATGCGGCGCGTATGGTGATCTTCGGCCATTCCGCCGGCGCGCATCTCGCCGCCGCCGCCTATGCCCTGCCCTGGCCGGCCAGCCTTGGCCCGCGCCCGGCGCCGCTGGGCCTGGCGCTGGTTTCCGGCGTTTATGATCTGGAGCCGGTGCTGCATATCGGCGTGAACCAGGATATCCGCATGGACGGCGCCACGGCGCAGCGCAATTCGCTGCTGCATCAGGCGCCGCGCCTGCCCGATTGCCAGGCGCTGGTGGCAGTGGGCGGCAACGAGCCACAGGCCTGGCGCGACCAGAATCGCGATTTCCACGCCGCCTGCCGCAGTGTGGGTACCCCGGCGCATGCGATGGAAATTGCCGGCGCGCATCATTTCAGCGTGCTCTATGCCGTCGAGGATGTGAAACAGCCGCTCGGCGCCGCCATCCTCAAGCTGCTCA